>Ga0075118_10000009_pt1 | contig 238690 bp, 191 predicted proteins | sample AntAceMetag02UKE_FD_69794 | JGI IMG/M metagenome (GOLD analysis project Ga0075118, IMG submission 69794) | Saline lake microbial communities from Ace Lake, Antarctica - Antarctic Ace Lake Metagenome 02UKE | ecosystem: Environmental > Aquatic > Non-marine Saline and Alkaline > Saline | place...
GGACGCTATTTAGAGGGATACTATAACTGGCGAAGGCCCCATACCGCGAACGGCGGTTTGCCACCTGCGGTGGCAGAAGAAAAACCTAATTTACTGTCCAGTTTTTGTTGACCACTACAAAGCCCCGAGGGCGTAAGCAGCAAGGTAACGCCTTGCTTCCTATTGATTATGGCGACAATCACATCGATCTGCTCGCCAACGTGTTCCGGCTTGGGTTCAATAAGCGCTGTTATATTGATTTGGTCGCCGACCTTAAACTCATTCTTGTAACTTTTCCTATCGTCGCTCGAGACGCCTCCAGAAATTGAGATCTCAGTAATTTGTGACTCCAAGTCGCCCACTGTTAACTGTGGCAGGACGGAGGGCGTTAGGGGCAATTTCTCCGAAAAATCGAGATTCTCTGAGCCATAGGCATTGTAGTAGTTGGGGGCGAAGATACCATTATAGCCCTGCTCCCAGTTAAAAAAGTCACGATTATCAGCCCGAGCAACGATAATCTCTTCGAAGGAGGAGACCAAGGCTGGGTCGTCAAGCGCAATCACCGAATCCTTTAAATCATAAATGTAGGGTGGGAGTTCATTTTGGGGGAGCACGCTAGGCGAAGTAGCCTGATAGAGATCTAGACCGAGACTCTTTACGGCTCCAATATAGGCAGGAGCGAATGTATTAAACGCGGGGCAAGAGTAAAGGTAATTCGCCTGCTTATGATTCCTTGCAGTGAGATCTATGCGCGCATCAAGGTAACGCACGCGTGAAAGCTCGATCCGTTTCTCTAAAGCGACGAGGAGTGAATCGCTTTGAGAAAAAATATTGTGCCACTGGCTGTCAATATTAAAGGTCTCTTGTCTTTCATAATCAGCGTAATCGTCAGAATCTTGTACATAGCCGCCGTTGGCATGATCTGCGGCGATGTAATAGTCAACATAGGGGCAAAATGTTGCTAAGTCTGAGAATCCACCCTTGCTACAAGGACCGCCGAAGTCGATAAAGATAAGTTTCTTGCCGATGATATCGGTCCAAGTTCTAAGCATTTTCGCGCTGTCTTTAGGCGATACTAATCCCTGCCTTGTCGCGTCACTAATTAATATATCTCCACCCGGCCCCCCATGCCCTTGATAGCTGAAAGCGTAGTCCGATTCAGGAAAGCGCGAGTAGATTAGCTCAACGAACTTGATTATTTCGTTACTGACAGCCCCGCTAAGCGCCACTCGTTGCGGCCATATCTCCGATTCGAATTCACCCTCGATGTCGAGATCTAACGAAGCTTTAAACATCAAGAAGCTCTCTCGGTAGTCTATCTGTTCCTCCTCGCTCAGATTATTCACAGCCCAAACAGGGTCATAGTCATTGGTAAACTCATAGAAGTGAATCGCAGAGATATCGTCGTAGAACGCGAACTCGAAATATTTCGCATACTCCGACTCTTTTTCTTTGACCGCATAATCCCAGGTCTGAAAACTCGAAAAACTCGCGCCATCCGAAGGGCTGATCTGAACCCCCCTTACCATAATGACATGATTCTCTAGCGCATTGGCGAGGCCAGAAGCTGCGAGTAACAAACAAACGAGCGATCTGAGAAAGAGTTGCATTTTTACCTCTAAACTTTTGAATTAAAGTGCGCTGCTGAGCGATAGCAGCAACACAAAATTACTGTGAGGCTTGCCGCCCCCTTAAGACTAATCGGCTTCAAGTGAGCTCTCATTCAGGCAGTTCGCCGGGAGCCCATTTCTCTATCATCTCTCTAATATAGCTGCTTGGTGCGCCTCGTGAGACCGCTAAACTAATAGGTATAGCCTCAATATCAGAGTATGGCGCGGGCCTTATACCCACGCTGTCAACCAGCAACTCTACCGCGAACAAGTCGTATTTTTGTGGGAGAAGTGTGGTTTTTTCTGTCTGGCTTGCGATGCCGCCATAAGCTATCTGGCCCACCAGCTCGCCAGCAAGATTGACAACAGCGCTTCCACTGGCCCCTTTCTGAGCAGGGAGATTGTAGGCTTGGGACGTGCGATCGAAATAGTCAGCGCCAACAAAAGAACCAACCCCTGTGACCCATGGACCAGTCCTTGTCATCACGGATGGGTGCCCCACTGTGATGAGTGGCTGCCATGGCTCTAGCAGCGCAGAATCCGCGATCCTTAGCGGCTGAACGCTTAACATCGGCTGCACTGTCCTAAGCAGAGCGACATCTCCTCGGTGAAAATCGATCTGCCCTGCACCATTCGCGGCGTCTCCAAATTTTTCCCTGTACAGCGCGTTCAACTCTGTCTCACCGTCTAGCGAAGTTTTGCCAATTAACTCAGCTTCAACGTCTTGCCCGTAGAAAGTACGGAAAGTAGTCTTCGCACCTATTGTAAGATCTGTCACGCAATGATCATTGGTTACGATGAGTGTTTCGGTGACTGCGAATCCTGTGCAAATACAGGGAATATCAAAATTAGAACTCAGTCTATTCTCGTTGCATACAGCGCAGCCTGTCTCACGTGTAAAAGCCACGGTCGCCTGTTTTGCTATGTCTATTGCGGGAGAATCGAGCTTATCGACAGGAAAACCCGACACAGTAAATTTGGCGTTTGGGATACGAATCTCAAACCTCTGAGTAGCCTCAACGGCTACAGCAGGTCTTCGAGTAGCTTCCACGCTGGGCGTAGGTGGGGTTTTTGAAAGTGCGGGTTCGATCTGTGTCAGCGCATCGACAATCGCCGAGGTAATCGGGATTCCGACGGTTACGTCAGAGCTGTCTGCGTAATACCGCGAAAGGGGGCCAAGTGAGTTTTTCGTCGTACTTGTTTTATTCTCTGCGCAGAGTTCTCCGTCGCGGTCATTTCGTCGCGACTCGACTATCGACACCACAGTACCTGCCGCATTCACGATGGGTCCGCCATTACTGCCAATATCGCTATAGTGGTTTAGATACAGACGAGAGCCGGTCGCGTTAATCGCACAGTTTGACGCATTGCCCAGTGACACAAACCATCCGCCTTCGTGCCTTGCTAATTCGGGACTGTGTACGGTTGCCGTTTGTCCTAAACTCGAAAAACTCGTCGGCTCCAAAGCGAGCCAATGTTGATTACTCATGCCCGCTTTCCAGGGCGCCCATGAACTGAAAGCTTGCTTTCGATTGTCTGTCACAGAAACAAGACGAACAGCTCCTAGGCCACTCGCTTCATCACGCCACACTATTTCACCCAGAGCCCAGCGGCCATCAAAGAGTTGCACGATCGGGCCAGCCCCACTCTCCAGAGGGCTCTGACCGGCCCCCCCAAAAATCTGTTCACCGAATTTTTTGCACGCATTCGGGCCCCAAAAATCTGGTGGGACGCTGATGCCACCGTTAACATCTAAAGTTCCTGCCTCAGCCTGATATTCCATGTCGCGAAGTGCATTTAGCGAAGTTAGTACGAGTGAATCGCTTACAAAAAACCCAGACTCTGGCATTGTTAGATGATAAACGGGCTCGCTACTCCTATTCTGGCTGGTATTCGATTGATCCATACACCAATCACCGTAAACAACAACGGTACTCAAAGCAGCGTTATGGCCCGCTTTTTTTATCTCTGATGAGGCTGATGCCACGTTAGGAGTGACAATTTCAGCTACTTCGTCAGGGTCCCACGATATAACTCTGATGCTCGCGGATCCGTCGTCACGGATACTGCCGTCGTTTAATCCGTCTAACTTGGTAAAAAGTTCGAAGCACCCGTCACCAGTGCACACCTGCCTTCGACTAACGCCAGGTGGTGTGTCAGCCTCAACGAGCTGTACGATTCCGAAAACTAAATTTTCTGGGTCCTCGAGTGTGAGCTCAACATAGTAGTTAGAAACCACGGAACCACCCGACTTAATATTCACACGAGGAAGAGTTAACAACCCCGTCTGAGAATCGAATGTGTTTCCATTAGAGATAGTAGAGGTACTTGGTTCGGCCGCTGTCAGACGAAAACTAGATTCGCCTGTGAGTGAAAAGCTCACATCGAATAGACCTTGGCCTAACACGTTTATGGCGAAGGCATTGAGGCTTTTACTTTCGATGGTGAAATAGTCGGTATCAGCCTGCTTTGCGTCAATGCCGACCGTTGCGAAAAGTGAAAAGCCCAGCAGCAAAAGACAGCGACAGCGTTAGTCTTCTCGGTTCTACGCAAAAACATACGATTTTCTCCTTCCGTTTTTCTATGCATAGCTAAACCGCCTCTCTCTTCTTCGTTAGCGCAAGAGAGTTGGAATGCCTCTGGCACGATTGCAACTGGAGCCAACTACTCAGGCTACAAAGAATCCATCAGAGGAGGCTACCGGCAATATGGTATCGCTGATTCCGCCAAGTCCGACCAATGAGATGACCTCTGAATAAGTGACCTCACTATAGTCGGGAAAGCTTTCTGCAATTTCATTTTGGAAAACTGGCGTAAAATCATCGTTCCTTAGGAAAATCATCACTAAGTCTTTGACGTCATCGTATTTGTAATCTTGACTCCCATACGTAATTGTATGGCTGATTACCTTTTCTCCGTTGAGAATTCTTTCCTCAACAAGGTCAGACACCGTAAAGGCGGAATCGAAAACTACTCCCTCTTCCACAATGATAGAAATTGTGTTCTTTTCAACTGTGTCCGCGACGTAACCGTGGGCGCCCTGGTCATTATCTTGAAATATATCGAGCAAAATTGCTGTTTCGGGCCTTGAAACTATAGGAGCAATGTATTTTGTAAATAGCGCATGGCCCAGCGGGTTTGTCGCTAGCACTGATTCTGGAGTCAGCGCGTCGTCTGACCACTCAGGCGCAAGCGTTCCGTCTTCCCAAAACTCATTGTATTCCCACATCGCAAAGGTGAGCAGATACATATACTCCTTGGTTATAACTTTTGATGTAAGCTCTAAATCTCGATCTAAGCTTCCACCATAGCCTTCTAGCCCGTAGACGCCATTTTCAACTGCCTCATTCATTGCCTTATATATTTCGCTAGATTGGTTTCCCCCATCAAGCGCTTCTAGAGAACCGTCAATCGCGCCCCGAATCCCAAGCACTTGAATCGTGTGCAACACGTGCTCCAATATCTCGCCAATATCGTTTTTACCCTCGGGAGGATTGGGAGAGCTTACATTGCGATACCAAACCATATCGTTAGACACATGGCGATCGTTGTGTTCATCCAAGCCTGGCCATGCCTCTGGCTTTTGCAATGGGCTAAGATCGTAGCTGTCTGAGCTGCCGTAAAGCGTTCTTTGAACAGTAGGCTGACCAGCGTGGAAAGTGCCGCTTTCGCCCTTCAATATCTTTATGGCGTTCTCTTGCGCACTGCTGTTTATGCCCTCCCCCGCTGGGTCGAGAAGTAGCTGTATTACTCTTGCCGTTTTATAGACCCAGTCGTCGGGCACAGCCTTATTACCACTTACTTCTGCGCCTGCGACGATTTTTATTCCGTGAACCGTCAAGGATCTGTCGTAAAGAGCAGTACCTGGGCTGTAAGCTTGTAAATTGCCGCTGAGATAATCGGTCACAGGCAGTTTCCTTCTTGTTATTATTCAGTGGGCAGGCACCTTACCAGTTAATTTGACGGGTTTGAACCGCAGTTTCGAAGCTCGCGGATTTTCGGTCGATTCTTCTTCGGCTTCGTCACGCAGCACGCCCTAACCCGCATCTAACCATTCGATATAAGGAACGAAAGCGACCCAAGAGAGGCTGGCCTCAACTTCAACCCTTGCAAGCTCGGCGGATCGGCATATACTTCCCCGGTCGTTTCACGCAGTTCATTTAGTGGTTGCCGATCTAAAGACCCATGCTCTTCGCTCACCTGACATCGAGAAAGGCCCAACGCGTTAAACAGGCGGCGTCACTCGCCTTCTCGCTGTTCTTTCTTCTCCACTCCCTCGCGGCAGTTTTTGAGCCGGATGCACGCGAATTCGCGCCCGAACAAGGCAACTCACCGTTTAATTCCGAGTATCGCGTCGAGGCTTCTGCGTCTTCGAATGGCGGCTTTACCGATTCGGAAGTCGCCGAAGACAGCCTCGACGACGACGAGGCAGAATTCCTCGTCTCTCTCAGCGCCAGCAGCGCTCAGCCTCATGCTTCTAGCCTCTACACTAGCCACACCGGCGAACGACGCCTATTAACCACTGCCAACCACACCCGAGCCCCGCCACAGGTTTAACGCACTCACTTCGTAGTCAGTCGTTAAATTATTTACGACGCCAGTGTCGGCGTCGTCTGTGGAGCTCATCGTATGAATTCGTCTACTAAAAGCGGTGGCGGCGTATTAGCCGACATCAAGTCAGGTTTTCTTGTCTTTCTCATCGCCCTGCCATTGTGTCTAGGCATCGCTAGCGCGAGCGGCTTTCCACCGATCGCCGGCCTCACTACTGCTATCGTCGGCGGCCTTCTCGTCTCTTGGATGGGCGGTGCAGCGCTGTCCATAAAAGGGCCCGCTGCGGGTCTTATCGTCATTGCTTTAGGCGCCGTAACGGAGCTCGGCGCAGGAGATATGATGCTAGGCTACCAGCGCGCACTCGCGGTGGGCGTAGTAGCCAGTGTCGTGCAGATGTTGTTCGCACGTTTTAAGATGGCGAATCTAGGCATTGCCATGTCTAAAAGCGTGGTTCACGGCATGCTCGCCGCCATCGGCCTTATCATTATTGCCAAGCAGATTCACGTTGGCCTAGGCGTTAAACCACATGGCGGAGAGACTCTCGAGCTTCTCGAGGAAATCCCCCATTCCATCATGCACGCGAATCCCGAGGTGGCACTCATTTGCGCCTTATCGCTTGCTATCTTGTTCCTTTGGCCCAAGCTGCCTATCGCTGCCTTCCGCAAGACTCCGCCCCAACTAGTGGTGCTTGCCGCCGCCATTCCTGCCGCCATCGGCCTCGGCATCACCGAGCCAAGCTACTTCGTTAGCTTACCCGACAGCCTCGTCGATGGATTCGCTTTCCCTGACTTCTCGGTGGTCACCTCCATGACCTCGATAAAATACATCATCATGTTCGCGCTCGTAGGCAGCATCGAGTCGACACTGAGTGTGGTCGCAGTAGACGGCATGGTAAAGGACAAGCCGCGCTCGGATCTCAACCGCGATCTCATGGGCGTCTCGATTGGCAATTTCCTGTCTTCGATGCTAGGTGGCCTGCCGATGATCTCGGAGATAGTCCGCAGCAAGGCAAACATCGATGCCGAAGCCACGAGTCATCGGTCGAATTTCTTCCACGGATTGTTCTTGCTGTTATTCGTCATCGCGGTGCCCGGCTTGCTCAAGATGATTCCTATGGCGGCACTGGCTGCGATGCTAATCCTTACCGGCTCGCGGTTGGCGTCGATCAAGGAATTCATCCATGCGAAACACGTCGGCGTCGATCAGTTTCTACTGTTCCTTAGTACATTCCTCATCACCATTTTCACCGACCTATTGATTGGTGTAGCTGCAGGGTTGCTCCTGAAAATCTTGTTCCACATTCTGCGCGGCTCGACGCTGAAGTCGCTGTTTGGCGTCCAGATAGAGAAAGTCGAACGCGGCGACGACATCGTCTTGATCGTGCACGGTGATGCCGCCTTCCCATCGCTTCTAAAGATAAACAAAGAGATCGCCCAGCTCGCAGCCGAAGACCTTCCACGTATCAAGATCGACCTGAGCGAGGCGAAACTCATCGACCACACCTTCCTCAGCGGCCTCGGCACGCTGATTAATAATTACGTAAATCCCAAGGACGCCATCTTCGGTATCGAAGACTTCCGCAGCTTTAGCCAGCATCCCGAAGCGACCCATCTCTCCGTTAAGCCGCAATAGGAGATAACGTTATGTCGACGTCAGCAACACCCAGCATTCGGGAGATGCTAGCGCATGCGGCGGAGGTACTGCCTTCGCAGTCGCCTTTGCACGCATTCGTGCATCACAACACCTTGCATGCCTATGAACACTTGCCGTTTAAGGAAGCATTGAAAGAAGCTTCTAAAGAGTACGATGCGGAGCCCTTCATGAGCGAAGAGCAGTTCCTCACCGCAACCGAGAGCGGCCGGATACAACTCGACGATATTAAGGCCGTACTCGACCGCGAAATCGACGATCTGGACGAGGCGCCTTTCGCTGGCGCGCCAACCCGACGCGCCTTACTGCTCTGGCGTCTAACGACGCTATTCAATGTACCCACTCCTAATGCGATTAATTGGTGGTTACACGAAAAGGGCTATTTGCGGACACCGCATAAGCTCGCGGGCTCAGCTGCGGGCTCTGCTGCGAGCTCGCTGTTCTTTCAAAGCAAGCGCCAATACCTTCCCAAAGACCTCGTTAGCCTTTGGCAATCACTTGAGCGCAACGCCGAACCTAAATCGCGGTCGATTCGCAGAATTCGTCCGCGCGACCTTCTCTTGGATGCGTGCGACATTGATATCGACGAGCAGGTTAAGCCCTTTTTGATTCGCCACGCGGCGGCCTATCTCGATCAGGGCGTGGGCACGCTGCCACAACCCGATAAAGACAAAGGCTTCCTTGAATGCTTCCGCAGAATGCACGCCGGCGCAGGGCTCACCCTTCCTAGATGGCTACAGGGACTAAGCCAGGACTGCACACGACAGCTTAATGAATCTCCCGATGCGCTCGCCGTTATCGCCGAGGTGATTCAGTATTTTGGCGTGCCTGCAAACAATCAACAGGGCTTTCTTATTGAGTCGCTGAAGATGCTTAAGGGCTGGGCGGGAATGTTTCACCAATTCGAGTTACAGCCAGACAAGGTGCCCGTGAACCCCTTTCCTGCGACTCTCGCAGATTTTCTTGCCGTGCAGCTCATGCTCGAGAAGCAGGCGTTCATCAATGCCTGCCGGGGCGCTGATTTTAGTCAGCAACGCTATAGCGAGATTCTCTCAGAACGTGGCGGCGAGTACACAGAACGACGCCAGCCGGTGCAAGACACCTACGAAGCGTTCGTTACGGCGCAGGCCTTCGACCTGCCTGCCGCGCTATTCGCGAAGGCCGACAATGCGTGCAAATGGATCGCTGAAATTGGCTCCTTCAACAGCTTTGAGCGGCGCTATCTTCTGCAGCTCGCCTACGAGCGCCGACACCGTCATCACATCCTCGACGGACTGCAGGAACATCAGAAATTTGTTGCGAAGGGTGACCCGAGATCCGCGAATTCATTTCAGGCAGTGTTCTGCATGGATGAGCGCGAAGAATCGACGCGGCGCCATCTCGAGGAGCTGACGCCGAATGCGCGTACCTACGGGTTCGCCGGTTTCTTCGGCGTCGCTATGCAGTATCAGGGCTTCGACGACGTCACCTCGCGCCCGCTGTGTCCGGTGAATCGCAAACCAATCCATTTGGTCCGCGAGATAGCGCTCGATGCAGATCAAGCACAGCGTTATCAAGAACACCGACAACGCAAGGGCAGTTATTCTAAGCAGGCCCACAAACACGAATCTCTCGTCACCATCGGCCCGTTCTGGTCTTTGTTGATGGGCGCTGCGAAGGCTCCTTCTCTTATATTTCGCAGCCTCTCGCCGCGCCTCACCGAGACAACCAAGCGCCGGTTCGCCGCTCTAAGTCCTTCACGCCCCGCCACGCGCTTGCAGCTTTTCCGCACGGGAAACGAGAAAGAAGACGACTTGTTTCCCGGTTACTCAATAAGCGAAGCAGCAGACGCGACCTATGGCATGCTCGCTGCGATGGGGATGCGTAAAGACCTCTCTCGCTGCGTTTTCATCGTCGGCCACGGCTCATCGAGCCTGAATAATCCGCACGAAGCCGCGCACGATTGCGGCGCCACTGGAGGAGGACGCGGCGGGCCCAATGCGCGCGCCTTCGCTGCGATGGCGAATCATCCCGACGTCCGCATGTTGCTACTCGAGAAAGGCATCGAGATTACCGGCGACACTTGGTTCGTCGGCGCCTATCACAACACCTGCGACGACAGTATGGACTACTACGACGCGGATTTAGTGCCAGAAACACACAAGCCGGCATTAGCCGAAATCCAGCAACAGTTCGCCGCCGCTTGCAAACTCGATGCGCTCGAACGCTGCAGGAAATTCGAAGAGGTGCCAGTGGATGTCGACGATGAAGAGGCTCTCGGATTCGCTTATCAGCACTCGATAGATCTCGCGCAGCCTCGCCCCGAATACGGCCACGCAACGAATGCGGTTTGCATCATCGGTCGCCGCGAAAAAACGAAGGGATTGTTCCTCGATCGGCGCTCGTTCTTGATCTCCTACGACCCCGCACAGGATCCCGACGCGTCGATTGTGGCAGGAATTCTTGAGACGGCCGGCCCGGTAGGCGCGGGCATTAATCTCGAATATTACTTCAGCTTCATCGACCCCATCGCCTACGGTTGCGGCACAAAACTCCCGCATAATATTTCGGGCCTACTAGGCGTCATGGAAGGGCATAGCTCCGATCTTCGCACCGGCCTGCCATGGCAGATGGTGGAAATCCATGAACCGGTACGCTTGCTCACAATCGTAGAGGCGAGCCCGGAAACTCTTTCCGCAATTGCCGCGAAGAGTGAAGTCGTTGGCACGCTCGTAGGCAATGGTTGGATCCAACTGGTGTCGATGCACCCCGACACAGGGAAGCTCACTGTCTTCGATAGGGGTGAATTCGTAGCGCACCAGCCGGAGAGCAGCGGCTTTCCAATCGTGAGCAAATCCGAGATTCACTTCAAGGGCAGCACAACCTATCTGGGCCTGGCACACATCGCAACGAGTCCAATGGGAGGCGACTATGCCTAATACACTGCTAGTAGAGGGTCTCGCCTACCTCATATTCCTACCGGTTATCGCCGCCTTCCTGTGGCTCGCAGGGTCGATGCTGCTATCCCGCAGACCGTCTGAGAAGTCGATCGTTCGCAACTGCCATTTAGCTCTTGGCACCGCGTTCTTTGCATCGCTGCTACTCGCCGTGGCACAGCCCTTCGATATTGGTACGGAGGCGGTACTGGGAAGTTGGTTCGTTATCGGCGGTTACCACTATGACATCGTCATGCAAACGGACCTTATCGCCGTGACGTATGCGCTCTTCTCGACCCTGTTGCTGTTTCTCATTTGCAGCTTCTCACAGCGCTACCTGCACAAGGAATCTGGTTTTCACCGTTTCTACCTCGCCTTGCTCATCTTCGCTACAGGCCTACTGTTAGTGAGCTTTGCTGGCACACTTGAGCTGCTTCTCGTGGGCTGGGAAATCGTTGGCCTCAGCTCGATCATGCTCATCGCCTTCTTCACGACTCGCCCGCAACCTGCGCAGAACGGCCTGTGGGTCTTTAGTATCTATCGCCTTACCGACATCGGCCTCTATGCGGCGATCCTCTATCTGCATTCGCATTCGCAAGCCACGCGTCTCACGCCTTTGGACAGTGTGCCGTGGTCGGGAATCGGTTTGCACGAAGGCACGCAGGTGACAGCATTTCTGCTACTGATCGCGGTGCTTGGCAAGTCGGCGCTGTTTCCTTTTAGTAGCTGGCTGCCGCGCGCGATGGAAGGCCCGACGCCGTCAAGCGCCGTATTCTATGGCGCTCTGTCCGTGCACTTGGGCCCACTCCTTCTGCTGCGCATGGCTGACCTAATTAGTGCAACGCCTGCACTCAGCGCAACGTTAATCGCGGTCGGAGCGCTAACCGCCCTAGTAGCCAACCTCTCTGTGCGCGTACAAAGCGATATAAAGAGCCGACTTGCCTTTAGCGCCGTCGGACAACTCGGCTTCATTACCATCGAGATCGGGCTAGGCTGGTTCGAGCTCGCTCTGCTCCACGTTGTCGCCCATGCCGTGTTCAGGACCCTACAGTTCCTGCGTGCTCCGAGCCTTTTGCACGACCGTCACCAACACGAGGCCTTGCTAGGCCATCACCTCAGCGTCGAGCATCAGGATCACGAGTCCACGGCGCTGCGGCGCTTTGTCTTTCGGCTTAGCCTGGAACGCGCCTTCCTCGACATACTGCTTGTCGATCGCATCGCACGCCCAGTGCTTGCCTTCGCTCGAGCTATAGACAGGGCCGAACGCTCGGCTGCGAATTTCGTCTGTAAAGACTCATAGGACAACCACACCATGAATCAAGATCTGACTCTGATACTCCACGTGATCCTTAGTCTCTGTGGCTTCGTGTTCATTCTCTCTAGCAGGGACATACGGCGGATGCGGACGGCGGCAATGACAACTCTATCGCTCATGTTCCTCGTCGAAATCGCGCTCCCGCGCTTGGGCGTTAACGTGCGATCAGGCACCGAGTTATTGGCTTTCATCATCCTCGGCAATCTTTTGGCGAGCTTCTTCACCCCGGCGTATTTAGGTTCGCGGCGGACTTTTACCACGATTTTGGCGTTCAACTCCCTCGCTATAGGCACGCAGATTTTCACCGGCAACCTATTTTTGGTTATCGCCGTCCCCGTGTTTTTCTGCATCCTCACCCTCGCAAGCTGGAGACTAGACGGCTCTCACCGCCTGGTTGGCAGCTACGGCCTTATTACCAGCGGCTTGCTCGCGAGTTCCCTACTGGCGCCGAGCTCGGGTAGCGAAGGCAGTTTCTTGCTTGAGCTCGCGGGGCTAGTCTTCCTCATCGGCCTGTTTCCTTTCTCGCCGTGGTTCTCACGCCTCTATGAGAAACTGCCTTCTGGCCTCCTCGCCTCTGCGTTCGTCTGCCAAGTTGCACTCGTCATGTCCCTCGAGCGGCAACAGTCTCTGCCGCGCGATTTCTACCTGGTTGTGCTGCCGGTTTTCGCGCTGCTGTCTTTACTCATGGCGCTTTCGCAGTCGAATGCACGACGCGCACTCAGTGGCCTTGCCGCAAGTCAGCTCGCCTTCCTCATCTACGCAGATAGCGGGCAACACTTCTCTGATCTCGCCGCACTCTTGCTGGCACAGGCTCAGATGGCAACGATTCCGGGTCTCATTTTGACGGTGGGTGCACTGGAGATGCGCGTCGGCAAGCTCAATCTATCGCGGCCAATGGGACACTTCGAGTCTTACCCTAAACTCGCGGCGGCGACACTGATTTTCGGCCTAATGGGGGCGGGCTTCCCCTTATCGCTTGCGTATATCGCCGAAGATCTCATCCTCGAAACCGGCTTCCACGACACACCACTTTTGGGCATTGGATGGCTTTTTGTCACTGCGCTCACTGCGATCGCCGTCGTCAAGCTCTATCTGTTTTTATTCCATGGCGGCCGCGGCCGCGAGCCGGGCTTAGATATTTTGCCATCGAAGCTCTTCGCCGCAGTGCTCACCATGGTCTTTCTCATTTTCTCAACGCTCGTGCTGCCGGCATAGCGGCAGCCACGAGCGCTTTTTTATTTGGGTTTTACTCATGACTAAATCTTTATTGACTGCGTTGTTACTTTCTTTCTGTGCATTGAACGCTTCTGCGCAACCATCGAAACCGTCGCAAGACTCCCTCGCCTCGCTGATCAGTGGTGAATTCAGACTGCGCTACGAAGGCGTCGAGGAAGGCGTCCTTGCGAAAGCTGAAGGGCTCACCCTTGGCAGTAACGTCAGCATACGTCTACCCAAAAAGAAAGGCTTTAGCGGCCTCTTCGAAATAGAAGACACTGAGATCATCGGTGGCATGAATCACTTCGCGATTCCCGCCGCGGGAACCAACCTCGGCGTATACCCTACGATCAATGACCCCCACGTGAACGAAGTCAATCAGGCCTACATCGATTATGAAACGAATGTGTTTACTACTCGCGTAGGCCGCCAGCGAATCCGGCTAGACAACCAGCGCTTCATCGGCAGCGCCTCTTGGCGCCAAGACGAAATGACCTTCGATGGCATCAAGCTAGGCTTCACACCGACCTCAGCCGACGAGCTTTCCGTCTATGCGATTAACAAGCGCAATCGTGGCGCGGGACGCTTGGCTGACGTTGACTCGCAAGATCTATTGGTCAACCTCAGCCACCGCTTCGCCGACTCCAAACTTACCGGCTATTACTACCAGCTTAAACCCGACACAGTGGGCATATCGTCCGTACAAAACTTGTACTCAACCGGCCTACAACTCACCGGCCAAGGTCGTTGGCATCAACTGGAATTAGATTATCTGATCGAGGGCGCGAGCCAGGAGGAACGCCGAGCGGCGACGACGCATAGCGCGAGCTACGCCCAAGCCTGGGCAGGCGTGCATTCCGATTCCAGCGTCGCACGCATAGGTTATGAGCGCATGGGCTCAGACAATGGCGAATTTGCTCCAACCTTCCCCGCTGGAGCGCATCATTTAGTAAACGGCTATGCAGATAAGTTCCTCACCACGCCTCGCGAGGGCCTTGTCGACAAGTATGTGTTGCTTACCACTTCGTTATGGGGCGTAGAACTCGGTCTGGACTACCACGACTTCGATACGGCATTCGCGCGCGACGGGCACACATCCTTAGGCTCTGAGATTGATGCGCATATCAGCGTTCAGCTCAACAAACGCTATCAACTCGGGATGAAGCTCGCGGATTTTAGGTCAGATAATCTGTCCAGCATCGATGACACAAACAAGAATTGGCTATGGGTGACGGCGAGCTTCTAGGCGTCGCCCGCGACAATCGCACGCCGAATATCCTCGGTTATCGGTCGCTTCTTCTTCGGCTTGGTCACACAGCACGGGTCGCGCGGGCAATTAGCACTACGCGGACAAATAATAGTCGCCTCACGCTCCAAACCGCGTCCTACCCATTCGATATTGAGGATGTTCGCGACGCTGCGGATGCGCGTCGCCGCATGGGTAGGAACGCGAGCAGAGCCACCCCCCTGCTTGGCAGGCAGCGAAGATGTCGGCAATGATTTCTTCAGGGTCGACGCCCTGGGCTTCTAACGCTGGGCCCAAGTCTATGCCTGCACAAACAACGTGATGGTTACTCGCGGCATCGCGGACTCTTATCGACTCGCAGCTGTAGAGCCGCGCATCATCGCCATTTTTTAACACCGACAACTGCGCCGCAGGAGCGTCCGACTTGCTCCCTAGCATGTTGAACACCGACCAATTTTGGCAGGGGTCGTTCATTGCTTTCAGGTTGCCCCAAGGCAGCGGAATTCCATTGCCTCGATAGACCGCGCGCAGCTTCCCCGGTGGGTACGCATCAAAATAATGCCAGTGAGGGTAAGGCGAGACCGCCGTCATTCTGCGCATTAGCACCGCTGTCGTGACATCAAGCAGTTTCGCGCTGCTTAGAGAATAGGCGTTACGACTTAGAAACTGACGACTAGGCACCTTGGGGCACAGTAAGGCGCCGGCGAAGAAACTGCATTCGAAATCACGCCATGCGTGCAGAATATCTTTCGAATCGACCGTATGGGACTGATTGCTCCAAGACTTTGCGTCGAAGGTATTGCCTCCCACCGCCGACACGCTGCGCAGGCCATCGCGGCCGTGTAAAACCGTGTGGCCAATGTGGGTTGCCAAATCGTATTTGAGACGCGCCGGATGTTCTTTTATTCGCGTCAGCTAAATAGCGGTCTTGGTGTTGCTCGAGTTGTGCTACCGATTTTTGAACCCGCGCATCGCTACCACGGCGATAATACACGCAATAAGTGCGAAGTCTATGGCGGTGTAATCGCGTCCGGCTAACTCGGTATTCAAAACCATCAGTAATAGCAGTCCGAATCCGTAATAGGCTATGGGCTTCATAAAGATCTAGTTATCATCGCTTCGATATTTGTGCCGGCTTTCCTTCAGCTTATTTAGGCTCATCTTATCTTTGAAACTTAATACAATTGCGCTTAGAGCGAGAAATAAAATCCCAAGGCTTTCATAAACAATATAGATGGGGTCGCTGCCTTTAGTAGTCAGAACAATCATTCTTGTTAATGCTGTAATAGCGATAATCAAAGGCAGGGTCACCGGAATTCGATTGTCTCGATAAAAAGCTCCAACCATTCCCAATATCTCAGCATAAATAAATAATAAGAACAAATCCGATAAGGCCATTTTATCTTGGCTGTCAAACCACCCTAGAATATCGATTCCTGCTGCCCATACAGTACCGACTACAATAAATAGTAGTAATAATCGCTCTAAATTTATAATACCTAGGCTAACTATTTCATCGAATTTTGAATTTTTCACATTGCCTCCGGTTTGAAGCGTTGCCCTCAAAGGGAATTGTAATTTCTATCTAAATTACGTAGTAGCCAAATACCAAACCATGTCGAAGCAACTGCCTTTACTGTTTGATGGAAAACTATCGGGATTGACAAAATCCAATCTAATAATGGCTTCGATATCAATGTGTATATCCAATCAATGGCAGGTAATAGAAAACTGAGTTGATTCGTGATGAATTCAAAATTGGTTAATGAATATAGACTGTAGTCAGATACAGCAACGATGTAGACGCCCCACAAAACAAGTGCCACTTGTATCGGTGTCGTCCAAATGCATAGGCAGGCAATTATTCGAAGCATTCCCCGGTCCTCCATCCTTAAACGTTTTCGCTGTAGTTAGCCGAGGTCAACTACCATTGAGCTATAACGATCATTCCTCAATCAGAAGAAAGAGCGGCCTTAGTATGCTTAAATGCCATAGATTATTCTTATCTTATTGATTTTTATTATAATTACCCAAAATGTCTCGAATTGAACCGTATTTATTTCAACTGTATCGCAATTTTTGACGATCTCCAGTAGAGGCTCTAAGATTGCAATGCCTCCAGTTTCCCCTCTCCACCCAGCATAAGCTTGCTGATCGGCTAATGACTCCCAATCTTCTACAAGATGGAATGTGTTCGATGCTTCTTCAAAGAACGCATTGACGCTTATGTAGCCATTGGATTTCCTAGTGTCAGGCAAAATCTGGCTCTGCAACTCTTTTGAATCGTCCACTTTGGCGGTTTCGAAAGCATCGAAAATTTCACCAAATTCTGCAGTATTCTTCTCCTTTAGAGGTCAGCTCTAGCAAGTATTGGCAGCTATCCTACAAACCGAATAGTGTTTTAAACGCAACTTCTGCGCCTGTGACTTGGATTAGTAATAGTCCAAATATACCGCACAGCGCATAGGTGCTAGTTGCGTTTGTCGATTTAAAGCCTGACCCAATCATGGTTATGATCATGGCTAGCCACATAAAAGCTACCCATCCCCATAGTAACCATCCAAAAAGTGAAGATAAATAGTCGAAGATCATATTCAGTGTTCCTTTTAAAATTCAGCTTTAGCAAATGTTGGTAGCAACTATAACCATTAACGCAGGCGTTAGCCTCCCCCCGCCCCCTAATTAGACCCCGCCTTGGTGTATTTCAGTTAAATAATCGAACTAGAAGCGAAGTGTTTATATCAGAACGCAGCTGTATTATGAGGAATGAAAAATATGGTCGGTAGTTACGAAAAGTCGGCAGTGCAGACAGAAAAAGCCACAATTGCTTAGAATTTATATTATGATGGGCACATCAAATATATTAACTTAAACTACTGATTTAATTAATATTAAAGTAGCGCCCACTGGTGCCAACCTTTTGTTAGAACCTCTTGTTAGGGCCTCGTGTCAGAACCTCATGTTAGAGGCTCTAATTTCACCTGCCTAGTTATCCTTTATACAAACAACTAGGCCTTTATCGATGGATGTATTTTTTTCTGGGACACATTGGTTTTGATTAATATTGAGCAGCATTACTTCGCCTTCTTCCTCGACAACGTAATGACTGCTCGGATTAATCCTGACGCTTGAGAAGTATTCGCCGAAGGCATAGGCTATTTCGATTTCTTCTCGAGAAGGTAAACGCCCGCCTTGAGTGACACACATCGCAGCACCCAATCTTGCGTTCAACTCTCTCCCCATTTGCGCGGATGGCAACGCTAACCATGTCCGACCAGGTAGTGGGTTAATAAAAGTAGGCGAATTGGGTTTCTGGAACGTGTTGAAAATTTGCGACGCGACGCTCTTTACAGCTGCCTGTGGCTGGCCTATTGCTGCGAATGAGCGTTGTTCGTTGAGCTCATTGTTAACGACATTGACAGTAAGAGAAATCCGGTCAGCATTAACAAAAGAATAGACTCCATACATGAAGTAGTCAGAGAGTTTATTCTCAGCATCTGATGTTAATGAGGAATAGTTGAATCTTATTTTGCGGAATGGAACAGGGTTGGAGGCATAGAGGGCTTCTACAGCAGCTGGCAACTGGGACGACAGTGCTTGACCAATCCCCTCGTCTGACGAGTTGATCATATAGTCATAGAAATCTGAGAAAAACATAATCAGCTCCGCAAGATCATCAGTAGACATATCCGGCTTTGCTAAAAGCAAATTGCTACTTAACTCACCAAGACTGCCGATCATCTTACTCCGCGCCAAATTATTGGTTGTCAGAAAATCCTTGAAGTTGCCCTGCTTTACGATCGGTGAATAGGCAAGGAGATTACTCACCTCATCTGGCATGCCACAGAATTCGTCTTGTGCAGAAGCGCGCCCAGCGACAAGCGCCGTGATAATCACAAGGCTCAGCCACAGCGATTTAAAATTATGAGACTGTTCTATCCTCGGCATAAATAAACCCTCAAAAATTTGCCATCTCACTAGCGCCACTCAGCGATTGCCTTTCGCCACGCTGCATTTCCCGACTTTATCGCATGGCCTGTTGTTGCGGCTCAACAGGCGGCATATCGGCACCCGAAAGGCTTTTTAGAAATTCTATTACCGCTGAGCGCTCTTTACTGTTCAATGAATCGCCCCACGTATGCCCCTGGTTGCCTCTGCCGTAGTTACTCGTATTGTAGATAAACGTCATGTCGATTCTCGCTCGACTTTCGGCAGGTGACTGATCTGCAGTCTCAGCGAGATCTGCATACTGCGCCTCCGACATCGCTGTGTATTCCATACCGACACTGTCTAAATCATATGCAAACGGGCTTTTTTCTCGATTCCAAATCGTCGGCCTGATTTTGGAGTTCAGCACCGCTTCGATTGTCGGTACCGACCCATTGTGAAAATAAGGCGCCGTCGCCCAAACACCCACTAGCGGCGGCGGCACATAACCGATTCCCTTCAATGGCTTAAATACTGGCGCGAGTTCCGGTGTGCCCTGTGACTCATAATAAGCCGCCAGCTTACCAATATGCTCGATAACTGGCATCAGCTCTTCAATAGCCTCACTGTAGCTCGAATCGGTACCCACATTTCGAAGCTGCTCCGAACCGCTGTAATTCACAAACCAAGAGCCTGGCAGACTGTAGTCGGTGGCTGTAGGTTTTTTCGTGTACTCGCCATGGCATTGGAAGCACGCGAGGAAAGTGGAACGATCTTCGGGCTGAAGTTTGCCATGAAAAATTCTCTCGCCGATTTGTACCAACTCTGGGTCCAAATTTTCTGGAAAACTTGGCGCCTGAGTTTCTCTAGCAAAGGCAAGCGCCCTCGCAGTCATCTCAACATGCTCAGCATGATGCTCGTTGATGTCGTCGTTACCTACGCTAAAATTGAGTGAGAAATGCGCTGCATCAGTAGGCGCACCATCTCCGTACCAATAGTCGCGGGCTTTATATTTCATCGTCCACCACGGCATAGCTTGAACTGGGGGCCGCTTGAGGTTGTTCATCACTTCGACAGGTGGGGTGAGTTCGTCTGATGTAAGCAGCCCTGTCTCTTCTGGATTAGCCATGTGTGCGGCGAGATTCCAAACGGCGTACTGACCATAATTATCTCCTCTTACCACCTCACCGTAAATTTCCGTCAGTGGTGAGGAGGTCTGAATAACGCTGTTGCTGGCCAAACCTGCAACAACAACGCCATTCACAACACCCGAATGACAGGCAAAGCAGTTAGCGCTGGCGAACTCTTTGCCTTCACGTTCGAAAGCAGATAACCCCATATCAAGGGCCGCGTTAGTTTCGCCGGAGAATGAAGGCAAGGCACCCTCACTGTAAAAGCGCCCCTCATCGGTGGTTGCGTCATAGCCCAATTCGCCTGCTTTGCTGGCAGCAATCGATCGCCTAAAGTTCACAGCACTCATTGGGACCTGAAAGTCGAACATCTTTCCCGATAAAATCTGCGCGAGTCCGGCCTGACCCTCTTCAGTATAGGCATCAGGCTCAAAACCGTGGAAGGAAAGTAGAAACTCTTCATTATCTGAGTAAGCTGTGCCTACAGCGACTAGCATTGAACCTGCGATAACTCCCTTAAAACCCGCCCTCATAACCGTTTCCTTATTCATTTAATCTCAATATCTTAATTTTTCGTGTGTGGCGTCACGCCTGGCACGCCTTTCTCGGCCATACCTCTAACCCCGAGACTTGGCGTACCTGTTAAACTCTATGAACCGATAAGTAGTACTGTGAAATTAGCATAAGACGAGGGCGCCGTCTTTAGCCGAGGCAATGTGCACCAGAGCGCTTACAGCTTCCTTTTTCGCTATGGAATTGCTAAGTTAAACGCCGAAAATTAGGTGGATAACAGCCTAAGGCTTGTCGATCAAACCACTACATCCACCCGCCTGCCCAATCAAAGGGAATACCCAAAAGGACTTAGCCACATGGCCACACATAAAATAGCGTTACTCGACGGCGATGGCATCGGTCCTGAGATTATGGCCGAAGCAGTAAAAATTCTCGACCTTGTTGCCGAGCGCAACGATATCGACTTCGAGCTCGTCCATGGTGCGTTTGGCGCCAGCGCTTATTTTAGCCACGGAGACTCATTCCCCGAAGAAACCAAAAAGCTCTGCGACGAGTCGGCAGCAATCCTGAAAGGCCCAATCGGTCTCAATCACGAAGACTCAAAAAAAATCCCTATCGACATGCAGCCAGAACGTGGCGCCCTGCTCCCACTGCGTCGCCGATTCAACACGTTCGCTAATTTTCGCCCCGTTTACCTGCCCCAGAGCCTAGCCCATTTCTCGCCGCTCAAGCCTGAAATCATCGGCGATAACGGCATTGATATAATCATCATTCGCGAACTTGTTGGCGGACTGTACTTCGGTAAGAAAGAGATGGGCACCAACGCCGAAGGCAAGCGTTATGTTGTCGAAAACCTTGAGTATGACGAAGACCAAATTGCTAATATTGCGCGCGTTGCGTTCGATACTGCTCAGAAGCGCAAGAAAGTGCTGCACAATATTCATAAGTCCAATGTCTTGAAATCCAGCGTGCTGTGGAACGAGATAATGGACGAGGTCGGTGCCGATTACCCCGACGTGAAAGTCGTCAATATTTTAGTGGATGCCGCGGCGACCTACCTGTGTTTAAACCCTGGCCAGTTCGACGTGATGGTGATGGAAAACATGTTTGGCGACATCTTAAGCGACCAAGCAGGCGGCATACTCGGCTCGCTCGGTCTCATGCCTTCGGCATGCGTTGGTCCCGAGAAGGCGTATTACGAGCCCTCGCACGGTTCGGCGCCGGACATCGCAGGCCAAGGCATTGCGAACCCCTACTCAATGATCGGCTCGGTCGCAATGATGCTCGAAATGAGTTTTGGGATGGAGGCTGAGGCCAAGAACGTCTGGCATGCAATGCAAGAGGTCTTCGCTCAGGGCAATTCGACTCCCGATCTTTCGAAGCCAGGCGCTGGTGTGAATATGATTAGCACAAGTGCATTCGGCGATCTCGTTGCCACCGAACTCGCCAAGTGCCCTAAAGTTTAAAGCAGGCTTGCCAACTGAAAAGACCAAAAAACGCCTTCTAGAAAGGCGTTTTCTTTTTGCGGCCTATTAACCAAATGCTTCGGCATGCATTCTGAGGTTAATCATGCGAAGCGTCGCTTTTACAGCGGCGAGTACCTGATTAGAATCTACGCCGCGCGTTTTAAAGTCCTGCTCCTGCCATTCCCACGTAATGATACATTCGGTGAGCGCGTTGATCTTTCCACCTCGAGGGATGTGCACCTCGTAATCGATCAGCGCGGGCATATCGAAACCAGTTGGCTCAAGGATTTTCTCGATTGCATCGAAGAACGCAGCAAACCCACCATTGCCCGAGCCCGAACCTTGCGCTTCTTCGTCGCCTATTTTTACGCGAATGCTTGCCGTGCTTTCAACGTCGAGGCCACTGTTGATGTAACAATTAAGAAGCGAGATGTGTTCGAAATCACCACTTTGCATGACATCTGCAATGATGAAAGGCAGGTCTTCGGAGGTAATAATCTGCTTTGAGTCACCGAGTCTGACAACGCGCTCGAGCACTTTTGCCTGATCCTCTTTACTGAGGCTTATCCCTAACTCATCCAGATTGTTTATAAGCGACGCCTTGCCGCTCATCTTACCCAGCGCATAAACGCGTTTGCGCCCGAATCTCTCTGGGCTCAGATTAGTTACGTAAAGGTCGCCTTTTAAGTCGCCATCCGCATGAATGCCTGCTGTCTGAGTAAAAACATCCGCGCCCACAATCGGCGTGTTAGCGGCGATCCACTTGCCAGAGAAATTTTCAACCATGCGGCTAAGCGTAGTGATACGTGTCTCGTCTATTCCGAGCGCCATGCCCATCTTATCGCGCAGCGCCACGGCAACCTCGGCAAGCGAGGCGTTTCCTGCCCTCTCGCCGAGACAGTTTATTGTGCAGTGAATCGTGTTGATGCCGACTTCCACCGCCGCGAGGGCATTAGCCGTTGCGAGGCCGTAGTCGTTATGCGGATGAAAATCGAAGGTCTGATCTGGGAACCGCCCCATCATGCCGGTGAGCGATTCACGAACCTCTTCGGGGGACAACAAGCCCAGAGTGTCTGGCAGCAAATAATGGCCAATACCAAACGATCGGGTCGCCTCGATAAGACCAAAAACATAGTCGGGGCTGTCGGCGTAACCATTCGACCAATCCTCTAAATACATATTCACGCGCAGGCCCTTCTCATGCGCGTAGGCTACCGTCGCCTCGATATCGGCGACATGCTGTTCCAGAGTTTTGCTCAGCTGTTCACGGCAGTGTTTCTCGCTGCCTTTCGCGAGCAAATTGATGACCTTGCCACCCGCACTGACTATCCAGTCGACACTGCGCTTGCGATCGACAAAGCCAAGCACCTCGACGCGATCGACAAGGCCGTTTTCCGCCGCCCATTCCGTAATCTGCGCCACCGCCTGCTTTTCTCCGTCGGACACGCACGCCGAGGCTACTTCTATGCGGTCGACCTTGAGCGACTGCAGCAACGCGCGTGCGATACTCACTTTCTCGCTACCAGAAAATGACACGCCTTGAGTCTGCTCGCCATCGCGTAGCGTAGTGTCTAGTAGCTGAATGCGGCGAGCTTCGGGTTTAGAATTCATAGCAATGTCTCTGTTGATGTGGCGGCCCTGATTAGCAGGACCCGCTGAGTCTAGCAAAGTCGATAGCTGGTGTTAATCGCTCCGCGATTTTTCGGCACCACCGAAGATTGCGCACATTCGCCGGTATTTCCACTTCTTTGCGGACGCTTAACTTCCAATGCGTTTAATAACGTAGAATACACCCTCATTTGATTAACCAGCTCAAAACGAGAGCAACATATTGTGAACTCTGAGAATACCCAGCCCGACAGCAAAGAAATCATTAACGCCCACACCGACGAGTCCTCTTATCCTCGCGCAGGCCTGCCCAGACGCTTGGCAGCCCTACTCTATGATGGCTTTCTTGTGTTTGCGATGTGGATGTTTATCGGCTACGCGATGCTGGGCATTTTCGGCACCGATAGCAATCAGGTGGTCGAGGGTGTTGTTCAAACAGACTCTGTGGTTAGCACTCTCACTTTCTTACTGATGGTTGCGAGTAGCTCCGGGTTCTATCTATGGTTCTGGACTCGTGGAGGGCAAACACTCGGAATGATTTCTTGGCGTTTAAAGGCGGTGTCTTTCGACGATTCTCCGATGAGTGTGCGTCAAGGCATAATCCGATTCTTCTCAGCATGGCCCGCTTTCTGGCTCGCCGGAATCGGCTATTTTTGGCTTTACCTCGACAAGAATGACGATGCACTCCACGACAAACTGAGCGAGACCAAGGTCATTCTGATGCCGAAGGGCCATAAGCCATTCGAGAAGAAAACAGCGTAAAAAGCGCTAGCGCACCCGTAGCATCGACACGATCCCCAAAGCCGCACAGCTCACAATGGGTAGCAATACAGCAAACAGCGGGTTAATGCCAAGAAGCAGGCTTGCCGGTTCTAGCAGCTGTTGCAGTATTGTAAACAGAAGCCCAACACCTATTGCGACAAAGACCCGAAAGCCCATCGTCGCTTCGCGCAGCGGGCCGAAAACGAATGAGACGGCTAATAGCACAAGTGCGAGCGTCGCTAGCGGCTGCAGCAATTTCCCCCAAAAACTTAGCATGTAGCGATCGGAATCCAATCCTTGGGACTCAAAGAAACGAGCGAAGTTATAGAGCCCGCTGATCGACTGCCTGTCTGGCGCTACAAGCAGCACCGCGAGCAGTTCCGGAGAGAGATCAACCAGCCAGTCTTCACTCTCATGCTGCGCTGTGACCACCGAGTCCGCCAAAAACCGAGTCTCTGACACATTCTCTAGTCGCCAATAGCCTCCTTCGACGGCGTCGATATACTGCGCACTCTGCGCGAAACTGATGCTCGCCAGACCAATCCCCATCTTTGGCTGAGAATCTGCTGACTCGAGCTCACCGCCTGTTAAACGATATCGCGAGACGCCATACAATGACTCTCCACCGGGCGCGATGGCATTCACGTGAACGAACTCATCGCCAATGCGACGCCAACTCCCTTGGCCCGCGTCGATAGCCTGCACACCGCTTCGCAGTACCGCCTTCGAACTCTGCGCAGACTGCTGGAGCGCAGGCGCAATGTATTCGCCAAGCACGAGGCCTGCGATCATGACCACAAAAGCCGGCTTCAACACCGCCCACACCAAACGCCAGGTGCTGACGCCCGCCGACTGAATGACTATTAATTCGTTATGCGATGCCATGACGCCGAGACCGATAAGGCTGCCGCCTAGCGCCGTAAAGGGAAGAAGCTGGAATACCCTCGAGGGGAGCGTCTTAAGCACATACAAAAGTGCCTGCGCAGAAGTGTAAGCATTTTCGCTATCGCCTAGCTCCTCGACCAATGCAAACACCACATCGATACTCAGCACGAGCGAGATGACCACAAGCATCGCGAGCAGCACGCGCTTGCGTATGTAGGAATCAATAAGCGTCATGGGTTTGCTAACCATTAGGTCGCCCTCACTGCGGCGCGCCTGGGCAGGTTGAGAAAACCATTTGCCGCGAGAGCAATACAAAGAAACAACCCGTGAACCCACCACATACCCAGGGACGGGGATAATTCGCCCACCGAAATCGCGTCGCGGCAATACTGCAGCAGAACAAAGTAGGTCGCATAGAGCAGAGCGGCTGGCACAAGACGAGAATAACGTCCCTGCCTCGGGCCAACTCGGCTTAGTGGCACGGCGATAAGCGTGAGTATCGGCACTAGCAGGAGTGTCGCAATACGCCACTGCAATTCGGCGATGCGGGCGAGGTCGGCGCTGCCGACTAATGCCAGAGTGGACAGCGTTTCTTCTTCGAGAATAAGCTCGCGCTCGCGAGCATCGGGGAGTCTGACCGACTGGGTTTGTGAACGGCTCACCGTGTAATCGGCGGCGCCAGGGATCCCGTCATATTGCGCGACATTGCTCAGCTGCATAAACCGCGAACCATCGGGTTCGACAACGGGTCGTGCGCGCTCTGCAATGAGTATTTTCGGGACAGCATCGGCGCCCGTTGCGACAAACACGCCTTGCAACTGCCGCGCCCCCGCGTCGGAGGTAGACACCCGTTCGGCATGTGTGACGCGCGCGCCTCCACCGAAGCTCTGAAACTGCCCTGCAACAATCAAATCGACTTCGGTTAGGTTTTTCTGCGCCTGCAGCAGCTCCTCTGTTTTGCGCACGCCCCAAGGCGCGAGCACCAACGAAAGGGAGCCAACGAGAAACATAACCAGTGCAGCAAACCCCAAGCTCATGCGCACAAGTTTTCGCTCGCTGAAACCACTGGCTATCAGCACCACCATTTCGTTTTCGGCATACATCCGCCCATACACAAGCAGAATAGACAGGAAGAAAGCGAGCGGGACAATAACGAGGAGGAAGTCGGGAAGGCGGAAAATAATCAACAGAAACAGCGCGTCTGTCGCAAGTTCACCCGCGACAGCCTGACCCAAGTACTGGATAAACCGGCCGGTGAGCGCTACAACCAAAAGCACGAGCGTAACAGCTGCCATCGCTTGGAGGAGCTGCCGGCTAAGATAGCGAAATACGATCAATCGGGCCTGCTCCGCGTTTTAGAATGGCTAAGGCGCAAGTCTAATCGATTTAACGCGGATACGTTAGTCTCGCTAAGCCACCCTGACCTGAGGCATTCCTATCCTCGTTTTGAATGCTGCGGGAACATCAGTCAATTGGTGTTTATCGAAATCCATAAAAACAACCCCAACTTTCGCCTTACAGACGATTTGGTCAAGCGCTGCGTTGTTCACCGTAAAGCCAATATCACAGCCATAGCGGGTAAATTCGCCTACCGAAACATCGATAATGAGGGTGTCGTTTGCGAAAGACTCGGCGCGGTATTCGATAGCGAAATCGGTGACCACAAGACCTAGGCCATAAATATTGCCCTCGGTGAAGCCAAGATCGCCCAGCATCTGCAGCCTTGCCTCGTGCAGAATCGCCACCATTGCCGTGCTGTCTAAATGCTTCGCGTAGTTCAAATCGCTGATCCCCACTTTTCGCTCCATACGAAAGCGCGGGTTGTCTGGAGTACTTACCTTAATTCTCGGCATATAAATTCTCCTGTATTGGCTTTATAAGCTATGACCTGCTTTTCGCTGGAGAGTTCCAACAAGGTGACTGCGATACCCCTGGTTAAAGTTCATAACAAGATTCGGCTAATCATTCGAAAAGCTGTGTTGAAAATTTGCATAAGCCTCTGAAACTCCCTAGGATTATCGACCTAGATCGAGACTCACCTCAGCACCCCAATAGGATTACCGATGAAAACTGCTCTTAAAACCAGTAACCCCGTTCGACTTGTCACTGATTGCCTCGTTATTGCCGTCGCAGCTAAGAATAAATTCAGCGCCGAAGCAAAAGAAATCGACATAGCTAGCGGCAAACGACTCTCGAGCGTGCTCGAAAATGGCGACTTTGATGGCAGCCTCGGCACGTCGCTAATGCTGCAGGGGTTAGAGGGCGTGAAGGCAAAGCGTGTTTTACTCGTAGGCTGTGGCGACAAAGCCAAACTCTCTCTCAAAGAGGCTCGGAAGCTACTGGTTAGCATTGCTAAAAGCTTGCTTTCAAGCCAAGCGAAGGACGCGCATCTCGCGCTCGCCAGCCTCGCACTCGACGTGACAGATCATTACTGGCTGGCAGAACGCCTCGCACAAGAGCTCGAAGATGCACGCTACAGCTACAGCACCACAAAGAGCACAAAGGCGAAAGCACCAGCGCTTAAATCTATAAGCCTCGCGGCGCCTAAGGGCACCTCTAAAGCAAAAATCGATATAGCATTCGCCAACGGTGTCGCCACCGGTCGCGGCATCAATTGCGCCAAAGAACTGGGAAATTTACCTGGCAACATCTGCACACCGACCTACCTTGCACAGCAGGCGATTGACCTCGCCAAGGGTAACCGAGCTCTGACCGTTAAAGTCCTTGCTGAGAAACAGATGGCGCGCCTTGGCATGGGATCCCTGTTATCAGTATCGGCCGGATCGTCTCAAGAGGCGCATTTAATAGTAATGGAATACAAAGGCGCGAAAGTGAAGCCAAAAGCTGATCGACCTGCGCCGCATATGCTCGTCGGCAAGGGCATTACCTTTGACACCGGTGGCATCAGCCTAAAGGCTGGCGCCGCTATGGACGAGATGAAATTCGACATGTGTGGCGCTGCGAGCGTCATCGGCACAATGGCCGCAGTGGTCGAAATGGCACTGCCTATCGATATTGTTGCCATTGTTGCTGCGGCAGAAAATATGCCTAGCGGCAAGGCAACCAAGCCCGGTGACGTCGTGACAAGTATGTCTGGACTCACCATCGAAATTCTTAACACCGATGCCGAAGGCCGCCTCGTGCTCTGCGACGCCCTTACCTATGGTGAGCGTTATAAGCCCGCCAGCGTTATCGATGTCGCCACTCTTACAGGCGCTGCGGTAGCCACTTTTGGCTCGCATGTGAGCGCGATGCTAAGCAACGACGACGCACTGGCAGCAGAACTCTCCGACTGCGGCAATGCTAGCCTAGATCAGGTGTGGCAGCTTCCTCTGCATGATGAATACCAGCACCTGCTCGACAGCAATTTCGCCGACATAGCCAACATAGGCGGCCCGCGAGCCGGAACGATTACCGCAGCTTGCTTCCTGTCGCGCTTTACTAAAAAGTTTAAATGGGCTCATCTCGATATCGCCGGCAGCGCCTGGAACAGCGGCGCGGCAAAGGGTGCGACTGGTCGCCCAGTCTCACTTCTGCTCGAGTATCTCCGTCGTAAGGCAGCCTAATCTAAAGCGATAAAGAGCGCCCACGCGATGACGCAAATAAACTTCTACAACCTGCCTCAGGACACCGAGCAGATGCGCAAGCTCTTTGCCTGTCGGCTAACCGAGAAGGCCCTCTCGCTTGGGCATCGCGTTTGTTTGTTCGCGGGCAGCGAGGCGATAGCGAGTGAAATCGATGCGCTTTTGTGGTCTTTTTCGAGCACTAGCTTTATTCCACACGCGATCGTCACGGTAGATGGCACAAGCACGGAGGACGTCAGCATCGCGGTGTCGACTCTGCCTAGCGATGCCACCGACGTCGTCATCAATCTGACGAGCGATGCCCTCGACAATGTCGAAGGCATCGCTCGCGTCAACGAAATCATTATCCAAGAGCCGGAGGCCCTCGAACAGGCTCGCGCGCGCTACCGCCACTATCAGCAAGTGGGTGTCAAACCTGAGATGATTAAACTCTGATTAGGCTCTGATAAGGCTCTGATTAAGCCCCATTTAAGCGTCATTTAAACGCCCAAGGATCTCTGCGTGGGCCAGCGCCTTGCGGTATACTTGCGACCTTTCAGCAATCACGCTCTATTCAAAAGACTCAAGCAAACGAAGCAAATCATGGAAAAGACTTACCAACCCCAGCAACTCGAAGCCAACTGGTATAAGACATGGGAGGAGCGCGGCTATTTTGCGCCGCAGGGCGATGGTGATCCTTACTGCATCGTCATCCCACCACCGAATGTCACCGGCAGACTGCATATGGGACATGGTTTCCAACACGCGATCATGGACGCGCTAACCCGCTACCATCGCATGCTGGGGTGCCAAACCCTGTGGCAAGTAGGCACCGATCACGCAGGTATTGCTACGCAAATGGTTGTTGAGCGGCAATTGAACGCGGCGGGCACTTCGCGTCAAGAAATCGGCCGCGAAGACTTCGTTAATAAGGTCTGGGACTGGAAAGAAGAATCAGGCGACATCATTACCCAGCAGCTGCGCCGCTTAGGGTCATCATTAGATTGGTCGCGCGAACGGTTCACCATGGATGAAGGGCTGTCGAAAGTCGTCGAGAAGGTGTTCATCGACCTCTACAACGAAGACCTGATTTACCGTGGTAATCGCCTCGTCAATTGGGATCCGCAGCTGTTAACCGCGATCTCGGACCTCGAGGTTGTATCGGAAGAAGAAGAGGGATCGATGTGGCATTTCCGCTACCCGATCGCCGATAGCGATGAGCACTTGGTCATTGCAACCACGCGTCCCGAGACGCTCTTAGGCGACAGCGCCGTTGCCGTTCATCCAGAGGATACCCGCTATACACACCTCGTTGGCAAATTCATCGATTTGCCCCTGTGCGGCCGCCGCATACCCATCGTTGCCGATGACTATGTAGACCCCGAGTTTGGCACAGGCTGTGTGAAGATTACCCCCGCGCACGATTTTAATGACTACGAGGTAGGCAAACGTCACGACCTCGAGATCATCAATATATTGACCAAACAGGCAAGCATTAACGACGAGGCACCTGAAGCCTACCGCGGCCTCGACCGCTTCGAGGCACGCAAGCAGATAGTCGCCGATATCGAGGCCCTTGGCCTGCTTGAGAAAATCGACCCTCACAAACTGAAGGTGCCGCGCGGCGATCGCAGCGGCGTGATTATCGAGCCCTATCTCACACACCAATGGTATGTGGCGGTAAAGTCGCTTGCAGACCCTGCCATTAAAGCAGTCGAGAACGGCGATATTGAGTTCGTGCCGAAAAATTGGGAAAACACCTATTTCGCTTGGATGCGTAATATTCAAGACTGGTGTATCAGCCGTCAGCTTTGGTGGGGACACCGTATTCCCGCGTGGTATGACGAAGACGACAAGGTCTATGTAGGCACCGACGAGGCTAGCGTTCGCGCGGCACATGGGCTTGGCGACGACATCATTCTCAGACAAGACGAAGACGTGCTCGACACTTGGTTCTCCTCTGCGTTGTGGACTTTCTCGACATTGGGCTGGCCTGACGAAACCGAGTTCTTTGACAAGTTCCACCCAACCAACGTCCTCGTTACCGGATTTGACATCATCTTCTTCTGGGTTGCTCGGATGATTATGATGACGCTCAAGTTTACCGGCCAAATTCCGTTTAAGAAGGTGTATATCACCGGCCTCGTACGCGATGAAAATGGGCAAAAGATGTCTAAGTCGAAGGGCAACATCCTCGACCCTATCGACCTCATCGATGGCATTAGTATCGAAGACTTACTCGCCAAGCGGACTGCCGACATGATGCAACCGCAGCTAAAAGAAAAAATAGAAAAGGCAACGAAAGCCTCGTTCCCAGACGGCATCGCCGCCTATGGCACCGACGCGCTGCGCTTTACTTTTTATTCGCTCGCATCAACCGGCCGCGACATCAAATTCGACCTCGGACGCACGGAAGGCTACCGCAATTTCTGTAACAAAATATGGAATGCGGCACGCTATGTGATGATGAACATGGAAGATAAAAGCGTTAGCGATGCGGCACATCATGCGCCGCATTTCTCGCCCGCCGACCGCTGGATAATCAGCCGTTTCGAAAGCACTGCGAAGCAAATCGAAGAGTGCATGGAATCTTACCGCTTCGACATAGCCGCGCAGACGCTGCAAGAATTTGTCTGGAACGAGTATTGCGATTGGTATGTTGAGCTCTCGAAGCCGGTCTTATGGGACGACGAGGCTAACCCTGAGGCCGCTGCGGCCGCGCGGTTCGTTCTCCTGAGCATTTTAGAAAAAAGCCTGCGTTTAATGCATCCGTTTATGCCCTATATCACCGAAGAAGTATGGCAACGCATCGCACCTCTGCTCGGCATAACAGGCGACAGCATCATGCTGCAACCCTTCCCTGTGCCTAATGCGGATAACCGCGACGAGCAGGCGGAAGAAAGCATCGAATGGATCAAAGGCGTTATCGTAGGCATCCGCAACATTCGCGGCGAGATGGACATATCACCTGCTAAAACTATCAAGGTGTTTCTGCGCAGCGATAATCAAGTCGACAAGCAGCGTCTTGACGAAGCGCGCGTCTTCCTGCAAAAGCTAGCCAAGCTCGAAAGCATCGACTGGCTCGAGCCAGGCGCTGCTGCTCCGACTGCAGCAACGCAGTTGCATGGGCAACTCGAAATCCTCGTTCCCATGGCAGGGCTTATCGATGTGGCAGCCGAACAGGCGCGACTCGATAAAGAAATTGGCAAACTCGAGGGCGGCATAAAGGCGGTAGGCGGTAAGCTCGGCAATGCCAAATTCGTCGACAATGCGCCCGACGCTGTGGTTGCTAAAGAGCGTGAAAAACTCGCAGAGATGGAATCGGCGGTGGTTGCCTTGCGCGCGAAACGTGAAGAATTGGCGGCGTTGGCTTAAGCCTGCGCCGTTTCGTCTGTGGGTGCTATTCTGCGCGCAATTCGCGCGGCATGCTAAAGACGATATTCTCTTCAACACCGTCGAGCTCAAGCGGCTTCGCACCAGACTCGCGCTCTAACCATTCGACAACCTGTCTCACCAAAATCTCTGGCGCTGAGGCGCCAGCGGTCACGCCGAATCGCGACTTGCCCTCAAGCCAAGCAGGATCTATGCCTTCGACATTGTCGACCAGATAGGAATCACAGCCTAAGCGCTCGGCCAACTCCTTTAGACGATTCGAGTTAGAACTATTCGGCGAACCTACCACCAGCAGCAGGTCGCATTCGAGTGCGAGCTGCTTAACCGCGTCTTGGCGATTTTGGGTGGCATAGCAAATATCTTTTTTCCGCGGCCCCTCAATCGTTGGAAAGCGTTCGTGAAGGGCATCGATCACAAGCGACGTGTCGTCCATCGACAGGGTAGTTTGGGTAACGTAAGACAGATACTCGGGATTTCCAACCTCAAGTTTCGCCACGTCCTCGACCGACTCCACCAAATAAATATGACCACCATTAAGGTTTTCGTACTGCCCCATCGTTCCTTCCACTTCGGGGTGATTCTGGTGGCCTATGAGAATACATTCACGACCTTCCTGGCTAAATTTAGAGACTTCTAAATGCACCTTAGTTACGAGCGGGCAGGTGGCATCGAAAACACGGAAACCCTTGGCATCGGCTTCTGTCTTCACCGCCTGCGACACACCATGGGCGCTGAATATGACTATCGCTTGACGCCCGAGTGAATTCTCGGAGGGGATATCTTCGAGCTCATCGACGAAGATGGCACCACGCTCGCGTAGCGTCTCTACGACAAATTTATTGTGCACAACCTCGTGACGCACATAGATCGGCGCACCATAAATATCTAAGGCTCGATTTACAATATCGATTGCACGATCGACACCCGCGCAAAACCCTCGCGGATTGGCGAGACGGATAGTGGCGTCGGGGGCTATCGTCGTCATAGAGAAATCCTAGTTCACTAGTGGTTAGGTTTGAGTATACGCGCTGAGCTCATGCCTTTACGAGAGCGACACGGCGCTTGTCCCAGGCGGAATCACCGACATCACCTTAGCGCGAAAGACGATCGGCTTGCCTGCGAGCGGGTGATTAAAATCAATTTCGATTGTCGCCTTGTTCAATTTGGTAACGACCCCCGGTAAGTCGCCGCCGCCGGGGTCTTGAAACGAGACGATTGTGCCAACCTCGGCCGGATTCATTGGGTCTTCGATAAGACTCTTAAACTTAGATACGGGAAAGTTGTGTACATTACGCGGATTCAATTCGCCAAACGCGAGTTCTGGCGGCAGCGTTACGTCGATTTCGCTGCCGACAATTAAACCAATCAGCGGCTCCTCGAAGCCCGGCAGTAAACTGCCATCGCCTACGTGAAAGGTCGCAGGTTTACCGGCAAAATTGGAATCCACTATGTCACCGGTCGTGAGCGATACCGAAAAATGCAGCGTGACCCTCGAGCCTTCTACGATTCCATTGTCTCCACTCATTTCACCCAGCCTCTTCTGTTTTACGCCGCGCAGTCTTGCGCTTGCAGGTTCCCAAACGCCATTGTCGGCGCACCGGACGTGTTACGCCGACACAGCAATTTTGGGTCGCCGTGGCCTCTCACTTGCGCCACGGCGCGGGCTTTCGCTAAGCGAAATGCCTCACTTCGCCGTCGCCAGAGATATTATCAACACAGCGCTTACAGATGGTCGGATGCACAGGATCAACGCCTATGTCAGCCGTGTGATGCCAGCAGCGCTCGCATTTCTCCTCGCTAGACGCAGCGATTGTAAGCTTAAGCCCGTCGAGTTCTGTAACCGCTGCATCGGCAGGCGCTGCATCGAGGGCGTGCACCGTCGCACGCGAATTGATCAGCACAAAGCGCAGTTCAGCACCTAGCGATTCGAGTTTTGCAGCCAACTCAGGCGCGCAATAAAGGTCAACCTCAGCGCTCAGATTAGCATTCACCACTTTTGCGGCACGCTGAATTTCGAGTTCTTTATTCACTGCATTTTTTACATCGATCAGTGTGCGCCAAAACGCATCGTTTTGTGTTGTCGATTCAGCAAACCGTTCGACACCATCACCGAAATCGGACAAGAACACCGAGAGCGGACGATCGCCGGGGATAGCTACCCAAATCTCATCAGCGGTAAAACTCAAAATCGGCGCAATCATTCGGCTGAACATTTCAAGAACATGATGCATTGCAGTCTGCGTAGAGCGTCGCGCGAGCCCATCTGATTTACACGTATACTGGCGGTCTTTAATGACATCTAAATAGAAACCACCGAGTTCGTTCACACAGAAATTATGGATACGCTGATAGATATTATGGAAATTATAGTTGTCGTAATGATCGACAACCTCCTCCTCGAGCAACTGACATTGTCGCACTATCCAGTAGTCGAGCCCGATAAGATCCGCAGGGGCAACACTGTCCGTTGCCGGCTCGAACCCATTTAGATTCGACAGCATAAACCTCGCGGTGTTGCGAATGCGGCGATAGGAGTCGCCGACCCGCTTGAATATTTCGTCTGACACCGTCATCTCCCCGCGGTAATCTGTGGCGGCAACCCACAGGCGAAGAATATCGGCGCCTTGGTCTTTGAAAATCTTCTGTGGCGCAACGGTATTGCCAAGCGACTTCGACATTTTGCGGCCATCGGCGTCTACGAAAAATCCATGGGTAAGCACCTGCTTATAGGGCGCCGTCCCATTCATCGCGACCGCTGTCTTGAGCGACGACTGGAACCAGCCGCGGTGCTGATCCGAGCCTTCGAGGTAGAGGTCGGCGGGGTATTGCAGCTCACTGCGCTGATCCACGACGGAGAAATGGCTCACGCCCGAGTCGAACCAAACATCGAGTGTGTCGGTGACCTTCTCATAGAGCGCCGCATCCGCCGCGCCGAGCAAGTCGGCTGCGTCGAGTTCGAACCACGCCTCGATCCCCTTCTTCTCGATTTTAAGAGCGACTTCTTCGATAAGCCGCGCTGTGTCTGGATGCAGTTCTTGTGTCTCTTTATTAACGAAAAGCGTAATTGGAACGCCCCAGGTACGCTGACGTGAGACACACCAGTCTGGGCTACCTTTCAGCATTAACTCAATACGCGCTTTGCCCCATTCCGGCACCCACTTCACGCCAGCGGCTGCGGCAAGGCTGTCTTCTAACAACCCTTTCTCGCTCATGCTGATAAACCACTGCGGCGTCGCGCGGTAAATAAGTGGCGTCTTCGTGCGCCAGCAGTGCGCATAGCTGTGAGTGATCGTCTCGCGGCGCACCAGTGCATTCGCCTCTTCGAGTTTGGCAATTATTGCCTCGTCAACTTTGTATACATGTTGACCTGCAAACTCGCCCGCGCCCGAGGTATAGACCCCGTTTTCGTCAACGAGATTCAGCGTACCGATGCCGTTTGCCCGGCCCACATTAAAGTCATCGACACCGTGGTCTGGTGCAGTGTGGACTGCGCCGGTACCCGCATCGGTGGTGACATGATCGCCCAAGATGATGGGCACTTCGCGCTCGGCGAAAGGATGGTTAAGCGCCTGCTTGTCTAGCGCCTCGCCTGTCACGCTGCCGAGTTCTTCGAATTCACTGCAGCCATAGCGCGCCATAATGCCTTCGATCATGTCTTTAGCGAACACTAACAATTCTGCACCCGCGCCTAGGTCGCAGCGCACTAGCGCATAATCGAGTTCGGCATTTAAGCTAACCGCCTGGTTTGCCGGCAAAGTCCATGGCGTTGTCGTCCATATCACTACACTTACGTCGCCCTGCGCTTCTGCAGCACCAAACAACGCTAAGACGCCTGCACGATCGACAACGCTAAAGCGCACGTCAATCGCGAACGACTGCTTGTCTTGGTATTCGACCTCGGCCTCAGCGAGCGCCGACGCGCCGACCACACTCCAGTAAACCGGCTTATAGCCTTTAACTAAGTGGCCATTGCCGGCGATCTTGCCGAGAGCGCGCACGATGTTTGCCTCGGTCGAGAAATTCATCGTGAGATAGGGGTTTTCCCAATCGCCGAAGACGCCTAAGCGAATGAAATCGCGCTTCTGAATCTCTACCTGTTTGGCTGCGTATTCACGGCAGGCTGTGCGGAAATCGGCGTGGGAGATTTTGACCCCGGCCTTGCCTTTCTTCTTCTCGACATTGTGCTCGATAGGCAGGCCGTGGCAATCCCAGCCGGGGATGTAAGGCGCGTCGAAACCACTCATCGACTTTGCTTTAACCACGAAGTCTTTGAGCGACTTGTTGATCGCATGACCCAGATGGAGTTCGCCATTGGCGTACGGAGGGCCATCATGAAGTATAAATTTTTTCTTACCGATATTTTTGTCGGCGATGCGCTGATAGATATCGAGCTTCTGCCAGCGAGCGAGCATTTCTGGTTCGCGCTGCGCAAGACCCGCCTTCATGGGGAATTCGGTGAAAGGCAGATTGAGGGTTGCTTTTAGATTGAGGCTGTCTTGATCGTTGCTCATGATTTCGCTTCTTGTTGTAAGCGAGCGCGGCCACTGCCGCGCTCCGCTCTATAATTTGCTTTGGAAGAGTTTCGCCGATACCGCGTCTAATCGCGGCTATGGCTAATAATGAGTTCGCGCACACGCGCGATATCCTCCTCTAGCTGATGCTTAAGCGCGTCTAACGATTCGAATTTCATCTCGTCGCGCACTTTAGCGATAAACACAATTTCGAGTGTTTCGCCGTACAAATCCCCACGGAAATCTAGAAGATGGGCTTCTAATAATGCGCCACCCTCTGCTTGAACGGTAGGACGGAAGCCTATGTTGACCGCGGCAGGCAGCAGCACGTCGTCCAAGCGTGCATAGCAAGCAAACACGCCAAGTAGAGGCATTTTTAAACGCTGGGGATCGATATTGCAGGTTGGAAAACCGATCTGCCCGCCGAGCTGCTGGCCTTTTATGACCTCGCCTTTGATCGTGTATTTGCGGCCAAGTAGCTGCTCTGCCAGAGCAAAATCGCCTGCCTGCAGGCTATCGCGTACAAAGGTGCTCGAGATTCGTTGGCCGTTACGCTCATAGGCCGCCGACTCCAAGACCTCAAAGCCATGCGCCGCTCCCTCGCGCTTGAGCAGTGCAAAGTCGCCGCCTCGCTTATTACCAAATTTAAAGTCGTCGCCCACGATAAAGGCGGCGATGCCCAATCCATCGACTAGAATGTCGCAAATATAGGCCTCAGCGCTCAGTTCGCTTAGCTGCTTGTCGAATCTCAAAACCAGCACAAAGTCGACACCGAAGCTTTCGATAAGTGCGAGCTTTTCGTCGATAAGTGAGAGACGCGCTGGACAGGCGCCGGGGTCAGAGGTGAAAAATTCTTCGGGATGCGGCTCGATTACAATTGCGAGCGCAGGCAGGTTAAGAGCCTCGGCCTTCTGCTTAAGCTGATCTAGGATTAGCTGGTGCCCCAGATGCACGCCATCGAATTTGCCGATAGTCGCGACACAGCCCTGCTGGTGCTGTGAAAAGGTATTGGGGTCGTCGATGACGATCATAGCTCAAACTGCACGTGGAAAACCTGCGAGTATACCCTCATATGAAGCGATTTTCTGCATCTGGCAGAGAGATTCGAGGGGGAATTTGCCGACCCTAGAACCGGCTAGACCGCACGCCAGCGTGCTAGGCCTCGCGTGAAGAGGACTCTAGAAATGACCAACAGCCCAATGATGAGAACGCCTTGACCGATTAGGGTATTCACCACCGAAATCGTTTCGGGGCGTGACGCAAGCGAATACAAGTTATGGATTGTTGCAGCAGCGGCTATAAACACGAGTAACGACAGGATGAGCTGCAGAGAGGCGATGAACTTTTGCATTTCGAACGGAACTCTTAGGAAATTAAGGTCGCTAGTATACCGACCCGCCTCGCTTGCGTCATGTGCAAGCGCTCGACTCTCTACTCTCTACCCTCTACCCTCTTCCCTCTCCAACCGGGTTGCCTGCCGAATCTAAGCACTCCAGTCTGAGCGCTCCAGCGCCTGTGGCAGGCGTGGCGATGCACTGCTATGCTTTCGATTCAGTCTCTGGATCGTGGTAATGCTCTCTAAACTATTCCTAACCCTTGCGATAATCTTCTTAGTCGCCCTGATTCTCAAGCGCCGCCCCTCGCAGGAATCCGGCGCAGAAGGTGCTAAAACGCCTGCTAAAGTCGGCGGCGAGAGGCCTAAACTCTCGGAGCTTCGATTAGCCGCCTACCTTTTCTTGGTCATTATGCTTGGACTTGGCGGTGTCATTTCGGTGCAGAAATGGCGTGATGACCACACAGTCGTCACGATCAAACTCTATAGCGCAGGTGAGTCGAGACCAACAGAGTATCAAGCTTTCAAGTTTGAACTCGACTCCCGAAGCTTCACGACAGTCGATGGAGTGCAGGTCGTGGTCGCCAATGATGAGCGCATGGAATTAAGCGGATTGGATCAGTAGCGGCTATTACCCGACTAATCGAACTCCGCTTTTATATCGATCTCCGACAGCTCATCGATATCGAACTTTCTCGCAAGGGCACCGAGGTCTTCGACGCTGATATCTCCGACGATATTAACCAGCACTGTTTCACTCTGCTCCGCGACCATAATAGCGATACCGTAGATGAGATCGGCGTCGTCGGACAGCCTGAAGTAGATATCAACATGACTCTCATCTTCACGCACCCGGACAACTCGCTCCCAGCCTTGCGCATCTAATTCGTTGGCTAAGACCGCCATAGAACTCGCTATTTCAGAAACATCGATGTCGCCGCTCTCGAACACATTGACATTCACTCGCATCAGTTTAGAAATAAAGTTCGCCGCCTGTTCATCCTCCTGCTTTAACAGTTTGGTCACCATGTTAAGCAGCGGGGCCTTTAGGCTGATCTGCACCGTTGGCTCTGCTCCGGCGAATCCCGACAGAGTCGAAAAGTCGACGAAGCCGGGATGGTCATTAATACTCGCCTGCCCTTGGGCGCCAGCACTCAGTCCGACCGTCATGACTACAGCGACTAGTAACTCGATAGATTTTCTCATTGTAACTACCTCTTCCCGCAACGCGGCTAGGTTTAGAATTGCGCAGCCCTTAAATCGGCCCTGCCTGTCGATCTTCATTGCCACTAAAACTCGCTCTTCTGAGAGAGCTGTTAACATTTTGTTGTAACGGAAGCACAACGAAGCGCTCGCCTATCATCGTCTCAGTTTGTCGACTCACTCTGTTTAAGTAGTCGATTGCCGTATTGAGTTCTTCTAAGGCGATACGTACCTCGGCAGCATTGAACGCCGCTGGAATCATCGCCGCATTCTCACCGGACAAATCCGGCGTAACTTCTGCAACTAATGGCTGAGGCGCATTGTCCACACGCGGGGTCATGACGATGACAACCGCAATCACCAGCGTGCTTAACGCTGCGAATCCGATGGTAAGCGGCAACCGGTCTCTAAAAAATTGATCGAGCTGCGTGAAAAAACCAACACGCGATGGCTGTCGAGAGGTCTCTGCTAAAGCGCCTGTTTTCTCCCTATGCCCCTCATGCCCCTCATGCTGCTGTACCCGCTTTTGCGAGCTTATCGCCACTAGGTTGTCGATAAGCGCATCACTACAATCGGCTTTCGGCAGATCGAGCACAGACTCGTACAGATGCTGCGCATAGCGAAGCTCATGCGCGCAGCCGCCACATTCGGCGACATGCCCTACGAATGCTAACTGCTGCTCACCGTCGAGCTCACCATCTAAGAACGTGTCTATTTGGAGCTGCATGGCATAGCACTGTGTTTGTTCAGAACTTCGGCTCATTTGATGTTCCACCTCACTTTGTTCATTACGCGTATTCGTTACGCGGCCTCGCGCCTATACAACATCATCACCGGACGAATTTATCTCTTCGAATCGCAGCCTTAACTGCGGATCTGCGCGGAGCTTCCGACGCGCCCTGTGGAGATAAACCTTTACCTGGCTTGCGTTCATATCGAGGCTTTCCTCAATATCGGCATAGCTCAATCCCTGCACATCTCGCATAACGAGAATCGATCGAAAAGGTTCGTCAAGCTGGCGAATAGCGTCGGTTAAGCTTGCGGTTAACTGGTTATTCTCGAGCACTTCGAACTGAGATTGCTCGGCCGCCTGTGCTTCTACGTCGACCGCGTCATCTATCGACTCGTTTCGAGTCTTGCGCCGCCTAATAAAATCGATAATCGCGTTATGAGTTACCCGTAGCAACCAAGGCAGCTGCTTATCATGGTCGATTTTGGGCCAGTGCTGCCACAGCTTAACGAAGACCTCTTGAGCGATATCGTCGGCATCAGCAGCCGAGCGCAAGCTATAGCGCGCCAGCGTGACGACGCGCTGGCGATGTTTTTCAATAGCTTGTTGGAATTCGATTTGCATATGATCTTAAAGACGCGAGGACCAAAATAAAGTTACAGCAATAAAGATAGCAGTCTAGGCAAAAATTAGAGAGTCGAAATTATTTTAGCCAATGGGTCAAGACATGACCTAAGAGAGAGTCGATTCAGAAGCAACGAGTAACGCTCGGAGAGAGCGCGCGAGGGAGAGAGAGGCCCTGCTGCGGGGCCTCGATCATCCGCGCACGTTAGACGCGCGCGAGAAGTGGTTGTGACCAGCGGCGTTTAAAAACGGTCTTCTTCGATCCAATAATTGGTCACTACTTCGTTGGTGAACTCGATCGACAGAGTCTCGATTCGCTCCTGCTCAACATCAAACGAGAACAGGAGAAACACACCAACTTCCGTGTCTTTTTCGGAAATGTTTCGGTATTTCCATATCTCGGTGCCGTCGGCATAACTCAGTTTAGTCACCGGGTCGCCAAAGGAGCTACGCACCCAATCGGTGTCGCTGCGGCCTAGTTGCAAGCGCGACACGTCGCTCTCGCTCCAAACCCTTTGCACCGAATCTGAGTCAGACTCGACAGTGACTAGACAGCCATTGAGAAGCAACCCTAGTGTAAAAACCGCTATCGCTCTGATCATAGTCGAATCCTCAATTTTGCTATTCTGATAGTTTAAAAGCCGAGCGTCTTAATCGCTCACCTATTTCGGCGTATTGCCCCGCCGGTTAGGCGTTGTCCCCGTCTATACGCACAAGAGAGTCAAAAGTTACAGGTAATTAGAAAATACTGCGACGCTTGTATGCTGCGTAAATTTTTACTCGTTGAAAGAGTAGCGACAGCGGACTGAACCTTTGCTGAACGCGCACCTGAACGCATGCTAAGCTTGTCATAACAAAGCCTGCTAAATATCGATTGTTAGAGGCATTCACAACAGAGACCTCCATGATAAAGTCCTTCACGAAAGAGACCCCCACGAATGCCTGCTACTAAGAGTAAAAGCCCTACGGTAAGACACAGCACACGCCCCCCCTTGCCAGTGCGCTCGCCCCAGTCTCGCCTCACTAAACTTTTCCCAATCCTTGCAATAATTATTGCTACCACAGGCGCACTAAGGCCCGATTCTTTCGTGGCTGCGCAGTTTATGATTATCCCTCTACTTGCTTCGATCATGTTTATGATGGGTCTGACGCTCACCCGCGACGACGCCCAGCGCATCGCGCGCGACCCTCGGCCCGTCGCTGTGGGTGTCACCCTGCAGTTTCTTCTAATGCCGATTCTAGCGCTCACGCTGGCTAAACTCTTGCAACTCTCGACGCCCCTCACCGTCGGAATGGTTCTTGTCGGAAGCTGCGCCGGGGGCACTGCGTCAAATGTTATCTGCTTTCTTGCGCGCGGCGACGTCGCGCTATCGGTGAGCATGACCTTCGTCTCGACTCTCATTGGTGTCGTCGCAACGCCGTTGCTTAGTCAGTTCTATCTAGCGGAGCAGGTTGCTGTAGATGAACTCGCGATGATCAAAAGCTTATTACAAATAGTTTTTGTGCCCGTGCTCTCAGGCTTTTGCTTTCGCGCAGTGCTGCCCCGTCTAAGCGCGGCATTACAATCAGCATTACCTCTATTCTCTGTAATCTGCATTTTGCTCATTATAGGTATTGTGGTCGCACTGAATGCACCACAGCTGCGCGGAATCGGCCCTCTAATTGTCTTAGCGGTTATCCTCCATAATGCGCTGGGTATTGCCGGCGGCTTCACACTAAGCCGACTTTTCGGTTTCGACCTCAAGCAAAGTCAGACAATAGCAATCGAGGTCGGTATGCAAAACTCAGGGCTCGCGGCAGCGCTTTCACTGCAATTTTTCTCTGCGACCGCCGCCCTTCCCGCTGCGCTTTTTAGCATCTGGCACAACATTTCAGGGGCGCTCCTCGCCGGACATTGGGGGCGCCAACGAGACTATTTGAAGTACTTGCTAGCAGATGCCAAAGACAGCGAGATGGATGGAGCTTAGGCCGATACCATGTTACAGTTTTGTCGTTGATTGGTGCAGCAAACGCACCATTTTAGGGCGTTTTCAGTGTTTTATACCCTCCTAATATCCAACAAGCGTGACACCCTATTTCGAACTAATCATTTGGCGCTCAGCCCTTCGCAATGCGCCGCAGGAGATCGACGTGAAACTAGTGACAGCGATAGTAAAACCCTTCAAGTCAGACGATGTAAGAGAGGCGCTATCCGAGATTGGCATCAGCGGGATGACGCTCACCGAAGTAAAAGGATTTGGTCGTCAGAAAGGCCACACCGAACTGTATCGAGGCGCCGAGTACGTTATCGACTTTTTGCCTAAAGCAAAAATCGAAGTTGCTGTCGAGGACGCGATAGTCGATCAGGTCATCGAGGCGATATGCAAAGCGGCCAATACAGGCCAAATCGGGGACGGTAAAATATTCGTCAGCAACCTCGAGCAGACGATCCGCATTCGTACCGGCGAAACCGGCAACGACGCCCTGTAACCATAAGACAAGGCTAAGACTGGCATGAAAATTATCGAAAAAATCGCCACCGCGGCGATCCTAGCTGGCGCACCTATCGTGGTCCTCGCACAAGAAACAACCGAACTTAGTGGCGCAAATACGGCATGGATTCTTACATCCACCGCCCTCGTTCTATTCATGACCCTGCCCGGGCTTTCTCTGTTTTATGGCGGACTCGTTCGCACTAAAAACGTGTTGTCAGTCTTAATGCAGTGTTTCGCCATCGCCGCTGTGGTTTCTGTTCTCTGGCTCATCGTCGGCTACAGCGTCGCCTTTGGCCCCTCAGAGTCTGCTTACTGGGGAGGCCTCAGCAAGGCGCTGTTTAGCGGCATCACTGTCGACTCGCTCGCCGGGGACATTCCGGAAAGCGTGTTCGCCACATTTCAGATGACGTTTGCGATCATCACCCCTGCGCTGATGGTTGGTGCATTCGTCGAGCGCATTAAGTTTTCATCGATGCTGCTCTTCTCGACTCTATGGACTCTGCTCGTCTACTTTCCGGTTGCCAACTGGGTCTGGGGTGGAGGCTGGCTACAGCAAATGGGTCTCATCGACTTCGCTGGCGGCACAGTCGTACATGTCACCGCGGGTGTTGGCGCACTAGTGACCGCTCTCTATCTAGGCCCTCGCACGGGCTTTCTCACTGCACCAATGATGCCGCATAACCTAACCATGAGTTTCACCGGCGCGGGCATGCTCTGGGTAGGTTGGTTTGGATTCAATGCCGGTAGCGCCCTCGCAGCTGATGGCAGCGCAGGCATGGCAATGCTCGTTACCCATCTGTCGGCGGCGACTGGCGCGGTAACATGGATGGCGATCGAATGGATTAAATACGGCAAGCCTAGCGGCCTCGGCGCAATAACAGGCATGGTTGCCGGCCTTGCTACAATCACGCCAGCGTCAGGCTCGGTCGGCCCGGCTGCCGCCCTGCTCGTTGGCCTCTCTGGTGGCGTAGTTTGCTACTTCTGCACAACTTATCTGAAACAGAAAATGCGTATCGATGATTCCCTCGATGTGTTCCCTGTTCACGGCGTTGGCGGCATCGTTGGCACTCTCCTCGCAGGCGTACTTGTCTCGAGTGATCTTGGTATCTTCAGCGGAAACGGATTGGCAGAAGGCATGACTATAGGCTCACAGCTGTTTGTTCAAGCTTTCGGCATAGTCGTCGTGGCGCTGTTTACCTTCGTCGTAACCTTCGGGCTTCTCAAGCTAGTGAGCGCCCTTACCGGTGGCATTCGCGTGTCTGCAGAAGAAGAGCAGATCGGCCTAGATATTGTCGACCACGATGAGAAAGGCTACTCAATGTAAATCCGTGTCATCGAAAAAAAAGCCCCGCGGATAGACTCCAGCGGGGCTTTTTTTTGCCTAGGGATTCTTGCTCCATGTTTAGTCGATTTTTTAGCAGGACGATTGCCGTAACCGAACTAATCGCTCTTGCGGAGTGTTGTTATTGCATAGACCAATTTATTGCCTTCGAGGTCTTCAAAATGAGTCGCTACGAGGCAAGTCGAGCGACCGTCTTTAATCAATTCGCCGCGTAATCTAAAGCGTGGGCCTAAAACCGGAGCGAAATAATCGATACGCATATTGACGGTCGCAGACCACTTAAATTGCTGCTGAGAATCGAATAACGTTCGCACGGTCCAGATAGACATCATGTCGACATAGGTACCGGTGAATCCGCCGAAGAGCTGATCTCGCGGATTAAGCAGGTGGCTGGGAAGATGCGCTTCAACCTCAATCAACCCACGCTCTTCGCGAAGAATTGACCATTCACGCGATTCGAGTAAGTCACCCGCATTGTGCCCTGGCTTTAAAAATATCGGTCTATCATCGTTCGCGTCAGTCATCTAATTGTCCTGTTCTCTCGTCTTTTTATTGCGCTTAATCTGCTAATCGCTTCGCATCGATTTTCTGCCCTTCAAACTGCACCATCTAATTTGTGCGAGCATCGAGAAGGGAAAAAATTCGATTTATCGCTCGGGGATCGACACCCGGTGCTCGAATCTGTGCAAAGTTACCCGAATGATTGGTCATGTCTAATGTCTCAGCAGCCGTTGTAGCATTGATGCCAGCGGCATGCATGTCGCTCGCCTTTATCCAGAGGTCTCGAAGATAGGCTTGAAAATCATGAATCGGCTTACGTGTGCGCATAACAGGCCCATGACCTGGCAGCCATAGTTCGAAATCCAGTTCTTTAAGGCCATCGAGAGTCGCAGGCCACTCGTCGACATGTCCATCTCCCATATAAGCCACGCCCGGTAGCATCATGTCTCCGGTAAATACGATCTTTTCATCCGGCAGCCAAACCAGCACATCTCCTCCGGTATGGGCGCGTCCAAAGTGGCGTAATTGGATTTCGCGACTGCCCGCATCGAGGGATTGAAACAGCGTCATTTTTTTATCAAGGGTGATATTGGGTGGTGTAGGCACGATTTCTTTGATCGCTTCCATATAGTCGCGCTGCACTTTCGCTTGTTGTAATAGTTGCTCACGGCGCTCGCCGCTCGACGCATCTGCAGCTTGCCGTTCTAAACTGCGAACGGTGCCCGGCACAGGATCCGAGAAGCTCTTAAAGGTGATTTCTTCTAAAACATTGCCAGCTTCGCCATTGAGTTTCATGCGGGTGTATTCATGACCGATAATTTCTACCCCTGGCGGAAAGCTTTGGTTACCGTGCGCATGATCGAAATGATAATGGCTGTTAACGAGATAGCGGACCGGCTTGTCTGTTAACACTGATAGCGAATCTATGAGCGCCATTGATGCAGCAGCTGTTACATGGGAGTCGACCAGTAGCGTGTCTTCCGAGCCCACTAGCACCAATGCGTTACTCATCGTATAAACGCTTCCGGTACCCGTTGCAAACCAAACCCCGTCAGCGACTTCTTCGAAGCGATGAGAGGCAGATTCGCGTACCTCACCTTGCGCCAGCGTCATGCTCGGTGCGGTAAAGGCGAGCAGCGCTGCGCTTAGAACGCCTAACACGTATTCTTTAGAGGCCTTTTTTCTTCGCTCTTTTTTACTTGTTTCTCGCATTACGTTTTCCTTGCTTTTCGCGGCAGGCGCTCAGGGTGTGTAACTTATTGCCAACTGTTTTCGTCTATAGAGCAGATCGAACTGATAACCGGACAGACGTTAGCCCATAGCCTTAGGGCTGTAAAGCAGGTCGCTGCTCGCCGATTTCGATCAACTCTCGCTGCCAGCGAGGTTGAATAAATCGACATCTTTTGGCGAAACTCGCTGCAATGATCATTTAAGCTACGTCGATATTTTTTATAAGCGCATGAAATAGATAGACTTAAATTAATTGGCAAACTACTTGCTTTAAGTACCAGTAAGACAAAGTGTACACAACAGGTGACATAGCCGGTCACTAATCTAACACTGCAGCTAAAGGAGAGAACCCGATGCCTTTTCACACTAACCATAATATCCGACTCGCGGCCGCCTCATTGCTAGCGCTTCTGCTCTCGAGCTATTTGTCCGCTAACAATGGTCATGCCGAAGAGCTTCGAGAGATAAGCAAAGTGAATGGCGGCATTCGCGTCGCCGCCAGCGAGCAAGTCGGAGAAGTGTCGTCGGTCAACGGCGGCATCGACATCGGCCGCAACGCACGCGCGACGAGCGTCGAGACAGTGAATGGCGGCATAGAGATCGATGACGGGGCCGAAATCGGAAGCGCCGAGACCGTTAACGGCGGCATTAGAGTCGACGACAATGTTATCGTACGCCGCTCGCTGGAGACCATCAATGGCGGTATTCGCATAGGTAGCGGCAGCAAAGTTGGCGGCACCATCGAAACCGTAAACGGCAAGATCACGCTAGATAATACTCACGTGGGCGACAGCGTTATCACCACCAACGGCGATGTTTTAATTCGCAATGGCAGCGTGATAGAGGGCGATGTGGTGTTCGAGGGACGACGCCGAGGCTGGACTCGATGGTTAAACTGGGGAAATAAAACGCCTGATCTGGTGATCGATGCCGATGCCGAAGTGAAGGGAGACATCCGACTCTATCACGAGGTTACGCTTAAAATTGCAGAGGGCGCCCGCGTCGCAGACATCAAGCGCCATTACCGCGACTAGCCCCTCGGAATAAGCGCGACGCGCTCGGCGCGCTCGCGCAAAAGATACTTTTGCACTTTGCCCGTGGACGTTTTCTCGATAGGGCCAAAGTCGACCTTTTTAGGAATCTTAAACGCCGCGAGCTCTTCGCGACAATAAGCAACGAGCTCTTGGGCTGTCATTTCTTGGCCGTCCTTTAGCGAGACGAACGCACAAGGAACCTCTCCCCACTTCTCATCACTTGCCGCAACCACGGCTGCCTCGAGTATTTTCGGATGGCGGAATAACACTGACTCAACCTCAAGGGAGGAAATATTCTCACCGCCAGAGATAATAATGTCTTTCGATCGATCTTTTATCTGCACATACCCATCTTCATGCCACACGGCGAGGTCTCCAGAGTGAAACCAACCGCCGGCGAACGACGCCTCTGTTGTTTTTGGGTTTTTGAGATACCCTTTCATCACCAGATTCCCGCGCATAAAAATTTCACCCATCGTCATTCCGTCTTTTGGCACAGGAATAAGGGTATCCGGATCGGCAACCATCAGCTCATCTTGCAGCGGCGCACGCACGCCTTGACGCGCCATCAACTCGGCTCGCTCATCGATATCCATGTTCGCCCAATCCGCCTGCGGCGCACTCACCACGCAGGGGCCATAGGTTTCGGTAAGGCCATAGACATGGGTCACATTGAAACCGAGCTTTTCCATTCCGGCGATAACCGCCGCCGGAGGTGCAGCACCTGCTGTCATCGCATTAATTCCGTTAGGCAGGCCTTCATGCAAACCAGAATCGGCATTTAACATCGTGTTGAGAACAACCGGCGCGCCGCAGAAATGCGTGACTTTGTGCTGCTTTATTTGCTCGAAAATAGCGTCTGCTCGGACGTGGCGGAGGCACACACTGGTCCCGGCGACCGCCGCGAGTGTCCAAGGAAAACACCAGCCGTTGCAGTGAAACATCGGAAGGGTCCACAAATAGACAGGCTGTGCCGTCATGTTCCAGCACATCGCATTAGACAGTGCGTTTAGATAGGCGCCGCGATGGTGAAAGACAACTCCCTTGGGATCGCCTGTCGTGCCCGAGGTGTAGTTGAGCGAAATTGCCTGCCATTCATCTTCAACCTGAAAGCAGCGGTAGCCGGCGTCGCCAGTGCGCAGCAGCGCTTCGTAATCGGTCTCGCCTAAAAGCTCTCCGCCTTCGAAATACGGGTCATCGATATCGATGACCCTAGGCTTCTCATCGAGCAATTCGAGCGCGGCACGTATCGTGTCGCTGTATTCGCGGTCGGTAAAAAGTACGCGCACTTCAGCGTGCTCGAGGATAAAGGCAATTGCCTTCGCGTCTAGCCTAACATTAAGCGCATTGAGCACGGCGCCTACCATCGGTACACCAAAATGTGCCTCAAAGGTTTCTGGCGTATTAGCCCCCATAAACGCGACCGTGTCGCCTTCGCCAACGCCAAGTTTGCCAAGCGCCGAGGCGAGAAGACAGGCGCGCGCGTAGGTTTGAGACCACGTGTAGCGAGTAGCACCGTGAATAATAGACGCTTGGTCCGGATAGACGCTTGCGGCTCGCTCAATAAAATTAAGCGGAGTCAGCGCAGCAAAGTTTGCCGCGTTCTTATCAAGGCCTTGTTCGTATTTATTCACCTGTGGTCTCCTCGCCGGCTCTGCGGCTATTTCTTAGACAGATCTCTTGCAGAGAGATCGTCGTTCGTCACGCTAATTCAATCCGCATCGTCTTCACGATCACTGAAAATCCATATCCCCAGCGGTCAGCCACCATTTGCCATAAAGTAGGTTCGCGGCTGGACCGGGATTCCAACTATTACAGGGTATCTCAATGCCCAAATCGCGAACAGCCGCATTCGGCATATCCAACTTCGCAAGCCAGCCTTTGGTTAGCCATAGAAGTAATTCGCTGGGGGGTTCATTTTCACCAACCCGTGTGCAGAAAGGCTCTTCCGGCGCGCCTTTTGCCAGTGCTCGAGCTAGCACAGTTAGCGCGCGGGAAACTGTCGCGAGTGGCGCAACAATATCCATAACCAGCCACGCATCTGCGCTGCGCTTAATCACACACAACGCCATTGCCCTACCGGCCGAATCACGCAGCCAACGCAGCGAATAACGCGCGCGATGCGGATGCTGAAAATAACGGTAGCTAATGTACTCCCAATCTCTCACGCCGATGATGCCGTTCTCAAAATCAGCCTGCATTTCCTGCCAGAGCGCGTCTAATTCATCGCGTTGCGCGAAGTCTGCGGCATCGAAATCGGCCAGTGTCCATGTCGCCTCCGCCGCGCTGCCGTGCTCAGTTATCCCACTCACCCTGACTTCAACGAAGTCGTCGGTTTTCTCGTAGAGACCGAGACGAATAGCGAGCCTCATTGTTTTTTTATTTGGAAAACCAAAGCCCAATAGATGATCGACAGTATTGCCAATTTCGCGCTCGAGGAATGTCGCGGCAACCTTGAAAAAGAGACTGCCGCGACCATACCGAGTTCTCTCCTCAGGCATAACCATGACATCGCATGGCTGAATCGCTAAAGCTGGGCACCCAAAATAGCTTATATCGCGCGGCGCTCCGCCATAATGTGCGACGAGATCGCCTTCGGCCTTCGCTCTCGCCACGACACAGCGTCCAGCGCCTAGTTCGTATTTCCAGTGCCAGACTTCTGCATCGAACGCGTGGCCGAAACTGCGTTCGAAAAGATCAGCAACGGCTGCTGGTTGAAAACTGGATCTGTCACCATATTCTGCAGCAGCGTATTCGCTATCTGACTCGGCAGGTGCCAGCCCTTTGGTAAAAGTGTAGAGCTTGAACACGCGCTTGCCCGAAGCCATCTCCTGCGCTGCTCTGTCGAGTTCGTCTCGCACTAGCGCTAGGGTTTCATTCTCATTGCCGAAAGCATTCAGCTGCGCTTGCTTTGCAAATAGCTCGATTGAGCGCAGCGCGCTCTGGGTATGATCCTCTGCAACAGCAATCGAATAATTAAGCCGCTCGGCAAGTTGGATTAACGAGCTTAGATTCGGCAATGGCGAATGCTCGACGACACTGTCGTCATTCAAAAATTCACCGAAGACGATCAACAACCCTCCCGGCTTAAGAAGCCGGCGCGCGCGTGAGAAAACACCCAATTGATCGATGCTACGGTAACTGCCCTCGACTAGGAGGCAATCCATATTCTCGCTAACAGCCGAGGCTTCGATGTTTGCAGCCGACGCTATGGGAGTCTCGCCCACAACCCCGACCGCGATAATTTCGATCGGCTCAGGGTTTTTAAGGGCATGTTGTGCCTGCTTCATCTCACTGGCAAAGCTCGCAAGACTCGCGCCATCGATGCCAATACGAAATTCTCCCGCACTGGCTCTGTGGACATGCTGCGCGCAAACGCGCTCAACAAGTCTGTGGGTGAAAGCCGCCTGCGCGTCGCTCAGCGACTGAGTGTCGTTTGCGAACAGACCGTAATGGTATTTCCCTTTAAACGATTCGGTGCTGCCTAACACGGCGGCGATCGCGCCGCGTTTCGCCTCTTCGCGCGAGTGAGCGTCTGCGGAGTGATAGCTAGATGGGCGGCGGCGCAAAACGAAATGCTGGCGAGCTAAGGTCTGAGATTGGTGGTCGGTCATAGCGTGTAATCGGTTATCGCGGCGGCGGTGCGGGCATTGGACGTAAGTGTACGTATTTGTCGCCTCCTCCACGAGCCAGACCCATTTAGGTCTTGTTCGAGGTGATAGCGCTCAGGGTGTTAGTAAAGATGTCGCCCTCAATATAGCGCGCGAGGACCTCATTGCCTAGGTTCACACTCGCTAAACGCGCAGCCTAACTTAGGCTAGAATGTCGGCGCGCATGCCGTTCGCGCTCCAGTTCTTAGAAACCTAGCTTAGGATCAGCGACATGATAGCGAAACATAAGCAGCAATCTAGCCTGCTCGCACTCATAGCCCCTCTCGAAGAGAGCGAAGCCTCGCCTAATCGCATCGCACTTCAGCGCTTGCTTCAGCTGCGCGCGTTTGTGACGGTTATTGGTTTGCTAGGTTTGGCTATCCTGCTTCCATTCAGCAGCATAAAGGTTCCGCCAAGCGCGATAATAGGACTACTGATCGGCGTCGCTGCGAGCCTCGTTATCGGTTTTTGGCGACTCCGCTCAGCCGTATCACTCCTCCCGCTTGAGCTGTTAGGCCATCTTCTCGCAGACGTGGTTTTGCTTATTCTGCTCCTAACTCAAACCGGTGGCATCAGCAATCCACTTATCTCTTATCTGCTCGTGCTACTCGCAGTAAGCGCGACCATTCTTCCTCGCTTGATGGTACTGAGCTTTGCCGCTGGTAGCATTGCTATCTACACGTTCTTCTTGCTGATCGACCTGAGTTCTGGCCAGCAAATGTCTATGGGCGCCGAGGGTCAGGCGATGACCTTTCAGCTTCACCTTGTGGGAATGTGGGTAATATTCGTGGTGAGCGCCGCCTTGATTACAGTCTTTGTCACGCGTATGGCAGAAGGCATTCGAGCGCGCGAGATCAACCTTGCGCACGCCCGCGAAGAGGCGCTGCGCAGCGAACAGCTCATTGCTATTGGCACGCTCGCGGCGGGGACCGCGCACGCATTGGGCACACCGCTGTCGACTATGGCCGTGCTGCTAGGCGAACTCGATTCGATAGCGACGGAGAATTTAGCCGCACCTGAGGTCAAGGAAGACATCAGTGTTTTGCGGCAGCAGGTCACGCGCTGTCGTAACTCGCTTACACAGCTCACTCGCTACTATCATAAAGACGAGGGCGGTGGCTCGGGCAAGAGTTTGATTACAGATTTTATCGAAGATATTCGCGAGTACTTGGTCAATATCCATCCTACTTCTAACATTAGATTCGAATTACAAGACACTGATAAAAAACAACTAACCTCAGATCCCAGCATCAAGCATGCGGTAATCAACATTATCGAAAACGGAATAAAAGCAGCGCGAACCGAGGTTCGCGTGAGCGCGAAAATACTTGCCTCAAGCGCATCTGGCAACCGCGGCCAAGAGCTTATTGAGCTGATCATCACAGATGACGGCCCGGGCATTCCCGACGAGGTTATGGAGAATCTCGGTGAGCCTTTTATCTCCATAAGAAACCAAGGCATGGGACTCGGCATTTACCTCGCCAATGCCTCGATCCAGCGGCTCGGCGGAACAATCGAGATGAGCAATGTCACAGGTGGCGCGCGCACCCGCATCACACTGCCCATTGAGCCTCTCCCGCTTACCGACTCCGCAGTGCGAGGATCTGCCCGATGACACCTTCCCTCTTGCTCGTCGAAGACGACGAGGTGTTTGCTCGCGCTATCACGCGCGCGCTCGGCCTGCGCAGCTACGCTGTAGTCCATGCAACGAACGCTGACAACGCGAGTCGCGCGATTACTCAGACAAACTTCGATTTCGCTATTCTCGACCTTAATCTGGGCGGTCATACCTCGCTCTCATTGATCCAGCCGCTGCGCTCTTCTAACCCCGGGATGCGCATACTTATGCTGACAGGCTATGCAAGCATAGCGACGGCGGTAGAGGCTATTAAATTGGGCGCCGATGACTACCTCGCCAAGCCGGCCGATACGGGCGACATCCTCAACGCCTTGCTCGAAGAGGGCCATGAGGCGTCGCCGACATCTGCGTTGACGACAGAATCAGCGCTCGAACCTATGTCAGTGAGACGGCTCGAATGGGAACATATCCAAAAGGTTTTGGCTGAAAATGAGGGCAATATCTCGGAAACTGCACGACAACTAAAAATGCATCGCCGCACCCTGCAGCGCAAGCTGCAGAAAAGGCCTGTCGCCGGCTAATGTAAACCGACAACAGGGTGTGGAAAACAGGCTTACCCTAGCGACGACCCAATGGCGTCGACATGAGATGTCGACCACCGTCTACAATAAGTGTTTCACCCGTGACCACTTGCGGCCCCGTCACAAAGTGCAATATCGCCTCGGCTACGGTATCAGGGCAAGCTGTCACACCCAACGGCGCGTCCCGCCGATTCGCGTCTCTAACCGCCTCGTATTGTGTGTCGCCCAATCCCTCACGCAGCCAATCGCCCTCGATAAAGCCTGGGCAAACTGCGTTCATGCGTATTTTAGGGCCTAGAACGCGAGCAAGTGACATCGTCATCGTTACCATCGCTCCCTTTGAGGCCGCATAAGCAATGCTGCTGCCGATCCCTGTCACAGCCGCCGTAGACGCAATATTAACAACGGCGCCCCCTTCGTCATTTGCCTCCATGGCAGCGCGAGCGGCGCGGGTCATCTGATAACAGCCAATCACATTAACCCCGTAGATACGCTGAAAATCCTCGGCGTCCAGACCATCAAGGTTATTGTGGTCGACAAATTTGGTGGTGCCGGCATTGTTAACAAGAATATCAACGCGACCCCATTTATCCATCGCAGCTTTTACCATCGCCACGCAATCGGCGTCGTTAGCGACACTTCCGCCGAAGCAAACCGTTTCGACTCCCAGCTCCTCGCACTCTTTAGCGACCTGCTCTGCCCCCGCGGAGTTAGCGTTGTAATTAATGACAACATGACAGCCAAGGCTGGCAAAGAGGCGCGCTGTTGCCGCTCCAACGCCACTGCTAGACCCTGTAATAATTGCTACTTTGTTGGATAAATCTTTCATTCTTATAACCTCTTTTTTGGCGCATTATACGCAGGCTCACTAGCTGCGAAATCACTTGAGCAAAATTAGCATGCCAGACACGCTTTGCCGAGCCACAATCCCCTGATTTTGATTACTTTAAAGCGTTGCAATACCAATCGATAGGGTTACAATACGTAACACTTTGTCTAGGCAAACCGTCCCTACCTTGGCCTAATTAATGTGATACTGCAGCGCAGCGCTCATCATCATCGCTCTGCGTTCTATCAAGGAGTTCATCTAGCTTTCATAGCGAGTCGTAGTAAGTGGCTAAGTCAATGTTAAAACGGTAGCAACGAGGCCTGCGACGAGATGACAAGATCAATAAATTAGCAATCGGAGGCTGAATTGAAAAAGCAGCAACTAGTAGCAATCGTAATTTTTATCGCTGTTGTCGCCTGGATGCTTATTCCGCGCGAAGGCAACAGTACTGCCGTCGAAGCAGAACCCGATGTTGTGGTTACTGCAGCCCCCGAGGGCAGCAATGCCGGCGAAGGCCTTGAAACACCTCTCGTGCGCACGCTGGCGGTAAGCGAGGAAGACTACACGCAGCAAATTCGAATCCGTGGACGAACACAGGCGTTCCGCCACGTGATGGTAAGGGCTGAAGAGCCGGGCAAATTAATCAGCGAACCTGTTGCTCGTGGCGCACGCGTCTCTCAAGGTGATGTGCTCTGCGAACTTGCCATCGACGCCCGCGACGCCAACCTAAGCGAAGCACTAAGCCGCCTCGAGCAGACGCAGTTCGAATACAAAGCGTCGCTGGATCTGCAAAAGCGCGGCCTGCAATCAGAGGTGATCGTCGCGCAGCAAAAGGCCGGTGTATCAGCGGCCGATGCCGCGGTGCGTCGTGCCGAACTTGCACTCGCGCGCACAAAAATTCTCGCGCCTTTTGACGGTGTGGTCGAAACGCGGTCAGTCGAATTAGGCGACCTGCTCAATGTTGGCGCAGTCTGTGCCTCCGTGCTCGACGACAGTCCTATGCTCTTGGTTGGACTTGTACCTGAACAAAATATTACTGCCCTCGAAGTAGGATCACTGGTCGAAGCCGAACTTGGCACCGGCATGCGCATTAGCGGACATGTTACCTACCTCGCTCGCGCTGCTGACACTAGCTCGCGCAGCTATCGCATCGAAGTCGAAATCGATAACAGCAACACGAGTATTCGCGAAGGTATTACCGCCGAGCTCTTGGTTGATGCACAGGATTTGCGTGCTCACCAAATTCCCTCGTCGGCCCTCACACTCGACGACACCGGTGAGATTGGCGTAAAGATTCTCGATCGCAACAATGTTGTGCAGTTTCAACGCGTGAATATTATTGGCGACAGCAGCAATCGCTTGAATCCTGGTGTTTGGGTAACCGGACTCAGCGGCAGTACGACGCTCGTCACTATAGGCCAAGAAATAGTTTTCCCCGGCCAGCGCGTCGACAGCACAACGACGTTTTAGCGAAAAATTAATAGATAGAGTGTACCAACACCTTAGCATTGAACTCTGGGCGGACTAGATGAAAAATTATATCGACACGGCTGTATCGCGCTCGCGCACGACGCTGAGCATCTTTGTGGCGATCATGCTTACCGGCTTCGGCTCGTATCTCTCGATTCCCGTCGAGTTAAATCCTGACGTCGAAGTACCGATAATCATCACCACGATTATTCACGAGGGGATCTCGCCTGAAGATGCTGAGAGGCTGCTCGCGAAACCGACCGAGATAGAGCTTAAGTCGCTCGACGGCATTACACAGATCAGTTCGTTCTCGAGCGAGAACGCGGCGACGATTATTACCGAATTCGATATCTCTTTTGAATCCAAGACAGCCCTGAGCGATGTTCGTGAAGCGGTGAATCGAGCGAAGGCGAGATTCCCAGCCAACACCGAAGAGCCCCTCATGCAGGAGGTCTCTGCTGCTGGCTTGCCCGTTGTACAAATCGCGGTCGGTGGGCAAGGCGTGCCAGAACGCGTGCTACTGCGAGTGGCCGAGCAACTGCAGCGCGAAATCGAAATCTTACCGCAGATTCTCGAAGCGGTAATGGTCGGTAATCGCGAAGAACTTCTCGAAGCTGAGATCGATCCGGGGAAACTTGAAACCTACGGCATTCCGAACAGTGCGATAGTCAGCACGGTCATGAATAACAACCGTCTAATCCCAGCAGGCCAAGTCGACACCGGTCAGGGCAGCTTTTCTGTCAAGGTGCCAGGGCTTATCGAAAATGCCGAAGACCTGTTCAATTTACCCTTAGCGTCAACCGATCTTGGCGTACTCACTGTCGCCGACATAGCCGAGGTGCGCCGCACATTTAAAGATGCCACTCGCTATTCCTACTCCAACGGGTCTGCGTCTATTTCGCTTAACGTCAACAAGCGTAAGGGCGCCAACCTTGTCGAGTCTATGGAACAGATCGACGCAGTCGTCGAGCGTATCCGCCACACCCTGCCACCTTCAGTCACTCTGTCTTATATCAACAACACAGCGCCGCTTGTGTTAGAGCAGAACCTAGGCCTGCAGGGCAACATGGCCACCGCGATGGTTCTTGTTCTGATCGTTGTTATCGCCTCGGTCGGCGTGCGCTCAGGTCTTATCGTCACGCTCGCCGTGCCGTTCTCATTCTTCTTCGCATTTATCATTATCAGCCTCCTCGGATTCACCTATAACTTCATGGTGATCTTTGGCTTGCTGCTCGGACTCGGCATGCTCATCGATGGTGCTATCGTAATGGTCGAATACGCCGACAGGAAAATGGCAGAGGGTCTCAACAGCTTAGAGGCCTATAGAGCGGCAGTTGATCGCATGTTTTGGCCAATCATGGCATCGACTGCAACGACACTGGCGGCATTCCTACCGATTATGTTCTGGCCCGGCGTCTCAGGCCAGTTCATGAGCTACTTGCCAATCACTGTTTTCGCCGTGCTAATCGGATCGTTGTTTTACGCACTCCTCTTCGCGCCGACTATCGGCGCTCTGATCGGTCAGGGATCGGCCGCTGCTAAGGCCTTTGCCAAAGGCGGCAGTGACGATGGCCGCGTAGTCGCTACAGGTATTACTCGGCTCTATGAGAAGTCACTCAAGGTCGCTGTGAAACTCCCTATCACTGTTTTCCTCCTCAGCATCGTCACGCTCGTCACCATCGTTTGGGCATATGGCCGCTACGGAAAGGGCGTTGAGTTTTTCACCGGCGTCGAGCCAAGTCAGACTCAAATTCAAGTTTTTGCGCGCGGTAACTATTCGCCTGCCGAGCTTCGCGATGTAATGCTTAGTGTACAAGAACGCATTTACGAGGTTGGCTATTTCAAAGGTATCGTCATGCAGTCTGGTACGGGACAGCAGCTTGGCGGTGACCAGCAAACGGCACCCGACCTCATCGGCTATATATTTGTTGAAATGGTGGATCGCCGCGAACGCGAGCTAGACGGCTTCGAAGTCGAAGACCGTTACCGTCAAGCTATCGCCAACTTGCCCGGCGCACGAGCGGAAGTAGTCTCCCTCGAGCAGGGCCCGCCCGTGGGTAAAGAAATTCAGATCGAACTGTCGGGAGAGGAGCTGGAGCCTCTCTTCGCCGAAGCTGCGCGCATTCGCAGTTTTATGGAAAACGACATGACTGGGCTTATCGATATCGATGACACGGCACCGGTGCCCGGCATCGAATGGGAGATCGAAGTCGACCGCGCACGCGCTGCAATGATGGGCGCAAGCATGGCAGAAATCGGCACCGCGATTCAGCTCATGACAAACGGCGTGTTTATGGGTGATTACCGCCCTAACGACAGCGAAGAAGAAGTCGACATTCGCATTCGCTACCCAGCCGAATATCGTGGTATCGAGCAGATGGATACGATTCGTATCGCAACCGCCAACGGGCCTGTTCCGATAAGCAGTTTCGTCACTCGGGTCGCCAAACCAGCGGTGAGCAGCATCCAACGAGTCGATGGCGCGCGCGTTGTTTATGTCCGTGCTAACCCTGCTCCGGGCATCGTTGCCAACAACAAGCTTACTGAAATAGACGCCTGGCTCGAAGAGAACCCTCCTCAGCGCGGTGTAACTGCGGTATTCCGCGGCGCTAACGAAGAGCAAGCCAATTCGGCAGCCTTCCTAGGTAAAGCGTTCAGCCTTGCGATGGCACTCATGGCGATACTGCTCGTGACTCAGTTCAACAGCTATTATCAGGCGTTGATCATCTTGTCGTCCGTGTTGCTATCTACGGCAGGGGTTCTGCTAGGACTCCTCACTACAGGCCAAACCTTTAGTGTGATCCTCACAGGCATCGGTATTGTGGCGCTCTCGGGGATTATCGTGAACAACAACATTGTGTTGATCGACACGTTTAATTATCTCAAAGCAAAGCACGGCGATTGGACACTCGAAGAAATAATCGTTCAGACAGGCGTACAGCGCCTACGGCCGGTTTTCCTCACCACATTCACGACCGGCTTTGGGCTGCTGCCACTGGCGATGCATGTCTCTATCGATCTTATCAATGCTGAAATCGAAGTCGGCGGGCCGATTACTTCACAGTGGGTTAGCCTCGCTTCCGCTATCGTGTTCGGGCTCTCGTTCGCAACAATACTGACGTTAATCGTCACACCTGCGATGCTCGCTCTTCCAGATGCACTGCGTAAAATGCTGCGTATGAAAGCTAAGCACCAGCCTCTTGAGGCGAGCATCGCCGTTAGCTAAGCACAGACGCTAGCGATACGTGCGATTCGAAATCAATGTCTCAGCGAGCAGCAGCAATAACACTAAGCTGAGTACCCACCACCAGAGTCGCTGCGGCGACTCTAATTCGACCATGCGTTGCGCCGTGCGAACCTCGCGCGGAGCAAGCGTTGTATTCTCCGGATTGATCACGGCATCAAAAATCGATTCGGCAGACACTCTCGTTAGCGCCGATTCGCCGGTATCCGAATTAATAGCAACCCACTGCGAGCGCGTTGCGCGCTCCAGCCTCGTTAAACCCACGGCAGTAAAGTCGGCTACCTCAGAGTCGCCGATAACATAGCTAGCCTGCTCGCTCGGGCGCGCTGCTAAGTAATTGAGCGATTCGTGAACGAAAGGGAGATAAAGAGGCTGCAGTGGAAAATCACCCCATTCCGAATCCAAAGGCATCGCCGTGAGCAATACGCGGCCAGCGCCGACGTTTGCATCAAGCAGCGCGGGAGAGGCATCGTCAAAACGCATCAGCGTCGCAGCCCCTTCTTTAGGCTCTAAAGTCCATACGCGCTGGAAACGCGATGACCATTCGACAGGCAATTTGGCAAACAGCGGATGCCTGCGATCGAAGTCGGCGATGATGCGATAGTCACCTATTCGCAGTCGCTGACTTCCTACTAGACGACCCGGTAGAATCGAGTCCAGCGTGCTCCCGGCCGCACCCATTTGATCGCCTGGTGCAACGAGCAGCCCACCGCCGGCGCGCACAAAGTCGGCAAGTTCACTCGATTGTTGAAGACTCAAATTACCCACATTTAGGAGAACGACTACCTCCGCGCTTTGGATAAGCGTTGGCGTTAATCGATTTGGCACTGTGCTTGTCACAGAGAATGGACTAGCTAACCCACTGCCGCTAGCTAGTTCAAACCAATGCGCTTCATCATCGAACCAGTCTGACGAGGCCTCACCGTTAACCACTAAGACATCGACCTTTGGCTCGATGGTCACAGCAGCATAACGGGAATTATCCTCGATGAAATCATCTCCTTGTACGCGAACCTCTATCGCCCGCTCGCCGCTCCCCTCCAGAGTATAAGCAAATTCGACAACCTTCTCCGATACCTCCGTAAGCTCGACAGCCGCCCGTTCGATCACCTCGCCATCGATTAGAAGACTCACCTGCGCGCGTTCGATTGGCAGCGACCCTGAGGACCGAATGCGAGCAAGCACGGGGTCGGCTTGTATCCCATCGATTAATGTCGCAGGTACGCGTACATCAACTACAGTCAGGTTTTGAGTCTCTTCGACGCCAACATCTACTGGGGTAAAGGCCACGCCCGGCGCCAACTTCCAACTCCCCTCCAGCCCATCGGCTCCCGTGGCCTGAAAATCCGAGAGCAATGTAATTGACCGATTCTCGAAGGTGGCGGTAGCGAGCATTTCATCGGCCAGCGCTAAGCCCGAACGAATGTTCGATGCGCCGAAGCTAGGTTCAGTCAACGAATCGAGTGCGCGTCTTAACGCCGCCGGCTCATCGGTAAAATCGGCTAGCACTGTGGCACGTTCGCTTAGCACCACAATCGCGACTTCTTCCCCGGGCTCGAGATTGTCCAAAAAGTCATTGGCTTCGGCTATAGCCGCAGCGAAAACGCCGCGGTAGCGCATGCTTAGTGTTGAATCGATAACCAGTACCGCTGACTGCGGGTCGGCGTCTAATAACTTTGCGAGAGACTGATTAAGCAAGGGTCTTGCGAATGCAAAAACTAAGAGGCTGATCAATAGCGCGCGCAATAATAGCAACACCCACTGTTGTAGTTGCTGAAAAAGAATGAGCTTCTTCGGTGTATTTTTGAGGAAACGTATAGAGCCAAACACTACTTTAGGCGGACGTTCTCGCCGAATCAGATGGATCGCAATCGGAATTAACGCAGCCAACAGGCCAAACAAAAAGAGGGGCGCTAAAAACACCATTCAGAATCCCCTCGCCCGCTTGCTTAAATAGGCCGACAGCGCAGAGTCGATCGGATCAGAGGTGTTGAGCAAGCAGTAGTCTACTCCCGCTCGCTGACATTGTTTTTTGCATTCGGCAAGATAGGTATTCACATTTTCAAGGTAGGCATCGCGTACCGAAGCTGGCGTCGTAATAAACGCTTCGCGTGTTTCGCTATCGATAAATTCAGACGACTCATGGAAGGTAAAGTGAAGCTCCGCGTCATCCATAACATGCAGCACGATCACATCGTGACCCATCGCACGAAGGTTACGTAGCGTTGCAATCGTCTCCTCTTCGCCTTGAAGAAGATCAGAGATAAGCAGAACAAGACTCTTTTTTGTCAGCGTCGCAGCGAGGTCACCTAACGGCCGTGCTGCGTCAGTTTGATCACCCGGCGACACTTGCGTTAGTAGCCGCAACAAATGCATGAGATGAGGCTGCCGGCAGCGGGCAGGCAAAAACTCCCGTAGCTTATCATCGAAGGTAATGAGTCCCACCGCGTCTCGTTGGCGCATAATAAAATACGCGAGCGCCGAAGCAACGCTGATGCCGTAATCGAGTTTACTCATGCCACCCGAGGTGTAGGTCATCGAAGCACTCGTATCGAGCGCGATCATACACCGAGTGTTCGTTTCATCTTCGTACTGCTTTATATAGAGTTTGTCGCTGCGAGCGTAGAGTTTCCAGTCAACGTGACGAAGATCATCACCGCGCTGATAGTGGCGATAGTCATTGAATTCGACGCTAAAGCCGCGATGCGGACTGCGATGTAAACCCGACAAAAAGCCTTCGACCGCGACGCGTGCCCGCAGCTCGAGATTATCGATTCCGGCGAGAATACTCGGATCCAAGAAATTCGCAGCCCCCTGGGTGGCCGGTCTAGACTTAGAGGCGTCTGTGTCTGTGTTGCTTGGCATAGGCTTCAGGTCTCGCTACTACTGTTTTGTCTATTGCGTCGCATGAGTTAACGAGCGTCACTCGCGACCGTGTAAATGATTAGAGGCCAGAGCTCGGCTCTGGCACCTCTTCGAGCAAACGCGCTATGACTGTGTCGGTAGTAATGCGCTCTGCTTCTGCGTGGAAATTGAGTAACACGCGATGGCGGAGTACCGACGGAGCCAGTGCGCGAACATCACCAAAAGAAACGTTATAGCGGCCATGCAGTAGCGCGCGCACTTTGCCTGCGAGAATAAGATTCTGTGAGGCGCGAATACCCGCTCCCCAACTAACCCAGTCTTTGATGAATTGCGGCGCCACGTCAGACTGTGGCCGAGAAGAATGCACGAGTCTTACTGCGTACTGAATCACCGCTTCGGCTGCCGGCACCTGTCGAGCGATGCGCTGGAACTCCAAGATATCCTCGCCGCTTAATGGGTGTGCAAGAGCGGTGTCTCGCGTCTGAGTTGTGTTGGCCACCACCGCAACCTCGTCCGCTTCGGAAAGATACTTAAGCTCAATTTTGAACATAAAGCGGTCGAGCTGCGCCTCGGGCAATGGATAAGTGCCCTCAAGCTCGATTGGATTCTGCGTGGCAAGCACGAAGAAGGGTTTCGCCATGGGGTAGGTGACCCCCGCTGCAGTCACTTGCCGCTCTTCCATTGCTTCGAGTAGCGACGATTGGGTTTTAGGCGGTGTGCGGTTAATCTCATCGGCTAACAAGATGTTCGTAAAAATAGGCCCTTTCACAAAGTTAAGACCGCGTTTACCGTCTTTCTCTTCCACTATTTCGGCACCGACAACATCGGCGGGCATCAAGTCAGGTGTGAATTGGATTCGGCTAAAATTCACCTGCAAAATGTCGGCGACGGTCTTAATCAGGAGTGTTTTCGCGAGACCCGGCACACCGGTTACCAAGCAATGTCCGCCTGAGAACAGAGCAATGAGCAGCTCATCGACGACAGCCTCTTGACCCACAATCACCTTGCGGATTTCGGCGACAATCTGTTGATGCCCTTCTTGCATTCGCTGCACCAGCGCAAGATCGTCTGGGGTTTCAATTTCAAGTGCGTCTTTTCCTACACCCGCTGGTGCCTCAACTGTTGAGGCATCCGCCTCAATGAAGTCGTTGCTTTGCATCTCTGCCCCTTCCTGTTGCTGATCTAATTCTGTCATCAAAGAGTCCTATTTCTCATTCGGCGCTCGCATGCGGCGCGGCGGTGTCACCTTGTTTAGTGGCTAAACGCGTAAATTAAATAATTGATTCCAATCTTGTAGGCATCGTTAGTCGACTGTGTCGGGTAGCCCGCGTAGAAAGTGTGCTCCCACCCATCACCGAGGTCGGTATTGTAGTTAGCAGCAAGCATCACCCTGCCATCGTCATCGAGCACGGCGTAAACTGCTGGCGGGTACTGCGGATCATCTTTACTCAGAAAGCCGCCGTAATCCCACGTCACCATGCGGCCAGGCACTTGAGCAACTTCATCGATATCGAAGAAGATATGAAACACCTCATGGTCCGACTCAAGCCTTGTTATCTCGCGCTCAGGAAAAATTTTTCGTATTTCGACAAACATATCATCGAGATGCGGCTGCCCCCAAAAATCATCGACCAAGACGAACCCACCTCGCAGCATAAATTCGCGCAGCGCCTCGACCTCGGGCGCGCTAAAATTAGGCCCACTCATGGGATAGCCGATAGGCACGCGCTTCCAGTTCATGTAGAGAAATATATTCTCAAATAACTGAGGGTCTGTTAATTCAACGTAGGTATAGTTTTTCGGATTAGTATCTACATTCGTGTAGCGCTGCACACCGCGCAAGAAATTTTCATCCGAATCAGGGAAATCAGTATCCCACCAACCACCGCCACGGCGTCGACCGAAGCCGCCTTGACCTGCACCGTGGTTGGTATATCGACCCCGCACCCACTGAAACTCAGTAATGTCGTCACCGTAGATGGACAGATCCTCACCATCTGGCGCTAATTCATCGAATCGCAAATTCTGCGCGTGCGAAGCAGCGATGCCTGTGAAAAAAATCATCAGAACGCAGAAGGCAAGAGCAAGCTTTGTGCTTGATCTTGCCTGTGACGCCTGCTTCTGATTTGGCTTTCTCATAGCGCTCTTGTTTCTCCAGTCTCTCTAGTAATTCTCGACAATCTTTCTCTAGTTTCTCTCTAGTTTCTCTCTACTTTCTCTCTACTTTCTCTCGCCTTTCTCACCTGAGTCTTTTAAGTGCCTAGTCGTTGTTCTCGCTCACAACGTCCGCGGTCCGCAATAGAATTTTTTGCGCGCGCACATAGCTTGGCGCAATTTCTAATGCGCTAAGCACATTCCGCTTTGCCAGCGCTGTGTCGCCGTTGTTGAGATAAGCCTCGGCAAGATTCGTCCGTGCCTCTACGGGGTCGTCTACTTCCAAGGTTACGATTACCTCATTCTCGACCACGGCAGCTGCGGTATCGTTCTGCAACGAAGCCAGGCGCGCTCTAAGCTCATGTACTTCGCGGCGATAGGGGTCGACCTGAATAGCCCTGTCGATATAGTAGCCGGCGCCGGTAAGGTCGCTGCTCGCAAACGCGGCCTCAGCCAGCGTAATCGCGGAATTGTAGTCATGCTGCTGATTGCCGAGGAGCAACCTTAATTGCTCGAGGCGCGCAGCCTCGTTGCCTTCCTTCTCGTAAATTTGCGCTAGGACGAGAGGTGGACTTGGATAACCCGTGTATTCGGGCAACATCGCATAGGCGGTATCTAAATAGATTTTTGCCTCGGCGTACGCTTCCTCTTTAAACAAGACAATGCCCATTTGCAGATAGGCTTGAAAGTCTTTGGGGTTCGCCTCTATTCGCGCACTCATGTGCTGCTTGAGCGAGGTGTTGTTATATAGTTCGGCTAAGATTGCACTCGAATTCTCGCGCACACCATGCCCATGACCCTCACCTTCATCTGGCGCATCTTCTTTATGCACATAGACGTCGATCTCGGCAACGCGCTGTTCAACCCAAGACAGGAATCCTGCGTCAAATTCCGTCAACGAAACAGCAAACGCCTCATCGAATCGCTCGGCATCGGTTTTAATCTCGTCATACTGCATTACCAGCGAACGGAGGCCTTCGAACCCGTATTCGCGGGCTATGTAGTCGATAACCAAATACGACTGAAAGTACGCAAAACCAAGGTCTGCGCTGTTCTGCGCACCACTAAAGCCTTTGTCTAGGTCGGCGAATGGCAGCAGCTTGTCTTGCTCCCAAGCCCGCACCAGATCTAAGCCTTGGCTGCGGCCCCAATAGGGCCTGCCTTCTCGTTCCTCCCACACGGAGATCCCCTCGGACAGCCAGCGTGGCAGCTTATTGCCGGTCATCTGCAGCGTTACCACATGTGCAAACTCATGCCACACGATCTCCTGCCAGTTAGCCGACAGCGTGTCGGGAGAAATAAGCGTGATGACTTTGCCGAAGCAAATACCCACAAGCGGCCCGATATCAGGAAGGCCAACCGAGCGCACGGCAAAGTCTTGCGAATTTTCAAACACCTGAATAAGTATCGGTCCTTCGGGTTCAAAACCGTATTTTGCGGTGAGCGTATCCCAGCTCTCCTCAAGCAGTGGCTCGAGATATGGCCAGAGAACTTGTCCATCTCTCTCGGATAAATTGACTTTAAAATGCTCACTCTCTACCGTTACGTAGCTGTCCAGTGTGTCGTATACCTTCAGCATATTCGACGTCATCACGTTAAACGGATCGTTGTCGAAACCAATCTCCAAATTTTCACGCCCCTCGACCTCCTCACCTAGGCGGATAAGATTACTGCCCAGCAGCGTATAACCTTGCCAGTAGTTAGGGTCAGATGCGATCGCCTCGCGCGCTAACGCAACCGCCTCGACAAAACGATATTGCCGTCCGAGGGTGTCGGCAACGTCGCCAAGGAATTGCGGATTAGACGGACTGAAGGCATCGACTCGCGCGCGAATTTCGGCAAAGTCTTGAGTACGTTCTTCGAGTGCCGCCTTCGCACCCAATAGGCTCAGACTCTTAAGCGACTCGGGGTTTAAAGAAAGCGCTCGATCGATAGCTTCGAGCGCATCGTCTTCGAAGTCGTTAACGAATAATAATTGCGCCTGTGTCTCGAGCGCAGGAACGAAACTCGGGTTAACGGCGAGCGCCCGTTCCAAAGCTCTCCTATCACCGGTGACGCGCGCAAGACCAGTCAACGCTGGCAGATAGCGTGCATTCACCGCGAGAACGTCTTCATACGAGCGCTGTGCATCGGCTGCATTGAATTTTTCGAGAAACAGATCACCCCAAAGTGTCTGTGCTTCGAGATTATTCGGATCGAGACGCGTAGCCTCGCTAAAGAGGCTATTGGCATCGTGAAATTCTCCGAGCAGCCAACTCGCGCGCGCCACCATACCGATATCTTGCGACGAAAATACAAGGCCATCAGTATAGCGATCTAGCGCGCGCTGGAATTGCGCCGCAGCCTCCCCTCGACGGCCAACAAGTTGAAGCGCCTCTCCATATTTCACTACGGCACGCAGTGGCGGCTGATCGAGCCCTTCGCTGACACTGGCTAATACGTCGAGCGCGAGTGTAGACTCACCCTGCGCAAGTTGCAGTTCAGCTAACTGAATAGCGACAAGAGGCAAATCGGCAGGTGCCGCGTTATTTAACGCGTCTTCGCACAGTGCAATTGCCCCCACCCTATCGCCTATCATGGCAAACGCGCGACTTGCACCGACGATACCCTCTTCTCGATCGAGGCCCTGCGCGCGTAAAAAGGCATCACCTGCAGCAGCATACGAGCCGCTAAGAAAGAGCTGCTCTCCCCTTGCCAGAGGAGTATTCGCACTTAAAAACGCCTCATCTATATTCTGTGCCCAAACGTTCGTGGCGAATAGTGCCGTCACCAACGTGGCAGTAGCTATTAGCCGCTTCGCAACTAGCGCACTGTCCAAGTCGCGCGTTAGGGTCGCGCTCATTATCGAGTTTGGAGAGGTTTTATTCCGACGCTTCACGAGTGAATTCCTCCGTAGTTTTAGCAAGGTCGACTAGCAATTTTTCAAGCTGCGCCCAGTAGTCGTCCTCTAGATATTCAGCTTTGCGGCCACGCAGGAGTAAAACACTGCGCTCTAGGGTTTGCATTCGCCGCTTAAGTGCCAAGTGGGTCGCTGACAAGCCGGTTTCGCCTGCATCAGACGCGTCGATAAAGGCAATTTCGGCAAGGCTGCCATCACCTTGCCCAGGCGCTGGACTAAGGGCAAAAAGGGCATCCCCATTGTCGTCTAGCCCCGCATGTTCGGCTGCAAGCCTACCCGATTCCTCATAAAATTCTTCGACGTTATTTTTTGCGTAATTAAACGCTTCGAGCAAGGAGACGCGGCTGTTCTTATCGCGATCGGCACGTCTCTCACTCAACCCCTCGATAAAGTAACGTGAAAAATAGGGGTCAAATTTTTCGGAAGACGAGCGTGTCGCCGAGACTACGATGCGCCCCTCTCCTGCTATCTCGCGGGCGAGTGCTGTTGAAAAGCCATAGCTTGCACTCGTCGTATTCACAAAAATTAAGTCTTGCTCAGTAAAGGCATCAAACAAACGCGCGAACTCTGCGCCGGTTAGGTCGGGGCCACGGAGGTTAAATTTGGCTTCTTCGTCGGTTCCCGTGCCATGGCCAAGCAAGAAAACGGCGAGCTGGTCGCCGGCACTCATTCGATTTTTGAGGTTTGCCAAGCTCGCACTTATTCCTTCGCGGTCAGCGACCGCATCGGTGCGTGAATCCGCATTCGTATTGCCAAAAAGCAATTCTATCGCTGCACTGCTATAGCCGTAATCGCGCGCGAGGATATCATGCAGAGAAACCGACAACTGACGGTATCTGGCTTCACTGTCAGCGCCAACGGTCGCACCGCTAATAATCAGCGCGTATTTCGAGGTGGCAGCCGACTGAGCAAATAATTCTCGCTTGCCGTTCTCTTGAGCACTGACACTCGCTACAACTAATCCAGACAATGCAAAAAAAACCACTGTTTTTAGAAAACCATTCATCACGATAGCCCCTTGCCGCGGCGCAGCGTCCAATCGAGGCAGAGCATCAAAATAAGCAAACCCAGGAGCCAGGGGCTGTCCCAAAGATCGGTTGTGACTTCTTTCGAATACGCGCTAGGTGTATTACGGATAGCTGCAGCGACTGATGACGAGTTGTCCATTGACGCGTAATAACCCCCTGTCGTTTCTGCAATACGTTGAAGCATCCCTGCATCAAGGCCGGCATTAGAATACTCGCGCAGCGATGGCGTCACGATAATCGAGGCGTTAGCTTCCGAATTTTCAGCACGCCCTTCACCTGCTGCGCTAGCAACATCGACGAGCAGCGAGTTGACTCCGACATTATTTGCAAGAAATTCGGCCCTATAAACGCCTTCGTCTTCGAGCTGCCACTGCATAGGCGTGTCGCTTATATCCCCAAGAGGGTCTTCGCGTTGAAGCCATAGGGTTGCGTCATTGTCTGCGAGATAATCCGCATCAAGAACGGTTGCCTCGACTCGCACGGTGTCACCTACGTTGTAGAACTCTCTATCGAAGCTAAGCGTGATTCGCTCCTTCGCATTAACCGAAAGCCATCTGAGTAGCTGACGCCATAATTTTTCTTGCGACTGATCGGCGACAGGAAGCATCATCTGCCAGCGCCAAGTACTCGCAGTGGCTACGCTCATGCTTCTACCAGACCCATAGCGCTGCGTAACGAGAACCGGCAATGGCTGATTTTGATAATCAAGACTCGGGTGTTCAAGCAACACTGATGCACCGGGCTTAACACGACCGGTAACATAGACACCTTGCAGTGGCGGCATTTGCGCCCATAAATTGATGTTTGCCGCCTCGTCTGCAGCGAGTCGTAACAAGGACGACACGCGACCCGCTGCTGTCAGCTGCGGATTGAAGAGCGCGCCGGCCGGATGATCGCCGCGGCGAATCCCACCCTGCAGTGGCTGCGGCAGAAGAGCTTCCTCGACCAAATTTACCGGCGCAATCGCCGCAAGCGGCGTACCAATAAACCCTTCGTCGACACGCCCAGAAAGCAGCAGCCCTCCGCCGCGTTCGCCAACAAATTCATCAAGCATTTCCAGCTGTTCGGTATCGAAAAATTCTTGCTCTATGTCGCCAAGAATAATTGCTTCGTAGTCAAACAGCGCCTCGCGATCGCGTGGAAAGCCATCGCTTAATTCGGTTGGTGATTCGATGCCTTGCCGATAGAATTTCTCGGGTCCCGTACGTAAATAGGTTGCTAGGCGCAGCGACTTATCACCTCTGACAGCGCGTTGGATAAACTTATATTCATTCCGCGGATGGCCTTCGATAAAGAGGATATCGAGCGCTGGTTTTGGCAAGTTATCCACCAGAAATTGATAGCGATTATTCTCGCTAACAATCTCATCTTTTACCGAATCGCGATCAACCAATTCAGCTTCGAGCTGATAGACAATTGCTTCCTCTCGCTCGGGACTAAGCTCTATCTCGAAACGCTGTGTCACATTGCCGGGGGCAAGAACCACCTCACGGCTCGCTACTTCTCGCTCTCCGTCGACAATTCGAAGGCGGACTCGCTCGTTATCGAAACCCGACTGCACGAGCCGTATTTGCGCAGTAAAAACAGAGCCTTCTAAAACGGTTCGAGTAGTGACAACACCTTCGATACCAATGTCGCGAGGCAGTGATGGCATACCCACGCCAAGCGTGTAAACAGGCACGCCGCTGGCAGCAAAAGTACGGGCAGCGATTGTCGCATCCTTGCCACTGTTATCGGCCCCGTCGCTAATCAAAAGTACCCCACCGAGAGGTAAGCCGCCTAGCTGATCATCTACATAGCTGAGCGCATCGCCGAGGCCTGTTTTACTAAACGCGACAGCCCCTTCCTCTTCATCGAACCCTGTACCAATTGAGGCTAAATCATTAGCGCGTCGCGTCTCACCACCGAAACCAAAGAACCGTAGCTGATAGTCTTCGGCAAGCGCATCTAGCAAACCGGCACGTTCTAGCGATTCTGCCGCGGCCTGTTTCCGCGTCTGGCCGTTAGGCATGTCGGTAATGGTCATACTGGCAGAGTTGTCGACTAACACCGCGAAAAATGTCTCTTGTGGGATAATCTCGAGGTCGATCACCACAGGCCGCAGCAGGCAAAACATAATAAGCACTAGCACTGCTGCTCTGAGTGCAACTAATCCGGTTCGCCAGCGGGTAGTAAGAGGCCTAGTCGTATTGGCATACCCCAACCACACGAGCCCTATAATACCTAGCGAGAGTGCGGCGAAGGCCCACGGCGGAATACCGTAAGCAAAAGTAAGAGTGCCCGCGCGCAGTGCGTCAAAGAAGGAAAGATCGGAAGACTGCATAATTACCGCGCACCTCCAGAATCACCTTCCGACAGCGTTCGATAATATTGCTCCACTAACTCGCGATACGCATCAGGGATCGCTTCCTCGTCTGCGCTAAAAAGCTGTGTGGCCGCACTCTCTAATTCTGCCTGCGCGCGCAGCGCGCCTTCTAACTCAACAATAGGCTGCAGTAACGCTTGAAGGAGCTCGGGCTGTGCGAGGAAATCTTCAATATTTTGCCGCGTCAGCTGCTGCCTAATCGATCGCGCAGTGCCTACGGCATTCGCCTCGCCACGTAGGGTTTGCGTTGTGCCGCCCCGCTGCTGCGCTAACTGCTGGGATAAGTTTTCGGCGAGTGCTTGGCTGTTCTCTAACTGCTCACGCATCTGCGCAAGCGACGGCGTGTTTCCCATGCCTTCCGTTCCATTCGCCTCGCCAGCGTTTCGTTGATTAAATTGCTCAGCCTGTTCACTCAGGCTTTCGATCTGCTGTCTCAATTGCTGCGCATCACTTGCTACTTGCCGTGCCGATCCCTCGGAGTCTTGCGTTTGCGATGGGTCCAGTCGCGCCAGGCTCTGCGCTAACACCTCGATCTGGTCGCCAAGTTCCTGTTCCATGTCGATTGCAAGATTGAGCATGCCATTGCGAAGAACACGGTTGCTCGTTGCCATCTCATCACGAATCGGTTTTAGGTCACGCGTTGCTGCCTGAGCCTGAGCCAGTAAGCTGCGGTCATCACTATCGCCTCGAGTGACTACCGCTCGGAGCATGTCCTCGATCTCTTCGATATCACGTTGTTGCTGTCTCTGTGCATCGAGAAGCGCCTCTAGCGCCTCATCACGACGTGCCTCACGGCGAGTCTGACCTAGCCCCTGATTGCGACTCGCCTCTTCTAATCCTTCTTGCAACGCCTGCTGGTTGCGGACAAGTTCCTGACCGCGCTCGCTTAGGCGTCGTGCAATCTGCGAGACCGAACTCTCGCCTTCTTGGCTTAGTTCGCGTTGCTGGTCGCGTAGGCTCTCGAGTGCTTTTTGGCTTTGCGCCGCTGCAATAGCAGCACTGTCGCTCTGCGCGGCTTGCTGCATCTGCTCGAGCGCGCGCTCAATTGCAGACTGAGCAGTTGCCTCCCCCGCTTGCGCGGTGCCGCCCTGCTGTGCCGTTTTCTGCCCTGCTGCGCTCTGCTGTCCTTGCTGAGCTTGCTGCCCTCGCTGAGGCGTTCCCCCGTCTTTTTGCTGCGACTGTTGAGACTGTTGAGATTGCTGACCCTGGTTATTCTGAGCTAATTCGCGTGCTAATTTTTCGACGTCAGCGGTAAGCTGTTCTTGCTGTCGGCGCAGCCGTTCTAGTTCGCGACGACGCTGTTCTTCTTCGAGCTCTTGCTCCCGGCGAGCAAGATTTCTCTGCGCGCGAGTGATGGCTTCTTGACGCCGCGCTAACTCCTCTAGCTTGTTCACCTCTTCGGCATTTGTTCCACCTGCTTGGCTCGCGCTGTTCGGTGTCTCATACCGATTTTCGAGTTGCCCCATCTCCATTTCGAACAATTCGCGAAGGTCTTCGCGCTCTTGCTGAGCGCCTCCTCCTCCACCGCCGCTGTTTTGATTCATGCTTATGTCAGTGCGATTAATATTCGCTTCAGCTTTCAGCACGTACTGCAGGGCGAGTTGTTCAGGCTTGAGTGCGGTCGTTACTTGCAGGCTATCTAAATCGTTTGCAGCAAGATTCATCTGTTCGATGGCTAAAGACAGATTTTCGACAGCTAGATCATAACTGTCATCCGAAAAACTCAATCGTTCGGATAAGCGATCAATAGACATCTTAGCGCGACCGGTCGCCTCGCGCTGGCTCTCGGCTATGATCTCGGCATCGGCCTCGATATCGGCATTCGATGCATCACGCAGTCGATTTCGCAGTTTCCAAGTCGCCGCGATGATGTCTTTCTGCACGGAGACAAGCGCACTACTTTCGCCGCCACCCTGACCGCCTCCTCCGCTACCACCCTGCTGCTGCGATCGGCGAAATTCTTGATCGGTCGGTATAACTTCGAGGAAATAGATGTCAGACACCACCTCATTCGGGCCATCGAGCGCATTATTGTCGACGAGCGTTAGGTAGTAACTGATAAAGTCACCCGGCTCAACCTCCATGTCTTCGAGATAAAGCAGAGTCGATCCCTGCGCAGAACGAACGGGTTCGGCAGGCAGGAAATTGACCACTCTATCACCGGCACCCACTACCGCGTAATTGAGTACGAATTCGCTCAGCCCATAATCGTCGCTTGCGTCAACTTCGATCACTACCTCTTCGAGTGGCATCACATCTTGATCAGCGCCCGGTCGGCGCAGAGTGAGCTGGGGGGGCTGATCTTCGATTGCGCGAATATAGTAGTCGAGCGGCGCATCGCTTTGCAGGCCTTGTAGATCGGTTGCCGAAAGCCGGTAAACCCCATCGCCCTTCACGGTAAAACGAGCAGTCGCCTTAAGTCCGTCAATAGTCAGGCTACTGTTTACATAGCCTTCCCCAGTCGCACTGCCAGCCTCAGCGAACTGCAATTCGGCACTCGCCAGTGGTTTATTGAAGGTAATCGTAAGGCTTACCTCGGTGCCTTCTGCGGCGACTATATCGCCGCCATCAATTTCGATTCGATCCTCTTCGCCGGTATAAACCGGAAAATCCAGCGCCACATCGATCTGCTCTACGCTGGGGAGGTCATACAAACTTATCTGGTATTGCCGCGAAGTCTGCTCATCGCCGGCAAGGCTAACAAGATAGACCGAATCTTTAAGAACCGCAGGTAAATAGTAGCTAAATGTCGAACCAGAGGTGTCAGCCGCATCGAGTACCATCGGGTAGTCGCGCCAGTTCAACCGATCGTCCTGAAGCCGCAGGGTCAGCGCGCCAGGCTGCGCATTTTCTACCCTTGCCGTAAACGTCAGTGGCGAGCCCCGCTGCAGTTCAATATCGCCCGGCTCGACAATAAGAGCGATAGGCAACGCCGCGGGGCTTATATCAGCTCGCTGTTCAATAGCAAAAGGCCATGCGAGGCGCTGCGCTGCCTGCCTCATCTGGGTAGATTCTTGCAATAAAAGACCGAGTGCTAAGCAGGCGGCAAGGCCGGCGGCCATCGCAATAAAAGACTCACGAGGAGAGTCTACTCGCTCAACCTCTTGCCTCTGCAATTCAACATGTGAGCGCGCGTCTTTGATCAGCTGCTCGACGAATGCCGGGGAAACGCCCCCCTTTGGAGGCTCTCCCTCTATTTGAGAAAACTCGATAGAGGTAAGTAGACGCTGTTCGAGGTCTGGGAATTTTTCTTCGACATAGAGCGCTAACGCCCTCTGATCGGCTTGTGCACGATGACGATGACGCCACGCAATCGCCACAATAGAAACCAAGAGCGCAAGGGATGCGAAGGCGACTACCAAGATGACAGTCTGTGATGCGGTGACACTCGCGACTACAACGAGGCTTGCCGCGATCACGATACAGACGGCGACAAGCGCGAAACCGAACTGCCGAGCGAGGACTAATCGGGACTGCCGTCGCTGAAGGCTATAGAGGGTGTCGCGGAGACTGTCGAGATTCGGAGTCGTCATGCGTTTCCTGGATGATAATAAGCAAAATCTGACGCACGCTTTGGCGACGTGAGCGCCAAGGGCACTTAGCTAAAACGTCGAGGAGTCGCCGTTGGACTTGCTCCTCCTCTTGCTAAAAAGGAGTGCAGCGCAGACCTCTCTCGCAGCACCACTATCCCACTATCGTCAACCGCTTAGCAAGGTTCGGAAAGCGGGTAACCCATCTCTTGTGGCCGATAAAAAGGGGAATCATCGGGGAATATATGCACTGGGGTCGAGGCAGCCCAGTCCAGAAGCGCTTTGACACTGCTGATTTGGACGATGCCTCTGAGCGTTTCCTTGGTGGGCTGAGGCAGAACGATCTCTTCCGCCTTCGAAGCGGCGAGCGCAGCTTGAGGCGTAATCCAGAGGTGCTCTAGTATTTCATCGTTGTCGACAACAACACTGGCCGCTCGTGGCACCGGACACATAAAGAACCAAGTACAAAACCGTCGTGGCAAATGGGGCGGAGTGGTCCAATGGGCAGTGTGAATGAGCTGACTCTCGGCGATATCCAGCCCCGCCTCCTCTTTCGTCTCTCTTACCGCCGCTTTTAGCGCCGCGCGATACTCCAGCCCCTCGACCCCCTCAAAATCGGCCTGGTCTACACGGCCTCCGGGAAACACCCAGTGACCACCATGGAAAACAAGCTTGGAGTTTCTCCTGAGCAGTAAAATTTCAATAGAGCCTTTCATAGCGCCGTCACGTGCTACGACTACTGTGGCGGCCGGAACCGGGGTCATCTCGCTCATTACTGGGTCTTCCTTAAGGCTCAACGCCCTTGTGCACTGTCGCTTTCGGTAACCCTCATAATACCCAATTTGGCGGAAGATCCCACTCCCTGAATGCAGCTATAAGCGGATGGTTTGCGCCTCCACCTCCATACGCTTAGAATCAAGTCTACGGCGGCTTTATCGATGTGTTTCGAAGCCCCTTACTTCTATTCCCATCAACAGAGAAACGGAAAACAAACTATGACAATTGGATTTGAAGGTCGCGTCGCAATCGTAACAGGCGCAGGTGGTGGCCTAGGCCGACAGCACGCCTTAGAGTTGGGACGCCGCGGGGCAAAGGTAGTAGTTAACGACTTAGGCGGAAGCGTAGATGGCAGCGGCGGTTCGGCCTCGGCAGCAGAGTTAGTCGCTCAGGAAATAATCGCCGCAGGCGGCGAAGCCATTGCGAACGGCGCATCAGTTACCGATCTAGCCTCTGTCCAATCGATGGTAGACGAGGTAATGGCGAAATGGGGACGCATAGACATCCTCGTGAATAACGCAGGCATCCTGCGCGACCGCACATTCTCAAAACTCGAACTCGAGAACTGGCATGCAGTCATCGATGTGCACCTCACAGGCAGCCTCAACGCAACTAAATGTGTGTGGCCAATCATGGTGGAGCAAGGCTACGGCCGCATAGTAATGACAACCTCAACGAGCGGGTTGTTCGGAAACTTTGGTCAGAGCAATTATGGCGCCGCAAAGCTAGGCCTGGTCGGCTTTATGAATACCCTGCGCCTAGAAGGCGCGAAATACGGTGTTTTCACCAATGCGATCGCACCAATAGCCGCGACGCGCATGACCGAAGAACTGCCGGGCTTCGAAGACAGCGCAGAAAAACTCGCGCCAGAGTTAGTCACCCCAGCGGTGGTGTTTCTCTGTTCCGATAAAGCCCCTAATGGCCGCATCATTCAGGCAGCAGGTGGCCGCTATTACTCTGCCGATGTTCGTGAAAACGAAGGCGTTAATCTTGGCCTCGGAGCCTCAATCGAAGACATCGAGGCGAATATCGACACAATACTCGACATGACGTCGAGCAAGGGCGTGATAGAGCGGACGCACCACCGATAACGGCAGCACGATTGCGTCTGCGCAATGTTTGATCCATCGGCAAAGCGCTTTTGAGCCGACCAATAGAAAACGCCCCCTTCAAGAGAGCTATAACACTCTCAAAGGGGGCGTTTTTTATTCACTCATAGACCGCCTATGCTTTCTTTTTCTGGTCTGCTAACACGCGCTGAATTGACGCGCGCTCGTCGAGGCGCGCGATCAGCTCATTGTTACGGGGCATTTCGGCGGCAACGTCCCAGTCTAGTGCTCGCTTGCAGGCTGTCATGGCAAGATTCATGCTGAAGCGAAAGTAGAAGTCGGCATAGGTTAGCTGCTCGCCGCATAAATAGGGCGAGAATTTCGCGAGCCGATTGAATGAGGCAAACCCCTTCTCAAGTTGAGGCTTCACTTCTTTCTTTAATTCATCTGTTGCTGGCCGCCCAAAAAACACCTCTCCATATAACCGGCGCGCCGGTAATTCAACATAGAGTTCGAGGTAGCGGATAATTTCCTGCACCTTAGCCTTCTCAAAAGGGTCTGCCGGATAGAAGCTCTCACCCTGTCCTAGCGAGTCTAAATAGTCGATCATCACGCCCGTCTCGGTGAGAAAGCCCTGTTCGGTTTCCATGGCCGGCACTTTGCCCATCGGGCTTTTGCCCAAAAAATCTGACTCTTGATTAGGGAGTATCAGCACTTCTTCAAAATCCATACCCTTCTCGAGCAGAACAGTCTTTACCATGTTGTAGTAATTACTAAGTGGCATCCCATATAGTTTGATCGTCACACGTGTCCCCTTCATACTTAAGTTCAATGAGCGACAGAAATTACTCTGCACGCGCACAGATTGCAAAACCTATTCACGCAAGCTTAAGCGATTTCCCTATGCCAGCCACTGCATGCCTACGCATTCTCTTACTATCCGGCTACGATGCTGCGAGCCATCGCCTCTGGCACGAGAATCTCGCGCGCATGATGCCCGAGCATGAATGGACTCCGCTAGCTCTCGCACCCCGAAATTTTAGCTGGCGCCTACGCGGCAACGCATTAAGTTTCGCCTTTGGTGAGCGAGAGACCCTGAGCAGACCTTACGATTTACTGATTGCGACATCGATGGTTGATCTAAGCACGCTGCGTGGGTTCATGCCCACACTCGCAGCGATTCCAACGCTGCTGTATTTCCATGAGAATCAATTTGCGTATCCCACCCGTGATCAGCAACGCGCTAATGCCGAGATACAGCTTGTCCCTCTTTATGCTGCACTCTGCGCAGATTCAGTCGCGTTTAATAGTGAATACAACCGCAGGACTTTTTTCAGCGGTGCAAAAGAGTTGCTCCGGCGCCTACCCGACTATGTGCCCAAAGGGTTACTACAGCGCCTCGAGCAGTCTCACGTAGTGCCGGTTCCTGTGTTCCAGCCGGAGGAGTTGTCGCCGCGTTGCAGCAACCATTCGACGCTTGAAATAGTGTGGAATCACCGGTGGGAATATGACAAAGGCCCTGAGCGGCTGTTAGAGGTGGTCAAACTACTCTGCGCCCAGAGACTCAACTGCCGACTCCATGTTGTGGGCCAGCAGTTTAAACAGCAGCCCAGGGAATTCGATGAGTGTCGCCGCTTGCTTAACGCTCACTGCATCTCTCTAAATCTTGAAGACGCTCACTTCGGCTTTATCGAAAGTGCTACTGACTACCACACGCTTATCCACTCCTGCGACGTCGCCCTGTCGACTGCGCTGCATGACTTTCAAGGTCTCGCACTGCAAGAGGCTGCGATCGCTGGCTGCTGCCCGCTCGCCCCTGCCGACCTCGTCTATCCCGAATACCTGCCACCGGAAAATCTTTACTCTGTGACTCATGATAACAAGCACACCGCGCGCAATGTGCTCGAGAAATTAAACCGCTGGCAGGAGGAAAAAAACGAGGGAATTGCACTTCCGCGCGTGTCACTAACGCAGTTTTTCGAGGAAAATTTGACTACACGGTATCAACAGCTGTTTGCGCAAACTATTCATTCAAAAAATATGCCTGCGTTTTAACCCCTCTGATTAGCTGAGAGGCGAGACGGGCTATTCGGCGCTTTGTAGCAACGGGAAAACAACTTTCTGGCCGATTTGAATGCGGTTGAAATCAAGCTCTGGATTATACTGTCGCACAAGCCACAGCGGAGCTGAGTAGCGATTGCGCGCGATCGTGCCGATATTTTCGTTGCGGCGTATAGTGTATTCCTCTACATCGCGAATTCGGTACCGAGCAAAGAAATCACGTTGTAGCGTCGAGTGGTAGTCTTTGCGTCTGCGCTCGAATTCAGGTCTCGATACTTTAGAGAACCCAAGCGTAAGACGCTTACCAACGATGACCGGATCGCTGTATGCCATGCCATTGAGTCGCCTAACATCCCAAGCGCGAACAGCTAACCAGTCGGCATAATGACCGAGTGTCTCGGTCGCCTGCACCTCGATCGAGTCGTCGCTCGCTACCGAATAGTCGGCAGGATCAGCGCTCAACGCCTCGGCAAGCTCTGCGTCGCTATCGACGGCTGTGTCCCCTGATATCGCCGCTGCAACCTCTTCTGCTACGGCATTAACATTCACTAACCCGTTAGCTGCTAACGCAGGCTCGTCGAGCATCGAGTCACTGTCGGGCGCAACCAATGTATCGAACGCTTGCCCCTCAGATAAATCAGGCTCAATCTCCGCGACTTCATCAGGGTTCTGCATCGAGCTCTCTGATGCGACCTCAGATGCGACCTCGGCAGTCTCGACAAGCGACTCCGGCGCACGCTCATTCGCGACGAGTTGCGGCGGCGCGGCGTAAAGACCTGGCAAGCGTAACTCCTGTCCGGGATAAATGCGGTGCGAGTCTTCGATTCCATTAAGGCGCAGAAGCGCCGTTTCACCGACCGAGAAGCGCCGAGAAATGGTCGAGACCGTGTCACCGCGCGCTACTGTATAGATGCCATTGGCTGGCGCTCGTTGCGACTGCGCAGCAAGTGAAGTTTCATCCTGCGGCAGGAGTATGCGCTGGCCGATTTGAATGCGATGACTGCTGGTTAACTGATTCAACGCGACAAGGCGCGAGACCGACGTATTAAAGCGCCCTGCAATTGCCGATAGACTGTCCCCTCGTTCAACCGTGTAAGACACGTCCGGAGTCTGAACGACAAATTTGTAATCACCATCAATGCTCGCGAGTAATTCCTGAGATGTCATCTTCGCATCGCGCAGCTTTATTTTGAATCCGCGAGGAATTCTCTTCTGGCCTTGCCAAACCACTGGCCTCAGCGCAGGATTGTCTGCTTTCAGTTGCTCTAAACTCACGTTAGCACTACGCGCAAAAACTTCGGCGTCTATGTAAGAATCGGTAGTGAGCACGGTGAAATTAGGCGCTGGATTAAACTGTATTTCACCGAAAAAATTCTCGGCGCGCTTTTCGACTTCGTTAACTGCAAGAAACTGAGCGTAGAAATTACGCGAGGCAAAGCCAAAGCGCCTGCCCTTGTATTTTGCAACAATCTCCTCGATATCACTCGACCCCGTTTCGCGCACCGCGCGTGCGATCCCCCCCGCACCATGATTGTAGGCTGTTAGCGCTAAGGGCCAGGTTCCCAGTACGCGGTAGTTATATTCGAGGAGACTCATAGCAGCCTCAGCAGCTATGTAGGGGTCCATCCGCTCATCGACTATATGGTCTATTCGCATAAATCTCTGACCGGTTGCGCGCGTGAATTGCCACATTCCCGCCGCATCGGCCGATGAATAAGCACCCGGGTTAAACGATGATTCGACATGCGGTAAGACAACGAGTTGGGGCGGGAGATTTTTCCCTACAATGACTTTTTCGATATGCGCACGATAGGCGCCAGAGCGGCGAAGGCCTGCAAGGAATCTGTTCGATTGACCAAGCTGCCAACGCACATTGTCCGAGGCCACTTTTAAGGTTTGATTACTAACATTCGCAGGCCAAAGAGCGAGTATCTGCTGCTGCTCCGTCGAGAGGCCAGTCCTCTTGCCCGTAGAGAGCACTTGCAAGGCCGCCTTAATCGCTTCTCGCTTAGTTTCGATCTGCTTTCGGTCGAGTGGTAACGCGGTATAAATGACACCAAGATGTTCGGCATCGTGGAGAAAGCCACTCTGGGTATCTACTTCGGTATAGACACGAATCCAAAATTGGATAGCTGGCTCGAGTCCAGCGGGACGAGGAAAATCACGGGGATCCTGCGCACACAGTGGAGCCGCTGTCGCGACCAGAAGGAACATCACTGCCGCGCGCCAGATTCTAGCCTTACTTGCGCGAGTCATAGGACCAATTAAATAAGGCAACTCGTCTACCCTTCTGATTAATTTCACTCGCCTAGATGGAAACCGTTACCACTTGAGCATTGACAGCCTCGGTTACTGAGCCAACTAGGGGATATCGTCCAATTCCGATCCTTCCTTGATAGGAATCATTAGATCTTCGCGCGTCACGTTCATCATGAGGATCACGTTCGATGCGATATAAATTGATGAATAGGTACCGACCACGACGCCGATAATCAACGCAATAGCGAAACCCTGAGTAGACTCTCCGCCGACAAGTAGAATCGACACTAATACCAGGAGCGTTGTGAATGACGTGATAATCGTCCGGCCCAGTGTTTGATTCAAAGACACGTTGACCATGTCAGCCGGCGATCCGCTACGCAGGCGGCGAAAATTCTCTCTGATCCTGTCCGACACAACGATAGTATCGTTCAGGGAATAGCCGATAATCGCGAGCATTGCGGCGAGGGTATTAAGATTGAATTCCATCCCGAAAACGGAGAAGAGGCCTAGCGTAATGATGAGGTCGTGAGCGAGAGCAACAACCGCGCCGACAGAGAACTTAAACTGAAAGCGCACGGCAATATAGACCATGATGATACCGAGCGCGACGAGCATGCCTAAGCCGCCCTGCTCCGCTAATTCAGAACCGACCTTTGCACTCACATAGTCAGACCCCTCAAGCGTAATATCGGCGGCCGTAGACGACGCTAAGAGCGCAGTAATCGTCTCACCTACGCGCACGGCTTGGCTCGCTTGATCCGCTTCGGCAACCGATTCATCTACCGGCAAAATAATACGAATGTCTCTATCGGAGCCAAAGCTAACGACTACCGCATCGCTATAACCGCCCTCGGCGAGCGCTGTATTTACATCACCAATCGCTACCGATTCCGAAAAATTTAGCCGTACCGATGTGCCACTCGTAAAATCAAGCCCAAAGTCTAGGCCGCGCGTAGCGAGTGAGCCGAGTGAGATAAGGACCAGAAGAAACGAACCCATCGCAGCTGCGCGCCTCACACCCATAAAGTTGTATTGCTTACTCAACATAATCTTTTATCCGTAATTTGCGCAGTCAGGCGCTTAGTCTTCAACCGTCAGCGCTTCGGTGCGGGGAGGGATCGTCCCAATTGACAGCGCTTCAACCTTGCGTCCGCCGTAGATCAAATTGATCAAAGCTCGCGTCCCGACAATCGCGGTGAACATCGATGTAATGATGCCTATCATCAGTGTAATGGCGAAGCCTTTTACTGGCCCCGAGCCAATCGTGAAAAGCACCATCGCAACGAGGAAAGTGGTTAAGTTAGCATCCAAGATAGTCGTGAAGGCTCGATCATAGCCAGCATCGATCGCGCGCTGGGGTGACGATCCTTCGGCGATCTCTTCGCGTATGCGCGTAAAAATAAGCACGTTCGCATCGACTGCCATACCAACGGTGAGAACGATACCGACAATTCCTGGCAGCGTTAAGGTGGCTGGGATTATCGATGACATCACCGCGAATATAAGTAGAATATTCATGATCAGAGCAATGTTTGCCGCAAGGCCGAACACGCGGTAGTAGAACAGCATAAACAGAATGACCAGCGCCGCAGCAACCTGCACACCGCGGATACCTTGATCAAGATTTTCCTGCCCCATAGAAGGACCGATGACAGACTGTTCGACAATGGTCATCGGTGCCGCAAGCGAACCGGAACTGATCAGCAGCGAAAGGTCATTTGCTTCACGCGACGATAGGCCGGTGATGACAAATTGACGGCCCAAGGCCGAATTGATTCGCGCATGGCTAATAAGCCGCTTCTCTTCATAAAATTCGACTTCGTCGACCTCATTGCCTTCAGCATCGATCGTCGTATTCGTTCGCGACTTCGTCTCGATAAGAAGGATGTCCATCAGGCGCCCAACATTGTCTCGAGTCACGCGATTAATCTGATTGCCGCCCTGCGCATCTAAACTGATTTGCACTTGCGGTAACCCGTTTTGGTCGAGAGACGAGCGCACATTACTAATGCGATCACCCTGCAGGATTACGTCGTTGTTAACGTTAATCGACAGGCCCTGATAGTCGAAGGCTTCGTAGGAAAGGCTCGACGCGCCTAACTCAGCTTCGAGGTGAAATTCGAGCGTGGCGATTCGCTGTAAAATACGGATAGCCTGCGCGGGATCTTGCACGCCGGGCAGTTCTACTACAATGCGATTCGCACCCTGCTGCTGAACCGTTGGTTCGGACACCCCCAGCGCATCGACCCGATTGATTAGCGTCGTGCGGTTAGCCTGAATGGTGTCGCGTTGGATTTGCAGAATGACATCTTGAGTCATACGCATATCGAGCACGAAAAAGTCTCCCGACTCGCTATTTTGCAATTGCAGCTCAGGGAAATTAGTAATGAGGGCGGAGCGCGCTGCCGACCGATCATCCGACGTCGCAAAGCGTATTTCGAGGTGGGTGCTGTCGACGAGTGTCAGCCCGCGCGAACGGATACGTTCCTCGCGTAGAATCGAGCGCACGTTACTTAGGTTGTCTTCCATGCGCCGCTCAATCGCAGCGTCCATGTCGACCTCCATCAAGAAATGAACGCCCCCTTGAAGGTCAAGGCCAAGGTTCATTTTTCCTGCACCTATCGACTGCATCCACACAGGCGTAGTAGGTGCGAGATTGAGCGCAATAATATAATCAGGGCCAAATGCGTTCTCGAGCGCTGTCTTCGCGCGCAGCTGATCCTCTACAGAGTCGAGCCTGACGAGCAAACTTCCGTCATTAATCGCTGCACCGAAGAAATTGAGCTGCGCGGCTTCAAGTGCCGTCGTCGCCCTTTCAATGTCAAATTCGGTTAACGGCGATAGCTCGCTGCTAATCTGGATCGCCTCATCGTCGGGATAGAGGTTGGGCACCGAATAAAGCAGGCCCAATAGAACGACTAGAAAGATTAGCGCGTTCTTCCACGCGGGGTATCGATTGAGCATAAGAGGGCTCTGCAAATTACTAGGTTAACGGTTACAAAAAAACGTGTGTCAACACGCCTAATTTCGAGGGGAGCGCAGAGATTACTCGACACTCCCTTTTGAAAGGACTAGATCTTCGCGAGAGTACCCTTAGGTAATACCGCTGCGATCGCTGCCTTTTGTATCTTCACCTCGAGACCCGTGCCGACGTCTACGGCGAGGTAATCCTCGCTAACACGCACCACTTTGCCCAACAAGCCGCCGGAGGTTAGCACCTCATCGCCTTTGCCTATGCTGGTGACCAGCTCGCGATGCTCCTTTGCGCGCTTGGACTGAGGACGCAGAATCAACAACCAAAAGAGGAGGAACATGCCACCGAACAAGATAAGGTTGAAGGTCAATGAAGGCTGGCCGGGTTCTTGGGCGTAGGCTACTGGAAACAAAAAGTCCATGTACTGTGCTCTCTCTTAGGTTTGAATTAGTTAGTTCAAACGCTGCAGTGACATCCATGCAAGGAGAAAAATCTTCTTGATGAATCATGTTCTAGTCAGATGCTGCGTTCTTCGCTATCCATTGTCTCACAAATGGAGGCATCGGAAACGATATCAAGACTAAGGCTAACGAGAAAGCCCGTTTAAATGCTCGCTCGCCCGCGTTAATCGGCTTTTTTAGCCTTTGCCTGCCACCTAGGGCTCAGCCTGCGCGCCTAGCGCGACGCCTTCGGCCTGCAGTGCCTGTTGATTTTCCTCGAATGTAGCGACGAATTCTGACAATTCGCCCTTGGCTATCGCGCCCCGCAGTCCCGCCATAAGATCCTGATAATAATGTAAATTATGGATAGTATTGAGTTGAGCGCCCAGCATCTCACGGCATTTGTCGAGATGATGCAAATAAGCGCGTGAGAAATTCTGACAGGTGTAGCAACCACAATTTTCGTCTAGCGGCTTGGTATCTTGACGATAGCGTTTGTTGCGCAGACGCAGCAGCCCTTTCGAGGTAAAAATATGGCCATTGCGGGCGTTGCGCGTGGGCATCACACAGTCGAACATATCGATGCCCTGCGTAACGGCATAAACAATGTCTTGAGGCGTGCCCACGCCCATCAGATAGCGCGGCTTTTCGGCAGGCAGCAACGCGCCGCAGTGCTGTATTACTTCGCGCATCTCGTTTTTGGGTTCGCCAACGGAGAGACCGCCGAGTGCATAGCCATCGAAGCCAAGCTCAACGAGCCCCGCGAGCGATTCCTCGCGCAAGTCGCCGTACATGCCACCCTGAACGATGCCGAACAGCGCCGACTCATGCTCGCCATGTTCCTCCTTGCACCGCCCCGCCCAACGCATCGACAACTCCATCGACTCGCGCGCCTGTTCACGCGTGGCCGGATAAGGCGTGCATTCGTCGAACACCATGATAATGTCTGAGCCGAGCGCGTGCTGCACTTCGATGGCAGATTCAGGCCCAAGGAAAATTTTAGCGCCGTCTACGGGCGAGCTAAACGTCACGCCCTCTTCGCTGATCTTTCGCATCTCGCCCAAGCTGAATACTTGAAAGCCACCAGAGTCGGTGAGTATGGGTCGGTCCCAACCGATGAAGTCGTGGAGGTCACCATGAGCATTAATCGTTTCGGTGCCGGGGCGCAGCATCAGGTGAAAAGTATTGCCGAGGAGAATGTCGGCTCCCGTTCCACGCACCTGCTCGGGGGTTAGTCCTTTAACCGTGCCGTAGGTCCCGACAGGCATAAACGCAGGGGTGGCAACCTCACCGCGCGGAAAACACATCTTGCCGGTGCGCGCCTTGCCGTCGGTTGCGGCGATGTCAAAACTCATGTGACTCATAAATAACTCGTCTACCGGTCATCGTGACCGTCTCATTAATTCTTTCGGTAGTTTGCCCCGAGACTCTTACCTCGAGACCAGCGCCTCGAGACTAGTGCTCGCGGGTCGCGCGAAACTCCACCTCGGGCCAGCGGTCTTCCATGAGACTCAAATTGACGCGCGTGGGCGCGAGATAGGTGAGATAACCGCCGCCATCTATAGCCAAATTGTCGTGGGCTTTTTTGCGGAATTCTGCAAGCTTGGCTGTATCTTTACAATCCACCCAGCGCGCCGACTGCACGGTAATCGGCTCGTAAATAGCATCAACTTTGTATTCATCTTTAAGGCGGAACGCAACCACCTCAAACTGCAGCACGCCAACCGCGCCGACAATGAGATCATTATTGCGTAGCGGCATAAACAGCTGCGTAGAGCCCTCTTCCGATAGCTGCTGCAACCCTTTTTGCAACGCCTTCATCTTAAGCGGGTCTTTTAAGCGAATGCGCCGGAACAATTCCGGCGCGAAATGCGGAATACCTAAAAATTTGAGTTCCTCGCCACCGGTAAAGGTATCGCCAATCTGAATAGTACCGTGGTTGTGCAAGCCAATTATGTCGCCGGACACCGCGGACTCTGCTTGATCACGGTCGCCTGCGAGAAAGGTTACCGCGTCGGCAACCTTAACTTCCTTACCGAGTCGCGAGTGGCGCATCTTCATATTACGCGAATACTCACCAGAGCAGAGGCGCATGAAGGCGATTCGGTCTCGGTGTTTGGGATCCATATTCGCTTGGATCTTAAAGACGAAGCCAGTAAAGCCAGACTCTGTTGCGGTGACGTCGCGCGACTCGGTCGCGCGCGTTTGCGGCGCAGGCGCATATTCCACGAAGTCGTCGAGCATTTCTTTCACGCCGAAATTGCCGAGCGCTGTGCCGAAATAGACCGGCGTCATCTCACCGCGCAAATAAGCGTCGAGGTCGAAATCGTTACTCGCGCCGCGCACCAGCTCTATTTCGTCGCGGAAGTCGTCCCGGTAACTGCCTAACAACGCCTTCGCCTCGTCACTGTCTATGCCTTCGATCACTTCCACCTCGTGCAACTGACTCCCCTGCCCGTGTCGGTAGACGTGAATCGTGTCTTTATAGAGGTTGTAGACACCCTTGAATTCTTTGCCCATGCCGAGCGGCCAATTGATAGGGGCACATTTGATTTTAAGCACAGTCTCGATCTCGTCGAGCACATCAATAGCATCGCGAATATCGCGATCGAGTTTGTTCACGAAGGTAAAAATTGGGGTGTCGCGCAGTCGGCAAACCTCCATCAGCTTAATGGTTCGGTCTTCGACGCCCTTGGCACCGTCGACTATCATCAGCGCCGAATCGACTGCGGTAAGGACCCGATAAGTGTCTTCCGAAAAGTCCTCGTGGCCAGGGGTGTCGAGAAGATTGACGACGCGGTCCATGTACGGAAACTGCATGACCGAAGAGGTGACCGAGATGCCGCGCTGCTGCTCCATCGCCATCCAGTCGGATGTCGCATGCTTGTCTGCCTTTTTGCCCTTAACTGAGCCTGCCACCTGAATGAGATTACCAAGCAGAATGAGCTTTTCGGTTATTGTGGTTTTACCAGCATCGGGGTGCGAGATGATGGCAAACGTGCGCCGTTTTTTAATTTCGTTGGCTAAGTTGCTAACACCCATACCTGATGAATCCCAAAAGTGACAATGTCTAATTAGATAATCTGCGCTATCGATGCTCAAAAGCATCTCAGACTGCGCAGGGGGCGCATAGTATCAAATTACTGGCTACAATCCTTGCCTGAGTTCACCTACACTCGGTTTGATCATTTTTATTAATAGACTCAGTAACGCAGGCATCAGCATGGATTTCACCTTAAACGACGAACAGCGCGCGCTCCAAGAATCAGTTAGGCAGTTTGCTCAGCGAGAACTCCCCGAACTCGCTCGTGAGATCGAGCTTAGCGATGAACCGCCCAGCCTCGAGCTTCGAAAACGTTTCGGTGAACTCGGCTATCTTGGCGTTAACCTGCCCAGCGAATACGGCGGTGGCGGCATGTCGCATTTCGATGCAGTTTTAGTACTGGAAGAAGTCGCCAAAATCTCAATTGCTATCGCGTTCCCCATTTTTGAATCCTGCTTCGGCCCCACGCTGGCCATAGCCCACTTTGGGAGCGACGCGATGAAACAGCGCGTTCTGCCCAAAGTTTGTGCTGGCGAAATGGTTGTTGCCGTTGCAATGTCTGAGCCCGATGCAGGCTCTGCGCTCACCGACTTAAAGACTCAAGTGCGCCGTGAAGGCAACAAGATGCTGCTTAGCGGCAACAAGCGCTGGAGCTCCGGTGCTGGGCACTCCGGCGCCTATGTCGTTTACTGCCGCATGGATGATAGCCCCGGCGCCAAATCTATCGGCGCCGTGCTCGTCGAGAAAGGCAGCATGGGCTTCACCTTTGGCAAGCGAGACCACCATATGGGATTCCGTGGCGTCTACAGTGCGGATATGTATTTCGACGACGTCGAAGTCACCGATGCAGATATCCTCGTGCCCGCGGGTGGCTTTGGCAAACTGATGGACGCTTTCGATCTTGAGCGCTGCGGTAACACAACCATGTCACTGGCAACCGCGCAGTCAGCATTCGATTATGTACTGGCTTATGTTCAAGAACGCCAGCAGTTCGGCAAGCCGCTTGTCGACTTCCAAGGCGTACAGATACAGATTGCTGAAATGAAGATGAAGCTCGAGGCGGCTCGGCTCTTGCTTTACCGTGCAGTCATCAATGCCGAGAGCGGACTGCCGTCAATTGCCGAAAGCTCAGTAGCTAAATGCTTCGCCAATGAGACCGCGCGCGAGGTTACCGGCAAGGCAATGCAGCTCATGGGTGGCTACGGTTACTCGAAAGAGTTCCCGCTGGAGCAGAAGTTGAGAGACTCGTGGGGCTGGGGGATCGCCGGGGGGGCTATCGATATTCAGAAAGTGAATATTACTGCGGCGCTTGTTGGCCGGCGCTTCAATCAAAGAGCCTAGCTCGCCGAAGGCGTGGCCTAGTGCAGCACCGCTGCACTAGGAATCTCGCGCGACTCAGAATAATCGGCGTGGAGAATATCCGCGCGCTGCACGAGGAGCAAATCGTTGGGCAGTAGCTTGTCGTATTCATCTGCAGCCGAGTCTATGGCCTGCACATCAATCTCTTCAGTCAGCACACACACTACATCGTCATCGTCTACATCAACGACAATTGCCTGTTTAAATCCCACGATTGTGTTGAGCGAAGCCTTCGAGCCAATATCGAACCGATAGGCCGGCAGAAGCGCAGACGGTGATCTAAGCAGACCAGTCGAGGTAAATGCCACACCAAACCCTGCCGCTGCAACAATATGAATAATTTCTATAACATCGGGGTCTGAGAGATCTACTCTGAGTGTTCTTCCTTCCTCGGGGACTGATTCAAATTCCACCTTTGGCTTCTTCTGGCTTAACAGGCGAAGGAAGAGGCTGATGTCTTCCTCGTTCCATTCCAAGGTTTCTTCTTGTTCAGATCGCATACTGTCCGACGCCAAGCTCAGCACAGTGGTCTCTATAGTGAGATCGGGAACCTCGTTCTCAGGGGGGCGGGGCACCACAAGAGACACAGAGCAATAGCCTTCGCTGCTCTCTGGGCTTAGCCTCCAAAGAAACGGAATATCGGCGTTGAGTTCGATCATAAAGCGAAGATGCCTAAAAACGGATGGCGAAGAAAAAGGGTCTTTGGAGTAGCGCTGCGATCGCCATTTAGGGATGCAAGATAACACAAATAGTAAGGGGTATATATCGCTGCAGCGTGTACTGCGCGTCAGCGTTGAAAGGGCAAGTTAGCGGCATAACCTAAGCAATCACAGACATTGTCGCTGTAAGTTATTGTGTTTAATGTTGTTTACAGAGAGCGCGGAAACACACTTTTTTTCCACAGAAACTGTGGATAACTCTGGGGGTAAAATAAGAAAAAGGCTTAAAAGCCTCTAAATAAGCGCTTTTAACCCTAAATTGGCTGATTTTTGATCAACTGATAATAGTTAATTAAATCAACAGATTAATGAGATAACGCACAAGAAAGTCACGAAAATACCGTGAAAAATAGGGTTTTGTGACATAGATGTAGCGCATGTGCATAAAATAGCGCGGTTAACGCACGCTTAATAAAACACTGGGACGCTACCTACTGATTTTAATGAATTTTTATGAGCCGGGAAAACGCTCGTTCCGAACTTTTGTCCGTTTATACTTCTCCACTCCAAAAACCGTCTATGCGACAATACTAATCTCGCTCGCTGCCGGCATCACTGTTATGACCTCGCCACTGCCCTTTTTCACCACCTCCTTTGCGCTGCGTCTCTGTGCAATAATTGCGCTAACACTCACCCTTGCTCTCTTCGCTAGCGCGAATGTCTCGCGCTGGTCGGCAGGTAAAGAGGCGAAGGCACGCTCGCTCCTTCTTGTTCAAAACCTGTTCGCCGACGAAAAAACCTCGAGCCTCATGCTCTATGCGCACCCGGCTCTTTTTAACACAACCAGTGAACTCAATTGGCCGAGCCACCTCTACTACTTGCGCGGTCGACTAGGGCGTCTGACAAGCATTGATGCACTTCGCAGTGCGGTCACAACCCCCCTTTTTAACACCGGCACAGGGGAGTCAACAGCGAGCCATACAGTGCAAGTTACGTTTGAAAGCGGCCCTGCCGACATACAGATCACCTACCTTCGCAGCGGCGATGAATGGCTTGTTACACAATTCTCAATTCTCGCAGACGTGCTATCAGGCTAGCTTACGGGGCGTTTTTTTTAACCGATTGCCACCCCAACCACCTGAATTAACTGACTGTAATCGCTGTGCCCTGACAGTATTTTCTCAATCCCATCCTGGCGCATAGTTCGCATGCCATCCTGTGCTGCCTGGTGACGCAGCTCATCAAGGCTCGCGCCCCGGTAGATCAAACCGCGCAGCCGGCTTCCGCACACAAGCATCTCATGAATAGCCATACGCCCTTTGTAACCGCTGCCCCCGCACTCGTTACACCCAACCGCCTTACACAAGGTCCATTTCTTTTTTTCAAGTCCGTGATTGACAAAGTCTTCCTCACCATAAAATACCAACAGACGGAGCCTTTCGCTCGCATCTGGCTCATAGGCCTGCTTGCACTTCGCGCATAGCGTCCGCATAAGTCGCTGCGCCAGAACACCGAGTAGCGCATCAGAGAAATTAATTGGGTCGAGGCCTAAGTCTAGCAATCGTGTAATCGTTTCCGGCGCAGAATTGGTGTGCAGGGTCGACAGCACTAGGTGTCCTGTGAGCGACGCCTCAATCCCGATATTTGCGGTTTCTTTGTCTCTCATTTCACCAATTAGAATGACATCCGGATCAGCCCTCAGAAACGCGCGCATCGCCATGGCGAAGGTAAAATTGATTTTAGTTTGCACTTGAACCTGCTGCAGACCCTCTTGGGTGATCTCTACCGGATCCTCGGCGGTCCAAATCTTCTTTTCAACAGTATTAAGCTTGCTCAAAATCGCGTGTAAGGTTGTTGTTTTACCTGACCCTGTCGGGCCAACCACAAGAAACAAACCATGAGGTTGTGTGGCGATTGTCATAATTTCGCGCTGATTCGCGACGCTCAAACTTAAATTCTCTAGCTGCATTGGGCTGCCCGGCGTCAGCAATCTCATGACCACGCTCTCGCCATGTACCGTCGGCAAAGTTGCGACACGCATTTCGATATAACGATCGGCGAGTTTCAGTTTGCATTTGCCGTCTTGAGGGAGTCGTCGTTCGGCAATATTCAAACGCGAAATAACTTTGACCCGCGCGATAGCCGCTGCGCAGTGCTCTTCAGGTATCGCTAACAACTGCCGACAGAGGCCGTCTACACGGATCCTGACACTGCCAGGCGCACCTTCTCGACTCGGTTCGATATGGATATCAGACGCGCCCAGCCTATCCGCCTCGGCGATAACTCGATTAACAAGCTGAATCATCCCTGATGTTTCAGTGCCGTCATCGTCGTCACTGACACGTTCGGGCTGCGCCGCTTTGCTCTGAGAGGCGAGGACAGAGAAAAGATCTTCGAAGCTGGTTGATGATTCAGGAGGGGAGTCATCACGAAGAAACAGATAGATATGCTCGGGAAGACCAACGCGGAAAACGTAATTTCGCGCGTTGAGAACGCCTTGAATTTCCATAATGCGTTGATGATTCGAGGGGTCATCGATAAGGATGACCGCCTCGTTTTTGTCTCCCGCAACGGGGAGCCACAGGTTTTTGCGCAAATACCCTTTGCTAATATTCTCGAGTAATCGTAGCGGCAAAATCAACGCTGGGTCATAGGCCATAAAAGGGACGCGGTAGTGCTGCGCAAGCGACCTTCCTATAGCCTCTGCTGGGAGGCTATAGTTTTCCATGAGCACACTAGACACGGAGGCTCCTCGAAGCGATGCATTGGCCTGTGCGTCGGCAAGGTCTCTGCTGCTTAAACTCCCCTGTTTAACCAATTGATCGAACGGGCCACCATTACTCTGAAGCGACTCGCGAAACTGACGCGCGAGCATCTGGCTAACAAACGCCGCTCGTTTTAAATCGCTCGAGTCGAAACTGCGGTCTCCTTCGAAATTAATTAGCTGCAAGACACCAAGCATGACCTCATCTTTAATTGGCACCGCGATCATCGGCTTTATAGGCCAGCTTCGCTCGTCGCTAAAGCGTCTGTTAAATTGGAGACGGGGGTGAATATCAAAAAGCTCTCTGGTGTCGTTTACATCATTGATGAGGATAGAACGCTGACTTAATGCGACATAGCCGGCAACAGAGGTAGCGCTAAAGTGGACGCGTATCTCATTCGAGGAATTGTATTCGGTGTCCCCTCCTCGATAAATCGCCAGAAGCTCTTCGCCGTTCTCTATGCACTGATAAACCGTAAACAGGCGCACGCCTAAAATGTCTAACAGCCCCTCTCCAACAGTCTCGAGAGCCACTTCAAGCGTTTTCGACTGACGAATTATTTGATAAATCGCTTTGAGTCTTGCGAGAAACTGCTCCTCTGAAAGGCGCTCCTCTCCACTAGTGCGTTGCACTATCATCTATTACCTCTAGTCGTGTGACACTGACCTGCCCTCAGTTGGCTAGGCTTGATATGATGAGCACTGCCGACGCAGACGCTCATTGGTTTTACGGCGAGGACTTTTCATATGCCCAACACGACAAAAACCGCCCTACCTTTTGCTCTCGTGGCCCTCGCTACTCTGGCTGCAATGTTTGGCCAAGCGGGTTTTAGCCAAGAAAAATCCGACACTGTCCTGCCACGACTCAGCACCGCCGACGCAGAGTGGCTCGGAGAGCGAATCTTCGCGAACGAGTGCGCAGCGCAGCGTGGGTGCCTGACAAGTTGGAACGAAGGCGAAGACTTCCCTTCACTTGGTATAGGCCATTTCATTTGGTTTCAGCGAAATCAGGACGAGATTTTTGCAGAAACCTTCCCAGATCTCCTAACCTACCTTGACGAATCAGGCATAACGCTGCCGAAGTGGCTACAGCCGAATAATCTAGTCACCAATAACGACCGGCCTGATGGTGATATTCGTGCAGGGGATTTCGCACGGGATATATCCGGAAAAACACCCTCTGAGGGCATAGACTCGCCGTGGGAATCGCGAGCTGACTTTTACCAAGACATCGACAGCCGCCGCATGGTGGCACTCAGGACACTGCTCGATACGACGCGGCGAGAGCAGGCGCAATTCATCATCGCGAGGCTTGAGAACAGCATTGGGGATATAGTTGCGCAGGCTCAGTCTGCCGAACGTGAGCGCTTGCAGAGACGCGTAGAAAAGCTCTCGACTTGCCATTCGCCCGCTGGACTTTATGCCCTTATCGACTATGTGCATTTTAAAGGCACAGGGCTCGCTGAAGGAGAGCGCTACTCAGGCCAAGGGTGGGGGCTACAGCAAGTGCTCAGCGCTATGCGCGACGACCTGCCCGCCCTCGATAGCTTCGCATCAGCAGCAAAAACAACCCTTGAACGGCGAGTAGCCAATGCCCCGACCGAGCGACGAGAGCAACGCTGGCTAAAGGGCTGGCACAATCGTATAGACACCTACCTTGCGGCGGCAACGCTGCCAACTGCTCGCGGCGAGTGCAAGTAGAGGCTCTAATCCGCCTACTATTTATTCATTGTTTTATAAGTCGTTGCGAGAACAATGATTGACCTTTAGCCGTAATCCCTTACTCTTTGCACGCAGTAAGGCATTAGAACTAAACCAGTAACAGAGCGCGTAAAATGACCCTCGAAAGATCGAACATCGCTGCAATGCAGGGCTATGCGCCCGGCGAGCAGCCACAAGACCTAACGACTATCAAACTCAACACAAATGAGAATCCGTACCCCCCCAGCCCTGAGGTGACGGCGGCGCTCTCTGCCTTCGATGTGGCCAGTTTGCGGCGCTACCCAAACCCTATTGCCGACGAATTTCGCCGCGTTGCCGCCGACCTACACGGACTATCTCTCGATAATGTGATTCCCACCAATGGCGGCGACGAGCTCCTGCGCCTCATGCTTACCACATTCGTTGCCGAAGGTGAGGTGGTGGCGACTACTAAGCCAACCTATTCGCTTTATCCGGTGCTCGCTGCCATTCAAGGCGCAAGGCTCTACGAGATCGACCTTGATGAGCAGTGGCGACTACCCAGCGACCTGATACAACAGCTACATGAAATTAAGGCGAAGGCATTCATTCTCGTGAATCCGCATGCACCGACAGGCGGCTTGGTGTCGAGTGCCATAATCGCCGAAATCGCCGAAAATTTCGACGGCGTACTCGTCGTCGATGAAGCCTATATCGATTTCGTCGATCCCGACCTCGAACACAATTGCGTGCCGCTTCTGCAGCGCTTCGACAATCTGTTAATACTGCGCACAATGAGCAAAGGCTATTCGCTCGCTGGCCTGCGTTTCGGCTATGGCCTTGCTGCAAAAAAACTTGCTGCGCCAATGCTTTTTAAAACGCGAGACAGTTACAACACTGATGCCATCTCGCAGCGGCTTGCCGCTGCCGCTCTCGCCTCCCAGCCCTATGCTAAAAGTACTTGGGACAAGGTAAGAGAAAGCAGAGAAAAAATGTTTGCCGAACTCACCATGCTGGGGATTACCTGTCTTGCTAGCCAAAGCAATTTTCTGCTCTGCACGATTCCCGAGTCCATTGGCGCGCCCCGCGCTTACGCTGCGCTCAAAGAGAAAGGTGTCTTGGTGCGCTATTTCGATCAAGACAGGCTTCGCGACAAACTGCGGATTTCTATTGGCACAGAGGAAGAAAACAGCCGACTCATTCAGGCCTTAACCGACCTATGCCGAAGTGAGTCCTAGACCCGACTCGTTAACAGCCTCATTGAATGGGCAGTCAGAGAATGACTACGACAAAAAATTCAACGATAGAGAAAGGAGAAGGTGCTGACAGAGTTCACCCTTGCCCGTCTTGCAAAAAGCCGATGCGCCGAATCGATGGTCGCATGGGGCCGTTTTGGGGATGCAGCGATTTCCCTACTTGCAGAGCGACGCTGAACGAGGTCGACGGCAAACCCAGCGCCGACATCAATCCCGATTATCGCTGCCCGCTATGCACGCGAAAGCTCGTGCGTGCCGATAAAGACAAAGGTGAATATTGGTTTTGCAGTGGTTATAACAAGGGCTGCAAGGTGAAGCTTGATGATCATGAAGGCAGGCCTAAACAAGCGCATCGCTGCAAAAAATGCGGGCAGCTTCTCGTGAAACGTGAAGGCAAAAACGGCCCTTTTTGGGGCTGCAGCAGCTACCCGGTTTGCACCGCAAGCTACAATGACTTAGAGGGCAGACCGGCTTTATGATTTTCTCGTTTTTAAAACTAAGGAAAAAGACAGCAGCGGCATTAAGCGGAATACTTATAGGCGCGGGCAGTCTGTGGGGCCTGTCTTTATGGCAGGATATTCCTCTCAACGCACTCGCTAACGAACTCGGTGCGATCGCCCTGTTACTGCTCATCATAGTGAGCGTCGCAGCATTCATTGGCCTGATTCTCAGTCGCTTTCGCCGCTAGTCTCGGCGCTTGCTCACCGCAGCTGTCATAACCACCGCGTCTTCACGGTCGCCCCCTGCCGCACCATAACCGTCGGGATAATAGCCCTTGCGCTCGCCGATACGACTGAATCCAAGAGACTCGTAAAGGCTAATAGCAGCGACATTCGAACGCCTCACTTCAAGAAAGCACGTTTCTGCCTCAAGCTTTTCTGCTTTCTCTAAAAGAAGTTTAAACAGCTTCTTGCCTAATCCGCGCCGTTGAAAGTCGGGCGCGACGCAGAGCGTGAGGAGGTGGCACTCGCCAATAGCGACTGACATCACGCCATGCGCGACAATCTGGTTTTTGCTAGCAAGTACCCAGCACTGATAACCCGATCTTAGGCAATCGACAAAAATTCGTTTACTCCAAGGAGAAACATAGGCCGCAGCCTCATTGAGCACAACCAGATCAAGGTCGCTAGAGCGCATCGCACGTGCGAAGAATTCGTTTGCCGGAGATTGGGGTAACATGAGGAGAGTAACTAATTCCTGATAAACCATTTATGGCGTTATTTGAGCGTTAGTTAATAGACACGCCACTGCTTTTTGCAGACAGTCTGCGTGTCAGCCTAGGTTTTGTGATTTTCTATACGCGCCAATACCGGCTGCAGATCGGCCCACACCTCGCGCTTTAGCGAGGCGAACGATAGCATCGCCGACAAGCTTGCCAGTAGCGTCTGCTTAAAAGGCATGTTCAAACCAATCTCAGCGATTAAAGGCTCCACGACACCGGCGAAAACAATGAGCTCTTCGAACCGGTCGCCATCGTGTCGACGACGAATAAATCCGGCGAGCGCAGCCGCGCCACCTTGGTCGCTGCTCGATAGGCCAAGGTCATTTTCGAGCGGCCAGTTAAAGGCCTCATGAACGGGACTCGGACTGTGATGATCAGCATTCAACCCGCAGGCGAGCAGTATTGCCGACAGCAGTTTTTTAGCGCGCGCCTTATCTTCGCCTTTTGCCAGCGGCGGAATTTCGTAAAGAATCGCAACGCCTCTACCCGTCATAAAATAGCCTAGATCGAATCGCATGGTGCCCGCGACCGACACAGCCTCTCGCCTCGCCCGAGTCTGAGGTTTCGCCGCAGCCGCTTCGCTCTCCGGCGCTCCGCCCGCGCTCGTCAATGGCTTCTGGTTAACCGATACGCTCCTTGTACGTTCTTTGCCGTGATTGCCTAAGTCGATGACAGGCCTATCGGGATTCTTGCTGCGGAAATGCGGTATTTCCTGATGCGTAGAGGGTGCACTTGGTAACGAGGATTCGAGACGTGCGGTCGTAGCGGGCACAGGTGGCTCTGGGGTGCTGGCAGGCAAATCGGGCGTATCGTGAGAATTATACTCTGGCGAAGCTTTAGCGCCGTCCAATACGTAACGTGGAAAATAGACCTGCACGCCCATGGCGCGCAAATAAGCCTGCCGACTCGTCTCTTCCATTTCGTTTACTTCGCTCGTCTTTGGCTGGACCGGCGGCCCATTAACCCCTAATTCGTATCAAAGAACGTCCGGTGACTCAAACTCTAAGCGACTTTTATGCTGCTATGCTGCTCGAAAACGACGCGAGGCCGACTTAAAAGCTGTTTACAGGCTATTCAATGGCCTGAGAAAGAATCCGGCTATCTCTGATAGCGAAAGAGTAGCAGTTAGACAAACTTTCAACAACGCAGGGGCCCCGATTGACACAACCGAGAGGCATTTGAAGTGGTCGCCTTTTCGTGATTGAATCCTGCTAGTTTCTTGCGGCTCGACCTGGTGATCGTCGAGCGTTTAACACTCCAGATTTCACTCTATTCATGAGGCAGCAGTAATGAGAGCAATACTTTGTAAATCACATGGACCGGCCGAAAATCTCAGCCTCGAAACGGTCGACGACCTTGTACCTGCAGCAGACGAGGCCATTGTCGAGGTCTATTCGGCGGCACTCAATTTTCCAGATGGACTGCAAATTCAAGGCAAATACCAATTCCAACCCGACATGCCTTTCTCTCCTGGCTCTGAGGTCGGCGGTGTAATCATTGCTGTTGGCGCCTCGCTCGCGGGCTTCTCTATAGGCGATCGAGTCATGGCAACGCCTGGCATCGGCGGCCTAGCCGAGCAGGTTAGCGTAAAGGCAGAGGGGCTTCGTAAAATCCCCGATAGTATGGACTTCAAGAGCGCCGCTAGCTTTGCCATGGTCTATACCACCTCTTATCACGCGCTCAAGCAACGAGCGAATCTACAACCAGGCGAGACGCTTTTGGTCTTGGGCGCAAGCGGTGGCGTCGGCCTCGCCGCCGTCGAACTAGGTAAATTAATGGGAGCGCGTGTCATCGCTGCAGCAAGCTCTGATGAGAAACTAGAGTTTGTCAAAGCGGCGAAGCCCGATGAGCTACTCAACTATGGCGACGGAGAACTCAAAGAGAAGGTCAATGCTCTCACCGGCGGCAAAGGCGCAGATGTAATCTACGACCCCGTTGGTGGAGACCTATTCGACCAAAGCTGTCGCTGTATCGCCTGGAACGGCCGCCTGCTTGTAGTTGGCTTTGCCAGCGGCCGTATCCCCGAATACAAGGCCAACCTCGCTCTACTTAAAGGCTCTTCGATGGTAGGCGTTTTCCTCGGCCGCTTCCGTAAAGAAGAACCGTCCGCCTATGAAAATAATTTCGCCGAGCTTTTTAGTCTCTATGAGCAAGGTAAACTCAAGCCGATCGTCACCGAGTCCTTCGCGTTCGAAGACTATGTAGCCGCGTTCAACGTGTTTACCGAGCGCAAGGTTATGGGCAAGGTCACTCTCGAGATCAAAACAGAGGCGTAACCTCAAACAAAAGAGACTGTAACCACAGCGGCGCTGATCTTTGATAGTGCGCCGCAAAAAACAACACAGAATAAGAAACCAAGGCCAAAACATGCTCAGCGACCAGCAAATTAAGGAAGACCTAGAGAGACTTAAGGATATCGCCCTCGCGACAAAGGCGGTGGGGAGCGAATACGAAACACACACCGAAAACGTAATGGGCACCGAGCTCGACGTTTTCAGCAACATCCCCCCGACTCTCGGCGCCTACTACACACTCGCCAATGGAGTAAAAGACGACTGCTTCCTCGTCTACCAAGACGAGCGATTCACCTTCGGTGAGAGCCTAACTCTTTCGCGACGCTTCGCCCGCGCGTTAATCGAAAAATACAAAATCCAGAAAGGCGACCGTGTCGCTATCTGCGCTCGAAATTCTCCCGAGTGGTGTCTCGCCTTTATGGCTATTACGCAAATAGGCGCGATCGCCGTGCCTATGAACTCTTGGTGGCAGGGTCGTGAAATCGAATATGGCTTAACCGACAGCGGCAGCAAGCTCGTTATCACCGACCCTCCGCGCCTCGCACAGATGCAAGATTCGCTAACGCGCTTGGGTATCGATGCAGTCATAGCGAAGCCTGAAGACGACTCTCACTATCCGGAATTCTATTCCGTGGCTAACAGCTTCGAACCCTACACAGACGCAGACATAGCCCAGTTTGATGTGGCGCCTGATGATCGCGCAACAATCCTCTATACCTCGGGTTCAACTGGCAACCCAAAAGGCGTGCTGTCGAGTCACCGCAACACGCTGAGCGCACTTTACACGTGGAAGTTTGTTAAAGACATAACCGAGACGCTGCGGCCCGAGTTAGTCGATGAAAACCCAGAATTTCAACCGGCGCTGCTCGCCAACGTGCCGTTATTCCATTGCACTGGAAGCCACGCACAATTCCTCGCGAGCTTTCTGTACGCCCGCAAATTCGTCATGATGTTTAAATGGGATCCCGACATCGCGCTCGACCTCATAGAGAAGGAGCGCATCTCAATTCTGCACGGTGTTCCTACCATGGCATGGGAGGTGATGCAGTCCGAAAAATTCGCCACTACTGACCTGCGCAGCTTACGTAGCGTGCAAGCTGGAGGCGCGCCGCGCCCACCCGAACACCTGAATCTCATTACGGCTAAATTTCCTGAGAAAGCGATACCGGGTCTAGGCTATGGCCTTACCGAAACTAACGCGATAGGTGCGATTATTTCGGGTCCTTTCTATCTCGCCCGACCTAACAGTACTGGCCGCCCAACCCCGCCTGTCACCAGTGTGCGCATTGTTGACGAGGCTGGAGGCGAACTGCCCGCAGGGGGCATCGGAGAGGTCTGCATTAAGGGCCCCACCGTGATGCACGGCTATTGGAATCAGCCCGAGGCAACGGCCCAAGTAATTAAAGACGGATGGTTCCACACCGGCGATATTGGGATGCTCGATGAGCTCGGCTTCTTGATCCTATTAGACAGAGCGAAAGACATCGTTATTCGAGGCGGCGAGAACATTGGCTGCGCCGAGGTTGAATACGCGATCGCCGAACACCCGAGCGTGAGCGAAGTGTCGGTTTACGGCATTCCCGACACTCGACTCGGCGAAGTCCCCTGTGCCACGGTGATGCTTAAAAAAGAGGCGGCTCTCGATGAGACAGAGATGCGAGCCTTTCTCCGCAATCGACTCGCGGCCTTTAAGGTCCCCGCTCGATTCTACTTTCAGCACGACCAACTGCCTCGTATTGCAACGGGAAAAATTGCGAAAAAGGAACTGCGCAAACAGACTATCGCACTTTTGGAACTCGCCTAGCGCTCGCGTTCTAGGCAGTTTATCGTTCGATGGCAAAATTCGATGGCTGCGTCACCGGCTAGCCCTAGAAGACCGGCTGGCCCTAGAAGACCGGCTGGCCCTAGAAGAAAGTTGCCCTTAAAGGCCAGTTTAGCAAGTTAAGACGTTTAGCAAGTTAAGACGCTAAGCAAGTTAAGAAGCTAAGCAAGTTTGCTTAGCTGGCCTTTTTACTATTACCCCTCCCCTTAAACCCTCGAAACAGTCAGCCGCTGGGTACCCGAAATAGTTCTCGACTGGCGCATAATCCTTGATTAGAATCCGGCAAAATCGGTCTGCAAATTTGATCCCTCGCCCTTTAGGGAAACGTATAGCAAGACGATAAACCGATTGATAGACAGGCGTTCACTTTAAGTCAAACTTTTGATTGTGAGGGTGCTATGAAAGAAGAAGATTGGGACAGCGAAGCCGATGAAGATGCCGAGTCTTTTGACTCTTCAGAGGAAAGCAATGAGTTAGAAACTGACGAACGAACCGACGCGTCACTCTCAACGAAAAAGCAGAAGCCAGGCGTAACGGATCTTAGGCGAAGAATAGAAGACAGACTCGAGAGCAAAAGGCTTCGCGAGGCATTCGAGTTCGACGACGACTTCGACGACTACGATGAGCCCCTAGGCCGTTTAGGCTAGCCAGCCAAAGGCCAAGCTAGTAGCAATAACGGTATCGCTACCGCGACGATTACCACCTCGAGTGGTAATCCGACGCGCCAGTAGTCCCCAAATTCATACCCCCCCGGCCCCATGATCAGGGCGTTATTTTGGTGCCCAATCGGCGTCAAAAACGCACAAGACGCCCCTATTGCGACCGCCATCAAGAAAGTGTCTGGGTTAAGGCCTAGTGTCGTCGCTATGCTGAAGGCTATCGGCGCCATAAGGATGGCGGTTGCCGCATTGTTCAAGACATCCGACACAGTCATTGTCACGACTAAAACTAGTGTTAGCAGCAGGACCGGCGAATACTCTCCCGCTACATTTAAAATTCCCCCTACCAAAACCTGCGTCGCACCGGTTGTTTCGAGCGCGGTCCCTAACGGGATTAGAGCACCCAAGAGGACCACCACAGGCCAATCGACGCCGTCGTAGAGTTCGCGCACAGGCACAATCGAACGAAGAACCATGGCCACACAGGCGAGTCCTAGCGCTAGCTGAATCGACATAAGCCCTACTGCCGTCGAGGCGATCGCCGCAACAAAAATTATCAGCGCCGGCAATGAGTTCTCTCCTCGCTTCAAATCAAGCGACCTCGTCGCCAGAGGGTAACAAGCGAGTTTAGTGATGGCGTCTTGCAGCGCGTCCTCTTCGCCGTGGAGCAACAGCACATCGCCCACGCGGATGACAAAATCGCGCAATCGACTGCGGTGGGGCCTGCCAGAGCGCGAGGCAGCGAGCAGATTGACGCCATAGCGGCGATTAAATCGGCTCTCCGCAGGCGTGCGGCCCACGAGTGGTGAACGCGGAGTCACGACTATCTCAAGCATTTGTGAATCGGCGGAATGAAGCAGTTCACGCGTCGAGTTTTCGGCGCTCACCAGCGCAAATTTGTGCTCTGTGGTGAATCCATCGATGTCTTCTTGAGAACCCTGCAGCACGAGAATGTCGCCGGACCTCAGTAGTTGCCGCCTGTTCACAACAGGCGACACCTCACGCCTGCTCTGCAGAGTAACGAGATCCATCTTCTGCGCCTCTAAGGCGTTTTTTAACTCACCGACAGGCTGGCCGAGAAAATCACTGTCCTCGCCCACTTTTGCTTCGAACAAATAGCGTTCTATGTCGAATCCTTCGCTACCCGCGGCCTGCTTTCTTACTTTCACAAGCTTCGAGCCAAAGACGAGCATAAACACAATACCGGCAAGCGCTACTCCGCCGCCGACCGGAGCAAAATCGAACATCGTAAAAGCTTGCCCCGTAACCTCTTCACGGTAGTTCGCGATGAGAATATTGGGGGGGGTGCCGATGAGCGTGACTAGCCCACCCAATATCGAGCCAAACGAGAGCGGCATTAGCACGCTAGCCGGTGAGCGCCCTGCCTTATTAGTCGATTGGATAGCGATAGGCATTAGTAGCGCGAGCGCGCCGACATTATTCATAAACATAGACAAAAACGCGGCGATAAATGACAGCACAGCAATATGGAGAGACGGACGCGATGACAATGGCTCGATCGCGCTGGTAACGAACTCGACTGCGCCCGAACGCGATAACCCAAAGCTTACGATGAGAACGAGAACCACGGTGATTGTCGCTGGGTTACCAAATCCTGCAAAGAGCTGTGACTGCGGCACGAGCCCAAATAGTGCGGCAGTAAAAAGCGCACCGAGGGCAACAACATCGTAGCGCCAGCGTCCCCACACCAAAAGAACAAGGAGGCAAACCAACACGAACATGAGCTGTAATTGATCGAGCGTTTCGGCGTCGAACATCTAATCTCCGCAGTCAGATAATATCGAAGTTAAGGGCACTTAATCCGGCGATTTCGCCGCAAAGCTTATCTCCTTTAACTACCGCCGCGACCCCCGCGGGCGTGCCCGTATAAATAATATCTCCTGCCTTTAGCTCAAACAGCCGCGACAGCTGTTCGATTATCTCTGCAACACTCCAGATCATTTGGCCTAGCAGGGCCGACTGCCTTTGTTCGTCGTTGACCGTCAGACAGATAGGCGTATCAGTCGACGGGGCGAAATTCGCCTTCGGTGTTAAGGCAGAAAGCGGCGCCGATTGATCGAAGCCTTTCGCCGTATCCCAGGGGCGACCATGCTTCTTTGCGATGGACTGTAAGTCTCGTCGCGTAAAATCGATGCCTACACCATAGCCATAGACACACGCAGCGGCTTCAGCCAGCGTGAGTTCTCGGCCACCGCTTGCCAGAGCGACGGCCAACTCGACCTCATGATGCAGATCAGAGGTGGCCTGCGGATAACGAACCGCTTCGCCGTCAGTCACGAGCGCCGACGCTGGTTTGGAAAAGAAAACGGGCGGTTCAGACTTCGGATCTCCGCCCATCTCTGCGACGTGGTCGGCGTAGTTACGACCGACGCAGTAAACGCGGTGTACTGGAAAACGCGCGTCCAACCCGACGACGGGAACAGACACTTGTGGTGGAGGCGAAATCACATAATCCATTGACTTAGTCCGCGCAGCCAAGCGCAAGGCCTGACGTTAATTGTTGGTTTTTAAACACAGTTAACTGAGTGCGATTTTCAATCTCATCGACCGTTGTGAGTGCCGCACAGTAATGGCGATGACTTTCTGTCGACGACGCAAAAGCAAACGCGGCATACCGACCGTTGAACACGGCAATTTTAAAGAAGCCTTCTTCTTCGAATTCCGTTGCCTGCAGCGGCCCGCTCACCACAAAGATTGCTTCGCTACGCCCGCTTTCGTCGGCGGCCTGTTGCGCGGCCAATTCGTTTAGCGCCTGATCTAGCAGCGACCAAGGCCCCTGCCTTAAATCGCTAGGCAATCGCGCTCTATTCGACAGAAGATTGAGCTCATCCCAGAAAGGCGTTGCAGAGAAACTGGTCATAGGGGCGAGACGCTCCTGTTCGGCAGCGAGCAAAGTGACCTCGGTGAGACGGTAGTCGCGGTCCTGGGAATCTGTCAGGTCTGGCTGCAGCAGACGCGTTCGCGCATTTGCTGCGAGTTGCTGTGCGAGGGAACCTTCGAGCAGCGTATCCGCCGCCCACTCCCGCGGCAAAAGAGACGCAATCCCAATGCCATCGCCTACAATACGGTAAGCGACCCAGCGCGGCAGTTGCCCTTCTCCTAGAGAGTCAATCTGCGCGGCAAACAGCTGCCGCACAACAATCTCATCGGCAGCGTCATCGCCCTGCCAAACAGGGCAAGAGCCATTAAGACAATGGGCTATAATCGGCTCGAGGTTTACCGCTTTGAGCCCGCCGCTTATCGTTGCGACGATGACAGCGAGCACACTTGCTTGCAACGCGTGTAGAAGTATTTTGCTGTAAGGAAAAGCGCTCGCACAGAATCGACCGAGCGCGAGAGAAAAACAAACACCGTCCCTGTGCACTTTCACTCCGCATTAACCCATCGGGTAAGGAATGAGCTTATGCACTTCATCGCACCGCTTCATAACCTCATCCGACAGCGTTACCTCTAGTGCTGCCAACGACTCCTCGAGTTGCGCAGCAGTTCGCGCACCAATAATCGTCGACGCGACGAAATCGAAATTCATACTCCACGCAGTGGCAAGCGTGACTGGCGACATGCCTGCGTCTTTCGCAATCTCGAGATACTTGGCAGTTGCCGCAAGCGTGCCTTCGTTGACAAACCTGTCTGCCATCGCCCGCTGGCGGGGATTATCGTGATAGTGATAGTCGCCGAAACGGCAGCCTTTAGGCACCTCAGGGACATTGTATTTACCGCTCAGTACACCACCACCGATTGGTGAATATGGGAGTAATGACACGTTTTCTTGGCGACAGGCGTCGGCTAATTCATCGAGGAAGCGTCTGTGTAATAACGAGAAATTATTTTGAATCGACTGAAATTTCGCAAGCCCTTCGTATGAGGCAATCGTATTCGCCTTGGTTAGGCCGTAGGTTGTCTCATTAGACGTTCCAAGATACCGAACCTTGCCTGCCTGAACTAAGCGATCGAGCGCCTCCATCGACTCGTCGATTGGCACGATGGGGTCTGGCCAGTGAACTTGGTAAAGATCTATGTAGTCGGTGCCGAGTCGGCGCAAACTGCCTTCGATGGCAGTCTCAATATGAAATCGGTCTATGGCAGTCATCCCGTGGCGAACCGGTGGCACAAACCAGCCCGCCGCCGCGCCTGCAACTTTGGTCGCAACAATAAGCGAGTCGCGCGGCTTCGTCTGAATCCATTCTCCGAAAATCTTCTCGGTGACACCGACCGTTTCAGCATTCGGCGGCACAGGGTAGACTTCGGCGGTATCATAGAAATTTATACCTCGGTCGTACGCAGTATCGAGAATTTTAAACGACTCTTTTTTGTCGCTCCAACTGCCAAAGCTCATCGTGCCCATGCAGATTGGCGTGACACGAAGGCCACTCTTGCCGATATAACGGTATTCCATAATGTCGTCCTTATTTGTCTCTATAAAACTTTACGCGGCCGAAGCGCGCTAATCGCATTGATCACCAAGATAGCCACCGCCACCGCAATAGCCGGCATCTTGTATTTGAATAGCGAGACCGTCGGGGTCACTAAAATACACTTCCGGCGTCCCACCTACTGCGCCTCCTCGATTAGGTTGCCGCAGACTCACCCAATGAGTCAGCGCTCGGGGTGGCCGTTGTCCATCACTCGGGGCTAAGCCATAAGCCGTTAACCGCGCACGAACAGCATCAACATCGAACTCAGCCACACTCAAACTGACATGATCGGTGCGGCCCGGCACGCTTGGAGACGAGTTATCGGTACCCCCGACATACATCAAAAATTGCAGGCCATCGCCAAGGCTAACAGTTGGCGAAGTCGGGCCTTGATAAGCGAGTATATCTAGGCCGAGGCCTTCGAAGAACAGGCGATTGCCACGCGCGTAGTTGGCCACAAAATTGGTAAAGTGGTTAATGCCCTGTGCCGACAGCAAACCCTCAGCACTCGCTGCGGCGGCACACTCACCGCAATCGTCTGTGGACATAACCCTGTACACAATGCCCTCGGCATCGGCGAAAAACAGCGCGTCTTGGCCCCAGTTTTCGTCGCTCCAGAATCGCATTGCGCGAGTTAACGGCCCTTTCTCCTGCGTCTCGACAGGCGAAAACCCAAGCTGCAACAATGCTTCGATGACACTTTGCTTACCGAAATTACGCACACCTAAGCCAATCCAAGCAAAGCCAAGCGGCTCATCGCCCTCGGCTTCCGAAAGAATGAAATGCTGATTATTGGTACCAAGTGCATAGGTCGCGCGTTTAGTTTCACGTACCGGCGCTGCGCCAAAAACATCGCTGTAAAATCGTACAGATCTATCTATATCGCTCACTCGCAGGGCAAACGCTTGATAACCTTCGAGCGCAAGTGCGGGTAAGGTTTGCTGCGGCTGTGCATGCACAGAATTCATACTGAAAAAACAAAGACCAAACAAACAACCCAAACGCAGCGGCGCACACACTAATTGCAAGAAATTATGCATCGGTCTGTCTCACTCTCTTATGTGCGCTTAACATTCGCGCGATTGATTTTTGGCATCGGCTGCGAGGTTCTAGGAAGTCACCTGTTCTATCGCGCCACCTTCGGCCTTCCAGTTTTCCATGCCGCCTTGCATATGCGCAACGCCTTCGGCGCCCATTCTTTTTAGAGTTTGAGCGGCGAGCGCAGAGCGCCAACCCTTGTTGCAATAAAGTATAAGTCTATCTACTTCGTCGAATTCACGTCGATAGTAGGGGCTTTCGGGGTCAACCCAAAATTCGAGCATACCTCGCGGTATATGAAGAGATCCCGCAATTCTCCCTTCTCTTTTAACCTCGCGCACGTCCCTGAGGTCGATGAGCAGCAGGCCGCCGGTAGACGAATCAAGCGCTGTTCGAACCTGCCCAGGACTCAAGGTCTCGATCTCTCTCTCGGCTTCGGCAACTAGGTCGCGAAAGCTACTCGTCAGTTTATTCATTAAGTGATTGTCCCTTTACTCTCGCGTGCATTCGACTTTCTTAACAAGTACCGCCTCATAGAGCAGGTACATTCTGGTTGCCTACGTTCAGTCTCCTCAGCCCCAAGCCAAGTACAAGCGCACCGCCTGCTATCGTAAGCAGAAGCAGCTGGCTTATTCCAAACAATCCGCCTGCGGGCAGCGCAAGAGTAATACCCGCAATACCTACTAAGGCCCGCACAACCCAACTGAGCGCGCCGCGGCCCAAATCACCCAAGCCTATTAAGTAGCCCTGCAGTGCAGCAGAAACTAAAGCGACACCTACTAGCGCAGTTGATAGTGCCTGAAGATTTTCGAACCACGAGCCTTGCAAGAGAAGTGCAGGATTAAACACAAAAAAGAAAGGCACGAAATAAATAATTGCGCCAAGCCGCATCGCTTCGAATCCTGCGCGCATGGGCGACACCTGTGCCACCGATGCCGCGGCAAACGCAGCGAGAGCAACAGGCGGGGTGATGAAACTCAACATACCCCAATACATCACAAACATGTGGCTCGCGAGAGGATCGAGCCCCGAGTTAGTCAATGCAGGAACCAGCACGATGGCAAGAAAGATATAAGCGGCAGTTACCGTCATACCAATGCCCAAAATAAAACTGGTAAGCGCACCCATGAGCAAAAGGACAAGGACATTGTCGCCAGCTAAATAGACGAGATCATTAGCGATTGTACCAGCGATGCCTGTCACCGCGAGGCCGCCAATGATGAGCCCGATGGCAGCGAGAATACCCGCAAGCTCAGCAAGCAGCTTACCCATAGTCGCCACTAATTCGAGCAGTTTATTCACGTCGAGCCTGTGCTTGGTAAACTGATTAATAACGAGTAACAATGCAGTCGCATAGAACGGCGCAACAGCTTCACGCTGCATAAAGACAAGCATCCAAATCAGGGCAGCAAACACGGCAATAAAATACCAACCGTCGCGGAATACCTCGCCTAGTTTAGGTAGCTCCTCTTTTGGCAAGCCCTGCAAATTATCGCGCGCTGCGTGGGCATCAATTTGCATAAACAGGCCGAAAAAATAAAGAAGCGACGGGACAATTGCGGCGATCGCAACGGTGACATAGCTGATGTTAAGAAAGCTCGCCATGACAAACGCGGTAGCGCCCATTATAGGTGGCATTAACACGCCGCCCGTCGACGCACAGGCTTCTACTCCCGCCGCATATTCACGCGTAAAGCCAATACGCTGCATCGCGGGAATCGACAGTGGTCCGGTGGTGAGCACGTTACTGATAGGCCCACCGCTCATCGAGCCCATAAGGCCGCTTGAGAAAATTGACACCTTCGCAGGCCCACCCCGCTTATGCCCGAGAAGTGCGAAGGCGAGATTGATGAAAAAAGGGCCCCCGCCGGTGTATTGCAGCGAGACGCCGAAAACCAGAAAGCCAAAGACAAGCTGCGCGAACACCTGCATCGGTATGCCAAACAGACTTTCCTCGCCCATGACATGGAACATGGCGACGTCTTGAACGGGAATGCTAAGCGCAGCCATCACGTCGGGCAGTTTGTCGGCGAAAGTTGGATAAAGTGAGAACACAGCGACGATGGCGAAAACTGGCCACCCACCCGCGCGCCTGCCGGCCTCCATGACGATAACCCATGTCACCAAAGCCAGCCAAACACCGACCGGCGGTGCGGCATACTCCCACGCTTCGAGCACAATACGCTCGGCATAAAACGCAAAGTACGAGAACACACAGGCTATGACGAGCATGATCAGGATGTCATACCACGGCACGTGGGTTGGGCTGTGTTTAGTCGCCGGGAATGTCACAAACACCATGCTTAGCATGACCCCAGTAATAAGATACATATAGCGACTGTCGAGCAAAACATAGCCAACGAAAAAGCCTAAATTAAATACCTGATTAATCGCGAGAAGAATCGACACCCCGGTGAGCATCGCCATTACTGTGCGCCATCGAGAGGACAGTGCGCGGTACCGAATACTTGGTGCAGGTGCGTCCGCTTTGAGCCCTATGCCACCACTGAACTTTAGTGACACCGAAGACTGAGTATTACTTTTCTGTTCGCTCATAATGTTTTTCACTTGTTGCTGACGCTATTCGTATTACGACCCGGCCTGAGGGCTGAGAGTTAGCCGCTAGAGGCTATCTGCGAGGGTAACCAGACCTGCAGCTTCTAACGCGTTAAGACGGGCAACAAGCCACGCCTTCTCAAAGTCTCGATAATCGTCAGGGGCTGCGGGGACGAAAGCATCCCATGCTTTTTTCAGTATCGCTTGTCGGTGAAGGTTTTTCGCGTTTTGCGCGGCGGCTTCGGGCGTCCATTCACCGCTCTCTTTGAAGTAACGAATTGCCCCCTCATGGAAAGGCAAAAAGGCTTGTTCCAATTTCTGACGCGCGAATGTCCACCCCATTGCGCCAGGTGCGCTATCTTTATATTCCTCGTAGTGGCGATGCATAATCTTGACGGTGCTATACACCATCGCCTCGTCCGATGTATCGAGACCAACGAGCAGTGGATAAGCCGACGTAAACACCTCTAATCCCTCAGCAGGCAATGTCGGACCTTCGAAGGCGATATGCGGAACATACCAAGGCAGACGTTGACGAACACGCGCGATAGCCTCGGCATCATCATGCGGGAGAGCGGGAAATCTCAGGCCGCGAGGCGACGCATCAACGCGTAGAAAAGGCGGTGAGTTGCACGCACCACCGGCCGCATCTGCACGGTTATTAAGAATCGCATCGATCGATGCGTTGTAACCACCCACCTCGATCCGCGTGACGTCGTCCCATGCCAAATTTGCGTAAGACAGCAAAGCGGCAGTCGCGTTATTAAGCGACGGCGCCCCTTGCACGAAGGTTACGCGCTTACCCTTGAGATCGGCGACGCCGAAGATATTTGCATCTGCAGCCGTCGCAAAGGTGAAAGAACAGCTGTCCGAAAAATTTGAAAGGAGCGCGCGCACCGGTTGGGGCCCCCAAATTTTTGAGGCAAAATTGAGAACCCCTTCTTGCGCGTAAACCGCCTCCGAACCGCCAGCGGAAAAATGCACGCGACCAGCACGCAGCGTCGCTAGCCGGGATACGTCATTACGCCCCGGGATCACCCGCAGGTTAACGCCATAGGTTCGCTGCAAAATGTTGCCTAGCGCAACGGCCTGACTATAACCACCCGTGCCAGTCGGATAGGCAGACCATGCCATGGTGCGAGGGAGTTCGATACCCGACTGCGCGGGCACAGAGCCCACACTCGCGGCAAACGAAGTCCCGGTCGCAACAAAGAACGTAATTGCAAGTCGGATAAGAAAAGCAGAACAGGATAAAAAGGGGGCAATGCGAGCGGTCATTGGGCGACTCGTCTCCTTTTAAAAGGCATTAAATAAGAGGCATCAAAGTAACGGCTTTGAGGATCATTAAAGTACGCCAAAACGGCCGCGTTAAACTCGTTCGAGCATAACCTAGCACTTAGGACAATGCCATACGCTGCCTAATCTCTAACTGCCAATTAGCCCCATAGCCCCTCGCTGACAGGGAGTTAACTTTCGCCGATCACCGCCCCAGGCGTCTGGCGAGTTGTTCGCCATCATGCATTGCGGTTGCGCTACAAATCCTTCTATACTCAGTCACAATTCTTATAAAAAACCATGGCCTAGCGCTCGTAGTCTTATACACCTCTGCGTGAGGTCAAAGACGTAGGCTTTACTTTGCAACCGCTTCATTGGGGAAAACACAATGCCATTTCGCAGCGCACTTCATTCGACAATTTGTCACAACACAAATGAATTTCAAGAGAACAACGCGCCGGCAGTAATGAAATCAGTGCGCCCATTTGCAACAGCACTTGCGATTGGCCTAATCGCAGCCAGCTGTGCACCCGACGAGCCCGCCCTGCCCGAACTCAGCTTCGAAGAAGCGCTTCAAGAAAAGCTCATCATGGCGCAGCCTGGCGATGTTATCGAAATCCCCGCTGGCGTCCACGAAATGACTCGCAGCCTGTCTCTGAATGCGCCAGGCGTTACTATCCGCGGACAAGGGATGGATGTCTCGATCCTCTCTTTCAAAAACCAAGCGCAGGGTGCCGAGGGGCTACTTGTTAATGCCAACGATTTTGTCCTCGAGGACCTCGCCCTCGAAGACACCGTCGGCGACGCGCTCAAAATTAATCAGAGCGAAAATGTGATCATCCGCAATGTCCGCACAGAGTGGACAGGCGGCCCACTGACCACCAACGGCGCCTACGGTATTTATCCTGTCCAGTCTAAGAACATTCTCATTGACGGCGCCGTGGCGATCGGCGCCTCTGACGCTGGCATCTATGTGGGGCAGTCGAGCCAAATCATCGTGCGCAATTCACGCGCCGAATACAATGTGGCTGGCATCGAGATCGAAAATTCTACTTTTGCCGACGTTTACGACAATGTGACGATTAATAATACAGGCGGAATACTGGTCTTTGATTTACCTAACTTGCCTGTTCAAGGAGGCCGCAATACGCGCGTGTTTAACAACGAAATTGTAAGCAATAATGTCGAAAATTTCGCGCCCGAAGGCAATATCGTCGGCACCGTCCCCGCTGGCACAGGCTTGATGGTGCTCGCCAACGATAGCATCGAAATATTTGGTAATCGCTTCGCCGACAATCAAACGGCCAACGTGATGGTCGTAAGTTACCTGATTAACGGCCTGCCGATTGATGATCCCAACTATGACCCTTTCCCTGAGGCTATTTATATCCACAATAATAGCTTCGAAGGCGGCGGCGAAAATCCCGATTCAGAGCCTTTGATCGCATTGCAAGCCGCGACAGGTCAGCCAATTCCGGACGTTGTTTGGGGCGGGGCAATCATGCCCGATGCGAACGGCGAGCCAAGCAAAACTTTCGCCGACATCTTATGTTTAGGAGATGGCGGCATGAGTTTCGTGAATTTGGATGCAATGAACGGCTTTGCTGCGCCCTCTTTCGATCCCGCCCCGCATCTGTGCGAGCAACCCCGCCTCAGCAAAATCGTGCTGCCCAGCGATGCCGGTAGTGCTGAGTAATTGGCTTTAAGAGGTAACCAAGTGACACACCCTGCATTGCGCGCGTTTCTGACCAAGGGGCTCGCCTCGACACTTCTGCTTCTTGCTGGCTGCACCGAGGTAGCGCCGAGCTTCGTTGCTGATGCCCGGCCACAGAGGCTTTCGGAATGGAATCTTTTTGATCTGGACACACAGCATTTACAACCCTTACCGGTTGTCGAGGTAGTGAAACCAGCTAATCCACTTTTCACAGACTATGCACACAAACTTCGCACGTTGTGGATGCCTGAAGGCACACAGGCAAGGCTTGTAAATGATGAGATCGACTACCCTGTCGGGACAGTCCTGAGCAAGACTTTTTACTATCCTGTCGATGACGCGGGCAATGTTATTCGCGTGGCCGATCAGGGCGCTCGTGTAATCGACCTCGCCGACTCTCGCCTCATTGAGACACGCGTACTCGTGCGCCAAGAAGCGGGCTGGGATGCCCTGCCCTATGTGTGGAACAAAGAGGAAACCGAAGCTTTTCTTCGTGTCGCTGGCGCGAGCCGCCCACTGACTATGGTAACCGCAGCCTCACCCGAAACGCCCGCAACTCAGTTCGCTTATTTTGTACCCAATGAAAATCAATGTTCTGGCTGTCATACAACCGAACATCCAGACGGCGGCATGCATCCGCTAGGCGCTATAGCGAGCCAACTCACCGCCTCGTCACATTCGGCGAACGGCGAATTTCAGCCTCAAATAGAAACGCTCGTGGCACGTGGCTGGCTCGATCGCGCACCGCAGGGCCCCGCGCTTAATTCCTATGAAGACACTTCCCTTCCAATTGAGCAGCGTGCGCTGGCCTACCTAAATATGCAGTGCGGGCACTGCCACAATCCAGACGGCGCAGCAGATACCTCGGGCCTTGTCCTCACTGGTAGACACAAGACGGCGGTAAGCATGGGCGTTTGCAAACCCCCTGTTGCGGCTGGTGGCGGCGCTGGCGATCTGCAATACGGCATCGTGCCCGGCGATCCAGATAGTTCGATCCTTCATTACCGAGTCGCCTCTGCCAAACCGGACGAAATGATGCCCGAGTTGGGGCGCTCGCTTGTGCACGAAGAGGGGGTCGCGCTGATACGTGAGTGGATAAGCACACTGACTGGAAGCTGTGACGAGCAGAGCGGCAGTCGAGTTGCAGGCGAGAGCGGCGTCGAGCCGAGTGTGGCTGAAAGAACGATAGGTTAATCGACTATTTAATCGACCATCTAATCGACTATCTAATCAATTACCCAATCGAAATAAGTGTCGGGGAACGGTTCGTCTGCAAGCGTAAAATGCCACCACTCTGTTTCTAAGGGTCTAAATTTATGCGCCACCATTACCCCGCGCAGCAGCGCGCGATTCGCTCGCTGCTCAGCGGTCGGCAACTCGCTAGAGGGCCACGACATTAGGTCGAAAAAGTCCCACGGGGTGCCCATGTCTAGCTCAACTCCGGTTTTTAGATCGACTAACGTCAAATCAACTGTGCTGCCTCGAGAATGGCCCGAACGCGCAGCGATGTAGCCGTCGCTAAACAGATTAGCTTTATCGACCTGCGGATAGAACTCGGCTTTTGTCGCCAGGTCATTCAGGTCGCTCGCCCAGCGCACAAAATGATCCACCGCACGCTGGGGACGATAACCATCAAAAACCTTAATGCCCAGCCCGAACTCCAAAAGGGTTGCCTGCACCGCGCTCAGGGCCTCTATCGCTGGCTGCGTGAGCAATACTTTAGCGTCGAGGTAACCTTCGATCGGCACCCCAACAAAATTATGCGAGCCGGCGTAGCGTGCTTCAATGACAATAGTAGGCTGCGCCGCCGCGAGATCGACAAGCACTACTTCGTCAGCATTCGCGCTGCCGCAAGCCAGCACCAGCCCTAGCACAATTCCGCTGATCGGAAGCAAACGATCTCGGCGAAATAGTAAATAAGCCCTTCTGAGTGAGGTTACGTTAATCATGTTTTCTCCAAAGCCAACAATTATTGATCGCCAATAGGACTACAACCGTATAGCAAGAATTAACATTACATCTATTAAAACTAGGTATTTACTCATAATGACGCTGAGCTTTATTACAGCGGTGGTTGCCAAAGAGGCATAGCCTCTTATCCTAATAGCGTCTAGAATGCCTAACTAGAGCAACAGCATAATTCGAACACCATGCTCGACTGAAACATTTTGGGATGTCATCCCAAAGTCGCGAGCACGGGTCCTTTTGAGAATAACTGGGAGTTAACCCTATGACCATGCGACAAAGATCTATCCGACCCTTTGCGAGCCTTGCCCTCGCTACTGCAATTGCCGGCCTGGCACCGCTCGGCGCACTCGCTCAGGGCGACAGCTATAGCTCAGCCGCCCATGACTTCGAGATCACCACGGTCGCAGAAGGCTTAGAAGTCCCTTGGTCCATGACTTGGCTACCTAATGGCGACATGCTCGTGACAGAGCGTCCCGGCCGCCTTCGCATTGTGCGCAACGGCACCCTGATAGCCGCACCGGTAGAGGGCGTACCAGAGGTTCACGCGGTAGGCCAAGGCGGACTGTTTGATGTACTTCCCCACCCCGATTTTGAATCAAACAATCTCGTCTATTTAAGCTTCTCCAAGCCTTTACCAGACGAATCGACTACAACCGTTATCCGCGGCACTTTTGAGAACGATCGACTTAGTAATGTCGAAACCATTTTCCAAGCCGACACGATGGGCCGCAATGGTCACTACGGCGGACGCATCGCATTCGACAACGATGGCTATCTTTTTATCACAATAGGCGATCGCCAAGCGCCTCCTTCTGGAGACCTTCAGGCACACCCTGCTCAAGATCTTGCCAACCACAGCGGTACAGTGATTAGACTACACGACGATGGCCGCGTGCCTAGCGACAACCCTTTCGTTGGTCGCCGTGACGCTCTGCCAGAAATCTACAGCTACGGGCACCGTAACCCCCAAGGCATCGATATCCACCCCGTAACAGGGGATGTGTGGACCGACGAGCACGGCCCCCAAGGTGGCGATGAACTCAATATTGAAGAGGCGGGCAAAAACTACGGCTGGCCGGTGATTGGTTATGGCGTGAACTATGGCCCAGGACTTCCTATACATAGCTCACAGCAAGGCGAAGGAATGGAACAGCCGCTGCACTTTTGGGTGCCGTCGATCGCCACTGCAGGTCTTATGATCTACAGCGGAGACCTGTTCCCGAACTGGCAGGGTGACATCTTCGTTGGTGGCCTCCGCGGCCAGCAGCTAGCTCGCGTAGACCTAAATAACGAAGGCACAATGGCGATGATGGAGGAGACTCTCCTTAACGGCATCGGGCGTATTCGCGACATTCACCAGGGTCCCGAGGGCGCAATTTACATTGCCACCGAAAACCGCGGTATTCTGCGCCTAACGCCAAGCAACTAAGCGCTGACGTAGTCACGCCAAAGCCCGCTTACGCGGGCTTTGTGCTTTCTGGGCCAGCATCGTCTCTAATGAAGGATACTGCAATGAAGACTATCGGCATGATCGGCGGAATGAGCTGGGAATCCACCGCAAGCTACTATCGTGCGATTAACGAAGGCATCAAACGCGAATTGGGTGGGCTCCACTCAGCGAAAATCTGTCTTGTAAGTGTCGACTTCGACGAAGTCGAAAAGCTACAGCGAGAGGGTCACTGGGCGCGGTCAGGTGAATTACTCTCAAGCGCCGCCATCGCTGTTCAGGCCGGCGGCGCCGATTACCTCCTTATCTGCACCAATACAATGCATAAAGTTGCCGATACTATTCAAGCCGCGATCGACATCCCTATCCTCCATATTGCTGACGCGACTGCGCAGGCTCTCATCAGCGACAACCGGCGCTGCATTGGGCTGCTTGGCACTCGCTTTACTATGGAAGAAGATTTCTACAAAGCGCGACTAACCGAAAAATTTGGCATCGAGGTGGTAATTCCACGTCCTGCGAATTGCAACCGCATAAGCGCTATTATCTACGACGAGCTTTGCCTCGGCGTAATATCCGATGAGTCACGAGCGTTTTATGTGCAGCAGATAGCCGAGCTCTCAAGCCGCGGCGCGCAGGCAGTGATTTTGGGCTGCACTGAGATCGCCCTGCTTGTGCAACAAAGCCATACCGAGGTGCCACTCTATGACACAACTGCATTACACGCTGAGGCAGCTATTAAGATGGCACTCACTGATTGATAGCCTATAATGGCGCGTTTAAGTCACCCCCACTGGTTGCAAACACAGAATTATGGACGGATTAATCCTAGAGACCTTCACGGTAGGGCTTGCGACATTTTTTGCCACGATTGGCCCTCTCGATGTCGCTGCGGTCTTCGCCGCCCTAACTGCCGACGAGGCACCGAAGCACCGCCGCCGTATGGCTGTGCGCGGGGCGCTTATCGCCACAGGCATTTTGATCACGTTTGCTCTCATTGGCGAGTCACTCCTTTTTGCACTCGGCATTTCAATAGCCGCTCTGCGCACCGGCGGCGGCATATTGCTGCTGCTAATCGGCATAGACATGGTCTTTGCGCGCTCGTCGGGTAGCACCTCGACAACGGACGAAGAGGAGCAGGAAGCGCTGGGCAAGCGCGATATTTCGGTATTCCCTATCGCAACACCTTTGATCGCCGGCCCTGGCGCCATGGGTGCGGTTATCCTGCTTATGGCAAATACCGAAGGCGAGTTAGTGCTGCAGGCGGCCGTGATCACCTCGCTAATGGTGATTCTCGTGCTTACCTTTGGCATGCTGCTTTTAGCGAGTAAAATTCAGCGCCTGTTCGGAGTTACCGGTATGCATGTCGTCACGCGTATCTTCGGTGTTCTGCTTTCGGCGCTCGCCGTGCAGTTTATTTTCGATGGCATCGCCCAAAGCGGGCTAATCGGCAGCTAGGCGCCTGCGTGGCGTTGGTATTCGAACGCTAATTTCTCACCAGCTATTGGAAATTTGAGCAGCGACTGGTTTACTCTACCTTCTAGGAAAAACGAACAGTAAATAATCACTGGAGGGGCATACTGCAATGATTTTCACTAGTAAGAATCCGAGCATTTCTTTACCCAATACCGACCTGACGTCTGTCGTTTTAAATCGTGCAGCGGAACTTGGGGATCGCCCCGCGCTGGTCGAGGGACCGACAGGTCGTACATTAAGCTTTAACGACCTCGCCAATCAAGTGAAGCAATTCTCTCAAGGCTTAGCACAGCGCGGTTTCAAAAAAGGGGATGTGTTCGCCATTTTTATTCCCAACATGCCCGAGTACGCAGTGGTATTTTTGGGGGTCGCATCGGCGGGAGGCATCAACACAACGGTGAATTCTCTGTACTCCGCCGAGGATCTTATCCACCAATTCACGGATTCGAAAGCCAAATACCTCCTAACTGTTCCTGCTTTTCTTGATCGCGCGCTTCCTGCAGCAAGAGCCTGCGGTATCGAAGAGATATTCGTGCTTGGAGAGGCGCCTGAAGGCACTACGCCGTTCACTGATCTGCTTGCAAACGAGGGCAATCCTCCCATAGTAGATATCGATCCTCAGAAAGACCTTGTCGCTTTACCCTATTCGAGTGGCACTACAGGATTATCCAAAGGAGTCATGCTCACTCATGCTAATTTGATCGCCAACATGGTTATTAGCGCCGAACTCAACACCACTGACGAGACCGATTGTACGGTTGGCGTACTCCCTTTCTTCCACATCTATGGGATGGTGCTCATCCTAAACTTGGCCATTTATCGCGGCACTAAAATGGTGACAATGCCGCGCTTTGACCTCGAGCAATTTTTACAAATTGTTCAAGAGCACAAGGTAACAGTCATCAGTTTAGTCCCACCCATTATTCTTGCCTTGGCTAAGCATCCCATTGTCGACAACTACGATGTATCAAGTGTCAGGATAATTGGCAGCGGCGCAGCGCCGTTAGGCCAAGAGCTCGAACAGGCCTGCGCCGCGAGACTTGGCTGTGAGATTTACCAAGGTTTCGGACTAACCGAGGTGGCCGGTGCGTCACATGTTAATTCAGCTTTAACCGGTGTTGTTAAGCCGGGTTCCGTGGGTCCTGTAATTCCCAACACCGAGTCAAAAATCATCGATATTGAAACGGGTGCAGAGCTTAGAGCTAACGAGAAAGGTGAAATTCTGATTAGAGGACCGCATGTCATGGTTGGCTACTTAAACAACCCAGCGGCAACCGCGAACGCTATCGATTCAGAGGGCTGGTTCCGAACAGGCGATGTCGGCTATGTCGATGAAGAGGGTATTTTTTATATTGTCGATCGCGTAAAAGAATTAATCAAATACAAAGCCTATCAAGTTGCCCCTGCCGAGTTAGAGGCACTTTTGCTAAGCCACACTAGCATCGCCGACGCCGCCGTAATCCCAAGCCCGAACGAAGAGGCAGGAGAGGTTCCTAAGGCCTTTGTCGTCTTGAAAGAAGCGCTCACCCCGCAAGAGATTATGGATTGGGTTGCAGAACAGGTAGCACCATATAAAAGGATTAGGCTTCTAGACATTGTCGATGAAATACCCAAATCCGCGTCAGGAAAAATTCTTCGCAGGGTATTAGTCGAACGCGAGCGAGCACGTCTAGCGGGTTAATCTAAGACCACCCAAAACTCATTAAGCGCTTATCGAAGACAAAAAAAAGGCCGACAATGTCGGCCTTCAAGCTTCTAGGGACTAACTGAATTACAGCTAGAAAGGACACATCAGGGTGAATAAAAAGCGGGGGATGGCATCCGCTTTTTATTGATCTCGGGAGAGAAACCCTGTCCTGATCAGTAAAACGCCGGTCCTATCACTGCAGATCACTCGTCGGTTGGCTTTTTTGCGCGCTGTTTTTGCGCCCTGTTTTTGCGCCCTCGAAGGGCTGATTTGTCACGTCTTACTGGCTCTAGCCTTGTTAGAATTTCGAATCTAAAAACCATTCTAAAACTTAGAACGTATAAAGGGTAGACGACACTAAACTAGCTATACCCACACGATTCGGGCTCATCATCATGAACAGAACACCTCGCTTACTAAGCTATTCTAAAGGACAGCAGGCTAGAGGCTCGCTGCAGCTCGTTAAGGGCGCGCTGCTCTCGCTTTTCCTCATTGCAGCAGCCGATAGCTATGGTCTAGAAACGCCAGAATATGAGGTGTTGCACACCGAAGGAAACATCGAATATCGCCGCTATGAATCCTATCTAGTCGCCGAAACATCAATAGCGGAGGTTGGGGATTGGGGTAAAGACACGCGAGATGGATTTATGCAGCTGTTCGATTACATCACCGGCGACAACACGCTTGCAACGAAAATCGAGATGACGACGCCAGTCGTGCAAGGTCAGAGCACCAAGATTGCAATGACCGCACCTGTTGTAGAGTCTTCGAGCAATGGCGTCAATCGCATGGCATTTATGCTGCCAAGCCAATATGACCTTCGCAGCGCGCCACGCCCAACGAATCCTGCCATCACCATTAAAGAAATCCCGGTCAGGCTAATCGCTAGCATACGTTACTCGGGGCGATGGACAGACAAAAACGTCGCTAAACACAAGGCGAAACTCGAACAACATCTCGCTGTGAACAAAGTTAATGTGATCGGCGAATTCTCGACCGCCGTTTATAACGCGCCATTTACACCGCCCTTTATGCGACGCAATGAAATTCACTATGAGATAAGCGCGTTACCAGAGCGCTAACGCAGCTCGGATGCGCTCATGCAAGGAAGCAAGGCAATGCAACAACACGTTCTTATCAGCGGGGCTAGCGGGCTTATAGGCAGCGCATTGAGCACTCATCTTGCTCGTTTAGGCTTCGCCGTTCACGCGCTCGAGAGGGATAATCCTGCGGCGCGATTCAACTACTCCTCCGCGTCTAGACAGGTTGCACTCGATCATTCAATCTCCCTAAGCGCCGTGATAAACCTTGCGGGCCCCAGTATCGCCGATGGTCGCTGGACAGCGCGCCGCAAGCAAGAATTGCTAGAAAGCCGTGTGGACCTCACCACAGCACTCGCCACAGCACTCGCCGCAGCACCGCAGCCTGCAGCCCTGTTTTTATCGGCCTCTGCGGTTGGTTTCTACGGAGAGTCGACCTTACCCCTCAACGAGGAAGCTCCCGCGGGTGATGATTACCTTGCCTCACTTGCCACTCGCTGGGAAGCAGCAACAGCGCCTGCCCGGCGAGTTGGCATTCCGACCGCACACCTACGCTTCGGCGTCGTTCTGAGCACCAAAGGCGGGGTGCTCGGTAAGCTAATGCTGCCTTTCTCGCTCTGTGTCGGTGGTAAGCTCGGCGATGGTCATCAACCGATGAGCTGGATCGCCCTTCCTGATGTGTTGAATCTACTGACCCGCCTCATTGAGGCACCGGCAGTACTCACCGCGCATACAGACAGTGAAGGCGTCAGCGCACTCAACCTAGTTGCCGATGAACCCATCACAAACGCCGTTTTCACCAAAGCCTTGGGTCGCGCGTTACATCGGCCAACGCCCTTCCCTCTGCCAAAGTCTTTGATTCGGCTTCTGTTCGGCGAAATGGGCGATGCCCTGCTGCTAGGACATTCGGCGGTCATCTCGATACGCCTCTCAACTTTGGGCTATACCCTTCAGTATCCGAGCATAGACCTCGCCCTTGATTATCTGGTTAAGCATAAGGCCTGAGTGCAATTGACTCTATGGCCCAATGGGGTAGTCTGCGTAATTCGCTAAATTTGATCCTTAAACAAGAACGAGGAACGCCGTGAACACAACCTGTTTTGAAGTCTCTATCGCCGACCATATCGCACATATCGTGCTCAATCGCCCTGAAAAACGCAATAGCATGATTACTGCCTTCTGGGACGAGCTGCCTCTTGTGATCAGCGCGCTCGAGCAAGATGACAGCGTCCGCGTCATCGTGATTTCTTCGACAGGCCCCCATTTTACTGCGGGCATAGACACCGCTGTGTTCGCCAACAATGAAACGCCTAATGAAGACCCCCGAGAAGTTGAGCATCAGAAAAGACGCCATGGTGCCCGATTCTACGACAATGTGCTGCGCATGCAGCGCACGTTCAATTGCCTAGAAGAGTGCCGTGTGCCTGTTCTCGCAGCGATACAAGGCGGCGCAATCGGCGGCGGCGTGGACCTTATTACCGCCTGCGACATGCGCTACATGAGCAAAGACGGGTTTCTGACGATTTTCGAGATCAATATAGGCATGACTGCCGATGTCGGCACCTTCCCGCGCATCACCAAACTCATCCCCGAGGGTATTGCACGCGAGCTTGCCTACACTGGCAGGCGAATGAGCGCTGAAGAAGCTAAAGACATCGGACTCGTGAATGCGGTCTTCGATACCCATGAAGAACTACTCGCCGGGGTGATGGAAATCGCCCATGAGATTACTAAAAAGGCACCTATCGCAATTTATGGCAGCAAGCGTCTGATAACCTACTCTCGAGATCACAGCACAGCCGATAGTCTAGATTACATAAGCATCTGGAACGCCAGTATGCTGAACTCCGCCGAGGTGCGCGAAGCGATGTCGGCAGCAGGCGAGAAACGCGAGGGGGATTTCGCCTCTCTGCCACCCAAAAAACACACTATGTCGACTACCGTCAGCTAGCATTGTCGCTTTGAATTTGTAACAGGGTTAAACCGAATGAATCGCTAGCCGCAGGCGTAGCGTTACTAATAAAAATGAGAGGCGTACCAAGTGGGATGCGCCCTAGACAAAGGATTGGACCATGCTCAAACCGATAATTGCTATCGTAGTAGCCGTCATACTCAGCATGCTCATCGCTATAGCGGGCAGTAACAACAGTGCCCTTTTTGCTGGCATGCCTATTTTCATGCTCTGCGCCTCTGTTGGATTTGTCCTTCATTGGCTCGGTTTTATCCCTGCCTATCTATTCCAAACCGAACACTACTTCGATCTTATTGGATCTATCTCCTATGTCGCGACGGTCGTCCTCGCCTTTTTGCTTGTTCCCTCGTTCGATGCCCGGGGCTTAGTAGTCGCGACCTTAATTTGCGTTTGGGCGATACGGCTCGGTAGCTTCCTCTTCATTCGGGTAAAAAAGGCTGGCCAAGACCGGCGGTTTACACAAATAAAAACGAAGTTTTTCCGGTTTTTGCTGACCTGGACACTTGGCGGCACTTGGGTATTCATCACTATGGCCGCAGGGCTTGCAACAATGACCTCCCAAACTCAGGCTGAGATCGACGCCTTTTTTATGGTCGGTGTTGCACTCTGGGTCGTGGGTTTTAGTATAGAGGTCGTCGCCGATCGGCAGAAAACGGCGTTCCGTAAAGACCCAGACAACGCAGAGAAATTTATCAGCAGCGGGCTCTGGTCAGTTTCTCGCCACCCCAATTACTTTGGCGAGATTATCCTCTGGATTGGCATCGCAGTCCTCGCTCTTCCCGTTTTAGCCGGTTGGCAATGGGTTACCCTCGTCTCACCCGTTTTTGTCAGCTTCCTGCTGCTCAAAGTGAGCGGGGTGCCGATGCTCGAGAATAACGCTGAGTCCCGCTGGGGTAACGACCCCGCATTCAGAAAGTATAAGGAAAACACCCCAACCCTCATCCCCTATTTCGGCAAGCCAGATTTAGGGTAAACTCTGCGAAGCATAATAATGAGATCATCGAGGATTAAAACCATGTTACAACGCCTAACCAACGCCATAGCTGCCATCACCCTAGTCGCGGCCTCGTTTGCACTAAACGCCCAGTCTATCGACCTCGGGCGCGGCGAACTGCCCATTACTGTCCCCGCAGGGTATTCGAGCGAGAATCCTGCCCCCCTAATTGTATTGCTCCACGGCTACACGTCGAGCGGTGCGATGCAAGACGGCTACATGGGATTTAGTAAATTAGCCGACCAGTACGGTTTCTTGTTGGTCGCCCCCGATGGCAACCGCGAGCCAAGCGCCGATGAGAATCGCTTCTGGAATGCGTCTGACGCCTGCTGCGACTTTTTCTCAACAGAGGTTGACGATTCGGCCTATGTCGCTGACATCATCAAAGAAGTGAAATCCAAATTTAAAGTCGATAACAATCGCATTTATCTCGTTGGACACAGCAACGGCGGCTTCATGTCTTATCGTGCAGCCTACGAACATTCGAATACGATTGCTGCCATTGCGAGTCTCGCGGGTGCAACCCATATCGAAGAGCGCGACGCCCCACCGAACCCCGTTCATGTGTTACAGATTCACGGCACGGCCGACGGAACGATCGCCTACGAAGGCTCGCACATATTGCAAAACTACTACCCCTCTGCGCTTGAAACAGCGCAGCGCTGGGCTAAATACAATGGCTGTAAAGCTGAAGGTGAAGCCCGCGAATTACGCGATCTGGTAAGTACACTCGAAGGTCATGAGTCGTCTACAATTGTTTTCAAGCAAGGTTGCAAGGCGGGTGGTTCTGCCGAACTTTGGACAATAGCCGATGGTTCTCACGTTCCAGCTTTCTCTCCTACGTTTACGGCTCAGGTCGTTGAGTGGCTTTATGCCCATCCGAAGACTGTTCCAAGCTTCGCTGACTAACAGTTTACTGAGCTCAAAAAAACGGGACGCTCTGGAGCTTCCCGTTTTTTTATAGCCTGGATCAAATGCTATAGAAGTGCTTCGATCCTATCCATCAACGACTCCATTCTTCTTAACACCGGCGCATAGGCCTCAGCAGTGGTCATATCGAGCCCTGCCTCGTCACGCAGAATATTATGTGCGTAGTCTGAGCCACCGGCGCTTAGTACGCGAATAAACGAATCGCGAACCTGCTCATCACCCGCCAAAAACTGCTCGGCAAACCACGCTGCGCCGGTTATCGATGTTGCGTATTGGAATACGTAAAAGTCGTAATAGAAATGTGGAATAAAGGCCCATTCGGCAGCATATTCGTCATCGATTGTCAGAACGCCTAGCTCATGGCCGTGATAGCGCTTCAGCAACTCGCCATACATTTCAGACAATTTTGGACCCGTAAGTGGTTCGCCCGCCTCTACTGCTTCGTGCATTGCGAGTTCGAACTCGGCGAACATTGTTTGGCGGAACAAGGTGCCGCGTATATTTTCGAGAGCGCCACCCAAATAAAACAGTTTTTCCTCATCGCTGCGCGCATTGTCGATCATGTACTCTTGTAAAAGAATTTCGTTAATCGTCGAGGCCATTTCCGCCGTGAAAGTCGAATAGCTCGCCGTCTCATAGGGATTTTTCTTCTGTGCCAGAAGGCTGTGTACTGCGTGCCCCCATTCGTGCGCAAACGTCGATAAAGACTCATAGTCGTCGTTGTGATTAAGCAGTAAAAACGGATGCACATCGTAAATGGAGCCGTTCATGTAGGCACCCGAGCGCTTGCCCGGCGCAGGATGACTATGCATCCACTCGCCATCCAATCCTTGTTTTAACAGCGCAAGGTAGTCTTCGCCGAAAGGCTTAAGTGCCTCGAATGTAATGGCCGCAGAACGCGCTAAATCGAACTCACCGGTGTCGACCTCGACCAGTGGTGGATAGATGTCGAAATACCTTAGGTCGTCGACGCCGAGCATGCGCCCACGCAGCGAAAGATAGCGGTGAAACAATGGAAGCGACTGGTTAACCTGCGTGACTAGCTGGGTGTAGACCTCAGGCGGGAGGCCATCATCGAAAAGATTCGCGGCAAGCGTAGAGTCATGATTGCGAACCTTAGCACCGAACACATTCGACTGAATATTAGCCGCCATCGTCGCACCCATGCCATCGTTGTACTGATTCCACGTTTGCCAAAAAGTATCGAAAACCAGTTTGCGATCATCGCGATTCGGAGCCGCGCGCCACAGCGAATACCCCGCTTGTGAGAGTGTCACCTCTTGCCCTTCGCTTAAGGTAACCGTCGGCCAGGGGATATCGGCGTTGGCATAGCTTTCGTATATCTGTTCCGACGCGCTCAGCGCGAGACTCGCCTGAGCGAGAATCTCCTCGGTTTTTGCATCAAGGGTATGCGGCGCACTGCGCAGTGTATCGCGCAAGAAAAACGCGTGTGCCGCAAGGGTCTCATCGGAACTAAGAAATGCCTCTATGCGGGCTTCGCCTATGGCGAGTATTTCTGGCGCAAGCCATGAAATCGATTCTTCGAAGTTTGAGTATAAAGTACGCGACCGGCCTATTTGCGCTTGCGCGTCTGCATCGCGCTGGTCAGAATCGAAAATCAGACTGGTATACACATAGAGCCTAGCAATTTCTTTTTCGAGCGAGGAGATTTGGTTAAGTGCTGCACTCAGCGACGCTGAACTGGCACCTAAAGACCCTGCCAGCTTGGGTAGTATTGTGATCTCATCTTGCGCTGCCTCTAGGGCTGACTCCCACGCCTCGTCGTTGGCATAGACGCCGGTCAGGTCCCACGCGACACTCTCCGATGCTCTCACAGGTGTTGAAAGCGATGCGACTGCGAGAGTCAGGCCAAGTAAGAGCGCTTTTTCGGTCAGGGTGCGGACGTTCATGGATGTACCTCACAGTATTTTAATCGCGGAGAGCTGAACTTCTACTCGTTGTTCAGCTCTCAATTTTACCAAGGTATTTCGCTGCCATCCCAGGCGACGAAACGTGCCGGGGGTCTCTTTCTATTCTCGCCAGCCTCTGCCTCGACTGGCGCAAGCGCCTCACTTAGGCGCGCAAGCAATGCGGCCGCTACAAAGTCAGAAGTGAACAGTTTACCCTCCGGTACCGAGCGCTGAAACGGCTTACTCAAGGGGGTATCAGTTGTACCTGGATGGAAGGCAATAAACCTGAGCTCGGGTAGCGTGCGTTGGTATTCTATTGCGCTGTTTTTAAGCAGCATATTCAGCGCTGCTTTAGAGGCACGGTAGGCATACCAGCCCCCCTTGCCGTTATCTTCAATACTCCCTATGCGAGCGCTAAGCACAGCAATAACGGCGGGGATTTTCCCCTTCAAATGAGTTTTTAGCAGCACTTTAAGGTGTTTTAGCCAGAGTGCAGGAATAACAGCGTTACTTTCGAAAACGGCATGGAGCACCTCTCGATCAAGGTCTTCAATTCGCTTTTCAGGACTAATCGCTGTGTCGTGTAAGCGGCCATTACAAATGACTAAGCGGCTCAGTGTTTTCTGCTTGTTAGCAAGCAACTCAGCGCTGTCCTTAACTACCTCACTCATCTGATTGTCGCTGTAGTCGCAGTGCAGCCAAGCAAGTCGAGCACGTTCATCAGCCACCCGCGAAGCAAGCGCATCGGGGCAACGGCTGCGACTCACCGCGATCACCTGAGACTCCGGCTCCTCGGCTAACACCCGGACTATGAGCGCTTGCCCTATTTCGCTCTGAGCACCTATTACCAATACTGCGTCGCTCATTGCTTTTGCGTCTCGACCTGCTCCGCTAGCGAGCAACTCTCGACTCCTATTTTGGCACAAGGCTCACAGCGCCTTTGACCGGTCACCATATACGAAATGGCGTAACGATAACGCGCAAAAAACAAATAGCCTAAATCGCTAAACCAGCGCATAACCGGCATTCTCAACAGCCCAAGCCAGCACTTTTGGCCAACGGCGCGCCAAGATTGATGTGCGACGTCCAAACCATAAATCAAGCTGCCGTCGGCGTAGAGCCCATGCATTATCTTGTTCGCTGCAACGGGGTCTATGTGTGGGAATCGAGTGGAAAAATCCTCGACGTGAATGTCTTCGAATCGCAGGTTGCCTGCAGTATCTAGCTTTGCGAGTTCCTTCATTTCGGCGCTGCAGACAGGGCAATAGCTGTCGAAAAAAAGCGTCAGAGGGTAATGATTCATAGCAAAAGCCTTTAGAGACAACCTGATTATAGTAAAAATGCAGCGCAGCGCTTAGTTACTAGGCGCTAAGAGTATAAACACTCCGTGAAGCAGCAGCACAGAGATAGTTAGGAAAGCGCGAAACGCCGAGTAGCGGCTGTGCACGGCACTATCTATCGTCGGAATCGAAGCCATCTCTACCAAAAACAACAGCACAAAGCCGGCGATGAGAATAATACACGGGTAGAGGATGTTGCCATGGCTCAACAGGAGCGCAGACCATGCGAGTAGCGCAAATACGTTACTAGCCACCAGCGCGAATAACCCTGCCCCCAACTCGAGCGCCTTTCCAGACGAGAGAAGTCTGCCCCAGTGCGTTCCGCCCAAGAAGGACAAAATAATCGCGCTATAGCTCAGAAAAATCTGGCTGGCGAGAACCTCTTCGCCAGCATACTGGAAGCCACAGGCTACAACAAAAGGGGAAAGACCTGCATAGCCAAGCGCTGAAATCACCGTCTCTGCTCGTATCATGTCACCCTCCGATGGTAGTGGTTTACAGTACGGTCGATGTGCGCTTAAGGATTGGTCTAGCATACGTTAACCTGCGTTATTAGCTAAATTCCGTCCAGAGCCGCTTGCGATTTGCCATCTAAGCGTTGGCGTCAACTCACCCAAGAGTCTTTCCCTCACTATGCTTCTCGAAAATACACTAACAATCCCATCGGGCACGAACCGAATTCGCTGGATTTTAGGCGATCAGCTCGCGCTTTCACACTCGTGGTTCGAACAGAAAGATGAGGCGGCACTGTATGTAATAGCCGAGCTTCGTCAGGAGACAGATTACGCCCCGCATCACAGCCAGAAAGTCTGTGCGTTCTTTGCCGCCATGCGTCATTTTGCCGACAGTCTAACGAGCCTCGGCCACCGGGTCTTACATCTAGACCTCGATGCGACGGCGCCATTTAAAGACCTGCCCGCGCTTATCAATGCTCTGTGTTCAAACAACGCGATCGAGCACTTCGACTACCAACGCCCAGACGAATATCGGTTACAGCGCCAACTGGAGCAACTTAGCCTTCCTTCGCACTGTGAAAAGTCGCGCTATGAATCGGAGCATTTCCTCCTCCCCTACCCCGAGATAGAGAAAACATTTACGGCAAATAAAGCTGTAAGGATGGAAAACTTTTACCGCAAGATGCGTAAACGCTTCGATGTGCTCATGGAAGGCGATCAGCCGCGCGGTGACCGCTGGAACTTTGACGCCGAGAATCGTAAGAAACTTAAGAAGCAGGACATCGATGCGCTACCCGTACCCCTTGTCTTTGCCAATGATGTCAATGCTATTATCTCAAGGCTTGAGCGTCATAACGTGAAGACTATTGGCGTTAAAGCCGAGTCGATAATGTGGCCTATTAATCGTGATCAGGCGCTTGCCCAACTTAAATTTTTCTGTGAGACCTGCCTGCCTCACTTTGGCACGTTTCAAGATGCAATGACTTGCAACTCGCCACATCGCTGGAGCCTCTATCACGCGCGTATTAGCTTCGCACTAAACTGTAAGTTACTGCATCCTCGTGAGGTCATCGACGCTGCGATCGCAGCACTCGATTCTCGCGCAACCGAAATAGATCTTGCTCAGGTCGAGGGCTTCGTTAGGCAAATTCTCGGTTGGCGCGAATACATGCGTGGAATGTACTGGATTAATATGCCCGGCTACAGCGAAAAAAATACACTCGATGCTCACACAGCACTGCCTAACTTTTTTTGGAACGCACAGACATCAATGCGCTGTATGAGCGAAGCTATCGGCCAGTCTCTAGAAACAAGTTATGCGCATCATATTCAGCGGCTTATGATAACAGGTAACTTCTGCCTTCTCGCAGGCATCGAACCTGACGAGGTCGACGCGTGGTACCTCGGGATTTATATCGACGCAATAGAATGGGTCGAGATGCCCAATACGCGAGGAATGTCGCAGTTTAGCGACGGCGGATTAATCGCAAGCAAGCCATATGCGGCAAGCGGTAATTACGTGAGCAAAATGAGTGACTACTGCGGCAGTTGCGAGTATGACGTTAAGCGCAAAACTGGCCGCGGTGCTTGTCCTTTGAATAGCCTCTACTGGCGTTTCATGATCAAACATCGCGACAGACTTGCGAAGAATCCCCGCATTGCCATGTTATTTAAAGGATGGGACAAACAGGGCGACGCAGAGAAAAAAGCCGTTTTGGATTATGCCGAAGGGCTTCTCGCTAATCTCGACACTCTTTAACGAAAGCAATTTCTGTGACGCGAGCCTAAACAAATAATGGCTGCCTGAAACTGGGCGTAGCGGAGGGATGCCGCGAGTCGAGAGGATTGAGAGGATTGAGAGGATTGAGAGACCGGGAAACTAGTTCACCAGTCTCTCACAACCAGTCATTATGCAGAGCTTGCGGCAAGCTTATCGATTTGGCTCAACAGAGTGTCAACGTCACTGCATTCGAATGGATCAGAGTCGCAATTATCGACCTTACCCGCTTCGGCGTTCAACAGTGAAATTACACCGTTGTCGACTAGCATCGAGTAGCGCCACGAGCGCTCGCCGAAGCCGAGATTTTCTTTCTTCACGAGCATTCCCATTTCGCGCGAGAATTCGCCGTTACCATCTGGAAGCATCTGAACTTTTTGCACCTGAAGCTGCTTCGCCCATTGAAACATTGAAAAAGCATCATTCACGCTAACGCAATAAACCTCATCAACTCCCTTCGCGCGAAGCTCGTCGTACTTGCTTTCGAAACCCGGCAAGTGCGTGCTGCTGCAAGTGGGTGTAAACGCCCCCGGCAGCGAGAATATCGCGACGCGGCGACCGTCAAAAATCTCTTCTGTTGTGACATCCTTCCAGACAAATGGATTGTCTCCGCCGACTGATTCGTCGCGTACGCGCGTCTTAAAAATTACCTGTGGCACTTTGTCGTTCACCGCGAGTGCCGGGGTGTTAGCCTGCTCGTTCATGTCTGGTCTCCTGCGCTTGTGCGCCAATTACTTCGATAGGCTGTTAGAGGAGCAAGCCCCTACACAGCTAAGCGCGCAGTTTAAACGCAAACAAGTAATCGGCAAAATTAAATAAAAAGATGAGAGCAATCGTAATTATCGATTAGATGAAAATCAGCGAATCTAGCTACTTAACGGTAATTGGCTGCCAGGTTTTGTGCCTGGACATCACTGATTCGACACTGTGCTTACATACGCCGGCCTGATTAATCAGTTTGCTTTCACACACGTCGCAGCGCACACACTCTTTAAAATTAACCTTTTGCATCCGTATCGCGCCCGTTGGGCAAGCATTCTCGCAGACCTTGCACACCTCACACTGCGGCACCCGCTTAATTCTCCAGAAGGCAGCAAGGCTAAGCACGCCGAGCGACGCGCCAAGTGGGCAAGCATAGCGGCAATAGAAGCGCGGCACGAAAACACTGCCAACCACAAAGAGCAACAGAATCGCCCAAAGGAGAAACGATTGGCTTTGGTAGAAAAGCGTGCCGAAAGGCTCGAAATATTGAAATACAGAGAGCTCAGAGAAGTTGACCGCCGTGACAAGTATTCCAGCGAGAATGACGTATTTAAGCCAAAGTGCGCGATCGTGAAGCCACTGCGGCAGAGTGCGACGCCAGCGCTTAGGGACGATCCGTTCGAGGATGTCTTGCAAAGCACCGAACGGACACAGTGAAGAGCAAAAGACCCGCCCCCAAAAGACCGTCGTCACTAATGTAAACACGACAAGGATAAGCAAGGGCAGATCGTTTAAAAACAGCCCAGGGCCCTGTTTGATGAAATTTGTTAGATGGGATACCGAAAGGAAAGTGCCGTTAATAAAGCCGAGATACACGAACGTAAACAGCAGTGCTACCCAGCGCAGCCGCGCATTTTTGAGCAGAAACGCGGTCATCGCCACACACAAGAGGAGGACAAGCAAGGCGATCTCGCTCCACGGTGCACTGTTGAGTAATGCCTGCAGATTTGTCTCGACGGGTAAATCGGCATACTCGTCTTTGATATCAGGCAAAAATTCGGCCGGAACCTGTCGCCCCTGCGCCAACGCGAGCGCTATCGGCGGCACCTGATAGACGACCTGTTCGAGCTGATCGATGCTGTCGACTTCTACGCCAGTGTTGTAAAAAAGCGTAAAAGGCTGAGCGATGTCTACCTCGGGAGGCAACACGATTGCTCCGGCGAACCTCATTTGATCTCGGCTTTTCCCCGTTTCGGCGCTGCCGACATAGACGAACCGGCGGCGTTCGACCTGATAAGTCCACTCGCCCTGTTGCAGCGCCAAATTCTCTTGTCTGAACGGCGAGGAAGCGTTGCCGGCAATACCAATCAGCAAAAGCGTGCCTGCATTCACCCGATTGCTAGCCTCGCGTTCCGCGCGTGAATAATCTTCGCTCCCGACAAGCATTTCGCCGAGTTTCTCATTGCCCATAAACGCAACAGTCAACTCGATCTGCGAGCCATCTTCTAGCGAAACAGGCCAAGGCTTTACCAGCCCATCGTCGATTAACCCCTCCCAGGAAAGTGGCGAGAGCAGCGATAAAGCCTGATCTTCGAAACTCGCATTGGCGAAAATCGCAGCCTCGCCTAAGTAAGCGCTGGCGACTTCGCGGGCGCTGTTGCGAATACCTCGCGAAACGGCCCAGCTGCTTATCGTTGCACGCGAAACACCATCGATATCGCGGCCCACGCGAAAGCCGTCGGCGACACTTTTGCCTGCAAATTGATTGGGGAAGCGCTCGGAGTTTAAGAAGTCGCCGCGAATGCTTTTATACGATTCACGATAAAAAAGAATTTCAATTCCGGCCAGTTCACCTTCAAGGTCGATGCCTACCAATACCTCGATAGGCGCGCTGTAGCCAATTTCCTGCGGCTCGAAATCAGTTGTTTCGAACGCATAGCCAACAATCTCGGCGTCTTCTGCATTAGACGCATAGCCAACATAAATGGGCGGTTCGCCCTGTTTCGTAGAAAAACGCTCAGCTTGCGGAAGCACCTTCATAAGCTGTTCTTCCGAGATCTGCGCAGACTGGCCGAATGTCGCTAACGCATAGCAAGACGTCATTAGCGCAAGCAAGGATCTGAAAACAAGGTGAAATGAGGCGCGCATGTAGGGCAATACTCCTTAGTTTTCTTATTTTCATGGCACGCATGAATAGATATTTTTACTCTGTTTGCGGCCTAGGCAGAGCGCATTAGAACAGTCCAATTGATCATGCTCAACGAAGAATCACAATTTGGAACGATCGAGCGGGAAAAATTGGCTAAAAATCATTCATCATAACCGGCCTACGCGCTCGTTTATCGCTTAAATACGCCTTCAAAAAGTGCGAAAGAAGATTAAATAACTTTATATATATCAGTACTATATGAGTATAATGGACTGTTTAAAAATAAACGCACCATTACAGAGCATCGAGAAGAAATTATCTACTGCCATAATTGGGTCATTATTGGACTTTTGCCGCTTAGGCACTTATCCTTCGTGGATGTCGTGGCACGTGGCGCGTTAGTTAGCAGTGGTTAAAAACTGATAACGCGCCTCACAGCTGTGGCTGAGTTAATTCTTAACCTGTTCGCAGGAAAAACACAGCTTACTTCTACAAGGGGAAAGTAAATGATAAACAGACCTAAAATGGCACGCAGGATTCTTCCTACTGCTATCGCGCTTGGTCTGCTCGCACCAGCTGGTTTCGCACCACTGGCGCTTGCTCAACAAGCCGATGAGATGGTTGAAGAGATTGTAACGATCGGTTCGCGCCGTCCACAGCGCAGCAATACCGATTCATCAGTTCCTGTCGACGTGATCAGTGGTGACGAGTTCGTCAACATGGGCTTCGCAGACATGGACGATATGTTGAAGACGGCGATCCCTTCTTACAACGTGGCGCGTAACGAAATTTCAGACGCAGCGACAATTGTTCGTCCCGCTAACCTCCGCGGACTGCCACCTGATAACGTACTCATTCTCGTTAACGGCAAGCGTCGTCACCGTTCAGGCGTTATCGCTGAGCTAGGCGGCTCCTTGTCATCTGGTTCGCAAGGTGCGGACATCAGCGCGATTCCTTCGATGGCAATCAAGCAAGTCGAAGTCCTTCGTGACGGCGCTGCAGCCCTTTATGGCTCAGACGCGATCGCTGGCGTAATCGGCTTCCAGCTGAATGATTCTTCTGAAGGTATGTCTCTCGAGGTTCGCACCGGCGAGTCTGGCGAAGGCGACGGTGGTCTTACTCAGGTTCAGGGAAATATCGGCCTACCTCTCGGTGATGACGGCTTCCTGAACATTACAGGTTCGTGGATGGAGCAGGATCCAACAAGTCGCTCTTTACAACGTACCGATGCCATCAACCTCTTGACTAACGGCAACGCGGCGCAAAAAGCGAGCGTTGCTTCTCCATACGCACAAGTTTGGGGAGCTCCAGAGCAGATAGACAACTACAACATATTCGTTAACTCTGGCATCGAAGTCAGCGACAGCCTAGAAGTTTACGCGTTCGGTAACTACGGCGCGCGTGAAACGCTCGGCGGCTTCTACTACCGTAACCCTAACTCTCGTGGCGGCGTTTACACTAACGGCTCTACACGAGCGGTGGTTGACACTAATATCCGCAACCGAGCGACTGGCGTCACCTCTAACTGCCCAGCCCTCACGAGCCCAGGCTCAGGCGGTAACGGCGTTCCTCTAAACCAAGCAGCTGTAGCGGCAGACGCGCTAGCGCTGGCTAATCTGCCTAGCAACTGTTTTGTAATGAACCAGCCGACGCCAGGCGGCTACACACCACAGTTTGGTGCGCAGCTTAAAGACGCGAGCATCGTCATTGGTGGCCGTGGTGACATTACGCCTAACCTCAGCTACGACATTAGCGGAAGCTATGGTCGTAACGCGGTTAGCTTCCTCATCAACAACACGTGGAACCCTTCAAACGGTCCCGACGGTTTTGTTAATGGCGAGCTTCAGCGTAACTTCGACCTGGGTCAGAACGTACAGTCAGAGACAAACTTTAACATTGACATGAACTACACCATGCCTGTTGATGCGTTCGCCTCAGACCTGAACATTGCCTTCGGTGGTGAGTGGCGCGACGAGCGTTTCGAAACTATCGTTGGTGAGAAGAACTCATGGGTTGCTGGACGCTTTGCGTTCCAAAACGTTGACGGTTCTAACACTTACAGCGATGGCGTAACGCCACTACCTAACCTGAGCATCGGTGCGCACGGTTTTGCGGGCTTTAGCCCTGAGCAAGCCGGCTACTGGGGTCGTTCAAACTACGCGGTTTACACAGACCTCGAAGCTGATATCACTGACTCGTTCACCGCAGGTGTTGCTGTTCGCTACGAAGACTTCGAAAGCTTCGGCGATACAACTAACTTCAAGGTTTCTGGTCGCTATCGCTTAACCGACGCACTTGCAGTTCGTGCGTCATACAACACTGGTTTCCGCGCCCCGACTCCTGGTCAGGAAAACGTAACAAAGCTTTCAACTATTACTGTTGACGGTGAGTTGCAGCAGCGTGGTCAGATCCCACCAACCAACCCAATCGCTGGTGCTCTTGGCGCTCAGGCCCTCAAGCCTGAAGATTCAAAGAACTATTCGCTTGGTATGGTTTGGGATGTTACTGGTGACATTAACGTAACCGTTGACTACTTTAACATTGAGATCAAAGACCGCATCGCGGCGACTGGAACTATCGATATTTCCAGCCGCAGCGCTATTGCGGGTGTTGGTTGTCCTGATGCCTTGGCAGCCGGAAGAAACCTCGCTCTCTGCTTGCAAGAAGCTGGCGTGCCAGGTGCAGCTGATCTCAGCTCGGTTTCGTTCTACACCAACGACTTCGCCACTACCACACAAGGTATTGACTTAGTTGCTACGTGGAACCTTGATTTCGGCAACATGGGTAACGGCACATTAAACGCCGCATGGAACTGGACTGAGACTGAAGTTGATAACGCAGGCCAAGAAGTTAACCGCAACCGTGTTGTAGGTCTGGAAAATCAGAACCCACAAAACCGTGGCGTCTTCACTTACAACCACTTCCTGAACGACTTCCGCTTCCTCGCGCGTCTCCGCACGTACGACGATTGGATCGATTCAAACTGGAGCGGTGACACGACTCCACGTGGAGCGGATGGCCTAGGTTACTCGATCAACTGTGGTTTCAACACTGATAATTGCTACAGTGGCGAAAATGTAGTCGACCTCGAAGCTGCCTACACTTGGAACAGCAACTACACCTTCGTAGTTGGTGCGAACAATGCGTTCGACCAAGATGCAGCGATCAACCAGACTAACCTCGACGGCACCATCGGTGACGGCAGCCTGTACGCAGGCAGCACACCATGGGGCACAGAAGGTGCATTCTACTACGCACGAGTTCGCGTAGACTTCTAAGTCGCTTAGCCCCGATTCTTCGGAGCTAGCAACAAAGAAACAGAAAGGGAGACACGGAGACGTGTCTCCCTTTTTTTACATTCCCCCTGACACTTTCCTTTGCTTTTTCTGAACTCTTTTGCGTGCTTTCCTCATTCACACATAACTGTAGGGCCCGCGTCTAAAAACTCTGCTCAGTGATTTAGTATTACGCCCGATCCTGCGCAATAGCCAACTCCTCTAATCTAAGCGAGAATTACGCCTTGGCTCTATTTGGGAAAACTCTAACCATGCGATTCTTTTTGCCTTCACTTCCATACCTTCTAAATCCGCTCCGTTTGCGCTCGCCCATTTTAAACCCTCTCATTCGGAGCCTTCGCCTCACAGTCAGATGGCTCGCGTTAGCCAGCCTAGTCACTTTAATTTTGGGCTGTTCGAGACCTGCAGCAATCACGTCGGATAAGCTGACCGCCGACGTTATTATCGACAATGCCCGAATCTACACTTTTGCATGGGGCGAACCCGATGGTGAGGGTAATCCGACGAGTAAGGCACCCGTTATTGCAGGAAATTGGAGCCCCGACGCGACTGCAGTTGCTATTAAAGCCGGCATCATTGTGGCTATAGGCTCTAGCGCAGAAATCGCTCCTCACAAAGGCGAATCCACCGAAATAATCGACGCAATGGGCGCAACTTTATTGCCTGGATTTACCGACTCGCACACACATATCGAAGAACTCGGCGCGACGCTCGATGATGTGAATCTAAAAGGTGTGATCGACGAGGCAGAGGCGATCGCGCGTGTGGTTGCGCATGTCGAGGCGAATCCTGTACCCGCGGGTCGGTGGATTGTCGCCCGCGGCTGGGACGATGGCCTGTGGGCTGACCGCTACCCAACACACGACGCACTCACCGCCGCCTTTCCTGACAACCCTGTGCTAATGGATGGTACCAACGGTTTCGGCGCTTGGGGCAACAGACTCGCCATGAACGCCGCAGGCATAATAACCGGTGCGCCCGACCCCACCGGCGGTGAAATTCTTCGCGACGCTGACGGTGAGCCAACCGGCGCTGTGCGCAACCGCGGCGTAGCACTCTTCCGCAGCGCAGTGCCCCCGCTTAGCGACGAGCGTCTACAGCGGCGACTGGTCAATGGCCTTCAACTCATGGCCGATGCAGGCTACACCGGTGTACACCATGCCGGTGTAGACACGCGTTTAATGGCCGCCTACGAGGCACTTGCCGAGCGCGGAGAGTTATCGCTTCGAGTCAGCGCGATGATTAGCGGGCGCGACAAGCCACTTATGAAGGCGTGGCTTACGCGCGGCACCCAACGGTTAGGTGATGACAATAAACTCTTTGTGCATTCGGTTAAGGGCTATTACGACGGCTCCCTCGGCGCGCGCGGCGCGAAGCTCTTAGAGGACTACAGTGACAGAGAAGGACATATTGGTGTGTCCGGAGAGGAGTATGGCTTCTTCACCGAAGAAATAAGCGCGATGCTGCAGGCAGGCTTCCAAATCAATGTACATGCTATTGGCGACGGCGGTAACCGCGAAGTCTTGCATTTCCTGCGTGATAATTTCGCCCGCGACCCTGCACTGCAGAAGAACCGTCATAGGATAGAACATGCACAAGTTGTGCACCCCGATGATTTCGCCCTCTATGACGAACTCGATGTCATCGCCTCAGTGCAGCCGCCCTTCGTCGCCGAAGACAAAGTATGGACCGAAGATCGCATTGGCCATGCGCGCTCTGCCGGTGCTTATGCTTGGCGCAGCTTTCGCCGCAACAACACGCCACTCGCCTTTGGCTCGGATTTAATGGGCTACGATTGGAATCTCTTTTACGGCTTGCACTCGGCGATAACTCGCCAAAGCACCGACTCGCAGCCGCCTGGGGGCTGGTTTCCCGAGGAAAAACTCACCACGGAAGAGTCTATCCGCGGCTACACAAGCGGTGCAGCCTACGCAGCCTTCCTCGAGAAGGAGACGGGCACACTCGAAGTGGGTAAATGGGCGGACATGACTCTCGTCGATATCGACCCCTTCGAGGCCATTGCCCGCGAGCCTGTAGCGCTATTAGACGGGCGTGTTTTGATGACAATTGTGGGCGGGCAAAAGGTTTTCGACGCGGCGCGCTAAGCGCGGCTAGATTCTGCTATCATGCGCGCCCAACTCTAAGAGCGCACTCTCGTGTCACAGACTCCTCTTTCTAACAGCCCTAACACCGCTAACAGCGCTAATAGCGCTGATACTGTATCAGGCTTCGACAACCTGCCCTTACGAGGCGAAATTCTAGCTGCGGCTAAAGCCCTCGGTTACAGCGTAATGACGCCGGTTCAGTCTCAAAGCCTACCGACGCTCATCGAAGGGCGAGACCTGATCGCGCAGGCTAAAACCGGCAGCGGCAAAACTGCAGCGTTTGCAATAAGTCTTCTTAACCGACTCGACGAGACGCAATACCATACGCAGGCGCTGATTGTGTGTCCCACTCGCGAACTCGCCGAGCAGGTAGCTGAGGAAATACGCCGTCTCGCACGCGGCATTCCTAATGTAAAAACCCTTACTCTCTGTGGCGGCCGTCCGATGGGGCCGCAGCTAGCCTCGCTAAAACGCGCACCGCATATCGTGGTCGGAACACCCGGTAGGCTGCTCAAGCACCTAGAGAAACAGACACTTAAAATCAACAAGGTTGAGACCCTCGTCCTCGATGAGGCCGACAGAATGCTGGGTATGGGTTTCATCGAAGACATAGACGATATCGACGACTATCTGCCGACGACGCGTCAGACGCTGCTTTTCTCGGCAACGTATCCCGATGAAATTGCACAGCTAAGTGCAAATTTCCAGACTGACCCTGTAGACATACGTATCGAATCCGATACCCCCAACGCGCAGATAGAAGAGTTTTTTTACGAAGTCGATCGCGTAGATCGACTGCAAGTAATCCTCCGCCTCCTCGCTCTGCACAAGCCCGAGTCGACGCTCATCTTCTGCAACCAGAAACATCAGTGCGAGCAGCTTAAAGACGATCTCTGGGAAGAAAAACTCCATGCCTCGGCACTGCACGGCGACATGGAACAGTATGAGCGCGACCGCACGCTGATTCAGTTTTCGAACAAGAGCACGTCGATACTTGTGGCGACAGATGTCGCCGCTCGCGGCCTCGACATAAACGAACTCGACCTCGTGATCAATTTCGAACTCAGCGCAGATCCCGAGGTTCATGTGCATCGAGTTGGTCGAACGGGTCGTGCCGGTCGCGCAGGAGTCGCGGCAAGCCTCGTTATGCGCTCTGAGGAAAACCGACTCGCGGCGATTAACAACTACCGTCATACCTCGCACGAGACCCTCTCTCCGGACATTCTTCCTGCGTGGGGCAACGTTAAGCTCTACCCACCCATGGTGACTCTGAGCATAGGCGGTGGCAAGCGCGACAAATTACGCCCTGGAGATCTCCTTGGCGCACTGACCGCGAGTAAAGAAATAGACGGCATCTCGATTGGAAAAATCAATGTTCTCGATAAAATTACCTACGTTGCCCTTGCTCAGGAGAGCGCCAAAACAGCACTAGCCCTGCTTAACGAAGGCAAAATCAAAGGCAAACGCTATCAAGCTAGACGACTGCGCTAACCGTCACTTAGCGTTATAATATCCGCTTAATAAGGGTAAAGTTACCCTGAATATTCACTTCACGTTTTGGAAGGTTCCATGGCTAATATTACTGTTTACACCAAAAATTTGTGCAGCTTTTGTTCGGCAGCCAAACAGCTACTCAAGAATAAAAACTTTGATTACAAAGAAGTGAACATGGAAGGCAATCAAGCACTCATGATGGATGTTATGACCAAATCGGGGCAGCGCACTGTGCCACAAATTTTCGTAGGCGATGTCTCTGTCGGCGGTTATCGTGAACTTACGGCCGCTATGTCGAATGGCGAGTTCGCCAAATTAGTTGGCAAGGGCTAAGCAGAGAGAAAACCCTACTAAAGAGGCGCCACTTGCAGAAGAACGAGCATTTCCTACGCCTTCGCTCACACAGCGTCGCCCTCGGGCTTATTGCCCTGACGCTTGGCCTCCTCGCGGGCGTCGCCGTGCTTAGCGGCGACGACTTCGGCCGCGTTAACCTCCTCTACTCCTTAAGCCTGTTTGCACTCCTGCCGTCGATTGGCTTAGTCGTTACCTTGCTATTGCTTTTCTTGGGTCGCCGCAGTGGCGTTGCAGCACTGCTTATCGAACTGCCTCTTGCGCCCAAAACACTTACCTCATTGCTTCTCACCCAAAGAGGCGGCGTGCGCCGTCAAACGGCACTTTTCTCACTCAGCCAAAGCCTGGTGCTGGCATTCGCAACGGGCAATCTCATGGGCTTTGTTCTGATGCTTTTGGCAACCGATGTCAGTTTCGTTTGGCGCAGCACATTGCTCGACGCAGCCACTTTATTCCCGATTCTCGATACGCTAGCGTCGCCATGGGGATGGTGGCAAGCAGCCCAGCCGTCTTTAGAGATGCTAAATCAGACACAAGATTTTAGACTGCAAGGAACGTCATTAGAGGCTAATTACGTCGGGCAGTGGTGGCAATTTCTGTTGGCCGCCCAGCTCTGCTACAGCATCGTTCCGCGCGCTCTTCTTTGGTTGTTCGCAAACAGTAGATTCAAACGCGCCGCGCTGCTTCAAGACAGCGCGCAAGACCCAAGCCACCAGCTTACAGCCGTAACACCGGCGGCAGAGTCGGACAAGTTAGCGGCTTCGGTAAGCGTAATCCCTGCTAATGCTGTGCTTTTCGATTGCGCACATACCTCCGACGCTCTTCTGTCAAAGATAGAGAAAAGCCTGCGAGCCTCTGCTAGTTACAGAGCCCCCACAAGCTTTGACTTTAATCTCGACGGTGTTAGCCCGACGAGTACACCCCCTCTTGTTGTCGTCGTTCGCAGCTGGGAGCCTCCCCTTGCCGAACTTGCCGATTCGCTTCTCGCAGCCTTTACGGCCGAGCAACGCCAAAATCTCTTCATCGCTCCGATAGATTGGGAGTCAAGTCAGCATCAAGGCGACCATTTAATACAACCAACCGTCGCGCATACGCAGGAATGGCGGCGTTTTTGCGAAAGCGCTTTGGGCTGTACTCATCTTGCTCTTTTTGAGGCACAGGCATGACTCGTACGGATACGCCTAGTTTCGCAGTAGTCGGGCATCCCAACAAAGGCAAATCGTCTATTGTTGCGGCACTTGCGCAGAACGACGCCATCGATATTTCCAGCCGCAGCGGCACGACTCTGCATTCAGAGCCGTTCGAAATTGCCATCGGCGATGCTGCCTACACGCTTATAGACACACCCGGATTCCAACGCCCTCGCCGCGCGCTCGAATGGCTCAATGGGCATGCAACCAGCGCAGATCAACGCCGCCAGGCGATTGCACTCTTTGTCAGCTCCGCCGACTGTGCCAAGCAGTTCCCCGACGAGGTCGCGTTGTTAAAACCTATTTCAGAGGGCGCTGCGATACTCTATGTGGTCGACGGCTCGCGCCCGTACAATCCAGACTATGAAGCCGAAATGGAAATCTTGCGCTGGTGCGGCCAACCCAGTATGGCGCTTATCAATCCTATCGAGTCCGGAGATCATCTCGACACCTGGCAGCAAGCGCTGTCGCAGTTTTTTAAGGTCGTGAGGGTTTTTAACCCAATGCTCGCGGACAGGCTGCGGCGCGATGAAATCCTCGAAGCCTTCTCGATCATCGCGCCCGAGTGGCGAACGAGAATTGATCTTGTACGCATCAACTATACTGAACAAGATCGCAGGCGAATCGCTGACGCAAGCCAATTGCTCGCAGAGACACTCGAACGGCTTTGTTTCTTTCAGTTGAGTCAGCAGACTTTGAGCAAGTCCCAAGCAGAAAAACTCAAGCCTGTTTTGAAGGCACGCTATTTCGCCAAAATGCGTGCCATCGAGTCGGCAGCACACAGCCGCTTAAAAGAACTTTTTGACTATCGTCATCTCGACAGCGAAATAGCAGACCTACCTATCGAAGGTGATCTGTTCGATACAGAGAAGTGGGTTGTTTGGGGCTTAGATCGCAAGCAGCTTGCACTCACAGCAGGCATCGCGGGCGCCGGAACTGGCGCGATAGTTGATGCTGCGACCGCAGGTGCAAGCCTCCTGCTAGGCGCGACAACAGGTGCTTTACTCGCCGGCGGCAGCGCGTGGTTTGGCGCCGACAAGATTGCAAATTTCAAAGTCATGGGCCTGCCACTCGGTGGTTTCGAGGCGCGACAAGGGCCTAGCGCTAACCGCAATTTTCCCTATGTTATTGCAGGAAGGTTCATAGGGCTCTTAGAGGCATTGCAGAATAGAACGCATGCACAGCGTGGACTTTTAACGATTACCGACGCGACACTTCAAGAGAGAATCGACGCCCTAGGCAGTCGCCAACGCAAAGCGCTCGCAGCTGCACTTTATCGATTGAGTTCACAGAAAGGGGTCGACGATTTGCCGAGTGCACTCGGCCCTCTTCTCGCAGAGATACCCCAGACGAACATTCAGTAACGCAGGCGCCGGCTTACTGCTGCATTGTTATCGAAGCACCGCCACCGATTTGATCTGCGCCCACACTTGAGAGCCTACGGCGAGTTCAAGATAGTCCGCTGAGCGGCGCGTAATTCTCGAGAGCAGCATCCCGCTGCTGCCCCGACTAGCCTTTGATTGCTCATCCATTACCTTTGACTCGTCGAATGCCGCAGTTGACTGATGATCTAAGCAAAGCTTAACCAGCACTGCGCCCTGTGACAGACACGCCGAAATCTCGATCACAGTTGCCGGCAAGGCATTGAGAATACTTGTGTCTGTGTGCTGGGACAGCGTAAGGCTGACATCACGCGCGTCGACTCGGACGCGCAGAGTCTCCCCTTCGGCGCGACCATTGTCCGCGAGTAATAATTCACCTCCGCTAAAACCAACGCGCATAAGAGCCCACTGCGCCTCGCGCGCGAGTATTGTCGTCTCGAGCACAACACCCGCATCGTCTAACTGCAGGGGCGAATCCAAGGCTGTCAGTACGTCGGCAAGGCTACCATCGGCAACGACGCGTCCTTTATCGAGCACAACCACCCAATCGGCAAGGCGCGAGAGTTCGTCGATAGAGTGGGTAACATAGATGATTGGTATCTCGAGCTCGTGGCGAAGTTTCTCTAGATACGGCAGTATCTCACGCTTACGTTGGGTATCAAGAGAGGCGAGCGGTTCATCCATCAATAGCAATTCGGGCTGGCTGAACAGGGCACGGGCTATTGCAACACGCTGTTTTTCGCCGCCGGAAAGTTGATTAGGCTTTCGCTGCAGCAGGTTCTCAATACCTAATAGCTCAATCACTTCCTTGCTACTCAGTACGCTGCGAGAGGAGTCTGCTAGATCGACTCTTTTCTGCGCATAGCTCAAATTGCCTTCGACCGTAAGATGCTCGAACAGGCTGGGCTCCTGAAAGACATACCCAATCGGCCTTTTATGCGTAGGTACAAATACCTCATCGCCCTGCCACTGATCGCCGCCGATACTTAGTGTGCCTCCCGGCGCATGCATAAGCCCCGCAAGGCAGCGCAGCAGAGTCGTTTTCCCCGAACCCGACTGCCCATACAAGACAGTCACTCCTTTCGCAGGTAGGGCTAGATTAACGTCTAGAACGAACTCGTCATAACAGTGCGTGAATTGAGCGCCTATCGGCACGCCAGTGTCGCGAGCCATGCGCTAAACCCTCGGCCCGACACTGCTGCTCGCACGCCGATTAAAGGTGTATAGCGAAAACAGGACAACGAAACTAAACAGCAGCAATGCGCCAGACAGCCAATGCGCCTGACCGTAGTCGAGTGCTTCAACGTGATCGTAAAGCTGGACCGAGACAACTCGAGTTACCCCAGGAATATTGCCGCCAATCATCAACACCACACCAAACTCGCCGACCGTATGCGCAAAGCCTAGTATCGCTGCTGTGATAAATCCTGGCTTCGCAAGTGGCAGGGCAACACTCGCAAACCGATCCCAAGGGCCCGCTCGGAGAGTTGCTGCAACCTCAAACGGCCGCTCGCCAATCGCTTCGAACGCGTTTTGCAGGGGCTGCACAACAAACGGCAGCGAATAAAAACAAGATGCGATGACAAGTCCCCAAAAGGTAAAGGGCAGCAGGCCAATGCCCAATGACTGCGTTAACGCACCGATTGGCCCGTTAGGCCCCATAGTGAGCAAGAGGTAAAAACCGAGCACGGTGGGGGGCAAAACCAAGGGTAAGGCGACGATCGCAGCAATAGCGCCCTTGAACCAGACACGCGTGCGCGCAAGCCACCAGGCAATTGGGGTGCCGACAAGCAACAAGACCAGCGTGACAGTCGCGGCGAGTCGCAGCGTAAGCCAAATAGCCGCCAGGTTCTCATCCATCCGTTTTCTCCACAGACCCAACCGGCCCGACCGCGTCACTCCCTACCGAATAGCCAAAGCTATTAAGAATACTGACTGCCTTTGCACTTTTTAAAAAGGTCATAAATTCTTGTGCCGCGCTGTTCTTTAGGCCTCTTGTCAGCAGGACCGCATCTTGGGCGATCGGCGAATGCAAGTGTTGCGGCACCCGCCAGAGCGATCCTTTAACGAGCTCGCCATCAACTAAAACCTGTGACATCGCAACGAAACCCAGCTCGGCATTACCTGTTGTCACAAACTGATAGGTCTGCGAGATGTTCTCTCCAATTACCCGTTTCCCCGCCAGCGCCTGCGTTAAGCCCAGGCTAGCAATCACCTGCTGTGCAGCCAAACCATAGGGTGCTAGTCGAGGGTTCGCCTGCGCGAGCCGGACGAAATCGCCGGCTCGAAGCGTCTCTGCATTAACAATAACACCGTCATCAATAGTCCATAGTGCCAGCGTGCCACGCGCATAGGTTTGCTGCGAAGCCGCAATGGCAAGTCCGTCTTTAACAAGCAGCGCGGGTTTTTCGGTGTCTGCCGAGAGAAAAACATCGAAAGGCGCACCATTGTAAATCTGTGCGTAAAGTTTTCCTGATGAGCCTTGAGAAAGACGGACGGAATGGCCTGATTCTTGCTCGAAGGCGAGCGCAATCGCACGCGCAGGCAAAGAGAAATTGGAGGCAACAGCAATGAGTGCCTGCTCGGCGAAACAGCTTAACGGCGCGAAAGCCAGCAACCAGGCTGCGGTCAAAAACTGTATCGGAAAACGCCTCATATTCACTGCTCGGAAATAGGAGGCGTCAGTTTAGTGTGATTAGTACGGGCGGGCAATTACTAGCCTAAAGCCTCTCTTGCTAGTAATTGCCGTGCAGCATCAGTCTGGCGCGTTTGCCAGGTCTTCACGCAGGGTGCGGGTCGCGAGCACAAAATGACAAGACGACCAGAACAACGCTGCCGGGATCAGGAAGACCATGGCATAACGGAGAGATTCAACACCGTAGGTAGGCTCGAGATAATCGCTCAGGAATCCTACCGCGCTCGGCCCCATTCCCAATCCAATTAAGTTGAGGATAAAGAACAAAATAGCCGACGCCATCGCTCTCATTCTCGCACCCACTAGTGCATGCGCCGTGGCAATAGAGTTGCCGAGGTATACATTAATCAATAGGCCTGGGATACAAGATAAAATGAGTGCAGTGTATTTTGACTCGGTAAGGAATACCGTGATGAAAAAAGGCACACCAATGAAACCTACTATGGCGGGCACCCACAGATACCAGCGCTTATCTCGTGGCGCGAGCTTGTCGGCAATCATACCGCCGCCCAAAATACCAATCGCACCTAACAAACCAGACGACAGCGCAAGCCATGTGCCTAGTTCGCCAGTGCCCATTTCGTGGCTACGGATAAAGAACGACGCTTGCCAATTTACCGTACCATAGGCGGCGAACGCGTTGAGACCCGCAGCAAGCGCCATATGCCTGAACGAGCGGCGGCTCCAGAGCAGTCCCAATACGTCGCCCAAAGGCGCAACGGCAGTATTGACCACTCTGCCTTCTGACAACCCGCGTATAGGCTCTTTGAGCGTATAACGAATGACCAGGGCGATGACGATCCCGGGGGCTCCAACGACTGCGAAGGCCACGCGCCAACCGAAGAATTCATTCAGCCAACCGCCGAAGAGAAAGCCAAAGAGGATGCCAATGTTCACCCCTGTCGAATAAATAGAAATGGCTGTAGCGCGCTTCTCAGGAGGGAAAATGTCAGAAATAATTGAGTGTGATGGCGGGCTGCCACCAGCTTCACCAATACCCACGCCGATTCGAGCAAGGAATAACTGGAGATAGTTTTGAGCCAGGCCGCTAATCGCGGTCATAAAGCTCCAAATGCCGATTGCGTAGGCGACGATATTACGGCGATTGCCTCTATCAGCCCAACGTGCAATCGGTATACCAGCGGACACATAAAACATCGCAAAAGCGAATCCGGTGAGCAGACCAAGCTGACCGTCCGACAGACCGAGATCGGCCTTAATAGCCTCTTGCAAGATTGACAGCAGTTGCCTATCGATGAAATTAAAACAGTAACCTACAGTGAGTAGCCCAAGCGCATAGTTTCGTGTCTTGTTGCTCAGATAGGGATTGTCGATTTTTGGTGAAGATTCTGTCGAATCTAAAGGGGTCGATGGTTCGGCCATAGTGGATTCTCTTCCGTCTTATTGTTGTTATGCCCCAGCGTTGGCATTTTCCTATTTAGTACTTGGCTCGCACAGCGAATGAACGCTTAGCAGCAAACCCTGTATAGCAGATCAAAGACGAGAAGTGTACTCGAGGAGTGATGCGGGATGGCTATCACAACTGCGTCCTGGCACCAGCAGCGGTATTTGATTGCCACTTAATTATCCGCTCGCGCTCCGAAGAAATAGAGAGTTTAAGCTGGAGGCTGGTAAGAGGATTGCCTAAAGGCGCACTCTAAGATGAGTGCGACATTTAGGCTTTTAATTTAGACTTTTAATTTAAACAGGGTAGATGGTACCAGGATATGGCGCGCCCAGAGAGATTCGAACTCCCGACCAACTGGTTCGAAGCCAGTTACTCTATCCAGCTGAGCTATGGGCGCAGACTGAAGAGTATAGCCAAGTTATCATCACCGGTCACCGTTCTATTAAGCTATTTTCCTTGATAGTTTACTCTAGGCAAATTTCCCCTATCCACGACGCGGGTCTATGTGATTTACTCCGGCTCGATTTCAGATAAGACTATGGTTCGGGATTGATGCAAAATATTAATTCACAGGCGAGCGCCCAAAATACAACCTTCAGCGCAGGTTCAAGGCCGCAACAACGACGTGCTTTGGAAATCATGGGTTGGATAGTCTTATCGCTATTAATCATTACCGGCCTCTCTTCAGTGATCGGTCGCGCATTATTTCTGAATGATGCAATCGCAATAGCACCAGTGGATCCAATCCTTGAATTTGGCGCATTCGATAGCCGCTACTACACTAACTTCGCAGCAACAGTTCTTCATCTTCTCCCAGGGCTTTTCATATTTATATTGGGGCCGATTCAATTTATGCCGAGCCTGCGTAAGCGTTGTCTAAAATGGCATCGTATCAGTGGGCGAGTCTACGTTGCCTCTGGTTTCACGGGTGCTGTTAGTGGGTTTATAATAGGGACACAAGACCCTTTCATGGGTTTCACCGGACAGGGCTTCAACGAAGCAATGGCGACTGTATTCCTCTCCGCGTATGTTTTTTTCTGCCTGACTATGGCGATCTATCACATTCGGAACAAACGCATTGGTCCACATAGGGAGTGGATGATTAGGGGCTTCGCTCTAATGACAGCGATAGCAACGGAGAGACTATTGCTAATCGCCTTTCAAGCAACGCTCGACGTCGATATCGGCATCCTTTTCGGTACTACGTTCTGGATGGCCGCGATTCTAAACCTTGCCGTAGCAGAGAGCTGGATAAATCTAACGCGCACACCCGGCAATGGGGCTGCGCACTGGAAAAACTTAGATCGGCGAGCGAAGAGTGTATAGGGAGTAGTAATGGATCAGCTCACTTCTATAGAGACTATCGCTACAGTAATCCAATTGGCTGTCGCTCCTGTATTTTTGCTTGCGGGTATCGCCGGACTACTCAACGTGTTGTCGATTCGTCTTGGGCGTGTTGTCGATCGCGTACGAGTGGTTGAAACGCGGCTATTTAAAGAAATCCACGACGATCATCGCGCGTTACTCCAGTCCGAGACGAATTCTCTATGGAACCGTATTCGCTTAGTCGACTGGTCTATTCGCACCTTTGTCGCAGGTGCGTTAATAGTCTGTTTAGTCATTGTTGCGCTGTTTCTTAGTGAATTGTCGCAATTCAATCTGTCTGCAGCTATCGCGTTTCTATTCGTCTGCGCAATGGTGTTGGTGATCATAGGACTCTTGCTGTTCTTATTTGAGGTAAGCGTCTCAACGAGCAGCATCCGCGAAGGCATCGACTCGATGATAAAAGAAGAACTCGATCATAAAATGGAATCGCTCGACGAGTGACCTAAGCTGCGCGAGCAGCGGCAGTCGCTGCCGCTTTCGCTGTCACGCTAGCATCCAAACCGCGCAATGTTTTGCTGAGGCCGAAGAAAAGCCCAACGACAATCACGAGTAATACGCAGGCGCCGAGTATCGAATTAGCTGCGCCGATATGGTCCGCAGCTATCGCCATAGGAAATACGCCGATAGGCGTGAGTGCATAGGAGAGCATCATGAAGCTGCTCATGCGGCCACGAACACTGTCGTCTACTAAGAGCTGAATAGCGGCGTTATTCACGGTCTGACTAGCGCTCATGCACATATTGGCAAGCAGCAAAGGCACCAGCGCAACATAGAAGTTACTGGTCTCGACGAAAATCGCGAGAAATACGCCAAAAGCCACCGTACTCCAGAGCATAAGTTTCACTCGTCGCGGTGAATCGCCGCGTTTAATTATCCACACAGACCCTAGAAGGCCGCCAACGCCACCCACCGCCATCAGCGTGCCCATTCCACTCTCGCCCACGCCCCACGCCTGTTCGGCCAGCATCACCAAAATACTTTGGAAAGGCATAGCTAAAAACATGGGGACTAAGCCGAACAGCAGGCACAGCAAAACCGGGCGGTTGTTGCGGATATAGCTGAAACCCTGACCAATGTCGTCGAATAACCCTTTTTTTACGTCGCCTTCACTGCCCGAACGACTGCGCCCTACGCCGAACATGCAGAGCACCGCCGACGAATAAAGCACAATCGACAGCATGTAAGCGCCCTTGTAATCAAACTGCGCAACAATGATGCCCATGAGCGCGGGACCGAATACTCGGCTCAAATTCATCACACTGCCGGCATAGGCCATTGCACTTTGCAGTTTGTCGGGACCAACAACTGTGGCGGTGATTGCCATACGCGCAGGCATGATAAACGGGAACGCACAGCCCGCGACAAATGCGGTGCAGAGCAAGTGCCAGAACTCTAAATAGCCAGTTAGCATCAGCGTGAGAATAAAAATCTCGTTGGCCACGATGAGCGACTGACCGATCAAAACCAACTGCCGACGCTCGACTCGATCGGTTATCGCCCCGCCGACAATCGAAGCAAAAATCATAGGAATAGCGACGACAAGATTAATGTAAGCAAGCGAGGTCGCGGAGCCGGTAAGATCCCAGGCGAGCAGTGTCCGCGTTAGCATTTGCCCATTCATTGCGAGAAAAAAGGTAGCGTTGCCTAGGAAGAGCCAGCGAAATTGAGCGATGGAGAACACGGCGAACGCACTTTCACGTGGTTCAATCGTCTCCAGAGTCGTCTGTTGATCTGGATGGTCTTGGGGGTTCTGTGTCGGGGTAGTAATTGGCGTTGCTCCTTCGGGGAGCCGGAAGTATAACCAAGCCTTCAATTATTGCTAGGTTAGCGGGCGATCTGTCGCCAATTGTTGCGATTCGCCGTCACTATTCGTACCAATTAGGGGCTTGCGTGTGAAATTCAGATTGCTTATTCTCGGCAGGTTAAGTCTGCCTCGCAGCCAGCCTTCATTCCATCTGTGAGGGCTGCTGCGCACCAAGGTTGCAGGTAAAGGTAGTACACACAGGTTACACGCCGAGAAAGACAAAAATTAAGAGACGGGAGAGTCAGCAATGATGACCAGCAAGCGGTTAATTACTTCATTCATGGTAAGCGCAGGTTTACTGGTAGGCAGTGCTAGCGCAGCAGCACAGTCGGGAACCGACATCTACGCAGGCGACTGGCCCGACTACCATGGCAATAAAGAGTCGCAGCGCTATTCTCCCTTAGACCAAATTAACGCCGACAATGTGAACTCACTAGAAATCGCTTGGCGCTTCTCTACGGCGAATTATGGGCCATCGCCCGAGTCGAACAGCACGTCGACTCCGCTGGAAATAGGCGGCGTGCTCTATGCCACCGTTGGCGCTACGCGCAATGTTGTCGCGCTCGACGCAACCAGCGGACAAGTACTTTGGCTCTGGCGCCCGCAAGAAGGCGCACGCTTTGACAAAGCGCCTCGCAAAGGTTCTGGACGCGGCTTATCGTATTACACACACGGTGACGAGAAACGCATCATTGTCGTGACCCCTGGCTTCTTTTTAGTCTCGCTCGACGCTAAAACCGGTATTCCTGACCCTTCTTTCGGTGACAATGGCAGTGTTGATATGTTCGATGGCCTCCGCCTTGCCGAAGGTCGAGACGATATTGATATCGGCTCTTCGATGCCGCCGCTCGTAATGAACGATGTTGTTGTTGTTGGGCCAGCTCACCGTGTGAGCATGCGTCCGCCTTCGAAAGAAAACGTGAAAGGCGACGTCAGAGGCTATTCGGCTATAACAGGTGAACACCTCTGGACATTCCGTACCATTCCTCAGCGAGGCGATGTCGGCTACGAAACATGGATGAATGATGGCGCAGAAATCAGCGGCAATGCCGGCGTTTGGGCGCCTCTGTCGGGTGATGCTGATCTTGGACTTGTCTATTTGCCGGTAGAGTCGGCCACTGGCGACCGCTACGGCGCAGATCGACCTGGCAACAACCTCTTCGCAAACAGCCTCGTCGCTCTCGATATCGCCACCGGCGAGCGTAAATGGCATTACCAGATCATTCACCACGACATCTGGGACTGGGATAATCCATCAGCGCCGATACTTGCCGATCTACCCAATGGCAAGAAAGTGATTATGCAAGTCACTAAACAATCTTACGTGTACACCTTCGACCGCGAAAATGGCGAGCCTATCTGGCCGATCGAAGAGCTTCCCGTGCCAGCGGGCGACGTGCCAGGCGAATGGTATGCACCTACTCAACCATTTCCTACCAAGCCCGCAGGTTTCGACCGGCAGGGCTTTACCGAAGACGATCTGATCGACTTTACTCCTGAGCTGCGCGAGAAAGGATTGCTCGCTGTGGCAGATTTCCGCCTCAGCCCGAGCCTTTACTCGCCGCCTTCGCTTAAAGATGCAGCAGACGGCACCAAGGGCACTCTGAGTCTGCCCTCGGCCACCGGTGGAGCCAACTGGGAAGGCAGCGCGATAGACCCTGAAACGGGCATGCTCTATATCCCCTCACGCACGACAATCTCTGTGTTGTCGGTAGAGAAAGATGAGAGTTCTGACGTCGCGTTTAGTCAGTCCTATGGCGTTCGCGTTCCGCGAGTTAACGGCTTGCCCATCGTGAAGCCGCCCTATGGACGCATTACAGCGATTGACATGAACTCTGGCGACCATGCCTGGATGATTGCGAACGCAGACACCCCCGAACGCATTGCCAACAACCCTGCACTCGAAGGCGTTGACCTGCCGCGCACGGGCATCGAAACGAAGTCTGGCATTCTGCTGACTAAAACACTGTTATTTGCTGGTGAAGGCGTTGGCGGAGGCCCAACATTGCGCGCCCACGACAAGATGACGGGTGAGATTCTCGCCGAAATCGAATTACCCAACGCACAGACCGGTGTGCCAATGACTTACGAGCATAACGGCAAGCAATATCTGGTCATGGTAGTGAGTGGCGGCGGTACTGCGGCAGAAATCGTTGCGTACGCACTGCCCTAACGGCTGCCATACCGCGACACATAAGATTCAATGACTTAAGATTTAATCAGGAGTACATAGCACCATGAAAAGCTTTTTTACCCGCGCCGTATTAGCACCAGCCATTCTTCTCACCGGCATGAGTGCGCAGGCGGCCGATTGGGTCATCGACAAAGCCGATTCGAAAGCTATTTTTAAGTGGACCTATTCCGGAACGCCTTATCAGGGCGAATTTAGAAATATTTCTGCGACTTTCGATATCGACCCACTAAACCCAACCGAATGTAAATTTGACGTGACCATTCCTATAATAGATATGGTTATCGATGATGCCGAAACGATGGACTATCTGCTCGACCTAGAATTATTCGACGTTGATCAGTTTCCAGTGGCGACATTTAAAGCAGAGAAGTGCAGCATCGATGGTATTGATGCGTTTACGTCGGAAGGGACACTCACAATTCGCGATCAAACCAACCCTATCTCATTCCCCTTTAACCTAAGTGTTGGAATGCAAGACGGCGGCGTGCGCTTTCATCTAACGAGCGAGGTAACCATCAACCGTCTCGAATACGGCGTTGGTCAAGGTTACTGGGCAAGCACTGCAGCAATACCGAATGAAGTGGTTGTCGAAGTCGATGTCTATGCGGTTCGACAGTAATAACCAGACATTCCCCCAAACTCTCCCTCCTCTACCTGTTAACAACTGGGTAGAGGCGTCATTGCACAAAGGCATAACATACCGTGAATAATTTAATTAGTTCGACCGCGCAACGTTTTCTGATTTTACTGACCTGTGCGGGTCTCCTCGCTTCATGCGATCGAATACTCACGCCCGATTTTGAGACCGACATTCAAGAGCTTGGTTCGGGGAATTACACGCTCGATCCAGACCATGCAACACTCCTGTTTAAAATTAATCACCTCGGCTTTTCCAGCTTCATCGGACGCTTCAATGACTTCGATGCCGCGCTCGATTTCGATCCAGAAAACATTGGCAATTCAACTTTAGAGGTCATTGTCGATGCTGCGTCGATAGACGTGAATAACCCCGAGTTTGCCGAAGAACTCCGCGGTGCAAGCTGGTTCAATACCGAAGCCTTTCCTCAGGCGGTGTTTCGCACCACTTCACTGCTCGAGGCCAACGATAACAACTTTATCTTTCAAGGCGACCTCACTCTGTTGGGCACAACTGCACCCGTACAAATCGAAATCGACTTCCACGGCGGTGGCAGAAATTTCCTGACGCGTAAAAACACACTGGGATTCTCGGCGAAAGTTGAGTTTCAGCGTTCTGTATTTGGCCTCGACAACCTTGTTCCGTTCGGCGTTGGTGACGACATCGAACTCGAGATTCACGTCGAATTTCAGGAAGCGTCGTAAATCACCAGAACCTCAAAGACCCACTAAAGACCCACTAAAGACCCACTAAAGCCGCGTTTTACGGGGCTTTAGTCTCCCCTCTCGCAAAGAAACCCAACCCGCCGCTTAAGCATCGCTAGGGCGCAGCTGCGAGCTCCTCTGAAAACTCCTTTGAGAATTCCTCTGAGAGTGCATTTGAGAGTGCATTTGAGAGTGCATTTGAGAGCACATCTAAGAGTTTAACTGTTTGTGACGGCGCATTGCTTAAAATGGGCCTTTTGGGCACACTAGCGCCCGTTACTGACCGCCATTCCTCGCTCTTTATTGGGCACCATTCATTGCGTTTTTCCTGCCGAGGATTCTCGACTCTGTGAGCTATTGGCATCGAAAACGCGTCAGGCATCGTATGCCTTTTACGAGACAAGCCAGTTCACCGGCTTCTGCCAAACTCTTTTGACCACCTGATGGGTACCCACCGCATTATGAAAATTAGATTTAGCCAGTTTTTCGTCACTAACCTCGTCGCACTTTCGCTCGCGGGCAGCTTCTCAGCCTCGGCATCGGCACAAACAGCAAGTGTCGAGCGCGGCAGCGACTTATTTTCAGCTGAGTGCTCACGATGTCACGTCCCGTCGCAGTGGGTTGGCGTGCTTAACAACAGTTGGTTGAACAAAAGCGGCGAAGAACTATTTACACAAATTCGCGCGACGATGCCTGCCGGAACACCGGGATCGCTCAGCGACGATGAATACTATGACGTGACAGCGTTTATCCTTGCCTCTGCCAACATCGCAATCGATGGCGGCATGATTAGCCATGCGGCTATTAATGCTCTTTCTATACAGCCTGGCGAGGCGGCACCGAGGACCAGTGCCGGCGACAGCACAGCGTGGACTCACTACAATGGCGACGAGCGCGCCAATCGCTATGCGCCTCTCGATCAGATAGATGCGACTAATGCAGCTGATCTCGCGATTGCCTGGAGCGTGGACACAGGTATTTTTGGGCCAAGACCCGAAACCTACAGTGTGACGACGCCGCTAATGGTCGACGGCAGACTTTTCGCAACCGCAGGCGCCACTCGTAATATCATTGCTTTAGACGCAGCGACTGGTCAGCTTTTATGGATGTGGCGCCCTGAAGAAGGTAAGCGCTTCGACGATGCCCCGCGAAAAGGCTCCGGGAAAGGGCTGAGCTATTACGACAATAATGGCGAAGGGGTCATCTTCACAATGACGCCGGGCTATACCCTCGTCGCCCTGCACGCCGCAACGGGTAAACCTGTAGAGTCTTTCGGCAAAAACGGCGTCGTCGATCTTCAAGACGGCCTGCGACTCGGCCCAGGCCGCGATGATGTGGATATCGGCATTTCGTTCCCCCCCCTCGTCGTCGAGGATGTTGTCGTAGCTGGCGCCGCTCACCTAGTGGGTATGCGGCCTGTTGCAGCGAGCAATGTAAAAGGCGATATCCGCGGGTTCGATGCGCGCACGGGCGACCTTTTATGGACATTCAAAAGCATCCCCGAAAAAGGCCAGCCCGGCTATGAAACCTGGCTCAATGGCTCTGCAGAATACACCGGCAATGCTGGCGTCTGGACGTCGATGTCGGCGGACAAGTCTCGCGGCGTCGTTTATCTGCCTGTCGAATCTGCAACAGGAGACCGCTATGGCGCGGACCGCCTAGGCTCCAACCTCTACGCCAGCTCAACCGTCGCCGTTGACTACAAAACGGGCGAAAAAAAATGGCATTTCCAGAGCACGCATCACGATATCTGGGATTGGGATACGCCCGCAGCGCCTTTAGTTATCGACCTGCCCAATGGCAAAGAAGCCGTTGTTCAGACACTTAAACAGTCGCATCTCTTTATGTTCGACCCCGATACAGGCAAGCCAATCTTTGCTGTCGAAGAGCGTCCTGTGCCTGCGTCAGATACGCCCGATGAAGTCGCCTTCGCAACGCAGCCTTTCCCAGTGCTGCCGGCGCCTTACGATCGTCAAGGCTTCCAAGAAGATGACCTGAATGACATGACACCAGACATTCTCGCTAGGGCTAAGGAAATTGCTTCCCAATACCGCTTTAGCGAGCTATACACGCCTCCTTCGCTTTATCAGCACCCCGCTGATGGCTCGCTCGGCACGCTTCACTTGCCTTCTTCGACTGGCGGTTCTAATTGGGAGGGCGCAGCCTATGACCCCGAAACTGGGTTACTTTATGTACCGTCGCGAACAGTGACCAGCGTCCTATCGCTGGTCAACGAGCCCGAGGCGTCGTCGATCAAATATATTCAAGGTGGCGCGCGCACGCCAACAATCGATGGCCTACCCATGGTGAAGCCGCCCTATGGACGCATTACCGCAATCGATCTCGTCTCTGGCGATCACGCTTGGCAGATAGTCAATGGCGATACTCCTGACGATATTAAGAATCACCCTCTGCTTAAAGGGGTTGATTTGCCTCCAACAGGCAAACCTACGCGCTCGGGCATGGTGTTAACAAAGTCATTGCTATTTTTTGGTGAAGGCCCAGGTGGATCGCCATTATTGCATGCGGTTGATAAAGCCACCGGTGCAACAGTAGCCGAGATAGCGTTACCGGCGAGCGTTACTGGCGTCCCGATTACCTACCTGCACGAAGGCCGTCAATTTATCGTCATGGCTGTCAGTGACTTCCGCAGCCCCGCTAAACTGATTGCTCTCGCGCTGCCTGAATAAGTGCTATCTCGCTTAAAAATTCGCGAGAACCGGGGGCCTTAGTCTATTCTCTGCTATAGAGAACGAGACAAGGAGAGTCAGTTATGACTAAACGCTGCTTTTGGTGTGGCGACGACCCTGAATACGTCGCCTATCACGATACAGAATGGGGAATTCCCGTTCGCGATGATCGACATCTATTCGAACTACTCTGCCTCGAGGGCCAGCAAGCTGGCCTGAGCTGGATTGTCGTTCTCCGAAAGCGCGCCTACTACAGAAAGGTATTTAAACGCTTCGAAATTGGACCCGTTTCTAGGATTAAAGACAAAACCCTCGAAAGGCTTTTGGATGACAAAGGGGTTATTCGTAACCGCTTAAAAATCTTTTCGATTCGGTCGAATGCCCATGCTGCACTGGCCATCCAAGAAGAATTCGGAAGCCTCGAATCCTATTTCTGGCAATTCGTCGACAACCACCCTTTGGATGGTGGCGGACGTCGGGCAAACAACATTCCTGCAAAAACAGACCTAAGCGATGCGCTCTCTAAAGACCTTAAAAAACGCGGATTCAAGTTTATCGGCAGCACCATTTGCTATGCCTTTCTACAAGCGGGTGGGTTTATCAATGACCACGTCGGTGAATGCTTCCGCTACAGCGAACAGCAAAAGGCCAACGGCAAGCGCCAGTGAGGCCGGGGTCGTTGGAGCAAGCTCGAAGGAGCGCGACCTACTCGTCCTCTTCGCGCTGTAACTTTGCATAAGCAATCGAATTGAGCTCATGCGCTCGCTCACCGAACACCACTTTATGTAAAGTATCCTCGAGAACCGCTTTGAACGAGTCTCTGTGCAAGTAAGCGGCAACATCTCCATCCGTCGGATCGAGCGCTATCTGCCGCAGGTCTCGACGATGGTCTTCGGTAATCAATAACACCGGCGTTGGGTGGCGAAACGGACTGCGGCGCTCCTCGGATCGCAGGCGAAACAAAAACTGATCGCGAGGCTTTTTGTAGCTATTCCAGCCGGTTAGGATGCAGGCAAGCTTATTAGTACCCAATCCCAGCAGCCGATTATATTGGCGCATCGCTTCTGTCGCGTTCGCCTCGTTGTATGTGCTGATCGACGTATATAACCCTGTTTTTCCAATTAGTGCTGCGCACTCATCTACAAGCGTGTTGTCGAGGTCGTATAATAAAATAACTGGTTTCAACTCAGCTCTCACTCTTGTGTTGCAGAGTCATTCTTCGCTTACGAGCGAAACATGACACTGACTGAAACCGGCTCGCGCTCTGTCCGAGTTTTATTCGCAGCGACTGCTGTATCTTCATAGCCGAAGCTTAGGCCGAACAAGATTTTTGTTTCATCTTGAATATCAAATGCGTCGCGGACCATATCGGGGTAATTGCGCATTGTTCCCATCGGGCAGCTGTGCAATCCAAACGCTACCATCGTGAGCATTAGGCTCTGCGCATACATACCCACGTCAAGCGCTACCGTTGTGCCGAATGCCGGATTCATTCCAAGAAAAGCGATGTAAGGCGCATCGAAAAATTCAAAGTTACGTACTATCGCTCGCAGCCGCCCTTCTTTGTCATCGCGTTCGATGCCCATATTGTTATAGAGAGCGACCGCGCAGTCGACTTGGCGCTTTCGATATTCGCCCTCGAAAGTGCCGCGATATGGGTAGTCTGGATTAGGCTCGACGCGGCCTACAGTGTTTTCGACCATTTGCTGTTTTAATCTATCCTTAAGAGCGCCTGAGGCAACATAAACCTTCCAAGGTTGGACATTACAATTCGAGGGGGCCATCTGCGCTACTTCGAAGATGCGATTCAGTTCGTCGGCCGGCACTTGCTTGTCCAGATACCCTCGCACCGACCGCCGCGAGTAAATCGCGTCGATCACACTCATCGATGGATCAATCTCGCTTCGAGTCTGGCTCGTGGGATTAGCGCTCTCTAGCGAATGCATAGAGTTAGTAATAGAATGCGAACTCGGATTCTGGACAATGCTCATTATTCTGCTCCTAGCTCAGTATTCTGCCGCCATCGACATCGACAGTTATGCCGGTGACGAAACGGTTCTGCATCACGAATAAAATACCATCGGCGACCTCCTCTGAAGTGCCTGCCCGGGGAATGAGATGTGACGTGGTCATGGCGGCAAGGTTGGCCTCTTTGGCGTCGCCCATTGCATCGAACATCGCCGTATCCACAGTGCCGGGTGAAACCACGTTAACCCGAATAGGCGCCATCTCTACAGCAAGGCAACGCACAAGGTTTTCGACAGAAGCACCCACACAGCTTAGCGGCGACTGCGCGGGACGGATTTTACGTGCTGGCGAGCCACTGACTAAAGTCACGGCACCATCGGCGGCAAGATAAGGCGCGCCTGTTCTGACTACTTTCGCATAACCCCAGAGCTTGTCGTAAGCAGCCTTAAACTGGTCTTCTGTTTGCTCGAGGAAAGGCTTAAGCGTGCGCTCACCGCCGACTGCAGCAGAGACTAGGTGATCGATTGTGCCAACCTCGTCAAAGAGCGCTTTCAGCGATTCTGCATCATGTGTATCGGCCTGCCGTACCTCAAACGCACCTTGTGCACTATGTTTGGCTTTCTCGATATGACTTGCAGACCTTCCGGCAACCCAGACTTTTGCCCCTGCTGCGGCAGCGGCCTGCGCTGCGGCAAGACCAATACCAGCGGTTCCGCCAATAATGACGACGCTCTTTCCTTCGATCGAACTACTAGGCATTGCACTTCCCCTCTTAAATAATCTTCATTTACTCTGCTTGAATTGTTCTCACTCGTTCGGACAATGACCAAAACGGTGATGATGAATAGTCTTCACGGTCTTTGAATAGTACCATAGCGCTCAGAGCATTCTAGGGGGCCTCCCCTTCATTTATAACGCCATTTATAGCAAGGACATCCCATGCTGCAGCACCCCACTTCGCTTATTCATCTTAGTGCTATCGCGCTCTTCGCCCTCTCGCTTTCGGCTTGCGAGAGCTGGGTCCAACTTACTCCCGGGGGCGCTAATGTGGAGCTGGTTGGCGATGCCTCTCGCGTCGCTAGCTGTACCCGCGTTGGCCGCGCAAACGTCCAAACGCTAGGCAAGATTATCGTTGTCGAACGCGGCGGGCAGCGACTTCAAGACGAGCTGTTAACGCTTGCGCGCAACGAAGCTGCCGACTTGGGCGGAGACACCGTTGTACCTGAGTCATTGATGGCTAATGGAGCGCAAGTTTTCGGCGTTTTTAAATGCAGTCGCTAACTAAATAACGACCTCCATCACTTTCTTCAAAGTCGCAGTGCAGCAGTTAGCGACTATCCCTGATAGGCCACAATACTGCGCTCAAATTAGCCCAGAAAAAAGGACTCTTATCTGCTTTTGAAGCAGAAAGCACCGCATCGTCTTCAAACTAATACTTTACACTCTTATCGAATATTTCTCGGTCGAACTCGCCTTCCCAATTAGCCACAGCTGTCGCAACCGACAGGTCCCCGCAAATATTAACTACTGTTCGCAGCATATCTAGCGGCCTATCGAACGGCAGAATAAAGCCAATGACAATAGCTATTTGCTCTGGTGAGATTCCAATTGCGCCCATGACGGCCGCCATCAAGAAAAGCGACGCGCCGGGCACTGCGGCTGTTCCTATTGAGACGAGTGTTGTCGACCCTGCAATGATTGCATAGTCTGTCAGTGAGAGATCGAGACCGAAGGCCTGTGCGGCAAAAACCGACACGATACCAACATAAAGCGCAGTGCCGTCCATATTGATCGTTGCACCGAGCGGCAGCACCGTTGATGCTACAACAGGTTTAATGCCGAGGTTGTCTTCGGCGACAGACATTGAGACCGGCAGCGTCGCAGAGCTTGACGATGTCGAAAAAGCGACGAGCATCGCATCCCGCGCGCCCTTAAAGAAATTAAAGGGAGATAGTCCAAGTGACAGCTTAATAATGCCAACCCCATGCACGACGACGACATGAATAACGCAGGCTAATACGACCGCTAGCGCAAGCGTCAGCACGTCTAACAAGGCAGCCACTCCTTGCGTGCCGGCAACAGCCGCGATAAGTGCAAAGACTCCGAATGGGGCTACCTCCATTACCCAATGGGTGATACGAAGCATCATCTCGCTGCTCGACTCCATTAACTCTGCGACAGGCTTTCCCTTCTCGCCAATCGTTAGCAGACTTACACCGACGAGTAAGGCAAAGAAGATGATTGCGAGAATATTTCCTTCAGCCAATGCAGCAATTGGGTTAGAAGGAACGATGCTTAATAGCCGCTCCGACAGAGGTATAGCCTCCTGCACCGCCATAGGCGCAGCTGCTGAAAGATCAACGCCGACACCGGGCTGCAAAGCTGCTGCAAGAATGAGCCCTATCACGATCGCCGCCAGCGTGGTGACCATATAGATCGCTAGCGTCTTCGCGCCCAGTGAGCCTAACTTTGCTGGGTCGCCCATCGCCACGACACCAGACACCAAGGTTACAAAGACAAGCGGCACAACAACCATGCGTATCAGACGCACAAAGAGATCTCCCAGCCAGCTAATGCTCGCGGCTCCAGGACCCCAGATCATTCCGGCGATAACGCCAAGAACGAGTGCGAGAAGGATGCGCTTCCACAGCGCGATTGCGAACCAAGTTTTTAGCATGAATATCTACCTAATCTTAAATGTTAGTGTTGGCGTTAGTATAGTCGCCCCTTATAAACTAAGACCCGAGCCAGAGTTGTCTTCCACGAGCATAATCTTGCTCGGCGATCAGGGAATCACTATTATGGCGCGCAGCCGAGGCAGCGCAACAATAACCGCCTCATTAACGCGTCAAATATTAAGTAGCTAAGTTAGCGCGTTTAGGCGCCAAAATCGATAACGGGAATGAGCATGTCAGAGTGGGTCCAAGGAACGGTAATCGAAAACATACATTGGACGCAGAATCTATTCTCGCTTCGCATCAATGCTCCCGTTGACGACTTCAAGGCGGGCCAGTTCACAAGCCTAGGTCTCGACATCGAAGGCGAGCGCACTGCGCGGCCTTATTCTTTTTTGAGCGCCCCTGGCCAACAACCTATCGAATTTTTCTTCTACACCGCAACAGACGGCGTGCTGTCCAATGCGATGGTCGCCCTCGAAGCTGGAGATGAAATATTCGTCAAGCGCGAAGCCAATGGCTTTTTCACTCTGGACGAAGTACCAAGCGCGAAGACACTGTGGCTACTGGGTACTGGGACGGGCGTCGCGCCGTATTTCTCTATGCTCAAGACAGATGAGCCGTGGCAACGCTTTGAGCGGGTCGTGCTTGTTCACGCAGTGCGGCAGCAGTCAGACCTACGGTACCAGGGGCTAATCGACGAACTCTCCCAAGAGTACGGCGAGCGTTTCGTCTTTCAGGCATTTGTAAGTCGCGAAGACGTCGCAGGCGCTATCAAAGGGCGAATCCCCGACGCGATTAGCAGCGGCGAGCTTGAGCGTAGCACCGGCATAGAAATTAATGCTGAGGATTCACAGCTAATGCTCTGCGGAAACCCAGAGATGGTCGCCGATACGACGACGGCACTCAAAGCACGTGGCTTAAGCAAAAACAGGCGACGCACGCCTGGTCAGATTACAGTTGAGAAGTATTGGTAGGTCTGAAGCTCGCGAATTTTGGCCGCTTGGAGTAGAACGTCTGATTCCAACTAGATCAAAACTCATATTCAAGTAAAAGCCTGTAAGTCGAGTTCGGGCTTTTATCGCTTAAGCCCGCTATCACACCAATCTCCCAACTGAGACTTTTTCGAACACCGACATTCGAGGCTCCGATTATTACTGGGCCAAAGCCAATTGTGTTTTGCCCTAGATAAAACTCCAGCGCTGGCTCAAATAGCCGGGAATATCGGTATCTTGCCTGAAGCCCGAACGCAGTCTCGAACTCACTTTTAATATCCTCACCCCACTCTTGGATAGCAAACAGATTGGCTGTTGCACTCCATCTACCGAATTCTTTTTCAAGCAAAAGCCCCACCGATAGCTCATCTAGATCTTGCTCTATGCCGTGCTCTAACTCGAAGACCAACCCCCAGTCAGCAGAATATTCACCCTGCTCCGTTAGCTGCCACTTGAGTTCAAACTCGAAGGCGCTTAGTTCGAACCCGCTCTGCTGCATCTTTGAACCAACTAGCTTGGCTTCGCCGAAAAGCGACTGCCCCCAAGCCGAACCGAGAGACAGTTGCTGAACGTGGACAGGCAGCGGATTCGTCGTGGGCAAATTTTGAAAAAGGGATCGAAACTCAATTTCCTTCTCCATCGCATCGACATAGGGGTGATATACTTTATCGATAACACTGCCATCGGCCAAGGCGACATTGAACTCGGCATATGCGAGAAAAATCAGCGCCAAAGATACACCGTGGAAGGATAAGCAGGAGAGCAGCCAAGAAGCCAAATATACGCCCCGTGCTTGAGCAACCCTCTCCACCGACTTCACTCCATTGCGCCCTGATTTTTACGCACGCTAGAAGCCTGATATCCGAACCACGCGAGTCGACTGATAGGGCTTGCGAAAACTGCGACAAGGCCAAAACAATAGGCAAGAACTTGCATAAGAGAGGGAGTGGCTTCGTAACCTATGAGCGCGTAAGCAAGCTGGCCCAACACAGAGGACTCGACCAACAGACGGTTGCTGTCCCAGACAATCGGCGTAAAAGGCAACCAATCAGCCTGATTCAGAAGCAAGGTTACCTGCGAGGCCATATTTCCTGCGGTGAGCGCGAGTAAAAGAACACAGGCTTTTAACGACCTCTCTAAAGACAATCCTGTTAGGCCATAGTAAAGCAAAACTCCTGTGCTCACACCGATACCCGCGCCGACAAGTCCTCCATAAAAAATTGGAAGCCCCATTTCTCCTTGACCCAAAACGCCTGATCCAAACTGAATGATTTCTGATCCTTCGCGCAGAATCGCAAGCACCACTACTAATACCATGCAAGCAGTGACTCCGCGCAGCCGATTTTTTAAGTGCATGACAGAATGCGATGACGGGAACAACCAAGCGAGTGCTATGAGGAAGGCGCAGCTGAGCGAATGGATACTTGCATTCGCAATCTCAAGTCCTACGTTATCAAAGGAGTCTGAAATCCGTTCAAAATTCCGAGAATAAACCCACGCAAAAATCACGCCGAATACCACACTAAAAACGGTCCAATTACGTTGAATAAAAACTGTATCCACGTTGATGAAGTTGAAATATCGAACGAACGATAGCAGCAAACTTAACATAAGCGCTGCCTCCAGTATTTCTTGCAATACTATTACTACAGCATTGAAAAACATGCATACTCCTCGTCGCCTACTATTCAACTATTCAACTATTCAACTATTCAACTCAACGATTTAACTATTTAACGAGCACCGTTCCTTGTGCGGTTTTGGGAAAAAACTCACCAAAAAAAGGATATTCGCCAGCTTTGAGTGGACCTATGAAAATTACCGTTTGGCTATTGCCAGCTATCACTTTTTCCCGATTCAACTCAAAACTTTCAAATTCTTCAGGAGTTGGATCCTCATTATAAATTCGAATTTTCACCTTTTGGTTGGCAGGAATCTCGAGTGTGGAAGGAAAGAACAAATGGTCTCGAATCCGCAACTCTATCTCAAGCGTGTCAGCCTTGGCGAAACCGGTAACGGATAAAAGACCCGCCAGTAGTAAAGGGAAAACCAACAGCCTCCCCCTACATTCTCGTGTACAGAACACAACTAAGTCATACATCAGACTCACCCGTACTAAAAGTTTTCGCTGACTGAAACTCAACTATAACCGCTGTCCCGCTTGAGAATCGAGATGACATGGCATTAACCACGGCATGATGAAGATCCGCGACATGCCCAACTATGGCAAGTCCAAGCCCACAACCCGCGCGCCCTTCAGTATCGGTATTAGAGAGGCGTGTAAAGCGATCGAAAATACGCTTTCTATCAGCGAGAGGGACGCCAACTCCGTCGTCTTCTACCGCAAGAAAGACTCTCTCACCTTGCCGCGACAAAGCAACGATTATTTGTCCACCGAGAGGTGTATATCGGCTCGCATTAACGAGTAAATTAGTTAACAGGGTCTCCAGCGCAAAAGCCTCGCCATCGATAGTGAAATCTCCACGATCCAGCCCCGCGTCACTTTCTAACTCGATCTGCTGATTTTTTTTCTCAAATTCAGGGTAAAGCCTGGCGACGACATCTTGAGAAAGGGCGAGTAGATTAACCGGCTTAGTATTGGCAGCGAATTGTTCGGGCGAGTTACGATAGAGAGCTAGTAGCTGCTCGATTAGATGCTGCATGCGCTCTATGCCTTGCTGCAATTCATAAAACGCCTCGCTATCGACATCAATCGTGTTGGCAAGGTTATGCAGTTGAACTTTAAGAGCACTTATCGGCGTGCGTAACTCATGCGCCGCATCTGCAGAGAAGCGCTTCTCGCGATCCATCGCCGCCTCGAGCCGCGTGACGAAACCATTTATAGACATAACAACCTGGTCAAGCTCAACTCTCGAATCACCGAAATCAATCGGCTTCAAATCGTTTGCAGGCTTCGCCTTGAGGACTAGCGAAAGCCTTTGCAATGGTGCCAAGCCTCTGCTCACGAAGACCCATACCAACAATCCCACCAGTGGGATACCTAGTAGCAGAGGGCCGAGAGACTGCAGCACAACACTTTCGGCGAGCACAAACCGCAAATCCGTACGCTCCGCGATAAACACCCATTTACTCTGCACTTGATCGAATTGCGCAAGCGTTCGCCAGCGGTAGCTGTCGAAGTTTACGTAGTCGAATCCCGTAATAAAATCATGAAGTGCATCTGCCGGTGCATTGCTCGACGCCGCTAGCAACGTATCGTTCTGCCATATCTGAAAGGCCAGATCGTCGCCAAGTTGTAGAGATTGAAGACGGTCGTTACTCACATCAAGATTAGATACGAGTCTCGCGAGGTCGAGCATTTGATTATCAAAAAGCGCATCCGCCTCGCGCATACTCGATTGGTAGCCTTGTATAGCAGCCACGAAGTTAAATAAAATTAATAACGCAACAATGCTCGTTGCAAGAAAAACCCGAATAGAACGCATTACTTTGCGCTCTTCGTAGCAGTATCTTCTGACTCTATTTTGTCTGCTTTGTATCCAACACCGCGAATCGTTTTTATAAAATCGTTGCCTAGCTTCTTTCGCAGATGATGAATATGCACTTCGAGCGCATTGCTACTCACCTCCTCTCCCCAGCTGTAAAGTCGTTGCTCTAATACAGCGCGTGTTTGCACCCTGCCTGCATTTTCAAGCAGGGTTTTAAGGAGCATGTATTCGCGTCGAGCTAGTTCGAGAGGCTCGCCAGCCAGCGTGACCGACTGCTTAAGAGTATCGAGGACAATCTCGCCGACACTAATCTCCGTGGTCTTGATGCTCGCTAACCGTCTCTCCAAGACCCGCAGCCTCGCCAAAAGCTCGGTCATCTCGAACGGCTTAGCCAGATAGTCATCGGCGCCACTGTCGAGGCCAGCGACTTTATCCTCGACGCTATCGCGAGCGGTCAACAGCAATACCGGTAACTGAGTATCAGTTTTACGAAGTTGTTTCAGTACGCTTATGCCATCGATATCCGGCAGACCAATATCTAGCACGACTATATCAGGTCGCTCAGTTCGAATTGCCGTTAATGCAGACTCACCTTTCTCGACGTGATTAACCGCATAGCCTGATTTCTGCAGAGCTTGCCGCAAACTAGTCGCTAAGGGCTTATCATCTTCTACAAGTAAGAGCTGCATCTATAGTCCAATGATGTGCTTATTGCGCTGCCCGAACAGCCTTAAGGGCAAGGTCTATTTCTGTTTGTCGACCTTTGTCAGCTATATCGCGACCTGGGCGAGGCGGAGCGGCTTGGGCTCGCAAATAGTACTCCTCAGCTTTTGCATAGTCTTTTTCATCTGCTAAGAAATTTGCATAGAAAAAATTATTATCTATTCCTGTTGGGTTATTCTCAACACCTTTGCGCAGCAGCGCTTCTGCTTTTTTAGAATCACCAAAACCTATGGGCCAGCCCGGAACAGAGTGATAAAGAATACCCAAACTTGTGTAGGCAGAGCTGTCGAGAGCGTCAGCATCAATCTTCATAGCTGCCTCATATTCGGCTTTGGCCGCTTTCGCCAAACCCAACGCACCAAGCCCACCTTTAGCGCCTGCGTAACTAGACTTAACTATGGCGCTCCATATTAAGAGCTCTGCACTTTCTTTGTTAGATTCAATAAACGCCTCTGATTCGGCGACTAATTGCTCGAATGCCGTCTCCTTTTCATCACCTTCTAACAAATAGTTTATTTCCGCCCAGCGTAACTCTATGTACTCGACGTCGTCGACGGTGTCGGCAAATGCGCTACTCGTCAACGCGCGCAAAGTCATTAACGTTATTAACAGATATTTAGTCATGATCAGTCTCTCCATCAGAAACTACGAACTTAAGAGATAGCCTCAGCGTCTCGCATAATGCTTTATTTTACTTAGATTTTTGATCAGCGCAGATCCAACTACACCGGGCAGCAACGCGTTAACCTTAACAAACAGCTTCTCTGGCCAACCGAGGTATTCCAGCACTGAGTCGTTTTCCAGCATAGCTACTATTTTATCGGCTACCAGCTCCGGATTATCGGATTTATTACCTAGCTCCTTATTCAGCGCATTCACTCTATCGTCATTTAAGCTAGTTTTTGTCGCTCTTGGCGCAATATAGGCAACGCGAACCGGCGTATCAGCAAGCTCCCTTGAAAGCGCTTCGGTGAACCGCATTAGCCCCGCTTTCGTCGCGCAATAAGCGGTGAATCCAGGATGCCCGATGCTGCCGAATATCGACCCCACATTAAGTATCACTGCTTCGTCTCGACTCGTCAGTTGATCGAGCAGAAGACGAGTAAGTAAAATTGGCGCAGCGAGGTTAATCGTAATCATCCTCTCTAAAAGCCCTACCTCCTGCTGCGCGAACAGCGCGAAGTCGAGTATACCAGCCAAATTGACGATACCGTCTATTCCACCTGCACCGGCACAAGCGCTGACTATCGCCTCGCGCCCCTGTTCGGAAGACACGTCGGCGCAAACGATTACGTGATTGCCATTCAATTCGGCACTCAGTTCGGCGAGTGCGTCCGGAAGATAACAGCTAAGCACAATACAAGCACCAGCCGCATCCAACCTTTGTGCAACCAGCTTTCCGATGCCTCCAGTCGCACCGGTCAACAACAGCGTCTTTCCATTCAAGTTCATGCTAAAAATCCTTTTGTCACTGGGCTAATCACTATCTTTAGGCCACTTTCGGGACGCCATGATCGCTATCTAGTGAGCGGAATATGTCACCGTAGAGTTTATAAAAGACTTTGCACGAATGAATAATCGCTGCCTGATCTTTGGTGTCTTCTACTTTATTCATTAAATTTTCGAAAAAAGCGACGTGGTCCTGATCGAGAGAGCCATGAGAAATAAGGTAGCTAAACGCGTTCGGTGGCAAGCCCAGAGTCGACTTCACGGCCCCTGCGACTTTATCCGCGAGATTTATACTCGTGCCCTCCAACACATGTACCATCCCGAAGAACCCGACGGGATTAACGCGCTGAATAACGTCGTAGGCATAAGCGACCATGACCTCTGTCGCTAACGAGGGGCGATTGGCACGAACAAACTCTTTAGCGTAACCACAAGCAGCAATATCGTTAAGCACCCATTCCTGATGCCCTATCTCCTCTTCGATATATTCAGCTATAGCCACACGCATCCATTCCTTTTGTTCCGAAAGTCGAGAACCGACTGCCATCATTAACGGCACCGTATGTTTTACATGGTGGTAAGCCTGCGTAAGGAACGCAACGTAGTGATCTCGGGTGATTTCACCCTTAAAAACCAACTCTATTATCGGTGCTGAGAGTAGATGCTGACGCTCCGCCTCTGTTTCTCTCACTAATTCATCAAAAAATGACATCTTTACCTCTCTTATTCATCAGCGTCTCGCGCTTCTGGCTAATTGGTTTCCGGCGCATAGAGATCCTCGACCTCTTTTGCAAATTTTTGGGCAATGGCTTCTCTTCGCGGACGGCCATTATCTGTCATAAGAGTCGGATCTTGTTGAAGCGGCTCGGTCAAGCGATGCCATGCTTGAATCTGGGCGTAATCCGGCAGTCCCACATTAACTTTTCTAATCCAATCGTTAATTCGGCTATTCGTTTCTGTGACGCATATAGAGTTATCTTCTCGTAACCAAATCAAAGCGACGCAGTACGGCCTCGCATCACCAAGTAAAACCACCTCTGCAAGCAACGGATTGGCTAGCAGCTCGCTCTCGACCCACTCGGGTGAAATATTGCGACCATAGCTTGATATCAGCAGATTTTTCTTACGTCCTTCGATGTGAAGGAACCCTGCGTCATCAAAACACCCCAAGTCACCAGTTGCTATGCTATCGAGATACCAGCTTGCTGGTTCGTTGACGTAACCAAGCATCGCATTGCCCAAGACAATTATCTCTCCCTGCTCGAGCGTAACCTCTAATCCATGTAACGGACGGCCACAGCTGCCTGTCGAATGTGCCGCTACAGCGTTGAGACTCACAACCGATGCGCATTCAGATAGGCCATAGCCTTCGAAGGCGGGAATGCCTGCTTGATGGGCCGCTTGCAATAATTTCTTGGAAACCTTACTTCCTCCAACCGCAACAAAGCGCAGTGAAGAGGGGACCTTCCAACCTTGTGACGCAGCGCCGACTAGGAACTGCAGAAGCTGGGGAATCAGAATCATCGAGTGAGGCTCGATCCGACTTATCGACTGAAGAAGCTTTTGTGGATCAGCCAGTACGCTGCCGCGAAAACCTAATGATTCTTGTGAAGGAACAATCACCTCACCACCGACAAGAAGTGGCGCGTACAATCCAGCCACATTTTCGAGCAACGTACTTAATGGTAAGACACACAAATGTCTTGGACTCTCGATCGCCACCACATCTGCTAGTGTCTGTGCTTGGCGTAATAGTTGTACATGGCTTAAGCAAACGCCCTTTGGCGTGCCGGTGGAACCCGAAGTAAAAGTGATCTTACCGGTCCCCACCGGCAACTGGAGAACATCGATAGCCTCAGTTTTTTCTTGCTGCAGAAAAAAATCGATGCCGGCAACAGTGCCAATCAGGCTGTCGATTCTGACACCCGAAAACGCTGAATCGGAGCCTATGGCAATAGCTTGAAGCGCACAGGTATCAACAACATGATCTCGCTGCTTGGTAGAAAAAAATGTTGGAATCGGCACGAGGCAAATATCACCGATAAGGCAAGCGAGATCTACTGTTACCCAACCTAGACTGTTGCCCGCTAGTAGCCCAATTCTCGAAAGCTTTGCCTCTTGAAGTCTGGCCGCAAGGGCTTTGGCATTGGCTAGGAGCTCTTTTGCACTCACTGAGTAATTGCCGTCGCTCAGGGATGAACTATCCGAAAAGCGTAAATTCATGGGGCTGAACAACTCCCATTCACTGCGGACAGCGTTAGGTAACTCGCCATGTCTGCAATAGTGCTCGCGTAATGCTCTCTGATCGCAGCAAACTGCGTTCTCTCCCGAATACTCTCATTCGCACTGCTTAGCGGTGCAGCGACGACACGCGGTTGATGTTCATAATAACTTCCCCAGCGGGATCGTTCGGCGTCATCAAGAAAGGTTGCATCGGCATCGCCTAACATGCAGTGCTTCAATCCTAAGCGCTGCAAACTTATAAGCAGCGGTCTCGTTGCAGTAAACGCCATCCATTCGATCCCTATCTCTTCAAGCACCGAGGCAAGAACGATATAGAGCAGTCGGCTCGAGCCGATATGTTCACCGCCGAAACTTGAGCCTGCAAGATTGCCAACCTCAGCGATCTGCCCACGGGTAATTGGCATTCCGCAATTTTTACTCACGAGCGACTCAATTGATGAGGGGAGATACCGCTCTAAAAATAGTGGGTTTTTGTCTACTGCAAAAGCAACACCAGCGCAGGCAGAAAGTTGGCCTTGCTGACGCATAGAAATGAGCCAGGGCATGTATTCGCTGTGCCGCGCGCCATAGCTCTTGAAAAACTGCTGATCGATAAACCTTTCGGTTTTTTCGCGGCCAATTTGGCCTGAGGAAAATAAGGAAAAGGCAGGAAGCTCGAAACTAATTTTTGGCGAGGGTAAGCCTTCGCTTTCCGAGGCTACAGGCTGTGAGGGATGCGAGTGTTCGGGTAGCCCACGAACTGGAGATTGCTGATTCATAAAGGCGCTCATCGCAATTAGGATGAAGCCAAGTTACCAGCGCTTTCTTAACGAAATCTTAAGTATCGTAAGGCTGTATCAATAACCTTCGGGTGTCTGGCGCAGCGCACCTGTCTCCTCAAGCTTCACGCCAATATCTATTAAGCGCTGCTCCTGAAACGACGGGGCATAAAACGTCACCCCTACTGGCTGGCCCGTTTCTCGATAGCCGGCCGGGATAGTCAATGCTGGATAATTGGCGAACGCGCCTGCGCTCGCGCCGCTGTTGTTAATTCGCACTAACGCGTCGAGGTTATGTAGCGAGAAAAGAGTGTCGAGATAACCTCCGACTTCGCTAACAACATGATGTTTGAGTCGCGCTATCTCGCCCTCCCCCGCTTGCGCGTCTGACTTTAAGAAGGTTTCGAAGCCAACCATCTGGTCGACTAAGGCCTGCCCATAGGGAGCGCGCTCATCGGGGGCTGCGAGGTTGAACGTCTGCAAATCACTCAGACTTTCGATTACCACGTCAGGGCTCGCGTAGTGTTGTAGATAGCTCGCGAGGTCACGCACCATTTCCGCGCCCATAAACTGCACCTCCTCCTGCAAGTCAGGCGGCGCAAAATCTACTGGCACTACTATCGCCCCCGCCGCCTCGAGCTTCCCGACTGCCGCAACGATGAGAGGCTCCAGGGCGAGCGCGGTTGGAAAGCCTAGACGCAGACCAGACAGGTCGGCATCGCGCACGAGCAATGTAAGATCTTCGGTAAGGCGAGGCATCGCCGTATCTGCTTGATCGTAGCCTGTCATCGCATTAAATAGCGCAACCGCATCGCGCACAGTGCGTGCCATCGGACCGGTGGTATCCAAAGTGCTTGAAATCGGTACGACTCCGCTTCGACTCAGGCTTCCGGTAGTAGGCTTGAGACCAACCAGAGAGTTGGCGCTCGAAGGCGATAGTATCGAACCCGAAGTTTCGGAGCCCACAGCCGCGACGGCGAAGCCGCCGGCTATCGCTGCGCCGCTGCCGGCGCTCGAACCGCCCGTAGTAAATTTAAGGCGCCCATAGGGATTGAGTGTTTGTCCCCCTAGTGCACTATAGCCTGAGGGACAGCCGGTGCAGAAAAAATACGCCCATTCACTTAGGTTAGCTTTACCGAGAATAACAACCCCGTTAGCTTTTAAGCGCTGTGTAACGAAGGCATCGGCGGCAAAGTTTTCGGCGAGCGCCGCAGCGCCTGCTGTGGTCGGCAGGCTTTCGAAGCCAATATTGTCTTTAAGTAAAATGGGCAGGCCAAACAGCGAGTCTTGTGCAACGATTTTTCCTTCACTGCGCTTTCGATCGGCCAATTTGGCAGCCTCGATAGCACGAGGATTGATGGAGATAACCGCGTTGAGATAGCCTGCATCGTCGGTCTCGATAGTATAAATACGCGCGATAAAGTAGCGCGTTATCTGCTCGTAACTGACCGCTCCCTGCGCCACTAATGCTTGCAGTTCGCTCGCGCTTTTTTCATGCACGAGCGCTTTGAGGCGCGCATAGTCTTTAGAATCGCTGAGCAGCGCGTCGATCTCGTTTTCTAGCCCTGCCCATACCGCCGTTTTAGGACGCAAAGGAGAGCTTAACCTCTGGTAATGCATTCTCGTGTTGGGCAAGCCGGCGAGTGTGCCAAGGTCTGCCGTCTCGTCGTAGTCCGTCGACTGGCCATGCGCAGGCGTCAGCGTAAATGTGCACGACACAACTAAAGAAATGCTCAGAGACAGACAGGTTATACGCCTATCACGGGACGCTAAGCTGTCGCTCCTACTGCCATATCTGATTCTGTTACTCATGTCTTAATGCCTCCACCGGATCCATGTCTGCAGCGCGCATTGACGGATAGATACCGAAAACAACGCCGATCAAGCCCGAGATCGTGAAGGCAAGAATCGGTGCCAGCGGGGTGACAATCGTTGTCATGCCCCATACCGCCGAAATAATAAAGGGAATAATGATGCCAAGCACGACGCCGATTAATCCGCCAACACCCGACAAGATCACAGCCTCGATTAAAAACTGCAAAATGATGTCACGCTTCTTCGCCCCGAGTGCGCGACGAATACCAATCTCCCGCGTTCGTTCGGTCACACTCGCAAGCATAATATTCATAATACCAATGCCGCCAACGAGCAGCGAAATACCTGCTATTGCCCCCGCAACGATCTGATCACGCAGGGCGCTTTCCTCCGCCTGACGCAGCAGTGCTAGTGGCACTTCGATCGCGTAGTCGACGTCTTTATGCCGCCGCGCGAGGATGCTATCGATAACCTCGCCCACCTGAATCACCAGCGCTTGCGAATCGACTTGAATAATCGCCTCGTGCAATTCAACTGTCTCAGACTCACTGCCTCCCGCGGTCTGCCGCGTCGTAGTTTCACCAAAGCGCGACTTCGAAGAGGTGAAGGGAATAAACACACGACTTGGCGCAGCATTAGAACTGCCCGCCTGGTTTTGACCAAGATTGGAGTATCCTTCGGCCTCCATAATGCCAACAATATTGTAATAGTCGCTGTCGATTCGCACAGACTGTCCGAGCGGGTTGTCGATCGGAAACAGTCCGCGAGCAACTTCGTCGCTGAGCACGATTACGTTGGCATTGTCACGCACCTCTGATTCGCTAAAGAATCGACCGGCGCGCAGATTGTAGTTTCGAGACACGGGATAATCGACTGCGGTGCCAACCACATCCGAGTTCATTTGGTTGCCGCCGTTCCATAGATTTTTCTTCACAATACGCGAAGGGATTACATTATTTATACCCGGAATCGATTCGCTAATAGTAGTAATATCAGCAAGCGTAAGGCCGTAGATAATTGCCTGTGGTGGACCAAAGCCTTGACTGCTTGACTGCTCTACCTCGGCAGGCTTCACGCTCTTTAGCAAAATATTGCTCGCACCTAAGTCGCGAAACTGACGCTGAGCCTCAAAACTAGCCCCCTCACTGACCGCTAGCATAGCGATAACCGCGGCCACCCCTATCACAATCCCGAGCACCGTAAGTAAAGACCTAAGCCCATGTGAATAAATGCTTTTGATACCAACTTGCGTAATTTTTTTAAACCGCGTTGCCGTGAAGCCGCTATTGGCACGCACCGCGATTCGCTTACTAACAGGAGAGTTGGTAAGAGTACCGTCACCAGCAATTGAGTTAGGTGCGTCGTTCATCGCTCTCTACCAACCCGTCGCGGAGGCGGACCCACCTTGCCGAGCGTTCAGCTAACTCGTCGGAGTGGGTTACCATAATGAGTGTTTTACCCTGGTCGTGAAGCTCATCGAAAAGGTCGAGAATTTCGGCGCCGGAGCGCGAGTCGAGGTTTCCCGTCGGTTCGTCCGCAAGAATAATCAGCGGATCGACGGCCAACGCGCGAGCGATCGCTACGCGTTGCTGTTGCCCACCTGACAGTTCGAATGGCTTGTGATGAACCCGTGTATCTAGCCCTACGCGCTTAGCCAAGGACATCGCAATGTCGTGGCTCTCGTCTTCGGCGCAGCCCTGATAGAAAAGTGGCATCTCGATATTTTCGAGCACGTTTAATTGTTGAATCAAATTATAAGATTGGAAAATAAAACCGAGACGCGCACCGCGCACGCCCGAGAGTTCGTCGTCGGGCATTATCGAGGTGTCGTCGGCGCCAAGAAAATAGCTGCCAGAGGTCGGCTGATCTAGGCAGCCAAGAATATTCATTAACGTCGATTTTCCGCAGCCCGACGGGCCCATGATGCTCACATAATCGCCGCGCAAAAATTCGAGGCTAATACCATGCAACACCTCAACCGAGAGCGCGCCCATCGTATAAGTCTTGCGAATATCGGTCAGGCTCGCCACACAGTCGCGAGCTGCTAGCTCGGTATCAAGCATCGGTCTGGCTGTTCCCTTGACCTTGCTGAGGCGGAAGTAGGAGCACTTCGTCGCCCTCTTCTAGCCCCGAGACAATCTCGATAAACGATTCGGAGAACGAACCCACCTCTATTGTGCGGCGCTCTGGCGCCCCACGACCGGCGACATAAACCACCCGTTGATCGTCGAAATAAGTCACGGCCTGCACCGGCACATAAATGACGTCTTCCAATCGGTCGACCAATATCTCAACCTCGGCGCTCATTCCCGGCCGGAGCCATTCGTGAGTTCCGTCGATGTTAATCGTCGTCGGATACACTTTAAGGTCAGGATTCATAAATGAGTTGGCGGAATCAGCAACTACGGCAACGCGGGTCACCGTGCCCATAAGCGGGTCATCAGGAAAAGCATCGACTGCGACGCGCACGCGCTGACCCACAGCAACTCGCTGCACCGCTGACTCATGGATATTGACCTTCACGGCCATCTCGCGAAGATCAGGAATAGTAAGAATGGCCTGACGCTCGCTCACTGTGGCGCCTTCTTGGATCGCCTCTTGATTACTGCGTCGCCAGCGGCTCGAGTTTTGATCCGCTGCGCCATAAACTACAAGCCCCGGTCGCTGCGCACGAATGGTAGCGAACTCGATTTGCTGATTCACATCAGCAAGCTTCACCTTCTCGAGATTAAACTTACGCTCTGCAGAACTAAAGCGCGCCTCTTCTTGCGCCTGTTCGGCAATATTTTCTTTGACCTGCCGTTGATAGCTCATCACCGCATTTTCAAAGTCGGAAAGTTTTTGCTCTGCCTCTTTCGGAAAAGAATATTGTATGTACAGCTTGAGCGCTGTCTCTTTCTGCTCCATTTTGTTATTTGCTTTATTGAGGTTCAATTCCTCCGCCTCAAGCTCCGTGGGTGTTATAAAGCCGCGTTCCTCGAGCCTCCGCTGACCTGCGATCCTGTCTTGGGTAAGCAATAGTTCTTCCTGCGCGACCTGAAGCTCGTCTTGAAGCGATCTCAGCTGCTGCTTGGCCTCCCCATCTTCCAATAATTCGAGATCAGCATAATCGCCAAAATCGAGCTGGTCGCGGATGACCATATAACCTTCGTCCATCAATAGATTAGTGGTGGCGCTCAACTCAGTTGTCGGTGCATTAGCGGCGAGCATCAGTAGGTCGTTCGACTCGCTTTTATCGGCACTGCTCGGACCGTCGGCAATGGCTTGACGCCCTGCAGCTTGCGGCGAACCACCTCGCAGCTCCTGTCCTCTGCCGGGTTCGCCATTTTCTTGCTCGCGTGAACTACCCCTTTGAAAACGCTGCATGCGCTCTAGCATCTCAGTAGGAATCTCGCCCCCGTTTTCGGCCATAGCAGCACGTAGGCGCTCTTGCACCTGCGGCGGCATTGAATCGATATCGATGCTCTGCTCACCTTGAGCCGGCTTTGCCGCTCGCCTTGGCCGCTCGATAATCGTCGGCGACTCGGCGGCCACGCGATCGGCTTCTTCGGCACGCGCAAGCCGCTCGTCTATTTCGAGCTGACCGAGTATCTGCCCAACAATTTTTCCGCCTAAAAATTTCTCAAAATCTAGGCGAGCAAAGCGCATTGTCTGCCGCGCGTCGTTAAGGTCGCTCGCGTTTTGATTAAGCTGGATCTCATACTGCGCCCGGCTCTCGATATAGCTCGCCTCGGCTGTCTCCACCGAAATTTCTTGATTCAACTGCTCGTCGATTAATGCGGCGGTATCAAGCTCGACCAGAATGAGGCCAGAATCAACATCTTGCGGGCTGACGCGATAGCCTTCCTCCACTATCGAGAGAATTTTTACACCCTCGCGGCCCTTAATCTGCGAGCGTAGTTCCTGCGACTGTGTGGCCTCGAGAGCGCCACCTTCGAGCACGGTTATTTCAAGATCGCCGCGCACGGCGGGGAAAGTAATTGCATTACTCGCTTCGTCATTACCCCCGGAGAAAAGCAACAATAAGAGCAGCACTCCGGCGCCACCGGCGATAACTGATTGCGTTCGGCGAGACGCCGCTTGCCATCGAGTGTATAGATTCGCAAGTTGCAGCCGAACTGGCTCTGGGAGTTTGCTTTCGAGCGCTAGGAGCTGCGATTTTAGTCGATCCATTGCTGTTCTGGCCTCATTGATATTGCCTGATTCTGGCTCTTGACTCATAGTGATTGGCCTGCGGAATTATCTGTCACCCCTTCCTCCAAGCTACCGTCATCGCGCACGTAAAGAAGTCCAACATCGCGCCAAAATTCGAGTTTAGCGATATTGTGATTTACGATCGAGCGCGTCAATTCGGTTCTGGCAGCGGTAAGGTCGTTTTGCGAATCTACCGTGTCTTGCACGTCGCCCAATCCAAGCTCGGCACGAAGCTCCGCTTCTTCTACACGTCGTTCGTTTATCTGCACACTAGTCTGATTAATCTCGAAACTCTTGCGTGCTTCGGTCATCCGCCGCCACGCATCTATCACGTCGAGCTTCACATTATCCGCGGCAAGAAGATACGCCCTGCGAGCCGATTCGTAGCTGATTAGTGTGCGCCTGTAATTATTGCGCTCGATACGCCTATCGAGCCCCAGATCGAAGTCAAGACCTGCTCCATAAACCGCATCTTCAAAATCTAAGTCACCCAGCGTGTTATTGCCACCGTCGGGGACAGACACAGCTAGGGTAAGGTCGACCCCAGGCCTTAGGGCATTGGCTGCAACCCGAATTTTACGCGCAGCGTCTTGCACGAGATCGAGCTGCGTGTAGAGATCCAATCGTGTCTGTAACGCAAGCTCAACGGCTTCATCACGGCTAAGTTCGGGACTCGACATTCCAGTCTCAGCGATCAGCGTCATCTCCATCGAATCGAGCACAATATTGTCGTTGGCTGTAAGCCCTAAGAGCAATTTAAAGTTATCGAGCGAACGCTTATATCGGGTTATTGATGAAGTCCAGCGTAGATCGAGTTGCAGCGACGACTGCTCTAGGCGACCAACTTGCAACAACGTCCGTAGCCCCTCTGCCTGAAAAGCGCGCTCGCGTTCGAGCTGTAGGTTATTGGCATTGAGACCGGCAAAATTATTGATTACCGCCTCCCGATTGAGCAGCACCGAATAGTACTGAGAGGCGATATTGACGGCGAATTGCTTACGATACCTTGTGAAAATTCTCAGCTGGTAGAGAAGGTCTCGCTCGGCTTGCAGTAGTGTCTCTGCGGCAACCGCCGACCCTGCCCCACGCAAAAGAGGCTGCGTAAAAGAACCGATCAACGCGCTGCTGTTAGCTTCGCTGACACCGCCGGTCAAGAACCGCGTAAAGTTATTCGTGAGATTCAACGCTATCTCGCCGCCACTACGAAGGAGATAGCGCGCTCCTAAACTCGTCTGCGCGTTAATCGCCTCACTCTGCGAGACTAACGCCGTCTCACTCATTCCTGTTAACGCCTGCATATCATTCACAAACTGATCGCGGTTGTCCCATTGATAGACGGCGCCACCACGTCCATCGAAAATGGGCGTGAATTGATAACGATCAAGGGTAAGCGCAAGCGCTTCCAAGTAGAGTCTTTCTTTCTGCGCTTGATAGTCATCGTTGTGCTGAAAAGCTAAGTCCAGCGCCGCGCCAAGTCCGATAATCTTGGCCCCGACCTCGCTTGTGGCCTCAACTGCCAAAAACTCATAGCTCTGCTGGTTGCTGGCAAAGCCATCAAGCACTGCTACGTCTTCGTCATCAATGAAAATTTGCTCTGTCATGCCCGGCACGAGAGGCGTCTTAGACACAATCGCGGCATAGCTCTGGGAATCCGCCCGCCCTTCGTAAGCGTTAGTAGTGCAAGCAATAAGTAATAATGGTGCAAACAGAATGGCGAGAATGCGTAACGGCGCCATTGAATGCAAAATGTTGAACAATCGACACATGGAATCGGTGACCTGAAAGCGAGCAAATCCACTGGAGGTGGCTTTTAGTTTTAATAACCAGTATACGCCTGACCACCCGGTTTCCGTCTAGTTGGAATATTGCTGTTACTCTTCGTTACTTTTGAGTATCTCGCGCTAGCTATCCTTGAAATCTTGAGCGGGCGCTGAAGGGAGAGGCGCTGCTGAGCGGGTCATGAATAGCGTTCTGCGCGGTATTCTGAGTAGCTCGTTGAATCCGCCTCGAAACCAAGCTAACTGAGAAGAGTTAGGCAGAAAAATGCTGCTAGAAGCTCTCTCAATAGCCCCTAATGGCTTACATTTTAACTGCGAATGCCCTACATTTAGACATTGCCTGCGCCCAAGAAGCTGTAAGGCGGAGAGCGTTCTTTTACCGCCTCGCCTGGCTCCTATTTTTTCAACGACCTACTGAGGCCGATTGTCATGCTTTTAGTCGATGCATTAAACTTCAAACCCCTTTCTAGATCCATGCGCTTTGTAGCCACGGCGGCTATTGATAGCAAGATCTATTCAAAAGTACTGTTTGGCCTAGGCTCTGCGTTTTTACTTGCCTCCTGCACCGAGCCTAGCCAAGAAAGAATAACAAGTGTGGATTCCGCGCCGGGTTATACCCGCATAGATGAACGCGACTCCAATGATCCGCTCAACGCCGCTATCTATGAGCTCGACAACGGATTGAGAGTCTATCTGACCGAGAACCATGAAGAGCCACGTTTCTATGCGGAAATCGCCGTACGCGCGGGCAGTAAACACGATCCGGCCGATGCGACCGGTCTGGCCCATTATCTCGAACACCTGCTTTTTAAGGGCAATCAGCACTTAGGCACTCTCGATTACGAGGCAGAAAAACCGCATCTGGACCGCATCACTGCGCTCTACGAAGAGCATTTCAATACTACCGACGAAGCGCGCCGTGCAGAGATTTACGCCGAGATTAACACCGAGGCGCAGGCCGCGGCTCAATTTGCCGTGCCCAATGAAATAGACAAACTCTACAACGCCATGGGCGGTTCAGGTCTTAACGCCCACACCTCTAACGAAGAGACTGTTTATAAGATCGGCCTGCCCGCTAACCGCCTTAAACAATGGGCCGAAGTCGAATCCGACCGTTTCGTGAAGCCTGTATTTCGCATCTTTCACACCGAGCTAGAAACAGTCTATGAAGAGAAGAATCGCTCGCTCGACAATCGAGGCTTTATTCTCTATACCGCGCTTAATGAGTTGATGTTCAAACAGCATCCCTATGGGCAGCAACCGACAATCGGGACAGTCGAACACCTCAAGAACCCTTCGCTCATTTACATACAAAACTATTTCGACACTTATTATGTGCCTAACAATATGGGTATTTTCATCAGCGGCGATATCGACACGCAAGAGACGATCGAGCTTATTGCAGACAAGTTTGGCGCTTGGGAGTCCAAACCGGTGCCCGAGGTGGGCCCGTGGCAAGAAATGCCCTTGGTCGGCGCTGAGCGCACAACTGTGCAATACCCAGGCGAGGAGCAGATTCAGCTCGCCTTCCGCACTGTCCCCAATGGTCACGCCGATAAAGAGGCGCTAATTCTAGTCGACATGATTTTAGACAACGCCACTGCTGGCCTCATTAATCTCAACCTGAACCAGCAACAACGTGTGGCTAACGCCGGCTCATCACCCCAGTTTATGAACGACTACGGGATGCAGATGCTTTACGGCGTACCCAAAGACGGGCAAACGCTCGACGAAGTAGAGTCGCTACTTCTCAGTCAGCTCGATCTGATTAAAGCAGGCGAATTCGAAGAATGGATCATTCCTGCGATCATTAATGACTTTAAGAAAAACCAAAAGGCGAGTCTCGAGTTCAACACCTCTCGCGTCTCGGTGATGCGCCAATCGTTTATCGAAGGCGCTGAGTGGGCGGACTACAGTGCGGAACTTGAGCGCATGGAGACGCTAACCAAGGCCGACGTGGTTGCGGTTGCCAATAAATATTTCGGCGGCGACTACGTTGCGGTTCAGCAAATAGACGCGCAGCACACACTGCCACCGGTTGAGAAGCCGCAGATCGATCCCGTCACCATCGATCCTTCGCGGCAATCTACGTTCGCTGCCAACATTCTTGCCATGGATTTCGAACCAATCGAGCCAAGCTTTGTCGAGGCCGATAAAGACTATCGCCGCATCACGTTTGCCGACGGCGTCGAGCTTTTCTATGCACCAAACCCTCTCAACGATCTGTTCACGCTGTCTATCGGCGTCGATGTTGGCACCGAAGAAAACGACAAACTCAGCCTCGCCGCCGCGCTAATAGACGTGGCTGGCACCGCCTCGCTGAGTAACGAAGAGCTGCAAAAAGAGTGGTATCGACTCGGCAGCAGTTTTAACTTTGGTGCAGGTGAAAATGCCTCTGGCTTTAGCCTATCGGGTCTCGACGAGCAGTTCGAGGCGAGTCTAGAACTTATGATGTCGGCGATTAAACAGCCAACAACAGATGATGAGACACTCGAGCAACTCAAGTCGATACTCATCAAATCGCGCCAAGAGTTGAAGAGCTCACCTCCAGCTATCGCCAGTGCGCTAAACCTCTATAATCGCTATGGCGAAGAATCGCCTATGCTCGAATCGCTAACCACAGACGAAATTAGAGCGACGCAATTGGATGAGCTGCTGTCGCTACCAAGCGATCTGCTCGACTACGAGCATACACTCGCGTACACCGGTTCGATGCCATTGGAGCAGCTTGTTGAAGCGCTGCGTCGGCATCACCCACTCGCAGGCGACCTAAAACAACCGCCCGCCTACCGCTTTAGGACAGTGCGCGAAATAAGCGCCAACGAAGTCTATGTGGTCGACCAACAAACCGCGCAGGCGCAGGTACGCATCGAGTTTGCCGATGGCGAGTACAACGCAAACGACCGTGTGCCTGCCTCTGTTTACACGAGCTATTTCGGAAGCGGTATGTCGAGCGTCGTCTTCCAAGAATTGCGCGAGGCGCGCGCCCTCGCCTATTCGGCCTCTGCACGTTACGGACAGGGAAGCCGTCTGAAAGATCAGAACCTGATGCTAGGCGCAATAGGGACTCAAACCGACAAGACAGTCGATGCACTAGACGCATTTATCGATCTCATCGACAATATGCCCGAGTCTGAAGAGCGTTTCGACGAAACCGTCACCGCACTGCTTAATCGTTATCGCACGTCCAAACTCAGTTTCCGTGAGGTTATCGGTGCGGTGCGCGGCTGGGAGAAATTGGGACTCGAGGGCGATCCTCGTGCCGACAGCTATGCGCGGTTGCAAGAACTGGAATTCGCAGATCTAGTCGACTTCCAGCGCGAGCATGTGAAGGATCGTGCGAAGCTTATCTCGATCGTTGGTGACCTTTCGATCATCGACCAAGCGGAACTAGAACGCTTCGGGTCAGTCAAACAGATTGCGATAGACGATCTGTTTGTAGAGTAGCGCTGCATTACGGTCTCACCGTAGCGAACTGCTAACCCAGAGGTAAAACCGACAACGATGAACGCTCAGCCACAAGCACTAAATGTGATTAGCCTTGCCGGAGTCTCTAAACGCTACGGCAATGTTGACGTGCTGCGCGATCTCGACCTGACTGTCCAGCGCGGCGCGATCCATGGTCTCGTAGGGCTCAATGGCTCCGGCAAGACAACGACGCTCGAATGCATCCTTGGATTGCAACAGATGCAGTCGGGCAGCGCTTCGATTCTTGGCTTCGAGCCCCGAACCCTTTATCGCGCCGAAGGCGACGTGGTTGCCGTCTTCGACACGCCCTCTTTGCATGCCAACTTAACTGTCCGGCAAGCGCTGTCCCATGCTGCGCATTTAATTCCGGCTCAGAAAAAACCTTCCGCGAGCGGCATTCAACTCCAGCGTTCGGTCGATGAGGTGATGTCGCTGCTCGGGCTAAGCCGTTACGCGTCGTTTAAGATTCGCAGCTTGTCGCTTGGCAATCGTCGGCGCGCCTCTATCGCTCACGCGCTGCTCGGCAACCCTAAGCTGGTTCTGCTAGACGAACCCTTTAACGGGCTCGACGCCGGTGGCGTCGACGAAGTACTGGCTCTCATCAAAACCCTCAATCGAGATTTTGGCACTAGCTTTTTACTGTCGAGCCATCAGTTGCCCTATTTGCAATCGGTTTGCTCCCATCTTTCAATACTGCATGGCGGGCAGATTGTCGCGAGCGGCTCTCTCGAGGAACTGCTTGAAGGCAGCGACGTAAAGCTCATCGTACGCACGCCCGACATAGCGCGAGCACAAGCGTTGCTCGAACAGCTCGACGGGATACTGAGCGTAGTCAGCGATACCGGCTCGCTCACCATCACTCTCGCCGCTACCAAACCCGCCGCAGTTAATCAGGCGCTTGTTAGTGCAGGTATTCCGGTCGATGAGCTCGTTCATGTGCGCGCCTCGGTAGAGGCACTTTTCCGTGAACTCACTAGCGCCCCCACTAATAAGTCTGATTCACGAGCGACGGGTCAATGAATAGACTAGCGGCAGCATTAAGAGCAGACTTTTTTATCGCACGCTACTCTCTCGGCGCACGCTTAGTTGTGCTTGCGCCGCTGCTTCTCGCCTGCGCCCAACTTTTTATCGCTGCGCTTGGTGACGCGGGTACCGCAGCGCAGCAAACGCTGATCGGTGCAGAAACTGTGGCAACCAATGGCTATGGCAACTGGGTAGATTCGCTGGTTACCGGATTCACTGCGCTCGGCTTGCTCATTACCGGCTACTCGGCGCACAGTTTTGCTGCCGACCGTGAACTCGGCGCACTGCGTCATAGGCTTATCCGACTGTCTAGTCGCACTCAAATCGTCATCGTAAAATTACTGTTACTCCATTTGCTCGCGTTGGCTTCTCTCATCTTACTGATTCTAGGCTCGTGGCTTTTGAGCACTGCGCTGTGGGAACTTGGTCCTGTAATAGAGGATGGCTACGAATTAATCAGTGAAGGTGAGATCCTCGATGAGATAAATTTGGGCTTACGCCTTGCTGTATATCCCCTGCCAGCAGCGATCGCCTTCGGCGTTTTACTTTCGGTTGTCGCTCAGTCGGCCATGCAATCGCTTTCACTCGCGCTCGGACTGACGCTCGCATTCGACGTATTCAAAACCTCACTAGGCGACATGGCTGGCTATATTTATGCGCGCTTCCAACCGTCTCTTATCGATGCTTCTTATCTCGGCGATGTTGCGCGATTGGCTCGTGGCTATTCGGACGTGCTCATTGATGAAAAACTGCTTGTGCTGAATCTATGGTCTCCGCTGCCTGCTTTTCTTCTCTGCCTTGGGTTAAGCCTATTCGTTGTTAGGACAAAAAATTTATGAGAGTGCGCTTTTTACTGTCTGCTATGCGAAGACTTCTGAGTGTTAATGCCACAGGTTCTATTTTTGGGCTCGCTCTGTACTTACGATTCTTCCAACCTGACTACCTTTTTCAACTTTCGCGGCTTTCGTGGCTTTCCAACTTTGTAAGCTCTGGTCGGATAAAGGTGCTGTTTTTCTTTGCCGCGTTTCCCCTCACCGGCTGCTTAAGTTATGAGCCAGCTCAACTCATCCCAGAGCTCACGCTCTCGGGCGAGGACGTCAGTTTCAGCAGTGCTAATACCAGCGAGCGCCAAATAGACTTTGGCCTTACCGTAGGCGCTAATGAAAGCGACTCGCTGTTTGATTTAGCTACCCTGCCCGGCGTTCTCGTGCGTGAGGTTATTGCGGGAGGCGCCGCCGCAATCGCAGGCATTCGCGCAGGCGATGTTATTTTGCGTATCGACAACTTGCCTATCGACAAGCCCGACGCCCTTGCGAGCATCGAGCAGACAGCACAGCCTGCGACCTTCGAGTTTACTGTACGCCGCGATACGACAGTATTTTTGGCTTCGGTTATCGCAAGCCCAGCACGCAGCACACCAGCTCCCCGCGAGCTTTACCGAAGTGACCCGCTCGCGACGAGAGCTGGCTACACAACGCAATTACTTAGCCTCTCAACCAGCACGTCTCGCAGCCTAGCCGCAGCAAAAATCGTCGACATTCAGATCGATAGCCCGCTAATCCCCGCGGGTATTGAAATAGGCGATTCGATCATCGCGCTGGAGGGTCGGGAGATTAATTCAGCGCAGGACCTAATTAGCCGGCTAACACTCGAACACGAACTCGGTGATCGCGTCGAAGTCGATGTTTATGATGGGTCTTCTGTGCAGCGAAAAGCCCTCGTGCTGTGGCATCCTGGCCGCAGAGTTAGTCGTGTATCGCTCGGGCCTTTGCTGAACTATGAAGCGTCTGCACAGAATGCGACGACGTCATTCACTTTTATAGACCTCTGGTTGTTTTCGGTTTACCAGTATGGGCAGAGCGGTGGTGAGCGCACGCACAAACTACTGAGCATTTTCGAATTTGCAAGTGACTACGGCGAACTCATCGAGGAGCCTCAGCCTTGAATTTTAGACGCAGTTTTCGGCGCCTCTCGTTGTTAATGGTGCTCGCAACGAGCGCCTCGTTAAGCTATGCGCAAAGTTCGGGTAATTATGCGGCGTTCTCTCTTGCGCGCGAAGAGAACTGGGCTCCGCTTATCACCGAAGATATGAATGGCGATGGATTACTCGACCTTGTTTATGCGAATTACGATCCGAACCTTGGCAGGCAGCTACTCATTCATTATCAGAACGCGAGTGGCGATTTTCCCGATGCGCCACAGGTCATCGAAATAAAATCTGAAATCATCGCCATTGGCTTTGGTGATTTACGCGAGGAACCCGGTACGGAATTAATTCTACATGCTGCGAACGGCGTTTTTAGCCTTTCGCCTGCTATCGAAGGCTATGCCGGAAATTTAAGGCCCATGATGCGCTTCGATTCTATCGCCGCCATTCCCTCACGCAGGCAAGTAGAGTTTTTGCCACCGCTTGAGGATCGTACTGGCGATGCAATCCTCGACCTCCTCTTACCGACAGAGCAAGGCTTCGCCTTTTTCGCAGGTTCACAAGACGGGGAGTTCGAGCCCGCCGGCAGCATCACGACAGTAAACGCTGATTTACGCAGCGCACAGCGAAACGATCGCGAGGCAGGACTCGATACTCAACTCGGCATCAATGCGACAGAGGGGATAGTCGTGAAAGTCGAAGTCGAGCGGCGTAATCCGTTCGAAAATTTTGTCCAGCATTGGCCAAGTAAAACCGAAGACAGCAATCTTGTAGGCTCCAATAACTGGATACCCAATGCTGTCTTTACCGAGATAAATAGCGATGGCCTGCAAGACCTCGTGTTTATCAATCTCGATAGTGCTGCCAATCCACAGCTAAATATTGCGCTGCAAGACACAACAGGCTTTAACCCCATTCCCTCGTGGCAAGCGAGCTTCGAAGCCGGCGGAGAAATCAGCCTTCACGATTTTAACGGCGATGGACGCAGCGATATCCTGCGCCTTTCGGGCAGCGGTGACGACTGGGAGGCGCGGTTCTTCATTAGCAACAAAGTGGGAGCGCCTTTCGACTTGTCGACGCCTGATCAGGTTATGCGCTTCTCGGGATACGACATGCGATTGAACCCTTACGCGCTGCCCTCAGGAGAGGCTGCCCTCAGCGTTAGCTATTACACACTACCCATAATCGATGCGATACGTAGCGCCAGCATAAACAGAACTCAACTGCTTTATGCACCGATAAGCACCGCGACGAGCGCTAATGGAACGACCACCGAGTCTGAGCCCACTACTGCGCTTTTCGCACGCCGGCCGTCGAGTCAGTTAGTCGAAAGCTTTTCGGCGGCCAATGTGCGCGGACTTTCGGAGCAAATGTCACTCGCTTTCGATATAGACGGCGACGGCGCTAACGATGCCCTCTACATCACCGAACGTGGCACACTCGCAGCCAAACGCATCGTTGATTCGCTGAGCATCGAAGCCGAGCCCTTCTGGGAATACGTAAGCGATAAACCCGTCTTCGAGTTCGACGTATCAAGCCTTAATGCCGACGGAATACCCGACCTCGTTCTGCGGCATGGCAATTCGATTACCGTATTGGTGTCGCGAGGAGTTGCGCAAGGTGGGCCGCTATGAACTCTCGTTCTGCCTCTGCGCGGTTTTGGTCGCGGTTTTGGCCACAGTGTTATCCCGCCACTTTCGTTCTTCCCTTAGTCGCAGCGTCTTTATTCGCGGCAAGCATAGCGCCTAGCAGCGCGGCTGGTGCGAGCGCAGCCGCGCTGAGTTTTACCCAAACCCCCTTTCGCCTGCCAATAGAGACCGCAAGCCTCACGGCGGTAGACCTAAACGGCGATGGTCGCTTAGACCTCCTAGCACAGCTCGATACCGAACTCAGACTCTATCTGCAGAGAGACGGCGGCTTCGACTTCGACGCAGGCTTTATCTCACTGCCCTTAACCGGCAGAGCACTGGGCTGGGACATCGGTATTGCGGACGCGCAGGGTAAGCCCGGTTTGGTCACACTCGAGCGCGGGAATGAGGTTCGCGTGTATCGACTCGATACCACGGCAAAGCAGTGGCAAGCGCCCGAGACTCTGCTGAGTGGATTTGCTGCGGCTATCGGTTCTGGCATTGAGAGGCTACACTTCGTACGCGACGTAAACGGCGATGGCCTAGACGACCTTATACTGCCCGATAGCGATAGGCTTGCGCTCTACCTTGCCACCGCAGAGGGCTTTTTGCCGCCGCTGCGGATCGATACTCAAGTAAGACTTAATACCATCCTATTTTCACCCGATCTCGACAGACGAATAGGCCAAGCACTGAGAATTCCTCCGCTACAATTGCGGGACGTGAATGGTGATCGCACCGCAGACCTTATTGTCGACACCGACGAGCGCCTCGCAGTCTTTCTGGCTGATCTGAGTGCCGCAAACTATTTCTCGCCTGAGCCTAGCTTTGAACTAGATCGACTCGCGATTGAAGAAAGCCTTGGCGAGTTCGATATCGAAACACTCGACTTTGCAAATCTCACCGGTGTGCTCGCTTTAACCCACGAAGAACTGCTCGAAGACATCGATGGTGACGGCATCGAAGACCTCTTACTTCGCGAAGGTGGCAAGGTCTCCGTTTTTCCGGGCACCCGAACGGGAATAGACGTAAGCACGCCTACTCAGGTACTGCGCTCCGGCGGCAATGTGCTTACCACCTTCCTTCATGACGAAGACGGCGACGGCACGAAAGACTTATGGCTGTGGCGCGTCGAACCTATTTCAGTCGGCGACATTTTTGTCTGGCTCGCTTTGTCAGGCAGCATTTCCGTCGAGGCGTTTGTGTATCGCAACCAAGGCGATGCGTTTGCTCGGCGACCCGCACGCAAAATAAGCGTCGCCCTTAAATTCCCCTCGGTTATTCGTCTGGCGTCGTCGCTGCGGCAGATAGCCGACGAGGCGCGCAGCACCGCTGATAAGACAGACACGCTCAGTGGCTCAGCGCAGCTTGACGGCCAAGAACAGGACGTCACCCGCGACGACCTCATGCTGCTAGCCGGCAATCGCCTAAGCCTGTTCCTCAACGTAATCGAGGCGGCACCTGCGCCAACCTTCCTCGGCGCGCTTGGGTACAGCCCCAACCGCGACGACTATTCCATCGATCTCAAGGCCGTGGTCGATGCAGCAATGATTTCATCTAACCCCCTCGATGGCATTACCACACCATCTAGTCTCGACATTGATCTGCCGGCCCCAGCGAGCAGCGGAGGTCTGGTGAGCGCCAGAATCAATCAAGACAATCGCGACGATATTTTCGTCTTTACGGCGATGACCCCAGACGCGATTGAAGGCATACTCTTACTCTCGGAGTAGACGCTTAGAAGCTTGAGAACTTGAGAGCTTAAAGAGTCCACACGCGAATAAAACCGCAAACACAAAAGAGAGAAGCATGAAAAAAGCAGTCTGGATCGCGTTTGGCGCGGCAATCGTCGGCGTCAACGGCGCCGCCGAAGCCGTCGAGTATTTTACCAACACCGAACTGGTCGCCTACTTTCGCGTGATGCTTATCATGGGCGTCTTATTCATTGCCATGGTTTTTTTAGGCGCCTACGCCCTAGTCTCCGCTGCCGAGGAGGAAAAACCCCTTGCCGGCTCGGTCAGTAACACGCTTGGCGCGGACAAAACCAAAGAAGTAGCTCCCGATAAGGATCATCGATGAGCAAGTCTCTCTTACTCACCCTCTGCGGCATTTTATTGCTAAGCGCCTGCAGCGACGAACTCAATCGTGCACGCCCTTATATTCTGACTACCGCGACCACAGGTGGCACCTATTATCCTGTAGGCGTTGCGCTCGCGACACTTGCGCATGCGCAGCTTGCCGAAACCGCAGGTCTCTCGCTCACCGCCATTAGCTCGGCAGGCTCGCTCGAAAATGTAAAGCTTCTGCGCGATAACCAGGCACAGTTTGCGCTTCTGCAGGGACCCTTTGGCGCCTGGTCTTGGACCGGCGAAGGCCCTGTCAGCAAGCCACAGACACATATGCGAAGCGTTGGCGCGATGTGGCAGAACGTCGAGCATTTCGTCTTGCTATCCGAGCTCGCGCCCACCGGCGAAATTATGGACCTCAACAATATCGACGGCGAACGCTACGTGCTTGGCCAGCGCAATTCGGGCGCTGAACAAACTGGGCGCTTCATCCTCGACACGCTCGGCATCGACTATCAAAGCAAGTTTAACCTCGCCTATATGGGCTATGGCCCAACCACAAGCGCCATTCAAGACGGCAATATCGTCGGCATGAATGTACCCGCCGGCGCGCCGGTGAGTTCGATTACCCAAGCCTATGCTCTGCTCGGCGACCGCCTCACCATATTGAATTGGACACAAGAGACGCTCGACCTGCTCAACGCAAAATACCCGCTTTGGGACTGGTACGATTTCCCGCCCGGCACCTACCCTAATCAGACCAAGCACATTCGCACGATTGGCTCGCCCAATGTGCTCGTTACGCGCGCAGATATTCCCGAAGACGCGGTCTATCAGATCACAAAAGTCATTTGGGAAAACCTCGCCACGTTGCAAGAAATACACGGTGCGACCAAAGACATGCGTTTAGACATTGCCATAGAGGGCCTCGGCGCACCGCTGCACCGCGGCGCGATTCGTTATTATCGCGAGGTGGGGCTGACTATTCCCCAGCGACTAATACTCGAATCAGACTGGGCAGAGGGCGAACTTGAGGCACTGCCGTTCGCAACCGATGCGCGTGGCGCTGCCGCCATTGCACGCGGCAAGCAAACGGGCGGCACACTATGAGGTCACCCACTCTTCGCTGGGCAGCATTTGGCTTTGCCCTCTTCCACATCTATTGCAACGTGTTCGCCAGTATTTCTGAGCTGTGGCTGGCGGCGATTCACTTTGGTGGATTCTGCGCACTGTGCGCTCTCATGGCGAACGAATCCGACCGCCTCACGCGGCGCAGTCTTGGCTACTGGGTAAACGTCGCACTCGCCGGCATTGCTATTGCCACCTCCGCCTATCTCATTCTGTTTGAGAATGCGCTTTACGCCCGCGAGACCGAATACATTTTCACCGACTACCTGTTCTCGTTTATCGCGATTGGCCTTGCTATCGAATTCACGCGTCGCACCACGGGCTGGTTCATGCCGATTCTCATCGTGCTAAGCCTTTCGTATATTCTGTTCCTCGGGCGCTACATCGGCGGCGTGTTTTCCTTTCCCGGCTTAAGCCTCGAAACCGTGTTGTACCGCAGCTTTTTTACCACCGAGGGCATGTTCGGCTTAACCGCACAGATATCATCCACCTTTGTGTTTATGTTTATTATTTTCGGCGCGTTTTTGCTGCGTTCCGGTGCGGGCGATTTCATCGTGCGTCTGGCAGGATGCCTCGCGGGGCGTTACACCGGTGGCGCCGGTCTGGTTGCTGTTGTCGGCTCCGGCCTTATGGGGTCTGTCTCTGGCTCGGCTGTTGCTAATACGGTATCCACCGGCGTGATCACTATTCCAATGATGCGCGAGTCGGGTTTCCCTGCAAAATTCTCGGCGGGTGTGGTTGCTGCCTCGTCGACTGGCGGCGCCCTAATGCCGCCAGTAATGGGCGCGGGTGCGTTTGTCCTCGCCAGCTACACTCAGATCTCGTATCTCACTATTATCGCCGCCTCTACCTTGCCGGCGTTGCTGTATTTTCTCACGGTATCGTATTTTGTGCGCATCGAAGCGAAGCGCCTTGGTCTGACGACTGTGGCCGCCGCCGACACCGAGCGCCTGCGCGACGTGATGAAAGGTGGCTGGCATTTTATTATCCCCATGGTTGTGCTTGTTGGTTTTCTCGTTGCAGGGCGAACACCGACAAGCGCCGCTGCGTTCGCGATCCTCAGCGTGATTGGCGCGTCGTGGCTTTCTACCACGCCGATGCGCCCCGCCGACGTATTCGATGCCGTGGTCGACGGTGTCCGCACGATGGTCTCTACTGCCCTTTTACTCGTCGCTGTCGGCATTATTATCAATGTGGTTACCACAACCGGCATTGGCAACGCGTTTTCGCTGATGATTGTCGAATGGGCGCAGGGGAGTTTATTTATCACTCTCGTGTTAGTAGCGCTCGCCTCACTGGTCCTCGGCATGGGCCTGCCGGTGACCGCTTCCTACATAGTGCTTGCCACGCTGTCGGCACCGCTTATCTACGACCTTATTAGTCAGTCGGCATTACTTGACGCCCTGCTTACCGGCATACAAGCCGGCGATCTGCCTAGCAATGTCGCGGCGACACTGAGTCTGTTCGGTGGCGACCCACTTGTTGCGCTACAAGAAATGCCGCTAGAGATGAAGCAGCTCATCCGCCAAGAAATGCTTCCTGCCGAACTGCTTACCGGCATGCTGCTGAGTGCTCACTTGATCATTTTTTGGCTCTCGCAAGACAGCAATGTGACGCCGCCGGTATGCCTTGCATCCTTTGCTGCCGCCGGGATAGCAGGGACTAATCCGATGGCGACGGGGCTCACGTCGTGGAAGGTCGCTAAAGGGCTCTATCTCGTACCCATTCTTTTCGCCTATTCGCCGCTTATCTCCGGCGGCTGGCCAGAACGTATCGAAGTGTTCATTTGGTCGTGCATGGGGCTTTATGCGATGGCTGGCGTATTGCAGTGGCATCTCGAAGCAAAACTTACAGTCTTAACCGCCGCACTACTTTTACTTAGTGCAGGGCTACTCATGTGGACTCCGCTGCCCATTGTCGCTCACCTCATTGGCGCAGCAATACTCATTGGCGTGTTTGTGCTGCAGAACCGACAGCAGGCGGCGTTAGTGAGTGCCTTAGGGAAGTAGTTTTACTTAGCCCATTACACCGAACCGAAAACAAAAAAAGAGGATAAGAAATTAATGAGCCAATACACTGCACAGCAAGTTCACCTCAAAAGCCGCCCCGCGGGCATGCCAACACACGATAACTTCGCGTTGGTCACTATAGAATTACCTCCGCCTGCAGCAGGTGAAGTCTTAGTAAAAAATCTTTATATGTCGGTAGATCCTTATATGCGCGGGCGCATGCGCGAAGACGCCGTCTATGCGCAAGCCTATGCGGTCAATGAGGTGATGTATGGGGGCGCTATTGGCGAGGTAATCGAATCAAATGACCCCTCTCTCAGCGCAGGCGACATTGTCCTCAACCAAAAAGCTTGGCAAGACCGTTTCGTCGCGCCAGCGAATACTCTCGTCAAACTCGAGCCCTTCGACCGAGCGCAGCTGTCGCTCTATATGGGCACACTCGGCATGCCTGGCCTAACCTCTTATGTCGGGCTATTTAAGTTTGGCGAGCCCAAAGCCGGCGACACTGTTTTCGTTTCGGCCGCGTCTGGTGCAGTTGGTGCAAATGTTTGTCAGATCGCCAAACTGAAGGGTTGCCGCGTCATCGGCAGTTGCGGCAGCGATGAGAAGGCGCAATGGCTCAAAGACGAATGCGGTGTCGATGAGGTAATAAACTACAAGACCTGCGGCGACTTAAGTGCCGCGCTCGCCGCGGCGGCACCGGAGGGCATTGATGTGTATTTTGAAAATGTCGGTGGCGACCATTTGCAAGCGGCAATTAATTCGATGAATCCCTATGGCCGCATCGCAGCCTGCGGCATGATCTCGGGCTACAACGCCGCAAACCCCGAGCCAGGGCCGAACAATTTAATGCTCATTGTTGGTAAAAAAATACGCATAACCGGCTTTATCGTGTCCGACCATGTCGATATGCGAGACGCGTTTTTGTCAGAGATGATTCCGTGGATTCAGGCGGGCAAGATTAAGAGCCATGAAACCGTTGTCGAAGGCATCGACCACGCTGTAGATGCTTTTTTAGGACTCTTCAGCGGCAACAACTTTGGCAAGATGGTGGTGAAACTTTAGGGCTCCGCGGCAGGGCATACTCTTTTTATAGTATATCCTGCCGCTTCTGCCTGCTTTTACTGCATTAACTCTCCTTGCAACAACTTAATATTGTAATATTGGTATTGTTGTCGCCAGCGTGTCATCCGGGCAGGATGAGTGCTAACAATAAAGGAGCGCATAGCAGAGTAATGAAAATAATAGTGCTAGAAGACGAACCGCAGATGTTAGATAGAATTGTTAGCATCCTAAATGACTGGGCCGCTACTTCAAGTGTCATCGGCTGCGCAACGAATGCGGAATTTTCTACAATCATCGAACAAGAAAAAGACATCGACGTACTGCTTGCCGATCTAAAGCTACCCGATGGCGATGGTTGTGACAGTATACGACTCATCTCTCGGAAAATTCCGCAGAGTGTCTCTATTGTTATCTCTTCGATGAGCGATGGCCCAAGCGTTTGCGCAGCAATCTATTCGGGTGCAGTGGGGTATATGCATAAAGATGATAGCTCACTAAGCATTATCAGACTCATTGAAGACGCTTGTGCTGGTCTAAGTCCTATGTCGCCCTCGATAGCTAAAACTCTTTTTAATCAGATTCAACGCGGAGAGCTAAAGTCTCAAGAGATGACTATTAGCAAGAGCGCCGCATCAAAACTGCTCACCCCTCGCCAGATTGAAGTGCTAGAGACTATTGCGAAAGGCTTCTCGTACGAAGAAACTGCTCAGGTTCTCGGCCTTTCCAAAAACACAATTCCTACTCACGTTCGCAATATTTATCGCAAGCTGCAATCAAATAACAAGTCTGAGGCCATCTACGAAGCGCGGCAGCTAGGCATCATCGAATGATGACTAGAGCAAAGCGGTTCAGATCCGCCGCGCTTGTAATTGGAATTTGTTTCCTGACGACAGCAGTAGGCTACTATCTCCAGGTAATTAGAAACAACGTTAAACTCTATGACTCTGTTTTTTATTCCGGAATACAAATTGACAGAAACAAGGAGTCGGTCACTCTTCCCTTCACGGAAATTTCTCTTGGGAGAAACAACTTTCTCGCGTTAGAAGTCCCCGTTACTCTCAATCCGAATTCGAACGCAATTTATATTCCACACTTTCAAGGCCGGATTGAATTACTAAAAGACGGTGCAGAGGTCTTCCGAACGGATCCCGGGGAATTAAACACATTTAATGGTCGTAATGAACTTTTAATCCCGCTCTCTCTTGACGATAAACAGCCTATTGACTACTTGATAAAGCTTTACTTCACAAACAACGTTGCGAAAATCTCACCTATCTACACGGGCACCGACACAATATTTCAAACTAACCTCACAGACGGACAGCGGCGGACAATACTCGTATCCCTAAGCCTCGGCGCCTATTCACTACTTACCATCCTGCTGGTTGCATCGCTTTTTACCGGAGTCATTTCTAGCGAGGGCGTGCCTCTACTGTTTATGACAATTTATCTAGCCATAATCGGCTCCGGTAATATTCAAATAATTGCGGAGTACACCAATTATGCCCAGCGTTACTTACTCCCGCTGTCACCAGTTGCACTTGCCTCGGTCTGTGAAATATTCCGTATTACTACCTCGTCAGATAGCTTTAAACTAAATGCTCAACTCTGGGCAGGAACAATCGCACTTAGCTTTTTTTCTTTTCTAATCGGCCTACTTCTCGATTTATCTATTGTCGACATCAATACTCTCATATCAGGCCCACTACTGATTATATTATGGCCAATAGTGGCTATTTATACATTCAGTATTACCTCACAAAAACTTACATTTATCACCGTATTTACCAGCGTCATTATTTTCTATGCCTCTTTTACAACCATTCATGACGGTCTCTCTCGACTTGGGGTATTAAACACGACACTTTTCTTAGCCTATAGTTCGCCTCTGTTGTTCATCTCTGCAACAGCGATAATATATTTTCGTTTGACTGCCCGAGCTAGGAGAAAGCTGACTAAAGTGAACCAGCAGATATCTAGCCAGCTGCAGATACAGTCCGAGGAGCTGGAGAAGGAAAATCAGAAGAATATTGCCTTAGTGAAAGAGCGCTCGGCGCTGCAACAAAGGAATAAGCTGAACCATGAATTGCATGATGGTGTACTCACTTATCTCGCCATTATTAATTCGATGACTGAGTATCCTGAAAGTGAAAAAGAGATATCACTTAACAAGCTCAGCAGAAACGCGACCCAAGAAATTCGTATTATCCTCGAAAGCGACCCGCTATCGACGGGGTCATTATTCCAGGCGTTAGCATCATTACGGAATCAAATAGTGGAGCCGCTGAAGAGTCTAGGTATTCGAATTAGATGGAACCTTACTCGCTTACACGGGCTGAATATTCAGAAGGCTGACATACTTATGGATGTCGTAAGGATTCTGCAGGAATCAATTCATAATGCCGTGATCAGAGGGAAATGTTCTGCGCTGACGATAGTAGCTCTCGACTCAAAAGAGCACGGAATAGTGATCGCTGTGCTGAACAGTGGTGGCAAGACCTATAGCGATTCGGATACTCGGGGCAATGGCATCAAAAGCATTGAACGCAGAGCTTCACGAATTGGTGCTCTGTTTAGAATTACATCACGTTCAGGCGGCGCCCGAGTGCTAGTAGGCTTGTCTAATATCGATAACTCAGCCCTGTGACAGCAACCGTCGAAGATCGATAATCGCCGCATTAGCGCGCGAGACATAGTTTGCCATCGTTAGAGAATGGTTCGCAAACATCCCAAAACCGGAGCCGTTTAGCACCATCGGGAAACCTAGACTGCGCTGACTCGCCTCGAGTTCGCGAATAATTTGATCGAGGCTAGCGCCTGCATTTTTATCATCCAATACCTGTGCGAAATCGACCTCTGCTGCGCGCAGGAAATGCAGTAACGCCCACGTGGCACCGCGCGCTTCGAAAAAGACATCGTCGATTTCTAGCCAAGGCGTCTTTACTGCAACCTCTGCCCGTGCAGGCGTTGATTGTGTCGCGCTGGGGTCACCTGCCATGTCGGTATTGGCTCGCTGCTGCAAAACACTCGCGCTGAGGCGTTGAGAGAGGCTGCCAAGACGCGATTCGACATTGCTTAACCAGCTCGCCAAATTGTCGGCTCGGGCGTAAAACTGTGCGTCACTTTGATCAGCGTCGACCATGCGCATGAGATAAGAATTAAGCGCCGCAATCGCTTCTTTATACTGACTTTCGCTTGCGGGAAATAACCAACTGTCGTTAGTAAAATTGAATTTTGGTTCCGCAATAATGAGATCGGCATCTTCTGTCGACTGCGACTGCGAGCGGCTAAAGTCTTCTCGGAATGCCCTCGAGAAATCGCGCACTTGCACCAACACGCCAAATTCCCAGTTGGGAATATTATCGAGATAAAGACCCGGCGGCATTATGTCGTTACTTAGAAAACCACCTGGCTTTTCTAACAGTGTCTCAGCTATTTCTATAAGCGTTGCGGCACTAGTGCTGCCGATGACCTGCTTGCTTTCCGTGTTCCCCAGGCGCTGTGCGGTCACTTCATTAACATTGAAAGGCGCCGGGGCAATGCTCCAGTAAATACCGATCGCAATAACGAATGCAGCGATGAGGCCCAATGCTGCCATTGCAAGCCTGCGTCCAGGGAGGAAGCGATCTAAGCTTTGTCGATTCATATCCACTCTCGCTTTAGGGGGCTGGGTTTAGTCTGCACAGGCCGTATTCTCGTCGGTAATCGTGTCTGGCAGTCTCAACCGGACGCCTGTTTGCGCAGACAGTTCTATATTTCCTCGCAGCCGGTAGCCTTCGACCGATTCTCGCATAACGCTAAACATCCAACGGGCGGTGCTGTCGTTGGGGGCGGTGATCAAAAAAAAGGCACTGCATTCGCGCGCACGTCTCGCTATGTCGGCCAACTGATCGCGAGCCTGGTTGCTTTGTGCGCTGACCGCCGCACCATCAAAGGTAAAGAAAAGATCGCCCGATTCGCGTTCATTAGCAAGCTCGACCTGCACAAGGGCTATATCCGCCACGGTTGCATCGACGAGCTTCGCTCTTTCTATCATGAGCTCGGCTGAGTCGAATGAACCATTGCCAATTGCTTCACGGGCGAGCGCGAGATAGCGGGCAACGATAGCCGCGATGCCCTCTTTCGCTATGCCATTGTCGGAATCCATCGCGAGCGCACGAGCAAAGAAATCGAAGGCATTGTCATCGTCCGGGGTGAGGAGTCGATCTGCATCGAGTGCCTGTAATCCCGAATAGAGCAGGTCTGGCAGCGTGAGCGCTTCGTCGACCTGTTTTCTAGTCGACACAACGCTCGCTGGTTTCAACACGTTTACCGTTGCCTTGGTTTCTGCGGGCGTCGGCAGCACAGATGGCTTCGTATTCGCGCAGGCAACGAGGAACGATGCTGATCCAACAAAAATACTTAGGCGAACTGACCGCGCTATCGCACTGCTGACCATCTGACCCTAGGCTCCCAATTCGGAAAATGGAATAAACTGTAAGATCTCGCCCTGAGTAACGCCCACACTGGGAGGCACAATTAGCAATCCGTCGCTCCGACTAAGCGAGAGAGCAACACCCGAGCTCTGATTCCTTAATGGCGTTGCAACTAATCCCTCCGGAGCGTGTTCCAGCACTGCGCGCAGATACTCCTGCCTCGGCCCACCTTTGTCTCGAGAAAAACCGCTCCGCACTGAGAATGAATGGGGAGATGCCGGAGTCGCTCCTTGTAGTGCCAATAAGGTTGGCCGAACAACAAGCGCAAAAGTAACAAAGGCCGACACAGGGTTTCCAGGCAAGCCGAAGAACTGACAGCTTTCTCCCTCACTCGTTATTTTACCGAACGCGAATGGTTTTCCAGGTTTGACTGCGAGCTTCCACAAATCAATTGTGCCTAACTGCTCAATTGCAGCGCGCACGTGATCCTCTTCGCCGACCGACACTCCACCTGTCGTAATGACGCAATCAGCGCGACCCGCAGCATTGAGCAGGGCGTCACGCGTCTCAGCAAGCGTATCTCCCACTCTTCCGCAGTCAACAATATCGACGTGAATGCCTAATAACAGTGCCATTAATGTCGCAAAGTTAGAGTCATATATCTGCCCCGGCAACAAATCTGAACCCGGGCGCTGGAGTTCATCTCCGGTAGTCATAAGCGCGACTCGGAGCTTGCGGGTTACCGACACCTCGGTGAGGCCGAGAGAGGCAAGTGCGCCGATGTCCTGAGGCCGCAAACGGCGTCCTTGAGCGAACACCGTGCTGCCTGCTTTGATGTCGGCGCCGATAGGTCGCACATTTTCATTGGGCGACACTGCCTTGTTAACTCGTATGCCCTCACCCCGCCGCTCGCAGTTCTCTTGCATCACCACCGCATCGGCACCGGAAGGCATAGGTGCTCCAGTAAATATTCTGGCAGCCGTGCCAGGTTCGAGACTTACGCCTACCTGCCCAGCTGCGATTCGCTGACTCACCACGAGGTCTCGCTCTGGGTCTACCGAATCCGCGGCGCGCAGCGCATACCCATCCATTGCACTATTTGCCATAGGCGGCACGGACAAAGGAGCAGTAATAGAGTGAGAAAGAATTCGACCACTGGCGCAGAAAAGTGCAACAACTTCTGCCTCGCAACATGGCGCTATACTCGCCAATAGAAATGATAACGCCTCATCTATAGGCGTAAGCACCGATGACTGTGAGCTCGGCAGGTCATTCATGAGCTGACAGACGAAACCGATGCATCGTCCTCGTTTTCTTCCTGAGCCTCTCGTAATCGGCCGCCGTAAAGAGACTTAATTGTCTCTCTGAGATGGCCATGCCAGGAGCGCGGTTTAATACCGAAGGTATCGAAAATCTTTTTACTCGACAGTGTCGAGTTAAGCAGCTCAGGCAGGCGCACGGAGCTCTCCACTAATTTTATGCTATCGATGAGCTGATAGATTCCCTCATCGTGATTGGCCGCATAGTCGAGCGTCTGCCGCCCGAACTCAGACTCGCGCTTTGTTTCGAGGCCTGCGTAGTGGTAAGTGCCCCAGGCATTCGCATCGCAATCGACCTGACGCGATATGGCAAAGATCGCAGCGGCAAGATCAGCAGTAGAGGTTGGACTAAAGCGACGCCTAAAGACAGTGATCTCGCCGCCACTGCGCTTAGCTAGACGTATCCACGATTTGATAAGGCCACGCTTATGCAGACCGAAAAGCCAGCCCGAGCGAATAATGATGTGATGCGGATGCGCGCGCACGACTTCCTCACCGGCCAGCGTGCAGCGCCCATAGACACCCTGCGGGTTTAGCTCGTCGGTCTCGTTGTAGGCGAGTTTTTTCTCACCATCGAAAACATAGCTGTTAGAGAGATGGAGCAATGGGATGCCGAGGTGATTACAGACCTCGCTTAACACGGCAGGAAGCTGAGCATTGATCTGTCGGCAACGCTCTTCTGCAGACTCAGCGCGCTTTAACGCGCTGTGATTGCCCGAGATAAAGTCGGCGAGGTTTATGAGCTGATCTGGCCGAAAATCGGTGATGCTCTTGGCAATCGCCAAGGCATTGTCGGGGTCAAAGTACTTATCAGGGGGCGCGAGAAAGCGAATCTTGTGTTTACGCAAAATCTCGATCAGGGCCTTTCCGGTGGGGCTTTTTCCTCCGACGATGTATAGCTTCACTGCTGACTAATTCCTAGTTTACCCGCGCGCCCGAGCGCCATTCGCCCATTGCTTTACTCTGACTTCGAGTTTGCTTTATCGACGCGCGAAGTCAAGGGCAACTAGAAAGGAATGTCATCATCAAAGTTGTCGAAGTTAGTCGGTGCAGGTTGGGCTTGTGGCGCGGCTGCCGATTGCTGAGGTCGCTGACTAGGTGCTTGCTGTTGTCCAAACGGATTATCGCCCATGTCACCACCCATCGCACCGCCGCGGCCGTCGAGCATCTGCATTTCGCTTGCCACGATCTCAGTTGAGTAGCGCTTCACCCCGTCTTGCTCCCAAGAGCGTGTTTGCAGACGGCCTTCAACGTAGAGTTTGGAACCCTTTTTGACGTATTGCTCAACGATTTCGGCTAGGCGATTGAAAAAGACGACTCTATGCCACTCAGTCTTTTCTTGCTGCTCACCCGTCGCCTTGTCTTTCCACGAGTCACTGGTTGCGAGTGACACGTTCGCCACCGCGTTGCCGTTAGGCATGTATCGAATTTCGGGGTCATTACCCAAATTACCTACGAGAATTACCTTATTAATACCTCTACTTGCCACGTCGTGCCTCCGGTCTCTGCAGGCCTGTTCATCGTTAGACAGGCCGGGTGACTGCTCGTTACAGCAGCCCAAATTTTAAAGTGACGCACACTGCGCGTCCTGGCCTCTTAGTGTATATCATGCCACCTACCTTGAGAAATTTTAGGCTGAATCTTCTAATTAGCGCAGTCTCGCCTTTACTCCACTAGCCGGCATTGACCATAATGCTTGGTTCCGCCGCAGTCATCCGCGAGACGGAAGCAGTGCGTATAAAACTGCAAAATAGCATCCCTAACCATTTGCCGCGAGATTCACTGAGAGCCTCGCTAACAAGCCCAAAAATAAGCCAAGAGTCCCAACATGGATCAGATCGTTGTACGCGGCGCGCGCACCCACAATCTCAAGAATATCAACATAACGATCCCGAGGGACAAGCTAGTGGTGATAACGGGGCTTTCGGGTTCTGGGAAATCGTCTCTCGCCTTCGACACGCTTTATGCCGAGGGGCAGCGCCGCTATGTTGAGTCTCTCTCGACCTACGCGCGTCAGTTCTTGTCGATGATGGAAAAGCCCGATATCGATCATATAGAAGGGCTCTCGCCCGCGATTTCGATAGAGCAAAAGTCAACTTCGCATAACCCTCGCTCGACCGTAGGCACGATTACCGAAATTTACGACTATCTGCGCCTATTATTCGCCCGCATCGGCGAGCCGCATTGCCCCGAGCATAACCAAAAACTCGAAGCACAGACAGTGAGTCAGATGGTCGACCAAGCAATGAAACTGCCCGAAGGCAGCCGTATTATGGTACTTGCGCCCATCGTGCGCGAACGCAAAGGCGAGCATCTCCATGTCTTTAGCGAATTGCGAACCAGCGGCTTCATCCGCGCGCGGGTCGACGGCATTGTGTGCGAAATAGACTACCCACCCGAGCTAGAGAAAAACAAGAAACACTCCATTGATGTAGTCGTCGATCGTCTCAAGGTCAAGCCAGGCATCGAACAACGCCTAGCCGAAAGCTTCGAGACTGCAATTCAGCTCGCCGATGGTCTCGCGATGGTGAGCCAGTCAGACGACCAAGGCAAAGAGCTTGGCAGCGAAAACGACCTCGTGTTTTCTTCTCTTTTCGCGTGTCCTCAGTGTGGTCACAGCATTCAGGAACTGGAGCCGCGCCTGTTCTCGTTCAATAACCCAGCGGGTGCCTGCACCTCATGCGACGGCCTCGGGCTAAAACAGTTTTTCGACGAAAATCGAATTCTAGTCGATGAGTCACTCGCCTTGTCCGAGGGCGCTATTCGCGGGTGGGATCGCCGCAACCTTTACTATTTCCAGATGCTCACCTCTCTCGCCGAACACTATGGGTTCTCGATCGATATACCATTTAATGAGCTAAGCAATAAGCATCGCAACGCCATATTGAATGGCAGCGGCAAAGAGGTCATCGATTTCTTTTACATTAACGATCGCGGGGAAACGCGCACCCGCAGCTACCCCTTCGAGGGTATATTGCCCAACATGGAGCGTCGCTATCGCGAAACCGAGTCTAACCATGTCCGCGAGGAGCTCTCTAAATATCTTAGCTCGCAGTCGTGTCCTGACTGCGCCGGCACGCGGCTCAAGCGTGACGCCCGCTTTGTATTGATTCAGGGCAGCGACCTGCCCACGATCACCAGCATGACTGTCGCTCAGTCTCACGACTATTTCTGCAAGCTAAAACTCAAAGGTAAGAGCGCAAAAATTGCAGAGAAAGTGCTCAAAGAGCTCCAAGACCGCCTCCAGTTTTTGGTCGACGTGGGTCTTAATTACCTCACGCTTAACCGCAGCGCCGACACCCTATCGGGCGGCGAAGCGCAGCGCATTCGTTTGGCGAGTCAGATTGGAGCCGGCCTTGTTGGCGTAATGTATATTCTCGACGAACCGTCGATCGGCCTGCACCAGCGCGACAATACTCGCTTGTTAAAAACCCTTTTTCATCTGCGCGACCTTGGCAACACGGTGATAGTCGTCGAACACGACGAAGACGCCATCCGTAACGCCGACCATGTCATCGACATTGGCCCCGGGGCTGGAGTGCATGGCGGCGAAATCGTCGCACAGGGTACGATCGAGGACATTCTCAATTCGAAAGACTCGCTCACCGGCAAATACCTGTCGGGAAAAGAAAAGATAGAGATTCCTGCGACCCGCGGCAAACCCGATCCAGACAAGCAGCTCCGCGTTCTCGGCGCCACCGGAAACAACTTGCGGGGGGTCGACCTGAGCATTCCTATTGGGCTACTGACCTGTGTCACTGGCGTCTCAGGTTCGGGCAAATCGACGCTAATAAACAACACACTCTACCCGCTCGCTGCGAGCAAGCTCAATGGCGCAACTACGCTAACAGCTGCCAAACACAAGTCGGTAGAGGGCCTCGAGCTACTCGACAAGGTAGTCGATATAGATCAGAGCCCGATCGGCCGCACCCCTCGATCGAATCCAGCGACGTATACCGGCATCTTTACCCCTGTGCGCGAACTCTTTGCCGGCACACAAGAAGCGCGAACACGCGGGTATAAGCCAGGGCGCTTTAGCTTTAATGTTAAAGGGGGACGCTGCGAGGCGTGTCAAGGCGACGGCGTGGTCAAGGTCGAAATGCACTTCTTACCGGATGTCTACGTTGCCTGCGATGTCTGCCGTGGCAAGCGCTACAACCGAGAAACGCTCGAAGTAAAATACAAAGGCAAGAACATTAACGAAGTGCTCGACATGACAATCGAGGTCGCCCGCGAGTTTTTCGATGCGGTGCCTGCAATCGCACGCAAACTCCAGACTCTCATGGAAGTTGGTTTGTCCTACATCTGTTTGGGTCAGGCGGCGACAACGCTCTCTGGCGGCGAGGCACAGCGTGTAAAGCTTTCACGCGAACTCTCAAAACGGGATACCGGCAAAACCCTCTATATCCTTGATGAACCCACTACAGGGCTGCACTTTCACGATATAAAACAGCTGCTTGCGGTGTTGCATCATTTGCGGGATCAAGGCAATACAATTGTGGTGATCGAACACAATCTCGACGTTATCAAGACTGCCGACTGGGTTGTCGACTTAGGCCCGGAGGGAGGTAGCGGTGGCGGCATGATCATCGCCGAGGGAACACCTGAGCAAGTTGCTAAGAATAAAAAGTCGCACACTGGCGTCTACATCAAGCAACATCTCGCCGCAGTCGCCTGACGACAGCCAATCCAGAGAAATTTCGCTGAGTATTTGTACCCCCGATTCGTGCGCTTTCTCTGGATTCTGACTCAATTCGACCGCTTTCGAGACCGATCATCTGTTAAATTGCAATTTTGTTGACTAATCCCGCCTTTCGCATTTCTTTTTCTGTCACACCTCTGTAAAATTCGCGGCGTCTAATAGTCATCAAAGCGCAAAGCTTTGGAGTCATGCTATGTGACGCTTAGTTGCGACTACTATTCGCGTCTATTCAGTTAATTCGCGTTTAACAAGAGATCATGCGATTCGAGAGAAAGCAGTACGAGAATCAAGCTGGCGTGGAATATAACTTCACCCAAAGATCATCGGGTTCATTAACGAAATCAAGAAGATAAAAACAGTTTTAGCGTCGGCAATAGAGCCGGTGCGAACTTCATCTATCAGGAGAAAGCTATGCAATTCCCACCCATAGCCAAGAAGCTGTTGCTGACGTCTATTGTCGTCGCACTCGGCTACTCGACTGCAGCGATCGCTCAAGATACCGCATCTGCGATTCGCGGCAAGCTACTCGACGCATCGGGCCAACCACTCACCGACGCAACGGTTGTTGTACGTGATACGCGCACAGGCGCCACGCGCACGCTGCAATCAAACGCATCGGGCACTTTCTACGCGACCAACCTTCCAGTAGGCGGTCCGTACAATGTGACAGTAAATGGCACTAAGACAGTGACAGTTAATTCGATCTCGCTAGGTGATATTTACAACCTCAGCATCGAGATGGGTGAATCTCAGATTCAGGAGATTATCGTTCTCGGCGGCTCTAATACATTCGTAGACGTCGCTGCGGGCCCTTCTGCCTCGTTCTCAACCTTCGACATGGAAACGTCGGTTGCCTATGATCGTGACATCAAAGATGTGTACTCCATCGATCCGCGCATGAATCTCGACGGCGACACTCAGGTTAACTGCGTAGGTAAGCACCCACGTTTTAACAGCATCAGTCTCGACGGCATAAGCCAGAACGACCGTTTCGGTCTCAATAGCAACGGCTATTCTACGGCCACTGGCATGCCCTTCCCCTATGAAGGCATCGCACAGGTTTCAGCTGAGCTAGCGCCTTTCGACGTAACCTACGGTGGCTTTACTGCCTGTAACATCAACGCAGTAACTAAGTCTGGTAGCAATGAGTGGACCGGTACGGTCTTCCTCGAGCGTACCGGCGACCAGTGGCGTGGCGACTCGCTCGAAGTGAATGGCCAAGCGCAAGACTACTCAACGAAGGGATTCACAGAAGATGTGAAAGGCTTCAGCATCGGCGGCCCGATTTTGGAAGATAAGCTCTTCTTCTACGGTGCCTATGAAGAATCAGAGCAGCCGCGCTTCTTAGCAGCTGGCTATGCAGGATCGAGCAATGGTGTTGAGCGTCCTTGGCTCAGCAAAGAAAATCATGATCGCATCGAGAATATTGCCAAAGATCTCTACGACTACGATCCAGGCGGCCTCCCTGGCGATGGCGCGCAGACTGATGAAAAATACATGCTCCGAGTCGACTGGAATATCAACGAGCAGCATGATGCTACCGTGATCTACAACTATTACGACGGTGTTCAGCTGCGCTCCTCTGATGGCGACGACAACGAGTTCGAGTTTGCGAACCACTTCTACAACAAAGGCGCCGTGTCAGAAACAACCACCGTCCGTTTGCGTTCGCAGTGGACAGATGCGCTTTCGAGCGAGATGTTTTATAGCAAAAACACGATGGATGACTCTCAGGTCACTGCGGGTCCTCGTGACTTCGCCGACATGCAAATCAGCATCGGTCGCGACACGGTCTACCTCGGCGCAGACGATTCGCGTCAAGCTAACGCCCTCAATACCGAATCTGATTTCTTCAAAGTCGCCGGCGAATACCTCTTAGGCGACCAAGTTGTGACCTTCGGCTATGAGCGCGAGACACTCAACGTGTTCAACCAGTTTGTGCAACACGCCCGCGGCGGTGAGTACGATTTCTTCGACGACTCACTCGCTAATTCAGCTGCGTGTCAGGCGCTCACAGCACAGGGCCGTTTTGATGATTCTAGCTGTGGACTCTCTGGTATCGACCGTTTCGAGCTAGGCCGTCCTAGCCGTATCTACTACGGTAGCGGTGGTGGTACTAATAACGCAGCCGATGCGGCAGCGAGCTTCGAGAACACGCTCAATACGGTTTACTTGCAGGACGAGCTGTACCTCGCAGACTACAACCTGACTGTCGTAGCTGGCCTACGATACGACTGGTTTGAAAGCGATGATCGCCCTAACTTTAACCAGGCGTTCACAACAGCAAACGGCGGTCTGCGTAACGATACTAATATCGACGGTCTCGACCTGCTCATGCCTCGTTTAGGCTTCACTTGGGAAGCGAACTACAACCTAACGGTTCGTGGTGGTGCAGGCCTCTACTCCGGCGGCAACCCGAACGTGTGGATCTCGAACGCGTGGAGCAATGATGGTCTTACCAACGTGCAGCTTCAGAACCGTAACTTCAGTGGCGCTCGCTCAATCTTCAGCGACTGGACTCTGAGCGGCGCTGGTCGCCCAGGTTACGACGTGCCGCAGGAGATGATCGATCAAGTAGCGAACACCACTGCAGACTCTGCTAGCGACAGCTTCCTCGTACTGATCGATCCAAACTACGAGCAGCCTTCTGAGTGGAAACTCGCCTTGGGTGGTACCTACACATTTGATAGTGGCTTGAGCGTAGACGCAGACTTCCTGTACTCAATCGCAAATGATGCTGCCTATTATGTGGACGTGTCACAAGAGCAAATAGGTGTAACGACTACGGGTCAGCCGATCTTCGATTATGCGACCGGCCGTGACAACTTCATGCTTACCAACTCAGATCGCGATGCTAAATCTACATCGTTCTCGTTGGTTGCTCGTCATGACTATGACTTCGGCTTAGATTGGATGGTTGGTTACGCGTTTACCGACGCCGAAGACATCAGCCCAATGACTAGCTCGACCGGAGGCTCGAACTTCGACAATCTCGCGACTAACACGATTGTTAATCCTGAAGCAGGAATCTCTAACTACAACACGCCACACCGCATCACAGCGCGTTTGTCGTACGGTAAAGAGTTCTTCGCGGGTTATGAGTCGCGCATCACTGCGATGTTCTACCGGAAGCAGGGTCAAGGCCAAAGCCATGTAATGGGTTCGGTTGACCTCGAAGGCGATGGCGCATTTGGTCGTCACCTCCTCTACGTACCAGGCCCTAACGACGGCAATGTTGTCGTTGGTCCTGACTTCGACGTCGCTGCGTTCCAGGCATTCATCGAGCGCGAAGGCTATGGCCAAGGCTTCGTTGACCGCAACGAAAACAACGCTGCTTGGTCATCACGCCTCGACCTTCGTATAGATCAAGAGATCCCTACGTTCCTTGGCACAAGCAAAGGTCGCGTCTACCTTAAGATCTACAACGTAATGAACATGCTCGACGACAGCAAAGGGCTTCAATACGACGCCCAGTTCTTCTCACAGCAAGTTGTCGAGTCTACCGTTAACGCTGAGGGACAGTATGTTTTCAATACGTTCAGTGATCGTGGCCTGACTGACCTTCTCGAGAATCAGTCGCTGTGGGAAATGCGCGTTGGTGTTCAGTTCGAATTTTAATACTTAAGATCATCAGGACGATATAAGTCGAGAATCTATCGGCAACTAAAAGCCCGCCCAGCAATAGGCGGGCTTTTTTTATGCTCGTGCGTTGCATTTCTCAAGATTTAATACTAACTTCGGCAATAGCTTATGATGCAGTATCAGCGCGTGTCAGAGTCCTTCCCCCCGCATCACCGACAGACACGCATTCCATAACAAGAAGACGGAGCATTGTTTTGTGAATGATTCAGTGAACTTACAACTAACACGCAGACGCTTTATCAAGGGAGTCATCTTCTCCGGCGCGGCGGCAACGTCTGGCGCTGGCGTCTACCTCGCCGCCAACGCACAGTCGGGTAATGGCGGAATGGAACGCTTGATAACCCTCACGATCAATGGCCGCACGCGGCGCGTCGACGTACCACCCACCGAAACACTCGCCAACACGCTTCGATACAGACTCAATCTCACAGGCACCAAAATCGGCTGCAATCGCGGCGAATGTGGCGCTTGTACCGTGCTCATCGACGGCGTCCCCAATTATGCCTGCTCGGTGCTGACTCATAATATTAAGGCTAAGCAGGTTCTCTCTATCGAAGGCGTCAAAGCCGACGATGGAACGCTGCACGCTGTGCAACAGGCTTTTATTGCTGAGAATGCGCCCCAGTGCGGTTTCTGCACACCGGGACAGGTCATGTCGGCGGTTGCGTTGCTGGCTAACAATCCACGGCCGACGAAGGCGGAGGCAGCTCAGGCTATGTCTGGCAACCTTTGCCGCTGCGGTGCTTATGAACACTATCTGAATGGCGTGTTGCGCGCCTCGGGGCAAATAGCATGAGTACACATATAGGATTCGATTTTACGCCGCCCGACGTACCCGGAAAAGTTACGGGCGAAATCAAATACGCCGAAGACTACAAGCGCGAAGGCATGGTCTTTGCTCGCTTATTAACAAGCCCTCTGCCTAGTGGCAGAGTCGTTGGCATTGACGCCACAGAAGCGCTGCGCATGGATGGCGTCCTTGGAATATTTACCGCCGACGACCTCCCACCGGTCGCCCCGCCGGGTAATCCTGCGCTTGCTTCTGAGTATGTCAGCTTTGTAGGCCAACCTATTCTCGCAGTCGCCGCCATCACCGAAGAAATCGCCGAGTCGGCGATCGAGAAAATACGGGTCGATTTCGAGCGGCGCCCGTTTGTGGTGGACCCACTCGAAAGCCTCTCTCCCGGCGGCGCAAATGCCTATCCAGAGGGCAATACCTTAGTGCGCACGCAAGAAGAAGGGCCCGAAGGCACGCCAATACGTGGCGCAGAGATTCGGGACATTAAGTGGCCGCAGTCTGCTATCGATGCACTGCGAGCTGGCAAAGAACCCACAGGGGCTGAGTTCACAACAGAATGGACATTCGGCGACCTCGATGCGGGCTTTGCTGAAGCTGCAGCCATTGTCGAAGAGCCGTTCGTCACGATCGGCTACCCGCACCACTCTCTCGAATCTCGCACCTGTATGGCGTATTGGGAAAACGGAAAATGCTATTTCTACGGCTCTTCGCAGAGCCAGAGTGCTAACGACAATGGCCTCGCGCGTATGCTTGACATCGATCCCGCCAATCTCATATTTATCAATGAGGCAACCGGTGGTGGTTTCGGCTCCAAGATTGGCCCCTACCCCTATATGGCGATCTCTGGCAATTTCGCCAAGCGACTAAATAGGCCGCTGCAGCTGAGAATCACGCGCGAGCAAGAATTCTATATCGGTTCTGCACGCTCCGGCATGCAGGGCTGGATACGGATGGGCGTGAAAGAAAATGGCAAGGTCTCTGCTATCGATCTCGTGGTTGTCAATGACGGGGGCATGACCGGCGCCGGCAGCGGAAATTCCTCAGCACAGCATGTTACCGTCGCCTATCAGCCAGAAAACATGCGTTTTCGCGGCATTTCCGTTTATACCAACACAACCCCTCGCGGTGCGCAGCGCGGCCCAGGTCAGAACGAGATGGCAGCAGTGCTTGCCCCCATCGCCGACAAAGCCGCGAAAGCTATTGGTATGGACCGCGTCGCGTTTCGCCGCATCAATGCGATAGATAGCGGGGGCTTTCAAGGCGGCGGACAGGGGCCGGTTACTAGCGCCTTCGTGCGCGAAGCATTAGATCAAGGTATGCGCACGTTTGGTTGGGACGAGAAAAACGCGCTAACGAAGCAGAATGGCAGCAAAGTCAGGGGACTCGGTGTCGGTATCGGCTACCATGGCGCTGGCGGCCGAGGATACGATGGCCTCGTGCGCATCGGCCCCGACGGCAAGCTCTACATTCATAGCGGCGTAGGCAACCTAGGCACCTATTCCTATGCAGGCACCTGTCGCGCCGCGGCTGAAGCACTGCAAGTGCCTTGGGAACGGTGCGAGATTCTTCGTGGCCGCACAGATAATCATCTGCCTCACAGTTCGGGACAGGGTGGCTCAAATACCATCTTTACACACACTCGAACTAACTGGGTGGCGGCGCAAGATGCCATTGCCAAACTCAAAGAAATTGCTGCACAGGAGCTTGGCGGCGCTCCAGAGGATTACACGATTGGCGATGAGCGCGTCTTTGCAAGCGCCGAGCCGGGCCGAGGGCTAACCTATGCCCAAGCCGCAGCCCGCGCGATTGAATTGGGTGGCAAATTCAGCGGCGAAGAGTATCCGGATGATATTAATCCGATTACCCAACGAGCGGTGCAAGGCCTCGCTGGTTCTGGATTAATCGGAGTCGCTAAAGACAATATTCCTGGTGAGGGTCAACCACCGGGAATTCTCGTCGGCTTCTGTGAGATCGAACTGGACAAAGACACGGGCAAAATCGAAATTTTGGACTACACGGCTATTGCTGATTGCGGCACTGTGGTCCATCCCAAAAACTTCGAGAACGCCATGCGCGGAGGCGCGGTTTGGGGTGTTGGGCTAGCAGCATTCGAGCGTCATGTTTACGACCCGCAAAATGGTCTGCCAGCGAATACGGGTCTTTACCAAAGCAAGCCGCCGACCTATTTGGACGTCAACGTTGAGACGAAAATGGGCGCGGTAAATATTCCCGACCCACAAAACCCTACGGGCGGTCGCGGCATTGGTGAACCTACCCAGGGGGCTGCCGCTGCTGCGCTTGCCAGCGCGATTTCGGACGCTCTCGACGGTCACGTGTTTAACACCGCACCGACTACAACAGACATGATTATTAACCACTTGGCTGGCAATGATTATAGCACCAAGTATTTGAAAACAAACACTTTCTGAGGTTAACTATGCCATCTTATGACGTAATGCCAAATATGGAGCTGTACCAACCGGTACGGGTTGAGGACGCCCTCGACATAGCGAGCCGCTACGCAGATCGTGGTTGGTTAGTGGGTGGCGGACAAGACACTTACGGCTGGCTCAAAGACCGCGCGAAGCGCGCCGATGCGCTGATTGACCTCAGCGGAATCGAATCACTGCGTGGGGTACGAGAGACCGCCGAAGGGATCGAAATCGGTGCACTTACTACGCTTACCGAGATTGCCGAAAGCGGTCTGCTCAAACAGAGCTACTCTCTGCTTTCGAAAGCCGCGTCTGTAGTCGCAAGCCCACAGATCCGCAATATCGGCACACTCGGCGGCAACGTCTCGCAAGACGTGCGCTGCTGGTACTATCGCCGCGGGCTCTCTTGCTACAGAGCGGGCGGCAATCTCTGCTACGCCGACACGCCACAGGGCATGAACCGCGAGCATGCGCTGTTCGAGACTAGCCGCTGCGTCGCTGCCGGCGCCTCCGACACGGCCCCAGCACTCGTCGCGCTCGATGCGACTATGGTGCTGCGTTCGATTGACGGTGAGCGCACGCTGTCCGCCGAAGAGTATTTCGTCGGGCCTGCGGTCGATATCGAGAACACCACCGCGCTCCGCACGGGTGAAATTCTTACTGCGGTTAGGTTGCCCAAAGCCTGGGCCAATGCGACGTTCTATTATGAGAAGGTCGCCGATCGTAATGTGTGGGATTTCTCATTGGTGAATGTAGCAGCCGCGTTTAAGGTCGAGAACGGCACTATTCAAGAGTCGCGCGTCGTCTGTGGTGCTGTGCAGGCTACGCCAAAGCGCCTGCGAAGCGTTGAACAGGCAGTTCAGGGAAAAGCCAAAGGAGCAGTAACCGCGGCGAGCGTTGCGGGCATGGCCTCTGAAGGCGCGCGCGCACTCGCGCATAACGGCTTTAAGATTCCGCTAATGGAGAATTTGGTAAAGCGCGCGATTAGTGCGTAAGCGCGCAGGCTTTCACAGCCCTCATTCGATGCGTTAAGCAATAGGCAAACATTACGACCCAGAAATAAAGGCGCCGTGATTAAGGTTTAGCACATACGGTTTAGTAAACAAAAAAAGGGCTGGTCCTTCATTGGATCAGCCCTTTTTTTTTAAAACAAACTACCAGCCCAGTAGCCAACGGCCATAATCGCCAGATAAAAAACCAGAATTCCTAGAACGACTGGCTGCAGGTGCGCGTGAACTTGACGGTCTTTCATGTCGTGATCTTCTAGCATCGTCTCCACTCCTTCATAATTGAATAGAGTGTTCAGAATAACCAGAAAGGCCTTGCAAACTGTGATCTAGATCACAGTTTTGTTCTCATGATTTAATCGGGAGGTTAGCCGTTAAAGCCCCTGCAATTTCTGTTTAGAAATTTGAAATACCGAATCAAACCATGTTTTATCATCGTTGAGATTTGGCACTAACTGAAAGGCTTCGCCGCCTCCTTCCATAAACTCTTCCCGGTATTCGATACCGATTTCATGAATGGTTTCGAGGCAATCAGAAACGAAAGAAGGCGTTACGACTGCGACTTTTTTAACGCCTTTCTCGATTAGTGCTTCTAAATGATCGTCGAGATAGGGCTGTATCCATGCCTGGTTTCCAAACCGTGATTGGAACGCCACTGAATAACGGTCTTCACTCCACCCCATCGCCGCGACAATGCCTTTAGTCGTGGCTACACACTGGGCGCGATAGCAGAGCTTATTTTTCTCGCCGATGGTCTCGCAGCAGGCACCCATCTCACACACATTATTTTTATCAGCCTTTTTGATATTCGACTCGGGCAACCCGTGGTAGCTAAAGATGACATGTTCGGCGTCTGCTTCTTCAACATGCTTGCCTATCAGTGCTGCCCACGCATTAATAAAGGGCGGCTCGGCATAAAGGTCATCGACAAACTTCAAATTTGGCGCCTGCGCCCATTTTTTTGCCGCCTCGCGAACCTCATGAAAAACGGACGCCGTCGTTGCTGTCGAATACTGCGGAAACAACGGCATAATGAGAATATCTTGGCAGCCTAAGCGCTCAAACTCTTTCATCGAATCCCATACGAAAGGCTCGCTGTAAGCCATACCGTTCAAGACAACGACATCTTCTCCGGCGTCTTTATATTCTTGCTGAACACTTGCTTGCAGTCTATCGGCGTAGACTTTCAAAGGAGAGCCGTCCTCCATCCAGATTGCCGCATAGTCTTTTGCAGTTTTAGGTGCGCGGAAAGGTAGGATGATCAGGTTGCGAAGCAGCCAACGCCCGATTGGATTGAAGTCGAACACGAAGGGGTCAGAGAAAAAGTATTTGTAAAACTTCCGCAGCCCTTTCGCCGTGGGCTCCTCGGGAGTGCCAAGATTGAGGAGTAGTATGCCTTTGGTCGCCATGGGATCTTCCTTGTATTGAGACGTGATCTCAGCGCCGTAGGGCCGAGTTATTTTGATAACTAGTGTACGATGCCTCGCCCCTAAAGGGTTTAATGCGCGGGCAGAAAGTTGGTCCTGTTTTAGTCAGCGACCTGCTTGCGGTTGTCTTCCTCAAACAGCAGCTCCAGTTCACGGCGACCTTGACGCGCGATATTACCCAGCTCTTCAATGTCCTCTATGTGCTGGGCCGAGCGCTCGAGAAGCTCCTCGTCGTGCAGCCTAAAGCGCTTAGCCACCTCAAGCGCCTGGCCTTCGGTGTAGCCAAGTTGCTCAAGCGTGTCAGTCGCCGCCTCTAGACTGCTTGCGAAGGTTTCGCGTACCACCGAGTCTACTTTGCGTTTGTAGAGCTCGTAGGCGTGGAACCGATCTACAGCCCGCGCGATAATCTTGATACGTGAATTTTGTTCGCGCGCGTGGTCAATTATCGCAAGAGACTGCGCCACGTCATTGACAGCGACTACGAGTATTTTTGCGTGTTTAATGCCCGCGCTTCGAAGCAAATCAAGGCGCGTGAGATCGCCATAAAACAACCGGTTGCCGAACTGTTTAACGAATTCGACATGCGCAGAGTCTTTATCCATCGCCGTGAAAGGAATGTGCCGAGCCTGGAGCAGGCGTCCAATAATCTGTCCAAACCGGCCAAAACCGGCAATGATTACCTCGGGCTGATGCGAATCCCAATGCCTATCCTGATCGGGCTGCTCGACGCTGCGGCTGTGACCGACGCGTCGATAGAGGGTTACGAGCGAGGAGGTGAAAGCCATTGATAGACCAACAATCAGCGTAAGCTGCTCCGCGAGCGCCGCGTCGAATAGCATCGCTTGCTGCCCCTGAGACAACACAACAAAGGCAAATTCGCCGCCCTGAGACAACATGAGCCCGAGTTGAACCCCCTCTTTCAGAGAAACATGTCGCCAGCGCAGAATCGCCGTGATGATTGCCGTTTTGACGAAGACCAGCCCAAGCGCTAACACGACTATGCGCAGCGGATTTGCCCATAAGAGTGCGAGATTGAGCGTCATGCCGATCGCGATAAAGAACAGCCCAAGAAGCATGCCTTTAAAAGGCTCGATATCGGATTCAAGCTGATGCCGGTAGTCGGAATTGGCAAGCATAATGCCAGCGAGGAAAGCACCTAGGCCCATCGAGAGCCCCACCGAGTTCATCAACACCGCTACGCTGATGACGATAAGCAGGCTCGCCGCTGTCATCACCTCGCGGTTATTCGACCGAGCCACAGCAGCTAATACCTCGCTTAGGCCGAACCGACCGAAGGCGACAACACCAACAAGCGCTAAAAGGGTGACATACCACGCAGGGGTCGTCGCACCGGTCGCGCCAGGCGCAAGCACGCTGACGGCGATAAGGATCGGGATAACCGCAAGGTCTTGCAGTAGCAGAATCGAGAAGCCTTTACGGCCGAGGGGCGATGCTAAAATCCGCTCCTCACTCATCAGCTGAATCGCCAATGCGGTGGACGAAAGCGCGAGGGTTAAGCCTAAAATCAAGGCAAGCGGCAGAGCGAGCAGCATGGCTAAACCGAAACCGATAACAAGCCCGGTGAGCAGTACCTGCGATCCGCCAAGTACCAAGATGTGATGACGCATACTCCACAATTTCTCAGGAGCTAGCTCGAGCCCTATAACAAATAGCAGCAGAATAACGCCGTATTCGGCAAAGTGAAGCACCGACTCGGGGTCTTCAATAATGCCTAGTGCATGCGGCCCAAGTACAACGCCTGCAAACAAATAGCCGAGTATCGAGCCTAGCCCGAGGCGCTTGAACAGGGGCACAGCGATCACCGCTGCAAGCAGATAATACAGGACGTTAATCAGTAGGCTGTCGGTATGCATCTAAGCTTCCCTGGGCTTTTTGGCCTGTAGTAGACATCGTTAGAAGTGCTGCAAACGTAGTGTAACTCAGCAAAAACACGAGACCGGCAGCTTTTGGGTGTTTTACCAATCGGCGAAGGCACTTTCTGCAGTATCGGCTGAATGAAAAACGGTATCAGAATTATTTGTTACCAAAATGCTCACTTTTTGCAAAAAATGCAGTAGACTCGTGACAGTGTGTGTTTTCGGCTAGCGGAAGACAACCGCTTTTACGCCTTAACCAAACAATTTTTACCACCGGAGGAATGACATTATGAACAAAACTTCTTCATTCGTACTCGCTGCGGCAATTACAGCAGCAACCGGCACAGCCGCTGCGGGCGAGCGCGTCGGCGACTTCGCGCTAATTGATCATAACGGCGCCTTTCAAATCATGGCATGGCACGACGACGACGCCGCCATCGCGATCTTACCGCAAGCGGTAGGCGCAACAGACACAGCCTCGCTCGCAACTATGCAGGCGCTGCAGACAAAATATCAGGAGCAAGGAATAGAATTCTTCTTGCTCAACCCTGGCCTTCAAACTGACCGAGCCGCAGTCGCTGTGGATATCGAGTCTGTAGACATGCCGGTGCTTATGGATGACGCACAGTTAGTGTCAGAAATGCTTGGCCTCACACGCCTCGACGAAGCCTTACTATACAACCCCAGCACGTTCGAACTTCTTTACCGCGGCCCTGCTGCAGGAATCGAGAGCGCGATAGAGCAGACGCTTGCTGGTGAAAAATTCGACCTCATCAGCACAGCTACAATGGGTAAGGCGATCGATTACCGCAATGCGGCCGCTCACGCCGACCTGTCCTATGCTAATGACATCGCGCCGATCATTGCCGAAAACTGCGCCGAATGTCACCGCGAGGGCGGAATCGCGCCTTTCGCAATGGACAATAGTCTGGCAGTGCAGGGTTGGTCGCCGATGATCCGCGAAGTGGTAATGACTAAACGCATGCCACCGGGCCAGATCGACAACAAAGTGGGTCACAAGATTAAGAACGAAATGAATCTGAGTGACGACGAGATGCAGATGCTCGTTCATTGGATTAACAACGGCTCGGTCGTCGAAGGCGACAGCGATCCTCTCACGGCGCTCACCTGGCCCAATACGAAGTGGACACTAGGCGAGCCCGACCTCATTGTTAAAGTACCGGCCCAAACTATCCCGCCAACGGGCACAGTCGATTATATGGATATTCCCATCGATCTTGGCCTAACAGAAGACCGCTGGGTACGTGGTAGTGAAGTAGTGCCGGGCGCACCGAGTGTGCTGCACCACATCATCACGACCGTTGTGCCACCGGAGGGCGCGCCTGATTTCCAGCAGATCTTGATGGATATTCTAGCCAAACTACCGCCCGAGAAGTCATTAGCTATTCGCACGAAGCTCTTTGCCTCAATTGCCTCTGGCGAGCGCCCCGACATAGACGCGATATTCCGTGAGGCGCCTGAGATAGACGTTAGCGCCTTCATCGGTGGCGGCAGCAGCCCAGACAGTGCAAGCGTCGCAGGCTTCGCGCCAGGCAATGCGGTTAACCTAAACCCAGAGGGCGTTGGCGGTCTACTGAGGGCCGGATCTACACTCAACCTGCAAATGCACTACACAACTTCTGGCAAAGAAACGACAGATGAAACCGAAATCGGCATCTACTTCTACCCAGAAGGTTATGTTCCCGACGAGCGTATGGGTGGCGGCGTAGGCAATGCCTTTTCCATTAACATTCCTGCTCAAGCTAAAGACCATGAAATGCAACTCGTTACTTATGTGCCAGAAGAGGCTGAAATTTTCAGCTTAATGCCACACATGCATTTCCGCGGCAAGCGCATGAGCTTTACTGCCGAATACCCCGATGGCGGTGAAGAACTCCTCTTATCAGTGCCTGCTTATTCCTTTAATTGGCAGCTAAAGCACGAGCTTGCAGAGCCTCTACGGGTACCAGCTGGCACAAAGATTATTGCCACAGGTGCTTTTGATAACTCTGCACAGAATCCCTACAACCCCGACCCAGCAGCAGAAGTAACCTGGGGTGAGCAGAGCTGGGAAGAAATGTTCATGGGCTTCTATACTTGGAAGAACGTAGAGCAAGGCGGCTCTGAGTAGAGACAACCAATGTGATGCCTCAAGGCGTTGTCAGTAATCTCTGACAATGCCATCTAGTTATAATGCATCAAAAAAAATGGCGGGACTTTTTCCAAAGGCCCGCCATTTTTTTTGCAGAAGGTTTCTGCAAAGATGAACAAGGTTTAGAGAGTACTCATCACATTTGTGATGGAGTCCAGTCGCACTCCTCGCATTCAGATGACATTCCGTTTTCCGCGAGCACCGCGAAGATAAAATCACGCCATGTCTCGTTAGGCTGCCACACCGTATTCATATCGGCCTTAGCCTCAGCGATATCTACTCCTTCATAGATCACGCGATAAAGAAAACTAAACGCCGTAGCACGGGCATTAACCTGACAATGTAGGAGAGTTTTCTTGTCGGTATCGCGGCGCAGCGAATCGGCAAAGGCATAAAAGTCTGATGTTAGAGGATAATCCCACGTCACAGGAATATGCATATACTCCATGCCTAATCCTTTCACGACCTGATCTGCATCGGGCAAGGCGTTCGCGTTATTAGTGAACGCGATATAAACGATGCGCTCAAAGCCATTTTCTGCAATCGCCGAAAACTGGTCTTTGGTTGGCTGTCCCGAGCTTGCGAACGTTGCGCTGTACTGACGAAAATTAGTGATGTCGGCGAGCGTCGGATCGGTTGGCTCGACAGCGAACGCGTTAGTGCTCAGCGCGCCGAAAAGCGACGCGGCAGCTATTGCAGAACTAAGCATTGGATGCAGCTTGGGAAACAGACGTGTCATGGTTGAAACCTCATAAAATAATCGTGGGTGATACTATAGCAGATTCTGCGGAAGGCCTAGTTGCTAGCGAGATTACTCGTGTAGCGAGTTCAAAATAGCCAGTGCTCTGGCGGCGTCGGCGGTTTGCACAAAAACATGATCATGAAAAGCGGCCGCGATAACATTCGCGCTTATCCCAGCCTCGCCCAAACGCGTCGCAACCACCGCAGTTAATCCAACCGCATGCAAGCTCGAGTGCACATCGAGAGTAATGCCTGTAAAGCTACCATCGAAACTCAGTTCAAGCTCGGTCGCCCGCTCAATCGGGAGAAGCAGACTAAGCCCCTCGCTTTCTCTAAAAGTTGCGAGCGCTTCATCGGCAAGCCGCGGAGTTGCAATAAGCTGCGCAGGCGTAGGCATGCAAAACGCCCATTCGCCAGAGAGCACACGCGGAGCAAGTGAGTTTAACAATTGCTGTAAATCGGTAATCCCATTCATCACATCAACCTACTCTCGTTTCGCGCGCAGGTGCCAAGCCATCGGTATATCACTTTCCAAGCTGCCATCTGCATTAAGGATGCGACCACGCATTTCGCCTTCGCGCTCAAACCCTAGGCTCTCATAAAACGCGAGCGCGCGTTCATTGGATTCACGCGAAATAAGCTCCACTCGGCTAATATGCGTGCGCTCCGAGGCAACCATCGAGAGGAACTTCTCAAAAAGCGCGCGTCCTATTCCGCCCCCCTGAAAACTTGGATGTACAGCAATGGTAAGGTCTGTGAGTACGTGCGAGAAACAAAAGATCTCTGGCGAGTAGCTGTGAATTTCAGCGACAATATCGTCATTGTTGTCGACGGCGACGAAGCCAAGACCGCGCGAGACCGTCGCCTTCAAAAAATTCTCAACATAGTGGCTTGTTATCTCGAAAGGCAGACGCGCCAGTCCGCCCGGTTTCTCTGCAACGTCTCGGTAGAGAGATAGCACCTTCGCCGTGTCCTCGATCTGCGAGAGGCGTATGCTGTGGTGGCTAAACGTCGACATAAAACCTCTCCATCACCTGCCTAATCTCGTCGCCTTCTACGAGCTTAAATCCTTGTGCGGCAAAGTCGTCTAACTCATCCTGAGTAGGAAAAGTAAAATAATTGCCTGCATTCTCGAGTGTTGCTTGCTCAATACCTTCGGGCCGCTGGCCCTCACCTAAAGCATTGACCGTTTCAGCCAAAAGCTGACAACCTCCTTCATAAAGGCCCAATACATGCCATAAATAAGATCTTCGGCGATCCACCGCAAACGAGGACATGGCAAGAATGCGACCGGTATCAATACCACTGTCGTCGATAGTGTGTAGTGCCATATTTAGCTCGGCATCACCGTTGAGCATTGCTCTAAAAGACGCCATAACGCCTTTATAGTTTGGAAGGCGGCCAGAGTGAAGATTTATCACGCCAAGAGAGGGAATACCGATTGCCTCTTCGCGCAGAATCACTCCGTACCGAATCGACAGCACGAGATCTGGCGTCGTTGCCGCAAACCTGGCTATGCCAGAGGTATTAATGTCGTTTAAGTCTTCGATGGGACCCGCAAGAAACTTCTCCAACCCCTTAAACGTAAGCAGGCCGGGAGCAGGTCCGCCTACCCTATCGCAGAGGGGAAAAACGATATCGTTCACTAGCGTCTGCTCGTAAAACGTGAGTGTGTCTAGCGACTCTGGGCGACGTTGTTCGCTATCGGACTTGCCGACTGACTTGCCGACTTGAGACGACAAAAAAACAGTCACTCGATGCGCCGAAAGCGCGGGCAACAGGTGGTTAAGGGCAACGCAGCTCGCCAAGTCACGGTTACCCAGAAGCGTAATATTCATATCAAGCGCGAGCCATTTGGCACCTCAGCTGTTGGCATGGTTAACACCACGGCGCCGTTGGCGTCATTAAAGCCTGTTACTAGACACTCAGACATAAACGGCCCGATTTGCTTAGGCGGGAAATTCACTACGGCAAGCACTTGACGCCCCAGTAAAGAAACACGATCGTAGAGTTCGGTGATCTGTGCGCTGGATTTTTTTATGCCAATTTCATCACCAAAATCGACCTGCAATTTATAGGCTGGCCTACGTGCTTCAGGAAACTCTTCAACCGAGATTATTGTGCCAACGCGCAGGTCCACGCGCATGAAATCATCCCACTCGATAGTATTTGAGCCGCTCGGAGCTGGCGACATCTCTGATTTATCCACGTTCAATTCGCTCAATGGTTATCTCCTTCAATTGCTGTGCAGGCGCAGCTTAGTCTAAATACCGCCATGTCGAAATCTTCGCCGCTTGGCCCTGATAAATCCCATGCTCGTCAGCGACATTCCACACAACTGCGTTGCTTATCTCGAACTTGCGCCCGCTTGCACTGACACGGACACCGCTATAGTTCTCAATGAATCCATTTCGGGTCACCTCGTCGAGTAGTCGGATGCGATCCTCGTCTCTAGTTTGTCCGGAAGATTTCCGTGAGGGTAGCTGAACGAAGTCCTCAAAGCTTCGCTCGAACAAAGTGAGCGCAAGGTCGTTGCCGAAATTGAAAAGCGGGTCGGCCTCAGTGCCATGAGAAACAAGCGCAAAATCGGCGTTGCAGACCTGCTGAACGCTGGGTTCATCGACGCCGTCTATAATCGGCCTTTCAAAAAGGGCGCAGTAGCTTTGCGTTAACAGCCTAACGTGCTGCTGAATATTCATTGAAATCTGCCCTTTTGGCGAGCGCTAATCATGATTTACTTAAATCCCAACCGCCGAGCTATTCGCCTCACGATGGCGCGACCACCGGTGACTGGTAATTCGAAATCGGATGTTGAAGGTATCCAGAATGGGGTCCTAAAACTCGGCTTATTGGCTCGACTATTCATTGGCGTATAGTACGCACAATCTTCAAAATAATAATGGGTTACTTGCGAATGACGACTTCGCGAAAGATCAGTTTGGGCAGCGCCACCATGAAGTAGATTCGCATGCCAAATGAGTGCCTGACCCTGCTTCATTGTGCCAACCGCTGGCATCAATGCCTCAGCCTCTAACACCTCTTGAATACAAGCCTCGTAATGGCGATAGTTTTCATAGCCGGATTCTAAACCGAAGTCCTGCATCGAATATTCGCGCAGCTTATGACTACCTGGATAATATTGAAGTGGGCCGTTACTCACATCGATATCTTCGAGCGCTACCCAGACTCCTGCCATGAATCCCTTTGGTATCGAATTAAAATGAATCGTATCCGAGTGCGTCAACTGGCGCGTGCCTATGGGAAAGTTAAGGGTCTGAAAAGGCAAGGCGGCACGACCGTAAAGCTGCTCTAATGCAGCGAGCGCAATGCGAGAAACTGCTAATTGACGAACCTCGTCTACCGTTTTCCAGGCATCTTGCAATCGCGCAGGCGCGGTAGGGTTTTGGAGTCTCTCGGCAGGGTACAATGGCTCAACTCCGGCAAGCAATCTATCAATAAAGCCGGCTTCGAGATCTAGGTCGAGTATTAAATAGCCGTTTTGCTCGAAACGCGCAATTTGCTCTTTTGTCAGTGGCGGTGACGACTTACTATAAGATATCGACAAACTTTTATTGCGAGTCGTTTTCATGGTTTAGCAGTCTCCATACTCAAACCCTACATTTGGGTTAGCCGCACAATTGGGCAGGTCTTAACGGGCAAAATATAGCACAATGCCGTTTCACTGCCCTAGCCCAATACCTCTGTAAACCATACAGACACAAGGATTAAGACCACTATGAGAATACTCTGTTCTATGTCCTTAGGGCTGTGTTTTACCCTTATCACCTCGCTATCAATAGCAACGCCGGCACAGAAAGACCCTACGTCATCCCAAGCTTCGATGGCAACAGGCCAAAGGCTTTTCTTTGACAACTGCGCCGAATGCCATCAGCGAAATGGCCGCGGACTCAAAGGTGTTTATCCCTCGCTCGCTAGTAGCGAAGTGGTACGCGGTAGTGGCGTAGATGTTGCACTGCAGCTCATTATCGGCCGCGGTGAGATGCCCTCGTTTGCAGGCGCCATGGGCGCCGAAGAGATGGCAGATCTGATTAACTATGTGCGCAATGCGTGGGGAAACGAAGGCGACGCCATCGATGCTGCGACGGTTGCGCGCCTGATGAGGTGACAGTGACACGGCTACGAAAGCAAAGCATCAGGAATGGACATAAAAAAACGCCGGTTAAAGAGGACCGACGTTCAACTACAAGGAGAGGTCTTAATTTAGCACAGTGGGAGAAAGGAAAAAGGCTGATTATCCTATATTCGTGACAAACAACACCTATCAGTGAGACAAGTAAGCCGCAGCGAACCCATTAACTGTTAATCACTACTCAACTCTAAACACTGACGCCCTACTAACGCACGCTTCACCGGCGTACAGCGAGCAGCGTAACCGCCAGGCAGCCTAACAGAGTAGTCGCTAAACTCCTCCCTTGGCACATAGTAATCTGTCGAAATGTATTGCGCACCTGACCGAAATGCGGCGTCCCTCGGCTCAGTATTATTCTCTCGAGCCTCGAGTGTGTTGGCGTCGGCCCGCGTCCGCACGATGAACCCTGCCGAAACAGCTTCCTTTATTCGAACCTGATCTCGCACCGGGGAATTTAGAGTGAAATAGGCCGCGTGCTCGGCGGTTTCAGAGACACTATTTGGAAAGATTAGTTTTCCCTGAGCCGAGTGATTTCCACCAAGATAGAGCTCTACTTTTTCTTTTCCTTCATCAAGCGCGAAAAAAACCCTACCGAAGCTTTCGCCCAGGCTAGGCCACCCCATTTCAAGAACCGCCTCACGCAGCGTCGCTCTACCACGCCTAACCTCGTCTGGAGTTATAATACGCGTAATCGGAAAGACACTCAGAATCTCGGCCTCTAATTGATCGTAGGCTTGAGGCGTAAAGCGCAGTGCCTCGATCGTCCCAGGATAGGAACTGCCACCCTCTTTCGCATTAAACATTATCAGCAGGGGAATATGTGTTGGGTTTGCATCTGACCAATCTCGTATTTGCGTCAAACACTTTACCCATGTAGCGCAACTTGAGCGCACATCCAAATCCTGAGCATGTAGCACTTTAAAACCAGGCTCCAGTAACTCACTCGAGTCGAAGTCGATCTGCCCATCATCGGCAGTCAATATTGGTAACAATGGCGTTGCATAACGCCCGCCTTCGGGATCATAAAGAATATCTAACTCAAGCTGCCTTAGCCCCAAATCCAATTGTTCTCTAAGACCGGTATGAGAATAATCCAGGGTTATCGCGCTGCGCGGATTAAACTGTCGAATCAGCTCGAGCTCTGCTTCTGGAATAGCGAGCTTATAACTATTATGAGAACCAACCGACTGTATATCACTCATTAAGAGGCGCCCCAGATCACATTCAGCAATAAGGCCTAAATCGGGGAGGCAACTTTCACTGCCTTGCGCTTCAGCGGCATGAGTCGGCAGAAAATTGCCAACTAAAGAGATCAAGAACAAAACAAAACCTTGCCTCGCTAAGCTGTAAGTTGCCTCCTTAGATTTCATTTTATAGTGCCTCAGAAATTGATACGCAGGCCTGCGCCAAAAGTTGTGCCATATTCATCGTATTGTGACAATCGCGTACGATTACCAAAGTAATAATATTCGGGTCGGTCATTCAGATTGATCGCTTCAGCACTGATCATAATATTCTCGCTCCACTCATAGCGTGCTGTGATGTCTATTTGCATATGATTGTCTGTATAGCGATCGTTTAATGCAGTGTCTCCCACTGAGTCTAAGTAATTACTGCGAAAATTAGTAGCTAACCGTATATCCCAGGGTCCGCGGTCATAACCGACGGATAAATTGGCTGAATTTTTAGCCTGTTTGAAAAACGGAATCGTACGGGCGCCGTTTGCTGCATTCTGTGGAAGGTCTGTTTCTCCATCTGTATACGTGTAATTCAATACAAATAGAAAACCGTTATCAAACGCGGTTTGATACGACGCCTCAAAGCCTTTTATCGTGCTGGCGTCGGTGTTAGCGAAGGTCTCAGCAATAGTATAAATTTTGCCTCTAAAAAGCGAATCGTTGGCGACGACTTCTACGATCGAGTCATCGATACGCTTATAGAAAACACCTGCTCCAAAAAACGATTCCTCAGAGAGATAGTATTCGAACGAGACATCGAAATTCCATGCAGTTGTAGGGTCCAGATTCGGATTACCGCCTGCGATCTCATTGTCTTCAGTATTGACAAAGGCGCCCGCTCGGGATGCGCTAAAACCAGGTCTAACGAGGGACCGAAATACACCTATTCGCAGCAGCTGATCGTCTGCGAGCGAATACTTCAGATTGAGCGAAGGAGCCAGAAAACTGTAGTCATTATTGTATGAAACGTTTCCTGCGAATCCGTCTCCATCATAGTTTTTACCACGATAGGCGGTTTTAGTATCCTCATAGCGAATGCCATAGATCCATGTGGCGTCGCCGAATCGAGACGTTGCCATGGCATAGACAGACGTCACATCCTCTTCAGTCGACCAGTCGGCTGGAATCGACTCTTCCTCTTCGTCACCCGACATCTCAAAAAACACACCTGGGTTTCGACAGTAAGTCCCGTCCGATAGCGCATAGCTTCCAGCGCCTAAGTTATCCCGAAAAGCCTTCACCTGATCGAAGGTAGGGGTAGGCCCCGCCTTGCTTGCTAGAAAAGGCGAGAGGGTAAGATTGTTTACTTCGGCAAGATTGACATCATTAATTGGTTCATAGCCACAAAAATTGAAATTATTAACCTTCTCGCCGGCACTGAATTTTAAGCCTGTTTGAATCTCAGTATTATTACTGTAGGAGTAGCGATAATCTACGGTTGCCCCTGTGTTCTCATCCGTATTCAGTGAGTAGTCGGACTCCCACGCTTTAAGATTGAAGCTATTCGCATCGTAAAACGCTGCGGGAAAGGTAACCGCTGGCTTTTGTGAATCAGCAGCAGCATAAGTAATCGGTTGGTTAATTTTTCCACTGCGGAAGATCGCGTTGTAGCTCTGCGTGTCGTCTTGTTCAGCTTGAGAGGTGAAAAGTTCAATTTCTACACCAGAACGCTCGTTGATTTCAAACTTTGCTCCTATCTGAGCGGAGTCTATTTGCCGAATTTCCGTTCTGTTCTTGCCCTCGGTATCAACTTTGCTGTTAGCATAGCTGAATACGTTTCCGTTAATCACAGGGTCATTATCCTCCAACCCATCACGAGTTTCCCACTTAGCGCGCCACTCTGTATCAGTGTACTCATTGTGAAACAGGTGCGCGTAATAGGTGTTTCCTGCATCGGACACAAAATCAAGGTTCAGCACTATTCCACTTCGCTCTCTCTCAAGATCGTAAAATCGCATTTCATAGTCATTATTCGGAGCCTCTGCACCCCAACCGCCCGTTTCATTATTCTCGGCGACTATTCTTCTTGTCTGATCACTTAATACCAATGCAACACCAAACTCACCTCCGCTAACATCCCATCTATCCGCAAAAGTAGCCGCTAGCTTAGGGTTACTACCATCTTCAGTTAGCTGGTTATAGGAAGTCTCGGCTTTTAGCCGAACAAATCGATCGTCGTACGAGAACGCAGTGATCGTTTCGAGATCTATTGCACCACCGATGGTATCGGCATCAAGGTCAGGCGTTAACGTTTTGTAAACTGTCATCGTTTGAAGTAGGTCAGAGGGAACACCATCAAGAATGACTCCGCGTCGATCCTCAGGAGATGCCGTACTAACCCCATTGATTGTCATACTATTGAGGTCTGTATTCATCCCTCTTACAGAGATATAACGACCTTCGCCTTGGTCATTCTCAACCATGATGCCTGAAATGCGACGAAGAGATTCGGCAACATTAATATCAGCAAAATTCCCGATCGCATCAGAATCCACAACGCCTGACACTTTGTTCGAATCTCGCTGCTTCTGAATTGCACTACTCAGACTCGCGCGGCTGCCAACTACAAGTATTTCGTCAAGAGATTCGGACTGAGCATAGGAGGCTGAGGCACTGACGAACAACGTAGACGAAAGAGCAGAGGCTATAGCAATCGACAGACGAGATTTAGCGCCATGGTGATTTTTCATTTTTATCTTCCCTTCAATAGTGAACGTTTTTTTTCGAAGCCTCCAAGTGAGGATTTTTCGAGCTAACGCTGGGAAGATAAATCTCCTGTGTGACTAATTGATTAAACTTGCATGACTATTCGATGACAGCTGCAACGACTGTTGGAAATCCAACACAATAACCGCCCCTATAGCCCAAGGGTTTGTTCAATATCTCGCCATGAGACTAGTTTGAAGTTCTGCGCGCCTGCAGGCATCGTATTTGTCCCGTCTTGGACCACGACAAGACCCTCGGGAAACCGCTGCGTCCTTATCTGTGAAGATGCGGCTAAGCCATCGGTGTCAGAGGTTCCATCGATTCCGAGAGTAGCGTCGTCCGCGAGGGTAAAGCTGTCGATATAGGCATGTGGTGGCATTCGATCGAATAGCGCATAGGTACTGTTCCCCTGACTCGAGACTATCAGATAGCCAGCCTGTCCAACCGTGAAAATGTCCATGCCCTCTACGTCTGCCGTCAGTCGGACTCCATCAACAATAGCCAGCGTATTCAATGCCGCAGACCTGTTTGCATTTGCCTCTAATGAAAATACGCCTTCCGCTTCGATGCCGACAAACAACCGCTCATAGGTGTCGTCGGCAACACAACCCTCAGGCTGACTTGACACTGCGAACTCCCTTAGCAACGTCCCTCGTGCCAACACAGTCGAGTCATCAAAGGGTACATTCTGCCTCAGTCCTTGACGCAAAATAATTTCCAAACCCCAATGTTGATAACGCCCATCTTTATCATTTATGAATGCCTGTATCCCTTCGCTATTGCTAAAGAGACAGAGTCCATAAACTTCATTTAAACCTGTCTCGATTTCACTTTCGCTTAACCAGACAAGCTCACCAATTGGTGACATGATAAATAAACTCAGCGTATTCAATGTACGGTTGCTTGCTGCTAGAAGCGCGGTGCCTGTTGGCCATGGGTTAGGCAGCGGCCTAATATCGACGTTGTTTGTAAGCCCAGCTGCGATTCGCTGATGCCTACGCCCATCTAGGCCGTAGATCTCTAGGCCATATTGTTTATCAGTACCAATCACGAGGCTCAACTGCGGATCAGTTGGATGGACCCAAATTGCTGGGTCGTCTGCCGCATCTTCTAGGCTTAAGACCGGCTCCGTTTCGACGATCGCAGCCAGCGGTTTTGCGCTTGAGGGAATTGGTTTTTTAGCGCAGGAGGCTACACTAACAGCCACTGCAATTGAAACTAGCAGATTACGTATTACGTAAAAGATGAATATGACGTGAGCCTCGTTGAGCAAAATATTACCCCAAAAAAAAGATCCAAACTAAAAGTGAAGGTTTAGTTCTAAACTTTAGTCTCAAAGCATGACAAACTCGAGACAGTTAGAAACACCAAAACCCAAAAAGCTCACTTGACCAAGTATCACTGGGAACTTTAAACTGATTACTATCGCGTCTAGAAGATCGCGGCGGTTCAAGCACTAACACTGTGAAAAATATCTATGCGCCAGCCACCGGAACTAAACTCAGACGACGCTCAAAGCCTCTGCGCCGCTACTGAAAGTGCCAGCCAATCAGCCATAGATCCTCAGTTTCAACCTTACCTGCGAGAACCCCCTCGGATTAGCTACACGCAGCCAGAGGATCCTTGGTTTCGACGCCGCTTCGTCTCTTCTCTTGAAGCGATGCTAGGCCGAAACAAAATCGAAAAAACCTACTATCGCCTTAAAGAAGGCCCGTTTAGCATAAGTGAGTTTTTCGGTTCGGCCCTGCGCGAAGCAGGTATTCGAGTAGAACTCGATCAAAAAAAGCTTGCTGCAATCCCGCGCAAGGGCCCACTTCTATTTGTTGCCAATCATCCTTTCGGCGTAGTCGATGGCATGGTGCTTTGCGATATCGCAGCGCAGGTCCGCGGCGATCTGCGGATAATGCTTCACTCACTGCTCTGTCAGGACAAACAGCTAGCACCGTATTTTTTGCCTATAGATTTTACGCAAGACAAGCGCGCGACCAAGACCAATATTCGCTCTAAACAGCTCGCGCTAGAATACCTTTCGCAGGACATTCCGGTATTAATTTTCCCCTCTGGCACTGTTTCTACGGCCAATAAGTTCGGCTTTGGCGAGGTTGAAGATGCGCCTTGGACGACCTTCGCAGCCAAGATTATCCGCGAGGCCGAGGCCACTGTAGTGCCCATTCATTTCCATGGCCGCAACAGCCGACTGTTTCATGTTGCCTCGCATATTGCAGAACCGTTACGAATGGCGCTGCTGGTCAGTGAGGCATTAAAAAAGTTTGGTAAGACAATAGAAGTCGATATTGGCAATCCGATAACGTTTGATGAATTAAGCGCGCATGATTCCCGAAAGGCGCTTACAGACTTTTTGTACGGCACCGTTCGCGAATTAGGCCGAGAGAGCCTCATTAAGAAGGCGCGTTAGCGCAGCATGGAATTACCAATAAGCGCTAAGATAGCAAAGTTACATTCGCTTCGCGCCAGCTTCACCCGCCTCAACTACGAAACTTGCTTGAGTTCTGATAGGCGCGCCTCTCACAGTGACTTTATCGACAATCCTGAAGTCATTTTGCCAGTTTTTGTCGTTTACTGTCGCAACCATATAACCTCGCTGACCATTGTAATGCTTAACATGCGGATTATTTGCCAGCAATGTCTCGCCATACGTCGTCATATCGCTTCCATCCCCACCCGACGTGATCGAAGTTCCAACAAACTCGGTGCCTACGACCTTTGATCTTGGATCGTCAAAGTTTAATTTCAGATCAGCAACCCAGTTGGAATGGATATCGCCTGTAAGTACGATCGGATTCGACGTTTTTCTATCATGGATGTGATTCAGAAGCTCATCGCGCTCAAACGGATACCCATCCCATATGTCCATAGGCCAAAGTGTCTCTCCCTGCTCATCTCTGGAGGTCAGACTTGCCATCATGATTTGTTGCGCAAGGACGTTCCACACGGCGTCAGTTGACGCGAGACTATCGAAAAGCCATTTTTTCTGCGCAACACCTAGCAACGTGCGCTATGGATCCATGTGATCACTACAGCTGCGTTTGCGCCCATCACCACAGGCTTGATCGCTACGGTATTGCCGTGTATCCAGCACGCTCATCTCAAGCAAGTTGCCGATACGTAAACGACGATAGATAGGCATATCTGGCCCCTGACGACCAACCGGAAGACGTATTGGCGTGAACTCATAGAAAGCCTGATAGGCAGCAGCGCGTCTAGCAAGAAGTTGGTCAGGCGTCTGATCATCTTCTGCAATGTCTGACGCATAGTTATTGTCTACCTCATGATCGTCCCAAGTTATCGCCCACGGTGCGCTGGCATGTGCCGATTGCAAGTCAGCATCGCTTTTATACGTTGTATAGCGCGCGCGGTAATCGTTCAATGAGACGATCTCGGGACCTTCGTGTCTACGCACTAAGACATCGCCCCAGCTGCTCTCGTAAATGTAATCGCCAAGATGCACGATGAGATCTAAGTCCTCTTTGCTCATATGGTCATAGGCCGTGAAGAAACCCTGCTCATATTGTTGGCAAGATGCCACCGCGAACCTAAATGATTGCACACTCGCGCTCGCAAGCGGCGCTGTCTTCGTTCTTCCTACTGGACTAATCTCCCCCCCTAGTCGCCACCTATAGAAGTAAACCGTTTGGGGAGACAGGCCGCGCAACTCAAGATGCGCGGAATAGCCAAGCTGGGGAGGCGCAACAATATTGCCCGTTCTTATAATGGTAGAGAAATTTAAATCGGTGGCGACCTCATAGTCGACATCGATAGCGTCATTGTCGACGCCTAACCCAATCAACGCCGCAGGATCAATTCTTGTCCAAAGAATAACTGAATCGGAGGTCGGATCACCTGACGCGACTCCGAGTGTGAAAGGATAAGCAGCCACACGCGAAAGACGCTTACTCGCACCAAACACATTGCTCGGCAGACCGCTTAACGCAAGCATGCCAAGAAGCGAACCTCCTAGTCGAAGAAACTGCCGACGGCTCGCAACGAGTTTATTTGAAAAAGAGAACGCAGGATTCCGAACAAGGTTTCGTGAGTACGGCTTACTCATTTATATCTCCTAGGAGAATTCATAGTTAGGTTACCCTTATCCGAGATAAGGTTGAAAGACACAAGAAGTTTATAATAGAAGATCATTGTGATCATTCGATGACAAGGAAGAGACTATGCTGCCTCTTCCTTTTCGTCAAACGGAACAGGGGCCTTAGGAGATGACTGACCAACGGTAGAGAAGGCTTGAAAACCAACGAGCTCCTCTACTTCCGAGAGAGTTGAGCGCTCAAATCGAGAGGCCCAATGCAATAGCTCGAGTCGACCATCTTTGTGTTCGACAATCGATGTGCAACTTTCTACCCAGTCTCCGTCGTTGCAATAAAGCACGCCCTCGATTTCACGAATTTCTGCATGATGGATATGACCACACACGACTCCGTCAACTTTTCGCTCTTTTGCCACGCGTGCTAAAGTTTTTTCGTAACTCGAAATATACTCAACAGCATTCTTCACTTTATGTTTAAGATACTTCGCCAAGGACCAATAAGTGAAATTGAAATATTTTCTAAATCTGTTAACCCAATGATTGAGCCCAAGTAAGAGATCATAGGCACGGCTGCCGAGCTTTGAAAGAAAACGGATGTTCTTCACGATCAAATCTAGCTCATCACCATGCAGCACCAAGAGCCTCTTGCCATCGAAAGTTTCATGGATATAGTCCCGATGCACCTCGATATTGCCAAAATGAAGACCGATATACTGCCTCATCACCTCATCATGATTACCAGGAATGTAAATCACCTTCGTATTGTGCTTGGCTTTGACCAGGATAGACCGGAGGACATCTGTATGTTTCTGCGGCCAATATCGAACCTTACTTAGCGACCAGAAGTCGACGATATCTCCGACCAAAAATAGATACTCTGCCTCAACTGAGTGCAAAAAATGCAATAGAGTATCGGCTTGACATCCTCGAAATCCAAGATGCGTATCAGAGATGAAGATACTTCTCACTTTCGTTGGTTTAGACATTACCTATCCCCTTATTCACTTGAACTCAACATGATAAACCGAGCAATCAACACTGATGTCAACCCCAAATCAGCGAACATTAGCCATTCATTTACTCGGCCTAGATGCTCGAAGTATCGACCCCCTACGTTCAATAATTATTACAGTAAGATTAAATTTTTATTAATATTTTGAGATTTGATTTAGTTATTTCTGATGAATCTTCCGGTTGTCACATTTCCTTAATGCTGCCTGTGCAAAATGACGTTATTACGGTGTTTCTCTGTATCACTCAACCCGATTCAACAACCCGACGATCTTTACGCAGGTAACAGTTGATACACCCGACCAATGCTTCGTAGATAGAAAGGATAAATTCACTAAATGAATATTGCTGTAGTAGGGACTAGCTACGTAGGACTAGCAAACGCGATTCTCCTTGCTCAGAACAACGATGTGGTCGCGCTGGATCTCTCTTCAGAAAAAATCGCCATGATATCGAGGCGACAAAGCCCTATCGCAGACAAGGAAATACAGGAATATCTCGCAGAAGAGTCGCTCTCTATCACGGGCACTACCAATCCAGAGATAGCATATAAAGACGCTGATTTTGTTATTATCGCGACCCCTACAGATTACGACCCGAGTACAAATCACTTCGATACGAGTAGCGTCGACTCTGTCATTCAGCATGTAATAAGTACGAACCCCAAGGCAGTGATTATCATTAAATCAACGGTTCCGGTTGGGTTCACAGCGAAAGCGCGAAAGAGATATAAAACTAAGAATATTACTTTTTCTCCAGAATTTTTACGCGAAGGAAAATCGCTTTACGACAATCTTTACCCGAGCAGAATTATCATTGGCGAACGCTCACAGCGTGCGAAAAAATTTGCAAGCCTCCTTCAAGAAGGCGCGCTTAAAACAAATATAGACACTTTATTCGTTGGCTCCACTGAAGCTGAAGCAATCAAACTTTTTTCAAATACCTTTCTGGCGATGCGAGTTGCTTATTTTAATGAACTCGACAGCTATGCCGCCGTACACAGTTTAGATACGCGTCAGATTATTGATGGCGTTTGCTTGGATCCACGTATCGGCAATCACTATAACAACCCTTCTTTCGGCTATGGCGGTTATTGCTTGCCAAAAGATACAAAGCAGCTGCTCGCTAACTATGCTGATGTGCCCCAGAATTTAATCCGAGCAATTATCGATTCGAATAGCTCGAGAAAAGATTTTATAGCCGAAAGCATAATCAAAAAAATGCCGAAGGTTGTTGGCGTATATCGCCTTATCATGAAAGCGAATTCTGATAATTTTCGGACGTCGAGTGTTCAAGGTGTTATGAAACGTATTAAGGCAAAGGGAATCGAAGTTATTATCTATGAGCCTGAACTCAATGAAGATCATTTTTTTAGATCACGCATTATTCGAGATCTAGCTGAATTCAAGCGTAATAGTGACGTTATTATCGCAAACAGAATGGTCGAGGCCTTGGAGGATGTTGAAGAGAAAGTGTATACCCGCGATATATTTGGGGATAACTAACGCTTGCTGAGTCGCTCTAAAACATCAACTCTCTATTAATAGTGTCTCCAAAATCCTCATCGTACACATAAGAGTTCTCGAACGAACTCCAGAGAGATTCTGCTAGCGAGGAAACCGGCCTACGCGGAGTCTCAATCAACCACTCTGTGACCGCCTGCGCGACGTCCGGGTAATCAATTGGTTTATGTCCTCCTAGCTTTAGCCACGCATCTAGTTTTCCTCGATCTAATGTCTGCATCACAGTTGCCCGACCAAGACTCTGTAGCGCAATCGCATTGCAAAGCTGTTCATATTGACCATCAACAGGTTTTGTCAGCAATTTTTTGCCAAGCTGTAGACACTCACTCGATAGTTCAAATCCAGTATTGCAGATGACGCCTGAGCACCGCTCTAGATTCTTGTGAAACTCGTCGTGGGAAATCGGATTGACGACGATATTGCCCTGACTAAAGCCTCGCTCCACACGCGCGAAGACCATAAACCTGAAATGCGTGAAGGGTGACAGAAAGTTGATTACGTCCTCAAGCTTCTCAAATCCCATGTAGACGAGGATTAGAGTGGAATCGATTTCTTTGTTTTCGTGCTGTTTTATAATCGGTGGGAGGATTTGTTGATTGAAATGATGGTAGTGAACGCCAAGACTGATTTTTGCAGGCGCAAATAATTTCATGACCAATCTTGAAAAAAGAAACCCTTTCACTCGAGGTATGTCGTGTTCGAATGCCGATTGATGACTAATAGCAATGCTCGGCTTGCCGCGCAGTTTAGCAGCCCATGCCGTTACTGGTTCGAAGTCAGTTATTACTAGGTCAATATTTATCAGGTCAAGAGAGACGACGTCTTTTACGAACTGGATGTTCTCGTTTTTCACAATGGTCTTGAGAGGGTGGACCTTGCCATCCTTTATTTCCATTGTAAGGCCCTTGCGGTATTCATAATGATCGAATAGATCGTTATCTTTGAACTGATCCTTGTCACGCCCGCTGAGAAGAAATTTTAATTCGACGCCCGCCGCGCGTAGTGGCGGAATTAAGCATCGTGCCCTTGCGAGATGTCCATTTCCGGTCCCTTGAATACCGTAAAGCACAGTCAAAGTCATAAGAGAATTTCCACAGAGATTACCGCACACCCAATTCCAAGCAGGGCGCCGGCAGCCACGTCGCTTGGGTAATGGACACCTAACACAACTCTGGACATCACTACCAAGCTAGCCCATGTAAACGCGATTTCGGCCATTGGCGCAGCGAATATGAAAACAATCGTCGCAACTAGGAAGGCCGCTGAAGTATGTCCGGAAGGCATACTGAATTTATCGCTAGGCTGAACTGCCTTGCGACTTTTCAAGAGGACATCGCAGGGACGATCCCGGCGAATGCTATTTTTGAGTATAAAAAAGGTGGGTAGCTCGAGAGCAAATGCGAGTATTGCGACGGCTAATACACGCTCCTCAAATCTGTCACCAAAGAGATACAACACTGCTATGGCCAAAGCGTAGAGATGCCCGTCACCAGTTCGAGAGAGTAGACTGAAAAACCTCAATGCTACCGCTCTTTCTTGTAGTTGATTAATCAATCTGTACGACCGGAGATCCACTGCACTGAAGTACTCTCGCACTGTTACACCCTCCCACTAAGCAACTAATGGCTACGTTAGAGTGAGGGGGTGACAGTAATATGAAATCTGAGTGACATTTCCGTGACAAATTACGCGCGTCTCAAGTCCGAATTCAAGATGTTAGCGCAGATAGGATGCACCGTTCACATCGATGACTGTGCCAGTTGAGAATTCCGCACCCTCTGAAGCTAAGAAAAGCACAGCATGAGCCACTTCTTTAGGTTCTGCTACGCGATTAAATCCGCTTTGCGCTTTGATCTCTGCTCCCTCCGCGCTCGCTAAACGATCGGCGGTGAGTTGGGTATTGACGAACCCTGGCGCGACCGCGCCGACGAATATTTTGTGCGGTGCAAGTGCGACAGCGAGCGACTGGCTTAATGACGTTAGCCCAGCCTTGCTCGCCCCGTAGGCAGGCTTAATGGGTTCGCCGCGATAAGCACCGCGCGAAGTAATATTGACTATGCGCCCGCCGCCTCCTGCGAGCATGTGCTGAACCGCGCAGAAACACACATTGGCGGGCGCAGTTAGGTTTGCAGCTAGCGTCTTCTGCCATGCCTCTTGCCATTCTTGATAACTGGTCGAATCGATGGGGTGATAATCGCCAATACCTGCATTATTTACGACTATGTCGAGACCACCTAATGCCTTAGCGGCCGCATCGACTACCAGCCGCACCGCTTCAGGATCTGCAAGGTCGGCACGGTGAATGCTATGGCCAGCGCCGGGCAGCCGCGCAAGCGCTGCGGATGCTGCCGAGTCGTTTGCCCGATACACTATTGCGACAGTAGCACCAGCTGCGGCGAAGGCAGTTGATATGGCTAAACCGATACCTCGTGAGCCGCCTGTGACAAGAACTTTCTTTGCGTCGAAATTCACTGTTTCTCCCTTTAACTGCGCGCTAAGTCTATTTGCCTTATTATCTTTGAAGCGCGCCGCCAAAGTAAGAGGCGATTTAGCCTATGCCATCCATTTTTGCTAATCGGCCGATCAATTCTTCGACACGAGAACTATAGCCCCATTCGTTGTCATACCAACTCACCACCTTAACGAGGTTGCCACCCATCACCTGCGTCAACTCACTGTCAAAAATGCTCGAATGCGAATTGCCGATAATATCGCTGCTGACTATCGGCGCCGTTGAATAGCTCAAAATTCCACGCATTGCGCCGTCGGAGGCCGCGCGCATTGCCGCATTAACTTCTTCGATAGTCACGTCACTATCGAGTTCGGCAACTAAGTCGACGACGCTGCCATCCGCGACTGGTACTCGCATCGCGAGGCCATCGAGTTTGCCTGCTAACGCCGGAATAACCAGCCCGATCGCTTTCGCAGCACCTGTCGATGTGGGGACGATATTTGTGGCGGCGTTGCGGGAGCGCCTTGGGTCGCCGCTGTTAGGCGAGTCGATAAGTCGCTGACCCGAGGTGTATGCATGAACTGTAGTCAGCAGGCCTCGGCGCAAGCCAAAGCTATCGTTCAGCACTTTAGCCAGCGGCGCAGCGCAGTTCGTTGTGCAACTTGCATTGCTGATTATTCGGCTGTCTTTTGTCACTACGTCGTCATTGACACCGGTAACAAGAGTCGCTGGAAGCGAGTCTTTAGAAGGCACCGTCAGTAGCACCCTGCCCGCACCCGCAATAAGATGTTTTTGAAGATCTGCGATATGGCGAAACACACCGGAGCTCTCGATGACATAGTCTACGCCGAGTTCGCGCCACGGCAATTTGGCAGGGTCGCGTTCGCTTAACACGCGAAACGGATCGCCGTTAATTTCCATACGGTCGCCGGTGACACTAACCTCACCAGGAAAGATGCCATGCGTGCTGTCATATTTAAACGCGTAGGCTAATTGTTCGGGGCTCGCTAAATCGTTCACAGCGACGACATCGTAGTGGCCGCGTAGCTTCGCGATACGCATAATAGTGCGGCCAATTCGGCCGAAGCCATTGATCGCAACGCGGGGGAGTCGAGCGGTACTGTTTGCTTCACTCATCTTGTTTCCTCGTTCATTGAAAGTGGGGGCAAGAAAACGTCTGTCCCTACTAACAATGACCGTTACTTAAGAGATTAGCTCGCACTTAAATCACGATTCGGTGATAAGAATTAAACCCATTAGGCGGTGGCCGATTCGCTTAGTTCCCACAGCTGGTTTGCCAGCGCAGGATCAACCGCCCACTGCGCAACGCCCAAGTAACGAGGCGACGCCTCATCAGCCAAGTCAGCGACATCGCAGTCTTCGCAATACAATCCGCCCTTACCTTGCAGCATCTCGCTTGTCGCCGCCCACAGCGTTGTCGTGCATCCCTGTGTCGTAGATTTAAAAAGCGAGGCGGCGAGCTCTGAAAGATTGCCGTTTTCATCGATCCATCCAAGCGCAACCATCTCTTGGTTATCCAAGTGACGCTGAAGAGGTGTCATGATTCCGCCTGGGTGCACAGAGAAAGCGCGCAGACCTTTATCTGCGTATTTCATATCCAGGCCGAGCGCAAATAAGGCGTTGGCAGTTTTTGCCTGAGCGTAAGCCGTCCATTTCTCGTAAGGGGTTTGCTCAAAATTTATATCGCCGAAATTGACGCCACCTCGCCGATGGCCAATCGATGAGAGGCACACCACCCGTGGAGAGTCGGCAGCGAGCAACGCGGGTAACAAGCCTTGAGTCAGAATAAAGTGACCCAAATGATTAATCCCAAACTGCGATTCCCATCCGCCCTCAATCTGCGCCTGAGGGCACGCCATGATGCCCGCATTGTTAATCAACAGGTTTATCTGCGCTTCACTCTCAAGCATTTCGTCGACGAAGCGGCGCACGCTTGCAAAGTCACCGAGGTCCATCGGTAAGGGAATAACTTCGCCTGTCTCTATTGTGCCGAGCGTCTCTGCCGCCTTATCAAAATTGCGCACGGGAACATAGACTTTGGCGCCTGCCGCAGCGAGGGCGCGAGTCGTCTCCAGACCGATGCCAGAATAGCCCCCTGTAACCACAGCAATTTTTCCGCTTAGGTCTTTTCCTGCCAAGATGTCAGAAGGCTCGCTTTTCGGGTCTAAGCCCGATCCTAGTTTCGCTTGAACTCGTCTAGTCGTGTTCTCAGTCATGGCCTCTCCGTTTTCTTTTGTTGGGCTGCAGTGAATTACAAGAGTGAATTACAAGGGTGAATTACAAAAGCGACTTATAAAAGTGGCCTACAAAAATTGAAAAAGATTAGCCCCCTCTGCAGCTGCGCCTGTGGTGACTTTGCCAACCCTTTCTAGCATTTCTTCGGCTAACATTCGACTCAGCGTTTGCGTATCATTCACTGTGTTAGCAATAAAGCGGACGTCATCCGCTACGAGTCTGCCGATCACGATGCCACGCACCGGCACACCGCGCTCGTGTATGACGGTATAGGTTTCGACCTTTGCGTCGCCTTCCGGCGTTTCAGTAAAACGGGGACTCATCATGGCGTCAATCTCGCCCTGATAACTCGCAGGATTTTCGCGTAGCCATTCACCTTCGATCGGTGTTGACGAGTAAATTCCCGTCGCGTGTTTGCTCATATAACCGCCGTTCGCTGTGATCATGCCGAATGCCGCTCGCTCGGTAATCGTGCTGTTTTTGCGGCGATCACGAAGCAATGAAACGAGCGTCGCAATCGCATGCATCGAATAATTATTTCCGGGACCGCCAAAAAATGGCAAGCCACCAGTGAGCGTTAATCCCCGAGAATCATTAGTCTGTATGCCTAACGCTGCGCAGGCGACCTCCACTGCAGACGGGAAACACGAATAAATATCGATGAGATCGATATCACTCATTTCTTTGCCCGCCATGGCTAACGCTCTGGCGGTATTGATCTGCATCGCAGGAGAGCTGTGGTAATTGACGCGCTCGGTGACCAAAAGCTTTTCGCTAGCCTCGGCGCAGCCATGCAGGAATACCCACCGCGCAGGATCGATACCCAATTTGCGCGCACGACCGACCGAGGTCATTACCACAGCTGCACCTTGATCGACGCCGTCCATAGCGTTCATCCATTTCGGATAGGGAAAGCCGATGAATCGATTCTCAGCGCTAACACGCGCGAGTTCTTGTGCACTGCGACGTGTTCCGTAAAGGGCAAAAGGATTCGCGGCAGCGACTTCGGTGAAAGGCGCAAACAGCTCACCCATTGCGAGCAAATGCTGTTCGACCGAGTTTCCGAGCCTGCCGCGAATCGCATTCTCGAATAAAGGATAGGTATTAACCGGCACACCGATTCCATGCGTAAACTCATGTTTGCTGGCAAGCGCAGGACCAATGCCGCGGTCATCCAAGCTGCCGGCGTCCTCTTCTTGCCAGTTGAGTGTGACGCCTGCACGCAGTGCACGCTGCGCCGTTTTTATTGCTTCGGAGCCCGTGATTAGCGCAACGCCAACCTCACCCTCAGCGATCCGCTGTGCCATCTCATTAATCATCGTTTGCGGCGTGTTGCCGCCTACATGACCGTAAATAGCCCTGGTTGGATTCGCATTGAGTCGGCGAGCTACCGCTCGCGGAGGGTTCTCCGCGCGGCCGAAGGGGTTGGGCATGCGTGGTCGATTAAACGAGTCAGGGAAAATGCGAATAACTGCAAGGGTATCGATTAGCTGGGCAACACTGCTCGCATCGAGCCCGGTGTCTGCAAGTGCGACGCGCGCAGCCTCAGCGGCAATACCCATGGGCGATAACGCCTTGAGCGGGTCGTCTTCACGCCCCGTAAACTGCCCTGCCCCAACAAGAATTGGCGTGTTGTCGCGCATGCTTAGCTCCTCTTATTCCCCTGATGCCCCTGATGCCCCTGATGCCAGCTGATGCCAGCTGAAGAGCACTTACCTCGAATAATAGTGCGAAACAGCGTCTACAGAAACAGTCGAGGCTTGCCTTAAATTCGGTTGCCTTGTAAAAAGGAGTCAAGTCGATAAAACTAGTGATTCACATTCTGCTGCACAATCGCACTATCCCCACAAACAATGACAAAGAGAGCCAGATGATGCAAAAACTATCGATAGGGAAATCCAACGCTCACAGCATCTCGCTGTTCACACTCTTGTTCGGCGCCATCGTTTCTCTAACACCCACAAGCTTTGCTGCAGAGCTCGCGGGCGGTTTCGAAATCGTGCAGCTTGCCGACATGAGCTGGGATGAATCGAGCGACCGCGTTCAGCAAAAAGTGCTCTACGGCAATCCCGCCGAAGAAGGGCTCTATATTATTCGCGTGCGTTTCCCTGCAGGGGGAACAAGCCGTCCGCATTTCCACTCTCAAGACAGGTTTGTCACCGTAATCGACGGCACATGGAATGCCGGTATCGATGCGAGCCACGACATGACCACAACAACACCCATTCCTGCAGGTGGGTTTATGATGCATCCAGCAGGCGCAGTGCACTATGATGGTTCACGAGGGGGCCCGGTGGTGGTCGAGATTCGTGGCTTTGGTCCTGTATCGACTACAGGCGTCGACATTCAGCCGTAAAGGCGGGCAAAAGGATCAACTCACTCAAATTCTTACCAAATTTGTCGCGTTTTTGACGCCTGCAGCCTCGACCTCGAGGCTGCAACTCTTTATAGTACGCACCTTCTGTAAATCCCCAATAAAGAGCCCTCGGCGATCGCGTGCTAGAGCATCGTTCAGCCGTCGAAAAAGGAATACCCTTAGTGATCTCTGCCGCCAACGTCACCATGCAATTCGCCGCCAAGCCACTCTTCGAGAACATCTCGGTCAAATTTGGCGACGGCAACCGTTACGGCCTCATCGGCGCGAATGGCTGTGGCAAATCGACGTTTATGAAAATTCTCGACGGCAGCCTGATCCCCTCGACTGGTAATGTCTCCACCTCGCCCAACGAGCGCGTCGGCAGACTCAATCAGGACCAGTTCGCCTTCGAAGAGTTCTCGGTAATCGACACCGTGATCATGGGGCACAAAGAACTGTGGGAGGTTAAGCAGGAGCGCGATCGCATCTACGCGCTGCCTGAGATGACAGAAGACGATGGGATGAAAGTCGCCGACTTGGAAATTCAATTCGCCGAGCTCGACGGCTATAGCGCCGAAAGCCGAGCTGGCGAGCTTCTCAGCGGCGCTGGTATCGAAGAAGAGATGCACTTCGGCCCGATGTCGGAAGTCGCTCCCGGCTGGAAGCTGCGCGTCCTCCTCGCTCAAGCTTTATTTTCAGATCCGGATCTATTGCTACTCGACGAACCAACAAACAACCTCGACATCAACGCCATTCGCTGGCTCGAAGAAGTACTCAACCAGCGCCGCTCGACCATGATTATCATCTCGCACGACCGTCACTTTCTTAATTCTGTGTGCACACACATGGCTGATATCGACTACGGTGAGCTGCGTGTTTACCCAGGCAACTACGATGACTTCATGATTGCAGCCACTGCTGCACGCGAGCGTCTGCAGTCCATCAATGCGAAAAAATCAGCACAAATCGCCGACCTCCAACAGTTTGTGAGCCGCTTCTCGGCTAACGCCTCGAAAGCGAAACAGGCAACTTCACGCGCTAAGCGCATCGAGAAAATACAGCTCGAGGACATTAAACCCTCGAGCCGCGTAAGCCCCTATATTCGCTTCGAGCAAGATAAAAAACTGCATCGACAGGCGGTAGTGATCGAAAACCTAAAGCATGGTTTCGACGGCGAGACGCTGTTTAAAAACGGCAACCTTATCATCCCCGCCGGTCAGAAAATGGCAGTTATCGGTGAGAATGGCGCGGGCAAGTCGACGTTCTTGCGCTGCCTAGTCGATGCCATCAAACCCGAGTCGGGGAAGATTGCTTGGGCTGAGAATGCGAGCATCGGTTACTGCCCTCAGGACAGCACCGCAGACTTTAATAACGACATGACAATATTCGAGTGGATGACTCAGTGGCGCAAGCCGACCCATGACGACCTGATTGTGAGAGCGACGCTCGGCCGTTTGCTGTTTCCAGCGGACGATGCCAACAAGAAGGTCAAGGTGTGTTCGGGAGGAGAGAAAAACCGCCTCTTGTTCGGCAAGATGATCATGCAAGATCACAACGTGTTGATTATGGACGAGCCCACTAACCACATGGATATGGAGGCGATCGAGGCGCTTAACCTTGCGCTGGAATACTACGAAGGCACACTCATCTTCGTCAGCCATGACCGTGAATTTGTGTCGTCACTCGCCGATCGCATCGTCGAAATTAAAGACCATACCCTCAATGACTATCAGGGTAATTACGAAGAATTCTTGGCAATGCAGTTGGCAGCTAAGTAATTTTGGGGCAAACGCCTTAAGGGCTCTCGCAATGCGCTATACTCTTAAGGAATGAACAACGCTCAAGACATCCTGCAATCAGTCTTTGGATTCCAGTCTTTTCGTCCACCCCAAGACCAGATTATCAACTCCGTTATCGCCGGCGATGACGCCATGGTCATTATGCCCACCGGCGGCGGCAAGTCCTTGTGCTATCAGATTCCCTCGCTAGTGCGCGAGGGCTGTGGCGTAGTGGTTTCACCTCTTATTGCCCTGATGCAAGATCAAGTGAGCGCACTGAAGCTTTTAGGCGTCCGTGCTGCGTTCCTAAACTCAACTCTCGACCCTTCGGAAGCGGCCGAGATTGAGTCTGATTTGCGCAGCGGCACTCTCGACCTGCTCTATATCGCCCCCGAACGCCTCAATCAGAATCGCACCATCGCCCTATTGCAAAGCGCAACAATCTCGCTATTTGCGATCGATGAGGCTCATTGCGTCTCGCAGTGGGGTCACGATTTCCGCGCCGATTATCTGCAGCTTTCGATGCTCGCCGAACTCTTTCCTGAAGTTCCCCGCATCGCGCTCACGGCAACCGCCGACGAGCGGACGCGAGTCGAGATAATCAACAGGCTTGGCTTAGAGCACGGCGGCCACTTTATCGCCGGTTTCGACCGTCCAAACATTCGCTACCGAATTACGCTCAAACACAATGCCAAAACGCAGCTTCTCAAGTTTCTAAAAGAAGAGCATCCGCGCGATGCGGGCATTGTCTATTGCCTGTCGCGCAAAAAAACCGAAGAGATCGCCCACTGGCTAACGCTGCAGGGTTTCAATGCACTACCCTATCATGCGGGCCTACCGACGCAGACCCGCGCCACGAAT
>Ga0075118_10000011_pt1 | contig 223093 bp, 199 predicted proteins | sample AntAceMetag02UKE_FD_69794 | JGI IMG/M metagenome (GOLD analysis project Ga0075118, IMG submission 69794) | Saline lake microbial communities from Ace Lake, Antarctica - Antarctic Ace Lake Metagenome 02UKE | ecosystem: Environmental > Aquatic > Non-marine Saline and Alkaline > Saline | place...
TGCGAACCCGATTCGTGGATCCAGCCGCATGCGATTTGGCATTTGCTCTCTGCGGTATCGACGTGGTGTTTCTTTATCTTCTATCGAACAGAGCAGAAGCGTTAACCTAGCAATGATAGTTACAAAAGGTATCAAGTGAAAATTTTAAAGAGGCTGCTTGATCTGCATATTTGGGCCTCTGTGTGATGCCAAAGCCTACATTGTAAACCCGCGTGCCAACTACTCTGAAAGGCTAGTATCTGTGAACGTATTATTGTGCTCCATTTAACTGTAGCTAGAAGCTCGCTCGACGATAGGTGCGCAAAATAATGCCGTTTACCTTATACACCAAAGAGTCCTTTCTTAGGACGAACTCTTGAGCTTCATTTTCGTCTTCAGAAGTCAATACCAGCTCAGACTCGCCATTACTCGGCTCAAAAACAGCGTACGGCCATTTCTCGGCATTAATAGCTGTGGTGCCGCCGGTATTTATGATTGAAGACCCGTAATCGTAGCCGTACCGAAAATTATTGCCAGGGAAGTCATACTTGCCATAACCTGATTGGTACAATCCATCAACAAGATTGAACACGACCCACGAGAAATTTCCGTTGACCAGCGCAAACAGTCCCCCGATCGCAGGAGGTCTCAATACGTCGTCGCCATCGTGCCACTCCATCAGCTCCCAAGTTCCTGAGATATCACTGGGAGTCACTACATCTTGGGAAAATAATTGCGGGGAAAACAAAATAACCAAAAAAAGAAGCAAAATATTTTTCATGTTTGTGTCCATCGCTTGTTAGCTGCTGCGTGATGTTGACTCAGGAGCAGCCCCAGTTTACGCAGGGGAGTAGAAAGTTGCTAACTCTGTTTATAGAGCAAATTATGGGAAACGGTAACTAAGTGGCAGTTTCATCACGTAAATACAGTGCGTAAACCGTTGGAAAATTATGCGGGCACCGACTGATTTTATTATCGATTTCCACCATCTTTTAGCAATTTGCACCAACTTGATTAAGCAGCCTGATCCCGCCCGATAGCGATGACCTCCCGTAAAATAGGGGATTTAGTACTTTTTTCTGGATTGGCAAGGTATTTGCAGTAATCCCCGTAAAATCAAATAATAGACGCCAATATAACTAAATCTTCAGAGACAATCATGGATCGACGATACAGCAGCGAGGAAGTGGCCGATATTATTCGCCTGAGCCTGCAAGATGAGAGCCGCAGGAACAGCGACGCATTGGTTGATTACGATGAATTGATTGCCATTGCCAAAGACGTGGGTGTTACCCCTGAGCAAATAGACTGTGCTGTCTTTATGCTGCAGGAAGAGCAGCAGACACGGGAGAAAGAGCGAGGGCTTTGGCTGCGCTTCAAGGCGCATGCGCTGTTGTTTGCCGGCGTCAATCTGCTATTGATCGTCATCAATCTGCTCACCGGTTCCGATACCTTCTGGGCGATATACAGTGTGTTTGGCTGGGGTCTGTTTCTGTTGGGTCACTACGCTGGTCTGCGCTATGCGCCGCAGTTTGTGGAGATGGCCATGCAGCGCACGCGTAACATGATGGACAGTGGCCTGCAGAGCAATGGCGGTGATGACGACCGGGTGCTTTTTAGCAGCAGCGATTCTATGGGGATAACAGAGACCTCTGGTATGCTCCGCCTTGAAGACGGCAAACTGGTGCTGGAGTATCAGACCATTGACGCGCTGTTGGGCCTGCTTAAGTCAGCAGTTAAAACCGTGGAGATTCCGCTGGCCAATTTGTCATCAGCGCGCGTAGAGCAGAAACTCTGGAGTGCCGACCTGGTGTTGCAGGGCAAGTCCATGGGTGTGTTAAGCAGTGTGCCTGGCGCCAGTCGCGGGCAGTTACGCGTCAAGCTCAACCGTCAATCTGTGTCTGCTGCCAAGGCATTTATCAGTCAAATCAGTAATAAGGAAGGTGCGGGTGGGCGTTGAACTGCAGGCCCGTGGATTCAGGAGTCTGCTACGAACCGATCGGGGCGTACGATCAGAATGGCCTCTAGCCTATTGGCAAACGAAGTCAGCTCGCCTTGGTCTTTGGCGTGCAGCGCAGATTCCACCATGCAATTCACTCCTATAACGCTGAACCCAGCTCTGAGCAGCTCATCAAGCAAAGTTTCACTGCCGTCATCTTGTAGAATTCTAGGCTGAACTAGCATTTTTCCGACGGGACCAGGTTAGCTCCAATTAACGAGCGTTGATCCCGCGATGGAAGGTTTCGGAATCATATCGCCTCGATTTAGCTTGCGTCGCTCTGCGCTGAATTGCCATAGAGTGAGCATTACACAGTCGCGAACCCAAGCTTTGAAACGGCTAGTGGGCATGATTTTCTGGCCAAGACTTATAGTCAGCGCAGTCATGTCCTTAATGTGAGAGCGACGTTCTGGATCGTAGCTATCGAGTATTTCGTCTTTAAAGTGGCCCTTGATCACACCGGTAAGTTTCCATGCGAGGTTCGCCGCATCACGCATTCCACTGTTTAATCCTTGGCCTGCAAACGGTGGCATAACATGGGGAATCCCCTGCGAATAAGACTCTGCCCTCGCGGAATCGATCAGCAATTCTTGCGTGAAAGGTGTAGATGAGGCTGCGTTCTATACGCTCCGCATTGCCGGCGCCATATCCTGCCATCAATTTTCGCGCTCCGGATTCGCTAGCCAGCAGCGTCTCATCGTCGCCCGGCATGATCAGAAATTCCCAGCGGCGACGATTGCCAGAGACGGGGAGCGTGACTGCAGGACGACTGGGGTCGCAGAAAAATCGAATTTCTCTCCCTTCATAATCGTCGCCTTCCACGTCTATGACGAGCCACTTTTCTCTCGAGTTAAAGGGGTCTGACCCTATAAAGACCTATTTAACGCCTCAGCGGTAAATGAATACGTCGTCGCTGAATCATCCCCTGTCTCCTCAATCATAAACCACGAGGCTTTTGCATTGAGTATTGCGGCATTGGAGTCGTTGTAGACGTCGAGCACCTCGCAGTCGTGGGAGATGCTGGCGTCTAAAATTGTGCGTTCGTCTAGTTCGCCGCGTTTAACCATTAGTAGCAGCGCGGCGGCACCTTGGTAGGTGCTCATGTCTAACTCGCCGCCTCGATAGGCGCTATACGCGTAATTTAAAATGCGCTGTTCGCCGCTTATTCCACCATCGAGTTTGGAGAGAGCCATGCGGGCAGCGTAGTCGGCTGCGCCTTCGGCGATCCAGCGCGCGTTATTCGGCTCGCTTTGTTCACGGCGGTCGCGGCAGACCGTTTCCTCAAGATCTTGCTGAATCCCGTGGTAGGTCTCATGCGCAATGATGTGTTTCAGCTTGTTGATATCTTGATTTAAATTATTAGCAACCAAGCCCATGCCGACGGTGTAACAGGGCACACTCAGGGTCGCCGCGTCGCCGCCATTGTCGAGTAGGTAACGGAGCCGCTCATCCTGCTCTGCGACCTCTCGATAGTCGATGTTAGGGCAAGATTCGTTCATCCAAGCCATCATCTCGCCGTGGAGCTTCTCGATCTGTGCGCTGTTCATGACTAAGGTGTGCGGGGTAAACGCCATGTATTCGCGGTCGGTGGCAGTGGGTTCGCGCAGCTGCTCGCCGATAGGCCAGACAAACACTTTAATATCGCGTATCCGATCGACCGCCCGCTCGGCGACGGCGTTAGCAATGAGATTAAGTTCGGCGGTGCCGTAGTCGGTGTAGTTGACTAGCTGGGCCTGTGGTAGGGACGCGTCGGCTGCATTGTCTTCGAAAAAGGTGCTATTTGGCGTACCTTTTAAACAGCCAATTGCCCATGGGAAGGTATCGGTGGCGTAATAGCCATAGCCGCCGCCGCGTGCCATGCCGTTGCATTCGTCGAGGTCGCCGGCGCCTTCTATGTATTCATAATCGTCTCGATAGGTGCCGTCGTAATTGCCGCCCGGGCTGTCGGTGCCTGCGGGGCGCGCGCCAGACTTGAGCGAATAGCTGCTCTTAGCCATGCGCAGCACGCCATTGGCGTCAGTAAAATAGCTGCCGTTGAGCGGAAAACCATCGGCGGCGAAGCCGATAACGGGCGACTCCTTAGTCGGAAATTGATCGAAGAGCGCGTCAGCGGCGCTGTGATAGTGATAGCTGCCATCGCTGTCTGCATGGCCATAGTGTGCGTCTAAAGCAGCGCCAGACTGGCTGCTGCGAGAATCGTAACGCCATACCTGATTTGCGTTATTGCAAGCAGCCTTGGCGTTTGCAGAGGTATAGCAGACTGAATCGAGGCTTCGAAGAAAAGCACCGTTAGCATAACCGCGTCTAGCCGATCATCGCTCAATGCTGTTGTTGCGGCGGCAGCCCGCGGTGCTGAGGAAACTTTCAACAGCGACGGGCTCGCGGTTAGCACGGCGGCAAATTTAACAGTCGGGCCGCCGACGTCGTGATTAGGCAAGCCGTTGCTAGAGAACGTGCAGTCGCTGCCGGCGACCGAGAAGTTTCGCTTAGCGCCGAGCACGGCGCCGCTGCTGAGGTCCGTCACCGAGGCAATATTCTTCGCGGTGTAATAACTACACTTCTCGCCGCGAAGCTCAAACGGCTTGCCGGTGATATCGCTTACCGACTTGGCCACGAGAGTCTCGATGGAGCCCACCGAGACGATGTCATTTCCTAGCGGGCCGCCCAGTGCGTAAACCTGATCGCCGAAGAGCGCGAGATAAACCTCGGCGCCCGAGTAGAAGCGATAAATATAACCGTTGAGCCGCCCGACGAAGTCATTCGCAGGGCTCAGTATGGAAGGGTACTGCCTCTCGAGGACGTTCAATAGGTTCTTGAGGTCAGCTTCGTTGTCTGCAAAGGCGGGCGTGCAGAAGGATAGCGCCAGAATAGCCGAGCGAAGGTGTCGTAAACGAGCGAGCGGCAGCGCTAGAGACATTGAGTCGAGCGCAGAGGTTGTTATTGTAATAAAAGGCGTCAGAGATTTAAATGGTGGGCCCACCAGGACTCGAACCTGGGACAAACGGATTATGAGTCCGCTACTCTAACCAACTGAGTTATAGGCCCGTATACATCGTCAGTTTGCGCTACTCTTCGTTGCAGGCTTTATTCTCTTTCGGTCACGTACCTACAGTACGCTCCCTCTTTCGAAAAATCCTGCGCCTCGATTATCACCAACTGACTTCGTCTACTTGTACTTCGTAGTTTGCGCTACTCTTCGTTGCGTCGGTTGTTCTTACTTGGTCACGTACCTGTAGTACGTTTCCTCCCTCGAAAACCACCGCGCCTCGAGTATCACGAAATAACTACGTCTACTGCTTCGCTAAAACACCCTTGCGGCGTCTAACGAGAAGAGGCGCATTATAATGCGCCCCTCGGTTTCGTGCTATAGCTAGCTGCGGTTAACTACTCGTCTAGGAAACTGCGCAGGTGGTCGGAGCGAGTTGGGTGACGCAGCTTGCGCAGAGCCTTAGCTTCGATTTGGCGTATGCGTTCGCGGGTTACATCGAACTGCTTGCCTACTTCTTCTAGCGTGTGGTCGGTATTCATGTCGATGCCAAACCGCATGCGGAGCACTTTGGCTTCGCGCTGTGTGAGGCTGCCTAGGACATCCTTGGTCGCTTCGCGTAGACCCTCTTCGATTGATGAATCTACCGGTGAATCGACTGTCGAGTCTTCGATGAAATCGCCGAGATGCGAGTCTTCGTCGTCACCAATTGGGGTTTCCATCGAGATCGGCTCTTTGGCGATTTTGAGGACGCGGCGGACTTTTTCTTCGCTCATGTCCATGCGCTCGCCTAATTCTTCTGGCGTTGGCTCGCGGCCTTTCTCGTGAACCATTTGGCGCGAGATGCGGTTGAGTTTGTTGATCGTCTCGATCATGTGAACCGGGATACGAATTGTGCGCGCTTGGTCAGCGATCGAACGAGTGATGGCCTGGCGGATCCACCAGGTGGCGTAGGTCGAGAATTTATAGCCACGGCGGTATTCGAATTTGTCTACGGCCTTCATGAGGCCGATGTTGCCTTCTTGGATAAGGTCGAGGAACTGCAAGCCGCGGTTGGTGTATTTTTTGGCGATCGAGATGACAAGACGCAGGTTTGCCTCAACCATCTCTTTCTTCGCGCGGCGTGATTTCGCCTCACCAATCGACATCTGTCGGTTGATGTCTTTAATTGTGGCTATATCGAGGCCGGACTCTTCTTCGAGAAGACGCAACTTCTTTTGCGCGCGCAAAATTTCGACCTTCACATTGCCCATAAGCTCAGAGTAAGGCTTTTTGCGGCGAACCATGTTCGCAACCCAGCGCTCATTTGTCTCATTGCCAGGGAAACTTTCGATGAAATCTTTGCGTGGCATTTTTGTTCCGCGAACACACAGGCTCATGATGTGGCGCTCGTGGCGGCGCACACGTGTGAGTACTGCGCGTATGTGGCTTAGCAGAGGCTCAAACTGGCGCGGTGTGAGCTTAAACGACTTGAATAACTCACCGAGCTTCTCGAGCTCTTTTTGTGCTTTTTCGTCGCTGCGGCCGTGTTTGACGACCGAATTGCTGGCGCGCGTGAATTGCTTACGCAGCGCTGTGAAGCGGAGCTTGGCCTCTTCGGGGTCTGGGCCGACTGTCGCTTCTTCGTCATCGTCGTTGAGGTCGTCTTTGGCGCTGGCCGGTGCGCCAACAGGGATCTCTTCGTCGCTAACGTCTAGGTAGCCAGTTATTAGTTCGTTGAGGCGGCGCTCTTCCGAGTCCACTAGCGCATATTCGTTGAGTACATGTTCGACAGTGCCCGGAAAGTAGGCCATCGCCTTCATAAGCTCGCGCAGACCTTCTTCGATGCGCTTGGCGATGACGATCTCACCTTCGCGCGTGAGAAGTTCTACCGTGCCCATTTCGCGCATGTACATGCGGACGGGGTCGGTGGTGCGGCCCGCCTCGTTTTCAACGGCTGCAAGGGCGGCCGCTGCTTCGGCAGCGGCTACGTCGTCGGCACCTGAGTCGCCGTCGTCGTTGAGCAATAGCGCGTCTGCATCGGGGGCTGTTTCGAACACCTTGATGCCCATGTCGTTGATCATCTGGATGATGTCTTCGACCTGGTCTGGGTCAGAGATCGACTCGGGGAGGTGATCATTAACCTCTGCATAGGTTAAATAACCTTGCTCTTTGCCTTTGGCAATGAGGGTCTTGAGATTGGATTGTTTCGGTAGCAAATCGGCCATGAAATCTCGTCTCGCCGGGTGCAAGCCTGGCAGTTAGGTTAGGGTTTACCTTCGATCGTCTGAGTGCTTGGTTAAGCTGTTTGCCGGAGCAAGCCGGACATTATAATCGCAAGCATGCGTTTTGGATAGTTTTACAGGTGTATTAGGCTAGTTAACGCGTTGTTTGATCGCGCAGATCAGACGCCCTCGTCACCTTTTTAACTCAGGTGATCGTCGCCTAAGCTGTCGCTATGATCGTCGCCGAATTCCATAAACGGAGGAGGCTCGGTTAGAGGGGCCGAGCGGGCCCATTCGTTGGACTCTGCAGCGCTTACTTCGCCATCGCCAGCACGCGGTCCAGTCGCGGCAGCGTCGCCCTCAATAAATACGTCAATAACAGGCGTACTTTGAAGGAGTTCGCTTCTTTTGCGTGCTAACTCTTCGCGCATCTTGGCAATTTTTTGTTCTTGCTCGATCTTGAGAAGAAGCCTGTCCACGATCTCGGCAAACTCGTTGCCAGTACCTTCGACAGGGGTAATTTTCTCTTGCCTTAAGAGTTGAGTCAGTTCGCTGTAAAACTCGGTTCCGGCGCAGTAGCCTAGCAGTGCATAAGTATCTATGTGGGGATCGTTGCGCACCATTTCAATAAGCTTGGCCAGCACTGTGGTCGTCGTGTCGCTACTCTGAGCAAGCGGGGCGATATCGCATTCGCTGTCGAGCGCAATTTCGGGGTTGCCAAGCAGAAGCTGAATAGCCTTAAGGCTCGATGGTGCTCGCTTGATAAGGGGCGCGGCGGCGATGCGAGGTTGGTTTTGCCAGCTACGTTGTCCAGTGCCGCGATAGCCAGTTTGGCCGCCTGACCGCGCATCTCTCTGCGGGTTATAGCCAAAGCCCGCGTCGCCTTGCTGGTGGTTCGAGTAGCCCCCGGCATGCTCGTGTGGCTCGGACCAGACGCCGCTATCGCCATAACCTTGATAGGGCTGGTTCGGCGGTGGGGTATCCCCGTTAGGCAAGTGCGGCGTTTGGTTGCGGCTTTCGGCCGCCTTGTCGATTAATCCGTTGAGTGCATCAACCCCAATGCCTAATCGATGGGCGAGCTGCTCGCGCATGAGCAATGCAAAAACACCCTCGGGCAGCTGTGTGACAAGCGGCTGAGCAAGCTCGCGCAGCTTGCCGCGGCCTTGATGACTGTCGAGGTCTAGGTCTGAGCCGAGCTTGTCGAAGAAAAATTGCTCGAGCGGCGTCGCATTATCGATAAGGGCCTCGAAAGCTTCTTGGCCTACCTTGCGCACGAGCGTATCGGGGTCCTCATCCTCGGGCAGGAACAGGAAGCGCACTTGGCGGCCGTCTTCCATCTGCGGGAGAGTCGCCTCAAGCGCTCGCCACGCGGCGGTGCGGCCGGCCTTGTCGCCGTCGAAACAGAACACGATCTCGGGCACCATCCTAAATAGACGGGTCAGGTGAGCACCGCTTGTGGCGGTGCCGAGCGTGGCCACAGCGTAGCGGATGTTCATCTGGGCAAGCGCGATGACATCCATATAGCCTTCGACAATGAGCAGGCGTGCAAGCTTGTTAGATGATTTGCGCGCCTCGAATAGGCCATAAAGCTCGGCGCCTTTGTGAAAGACTGGTGTCTCGGGCGAATTGAGGTATTTGGGCTTGTCATCGCCTAGCACGCGTCCACCAAAGGCGATCGTTCGGCCGCGCGCATCGCGAATGGGGAACATGATGCGATGTCGGAAGCGGTCGTAGCCCTTGAATTGGCTTGCGGCGCTTTGGGTATTGCTTTGCCCGTTTTCGCGCTCGATTACCATGCCAGCCTTAAGCAGATTGCTCTCGCGTTCAGGAGTTGATGCGCAGGCCTTGAGTAGATTGTCCCAGCCGGGAGGGGCATAACCGATGCCGAAATCGCGCGCGATCGCGCCACTGACGCCGCGCTGTTTCAAATAGTCGACGGCGCTCGCGCGACCCTCGTGTTTGCGCAGCTGTAGTTGAAAAAACCCATTCGCCTCTTCGAGGAGGGTGTAAAGATCAGCGTTTTCGGCGCGGCGCTTGGTTGCCGCCTTGCTCTCTTCGCGCGGGACCTCCATACCGTTATCGCAGGCAAGTGATTCAACCGCCTGCGGGAAATCGACAGAGTCGAAATTCATGATAAAGCCGATGGCATTGCCGCCTGCGCCGCAGCCAAAGCAATAGTAAAACTGCTTTTCGGGCTGAACGCTGAAAGAAGGGGATTTTTCGTTGTGAAACGGGCAGCACGCTGAATAGTTTTTGCCACTTTTTTTCAGAGCCACACGCTTATCAATCACGTCGACAATGTCGGCGCGACTTAAAAGATCGTCGATAAAGCTTTGCGGAATAAGGCCTGCCATGGGCTGAATGGGGTCTCTACTGTGTGCTCAATCATTCAAAAATGAGGCGCGCTAGCTTTTTCGCTGTTGCGCGCTGTGTGAGGTAGTCAGATTATTGTAGCGAAATTTATGTCGCTCTGTCCCTAGGTCGTTGCTGGCACAGTATCAGAAAAGGCCGAAGTTCAGCACAATTAGCTAACCCGAGACGCCTGCGGGCTAAGCAGAAGGGATGTCGTTCTTAGTGAGCCCTGTTTGCATGGCACACTAGGCGAAGAGGGCTTGTCAGAACTCGCTGACACGAGGCGCCCTTGAATTAAGGCGCCCTTGGGTTCGGGGTGCTTTGGGTTTAAGGCGCCCTTGGGTTCGGGGTGCTTTGGGTTTAAGGCGCCTTTATTTCTGAGTGCTAGGCGAGGAGAGCTTTAATCTTAGCGCTTACGGCGCCCATATCGACACGGCCGACGACCTGCGGTCGGACGATAGCCATGACCTTGCCCATCTCTTGCATGGTAGCTGCACCTGACTCTGCGATGGCTGCTTTGATAATTGCCTCGGATTCGTCTTCGGTGAGCGGTTGGGGAAGAAATTCTTGCAGTACGACGATTTCGTCTTTTTCAACAGCGGCGAGCTCGTGGCGGTCGGCTGCCTCAAACTGCTTAATGGATTCGCGGCGTTGCTTTACCATTTTATCGAGGATCGCCGTCACTCGCTCGTCATCTAATTCGATTCGTTCGTCTACCTCAACACGCTTGATATCTGACAGCGCAAGCCTGATAGCGCCGAGGCGAAACTTATCTTTCGCACGCATGGCGTCTTTCATCGCTTCGGTGAGATTACTCTTTAGGGCGCTGTCTGCCATGTTGACTAGTATCCTTAGACCCTGTGATGGGGTGTGATGGGCTGTGATAGAGATGGTAGAGATGGTAGAGATGTCGTCTGGCGCTGCAGCGACGCTATTTAGTTCTCTGTAGCCGGGGGCAAAGCTACTCTAAGCAAGGCCAAGTGCGTCCGACTTACAGCCGCCACAAAACTCTCGGCGCCTCAGCGGCGAGTGTTTAACGAATAGATGTTAGCGATCTTTGCGGCGACTCGCTGTGTTGCCAGTCACACTTAGTGCTAGTAGCTTGTCTAGTCGAAGCGCTTATCCAGTCGAAGCGCTTATCCAGTCGAGGCACTTGTCTAGTAGAGCCGCTTAGTCTTCTTGTTTTCGCGCTGTAGCTTCTTCGCGTGGCGCTTAACGGCAGCAGCTGCTTTGCGCTTACGCACGGCAGTAGGCTTTTCGTAGAACTCGCGGCGACGAACCTCGGCGAGGACGCCTGCCTTCTCGCAAGAACGCTTAAAGCGACGGAGGGCTACGTCGAACGGCTCGTTTTCTTTCAGTTTTACCTGTGGCATTGAACTAAACACCTACCTTAAATAATGTGATTCAAATTTATTGAAAAAGCGGGGTGCTGGCCGATAGCGACCCACTCCGAATTTCAGGGGCGCTAATATTAATGCGCGAGCAGCTCAATTGCAAAGGAAAACTCGGTGGATGCGCGTTTAGCAGTTATTCAGCTCGCGCGCTTAAGGCGATAAGATTGATCGATTTACTGATAACCAAAAACTGCAGCTTGGGGCGGAGGCCTTTCTTTGGCATGATTGCCACTCCTACTTCATTATCCGAGAGATAAGTAATTGAAAGTACTAGGTATAGAAACATCTTGCGATGAAACAGGCGTTGCCATTTACGATAGTGAGGTAGGCTTGCTCGCCGATTGCCTCTACAGTCAGGTCGAGATTCATGCCAAATACGGCGGCGTGATTCCAGAGCTCGCCTCGCGCGACCATATTCGAAAGACGCTGCCGCTGATCGAAGAGGTCATCGAAAAAGCAGGCATCGATGCTAGCGAGATCGAGGGAGTTGCCTACACTGCAGGCCCTGGATTAGTAGGTGCTCTGCTCGTCGGTGCTGCCATCGGGCGCACTTTGGGGATGGCGTGGGACGTGCCGACGATCGGCGTTCATCATATGGAAGGCCACTTGCTCGCGCCGATGCTCGAGCCCGAGCCGCCCGAATTTCCGTTCGTGGCGCTGCTCGTTTCAGGCGGCCACACGCAGTTAGTCAAGGTCGGCGGTATTGGCCGATACGAACTGCTCGGCGAGTCTCTGGATGATGCCGCGGGTGAGGCGTTCGACAAAGTCGGTAAGATGCTCGGTCTGCCTTATCCCGGCGGCCCACATGTTGCTAAACTTGCACAACGCGGCGATCCAACGCGGTTCAATTTCCCGCGCCCGATGATTAACCGTCCAGGCCTAGACTTTAGTTTCAGCGGTCTGAAAACGTATGTGCGCAATACCATTACAAGTCTGCGCGATGAGTCCGGCGAGCTCGGCGAACAGGATGCTGCAGACATCGCTCGGGCATTCGAAGAGGCCGTGGTGAATACTCTGTCGATAAAGTGCAGGCGCGCGCTCGAGGAGACCGGTTACAAGAAACTCATCATTGCGGGCGGCGTCAGCGCTAACCTGCGTCTTCGTGAAGTGTTAGAGGAGGCGATGGCGAAAGTTGATGGGCGCTTGTTTTACGCGCAGCTTAAATACTGCACCGACAACGGCGCGATGATCGCCTATGCCGGTTGTCAGCGTTTACTGGCTGGTGAGCGTGATGATTTAGAGATTCGGGCGCAGCCGCGCTGGTCGTTGGAATCGCTGGCTGCGATTTAAATCCGATTTTCCTCGGTCAGCGCGACTGAACAGCACCGCCATTTTGCACAGGATTATTTATGGATATCGTCTACATCCGCGAGCTAGAAATCGAGGCCATTATTGGCATCTACGACTGGGAGCGTGAGACTAAGCAGACAGTAAGCATCGACCTTGAGATGGGCTGCGACAACACCAAAGCCGCGGCCAGCGAAGACATCGCCGATGCGCTCGACTATAAGTCGGTTGCTAAACGCTTGATAAGTTTTGTTGAAGGTTCGGAATTTTTACTAGTCGAGACGCTCGCCGAAAGGATTGCGGCGATTGTCTTAGAGGAGTTTTCGGTGCCATGGCTGAGGCTGCGCTTAGGTAAGCCGGGCGCGGTCACCGGATCGAAAGACGTTGGTGTTATCATAGAGCGCGGATCCAAATAGCAACACCCAAACAAGGACTTGTTAACGTGACTCTCAAAACTACGCTTGCCCTGAGCCTCGGCAGTAATATCGATGCGCAGCGCAATATTCGCCTCGCGCTTGATGCATTAGCGAGTCAATTTTCGGCGCTTCGCTTATCGTCGATTTACGAGAGTGAGTCGATAGGCTTCACCGGCGACAATTTTCTTAATCTTGTTGTCGCCGTCGAGACAGAATTAAGTTTGGTGCCGGTGCAGGAATTACTAAAGCAATTGGAAGAAAGCCAGGGACGCGATCGCACTCAGGCTAAATTTTCGTCGCGGCCTATCGATGTCGATATACTTTTTTATGGCGATGACAGCGGTGCTGCGCTTGGCATAGACCTGCCGCGCGCCGAAATTACTCGCAATGCGTTCGTGCTACTGCCTCTGGCCGAACTCCTTCCTAAGACACTCCACAAACCAACGGGCCAGACCTACGAAGCGCTGTGGGCGAGCTATGACAAAGACAGCCAAAAGCTCTGGCCTATCGAGTTTGCTTGGCCCTAAGTGGCTTCCTTAGTGCTAACGAAGGCTACGACCACCGTCTACCTTAATCGTTTGGCCGGTGAGGTAGGTGGCTTCGCAGGCGACGAAATACACTGTGTCAGCGATGTCTTGCATCTTGCCCAACTTGGCAAGCGGAATCCCCGCAAGCATTTTCTGACGGCCAACTTCGACGGCAGGATCATTGTCGTCTTCGAGGGAAGGGGGCCATAGAATCGCGCCGGGAGACACGCCGTTGGCGCGCACATGTGGCGCAAGCTCGATGGCGAGTGATTTGGTCATCGCTTTGAGCCCAGCTTTGGCTATGCTGTAAATCGGGTGTTTGGGCAGGGCGCGATCGGCGTGAGTATCGGTCAGATTAACCACCGCCCCAAAGTTGGCCGCAAGTTCGGCGCTTAGCTGCTGGGTCAGAAAATACGCACCGCGCAGATTGCTACCCACGAGATCGTCCCACTGCGCTTGAGTCGAATTGCCGTAAGCGGTGGGATAAAACGACGATGCATTATTGACTAGCACGTCCAGCCTTTTGTGGTGGGCGAGAACATCACTTCCCAAACGGCTCACAGATACCTGATCGGTCATCTCGACTGGCCAACAGCTTGCTGAATCGGCGCGGATTGCGTTGAGCTCATCGACCAGGGCCTGTGCAGCGGTGAGCGAACTGCGGTAGCTGATGGCGACGTCGAAGCCTTTGCCATGAAATGTGCGTGCAGTGCAGGCGCCGATGCGAATCGCGGCGCCGGTGATTAAAACGACCTTAGTTGGCATGGTAACTCTCTGAGCGGATGTGTAGGAGACGAGCTTCGACCGCGTCGAGTCTTAGTTCGCGCACGAAGGCGCCGATGTCATTGGGTCTGGATTCTTTGATGGCTGCGCCCACGTCGATTGCAGTTGCTGCCTCGGCGAGACTTTGCAGAAACGCGCGCTGGGGATACTCGCGGTCTTCGAATCCGGTACGACCACGGGCATCGGCTTCGCAGGCGAGCAAAAATTTATTCAAGCGCTCGGGGCGTCGAAACACATCAATCGCCTCGAGGAGGCTCAGCGCCTTGTCTGCATCCACGAGCGCGAGCCTGTGCAGTTTTGTGTGGTGTTCGCACACAAGCGCTGCGAGCTTTGCAAAATCATTAGGGACTTTGAGGCGCGCCGAAAGAGTATCGAGCAGGGGCAAGCCCAGTGTCTCATGCCCTTTATGACTCGGCCAAAGTGCCCTGTCTGTGACGCCCTTGCCGACGTCGTGCACGAGGGTTGCGTAGAGTATTTGCGGATCGTCGCATAGCAGACGCGCCTGTTGCAGGCACATCAATGTGTGGATGCCGGTGTCAATTTCGGGGTGAAACTTGGCCGGCTGCGGCACGCCAAACAACGCGTCGACTTCGGGTAAGATGACGCCGAGCGCCTCGCAGTCGCGCAAGACGGTGACAAATGCCTCGGGGCTTTTGTACGCGAGCGCCTTGGCGAGTTCTTGCCACACGCGCTCGCTGACGAGGCTGGCAAGCTCTCCGCTGTGGACAATATTGCGCATGATCTCATTGGTTTCGGGCGCAACGCGAAAGCCGAGCGAATGGAAGCGAGCGGCGAAGCGGGCAACGCGCAAAACACGCAGCGGGTCTTCTTCGAAAGCAGGCGAGACATGGCGCAAGATGCGCGCCGAAAGGTCGGCCCGACCATTGTAGGGATCGATGACTTCGCCTTCTTCCGTTTCAGCGATGGCGTTAATGGTAAGGTCGCGGCGCGCAAGGTCTTGTTCGAGAGTGACTGTTTCGTTGGCGTCGAAAACGAAGCCTGAGTGACCCGGCGCAGTTTTGCGTTCGGTACGGGCGAGTGCGTATTCTTCTTTAGTTTTTGGGTGCAAAAACACGGGGAAATCGTTACCGACTTGAGCATAGCCTAAATCGAGTATGTCTTGCTGGCGCGCGCCGACGATAACCCAGTCGCGATCCTTGATCGGGAGGCCGAGTAGTTTGTCGCGGACTGCGCCACCCACTAAAAAAATTTTCATTGGTAGAGGTTACTTTTTAGAGTAAGCGAAGCGCTTGCCGTCTTCGAGGCGTAGCGCGGTCAGTTTTTGCCCCCACACAAAGCCTGTGTCCAGAGCATTTACGCGAGGCTTGCCGGTGTGTCCTTCGAGCGCGGCCCAGTGGCCGAAGAGTATTTGCGCTCGCTCGCTTATGTTCTCATACATAAACCAAGGCTTGTAGCCGCGTGGCGCCATCGCAAGCCCCTCTTTGGCTTTAAGCTGCATGTTGCCAATAGCGTCGCAGTAGCGCACGCGAGTGAGATAATTGGTAATCACGCGCAGTCTATCGAGCCCTTCGAGGCCGTTGTGCCAGCGTCGCGGTGTGTCGCCATACATATGCATTAGGTAGGCGCGATAGTCGTCACCCTGCAATGCTATCTCAACCTCGGCGCTCAATTCTAATGTTTGCTCTAGCGACCATTGCGGCGCGACGCCTGCGTGGAGCATCACAAAATCTTGGAGTCCTGCATCGGTATCAATGCAGTCGAAGTAGACAAGAGGCTGTGTTCTAAGCCAATCGGCAAGCTCTTGCGCGTCGGGTGACTTGAGCAATTTTTGTAAAGTGTGTTTGCCGCGGCGTGGCGCGCAGGCTTCTTGTTTCGCGATAAAATGCAGGTCGTGATTGCCAAGGACGATGCGGCAGTTGGGCCCGAGGTCGCGTAAAAAGCGTAATGTGTCGAGCGAGCGCGGACCGCGATTTACCAGATCACCGACACACCACAGCTGATCGGCGCCGGCCTTAAACTCGACGTGTTTGAGAAGTTTTCGCAGCCCTTTGTAACAGCCCTGAATGTCGCCTACAACGTATGTACTCATAGTTTAATACTAGCGGTAGAGGCGGCGGGGACTTTAACAAATGCGTGCGATTGCTCGGCAAAATGCGCGGTTTTTAGTTTGGATCGAAGGCATAGATCAAACTGCCTAAGCTAAAGCAGATCACTACCGAGGTTTAAGTAAAAGCGATCCCTGCTAGTGGACTGAATCTGGCAGACTAAGCAAGAACGGGGGGACATCGGCTAAGAATCGCTCGCCGCCCTTGGTTACCATTTCGTAGTCGCCGCGCATGGTGCCAAAAGGCGTTGGCAACATCGCGCCGCTGGTGTAATGGAACGACTGCCCTGGAGAAATATGCGGTTTTTGCCCAATCACCCCTTCGCCTGCAACCTCTTGCACCTCGTCGTTATCGTCGACAATAAGCCAGCGTCGCGCGACAAGTTGCACATCTTGCTCGCCGTTATTAGTGATATGCACGGTATAGGCAAACGCATACTGCGCGGAATCCGGACTCGACTGCGCCGCGAGATATTGGGTAATCACTTTGATGTCGATAGTACTGCGAAGGGCCGCAGTGGCATCACGCGTTTGGGGTGAATCGGTTAAGCGATCATCAGTCATGCGGCGTTGTCCGTTATGGCGTCACTAATCAATACGTAGTCCGCAAGACTTAGGTTCTCTGGGCGCTGAGTCACATCGATTGGCAGCGTTGCGAAAATCTCGTCGCTTACAAGAGTCTTAAGACTGTTACGTAGGGTTTTACGGCGCTGATTGAACGCAGTACGAATAACATTCTGCAGTGAATTAACATCACGTGCAGCAATGGGCAGGGTGCGGTGCGGACGCAGACGCACGATCGCCGAGCTCACTTTCGGCTGCGGTGTAAACGCAGTCGAAGGCACGTTAAACAGATGCTCTATTTCGCAAAAGTATTGCAGCATGAGTCCAAGGCGACCGTAATTCTTGTCGCCGACACTGGCAGCCATTCGCTGCACAACCTCGAGCTGCAGCATAAACACCATATCGTCTATCGATTGGTTAAAGCGCAGAAGATGAAACAACACCGGCGTCGAAATATTGTAGGGCAGATTGCCAATCACGCGCAGCGAATGTGGCGCAGGCTCGAGGCTGTTTAACTGAAACTTGAGTATGTCTTGTTTATGAATAACGACGTGCGAGTCGCCCTCATGACGCGCAATAAGAAAGTCGGCAAGGTCGCGATCGAGTTCGATGCAGTCGAGGCGCGTGCCTACCGTTGCGAGGTGCTCGGTGAGGGCTCCCTGACCCGGACCGATCTCGAGGAGATGATCGCCAGCCTTAGGCGCAACCGCATCGATGATGCGCTGGATAATCGCTTGGTCGTGCAAGAAATTTTGGCCGAAGCGTTTTCGCGGCATGTGATTAAGGCCGTTATTAAGCTTGCGTGCCGAAGGGTTAGTCATAAGCTGGGTATCTTTTTCTGTCTTGATTCTGTGGTGTCACACACGTCGCGCCTGCCAATGGGCAGCCATACTGCGCGCCGTTTCGATCGCGTAGGCGAGGCTGCCACTGCTCGCTGTGCCTTTGCCTGCAAGATCTAGCGCGGTGCCATGGTCTACGGAGGTGCGCACGATGGGTAGCCCCAATGTGACATTCACAGCAGCGCCGAAGCCCTTAAATTTAAGCACTGGCAGACCCTGATCATGAAACATCGACAGCACGGCATCGGCATCGTCGAGATGCCGTGGCGTAAACAATGTGTCGGCGGGCAGCGGACCAATGAGGTCGATACCGCGCGCTCTTAGCCTATTGAGAACCGGCTCGATTGTCTCGATTTCTTCGCGCCCTAGATGGCCACCTTCGCCTGCATGCGGATTGAGTCCGCAGACGACGATGCGCGGATTCGCGATACCAAATTTGGCGGTGAGATCGGCGTTTAAAATGTCGATAATTTGTGTGAGTGACTCCTGGGTGATTGCTGCGGGGACCTCGGCGAGCGGAAGGTGAGTAGTCGCCAGTGCCACGCGCAGACCCTCGGTTGCGAGCATCATGACAGTCAGGTCGCAGCCGCAGCGCTCTGCTAGAAATTCAGTATGGCCGCTAAACGCGATGCCTGAGTCATTGATAACGCCTTTGTGTACGGGGCCTGTGACGAAGGCATCGAAGTCGCCCGCAAGGGTTGCATCGGTTGCTACGCGCAGCGTCTCTAAAACGTAGGCGGCGTTGCGACGGTCGAGTTCGCCCGCGTGCACAGGGACGATTAACGGCACTGGTAAAATGCTCAACGTGCCGGGCTGGGTAGGGCGTTCAGGCGTCGACGCGTCGAAAGGGAAGAGCGTTAGGCTTAAACCAAGATCGGCCGCGCGGTCGCGAAGGAGTTGCGGGTCGGCGACAACAACCAGCTCGGTGTCAGCAGGCGGCTGCTGACAGAGCTGAATGCAAAGATCGGGGCCAATGCCCGCGGGCTCCCCTGGGGTGAGCGCGATTCGTTGAGTCACTTAGGCGCTCCAAACTAGTCGATTAACTCGACGAAGGCGTCTTCGCGAATTTCGATGAGCCAGTTCTCAAGTTCGAGCTCGAACTTTCGATTGCGCAGCGCATTAGCCGCTTGATTGCGCGTGAACTCGCGGCTGAGGTCTTGCAAACGGCGACCTTCGACACGAGCAACGTGCCAGCCTACCTGAGAGCGAAAAGGCTCGCTTACGCCATCGATTTCGAGTGCATCAACCACCTGCTCCATCTCGGGCGGCATGCCGCCTTCGTTTACCCAATCGAGGTCACCGCCGCCCACGACCGACGACGCATCGTCGGAATTTTGGCGCGCAATTGTCGCGAAGTCTTCGCCGTCGAGGATGCGCTGGTGAATTTTTCGGGCTTCGGCTTCTGTCTGCTCCTCGTTACGGATTTCGTTTGGCGACAGCATGATATGGCGCACACGGGTCTGATTAACAAATTGCTCAGTACCGCCCTGCTTGTCAACGAGCTGGATAATATGCAGGCCATTGCCTGCCTCGATAGGCCCCTCGACTTGGCCTATTTCCATCTCGACTACGATGTCGGCGAAAAGGCCAGGCAGCTGTTTGGCTTTGCGCCAGCCTAATTCGGCGCCGCCGATTTCGATCGCCGTATCCTGCCGCGCTGCGGCGCGTGCCGCAGCGAGCGGGAAATCATCGTCAATGCGGGAGACTAAATCAGCCGCAAGGCGCTGTTTCTCTGCTTTGATTTCGGGGGTATCGGCCGCGCTAAACGGGATAAGCAGATCGTCGACAAAGTAGTCGGCTGCCATCAGTTCGCGCCCCATTTCCGAGTTAAGGAAATTGTCGATTTCTTGTTCTGTAATTTTGATGCGGCGGTTAACCATGCCGCGCTGCAATTCTTGCATGGTCATCTGCTTGCGCACTTGCTCGCGGGTTTGCAGATACACACTGTTTTCTTCGAGCGCGTCGACATACTGATCGAAGGTGAGATTATTGTTGCTTGCCATATTGCCGAGCACGCGATTAATCGTGTCATCGTCGTAGCGGATGCTGACGCGGTTGGCGAGTTGCATCTGAATATTCTCAACAATGAGCGCCTCCATTATATCGGACTCGAACTGCTCTAGGTCGTCTGGCAACGGCTGGTCATTGCGCTGAGCTGCCGCCGTAATTTCGATCATGCGCTCATCAAGTTCGCTTTTTAGCACGACGTCGTCGTCGACAATGGCGATAATTTTGTCGAGCAACACGCGCTGCGCACTCGCGAACGGTGCAGCGAGAAGCAGGAGGAGAAGCGCGCCAATAACGAAGAGGACGCGGCGATTCACATTGTTATCATTCATAGGGTGACCATTTGTAGAGTAATCTCGCAGGTTTTCAGATCTCGCAGGCTGCCTAGTGTACCGTATTGACGATTGCTACGTGGCCGCAATTTAGCGCTCAGCGTCGTAGCCTTGAATCCCTTCAGTGAGCAGGCTGTCTAGACCGCCGCCCGTAAGGTTGCCCAAGCCAACTAAGGTGAACTGAACGAAAACGCCGCGGTTGGGCTCAAAATTGCGCACAAACAGCTCGTTTTCATTAACCCATTCGCGGGCAACTAGGCGGATTTTCGCACAGCAGTTGCTGTATTCGACCCCGGCAAAGCTCTCTAGGTTCCGCGCATTACTGTGATCGTAGTTCCAGCGCGCCAGTATCTTCCAATTTGTCGCTAGAGGCCAGACTGCCGAAAAATCGGTCTGCCGTATATGTGGGTCGATCGCACCGTCTATTGCGGGCGGCAACACGAGATTTGGCGAACTAACAAGGTTGCGTTCGCGGTAGGCAAGGTTAAACAAATGCGACGAGTCGCGGCGATAGCGAACCTGTGCGCGCCCTTCGATTACCTGCTGTGTCTCCTCGTCCCACTGCACATCGGTAATGAAGCGCCAGCGGTCGTTTGGTGCGTAGAATGCCTCGGCGGCGATGGCTGATCCGTCGGCCGTGGTTGAGTACCGTGGCGCCCAGTTTTGGAGAGGATTGGCGAGGTCAACGAGGCGATCTTCATAGTAGGTTATCTGACCCAGGCTTGCGCGGGCGCGCTCGCGGCCCGTGTTGTCGAGCAGTCTTGTGGTAATCGCTGCACTCACTTGTCGGGCGTTGCTTACCCTATCGCCGCCGGCGAAGCGCTCGTCGCGAAACAGTTGGGCGAAACTAAAATTGAGTTCGGACGAGTCGAAGAGCGGGATGTCGCCTTGCTCAGCAAAGCCACTGTCGAGAGCGAAAATGCGTGGCTCTAGCGTTTGTGTCCAACCCTTTCGCGTGGCGCGTTCGAAAATAAAGCCAGTGTCGAGGCTATTCACCGACACGCCGAAGTCGGGTGCCTCGGCCGTGCCGAGGGCCTGTTTGTCGAGGCTATAACTACGCTGCAGGTATTTGTTTTTGGCGCGAACAAACCAGCCCGGGCGCTCGATGCTCCAGCTTATCTCTGGTTCGAGATTCACTCGGATGCCGGTAACAAGGGCTCCGGCATCGATTTTGGCTTGGCTTAGCAATCCTTCTTCGAGGGTGCGATCGAAGGCTGTTGCCTCGCCTGCAAAGGCTGCTCGGAAGCCTGCGCCAAGGGGAATCTGTGAAGCCAGTGTGAACTGCGGTAAGCGATCGAAAGGTTTGTTTATGTCGAGCGCCGCGGCAAACGGATCGATAATCTGCAGTCGTTGGGCATTAATCCCCGCGCGCAGATAGTCGTTTCTGAAATCTATGCGAGCCTGGCGATTGAGGTGTGTTTGGCTAGAAAGATTAAGGCCGCCGTTACCAAAATCGAAGAAATAGTCATTGTCGCTCACCGCGTTGTAGTCGATATACGTGGAGAATCCGCGGCCAAGACGCCCCTGATGCTCGAAGCCAACAAACCATCGATCTTCTTGCGAAGGTGACTCCGAACCGGCGGTGTCGGCGGTGACGGGGTCGAAGAATTTATCGCCTGCCAAATGCGAGACGTTGAGAATATTCATCGACGTTTTGGCGAGATAACGGAACTCAGCGCCAAGCATCACGCCACGATCGCTCAGCAGGCGTGGGCTTAATGTCGCATCCATCTGTGGCGCGAGATTAAGGTAATAAGGCACCTCGATATCTACTCCGCCGCTACGGCTAGAGCCAATACTGGGCGGCAATAGTCCGCTGAGGCGTTGATCGCCGATGGGGAACTGCACCGTGCCAGGGTAATAAAAAACCGGGATATCGCGAATGCGCAGGCTCATCGCCTTCGCGCGACCGCGGCCGATTGCCTGATCGAGTTCGAAGGCGTTCGCACGCAGCACCCAAAATTCATTGCCTGGCTCGCAGCGGCTAAATTCGCCGTTGTCGAGCATGATGAGGCCGGTGGCTGAGTCGTAGTCGATTGTCTGCGCAGCACCGTGAATCCCGCTGGCATGCAGCACATAGTGTGCGGCTTCGACGGTATTGCGCCCGCTGTTCGAATCGATGAACGCTTCGCTGCCGCGGAGCAGCACGCCGGGTTCGCGGAAGGCGATATCGCCGCTCATGCTTACCGTGTTGGCGTCGCGATCGAGAGTGGTTTGTGCGGAGGTCTCGGTGCCCAAATTAGTAATCGTGCGCGGGCCCTGTAGCACAGTAACTTCGCCGCGAAGATCGATACTGCTTGCTGTTCGTTGGCTTAGGCCGTCACTCGAGAGGAACTGCGTTTGAGGGCTTGCGCTAGTGTCGCTGCCCACACTGGAGAGAGCGCCGAGCGCGGTCTCAGCCTGAGGGTCGACAAAACCACCGCAGCAGTCGTTGGGGAGCGCGACGCGCTGTGCATGAGTCATCGCCTCGCGGGCGATCCAATCGAGGCGAGCAGGACTGTCGTTGCTGAGTGTTTTTGCAGGGGTCGAGATGGCGGCCGAACTCGCTCTGCCTGTGTTGTTTATTCGCGGGTCGGCGCGGGTAAAGCCGGTACCTGTTGCGCAGACCCAGCCGTCGCCTGATTCGTTAACGATGCAACTCACGCGCGGTGCATTGCTTGATTGTGCAGAGACGGTTGAGGCATCAAAAACAGCCAAGACGCAGCAAAGAATCGCCAGCGTTGCCCCAGCCGAGGTTGCCGACTTGTTCGCGCCCTTAGCCGCGGTCATACGCCTGAGGCGCGCAGTCATACACGAGGCTGACGTGGGGCACGTCGATTTTTCGGCTATCCATGGCATGGCTTGTTCTCGCCTTGATAAACAGGCTCTTGCTAAACAGTAAACGCACGGCATCGGCAAAAGTTATCGATGCGGGGTGTTAATCGCTGCGGAATCGTAAACATATCGCCACGATTACCGACAAACTTGTCCGGAAGGCCCGCTATTGAGGGTGCTCATGATAAGGGATGCGCGGATCCATTCCTAGCGTCGAGGCGCCAAGTCTGGGCGCAGCGGCCACCAGTTTAGTCATTTAAGACAGTATGCGAGAGGCAAAGTCGAGATGAGCGATACGCGAGAGAGTGAGTTGTTAGCGTGGGCGACCAGCGAGGTTGCACAACAGTTCCCGAGCGTCTGTCCTGCCGAGCGCTTGGAGGTTGTGAGTGGCGATGCCAGTTTTCGCCGCTACTTTCGCCTGCTAGTGACGCCTTCTGTGGCGCTTCATGATGAGGTGTTTCGTGCCGATACGCCCTCTCACCCTGCGGCGCTGATTGCAGTCGATTCGCCACCAGCGACAGAAGACAACGCGGCGTTTGTTCGTCTTGCCGCCCTGCTGATTGATGCTGGCGTTCGCGCGCCATCAGTGCTGGCCGTGGACTATGAGCAGGGCTTCATGCTTCTACAAGACTTTGGCGACAAAATGCTCCTGCCCGCGCTGCTCGCCGCAGGTGAGGCAGGTGCCCTCACTTTGTACTCCCCCGCATTCGATGCCTTGCTTGCTTTGCAAGAGGGGATGGATTCCGATGCACTGCCGAATTTCGACAAGCCTAAGTTGCTTGCCGAGATGGGCCTTTTCACTGAGTGGTATTGCTGCGGTCTGCTGGCGCTCGAGTTAGACGCGAGGGAGCGCGAGGTTTTAGACAGTGCCTTCGACTTTTTAGCCGATGCGGCGCTGGCCCAACCGCAGTGCGCTGTTCACCGAGACTACCATTCGCGGAATCTCATGTTGCTCGACGGCGGCGAGCTTGGTGTGATCGATTTTCAGGACGCGGTTCATGGCGCGTATACCTACGATCTCGTCTCGCTGCTGCGTGACTGTTACATCAGTTGGCCACCCTCGTTGGTCGAAGAATGGGCAGGGCTTTTCTATCAGCGCCGAGCCTCTTCCTCGGCCGCTGTTCGCCAACGCGGCGAACAAGCATTCAAGCGCGACTTCGATCTTATGGGGTTGCAGCGTCACCTTAAAGTGATGGGCATTTTTTCGCGTCTGCACCTTCGCGATAACAAGTCTGCCTATTTGGCCGATATTCCTTTAGTGACTGAGTACTTTTTATCTGTGGCGCGGCAGCACCCCGAGCTCAGCGATATCCTCGCCTGGTTTGAGGAGGTGGTTGTTCCTCGCGCGGCAGAGCAGACGCGAGCGCGAAACCATAAGACAGATGGCGCTAACGCCAGGGGATAGGCTCGATGCGAGCAATGATACTAGCGGCAGGACTTGGGAAGCGTATGCACCCGCTTACCCAAAATACGCCTAAACCGCTATTAAAGGTGGCAGGCAAGGCGCTTATCGAGCATCAGCTCGCGCGTTTGCAGCGCGCCGGTATCACCGATGTGGTAATTAATCATTCCTATTTAGGTTCGCAGATCGAAGCTGCGTTAGGCGATGGCGCGCATTACGGACTTTCGATTAATTATTCTACCGAGCCGGTGAGGCTCGAAACAGCTGGCGGGATAATCGAGGCATTGCCGCTTCTGCAAGAGCCCAGTTTTGTCGTTGTTAATGCCGATATTTGGTGTGATTTCGATGTGGCGTCGCTCGCCCCAGTAGTGGCACAACTCGCCGCGGGCAGCGCTGACCTCGCCTTTCTAGTTTTAGTAGATAACGCGTCGCACAACCCCGAAGGCGACTTTACACTCGATGAGGCGGGGCGAGTAGGATTGCCTAGTAACGCCAAGCAGCAAGCGCCTGACTCTCTGGCTGGTGAAAATCTCACTTTTAGTGGAATTAGCGTTCTAAGTCGTGCTCTTTTTGCGGGCTGCGGACAAGGGCCACGACCTCTATTGCCGCTTCTGCTTGCTGCAATTGAGGCAGGTAAGGTGGGCGGAGTCCATCACCGTGGGCTGTGGGTCGATGTAGGTACACCCGAGCGACTCGCCGAAGTTGAAGCTATTTATCGCAGTGAAGGCGAACTCAAATGATGCGTTTTCGCCACAGGGGCTATCGTCGAGCATTATTGCAACGTCTGAGTGGCGAAAATTCAAACGCGCCCCTTCCCAGCGGAGGCTCGACCGAACTCGCTTTTACCAGCGCGTTGCTGCAGGTTCTCGGGCGGCTCGCTAAGCTCGATGGCCGCGTGAATGAGTCCGAAATCGCCTTTGCCGAGCGCGTGATTAGTCAGCTTGGTTTGCGCTTGGTAGACCATGAGCGAGAGAGTTCGAGGCTTGCCGCGATAGCAGAATTCGAACGGGGTAAGAATCCAGCATTCGATGTGCTGACGAGTGTGCGGCGCCTTAGTAAGGCTATAGGCGATGCAAGTATGCTCGCTCGCTTTGTGCTTAAAACTTTTTGTGAGGCTGCCTACCTAAAATCGAGTTACAGCTGGCGCGACGCACAGGTTGGCGGTCTGCGATTGAAAGATCGTCAGTTCTTGCGGGAAGTGGCAGAGAGTTTAGGCTTCGACAAAGCGGCGATGCTGCAAGTGTGTGCCGAGGTCCGCGGATCGGGTGTGTGGAGCGCGGCAATGCGCGGGAATTCGGCGCATAGCGAACGGCCTGACATAACGCGTGAGCCAAGTCCCTCGATGGCAAGCGCCTACAATCTGCTTGGTGTGAGTATCGATACCTCGCCTGAGGAAGTGCGCCGAGCCTACCATCGACAAATGGCGAAGCATCATCCCGACAAACTTGCCTCGCAGAATCCTTCGCCAGAGGCGCTGCGGCGAGCTCATCTCAAAGCGCATGAAATACGCGAGGCGTTCGAAGCGGTGCGGCAGGTTAATCGCGCCCGCGCCTAATCCCGCACCGGCATAGTACGTTTTCAGTCTGTCTATCACGAAACAGGACATCGCTACTCGGAGTCTGTAAAATAGCTCGAGAGTAACCGACGGGTGGTTAGTGTCACCCGCAGCCTAGCCAACTGCCGGCCTCGTCAACAGCGTCAGTGTTATCGACATTAAGGAACCCGCATGAAAGACTTTCTCATCGCCCCCTCGATCCTCTCCGCCGATTTCGCACGGCTCGGTGAGGAGGTAACGTCTGTATTGGAGGCGGGCGCCGATGTGGTGCATTTCGACGTAATGGATAATCACTACGTACCAAATCTCACCATTGGTCCCATGGTGTGTGGCGCGCTGCGCAATCACGGCATTACAGCGCCTATCGACGTTCACCTGATGGTAAGCCCGGTAGATCAGATGATTGTCGACTTCGCCAAAGCTGGGGCTAGCTACATCACGTTTCATCCCGAGGCGACGGGCCACATCGATCGGTCGCTGCAGCTGATTCGCGACCATGGCTGCAAAGCAGGCCTGGTGTTTAACCCAGCTACGCCACTTCACTGCCTCGAATACCTTATGGACAAGCTCGATGTCATTCTCTTAATGTCGGTAAACCCAGGATTCGGTGGTCAAAAATTTATTCCATCGACGTTGCGCAAACTCACGCAGGTGCGCAAGCTCATCGACGAGAGCGGGCACAAAATTCGTCTCGAGGTAGATGGCGGCGTTGGCGTGCAGAATATTCGCGAAATCGCCGAGGCGGGAGCGGACATGTTTGTTGCGGGGTCGGCGATCTTTAATTCTGGCGACTATGCCGAAACCATTAAGGCGATGCGCAATGAATTAGGCCAAGCACCAGACCCGCATCACTAGACCCGCATCACTAGACCCGAATCACTAGACCCGGAACAATAGGCGCGTTAAACAAGACTCACGCGACACACCTTATTTAAAATACCAATCCAAGCAAGACGCGCTAAGGCGAATAGACGAGCAGGACACCGCAGATGAACATGGATCGAGCCACCTTCGAGTCGTTTAAGAGCCAAGGCTACAACCGCATTCCCGTGGTGCGCGAAGTGCTTGCCGACACCGATACGCCTCTCAGCACCTACCTCAAACTCGGCAAGGGGCCGCACAGCTATTTCTTCGAATCTATTCAGGGCGGAGAAAAGTGGGGGCGTTTTTCAATTATCGGTCTGCCTTGCTCTACCGTGCTCCGCGTTGTCGGCGACAGGCTGATAGTTGAGCGGGATGGCGAGGTAATCGAGGCGGTCGAGACGAGCGACCCCTTCGAGTTTATCGAAGCCTATAAGGCGCGGTTTAACGTTGCCGAAGTCACTGACAATCAGCGATTTGGCGGCGGGCTCGTCGGCTATTTTGCCTATGACAGCGTGCGCTATGTCGAGCCGAGCATTGGGCCTGCCAAAGACCCCGGCGCGCTCGACACACCAGATATCCTGCTCATGCTGTCGGAAGAGGTTGTGGTGTTCGACAATCTGCGCGGCACTATCGCTTTTGTGATTACTGTTGATCCAGCCGCTGCTGACGCCTTTGACAAGGCGCATGCGCGCATCGATGCCTTAGAGTCACAACTGAGCAAGACTGCACCGTTGCCGCCATTGCCCACGCAGCGCGGCATTAGTGATGCCGATTTTGTGAGCCATTTTGACCAAGCTGGATTTGAAAGCGCGGTTGAGCGAATCAAAGAGTATATTGTTGCGGGCGATGTCATGCAGGTGGTTATTTCTCAGCGCATGTCGGTCGAATTCGGGGGTGATCCACTTAACGTGTATCGCGCGCTGCGCTATTTGAATCCATCGCCCTACATGGTTTTCTTCGATTTAGGTGATCATCATGTTGTTAGCGCGTCGCCCGAAATTCTTGCGCGCGTCGAGCAAGGCAAGATTACCGTTCGGCCGCTGGCGGGTACCCGTAAGCGTGGCGCGAACGAAACCGAAGACCTGGCGTTAGAGCAAGACCTGCTGTCAGACGCGAAAGAAATTGCGGAACACCTTATGCTGATAGACCTGAGCCGGAATGATTCGGGCAGGGTGTCGAAAGTGGGTTCGATTACCGTACCTAAGCAAATGTTTGTCGAGCGCTATTCCCATGTAATGCACATTGCCTCGATAGTCGAAAGCGAAATGAGTGAAGACAAGACTGCGCTCGACGTCCTAAAGTCGACTCTGCCGGTTGGAACTCTGAGTGGTGCGCCCAAGGTGCGCGCGATGGAAATAATCGACGAGATGGAACCCGAGCGCCGCGGCATTTACGGTGGCGCAATGGGATATCTCGCGTGGAACGGCAACATGGACATGGCGATCGCTATTCGTACCGCGGTGATTAAAGATTCTCGCCTCTACGTGCAGGCAGGCGCGGGTGTGGTAGCCGATTCGGTGCCGCGCCTCGAATGGGAAGAGACGCTTAACAAAGCGCGCGCTATTGTGCGCGCCGTACAACTTGCCGATGAACAGCTTGAGTTAGGCTAGCGTGATGCGCAAAAAATAGCCGCGAACCGCCTAGTCGCGTAGCGTCTTATACGCAGCGAGTGCTCGTTCGCGAGTCTGTTTTAGATCGACAATTGCCACCGGGTAATCCTTTCCTAATTCTATTCCAGCAAGTTGTAATTCCATTGATGGGGCCGAGCTTGGGTCATGAAGATGCTTTGCCGATAGTTTGGCAAGTTCAGGCACGAAGCGGCGAATATAGGCGCCATCGGGATCGAATTTCTGCGACTGGGTCACTGGATTAAAAATACGGAAATAAGGTGCTGCGTCTGCGCCACTGCCGGCAACCCATTGCCAGCTGCACGAATTGCTCGCGAGGTCGGCGTCGACCAAACAGTCCCAGAACCACTTCTCGCCGTGACGCCAATCCTGCATAAGATTTTTAATAAGGAAAGAGGCGACAATCATGCGCACGCGATTGTGCATGTAGCCGGTTGTGTACAGCTCGCGCATGCCCGCATCGACAATCGGGTAACCTGTCATGCCGCGCTGCCACGCGGAACGCAGGTCGGCATCGTCAAGCCAAGGGAAGCGATCGAAATCAGACTTCATGTTCGCGTCGGTCAGACTCGGAAAGTGGTAGAGCAGATAGTAAGAAAACTCACGCCAAACGAGTTCACGCACGAAATGCTCGGCTTGACTCTCGTGCCCGCGCTGACCACTTTGATTCGCAGCAAATGCCGCCTCATTGGGTGAGATTTCGCCGAAGTGTAAATGCGGAGAGAGGCGCGACACACTTATTTTTGCAGGAAAATCGCGTCCTTCGCGGTAATCTTCGATGCCTGCGTCTAAGAAGCTCGAAAGCTGAGCCTGAGCGCCAGCCTCGCCGGGGACCCACTCTGACAGTATGCCTTCGTGCCAGTTTAGGCTCGGTAATAGCGCGAGTGTGTCTATTTTAGTGTTGGGCTGCGCGCAGGCATAAAGCGCAGCGCTGAGTTGTGTAGCGTCTACCGTGGCTGCAGGAACAGGCGCAGGCTGGGTGGCGAGAGCATTGCGATAGTAAGGCGTGAACACCTTGTAAGGCGTGCCATCTTTTTTGAGATTATGCCAAGGCTCCCATAAGAGAGTGCCTGCATGGCTTTCTACTAAAACGCCTGCATCGCTGAGCCATTGCTTGATTCGTTTGTCGCGCGCGATACGCCACGGCTCGTAGCCGCGATTCCAATGCACGGCCGCTACGCCGTGTTCTGCAGCGAAGGCGGGAATCACCCTAGCTGCGTCGCCTTTGAGTATCCATAGCTTACCGTGCAGTGACTCATTGAGCGCTTCGAGTGAGCGATGCAGCCAGCAGCGGCTTGCCGCGCCGCGCCGCCATGACCCTGCGCTTTCGTCATCGAGCACAAAAACCGGAAGCACCGATCCGGTAGCAAGAGCGGCGATGAGTGCTGGGTTGTCGCGCAGGCGCAGGTCTTGTCGAAACCAAAGAAGGGTTGGCGCTTGTCTAGGCATGGAAGAGTCTCGGTAATTAAAGCGTAAGTTTAACTCGCAACGCCGCGCGTGTCCGACTAGATCAATAAAAGCAACATCACTCGATGCGACGTTGGTGAGTAGGACAGCTTTGCCGCAGACTGTTATTATTCGCCCACTAGACAGGCCAGCTAAGATGCAGGCATTGGGTTTGGCGCGCGTTTGACTAAATTGACTGGCTACTGCAACAGTAGCCGCTATTCAGTTAAAAGCGGCTACCGATCGACTTGGAAGAGGAAAACACGTGCTCTTAATGCTCGACAATTACGATTCGTTCACCTACAACATCGTTCAATATTTGGGCGAGCTCGGTGCCGAGGTTGAAGTGCATCGCAATGACGCTATAAGCCTGCAACAGATAGAAGACCTTGCGCCTGCGCAGATTGTGATTTCCCCTGGTCCCTGCACGCCAAACGAGGCGGGGATTTCCATGGAGGTGATTCGGGCCTTCGCCGGCCGTATACCCTTACTTGGCATTTGCCTCGGACATCAGAGCATCGGGCAGGTTTACGGAGGGGACATCGTGCGCGCGGGGCGTGTGATGCACGGCAAGATCTCTCCAATCGAACACAGTGGCACAGGCGTATTCACCGGTCTAAACCAACCCTTTAACGCGACCCGTTACCACTCGTTGGTGATCGATAAAAATACGCTGCCAGACTGCTTAGAAGTCACCGCATGGGCGCTAGACGAGGCCGGCGAGCGTGAAGAGATTATGGGCGTCAGGCATAAGGAGCTGTTGGTCGAGGGCGTGCAGTTTCACCCCGAGTCTATTCTTAGTGAGCAGGGTCATCAGCTCCTCAAGAATTTCCTCGACGCATCGAGCCGCGGATAAAAAAGAGCGACCCTAGGACAGGAGTGCAACATGGACATTAAGGCAGCTATCGCGCAGCTGATGCAGGCAAAAGACCTCAGCGGCGAGTCGATGATCGAGGTGATGCGAGCGATTATGTCCGGCGTAACAACCGATGCGCAGAACGCCGCTTTTTTGGTTGCTTTGCAAATTAAAGGGGCGAGTGTCGAAGAAGTATTCGGCGGCGCCACTGTCATGCGCGAACTGGCGAAAAAAGTCCCGATCGACGACCGGGAATTTCTCGTCGACACCTGTGGTACAGGCGGCAGTGGGTCTAATAAATTTAATGTCTCGACCGCCTCTGCGATCGTTGCCGCCTGCGCGGGCGCGCGCGTCGCGAAACACGGCAATCGCGGTGCGTCGAGTAAAAGCGGTAGTGCGGATGTCTTAGAGGCGGCTGGCGTTACCCTTGGCCTTTCTTCCGAAGCCGTCGCTCGGTGTATTGACGAGATAGGCGTCGGCTTCATGTTTGCGCCTGCCCATCACAGCGCGATGAAACACGTGATCGCGGCCCGCAAAGAAATTGGCGTACGCACCGTATTTAATGTACTTGGGCCGCTGACCAATCCTGCAGGCGCGCCTAATCAGGTTATGGGAGTTTATTCGGCCGTGTGGATTCCACTGCTCATCGATGTGCTCCGCAGACTTGGCAGCGAGCATGTGCTTATTGTTGCGGCAGACGATGGGCTTGACGAAATTAGCATCGCCGCCGACACCTGCGTCGGTGAGCTTAAGAATGGCGAGCTGCTTGAATACGTGGTCTCTCCCGAAGAATTCGGCATGAGAAGGCGCGAGTCTGTGGACTCCCTGCGTATAGAATCCCCCGAGGAGAGTCTAGCGATGCTTCGCGCAGCACTGGATTATTCGCACGAAGACGCGGGCGATATCGTTGCCCTAAATGCGGGCGCAGCGATTTATGCGGCCGGTATCGAAGGCAGTCTGGTTGAGGGCGTTGCGCGCGCTCAAGCCGTGCTTAAAAGCGGTGAAGCGCTGATCAAACTAGAGGCGCTCGTGTCGTTTACTCAGGCCCAGGCTCATTAACTGATGCGAGAGTAGAGGCGGCATCCCTATAAAACCCTGCGCGCGAGTGCCGCTGAGAAGGAATTATTTTGTTAGAGCAAAAGACTCAGACTATTTTAGAGAAGATTGTCGCCACCAAACATCGCGAAATCGAAGCTGACAAATGCGTGTTGAGCTTCGCCGACGTGGAGGCGCTTGCCGCTAAAGCGGATCCGGTCCGCGGCTTTGCCAACGCTATCGTATCGCGTGTCGCACGCAAAGAGGCGGCGGTAATCGCCGAAATCAAGAAGGCGTCGCCGTCGAAAGGGCTCATTCGCGCCGACTTCGACCCTGCAAGCCACGCGGCGGATTACGCAGCCAACGGTGCCGCTTGTCTGTCGGTGCTGACCGATCGCGACTATTTTCAAGGCCATGACGATTACCTCGTTGCCGCCCGTGCCGCCTGCACGATTCCGGTCATTCGCAAAGATTTTATTGTCGATCGCTATCAAGTTGCCGCTGCGCGCGCTATGGGTGCCGATTGTGTGTTGCTCATTGTTGCTGCGCTGGACGCATCGACGCTTACTGACTTGGCAAGCTATGCCGAGTCGCTTGGCCTTGATGTGCTGGTTGAGGTGCATAATGGTGCAGAGCTCGATCTTGCGCTTACACTCAGTACGCCACTGGTAGGCATTAATAACCGTAATCTACACACATTTAAGACGAGCCTCGAGACGAGCTACACGCTTGCGAGCCGAGTGCCAGACGACAAAGTGGTGATAACGGAGAGTGGCATTCACAGCGCTGCCGACGTGCAGTCGATGCTTGAAAAAGGCATATACGGGTTTTTAGTTGGCGAGTCGTTTATGCGCGCCGATGCCCCTGGCACGAAACTGCGCGAGATGATGTTCGAATTGAAGTGAATGTGATTCGCGAGCGAATTAAAACAAGCCCGTTAGCGAGTGCCGAACACAACAATGGTTTTGCCTGAGACCGATACCAGCTCCTGCTCCTCTAAATTTTTTAATACGCGGCCTGCCATCTCGCGTGAGCAGTTAACGATGCGGCCGATCTCCTGCCGTGTAATGCGAATTTGCATGCCGAGCGGATGCGTCATTGCGTCGGGTTCTTTTGCAAGGTCGATAAGCGTGCGGGCGACACGGCCGGTTACGTCAAAGAAACTTAGGTCGCCGACTTTGCGTGTGGTGTTGCGAAGACGAGTGGCCATCTGACGACCGATTGTAAAAACAATTTCGGGGTGACTGTGTAAATAGGCGTTGAAGTTGGCATAACTAATCTCAGCGATTTCGCTCTGATTGCGTGTTCGACACCAAGCGCTGCGATCTTCGGTTTGTTCGAATAGACCCATTTCGCCAAAAAAATCGCCGGGGTTTAAATACGCAACGATAACCTCTTTACCGTCATTGTCTTCGAGGACTACCGAGACAGACCCGCTAATTATGTAATACAGAGTGTCGCAGCTATCGCCTTCATAAATTATTGTCGCGCGATTAGGGTAGCGGCGGCGGTGGCAATGAGTGAGAAAATTGTCTACGTCACTTATGTGGGGAGTAATCGGTTGGAGTGCCATGCAGGGTCCTTGCTTGCTTATGAAATAGCTACTTTCGATGCTGTGGTACAGGTATAACACGGGGAAAATACACATGGGAATACATAGATGGTAGCAAGCAAGAAGTAACTCATAGGTATTTTGTGGTAATTGGAATGATTAGGCCAAATGGCCGCTAGAACGAGGCCTGGGTCTCATTATGAACAGGAATGTGAAGATGGAAGCACGTGTAAAATGGGTCGAGAATGTGATGTTTGTTGCAGAGTCGGGAAGTGGTCACGCCATTGTGTTAGACGGTGCGCCTGAAGGTGGTGGTCGCAACATGGGCATGCGTCCGCTCGAACTGATGGCGCTGAGCGTAGGCAGTTGCTCGAGCTACGATGTGGTGACAATTCTAAAAAAAGCGCGCCAAGCGATAACCGGCTGCGAGGCTATCGTAAGCGCTAAGCGCGTCGATGCAGTGCCCGCAGTGTTCGAATCGATACACTTGCATTTCAAAGTGACGGGAAACGCGTTAAGTGAAAAACAGGTTGAGCGAGCGGTAGAGTTAAGCGCCGACAAATATTGTTCGGCGTCCATTATGCTCATGGGTGCTGGCGTTAAGGTCACTCACGACTTTGAGATAATCGCTGCCTAGAGGCGGTAAGTCGTCTTTTTCATCACCTGCGAGACGGCAGCCATAGCCCACTTCGCCGGAGCAGGTAACGGCATTCCGCCGGCGTCGAGCGCGGTCTTGCCGTGTTGCTCTTCGTCGATGATCATCTGCTCTAAGATGGCACGGCTGCGTGTGTCGCCAGCAGGCAGTTGCGCTAGATGCTCGCGTAGGTGTTCGCAGACCTGCTGTTCGGTTTCGGCGACAAAGCCAAGACTCCAGCGATCGCCGGCGAGTCCAGCAGCTGCACCAATACCGTAGGACAATCCATACCACAGCGGGTTAAACAGGCTTGTGCGACTGTCTAGCTGCGCCAGACGCTGCTCACACCAGCTTAGGTGGTCGATCTCCTCAGCTGCCGCTTCTTCCATCGACTCACGCACGTCGGGAAGCTTGGCTGTGGCGGCTTGGCCTTGATAGAGCGCCTGCGCGCAGACCTCACCGGTGTGATTGATGCGCATGAGCCCTGCAGCATGTTTACGCGCCGCATCGCTCATCTCATTCTCGGCGGTGGTCGCGGCGGGCGATTGTCGCCGGCCCTGACTCGCGCCGGGAGTGACAGTGCGCAGCGCCTGGTCGAAGCCGATTAGCGCGCGGTCGAGGAAACTGTGGTGTACGCTTTTGCTCATCTGGTTTCTAGCCCTCTTTGTCGATTGGCCTTGGTTGTCCTTTTTGCCGCTGGTGTAGGTAAACTTTACTACGACTGCGCAGCTGTCACTGGTTTTGCAGCTAGTCCTGTTGCTCGCGGGCGATTGCCCGATGGCCGATGTCGCTGCGCGAGTAGATGTCTTTCCAAGTGATGCCGCGAGCCAAGCTGTAGGCGCGTTCTTGTGCCTGAGCAACCGATGCGCCAAGCGCGACAGCGCAGAGTACGCGTCCGCCGTTGGTGACTACATTATCGCCATTGAGTTTGGTGCCGGCATGAAAAACTTTCGCGCTGGCGTCTTCCTGCAAGTCATCTAAGCCGCTTATTGTCTCGCCGCTTTCATAGGACTCGGGGTAACCGCCGGCTGCCAGCACAATGCCGACGGCGGGGCGCGGGTCCCATTGTGCTATTTGCGTATCTAGCGTGCCATTTACCGCCGCGAGGCAGTGTTCGACGAGGTCTGACTGCAAGCGCATCATAACCGGCTGTGCTTCGGGGTCGCCGAAGCGGCAGTTAAATTCAACGACGTCGATGCTGCCGGTTGGCGAAATCATGAGACCCGCATACAGAAAGCCCGTGTAAGTATTGCCGTCTGCTGCCATGCCGGCGACGGTAGGACGAATGATCTCATCCATCGTGCGCTCCCACAGCGCATCGGTTACAACAGGCGCAGGGGAGTAAGCACCCATGCCGCCGGTGTTAGGGCCTTTATCGCCGTCGTCCCGCGCTTTGTGATCCTGTGACGTCGCCATAGGCAGAATATTCGTGCCGTCGACCATGGCAATAAAACTCGCCTCTTCGCCGGCGAGGAAGCCTTCGATAACGACGCGATGACCCGCGTCACCAAATTTATTGCCCGCGAGCATAGCGTCAACGACGGATTCCGCTTCGGCCTCGGTCATTGCGACAACGACGCCTTTGCCGGCAGCGAGGCCGTCGGCTTTGATTACGATCGGGGCGCCTTGCGCACGGATGTAGGCTTTAGCTGTCTCGACTTCGGTAAAGGTCTGATAGCTTGCGGTCGGGATTGCGTGGCGTTTCAGAAAATCTTTGGTAAACGATTTCGACCCTTCGAGCTGCGCCGCTGCCTTGCTAGGTCCGAAGCAGGCTAGATTACGGCTACGAAAATAGTCGACGACGCCTGCGACTAGCGGCGCTTCGGGGCCGACTAGGGTGAGGCCCACATTGTTCGCTTTGGCGAAGTCGGCGAGGGCTGTGAAGTCCATCGTATCGATCGCGACATTGCTTAGCGCAGGCTCACGTGCGGTACCCGCATTGCCGGGAGCGACAAACACTTGATCGACAGAGGCTGACTGAGCCGCCTTCCAGGCGAGAGAGTGTTCACGACCACCACTGCCTATAACCAGGATGTTCATTATAGTTTCCTTGTGCAGTCTAGTGGCGGAAGTGGCGAATGCCGGTGAAGACCATGGCGATATTCGCCTCGTCTGCCGCAGCAATAACCTCATCGTCGCGCATCGAGCCACCGGGCTGGATTACCGCGGTGATGCCTGCGGCAGCGGCGGCGTCGATGCCGTCGCGGAACGGGAAGAACGCATCCGACGCCATAACCGAGCCTTCGACTACGAGGCTTTCGTCGGCTGCTTTTATACCAGCGATGCGCGCACTGTAAACCCGGCTCATCTGGCCTGCGCCGATACCAATTGTCTGCAGGTTTCTGCAATAAACAATCGCGTTCGACTTTACGTATTGGGCGACCGACCAAGCGAACAGCAGATCGCGAATCTCGTCTGCGCTCGGCGCACGCGCGCTAACCTGTTTGAGGTCGGCGGCGCTAATTGTCGCGATGTCGCGGTCTTGCACGAGCAAGCCCCCGTTGACGCGCTTATAATCTAGGCCTGCAACGCGTGCTGCCGGCCACTCGCCGCAGGTGAGAACACGCACGTTCTGCTTGCTTGCCGTGATAGCCAGCGCTTCGGCTGAGACCGATGGCGCGATAATCACTTCGGTAAATTGCTGATCGACAATGCGCTGGGCGGTTGCCGCGTCGAGTTCGCGATTAAATGCGATGATGCCGCCGAATGCCGATGTTGGGTCGGTTTGGAATGCGCGCTCATAGGCGGCGAGTGCCGACTCGGCGACTGCGACACCGCAGGGATTGGCGTGTTTAACGATCACGCAGGCAGGCTCTGCAAACTCTTTTACACACTCGAGCGCGGCATCGGTGTCGGCAATATTGTTATAAGACAACGCCTTGCCCTGAAGCTGCTTGGCAGTGCTAATACTCGCCTCGGCGGGTTCGCGTTCAACATAGAACGCCGCTGCCTGATGTGGGTTCTCGCCGTAGCGCATGTCCTGTGCCTTAAGGAACTGGCTGTTGAATGTGCGGGGTAACGCAGACGCCTCGCTCTCTGAGTCGGCAGCGGGCAGTTTAGTGCCAAGGTAATTGGCGATCGCGCCGTCATAGGCGGCAGTGTGCTCGAAGGTTTTAACCGCAAAGTCAAAACGACTCGCCTGATCGAGGCTACAGTCGTTAGCCTTAAGCTGAATGATGAGGCCGTCGTAATCGGCTGGATTTACCACTACAGTCACGAAGCGATTATTTTTGGCCGCTGCGCGCAGCATAGTCGGGCCGCCAATGTCGATGTTCTCGATTGCCGTTGGCAGGTCGCAGTCTGGATTCGCGACGGTCGCCTCGAAGGGATAGAGATTAACCACCACCAAATCGATTGGCGGAATATTGTGTTCGTCCATAACCGCTTGGTCTTGGTCGCGGCGCGCGAGGATACCGCCGTGCACTTTAGGGTGCAGCGTCTTCACGCGGCCATCCATCATTTCGGGGAAGCCGGTATATTCAGAGATCTCGATGGCTGGAATGCCCGCTTCTTGAAGGAGGCGATAGGTGCCGCCAGTAGAAAGCAATTCGATGCCGAGGTCGGCGAGGGCTTGAGCGAATGGCACGAGGCCGGCTTTGTCGGAGACGCTGAGCAAGGCTCGGCGGATGGCGACAGATGCGTCTGAGGTCATAGATTGGCTTCTTTTTAGTGGCAAACGAGGCCGATTTACAGCAGCCCATACTGTTTTAACTTGGTGCGCAGAGTACCACGATTGAGACCGAGCACGATAGCAGCCTTGCTCTGGTTGCCCCGTGTTTGGTGCATTACAGCGGCCAAAAGGGGGGCTTCGACTTCGGCTAGAACGAGGTCGTAAAGATCTTTCGCTTGCTCGCCTTCTAACAGCGCAAAGTAGTTCTTTACCGAGCTCAATACCTGTTCGCGTAGCGTTGAGACGCCAGCCGGACGGAGAGTCTCAAGGTTGAGTGAGGCGCGTAACGTTTCAGCTTCTTGCAGACGCGCGGGCGCGAAAGCAGGGAGGTCAATGCCCCCCGAGTCCTCGTCGACACTGAAAATTTCATCGAGCATTGACTCGTCCGAGTCGGTTAGATTGCTCATGCGGCGATGCCTCGGGCGGACATGCCGACAGTGGGCAAGATTCGTTCGAAGTAGGCGTCTACCAAGTCTAACTGTTCCTGCGCCTCGACAGCTGCGTTAAATGTCTGCATAAACTCTCGCGAGCCCTCGAGTCCATCGACATAGCCATTTACATGTTTGCGGGCATAGAGCGCGCCGCGGTGTTCGCCGTAAAAGAGGTGAAGCTTGCACAGATGGCTGATTGCAACCTCATAGCGCGCCTGCGCCGAGGGGTCTGGGAGGTGAGTGCCGTCTTCGAGAAATTGCTCTATTTGGCGAAATATCCAGGGGCTGCCCTGTGCGCCTCGGCCGATCATGAGCGCATCGGCGCCGGTGTGATGGAGCACTTGCTGAGCTCGCTCGGGTGAATCGATGTCGCCATTGGCGACGATGGGGATGCCCACTGCCTGTTTGATCGCGGCGATCGTGTCGTATTCTACCGCCCCTTTAAAGCGGCACTCTCTGGTGCGGCCATGAACCGTGAGGAGCTGGATGCCGCAGTCTTCGGCGATTTTTGCAACTTCGACACCGTTGCGAGACTCGGGGCACCAGCCGGTACGGATTTTAAGAGTAACCGGAATATCCACCGCGCCGACTATTGCGCGGAGGATCCGTTCGACCAGATCGGTGTCGCGCAGCAGTGCTGAGCCTGCTGCTTTTTTCATGACTTTTTTAGCCGGGCAGCCCATGTTGATGTCTATTGCATCGGCGCCGAGTTCGGCGTTATGACGCGCGCACTGCGCCATGATGCCCGGGTCTGAGCCCGCGATCTGAATGACCTGTGGGCTACTTACATTAGCCTTAACTTGACGCAGGCGCAGCCGCTCCTTCTCCCACAGCTCTTTGCTCGAAGGTAGCATTTCGGCAACAGTGATACCGGCGCCTTGCTGACTGCAGATTTCGCGGAAGGGTGCGTCACACACCCCAACCATGGGGGCGAGGAAGAGATTATTGCGCAGTGTATAAGGGCCGATCCTGTGCACAGTCGTGGTCTCGCTGCTCGTAATTGAATTTAAACTGAGCCGAAGACCAGCCTAACTGAAGCCTGAAAACACGGGTGTTGGAATCAAGCTCGGGCGAAGGCTAATGATAGCGGTGACTTGGACGCAGCGGAAGGCTTTTGCTGAGTCAATACGCGCGTCATCTCTGCTATAGCGCCCTAAATGCAACCGTGTAATTTACCGCCTCGGCGCTGGGGTCTATTAATTCGAGTTTAATGGTGACGCGCTCACCTGCACCGAGCGCTTTGTTTGGATTGCTAGACGGGGGAAGATAGTCTGCGGGCGCAAATTCTCGCAAGGCGACGCTACGCTGAGCGGCCGTATAGAAACTGAGTATGAGCACCGGCGCAGTCTGCGCGAGAGGCGCTGAGTTAGTGAGCACAAAACTGACGACTAGGCTGTTACTGCCCACGGGACCTGAGACGACAGTAAGCGCCGCTCCGCGAAAGGCTGACATGTCGGAGAACGGGGGAATCGAGCAGTTGAATAGCGCACAGCTGCTCGCGAATAGGGGGTAGAGCGCAGGCGAATGCTGATAGAGGTTACGGTTAGCCCAGAGGTATTGCGCAGCGAGTGCTGCGACTAATAACAATAGTGTGCACACAGAGGCGGTGGTTTTCGCTATATCACGCCAAGTCCTGCCTGCTTTGGCGACGATTTCAATTGGGGTTGAATCTATGAGCGGCAACTGTGTGTGCTTGATCGGTTCTAACCCCTCGCCGCTGAGCTGCGAATAGTCAGTGTTTAACGCCAGCATCCGAACGGCAAGCGTCGAACCCTCGGCGTTTGCGAGGTCGCCCGCGCGCTGGCTAGGGTCTAAATCTGAACTGGTCCCCGACTCTAATTCGAAAGAGTGACCTGCAGTAAACAAACGAAGACAGGCACCGCAGCGAACCGCAGGACCGGTTGCGCCGATCAGGCGCGCGCTGACTTTAATCTGTGCTTGGCAAAACGGGCAGCACGTTGTGGCAGTCTTCATAAGGGTTGGTTTTGATTCTCAATTATGAGCTAGCGTTTAATCCCGCTGAGGCGAATCCAGTCTTCCCGCTGCACTGCCGCGCTCATCTCGAACCATTCGCTGTAAACCTCAGTAATCGCGTCGGCCTGTTCGGCGAGAAGGCCCGACAAGACAATGCTGCCGTGAGGTTTCACCAGCGATGCAAATTTTGACGCGAGGCTGAGCAGTGGTGCGGCAAGGATATTGGCGAGTAAAATATCGACGCTTTCGGGCGTGCTTATCGAATCGTACTCTTCGGGTAGGAAAGTTCCTACACGCCCTAGCAGTAGACCGTTGCGTTCGCAATTGTCGTTCGTAGCAAGGACAGCCTGAGGGTCATTGTCGACGCCTTGCACGCTCCGGGCGCCAAGCAGTGCAGCGGCAATAGCAAGAATGCCCGAGCCGCAGCCGTAATCCACGATATCCTTACCCTGAAGGTCTTGAGTGGCGAGCCACTGCAGGCATAGCGCCGTGGTGGCGTGACTGCCGCTGCCAAACGCGAGTCCGGGGTCGAGCATGATATTGGTGGCGGTGGGGTCGGGCGGCTCTTGCCAGCTTGGGCAAATCCAGAGTTTTTCGCCAAATTGCATTGCCGAAAAATTGTCCATCCAGCTGCGTTCCCACGCCTGATCTTCGATCTTTTCTACCTCGAGGCTGGCCCTGTTGACGATAGACGCGTTGCCACCAAGCCAGCTTAGCAGTTCGCCTAGCTCGGTGTCCTCTTCGAAGAGTGCGCACAACACAAGGCTATCCCACAGCGGGGTGCTGTCGAGTTCTTCCTGAAAGACCGGCTGGTCCTCTGCGTCGAGAAAGGTGATCGACACGGCGCCTGCGGCAAGCAACTGTGGCTCGATAAAATCGACGTGCTCGGGGATTATTTGGATCTTCAGTTGCTGCCAGTTCATGCGGGACTCGTTGTCGTTTAAAGCTTAAGCTTTTTCTCGAGGTAATGAATATTGACGCCGCCTCTTTTAAACGCAGCGTCGCGAGCGAGGTCTTTATGCAATGCAATATTGCTGCTAATGCCATCGATAAGCATCTCGTCGAGCGCGATCTCCATGCGCTTTAATGCCTCTGCTCGTGTGTCGCCCGAACAGATTAGCTTGGCAATGAGCGAGTCGTAGAAAGGGGGCACTGTGTAGCCGCTGTAAAGATGCGAATCGACCCGAACACCATTGCCGCCTGGGGCATGAAACATGTTCACTTTGCCCGGGCTAGGCAGGAAGGTTGAGGAATCTTCTGCGTTGATGCGACATTCGAATGAATGCCCTTTAATCACAATGTCCGACTGCTTATAGCTAAGCGGACTGCCGCCTGCAATTAATAACTGTTCGCGCACAATGTCCACCCCGCTGACCTGCTCGGTCACTGGGTGCTCGACCTGTACGCGGGTGTTCATCTCGATAAAGTAAAAACGCTCGTCTTGGTAGAGAAACTCGAGCGTACCGGCGCCGCGGTATTTCATTTGTTCGCAGGCACGAATGCAGGTTGCCGCCACTTCTTCTCTGAGGTGTTCCGGAATTCCAGGCGCGGGCGCCTCTTCGATTACCTTTTGATGACGACGCTGCAAAGAGCAGTCGCGGTCGCCGAGGTGAATGGCGTTGCCCTGACCGTCGCCCAACACTTGGATTTCAACGTGGCGAGGGTTTTCGAGATATTTCTCGAGATAGCAAACCCCGCTCCCGAAGAATGACTGTGCCTCGGTTTGTGTGACATGAATGCTGCTAAGCAGGTCTGCTTCTTCGTGGACAACGCGCATGCCACGCCCGCCGCCGCCAGCAGCCGCCTTTATAATAACGGGGAAGCCAATGTCGCGTGCGATGCGAAGCGTGCGCGAATCGTCGTTGTCTAGAGGCCCGTTAGAGCCAGGTACCGTGGGTACGCCCGCCTTAATCATCACTTTAATAGCAGAGACCTTATCGCCCATCATGCGAATGGTTTCTGCGGTAGGCCCGATAAAAGTAAAGCCGCTGTTCTCAACTTGTTCGGCGAAATCGGCATTTTCGGAGAGGAAGCCGTAACCGGGGTGTACCGCGTCGGCCTCTGTAACTTCCATCGCCGAAATGATCGAGGGAATATTGAGGTAGCTTTCTGTGGGGCTTGGCGGCCCGATGCAAACAGATTCATCGGCTAGATGCACATGCATAAGATCTTTGTCGGCAGTTGAGTGCACGGCGACTGTTTTGATGCCGAGTTGTTTGCAGGCGCGCAGGACGCGAAGCGCAATCTCTCCGCGGTTCGCAATTAGTACTTTTTTAAGCATTGCACAAATCCCTAAATGGTTAGCTGTTTCCCAGCCTGCGCTGGGCTGCGGTGCTAAGCGATAATGATGAGGGGTTGGTCGAACTCAACTGGCTCGCCGTCTTTGACGAGAATAGCTTCAACGACGCCGGCGTGATCTGCCTCGATCTGATTCATCATTTTCATCGCTTCAACGATGCAGATAACATCGCCTACTTTAACATGCTTGCCCACTTCGACGAAGGCGGGCGAGGTAGGCGACGGGGCGCCGTAGTAGGTGCCAACCATCGGCGACTTCACAGCGTTGGCAGAAGCGACTGGAGCGGCAGCAGGCGTGACAGAAGCAGGGGCTGCTGCTGGCGCTGGCGCCGGTGCGACTTGCTGAGGCATCTGATACGCCAACGCTTGCGGCTGAACAGAGCTTGAACCGCGGCTAATGCGAACCGACTCTTCGCCTTCTTTGATCTCGATCTCCGCGATGTCGGATGCTTCGAGTAGTTCGATCAGTTTTTTAACCTTTCTGATATCCATGGTGCTTGTCGCCTCTTTGCTTGAGAGTGCCTCGCTTGGGGCACTGTGCGGGTGTTAGAACAGATTGTGGTTTAAAGTTTTTTGGGCTGATCGCCAGCCCCCGTGGCTGCTGCTCGCTATTTGAGGCGAGCTAAGGCGGCATCGAGCGCAAGTTCATAACCTTTAGCACCCAGCCCGATCACGCAGCCCTCCGCGATATCGGAGAAAAAGGAGTGCTGCCGGAACTCTTCGCGGCGGTACAGGTTCGAAAGGTGAACTTCGATGAAAGGGATTTCTGAGGCAAGCATGGCGTCGCGCAGGGCGACGCTAGTGTGTGTATACCCGCCGAAGTTAACGAGCATATAGTCGATTTTCGCCGATCTTGCTAAGTGAATCCGATCGATTAGCGCACCTTCGCTATTACTTTGAAAGCTGTCGAAGGAATGGCCGGCCTCGATGCAGGCTGTGCCAAGGCGGATATTGATGTCGTCGAGGGTGTCGGAGCCATAGATATCGGGCTCTCTGCTGCCTAGAAGGTTGAGGTTGGGTCCGTTTAAGACGAGTATCGATGCCATAGTTTTGCCACATTCATCGCAATTTGCGCGAAATTCCCGATAGATTGCCAATTTTTCGCGCATTTTCGCAGAATTTATTCCGAATATCACTAATATTAGTGATAAGGAACTCGAATTGACTCAATCGATCAGGTCTTGGAGCGGAATGTCGATTATTTGTGGTGGATAGCAGAAGCCCCAAGCGGCGCAGCCTTGGTAGCGAATGCTCAACAAAGCGGTAGCCGGCAGGTCTTGTGCAGGAGAAAAATCGATTTGGGTGGTAACTGCGCCGAAATAGGCTTCAATTGCCCCAAAAAACTCGTCTTCCATCGCAAGACCGTCGGGCAGGGTAAAAGCCAAGTCGATGCCATTCGCGGAGAAGGCAAAGCGGTGTCGATAGAGGTAGTGTTCAGGCGCTGGCGTCCATGTAATAGCGAGTCGGCCTTTTTCCACAGAGCCGACATGGAAGGGGAACGCGAGTTCAGAGGGTAGGACCTGCGGTGTGTTGCTTTGGTCAAGGGCGGATGTTTTGCGGTCGCCAAACTGCGCGCTGGCGAGAGTCGCACTCAACGCGAGCGCGGCCGCCACTAGGCTAAAGAGTGCCTGCTTTAGGTAACGATTCGAGGCGCTTTGTGTGCAGCGGCCTCGACTTACTCTGCTGTTCAATTCGGAGCGCATGACTGTCTCCCTTCATGACTTAGCCGGTGAACTTGTCGAACACCAGGCAGGCATTGGTGCCGCCAAAGCCAAAACTGTTGGACATGACACGATTGAGCTTAATGTCGTTAATACGCTCAACGGCGATTGGCATTCCTTCCGCTTCGGGGTCGAGCGTGTCGACGTTTGCCGACGCTGCGATAAAGTCGTTTTCCATCATCAGTAGACTATAGATTGCCTCCTGTGCCCCAGCGGCGCCGAGGGAATGGCCACTGAGCGATTTGGTTGAATTGAGTGTTGGGACCGCGTCACCGAAGACATTTTTAATCGCGCGCAGCTCCGATACGTCGCCGGCTGGTGTACTCGTGCCATGGGTGTTGATGTAGTCGACTGACCCTTCGAGGCCATGCATGGCCATTTGCATGGCGCGCGCGCCGCCCTCACCCGAAGGCGAGACCATGTCATAGCCGTCTGAGGTTGCGCCATAGCCTGTGAGCTCTGCGTAGATTTTGGCGCCACGGGCCTTGGCATGCTCGAGCTCTTCAATCACCAAGACAGCACCGCCGCCGGCAATGACGAAGCCGTCGCGGGCCGCATCGAAGGCGCGTGACGCTTTTTCAGGAGTTTCATTATAGTTGGTAGAAAGCGCGCCCATCGCATCAAACATATGCGACATGGTCCAGTGTTCGGCTTCGCCGCCGCCAGCAAACACGACATCTTGCTTGCCTAGCTGAATTAGCTCGGCCGCATGGCCGATGCAGTGGGCGCTTGTCGCGCACGCCGACGAGATCGTGTAATTGACCCCTTTAATTTTAAAAGGCGTAGCAAGACAGGCCGACACCGTGCTGCTCATAGTGCGTGTGATGCGGTAAGGACCGACGCGGCGCAAGCCTTTCTCACGCATGATGTCTGTTGACTCTAGTTGCTGTTCCGACGAGCCGCCACCGGAGCCGACTACGAGTCCCGTGCGAAAGTTTGAGATTTGTTCTTCGCTCAGACCCGAGTCCTCGACTGCTTCTTTCATCGACAGATAGGCATAGGCAGAGGCATCGCCCATGAAACGATAGAGTTTTCGATCGATAAGCTCTTCGGCGTTGATATCTACGCTGCCGCTGATATGGCTGCGCATACCGATATCGACATAACTCTGATTGTGCTTAATGCCGCTGCGGCCTTGCTGAAGTGAGTCGAGAACCGCTTCTTTGTTATTGCCTAGGCAAGAAACGATACCGATACCAGTTACCACAACGCGACGCATATATTCACCAATCTCTTTAAAGGTGGAAATTCAGCCGTTGGCGGAACCCACTCGTTTCGTTAATTTATTATTTCTATTTCGCTAACTACCCCTTTAAAACGAGGCAGTTAGAGGGGGGTAGTATAGCTATCTAAAAAGTAGCGCCGGGCTGGAACAAGCCAACTTTTAGGCTTTTTGTCGAATAGATCTCGCGGCCATCGACAGCGACTGTACCATTGGCAATGCCCATGGTCAGCCTGCGATCGATCGTGCGTGTGATATCAAGCTCGTAAGTCACGAGCTTCGCGGTGGGCAAAACTTCGCCGCTGAATTTAACTTCGCCCACGCCAAGCGCCCTGCCTTTGCCTTCGCGGCCACTCCAACAGAGCCAGAATCCGACAAGCTGCCAAAGGGCGTCGAGGCCGAGGCAGCCTGGCATTACGGGGTCGCCAGGAAAGTGGCAGTTAAAGAACCAAAGGTCGGGGCGGATGTCCAATTCGGCAATGATTTTACCGCGGCCGAATTCGCCCCCGTCTTCGTTGATCACAGTGATGCGATCCAACATAAGCATGTTATCGACAGGCAAAACGCCTTTGCCTGGGCCAAAGAGGCGGCCGTAGCCACATTCGACAAGTTCTTCGAGTGAGTAGGCGTTCTTAGGTTCGAACACGAATGGGGCATTGGACATGGTTTCAGTGCTTTCCTTCTGACGCCCTGATGGGCTTAACTTTAAGGCACGATGTTATCGCGACAGGTCTAAATAATCGACTGAAATTCGTGAGTCTTGAGAATGCGTTGGTTTTAGGCTCTCACTGGGTTAATCTCGCAAATTCTGCGTCTATTTATCGCCGCGGTGCTATAGCTTTGCCGCTGTTTATCGGTGGTTCGATTTATTTGCTAGAATGCGGAATTAAAAGAAAGCGGCGCTTCGCAAGCCGCAACAGGATAGACAAATACGTGCTTGAAAATAAATCTTCGTTTGGTTCTTCCGCCGCGGTGTCTGCGCGCCTAATACCTGTAGTGATTTCCGGCGGTGTGGGCTCGCGTCTGTGGCCTGTCTCGAGAGCGCTGCTGCCAAAGCAGTATATTGAGTTACCGGGCATGCCTGGCTCGCTCTTTCAAAACACGCTCGAGCGCCTCAAAGGCCTCGAAGAGTTAGGTAGGCCGATAGTTGTGTGCAGCGAAGATCATCGTTTTGTTGTCGCCGAGCAGCTGCGTCAGATCGAAGTCGAGGCACGCTTGCTGCTAGAACCCTTCGGGCGCAACACGGCGCCAGCTATCGCGCTGGCGGCGATGGAGGCAATGGCATCGGGAGAAGACCCTCTGTTGCTCGTGCTTCCTGCAGACCATCTTATTGAAGACACAAAGCCTCTCCTTGCCGCGATCGAGACTGCGCGAGGCCTTGCCTCGGCTTCTCACCTTGTGACCTTTGGTATTCCGCCTCGCGGTCCGGAAACCGGCTATGGCTATCTCAAACAAGGCGAGGAAATAGCAGGTGGGGGTGTGGATGTTGCGCGGTTTATCGAAAAGCCAGATCTTGCTACCGCGCAGCGCTATATCGACGAAGGCGGTTACCTTTGGAACAGTGGAATGTTCTTATTTCGTGCGTCTGTATTTTTGAATCATCTTAAAATCCATGCAGCAGACATTCACGCGGCTTGCACGACAACGCACTCAGCGCTCGAGCGAGGCTCGGATTTCTCCCGTATTCCCGACGCAGAATTTCACCGCTGTCGCTCCGATTCGATCGACTACGCGGTGATGGAAAAAGCGGGTGGTGTTGTCGCTGTGCCCTTAAGCGCCGGTTGGAACGACTTAGGTGCGTGGGACGCCCTGTGGTCTGTTCAAGCCAAGGACAGCGATGAGAATGTGATGAGCGGCGATGTGTTAACCGAAGAGGTTTATGGAAGTTACATTCAGAGCGAATCTAGACTCGTTGCTGCGGTTGGCATGCGGGATACGATAATCATCGAGACTCCCGATGCGGTGTTGGTGGCAAACCGAGAAGATGCCCAAGGCGTCAAGAAAATTGTCGATCAACTGGAGGCTCTTGGGCGCAGTGAACGCCTTGCGCATCGCCGCGAGAGGCGCCCTTGGGGGAGCTTTGAGTCGCTTGCCAGCGGGCAAGGCTTTCAGGTAAAGAGAATCCTCGTCAATCCACGTTCATCGCTTTCACTGCAGTCGCATCAGCAGCGCGCAGAACACTGGGTCATGCTCAGCGGCGTCGGCCGAGTTGAATGTGACGATACTGTAATCGACCTGCAGCCAAATGAGTCGACGTTTATTCCAAAGGGCAGTAAGCACAGGCTCAGCAATCTCGGAGACACCCCAATCGAGCTAATCGAGGTGCAGGTCGGTGACTACTTAGGCGAAGATGACATTGAGCGTTTCGAAGATAATTATGGGCGACTGCCGCGCTAGCGTCGGTAAGGCATACGAAGCGGAAAAACTAATATGAGCCGCAAAGGCTTTCATTGGAACGAGGAGTTAACAGTGGGACTCATTAATAAATGCCTGTTTCCTGCGGCGGGTTACGGCACACGATTTTTGCCAGCGACCAAGGCGATGCCGAAAGAGATGCTGCCACTGGTGACCAAGCCTCTTATTCAGTATGGGGTAGAAGAGGCGCTAGCCGCCGGCATCACAGGCATAGCGATTGTAACGGGGCGAGGCAAGCGCGCGATCGAAGATCATTTCGATATCAGTTTTGAGTTAGAGCACCAGATAGCAGGTTCCGACAAAGAAAGTTTACTCGACGGGACACGTGAACTGATCAACCGCTGCACCTTTTCCTACACCCGCCAAAACGAGATGCTCGGTTTGGGTCATGCGATTCTTGTCGGTGAAACATTGATCGGCAATGAGCCTTTTGCCGTGCTGTTAGCCGATGACTACTGTCTGACAGAAGGCGACTCGGTGCTTGCCCAGATGACGGCTCTTTACGCACAACATCGCTGTTGCATCGTTGCTATTGAGGAAGTGCCGCTTGATCAGGTGTCTCGTTACGGTGTGATCGCAGGCATTGAGGAAAAACCAGGGCTGTATCGAGTGTCCAACATGGTGGAGAAGCCCGAGCCGGCGGTGGCGCCGAGTAATCTTGCCATCATCGGCCGCTACCTTTTAACACCAGAAATATTTGAGGTGCTGCGCAACACAGCGCCTGGCCGAAACGGCGAAGTTCAGCTTACCGATGCGCTGCAAACTCTCGCCACGCGTGGGGAAGTGCTGGCCTGCCGCTTCGACGGCAAGCGCTTCGACTGCGGCAGTGTCGATGGTTATATCGAGGCGACGAATGCGCTGTATCAGCGCTCAAAAAACCAATAGCTTTGGCCTGCGTATCAAACGAGCGCCGAGAACTCATCAGGCTGCGAACAATCAGCGCAACCACAAACAAGAGCGACGAATAAATGACTCAACAACTGGACTGCTTCAAGGCGTATGACATACGTGGGCGCGTGCCCGAACAGCTAAATGCTGACGTTGCCTATCGTATTGGCCGAGCGTTCGCTGCGTACCTGCAGCCTTCGCGTGTCGTTGTTGGCTTCGATATTCGACTCACAAGCCAAGAGCTTTGCGCGGCGCTGAGTCGGGGGCTTACCAAGGGCGGTGCCGATGTCACCAATATCGGTCAATGTGGTACCGAAGAAATTTATTTCGCTACGAGCCACTTAGGCTACGACGGCGGCATTATGGTGACCGCAAGTCATAACCCCGCCGACTACAATGGGATGAAATTCGTGCGTGAAGGCTCGCTTCCCGTAAGTGCCGACACAGGCCTGCTCGCGATAAAACGCCTTGCCGAGTTAAACGAATTTATCGCGCCGGCGACTCGAGGCTCCATCGATTTTGCCGACCTGCGCGGCGCCTATCTTGCAAAACTGCTGAGTTTTGTCGACGTCGAAAAACTACAGCCATTAAAAATTGTGTGTAATGCAGGCAACGGTGGCGCAGGCGCAACGGTGGATTTGCTCGAATCGCTGCTGCCTTTCGAATTGATTCGCGTTCATCATGAGCCGGATGGAAATTTCCCCAACGGTGTGCCCAACCCGATGCTCGAGGAGAATCGTGCGCCAACAACCGCTGCGATTCTCGAGCACAAAGCCGACCTTGGTATTGCTTGGGATGGCGACTTCGACCGCTGCTTTTTCTTTGACGAGAACGGTCGCTTTATCGAAGGCTACTATTTAGTTGGACTGCTGGCACAGGTCTTTCTCGAGGCCGAACCCGGTGCGAAAATCGTGCACGACCCAAGGCTTACGTGGAATACCCAAGAGATTGTCGCGGCGGCAGGCGGAACGGCCATTCAGAGCGTGACAGGGCATGCTTACATGAAAGAATCGCTGCGCGAACACCTAGCAGTTTATGGAGGTGAGATGAGCGCGCATCACTATTTTCGCGACTTCTACTACAGCGACAGTGGCATGGTGCCATGGCTTTTAGTCACCGCGCTGATGGCCGCAACAGGTAAGCGGTTGTCGCAGTTGGTAGACGAGCGGATGCAGGCGTTTCCCGCCAGCGGCGAAATCAATCGTACTATCGCAGACCCCAAAGCCTTGCTTGCCGCTGCTCGGGCGCGCTACGAAGTCGACGCGATGGTGGTCGAGAATGTCGACGGCCTCAGCATGAGTTTTGAGTCGTGGCGCTTCAATTTGAGGCTGTCGAATACCGAGCCTGTAGTGCGACTCAATGTCGAATCTCGCGCCAATGAGGCATTGATGCGTGAGAAAACAGCAGAGCTGCTCGCCCTGATGGCGCAGCCCTAGCGAGTGCCAACTCCTAGGGCATTATCGGCTGGTGTAGGCGGCAAGTTGCCGCTAGACTCTTGCCTTTTACTCTCGCCCTTTATTTCCTCACTAACATTTAACTTATAAGCTAAAGGCCAGCAATTCGCCGGCTGGTTGCAGCAAGGGTACAAGCATGTCTACATTCGAAAACGTCACTATCGTCAAAGCTGCTAATGTCTATTTCGACGGCAAGGTGACAAGCCGCACGATCAAATTCGCCGACGGCTCTACCAAGTCACTTGGCCTTATGCAACCGGGCGAATATGAATTTGGCACCGCGAAGCGTGAGATCATGGAAATCATGGTGGGCGAACTTGACGTATTGCTGCCCGGCGCTAGCGAGTGGCAAAAAATTTCGGGAGGAGAATCATTCGAGGTGCCTGCCAATGCCTCGTTTAACGTTAACGTCAAGGCTGTGACCGATTACTGCTGTGTCTATCTAGACGACTAATCATAATAGACGACTAATCAACTGATAAATTGCCAGACTAATTCGGACTACAGCTGGCTAACGCGGCGTATTCCAACTGCTAATTTTTTGCACAAGCGCACGCGTTGATGCATCGAGCGTCGACGCGCTTTCCACAGAGGCTGTGGCTTCGATGTTTTCTTGATCACTCAAAGAGCCAGCCGACTCATTCAGCGCTGCGTAAACCTCTTTAGACAGCCGCTTGCCTAATTCCACGCCCCACTGATCGAATGCGTTAATATTCCACAGCACACTCAATGCAAATACTTTATGCTCGTAAAGAGCGATTAGCGCGCCTAAGTTGTGCGGGGTGAGTTGCTTGAGCAGCAGCGTAGTGCTGGGCCGGTTTCCTGCGATAGTTTTTTGCGGCTCCCAATTATCCGCCCCAACGTCAGCGCTCGTTTCATCGCCGTCCATAAGCGCCATGCTTTGGCTGAGACAATTGGCGAGCAGTTGACGGTGTCGCTCATCTCCGCCATCCACGCTCGCAGTCGCACAGGCGATAAATTCGACCGGCGTAAACTCGGTGCCTTGATGGAGTTGCTGAAAATACGAATGCTGGCCATTGGTGCCGGCACTGCCCCAAATAATTTCTGAGGTTTTAAGTGTGAGTGCCGCGCCCTCACGACTCATCGATTTGCCCAAGCTTTCCATGTAGAGCTGTTGGAGATAAGCCGGGAAAAGGCTTAGGTCTTGGCTATAAGGCACCACAGCGGTGCTTGAGCTTGCGCCGTATTGTCGATACCAAAAGGCGAGCAGTGCGGACACCACGGGCAGGTTTTCTCCCAGCGGCGCGGTCTCGAAATGCCTGTCCATCGCATAGGCGCCGCCCAATAACTCTTCGAAAGCCTCGAAGCCAATGCCGAGCGCGATGGGCAGGCCAATTGCCGACCACAGCGAGAAACGCCCACCGACCCAATCCCATAGGGGGAAAATGTTAGACGCATCGATGCCAAAGTCACTCGCTGCTTGGATGTTGGCAGACACAGCCACGAAGTGCCGAGCGACGGCTGCCTCGTCGCTCGCCGCCATCAGCCAATCGCGCGCGGCTCGGGCATTGGCGAGAGTCTCGAGCGTGCCGAACGTTTTTGAGGCGATAATGAAAAGCGTCGTCGCGGGATCGAGCCCTTCGAGCGTACGCGCCAGATGCGCGGGGTCGACGTTCGAGACAAAGCGAACGCAGGGTCTATTGAGGGCGAAGTCGGCGAGGGCATCGACGACCATGGCCGGCCCGAGGTCGGAGCCGCCTATGCCAAGGTTGACGACTGTGTCGATTCTCTGCCCACTAAAGCCTGTCCACTCGCCCGAGTGAACGCGGCCAACGAATTTGCGTAAAGAGGCAAGCGTCTCGCTAACAAGTGCCGAATGCGGCGCGTCAGCGGCCTCGGGACTACGCAGCGAGGTATGGAGCGCGGCGCGTCCTTCGGATTGATTTATTTTTGCGCCACGAAAAAGGGCGCCAATGGCGCCTTGCATGCCACTCGCCTCGGCGAGCTTTGTCAGTGCATCAAGCCCCTCTGAATCGATAAGGCTTTTAGAGTAGTCGAGGTGAAGCTCGTCCACGCTCAGGCTAAGCCGCTCGGTGCGCTCGCTGTCGCCTGCAAACAGCGCTTTCAGCGTGACCGAATTACCCTCGGCGGCGCCGGTAGCGCCAGGCAGAAGTCGGCTAGCGATATGGGTAAGTCGAGTATCGAGCGCTTCGAGTGTCGCGCGGTTTCTATTAAATGTCATACACATGCCTTTGAATCGTGGCGGGCGATGTTCGTCAGATTGCCCAGGATGCCAAAGTCCTCATGCGGTAGCGACTCTCCAGAAATCGTTTGCCGCCGAGCCGCCCGGACCCAAAGCTTACTTTAGCATAGACAGGGGACAGCAGAATCTTCAACCCGTCAAATGTCCTTCGAAAAAATCCTTAACTAGGCTATTGAACCGCTCGGGGTTTGTGGTTAAACTGCGCGCCTTGTTCGAAGGAGCTCGCATCGAGCCTCATCAAACATTGTGCCGCTATAGCTCAGCCGTGGTAGAGCAGCTGACTTGTAATCAGCAGGTCCCGAGTTCGACTCTTGGTGGCGGCACCACTTTATCTCCTTCTTGCCACTCATTCGTCTTTTTCAGCGTGCTCAGCTCAGCATCGGCATGCTCGTCGGATTCGGCACTCTCGATACTCTCTAGCATCCTCTAGCACTCTCCAGCACTCCCCAGCACTCTCCAGCACTCTCCAGCACTCTCCAGCACTCTCAGCGCGCTCAGCTCTCTCGGTATTTTCACGTTCCAGTCCCAGCCCCTTGTTTCTTTCCCTCCGCGCGTTATTGGTTACTCGCTATTACTCGTGTGCCACACTGGTAAATCACAGAGGTTTTTGCTGTTTAACCCTTCTTTGCCGAAAGACGCCCACTGATCTACACTTACCGTCTTATTTTTTCGCGAGTTGACAGGCTCGCTATCAGACTTGAGACCTGGCCGAAATGACCGCGACAGCACCCCTTAGTATTTCCGAAATTCAAGAACTCGTCGCCGAGCATGGCGCGTCCGTCAGTCAAGGGCGCTCTATCGGCGAACTCATTGCCGACGGAGAGCTACCGCGCCTTGCCGACGCGACAGTGCTCAAAGGCAAAGTGTCGGACTCGGTGTTTGGCGAGTCGTTAGTTACGGCGGATGGGCGCGAGCTTAGGCTCATGTTTCGTAATAATCGTATTTCGACTCATGACGTAAACCGAGGCGCTATTCCGTTCAAAGACCAAGTGCTAGCGCTCAATCACGACCATATGCGCAGGCTTGTTAGCGGCGCGATAGGCTCCTCGCAGTGTGAAGTTCTCGGGCTTGCTGCCACCTCTACTGTGATCCCCGCGGAGAATCTCGAGCTGGTTATGCTCGAAAATGTCCTGCGCCGCTATATGGCAAAGAGCTCGACGTCGACGTCGCTCTATCAGCACTGGCTTGCGGCGAAAGAGAGCGGGGCGCGCGTGCTGAGGTTTGCCGGCCACGAGCTTGCGGTAAATAGCCTGCAGCCAAATGGCTGCCTGCCTTACCTTCTCGACACGCCGAGCAGCAAGGCGGCGGTGGATGAAACGATGGATGCCGAGCAGCTGGTTGCGATGGGCGTTTGCACCTCGGGACAATACGCACAGATTCGCAATGCCTCGATTATGGCCTTTGGCATTGTGACAGAGCATCTGCGCGAGCGCGGCATGGTGCTTGTCGACACGAAAACCGAACACGGCATAAATCGTGAGGGAGAGATTGTTGCGGCAGATGAGCTTTACACGATGGACTCATCGCGCTTCTGGCGGCTCGACGACGCAGGCGAATTGCTTACACGCGATGGCGAACCCGTGTCGTTCTCGAAAGAATTCGCGCGGGGCATGGTGACCGAACGCGATCAGCAATTCACTCAGGCGCAGGCGAATGAAATAGCCGTTCGTTATATCGAAGGCTTACAACATTTGTTGGGTATCGCTTTTGTTCCCGATTTGCGAACTCGCGACGAGCGTCTAGTTGAATCGGTTAATCTCATTCTAGATTCGCTGACCTAGCTTGCTCCTTTCTAGACCCTGATTAGGAAGTATTATGCACTCTACAAAGACGCCTATCTTGACGAAAAAAAGACCGTTCATTGCGCGCAGTTTTTTTACCATGACAACGGTTTGCATTTCGCTGCTTGTGAGCGGCTGTGACAATGGCATGTCTTCAACCTCTGCTCAATCACAGCCAAGCCAAGGGAATATTGTGACGAATACGCGCCCGCTTCCACCCACTCTCGACGACTATCGCCGCGCCGAAAAAATGCTTGCACCCAATCTAGCCCCACTACTAGTTGGCGAGATTCGCGCGCACTATTGGCAAGAAGACGATAGGCTTATTGTTCGCCGTAGAACCGAGAACGGCAGTGAGTATGTCGTCATTGACCCTGCCACAGGGTCTTCTCGGGAGCTATTCGATTCGGCGCGCGTCGCCGCGCTGCTTGAACAACTTGTAAAAGACGGCGCAGACAATGCTGAGGACTCGGAAGAGACAAACGCAATAGATGAAATAGACGCGGTCGATTTAAACCTGCGCAATCTCGTCTTAGAAAACGACCAGCTTCGATTCGAGTTCGCAGGCGATACCTTCGCGTTTGATCTCGAAAACCTGCCGACGCTCGACGCGGCTCTCGCGCCGTTACCAGAACCACCGCCGCACCAATACCTGTCGCCTAACGGCGAGCGCGCAGCGTTTATTCGCGAGCATAACCTGTGGGTACGCAACACAGGTGATGGCGACCAAATGCAGCTTACCTTCGATGGGGAAGCAGACTACGGTTACGCAACTAACAGTGCGGGCTGGATCCAAGACCCGGGCCCGGTGCTGCTGTGGTCGCCTGACTCCTCAAAAATCGCGACCTTCGGGCAGGATTCTCGCGAGGTAAAGACGTTAACTCTCGTCGAGACTGCGGTAGGTCGGGGCAGGGTAGACACGTGGAAATACCCGCTGCCAGGTGACGAGCATGTGTTTATGCTCGAGCGCGTCGTGATACATCTAGACCCCGCGCCGCGCCTCGTGCCGCTCGCAATACCCGCAGAACCGCAGCGCTCGACAACGACTGACCATATCGCAGGCCGCAACGGCGAATTTTTAGACGTCGAGTGGAGCGCAGACAGCGCCGCGCTCGCGTTCGTGTCGTCGTCTCGTGATCACAAAATTGCGCAGCTCAGGCTTGCCAATATAGAGACAGGCGCGGTGCGTGATGTTTACAAAGAGGTGACCGAGACTTATTACGAGTCAGGGTTCGATGCCGAGAATTGGCAGGTGCTTCATGCAAGCAATGAGTTTATTTGGTTTTCGGAACGGAGCAACTGGGGGCATCTCTATTTGGGCGACCTCGCCAGCGGCGAGATCAAGGCACCCATAACGGCAGGTAACTGGGCCGTGTTGCAGATGCTCGAGGTGGATCCGGCGGCGCGCACAATCACGTTCCTCGGCTCCAATAGAGAAGCCGGCGATCCTTATTTCCAGTATCTGTACCGAGTCGGTATCGATGGTGGCGAGCCGCAGCTACTTTCGCCTGAACCCGCGCACCATGAGATTAGCCCTGCGCCGAGCGGCCGTTTCTTTCTCGATAGCTATTCGACGCCGACAACGCCGCCGGTCACTGTGCTGCGCAGCGCGACAGGCGAGGTATTGCTCACGCTCGCCAACACCTCAACCGAGCGCTTGATAGACGCGGGTTGGGTTGCCCCTGAACCGTTTGTGACAAAAGCGCGAGACCGGCTCACCGACATTCACGGACTGCTCTACCGGCCATCTAATTTCGATGAATCGTTGCAGTATCCTGTGCTGAATTATTTGTATCCGGGCCCGCAGACAGGCAGCGTGGGCAGTCGTGCCTTTAGTGCTGCGCGTCGCGATAAGCAGGCCGTGGCCGAATTGGGCTTTATCGTTGTCGAGCTTGATGCAATGGGCACCCCTGGCCGTTCCAAGTCATTCCACGATGCGTACTATGCCGACATGGGCGATAACGGACTGCCGGATCAGATTGCTGCCATTCGCCAGCTCGCCGAGTCGCGCCGTTGGATGGACCTTGAACGAGTTGGAATCTGGGGTCATTCGGGTGGTGGGTTTGCCTCGACTGCGGGCATTCTGCGCTATCCCGATTTTTATAAGGTCGCGGTGTCGGGTGCGGGTAATCACGATAACCGCAACTACGAAGACGATTGGGGTGAGAAATGGCAAGGGTTGCTAGAGACAACACAGGATGAAGAGGCGGGCGCAGCAGCCAGCCAGACGACGAATTACGATGACCAAGCGAATCAGCTTCTCGCCGATAGACTTCAAGGCAAGCTGCTTTTGGCGCATGGCCTGATGGACGATAATGTGCATCCGTCGAACACGCTGCTAGTGGTGCAGGCGCTCATCGAGGCTGAGAAAGATTTCGACCTCTTGATGTTGCCGAATGCGGGTCATGGCTTTGGTAATTCGCGTTACTTTATGAAGAAGCGCTGGGACTATTTCGTGCGTCATCTCGCGCAGGTTGAGCCGGTAGCGGAATTCCGCTTTGCGGCGAATATCCCCTAGCAACTGGCCTAAACTATTGTCGAAGTGCACATCGTAAGGCTGAGCCTGCTCTTTGAAACTTGCGTCAGTCGCAGGCGCTAGGGTAGCCTCAAGGCGCGCTTGATGAGGGCGAATGAGCCGAATAAGAATAATAACGAGTGGCGCCAATCTGGTCGCTAAACCAATTTCAGCCGATTCTAGTAAAAGGGGCAGACAATGATCCGAATCGAAAAGAAATCCGCAGGGCGAGCTCGCTCGCTGGCAGTGCCAGGGCTAGCGATAGGGCTAGCAATAGGCGCATTGCCACTAGTCGCGCAGGCGCAAGACATGGCGGACTGGCAGCCACCTAAGCTTGATTGGGGCGTGCCCGATGTTCAGGGTACTTGGAATTATCAGACGCGTTCGTCGCTCGAGCGTCCCGCGAACTATAACGGCAAGCTCGAGATCACCGAGCAAGAAATGCTCGAAACGATGGTCTCTACGCCCGATTATATCGCCTACCTAGAGGCAACCGGTGCGGAAGCGCCGGGCCCCGAAAACGTTGGCGGTTACAACGGATTCTGGATTACGCCGGGTGATACGCTGTCGTTTATGAACGGATTTTACAGAACGTCGATAATCACTCAGCCCGACGATGGGCGGATTCCTTGGCGCGAAGAAGGCAAAGCGCTAAGGGCCTCACAGCAGGAAGACCTGCCGATGGGACGCGCTGAAAGCGACGGCCCAGAAGGTCGAACATTATCGGATCGCTGTCTCGTTAGTTTCTCGTCCACCGCGCCTTTTTTAAGCAGTCTTTACAATAATAATATGCAAATTGTGCAGTCGCCGACGCATGTGATGCTACTCGCTGAAATGGTGCACAATGCGCGCATCGTGAGCATCGACCAAGAGTTTAAAGATCTGCCCTACGATAAATGGCTGGGAGATTCCATCGGCTATTACGAAGGCGACACGCTCGTGGTCGAGACAAAAAATTTCAATCCTTGGCAGGTGCAAAAAGAGCGCTTGATCTCTGAAGGCATTCACCTCACCGAACGCTTCGCGCGAGTCGAAGATCAAAAGCTGCACTACTCGTTTACTATCGACGATCCCGAGCTCTACTCCAAGCCATGGACCGGCGAGCTGCCGATGTACGGCAACTCCGAGCTTTACGAATATGCCTGCCATGAAGGTAACTATGCGATGCGCGCAATCCTTGCGGGCGAGCGTAGGCAAGAAGCCGACGCGAAATAGCCGGCGAGCGCGAGACCACAAAGCGGGAGGCTCATCTACTGCCGCTGATAAAAAGTAGAAGACCATCGAGGGCCGCGTGCCAATGACACAGATCGAAGCGGCTATTGCGGCCTACGTTAGTTTTATGTGGGGGCTGCCGCTTGTTATCTTGTTAGTCGGCGGCGGCTTTTTCTTTATGCTGCATTCGCGGCTCAGGCATTTCCGCTATTTTCGCCACAGCGTCGACCTGCTTCGGGGTAAATTTCACGACGACTCCGACAGCATCGGTGGCGACATCTCGCATTTCCTTGCGCTAGCCACCGCGCTCGCTGGCACCATGGGGCTGGGTAATATTACCGGCGTGGCCGTCGCGCTTACCGTCGGCGGCCCCGGCGCAATCTTTTGGATGTGGGTCACCGCGATTGTCGGTATTAGCACCAAGTTTTATACGGCAACGCTGTCGATATTGTATCGCGGGACCGACGATGCGGGCCGGTTACAAGGCGGCCCGATGTACATTATTCGCGAGGGTTTGGGACGTAAATGGCTGCCCCTTGCGTGGCTTTTCGCGATTGCCGGCATGGTTGGCACGTTACCGGTATTTCAGGTTAATCAACTCGTGCAGATTATTCGCGACACCGTTGCGATTCCCAATGGGCTAACTACGGCGGATTCGCATTTCAATTTCGATTTAGTGATGGGTATCGTTCTCGCTGTGGTCGCTTTTTCGATTACAGTTGGCAACGTGAAACGCGTGTCGGCAGTGGCTGGCAAAATGGTGCCGGCGATGGTGATTTTCTATTTCGCGGTGACCTCGGTTCTTCTTGTGAGCCACATCGACCAGGTGCCTGCGATGCTTTGGCTGATCGTGACCGACGCGTTTAGTGGTGAGGCTGTCTCTGGCGGCGTGATCGGCACGGTCATTTTGATTGGCGTGCAGCGCGGCGCGTTTTCAAATGAGGCAGGCATCGGTACTGAGTCGCTGGCGCATGGCGCAGCCAAAACCAACGAACCTGCGCGTGAAGGCCTCGTGGCAATGGTTGGCCCTATCGCGGATACGTTAATCGTCTGCACATGCACTGCGCTAACGCTTCTGGTGACCGGCGTATGGCAGGGCGGCGCTCAGGGCGTCACGATGGCGTCTGAGGCCTATGAGCAGGTCTTCCCTGGCTTTGGTTCTTATCTGCTGTTGATTATGGTGTTTGTGCTTAGCATGACCACGGTGCTGACCTACTGGTATTACGGCAGCAAATGCATGGGTTTCTTGTTTGGCTCACACCGGGAAAAATATTACCTATGGGCTTATATGTTGCTGATCGTGGCGGGCTCGGTAGTGTCGCTGGATATCGTTATTAATCTGCTCGACGGTGCGTACGCCACGATGGCGATACCGACGATGGTGTCGACGCTGCTGCTCGCACCCAAAGTGAAAGCGGTCGCGACGAAATATTTCGCCAGACTAGATGCCGGTGAATTCGACTAAGCTTCGCTGTTTTTAGCGAGTTTTTGGAAGCCGCGGCTCATGCCATAGGCGCTAATCGTCGAGATTGCCGCGAAGCCGGTTAACACGACAAACACCTGCGACCAGCCCAAGGTGTCGGACATGGCGCCGGCGGCGAAGGCGGCAATCGCTCCGCCAATGTAACCCATGCCGTCGATGATGCCTGTGCACGACCCCGCACCCTTCGCACCCGCGATGTCGAGCGTTAGCGCGCCGCTGCTCATCGAATAGGGGCCAAGCAGGAAGAAGCCGCTGCCGCCCAAAAAGAAAATAATCAGATTGTAATTAGGGTTTTCTGCCGCGCTCAGCACCGAGATCGAGAAGGTACATAAAACGAGCACGGCGAGCATAATCCACATCATGCGGGCGCGATCGCCATTGCGGGCGTAGTGGTCGGTATACCAGCCGATGAATAGTGTGCCGGCAACGCCCAATAGCGGGAACACGGCCGATTTGAGGATCGCAGCGCTGGCGCCCTGACCGATATCGAACAGAAACTTCGGTGTCCAGATGAGAAAGACCGAACGCAGCAGCGTCGTGAGAAAACTAAACACCAGAAGCTGGCGGTAGATTGGCATCTTGATCAGGGTTTTTAAGATGGTCATTACGGCTGGCGACTCATCGCCGCCATAGTCGGCCAGCTGCTTCTTTGCCGACTCGCCCTCAACGGCGATCGCGCCTGGAACGACGTCGCTCGGTGTGCCTTTTGAGGCGAAGAACGCCCAAACGCCTATGACACTGAGCGCGATAGCGGGGTAGACGAATACGCCTTGCCAGCTCACTCCCATCGAAACGAGAAAACCCGCGAAGAGCGCTGCTATAGCCCCGCCGAACTGAAAACTCACGCTGATCGCGCCCATGACGCGGCCGTTTTTATCGCTCGAATACCATGACCCTATTGTTTTCGCTAGGCCGCCCCAGCCCATCGAGAGGAAATAGCGGCAGCAGCACCACACAACAATAAACGCGGTGAGTGTGCCCGACAGAGCGAAAATAAGGTTCCAGAAAACTGCGCCGGCCATGCCAACGAGGAAAATACGGCGGCCGCCGATGCGGTCTGCTAAAGGCCCGTTAATAAATTTGCCCACGGCGTAGGCGATTTCCGATAGCGAGACGATAAGGCCAAGCTGTGTGTTCGAATACCCGAATTCCTGCTCGAGCAACGGAAACGCAGCCGACAGGTTGCCGCGGCAGATGTAATACCCAATGTAGCCAATGAGCATGACCCAGAAGGTCGAGAGGCGCCACTTAATGAGTCGTGCAGAATCGGTCGCGCTGACAGGAGCGCGCTGCCCCTCTAATTGAGTGTAGAACATAGGGCAGGGGCTCGGCTTAGGGTAAGTAGTGTAGGAGGTTTGTTAGTGAATTGTCTGCGGCGCCTTCGCCGCAGCAGTTCGCTTGCGCTCGGCTTCGTCACGGGCATCGGCGCGCTGAGCGACGGGTTCGTCGGGCGACGCGTAGGTACGAGTGATAACCTCGCTTTCGAGATAGAGGCCTAGTTTGGACAGAAATTCTTCCATGTGTGAGCTCTGATAGTGCCCTTGCAGACACTCGGCGTCGGTCCATTCTTGCAGAAGCACAACCTGATTGGTTTCGGTGACTCCGGCGAAATACTCATAGCTTACGCAGCCGCCTTCTTTGCGCGAATTGCTCACCATTACGCGCATTAAGTCGAGGGCGTCCTCTTTGGTCTCGTCGACTAAAAAGAAGGTAGATTGCACCATGATCATCGCGGGTTCTCCTCGTAATACTTCGGTTAACTTTTACGGCTATTACTTTAAACGCAAAACGCAGCCAATACAAAATCAGATCTTGCATTTAAGTGGGGGCTTAGCGTCGAGAATCAAGGCTCCAGCGCCCTGCGCCTAAACCCGATACGACGAGAAGGCCGGCGACGATGCCTAGATTTTTAACAAAGTTCTGAGTTTCGTGCGCCGTTTGCAGTTCACCTGCGGGCAGTGTCCAAAAGTCATGCATCACTGCATTGATCACCAGCGTTAGTCCGGCGAGCAAAAACGCAGCGAATTTACTCTGATAGCCGGCAATCATTGCAAGCCCGCCGCCGGTCTGGATGATGATCGTCAGAATCAGAAAGAAAGGGATATAAGTCATCCCGTGACTCGCCATATAGTCGGCCGTGCCCTGGTAGTTAACCATTTTCATTATGCCACCAGGCAATAGGAAATAAAGGCCGAGCATCACGCGACCGGTGGTCTCGCAGAGTGCCTGAAAAAGGGGTTGATTTGCAGGATTCATTAGGTTCTCTCATTTTTATTGTCATATTTTAAGGTGCTGCGGCCGACTACAGGCCTCGATGAAGCTACCACCAAGGATAGAACGGCGGCATATCGGTAGATGCTTTGTCGGTGTAGTTTGCTGCGCGTTTTTCGAGAAACGCAGTCACGCCTTCTTTGCCGCTTGTCTGGCTTGCGTAGAAAATTGCGAGCGAGTCGACTCGATGCGCCTCGATCGGGTGTGGTGCTGCGGCATTTCGGTACATCATTTGCCGACTCAGGGCGATGGCGACAGGGCTGTGCTGAGTTATTCGGCGTGCGATCGAATACGCGCGCTCGAGGAGCGTCTCGCTCGTCTCTACATGATTGGCGAAGCCTCGTTCCTTGAGTTCTGAAGCCTCGATCAAATCGCCGCTATACACCCACTCCAGCGCTGTGCCCATGTTCACAATACGTGGCAGAAACCACGATGAGCAGGCTTCGGGAGTGATACCGATTTTGTTGAACACAAAGCCGACTTTCGTGCGTTCGCACACCACTCGAATATCCATTGCCAGGGTCATCGTCGCGCCTATTCCGACCGCAGCACCGTTAATCGCAGCGATCACGGGCTTTTTGCAGTCGTAGATTGCGAGGACTACTTGACCGCCAGTGTCGCGCACGCCATTTTCAATTGCAGGGTCGTCCAGTCGGTTGCGCATATCATCCATAGTCGGCTCGAGCGTCTCTTGCAGGCCGAACACATTGCCCGCGCGGGATAAGTCCATGCCTGCGCAGAATGCTCTTCCAGCGCCGGTGACGACTATTGCGCGGACGCTATCATCTTCACTCGCAGCGCCGAATGCGGAGATGAGTTCGTTCGCCATCTCAACGGTGAAAGAATTCATCTGATCGGGGCGATTGAGCGTGAGGGTGAGGATGCCAGCATCGACTTCCCAGAGCAGGGTGTTGAACTTCATGAGCGCGTCCTATGGTCTTAGAGAATGAGAAAATAGAGCAAGAGGTATTCTCGCCGATTACATGAGCTTAAGTCGAATGAGCTCTATTTCGACTTCGTGCAAGTGTCGAGCGAAGTCCTTCGGTAGCTTGGGATCACCAGTAGAGAGGCTAATTAAATAGCCCCTCCATGCTTGAGAGCAGAGATTTCGTTGCTGTTAAATCCCCAGTCGTTAAGTATTGCTTCACTGTGTTCGCCTGCGATGGCTGCCGGTGCTTGCACAGATGAAGGCGTACGGCTAAAGCGTGGCGCCGGCGCCGGCTGCGTGACTCCGTCGATTTCAACGAAGCTCTGGCGCGCGACATTATGTGGATGCGCGGGTGCTTCTTGAAGGTCGAGCACAGGCGCAAAGCAAACATCGGTGCCTTCGAGCAAAGCACACCAGTGGTCGCGAGACTGCGTTATAAACAAGGCCTCGAGCTTGCCTCGCAGGCTTGCCCAGTGCTGTTTGTCGTTCTGTTTGGCGAACTCTGGGTCGTCGATTTCACATAGTTCGAGAAGTAGCGCATAGAACTGAGGCTCGATAGAGCCAATGCTAATAAATTTGCCGTCGGCGCAGGCATAGCTGCCATAATAGTGCGCACCTCCATCAAGGCGATTGTCCATGCGTTCCTTTGTCCACATGCCCATCGCCATCATGCCGTAAAAGGGGCTGAGTAAGCTGGCTGTTCCATCGGTCATCGCAGCATCGATCACCTGCCCTTTACCTGACGTGCCGCATTCCACAAGCGCGGCGAGCACGCCCGCAAGGAGGTACATGGCGCCGCCACCAAAGTCACCAACTAGGTTAAGGGGCGGGGCTGGGGGTCTGTCGGCATAGCCCATCGCGCCCAGCGCGCCACCTATCGAAATGTAATTAATATCGTGGCCAGCGGCCAATGCCAACGGGCCGTCTTGACCCCAGCCGGTCATGCGGCCGAAAACGAGTCGCGAATTGCGTTTGAGGCACGCGTCGGGACCAAGTCCGAGACGTTCCATCACGCCCGGGCGAAAGCCTTCTATGACCACGTCGGCGCCGTCTATTAAGCGCTGCACAGTAGCAACACCGTCTGGATTCTTGAGGTCTACGGCAATTGACCGCCGACCGCGATTGAGGACATTCGCTTTATGGCCGCTGCCTTTATGCGCTAGCCGGTCAACGCGTATGACCTCGGCGCCCATATCCGATAGCATCATCGCGCAGAAAGGCCCCGGCCCAATACCTGCCATTTCGATCACTTTAATACCTTTGAGCGGTCCCATATTCACTCCTGCGCCGTGCGTCTTATTGTTCTGTCATTCTTCGTTTTCTGGTTCGTTGTCTGGTTCGTTGTCTGAATCATCGCTGGGTCGATCCAGTGAGTTGCCTGACCAGAGCGGGTAGCTGGGTCAAACTACGCTGCCTAGATAATAGGCTATGCGTGAGCCGGTTTGATACCCCTAGAGGCCGATCAAGCGATAGATTTAACGCTCTGGTCTGCGCGTTGCCTTAATGGTTCCCCTTTTTGCAGGGATGCACTATTCTTTTGGCACTAGACGTCAATCAAAGCAGAGAAAATAGCCCTATGGATCTTAAGAACAAGACTGCCTTCATCACCGGCGGCGCATCAGGCTTAGGCCTTGCGACTGCTCAAAATTTCATCGCCGCCGGCGCCAATGTCATGCTCTACGATCTGCGTGCTGATGCGCTCGAAGCGGCAGCGGCGAGCCTAGGCCCTGCTGTCGCCTGGCATGCGGGTGATGTTGCCGATGAGGTTGGCGTAAGTGAGGCGATTGCCATAGCAAAAGAGAAATTTGGCACTATTCACGTGAACGTCAACGCAGCGGGCATTGGCGGCGCAGCGCGAACTGTTGGTAAAGACGGCCCAATGCCGCTCGCCAAATTCGAGCATATCGTGCGCGTTAATTTAGTGGGGACTTTTAATGTGCTGCGCCTCTGTGCGGAGGTCATGCAGGTTAATGAGCCTGTTACCGCCGATGGCGAGCGAGGCGTGATCATTAACGTCGCCTCCGTCGCGGCTTTCGACGGTCAGACTGGTCAGGCAGGTTATGCAGCGTCTAAAGGCGGCATTGTGTCGATGACGCTACCCATCGCGCGCGATCTCTCAAAACGCGGCGTGCGTATCATGACTATCGCTCCGGGTGTATTCGAAACGCCGATGATGGCGGGCGCCCCAGACGCGGTTCGTGAACCACTTATTGCGATTACGCAGTTCCCGAAGCGACTAGGCAATCCGGCCGAATTTGCTCAGGAAGTAGCTCATATCGTCAACTGTGGCTACCTCAATGGCGAGACGATTCGCCTCGATTCGGGTATCAGAATGCCGGCTTAAAGCGCGTAAAGTTAGCGCGCTAAAACAACAAAAATTCAACAAGACAGAGAGAAGGAAAACACCATGGCAGATGCATACATAGTTGGCGCGGTGCGCACAGCAACCGGTAAGAAAAAAGGCCGCCTTAGCGCGATACATCCTATCGATCTCGGCGCGGCTGTCGTAGACGAGTTAGTAGATCGCACCGGCATCCCTGTCGACGCGGTTGACGATGTGATCTTTGGTGTGGTCATGCAGATCGGCGCGCAGGCGAGCAACCTCGGCCGCAATGTTTCTATGTCATCGAAGCTCGACCTAGCAGTGCCGGGCACGACGGTTGATCGTCAGTGCGGCTCTTCATTGCAGGCGATTCAGTTTGGCGCACAGGCGGTTATGTCTGGCACGCAAGATGTAATCATCTCTGGCGGTGTCGAAGCAATGAGCACGGTAGAAATGGGTTCAAACGTGCGCGATGGACTCGCTAATGGGCGCGGAATTCCAAAGGGTGAGCGGCTCGAGATTCAATATCCTGGTATTCAGTTTAGTCAGTTCGATGGGGCTGAGTTGCTCGCCGAAAAATACGAAATCACCCGTGACGAACTCGATGCGTTTGCGCTATCGAGCCATCAGCGAGCGTGGGAGGCCACGCAGAAAGGCTATTTCGAAAAAGAAATTGTTCCGCTAAATATTAAGCTCGAAGATGGCACCGTTGACGTGCATAAAGTAGATGAAGGCATCCGTCCTGAGGCATCGCTCGAAGGCCTTCAGGGTTTAAATGTGCTACGCGAGGGCGGCGTGATTACTGCCGGCAGCGCGAGCCAGATAAGCGATGGCGCAGCGGCGATTCTTATCGCGAACGAAGGCGCAGTGAAAAAGCACGGGCTGCAGGTGCGCGCGAAAATTCATTCACTCGCGGTGGTAGGTTCGGATCCCGTAATCATGCTCGAAGGGCCCATTCCTGCCACAATCAAAGTACTCGAAAAAGCCGGCCTCTCGATCGACGATATCGATCTTTATGAGGTTAATGAAGCGTTTGGTTCGGTTCCTTTAGCATGGGCGAAAGCGGTCGGTGCAGACCTAAGCAAACTCAATGTGAACGGTGGTGCTCAGGCATTAGGACATCCGCTCGGTGGCACTGGCGCTAAACTCATGACAACGCTCGTGCACGAACTTGAGCGTCGCGGTGGTCGCTATGGCCTTATCGCGATTTGTGAAGGCGGTGGTACGGCCAACGCGATGATTATTGAGCGCATGAGCGAGGTGAGCCACTAGGCTTCTCTCGCGTGCAACACGTAAGTATCTAAACACGAATTAACAAAGGTCTGAATCATGTTTGAAGCCTATGAATCCCCATGGATGGATGAAGAACTGAATATCATGCGGGACGCGGTGCGTAAATTCTTAGCCAAAGAGTTCGTGCCTCACGCTGACCGTTGGGAAAAACAGGGTATTGTCGATCGTGAGGCCTGGACCATCGCGGGAGAGGCCGGCATTTTGTGTGCCTCCATCCCCGAAGAGTACGGCGGTGGCGGCGGTAACTTTAAACATGAGATGGTCTTGGTCGAAGAGATGTGCCATGCCGGAGTAAGCGGATTTGGCAACAGCGTACATTCTGGCATCGTGGCTCACTATATCCATGGCTACGGCAGCGAAGAGCAGCGCCAGCGCTGGCTGCCGAAAATGGCACGTGGCGAAATCGTCGCTGCGATAGCTATGACCGAGCCAGGCACCGGTTCCGATCTTCAGTCCATCGCTACGACGGCGATTAAACACGGTGATCATTACGTGCTTAATGGTCAGAAGACCTTTATTACCAACGGTATGTCCGCTGATTTGATCTGTGTTGTAGCGAAAACCGATCCTGCGGCGGGCGGCAAGGGTATTTCGCTGATTATGGTAGAAACGCCGGGGTGTGAAGGATTCAGCCGAGGAAGAAACCTCGAAAAGTTAGGTCAGAAATCGCAAGACACGTCGGAGCTATTTTTCGACAATGTCAAAGTCCCCGCTGAGAATCTGCTCGGCACGACCGAGGGGCGCGGCTTCATCCAGCTCATGGAGCAACTGCCTCAGGAGCGCGTGATTATAGCCGCAGGCGCCTGTGCGACTATGGAAAAAGCGCTGAAGCTAACGGCAGATTATGTGAAAGAGCGTAAGGCGTTCGGTAAGCGAATTCTCGATTTTCAGAACACTCAGTTTAAATTAGCTGAGCGGTTTACCGAGGCAAAAATTGCGCGCATATTTGTCGACGACTGTGCGATGAAACTCGCCGAAGGTAAGCTCGACGACACTACTGCAGCAATGGCTAAATGGTGGACTACTCAAAAGCAGTGTGAAATTATCGACGAGTGTCTCCAGTTCTTCGGTGGCTATGGCTATATGATGGAATACCCGATTGCTAAGATGTACGCAGACAGTCGCATCGGCAAGATTTACGGCGGCAGCAACGAAATCATGAAGCTGCTCATCGCCCGTGATATCTAAACCTACGTCACTTAATTTTCAGTTTGGAGGTCTGCAAAGATGATGAAAGCTAACCGAATGGTGCTCGCAGCCTCTGTGGCGACAGCAGTCTTTGTCTTCAGTTCGGCGGTATCGAGCTCGGCGCAAACTGCTGAGAGCGGTTATCTAACCCCTCGCACTGAATTCGGCGCGCCCGATCTTCAGGGCGTGTGGTCGATAGCGACCCAGACTAACCTCGAGCGCGCCGCGCGTTTCGAAGGCAAACTAGTCTTAACCTCCGATGAGGCTCAGCGCATCGAGGCTGCTGTGCAGGCGGGCTTCGAGGCGAGCAATTTGCCCAGCGACCCAAATCGCGAGGCGCCCGACTCGAGCAGCGTAGGCGGCTACAACACCTTCTGGATGGATCCCGGCCAGCGGCTTTCGGTAGTCAATGGGGAAATCCGCACGTCGATCATTACCGATCCAGCCGATGGCAGGCTGCCTTACAGCGCAAAAGGACAAGAGAATTATCAGGCAGCGATGACGCAGCGCGCCTCCTACGATGGCCCCGAGGTGCGTCCGCTTGGTGAACGCTGCGTGGTTGGCTTTGGCTCGACTGGCGGGCCGCCTAAGCTTCCGGTTCTTTACAACAACAATACACAGATTGTGCAAACCGAAGGGTATGTCGTGCTGCTTGCCGAGATGAATCACGACGCGCGCGTTATCCGAATTGGTGGCGACCATGCGCAGCCGGCGATGAATTACTGGATGGGAGATTCGGTTGGGCATTACGAAGACGACACGTTAGTGGTGGTTACTACCAATTTCCATTTGCAGCAGAACCTGCGCTCTTCTCTGGATCATCGTTTTTATGGCTCCCCTGAAATGGTAGTGACAGAGCGATTTGCGCGTACGGCGGACGATTCTATTCTGTATCAGTTTACGGTTAATGACCCCGAAAACTACACGCAGCCCTGGAGCGGAGAGTTGCCTATGATGGCAACCGACGAAAAGCTTTACGAGTATGCTTGTCACGAGGGTAATTACGCGCTGCCGGGTATTTTAGCGGGCGCTCGTCGTGCCGATTTCGAAGGAGCAGACTACGCGCCGACTTACTCGGGGCAGTGATGCCCGAAGGCCTGGCAGAAAGGAAAAAGGCCGCAGCTACTGGGGAAGTATTTTTCAGTAGCTGCGGCCTTTTTAGGTGGTCTTATCTTTTTTAGCGCAGGTCAGGTAACTTGTAGCCGTCGGCTTCGAGCTGTGCGCGGATCACTTTCTTATCTATTTTTCCGGTCGATGTCAGTGGAATCGCATCGGTCTTAATTATCTCATCTGGTAACTGCCACTTCGCAAAAATCTTCAAACAGTGTTCGAGTACTGCTTGCTGATCGAGCTCTGCACCGTCCGCCATGATAACAAGTGCAACAGGGCGTTCGTCCCAACGTGGGTGCGGTTGAGCGACCACTGCCGCCTGCGCGATATCGGGTAAGGCAACGATATGGTTTTCGAGGTCGACAGACGAAATCCACTCGCCACCCGACTTAATCAGGTCTTTCGAGCGATCGGCAATCATCAGATACTGTTCTTTGTCGATTTTCGCGACGTCGCCGGTAACGAGCCAGCCGTCGTGAAATTTCTCGGGCTGTGGATCGTTATAGTATTCGGAAGCGATCCATGGTCCACGAATACAGAGTTCGCCAACGGTTTCGCCGTCATGCGGCTGGCGATTCCATTCTTCGTCGAAAATTTCTATCTCAAGGCCAGGCATAGTGAGACCTGCTTTCGCGATGTTTTCGAACTGCTGATCTTCACTCATGGTCTGCTGCGTGTATTTCGCACACTTGCGCGATAGCGTACCCAACGGATTCGTTTCGGTCATGCCCCAGCCCTGAATCATCTCGACACCGAGTTCATCCCAATACCAGCGCATCATCGAAACAGGGGGTGCAGAACCGCCGCAGGTGAGGCGAGCAAGTTTACTGAGGTTGAACTTACCGTCTGCTGCCTCTACCGCCGCTTTAACGCCCTGCCAAATAGTCGGCACGCCAGTGGCAATCGTGACGTCTTCTTCGTGCATGAGTTTGAGGAAGGTATCAGGGGTCATGAACCGGTGCGGCATTACATGTTTACAGCCAAGCATCGATGCGTTGAACGGTAGTCCCCAGCCCATCGCGTGAAACATAGGGACGATACCAAGGAGTGAATCCAGCGCAGTCAGGCCCAGCGCGTCGGTTAAGCAGCCGGCCATAGTATGCAGGTAAGTCGAGCGATGTGTGTACATCACGCCCTTGGGCTTGCCGGTTGTTCCCGAGGTATAGCACAGCCCCATGGGCGAGTTTTCGTCTATCTCCGGCCATTCAAAACAATTCGGCTGACCTTTGATGAAATCTTCGTAATCGATTTGGTTTTTGAAGCTGCTCTCGCCGCCTTCGCCGTGGCGACAAATGACCAAAAGTTCGACACAGGGCACTTTGTCCCAGATTGGCTCGAGTAAAGGCAGAATGTCTTCGTCGGCGAAAATCACTCGGTCGTTGGCGTGGTTAATAATGTATTCGAGATCGGTTGGCGAGAGGCGTACATTGAGTGTGTGCAGCACTGCACCCATCGACGGCACACCTTGGTAAAGCTCGAGGTGGCGATAGTTGTTCCACATAAAGCTTGCAACTCTGTCACCTACTTCGATTCCATGATTCTTTAGCGCATGGGCGACCTGATTAGCGCGGTCCCATGTTTGCCCTAGCGTCTGGCGATGAGTGGTGCCACCTGCCTGAGCGGTGACGACTTCGACTTCGGGATCTAGTACTGCGCCGCGACCAAGAATACGCGACAGGATTAAAGGTGTTTGCTGCATCGTCATCGAGAATCTCCCTCCAGGAGTTTTATTCTTTTAACCAGTGAGTCGGGCGGCACAAGTTGGCCTCCACTTCGTGGACTTTGGCCTTGGAGGATAGCCGATAAGCGGGTGACTATTCAAATGCCTGCGCGTATTCTCTAGATCTCATTTTCGCAAGGACCCTTGAGTATTTCTTGTCTATTAGCAGACTCCTCATAAGCTTCTCTCAGGCTTCTCTCAGGCTTCTAACAGAGTTCGCAATGATGTTTGTTCAGGGCCCACTACGCTTAGAATTTACACCGGTTAGCGCTCGCACTCGCACTCGCACAACTATGTCAGGAAAAACATGACAAATTTACATAATCAGGCTCGTCTAGAAGGAAATCTCAAGCGCTTCATCGCGTTTAGGTTATTGTACTCAGCACGCTTCTACTACCCTGTATTTACCGTCCTTTTCCTCGATTATGGGCTTACCTTGGAGCAGTTCGCGATACTCAATATCGTCTGGGCGCTCACCATCGTTGGCGCCGAAGTTCCTTCGGGCGCGCTTGCCGATATTGTCGGACGCAAGCGTCTTATTGTGTTTGCCGCTGTTCTAATGGTCGCCGAAATGGCATTGATCGCATTCGCCCCCATCGCTGGATTTAGCGAGGGAGGTCACGCAGATCCATCGCCGCTTTTGTTTTGGTTGTTCTTAGGCAACCGCCTGTGTTCTGGTCTCTCTGAGGCTGCGGCGAGCGGGGCCGACGAGGCGCTCGCTTACGATTCGCTAAAAGCGTTGGGCCGCGAAGACCAATGGGCTCACTTCTTGGAGCGCACGACGCGATTTGTGTCTGTTGGATTTTTCATCTCGATGATCACGGGTGGGTTGATCTATGACGCAACTGTGGTCAACGGTGTGCTCGGCTCGCTGGACTCAAGTTTGAGCCTCGCCCAAACCTCGGTCATCAGGCTGCCGGTGATATTCACGCTGGTGTCTTCGGTTGTCGTTTTCTTTATCACCATTGGATTTTATGACATCGACAAGCAAAGGCTGTCAGCGCTTAGGGAGACACAGGCGCAGGATACGAGTCTTGCATCGCGGCTCGCTCGCCCGTTTAAGCAAATAGGTGTGGCTGCGAGGTGGACGCTAGGTCATCGTTTCGTGCTGTTTGTTATTCTCGCCGTCTTAATGCTCGACAGCGTGGCGCGGCAATTTGTTGTGCTTGCAAGTGAGTATTACCGAGTGATCGATATTCCCGTATCACTTTTTGGATTTATTGGTGCTGGCGTGTCTCTGATTAGTATCGCCAACGCGCGTCTTTCGCGCTTTTTGGTGACTACGCAGGTGCCCCTGACTAACTTTTTATCTCTGTCAGGGCTTTTGCTGCTTGGGCTTTTTGGCGCGAGCTTTGCGATACCTTGGTTTGGGCTTGTGTTTGCTATAGCCTCTTTTTCCGTACTCGGGATGGTGCAATTTCAGTCGAGCTACTATCTTAATCGTATGGTCGAATCCGATCTGCGCGCAACGGTGCTTAGCTTTCGCGGACTCGCGCTCAATTTAGGATTAGGCATTGCAAGTGTGTTTTACACCGGATTGGTCGCAAGTCTGCGTAGTGGAATGCCGGGCGGATCGGAAGACGAAATTTTTGTTGGGGCCTTGCCAGCCTTTCCTCTTTATTTCATCGGCCTGTTTGTTCTGTTACTGTTTGCAGCGAAGGTTTTCGTGCGCGATAGCACGCCGTTTAAGCGCATTGGAGGTAAGGCCATATGATGGGGAAAGGCTCGATCAGTCCGCATGCTTTGCTCATAGCCGTTTGTTTCTTTTGTCTCTTCGGCGCTGAAATTAGTTTAGCGCAGGCTAAATTACAGGAACTCACGCAAGTGAATGCTGCGCGCGCTGAAGCGTTTAACGGCAGCTGGGTAATTAATGAGAGTCTCAGTGATAACACCGATGATGCAGTTGAGGCGGCAATCAAGGAAGCCGGCGGCAAAGTAAAGCGCCGTTTCTTGCGCAAAAGATCCGAAGACTTCTACCGCGGTGGCCCTGCCGAACAGGAACTCTACGATCGTATTTCCTATGATGACGTTCTCTTTATAGCTATCGCGGAGCCGGAGCTACGCTTCGAGTATGCAGACAACTTCGTGCGCCTTTTTCACAGCGACGGTCGCCGCAGGCGCACGACGGCGAACTCTTTTTACGAAGAGGGAGCCGAAGATTTCTCCTTCGCAAACTGGAGCGGAAATTCGTTGGTCGTCGAGTCACGGCCGCGCGATGGCGGCTTTACGCTCGAAACTTACACGCTCATTGAGAATGGTGCGCGGCTGCGCATTGAGATGCAGATCGAGCCCGACTCTTTTGGCGCAGCCGTCGAGCTTGTGCGAATATTCGATAGGGCGAATGCGCGCTAGCTAAGTTTGCTAGTAATCTCTTCCTCTAGATCACGCAGTTTGTCTTTACCAAAGAAAAGCTCTTCGTTGACGAAGAAACTCGGTGAGCCAAAATTTCCGCGCGTGACGGAATCTGCCGTGTTATTGATGAGCCCTTGCTTTACGTCTGGATCATTAATTGCTGCCAAGATCTCAGCCACAGGCAATCCTGCCTCGTTGAGCACCATGCCGATTTGTTCTGGGTCTGCCATATTCAGTCCGCGCTCCCACATCGCCTTAAACAGCGCATCTATATACTGTGCCTCCCACTCTTTGCCCTGCGCAAAAACCGCGCCACGCATCAACGAAATGGTGTTGACTGGGAAATGAGGATTACGAACGAGCTCCGTGATGTCGTGTTTTAGCAAAAAACGTAGTGTCTCTTTCGCTTGATACTCTGGTTTGTTTAGTACATCAGCAAACTGTTCCATCGGCGAACGATTATTTGTCGACTTAAAGATACCGCCCAGCAATACCGGTACATAGTGAATCTCTACTCCCGTCCTGTCTGCAATGGCAGGCAGAACTCGATGGCTCAGATAGGCGTTTGGGCTGCCAAAGTCGTAGTGAAATTCGACGCGTAGGTTCATAGGTATTCCTTAAAATTTTTCTGCAAATGGCCGTATGTCACATTCGTGAGTCCATGCATCACGGCTTTGATTGTGTAGCTGCCAGTAGGCTTCGGCAACCGATTCGGGTCGCATGAGTGTGTCGGGTGCTAACAAGTCGGGGTCGCCGCCCGCTGCGCTGATGCGCTGACGGACAAATTCGGTATCGACGCCCGAATCGATAATGAGATGGGCAACGTGAATGCCCTTGGGGCCTAACTCACGCGCCATGCTCTGCGCGAGTGCGCGCAAGCCAAACTTCGCCGATGCAAAGGCAGAATAGCCTATTCCTCCGCGAATACTCGCTGTAGCACCGGTAAAAAAAATAGACCTGTGGCCGCGCGGAAGCATGTGTTTAGCCGACTCACGTCCCGTTAGGAAACCACCTAGACAAGCCATCATCCATACTTTGCGGAAAACGCGCTCGGTTGTTTCAATGAGCGGTGAATTCACATTGCCACCGACGTTAAAGATGACGATGTCGAGTGCGCCTCTTTCAAATTCGATCGAATCGATGCATGCGATCACTTGCTCCTCTTCGCGTGCATCGAGCGAGTAGCTGTGCGCTTTGCCACCCGCTGCCTCTATTTCGGCGACCAGCCCCGCATTTTTCTCGCCGCCGCGGCGCGCAAGACAGACGCTATAACCACCCGCAGCGAAACGCTTGGCAATAGCCGCGCCGATATAGTCACCTGCGCCAACGATAAGGCAATTTTTCTGGTTGGTCATTTTAAAGAGGCTTTCTGAACTTGAGCGTCATGCGATCGCTCTCGCCGATTTCAGCATAGAGTTCTTTCTCTTCGTTGCCTAAGCGATAGTTTGGCGGCAGGGTCCAAACCCCGCGAGGATGCACAGTCGTGTCGCTTGGATTGGCGTTGATCTCGCTGCTAGCGACGAATTCGAACCCTGCGGCCTCGGCTAATTCTTTGACATAGGCTTCGGTGACATAACCAGAAGTTCGCATAACCTCCATTCCGGCATCGGCTTTGGCGCGGTGCTCGACTATTCCGAGAATACCCCCTGGCTTTAGCGCTGCGAAAAAAGTCGCAAAAAATTCATGCTGCTGATCGGCCATGATCCAGTTGTGCACGTTTCTAAACGTCAATGCCATGTCAGCGCTTTCTGCTGGAGCGATCACTATTTCATAAGGCGGGTTTAGGTGGCGAACAGTGACTTTTCCATAGAGCGCAGGATCTGAACTCATCTTGGCTTCGAAGTTACGCAGATTTGGCGCCATGTAAGACAAGCTCGCATTGGGCGAGAAGTGCGCCGCATAGAACTTCCCTTTATCTCGCACATGAGGGGCGATGATTTCGGTGTACCAGCCGGTCGAAGGTAAAATTTCGATCACGGTCATGTCAGCTTCGAGTCCGAAAAATTCGAGCGTCTCCACGGGGTGGCGCTCGACGTTGCGCATAATATTCGCCGCAGATCTATGAGCACCAGTCGCAAGCGCCTCGAGGCCTGAGTGACTGCCGCCGTGATGATCAGCGTAGCCCGTAGTCGCAAAACCGCCGAGCATAATCGCAATGAATAGGGCAGTGGCGCTGTTTGTTCTTTGTCGCATTGGCTTCTCCGAAAATCGAATAAGTGAGCAGAATGAGATTGAAAATAGCGGACGCGGCCAATTTTGTCACTCAACTTGTTATCTTCGGGGAGGGAGACGCTATCATGGACGGGAATTTATAGGCTAGCAGCAGCTAAAAAAAGCCCCTGCACGCAGGGGCATCAAGTAGGGCATAGAAGATTACATGCGCAGAAACAATGTAATCTGCTTAACTAGAACGCGTGGCAAGGGATTTTGTTGCAGTAAATGGAGATAAAATGTGTCTTAGCTACTTTGGCTTTGGCGGAAATTTATAATAAATTATTGATTTAAATAGATATTATTTTTTTATAATTCTCCCTGACACTTGGTTGGCACAAAAGACGAGCAGTGACTTTAGATGAGTTACTAGATTTTGAGGAAGCCTGCAGCGTCAAAGATGCTAGGGCACTAAATAGGCAAAGCGTTAATGAATAATGAGCAGGTAGAAAAGCGCCTCAGGGACATCGAGGAGTCGAAACACGGGAGCTACGACAAACGCACCGAGCATCTGGACGAATCGGGGCGGGGCGTATTCATCAATCGGCTCATCGAAGAAGACTCACCGTATTTGTTGCAACACGCTCACAACCCTGTGAACTGGTATGCGTGGAGCGACGAGGCCTTCGCTGCGGCGGAGGAGCAGCAGAAGCCTATTTTCCTGTCCATAGGCTATTCCACCTGCCACTGGTGTCACGTCATGGAGGTCGAGAGTTTCGACAATTCTGAGGTCGCCGCCGTTCTCAATGAGCACTTTATTAGCATAAAAATGGACAGAGAACAGTACCCAGACATCGACGAGGTCTATATGACTGGCGTGCAGCTGATGACCGGACAAGGCGGTTGGCCTATGTCGAATCTTCTTCTTCCCACCGGCGAGCCGTTCTTCGGCGCCACGTATTTTCCTGCGGCGCAGTTCATTGCGCTTCTGCAGCAAGTGGTTATCGCCTGGAACAGCAAGCGTGAAGAACTCGAGGTAAGCGCGCGGCAAATGCAGCAGGGCATCGAGAAGATTCTGGGAGACAAACAAGCGGTACAGGAGCTAGATGTGGGTCTTCGGGCAAACACGCTGCAGGCGCTATTCCAACGCGAAGATCGCGAACGCGGCGGGCTCGCCGGTGCGCCTAAATTTCCGCAGGAGCCTCTGCTCCTATTCCTACTCGACCAAGCGGCGCGGGAACAAGATACTCATGCCCTGAGCTTTGTCGACCGAGCGCTCGAGGGAATGGGACGTGGCGGTATTTATGATCAGGTTGGTGGCGGCTTTGCTCGCTACAGCGTCGACGAAGAATGGCTAGTGCCGCATTTCGAAAAGATGCTCTATAACCAGTCGCAGCTAGGACTTGTCTATTTGCAGGCGTATCGTCTTACGGCTAAGCCCTTTTTCTTGCGTGTGCTCACCCAAACCCTCGACTATGTTCTGCGCGACATGCAGCGCCCTAGCGGTGGTTTCTATTCTGCTACCGACGCCGACAGCGAGGGTGAAGAAGGCGTTTTCTTCACGTGGACGCTCGCTGAATTACGCGACGCGCTTGATGCGGAAGAATTTGAGCTTGTGCGCCGTCTTTACGGCCCAGACGAATTTGGTAACTTTGAAGGCTCTAATATATTAGAGCTATCGCGCTCGCTAGAGGTTAGTGCTCGCGAGATTGGCGACCCCGATTTTTATTTAACGTTAGATCAGATACTCGAGAAACTCTACCTAGCGCGCGAGCAGCGCATCCATCCACTTCGCGACGACAAATTAATCGTCGCGTGGAGTGGGGCGATGATAAACACGCTAGCGCAGGCAGGCGCGCGATTAGCAGAGCCGCGCTGGACAGCCGCTGCGCTAAAAGCCGCTGAGATAATCTGTAGCGAGACTATTCAACCCAGCGGCAAGCTGTGGCGCATAGCACTGAATGGCGCGGCATCTATTAATGGACAGCTTGAAGACTATGCGAATTTAATTGAAGGGCTGGTTGCTCTTTTTGACGCCCAGCAAAGCACTGGCGAAAGAGACTTGTCGGCAGCGAATGCAAACCTAGGTCAGCAGCTCGGTAAAGAATCGGATAAAAACGCCAGTGGTTGGCTGGCTCGAGCACAAGCGCTCACCGACACCATGATCGATGAATTTTGGGACCCTAGCCAAGACGGTTTTTTCCTAAGCCCTCGCGAGCAAGTCGGGCCGCGGCTAACGTGTTCTAAGAGCGCAAGCGACGGCGCGACTCTCTCACCTATTGCTACAGCGCTGCGCTGCTTGTTGCTCCTCGACCAGCGGCGAGCGCTATTGCCCAATCAGCCAGCGACAGGTGCAGCAAAACACGACTATGCAGAGTTGTACCGGCGCGGCTTCAATGCAGTCAGCGGTCAGCTAAACGAACACCCGCTCAGTCATTCTAGTTTACTACGAGTGCAAGCCGAACACGCGAAAGGGCCTCTCGATGGCAGAGTTTACCTCGATGGTGGATTAGCCAGTCTCGAACTAATTCCCTCGTCTCCGAGAGCAGGCGAGATCGGCACTGAGCAAGCAGAGAGGAAGCACGTGGTGTTGGCTCTGCGCATCGCCGGCGGATGGCATATCGTCGCCACCGAAACCGAAGGAGGTTCGCTGCCCCTGCGCATCGAGGCATCTGAGGAGAGTGCGTGGGCACTAGAGCCCGTTGCCCAAAAGATCGCAGGCGACTACCGCGGCGCACAACTATTCGAGTTAACGCTGGCGCTTAAGCCTTCGCATAAGCTGAGCCTCTATCAAGCAGGAAAACTTAACGTGACGGTGCAATTATGCAGTGAGTCACAGTGTCTGCTGGCGCACGAGATTAGTTTCTTGGTTTAGCGTTGCCGGTTTGTCGTGGTAGCGATCCTTTCTTGGTGCCGCCATCTGAATATGCTCAGGCGGCACCGATTAGACTAATCGCTGTATTTTGCCGCAGTGAACTCAGCTGGTAGTGAAATCGCGAGCGCGCTTGATGCCTGCTCTCTTACCAAAGTGTTGGGCGAAAATTGCGACTCGAAGAATGCGAGAACGGCGATGCTAGTGATCATATGCTGTTCGCCCGGGTGTAGCGCCTTTTCATCTGGAGTTATTTCACAAACTTGAGGTGCGGTTGGGTCTACAACGATGCCTTCGGCGGCTCCGCCAAGCTGATTTAATGAGTCGTTAGGGTCGCTGTCGAGGTTTGCTAGAACTGCCGCACAGCCTAGGCTATCCGGGTGGCGCATAAAACGGAACATTGGGTCGGCGACGCCGGCAAAGCCGAGGTGGGTGCCGCCGGTTATAGTAACTAGAGCACCGTTGTCGACAAGCGTGGGAATTGTCGCTGCGTTGGCATCAAAGTTAATAAGGTAGTCTAGAGATCCGGCGATCATCAAAAACGGGATGTCGCTGGTTTTAAAGAAGTCGGCTGTGAAGCCCGTTGTAGGGCCAGCTATCGATGCTGCAGCCGCAACGCGGGGATCCCGAAGGGTTGGGTGATAAGTTGCCAGCTCGGTGGTTAATCCACCTAGCGAATAGCCCATGAGGCCTATGCGCGAGGTATCAATGCTGCCAGAGAAGGGTTTCTCAGAGCCTGAAAGCGCGCTAACCGAGTCGATAAGAAAGCTTACGTCGGCAGGTTGGTTTACAACGTCAACGGCATTGGGTTTTCCCGGTGCTCCGCCGTGAGTAAGAGGGTAGTCAGCCGCAGCGACGACGTAGCCATGGCTTGCGAGCAGTTCTGCTACATAGCTGAGATCATTGCGAGCGCTGGTAAAGCCGTGGCTGTGGATGACAAGCGGATGCGATTCCTCTGAATCGAGCGGATACCAGAGTGTGGTTGCAAGTGTGCGGTCTGCGGCACCAGAGTAGTCCCTGTTCGCAGCCGTTTCCCGGCTTGTATCCACAAAGACTTTATCACTGCTCGCGGTCATGTATGGACCCGGCTTGAGCCATTGCGCGCTCACGGAATCTGCGGCGGGCGCTTGAGGCCCCGTGATCACATAGCCAGCGATGCCGGCTATGAATAGAGCTAAAACGAGCGCGCTCAGGCCGAGTGCTATTTTCCGTAACATGAGGAGATCCTTAATTGCTGTCGATGCTTGGTCTTATTGTCGAGTAAGCTAGGCAGAGAGTAAAGCCGGTTTGAAAAGAGCCGGGCCACTAGGCAAGGTTAGAGAAGAATGTGGGAACAATCTGCGTCGCTGGGCCGTAGTGATGCTCATTGAACACCGACCCAGTTCTATCAAGATTGAGTTCGACGGTCGTCGCACCCGCTTGCTTGGCTAGATAATGGAACCCCGCCGCAGGATAAACATTCCCCGAAGTGCCAATCGAGACAAATAGGTCGCAGCGCGCGAGGGCGGCCTCAATCTGGCTCATGCCGAGTGGCATTTCGCCGAACCACACAATATGCGGTCGCAAATTTCCCTTCTGCTGGCAACACCGACAGACCGAGTCGAACCCGAGGTCTTGCCGCCAATCGAAGACAAGGCCGCTTTTTACGCAGCGGCTCTTGAGGAGTTCGCCGTGCATATGGCTGAGTGCTTGGGAGCCTGCGCGTTCGTGCAAATTGTCGACATTCTGCGTGACCAACAAAAATTCTCCGCCGGCTTGCACAAAGTCGTGCTCGAATCTCGCGAGCGCGCTATGGGCCGCGTTAGGGGTGATGGCTGCCGCCTGCACTTGGCGTCTACGCTGATTATAAAAGTCGTAAACTAGGGTTGGATTGCGTGCAAAGCCTTCGGGCGAGGCGACATCTTCGATGCGATGCTCTTCCCACAGGCCGTCGCTTGCGCGGAAGGTTTGAATCCCCGATTCTGCCGAAATACCGGCGCCGGTTAACACAACAACGGATCTGAGCCCACTCGAAAGGGCGTTACTGTTTTGCATAAACGTGGCCTAGTTAATCCGCCTCTACTGAGTATAATCCATCGGCTGAATCACCAAGGAGATTACGATGACTGTGGATAGCAAAAAGCCTTTCCCCAAAATAGGCAACCTCGCCCCGGCCTTTAATTTGCTCAATCAGGCTGGCGACAAGGTCGCTCTCAAAGACTTTAAGGGGAATGCACACGTTGTTTTGTATTTCTACCCAAAGGCGATGACGCCCGGCTGCACGGTGCAGGCCTGCGGCCTAAGAGACACGCAGCAAGAGCTCGCGAAGCTCGATGCGGTGGCTATAGGGATAAGCCCCGATCCGGCTGCGCGTTTGGCAAAATTCGAAGAAAAGCATGCGCTCAACTTCCCGCTTTTGTCCGATGAAGATCATGCAGTAGCCGACGCCTACGGTGCATGGGGGCTGAAAAAGTTTATGGGAAAGGAATACATGGGAATCCTGCGCACTACCTTTATCATCGATAAACAGGGACGCCTTGCGCACGTGATGGACAAAGTGAAGACTAAAACCCATCACGATGATGTGCTCGCTCTGCTTGCGGAGCTTGATGCCTAATGCGAACTACCGTTGAGTTAAATGCACGTGAATATGTGGCTGCCGATGAAGAGATTGCCGAGGCAAATGCGGCCGAACGCGAGCCGCTACTCGTGTTGCACGGATTGTTCGGCAACCAAGGCAACTGGGGCTTGCATAGCAAGGCGCTTGCCGAACGCTATCGTGTGATCGGCATCGACCTGCGCAATCACGGCGAGTCGCCGCACGCGCCCGAACTCGATTATCAAGCTATGGCAGAGGATGTTCGTGCCCTGATCGAAGCGCGCGGGCTTGGTGCTTGCACCGTGCTTGGCCACTCGATGGGCGGCAAGGTTGCGATGCAGCTGGCACTGAGCTACCCCGCTCTCGTCAAACGCCTCATCATTGTCGACATCGCCCCGGTTGCCTACGAGAGCATGGGTGCGGGACATCACCGTGTGATCGAAGGCATGATGACGCTAGATCTGACGACTGCTCTAAAGAGAACCGATGCCGAGGCGCATCTTGCACAGCATATCGAAGACGAGGCGACGCTTAAATTCATCATGACCAATCTAATCCGCGCCGAAGGCGGGGGGCTGCGCTGGAAATTAAACGTAGCCGCGATAAAAGGCCAATACGACAGGCTACGAGAAAAACCGCAGGGTAAGGTGCCGTTAGACAAGCCGGTGCTGTTTGTTAAGGGGAGCGAATCGGGCTATATCGGCTCGGAGCATGAGCCCGAAATACTCGAATTATTTCCCCAGGCCTCGGTTAAAATCGTGATGGAGGCGGGGCATTGGGTGCATGCAGACAAGCCGCAGGCGTTCCAGAAAATCGTCTTCGATTTTCTGGAGGCAAAGGAAGGTTAAAGTAAATGTTAATGTTTGACCGAAGGTCAATTTTTGAGCGAGATAAACGATGACCGTGCTAAGCGTAAACGTAAACAAAATAGCGCTGCTAAGAAATTCACGGGGGCGCGATTTCCCGAGTGTGATCGATTTCAGCAAACGAGTGATTGGCTTAGGCGTAAGAGGCATCACGGTACATCCGCGACCCGATGAACGTCATGTGACCCGCCGCGATATTCGCGAGCTTACCTCCTTTCTCGCCGACTACCCAGGCGTCGAATTTAATATCGAGGGCTATCCAAGCGAAGACTTCATGGAGCTTGTGCTCAACGCCAAACCCGACCAGTGCACGCTTGTCCCCGACGCGCCGGAGCAGCTGACCTCTGATCATGGGTGGGACATTAGTGCGCACGAAAGCCTCCTGTCGAACGTGTTAGGGCGGCTGCGAGATGCTGATATTCGCAGCAGTATTTTTCTCGACCCCGATTCGGCGATGGTTGAGCGCGTACCCGGTGTCGGCGCAGACCGAATCGAGCTTTACACCGAGAGTTATGCGCAGGCGTTTGGTAGTGAGTCGCAGACCGCCGTGCTCGACAGTTATCGCGCGGCGGCGCTGCGCGCGACTGAGTGTGGCATCGGCCTCAATGCAGGTCACGATTTAGACCTTGTCAATCTCGGCGAGTTTTTAACTATTCCTGCGATTCTTGAGGTGTCCATTGGGCACGCGCTTGTGGTGGAGTCTTTGCACGAGGGTGTCGATAACGTAGTGAAGCGTTACCTTGCGCTCTGCGCAGCCGCGGCGTAACGCCGCAGCGAGAGTCGCAGACGTATGCTAAATCTCAATCCTGATTAAGGAAACCATGCCAGACTTTTCACGACACGGCGTTATCGAAAAATCTTCGGGAGCAGGGCCGCTCACGCCACCGGAGCCGGGCGCCGGCGCTCGACTCTACTACGGCTATTGGATAATCCTCGCAGGCTTTGTCACCCAATTTGTGTCTGTGGGCATGGCCAACTATGTTATTGGTGCATTCATGATTCCCATGACCGAGGAGTTTGGCTGGAGCCGGGCCGAGTTTTCGGCATCGCGCTCAATTGGCCAAATGGTGATGGCGTTTACTGGATTTTTAATCGGCGCACAGATCGATAAACATGGTGGTCGCCGCTTTATCCTTATTGGCGGGAGCCTGCTTGTCGCTGCACTTTTCGGTCTGAGCAAAGTGCAGACACTGACGCATTGGCTTGTGCTCAACGGACTTGTATTAACGGCCGGCGCGGCGATGGTGGGCAATCTTGTTGTCAACGTCACGTTAGGAAAATGGTTTGTCGAACGCCGAGGTCGCGCGGTAGCCCTTGCCGGGATGGGCATTTCGCTTTCGGGTATCGTGCTGCCAATTTTAGCCACCTATTTTGTCGATGCCTTTGGCTGGCGCACCTCATGGCAGCTGCTTGCACTAGGCGCGGGTGTTATGACGTTGCCGATGGCGTTTATTGTGCGGCGTGCGCCCGAGGACTTTGGCCTGCATCCCGATGGCATTTCGCCAGATCAAGTGTCGGCGGGACAGGGCGCGGCGGCAAGCGCCGATTTCGCCAACTCGATGACTCGCGCGCAGGCAATGCGCACCTCGACTTTTTATACGTTGGTGCTTGCGTTCGGTCTCTTTCAAATTTCCATTACGGTCATGCTGCTACAAACGATTCCTTTGATGACCGATGCTGGCTATTCGCGATTTATTGCGTCGAGTATGATTTCACTTGCGTCTATTCCTGCCTTTCTCAGCAAGCCTGTATGGGGAATATTGATCGATCGGTACAGTCCAAAGAAGCTCGCGGCGATAGGTGCGGCGCTAACCGGCAGCGCGGTCTTGGTTATTGTCTACAGCGTCGCGACACGTTTCGATGCGCTCGTCTATTCCGGATTCATTATGATGGGCTTTGGCTGGGGCGGACTGCTGCCTCTGCAAGAGGTAATCTGGGCGACCACGTTCGGGCGCCGCTACCTAGGTTCGGTTCGCTCGACTGCGCTGCCGTTTGTGCTTGGTATGGCGGCGTTAGGGCCTGTGCTGGTAGCCTATTATTACGATCAAGTGGGAAATTACGACCTCGCGCTTGTCGCAATCGCGGTGTGTAATTTGGGTTCGGCATTGATGCTCTATCGCATTAAGGACCGCCTGCCGCGAATTTAGTGGCCCCAACCTGGTTGCGATGTGGCTAGACTCTGTGATGGCAGCGCTCTAGGATGACGATCAACCGTTATTTATTCAGTCGCCCACCGGAGTAGTTATGATCAACACGTTTAGAACGCACACGAAGATCAAACCCCTATTACTTATCGCGGCGTTTCTCTTGCCTAGCAGCTTGTTGCAGGCGCAGACACCGGGCGTCATGCCAATGCCCGACATCACCATTTATCACCTCGAAGGCCGCCGCTCTGAGCGCATAGTTTGGCTGATGGAGGAGTTAGGACTCGACTATGAATTGGTCTATACGCGCGGCAATTTGGGTGCGTCGATGGCGTCTATCCGAGCGCTCGGGCATGAGATGCCGATGGCGCCTACGGTTGTTTACGGCGATCAAATTTTGGTCGAGTCTGGCGCGATAATTGAAATGATTATGCAGCGTCATGCCGGCGGCAAGCTTGCCCCTGCGCTCGACAGCGACGACTTTCCCGAGTATCAGATGTGGATGCATTACGCGGAAGGTTCGCTCGCAGCGCGGCTGTTTAGCGACTACCGCGCCTGGCGTATTCAGCCGCCTACGGCGCGCTCGCCGTTAGTCGACAGTGAGGCGGTTGTGCAGTTTGCGGAGAATTTCTTAGCGGACAACGAATGGTTTGGCGGGTCGGTTTTTTCGGCGGCAGACATCATGATGCTGTTTCCGCTTAACGTGGCGACGACCTTGGCGCTTGTCGATGTCGACAGCTTTCCGCATGTGGCCGGTTGGAAGGTGCGCGTCGAGGCGCGCCCTGCGTATCAGCGCATGCTGGCTGCGGCACGGCCCGATGGCATGATCGGCAGCCTGCCGAAGATTGAACAGCGTCCGCCGGCAGGTCCTCGCTAGCACGCGCCAAGCCGAGAAAGGTTAGTCAGAAGACTGCAGCGCCTCAAGCAGCACGGGCCAAAAGTTGTCGAGTATCATCGACTGCGCTTCGGCCTTGGGGTGAATGCCGTCTGCCTGCATTAACTCCGGCTGCTGGGGTATGCCGTCGATTAAAAACGGTATGAGATAAAGATCGAATTCCTCTGCTAATTCGGCGTACTGCGCGAAGAATGGCTCGGTGTAGCGCGAGCCGTAATTCGGCGGAATTTGCATGCCGGCAATCATGACAGCCGCTCCGCTTTTCTGCGAAAGCTGGATCATGTCGGTGAGATTCTCGCGCATGAGGGAAAGCGGCAGGCCACGCAGGCCGTCGTTGCCGCCCAGTTCGATTAGCACAAAGGCTGGATTGTAGCGTTGTAATAAGCTCGGCAGACGTGCGCGCCCACCGGTAGTGGTCTCGCCGCTGACGCTGCCATTCACGACTTCAAGTTCGCTGTCCTCTTGCGCTAGCCTGTCGGCCAATAGCGTTACCCATCCCTCATCTTCACCAATGCCGTAGGCGGCGCTCAGGCTGTCACCAAAGATGAGTATTTTGGGCTGAGGGGACGAGCCTGCGCTGGGCGTTTCTTCCGCGAAGGCGGCTGCGGCCTGCGTTAGAAGCAGGGCCGCATAGACTGCTGAAAATAGAGCTTTAATCATCGGTAGGGCTGTTCTCTGAGCTTAAATTTGCGATACATAACCAAATTACGCTCAGAATACCTCAGTGGCCTCGTGTGGGTAAGCCTTTCTCGGCAAACTGCGAAGCTTGATCTAGCGTTATACTTGACTAACAAAACCTCATCGCAGCTCGTGTTCACACGCCTGCGTGGTTACACTCTCGAACTATCAATTAGACGCGCGAGGCGTCGGCGCTAATCAAGACAGGGACAACAATAGACATGATAGAGATTCACGGACTGACCAAGAGAGTGCCGACAAGCGAGGGCGTGCTGACGATCCTCAATTCGGTCGACTTAAGCATTGCCGAGGCCGAGACAGTCGCTATCGTGGGCGCGTCTGGATCGGGCAAGTCGACTCTGCTAGGCCTCATGGCGGGTCTCGATGCGGCGACCAGCGGCGATGTGCTGCTCGGCGGGCATAGCCTAGCGGCGATGGATGAGGAACAGCGCGCTGTCTTGCGCGGTCAAATCGTCGGCTTTGTCTTTCAATCGTTCCAATTACTGCCGAGTCTCACCGCGCTCGAGAATGTCATGCTCCCTATCGAGCTCAAGGGCGACGCACAGGCACGCGCTAAAGCAACGGCGCTGCTCGAGCGCGTGGGCCTTGCCGAGCGCATTACACACTACCCCAATCAGCTCTCGGGCGGTGAGCAACAGCGCGTAGCGATTGCGCGTGCTTTCGCAACCGAGGCAAAAATTCTCTTCGCCGACGAGCCCACCGGCAATCTCGACACCGCCACAGGGGCGAAAATCGTCGAGCTTATTTTCGATCTTAACAAAGAGTTTTCGACTACCCTGGTGTTGGTCACTCACGACGAACGTCTTGCGGAGCGCTGCGGCCGCATAGTGCGCTTAATTGCTGGCGAAATCGAAAGCGACTCGGGGGCGCCGCTGGGTGCCGCGAGCAATAAGGCTGACATGAGCGAAAGCGCGGAGTCTGCGAGTGCCTAATACACCCACTTCCTCGACTCACGCGCCAAATCTTAACATTGGCGGCTCTGACTCTTCCTCGCAGCCCTCGCTGCAGCCCTTAGGCGATGGCAGCAAAAGCTGGTCGACCTTAATTGGGCTAGCATCACGGCTATTATGGCGCGACTGGCGCAGCGGCGAATTACGCCTCCTGTTTCTTGCGCTCGTGATGGCGGTGACCTCGGTGAGCGGTATTGCGCTATTTACCGACCGTCTCGAAAAAGCCCTTCTGCTCGAGTCGGCGAATATGCTCGCCGCCGATCGTGTGCTCGGCAGCGGCAAAGTATTACCCGACGACATTTTGGATGAGGCGCAAACACGTGGCTTGCGCACGGCGAGCACCCTGTCGTTTACCTCGATGGCATTCTCCGATTCGGGCAATATGCTAGTCAGCGCGAAAGCGGTGAGCGACACCTACCCGCTGCGCGGCGACGTAATTATTGCCGACGCGCCTTTTATTCGCGGCGCGCCGATTCAAAGTGGTCCGCAGCCCGGTGAGGTGTGGCTCGAATCGCGTGCGCTGCCTGCGCTTGGTTTAGAGGTCGGGGACAGCGTCTACGTTGGCGAGGCCGAGCTCACGGTCAGTAAGATAATTATCGCCGAGCCCGACAGGTCGGGCGGCGGCATGGTCGACAACGCGGGTCCGCGCCTGATGCTTCACCTGGATGACGTTGCCAAGACTAACGTCGTGCAACTAGGCAGCCGCGTGAGCTATCGTTTCTTGTTTGCAGCCGAAGAGTTACTGGCGCTCGATGAATTCGAATCATGGGTCGACACCGAATACGAAGGCGAATACCGTCTACGCGACGTGCGTGACGAAAGCGAGGAGGTCAGCGAAGCGCTGAGCCGTGCCGAGTCGTTTCTGCTTTTGGGCTCGCTTTTTGCGGTGCTCCTTGCCGGCGTTGCCATCGCGCTCACTGCTAAACGTTATTCCGAACGTCACTACGATTATGTGGCTATTCTCAAGACCTTCGGCTGTACTTCGCCACAAATCGGATTCATCTATTTATGGATTCAGGCGCTACTCGCCATTGTTGCTGTGGTTGTCGGCAGCGTTTTAGGCTGGGGTGTTCACCATATTATTTTACGAGCGCTGCAGACAGTCATTACTGTCGAGCTTCCTGCAGCCGGTTTCGAGCCTTTCGTTGTGGGTGCGATGACCGCGGTAATATGCCTCTTGTCGTTCGCGCTGCCGCCGCTGCTTGCACTGCGCGAAACTCCGCCGCTGCGGGTACTACGAAAAGATATTAGCCAGCAAAAAGTCGGTGCCAATGTGCCTTATGTTTTCGGCATTGGCGGCACAATAGGGCTCGTTTACTGGTATAGCCAAGACGCGGTGCTCACCTCAGTGCTGGTTGTCGCTGTTGCAAGCATCGCGATTCTCCTCTCGGGACTGTCGTTTTTGTTGCTTAGTTCGAGCAGTGCGGTGGGCATGCGAGCAGGCAGCGCGTGGAAACTTGCGATGAGCGCTGCGCGTCGCAGACGCAAGCAGAACGTTCTTCAGGTGATGGTGTTTTCGGTGACGATTATGTCGCTGCTTATTCTAGGGTTGTTGCGTACCGACCTTATCGCCGACTGGCAAGCACAGCTCCCTGAGAATACGCCAAATCATTTCATGATGAATATTTCGCAGCCGCAGATCGCCGGCATTGAAGAATTTTTCGAAGAAAATGGGGTGCAAGGTAATGCGTTCTATCCGCTTATAAGCGCACGCGTCACCAAGGTTAATGGGGCAACACCCGATCCACAGGAAGACCTTGATTCCGATGCCGAACGCGGCACGCTCGCCGGCGGCGGAGACGACGCAGAGGATGAGTCCGCAAAGGGCGCTGCACGAGTAGGGCTCTCGGTGGGCTACGGACAGGGCGAGACGAATGCTGCTGGCTCTGGCGCTGGCTCCGGCAATGAGTCCAGTGCAAGTGAGGCGGGCGACGAAACTGAGGAGGGCGAGGTCCGTGGACGCCTCAGTCGGCGGCAGGTCACTTGGGCCGCCGAGTTGCCCGCGGATAACCGCGTGACCGGCGGCGAGTGGTGGGAGGCTACTGTCGAGCCTGGTTTCGTGTCTATCGAACAAGACTATGCCGACTGGCTCGATATTGAGTTGGGCGATGTGATCGAATTCGAGATTAATGCGCAGACGGTGAGCGCCGAGGTGAGCAGTTTCCGCAGCGTACGCTGGGACAACATGCAGCCCAATTTCTTTATCATTTTTTCACCCGGCACAATTGACCATCTCGGCGCGACTTTTTTGTCGACCGCCCTCATGGAACGCGAGCAGAAAATTTTGCTTAACGAGTTAGTGCAGCGCTTTCCCACTATTGTTGTCATCGAAATCGATGCGCTAATAGAGCAAATTCAGAACATCATCGCGCAGGTGACCTCGGCGATCGAGTTGATCTCGGTGCTGGTACTTGTGTGCGGCGCGCTTGTGCTGCTCGCGTGTGTCAATGCGACACTCGATGAGCGTTTCTACGAGAACGCTATTTTACGCACGCTCGGCGCGGGCAAGCGTCTGATCATGACAAGCCTGCTCATAGAGTTTGCCAGTATTGGCTTGATGGCAGGACTCGTCGCGACACTGGGCGCCGAGGCGAGCCTGTATTATTTGCAAGAGCAGGTGTTTGAGCAGGAGTTTGCTCTACACTACTGGGTTTGGCTCGCAGGTCCGCTCGCCGGCATGATTATTATCGGCGGTCTCGGCGTCAATTCGACGCGCGGCGTGGTTAATATCAGTCCACTGAATGTGCTTAGGCGCCTTAACTAACGGAGGATCAAAAATGCACAAGGCGTACTGGCAATCCGTAGACAAGATGCGCAGTGGTTCGACCACCCTACAATTCCAAATAGTGTTACGCGTTAGCGTCTTCTCTGCGGCGATGATGTCGATGGTGGTAGCCCAAGCGCTGCCGCTGGACTCTGTAAACTCTAGCGAATGCGTGCGTGGCGACTGCGAAAACGGCAAGGGCACACTAGAGCTTAAAACCGATTTCGGGAAGGGCATGTATCGTGGTGACTTTATTGACGGCAAGTTCCATGGCAATGGCCGATTAGAAATACCTGTCTCTTTTTTAGAGAAATCTATTTATGTAGGCGACTGGGACGAAGGTATTAGAAGTGGTCGCGGCACCTACTGGAATGGCGATGGCAAACTTTATATAGGGCAATGGAGCGGTGACAAACGCAACGGCCACGGCTCTTACTTTTTTGGACTGCCGCGCTGGGAAGAGAACGAACACTCCGAGTATTGGCTTAGTCAGAATACGGAAAATTACACAGGCAACTTCGTTAACGATCATTATCAAGGCGAAGGCACATACCGTTGGCCAAATGGCCAACGTTACGAAGGCAAATTTTTTGCGAGTAAAAAACACGGCCCCGGCACGTTCTTTTACGCAACCGGTACGCGGCGTAATCAAGTGTGGGAATATGGCCGATTTATAATGTAATAGACAGGACACTAAGCGAGTATGGATTTACACGACCTCAGGCGCGAATATTTAATGGGCGAATTGCGCAGTGCAGACCTTGGTGACGACCCCCATGACCAATTTGCGAAATGGATGAAGCAGGCGTTCGAGATGGAGGTGGTAGACCCGCCAGCTATGACCATTGCAACGGTGGACGCGCACGGAATGCCTAGCCAGCGCATCGTGTTGCTCAAGCATTTCGATGCTGAGGGCTTTGTCTTTTACACGAGTTATGCCAGTCACAAGGGTCGCAACCTAGAGCTAAACCCGAATATTAGCCTGCATTTTCCTTGGCACAGTGTCGAGCGACAGGTACGGGTGAGTGGTGTAGCTGAGCGGCTAAGCGTTGAAGACTCTCAGCGTTATTTTCACAGCCGTCCGCGCGGCAGCCAGTTGGCAGCGGCGGTCTCTCCGCAAAGTGAGGTTGTTGAGTCGCGCGAAGCGCTCGAAGCGGCGTTCGCTGCGCTCGATAAAAGCACCGAAGGCGCGGAGGTACCCTGTCCTTCGACTTGGGGTGGATACCGAGTGCGCGCGTCACAAATCGAATTTTGGCAAGGCGGTGCGAATCGCCTACATAACCGATTTCGCTACACGCGCGATGGTTTGACTTGGATTATCGAGCGACTGGCGCCTTAGCTGCGCCAGGTCTTGAGCTTTTTCTTCTCGAGAACTTTTTTTAGCCGCGCGTACTGCGGCAGGCCATTTTTGTACTCAGGGTAGTCTTCACCTTGGATAAGCGGGGCCAAGTAATCACGCGCGGAGTCGGTAATGTGAAAGCCGTCGCGGCTTATATAATTGCGCGGCATCATCTTCTCGACATTGGCGACATCGGATAGCTTTGCCTCACCAATACTCCAACTGTATTTTTTTCCTTTGCCGCGAATGATCGCCGGCATAACCGCTGTTTTTCCCGCGAGTGCGAACTCTACTGCTGCTGCACCTACTGCGTAAGCCTGTTCTACGTCTGTCGCAGACGCAATATGTCGCGCCGAACGCTGCAGGTAATCGGCCACCGCCCAATGGTATTTATACCCAAGCTCTGCCTTGATCATGTCGGCAATAAATGGGGCGACTCCGCCGAGCTGTGGATGGCCGAATGCATCTTTGCCGCCGGCCTCGGCGAGGAAGCTGCCATCGGCGTTCTGCACGCCCTCGGAGACAACCACCGCGCAATAGCCAAATTTCTTTACGCAGCTCTTCACTTTTTTGAGAAATTTCTCACGGTTAAAGGCAATCTCGGGAAACAAAATGATATGCGGCGCATCGCCGTCTTGCTCTGCAGCAAGACCGGCGGCACCGGCGATCCAACCTGCGTGGCGACCCATAACTTCCATGACAAATACTTTGGTCGAACTTGCACACATCGACGCTACATCGAGTCCTGCCTCACGGATAGATACCGCAACATACTTAGCTACCGAGCCGAAGCCTGGGCAGTTGTCGGTGATGGGGAGATCATTGTCGACGGTCTTAGGAACACCAACACAGGTGATGGGATAGCCTTTGTCGATAGACAGCTGCGCGAATTTGTTGGCAGTGTCTTGCGAGTCGCCGCCACCGTTGTAGAGAAAGTACCGGATGTTATGCGCCTTGAATACGTCCATAAGACGTTCGTATTCGCGCGCGTTTTCCTCGAATGACTTGAGCTTGTAGCGACAAGAGCCAAAGGCTCCGGCGGGTGTAGAGCGCAGCGCAGCGATCGTTTTGGCGGACTCTTTGTTGGTATCGATAAGGTCTTCGTGTAATGCGCCGACGATGCCATTAAGCCCCGCATAGACTTTTCCTATCTTATCTTTGTGCTTACGCGCGGTTTCGATAACGCCGCAGGCGCTTGCGTTGATAACGGCGGTAACGCCGCCTGACTGGGCGTAGAAAAGGTTGGCCTTGCTCATGATTCGGTGCTCACGTTAGAAATGTTAGTAGCAGCACTCGCCGCTGCATGGGTGTAAATGCTCTGGTTTGTTGCTGTCACTAAGAACGGCGCAGTTTACTCGCTGGTGCGCCGCGCCGCAATTTGCCACTGTGTTAACTTCAATGAGCGGTGCTCTTTGTGCTTGTAGGGCGATGCTGTGCTGAAGAACGCGTGCCAAGAAATTCAGGGTAAGCCGCGCGCTTGCCTGTGTCTGACGATTAATGCACCATCGCAGGCCTATTTAGCAAAGATTGAGCGCAGCTCACTTAGGATACTCAGTGAAATTAATTATCGGAATGTCGGGGGCGAGTGGAGCGATCTACGGCATTCGGCTCTTAGAAGTATTGAAAGACGTCGTCGACGTGGAGACGCATCTGGTCATGTCGGACTCTGCCAAATTAAATATCGCCGTCGAAACCGACTTTAGCGCGAAGGAAGTAGAGGCGTTAGCCGACCACGTCCATTCCAACAAAGATATCGGCGCGAGCATTGCGAGTGGATCGTTTCGCACCGACGGTATGGTCATCGCTCCGTGCGCTATTAAGACTCTTTCGGCAATTGCCAACTCCTATGCCGACTCGCTTATCGTGCGTGCAGCAGACGTTATTTTAAAAGAGCGCAGACGCTTGGTTCTTATCCCTCGCGAGACCCCCCTACATACTGGCCACTGCGAATTAATGCTCAAGGCGAGTCAGCTCGGCGCGGTTATCGCACCACCGATGCCCGCGCACTATATTAAACCGCAGACAATCGACGATCTTGTGAATCATCACGTTGGTCGCGTGCTAGACCTCTTCGATATCGACCCGGGCCTAGTGCAGCGCTGGCAAGGCGTGCAACAGGCGATCGCAGACGCTAAATAATTAGTCTTAAGAAACAGGAGCTCCCATGGCAGCAAACTTATTTGATCTAAGCGGCAAGGTCGCACTCATTACCGGCGGCAATAGTGGTATTGGGCTTGGTTTTGGCGAGGGCGCTATAAAGCATGGCGCGAGTGTGTGTTTATGGGGAACCAACCCTGAGAAGAACGCATCGGCAGTAGCGACGCTTAAAAAACTTGCGCAAGAGAACGGCGACGCGTCACAGAAGATACATTCGATTGTTTGCAACGTGGCTGATGAAGCCGCGGTAGAGGCGAGCTTTGCCGAGACGTTGGATGTGTTCGGCCGCGTCGATTCGTGTTTTGCGAATGCGGGTGTCGCGCGCTCAGGCCGCTTCGATGAAACCACCACAGAGGAGTGGCGTGCAGTGCTCGACGTCAATCTTGACGGATTGTTTTACACGCTCAGGGCAGCTGCGGGTCACATGCGCGCTCGCGCCGAGGCGGGCGATGCCGGTGGTCGACTAATCGGCACGGCATCACTCGGCGCCTTGATGGGCATGGCGAGAGTCGAAGCCTATGGTGCAAGCAAAGGCGCCGTGATTTCGATGATGCAGGCGCTGGCAGTCGAATACGCACGCTTCGGCGTGACTGCTAATTCGGTTTTACCTGGGCATATTGAGACAGCGATGACGGCGGATAACTACGCTAACGAGAAGTTTGCGAATGCCGTTCTTCCTCGTATTCCCATCAGGCGTTGGGGTGATCGGTCTGATTTTGAGGCGATTGCTGTTTATCTGATGAGTGATGCAAGCAGCTATCATACCGGCGACAGTTTGCTGATCGACGGCGGATTCTTTATTAACTAGAGAGCGAATCAATAAGAGGCTCGCGAAATAAAAGCTGACGTGAGCCTCTTATTGCTGTACCTTGCGCGCAAGTCGACTAAGGCCCCCGATTCGCCACCGACTGTGCTTCTACTGTTTTTAGCTCCCCTTGCAACCGTCTCGCGGTCACGGCAAGCCAGCTAGACACCTTTCGAATGCACACCCGTGCACCTTGCCACCGTTGTTGTCTGTTGCCGCGTTATGCGCAGCACGCATGCCAATAGTCTGAGGCTTCACAGTAACACTGTAATCGTAACGATGCGCTGTCTTAACGCAGCCGCGTCACCCTGTGCGCGAATTAGCGCCACTTTTGCGGCATGACATAAGCTATTACCTCGATGTGTGTTCTTAACTTTGAACACCTAGTAGCAGCGCTGTTATGCGTAAATTAATGAGATAAATTAGAGATTTTTATGACATTTGCAAACCTCGGCCTTTCCGATTCACTGCTTAGCGCCGTCGAAAAGACCGGCTATACCAAGCCAACCCCCATTCAAGAAAAAGCGATACCCGTAATCCTAGAAGGCCTCGACGTTATGGCCGCCGCTCAAACTGGCACAGGTAAAACGGCTGGCTTCACTCTTCCTTTGCTACAACTACTCAGCGGCGAGACCAACAAAAAGCCAGACACGATGCGTGCGCTTGTGCTTACACCTACCCGCGAACTTGCCGCGCAGATACAAGACAGTATCGAGACTTATGGTACGAATGAGAATCTACGCTCGGGCGTTGTGTTCGGCGGCGTAAACATTAACCCGCAGAAAACTATGCTGCGCAAGAGCCTCGACATTCTTGTAGCGACGCCTGGCCGCCTGCTTGATCTTCATCAGCAGCGCTCCGTGCATTTCGATAAAGTCGATATTTTGATTCTCGACGAAGCCGATCGCATGCTCGATATGGGCTTCATTCGCGACATCCGTAAGATACTCGCACTCTTGCCTAAAAAGCGGCAGAACCTGATGTTTTCGGCAACCTTTTCGGATGATATTCGTAAGCTTGCCAAAACTATTTGCCACCAACCTGTCGAGATCGATGTGGCACCGCGCAATTCAACTGTCGAAATAATTACACAGCGCATGTACCTCGTAGAGAAGCAGCAGAAGGCGCAGCTATTGAGCGCGATTCTTCGCTCTAATACCAGCCAGACTTTGGTGTTCAGCCGAACTAAGCATGGCGCCAACAATCTAGTGAAAAAACTGTCGAAAGACGGGATCACAGCCGCGGCTATTCACGGCAACAAGTCGCAGGCGCAGCGCACTAAAGCGCTAGATTCATTTAAGCAAGATTCGATTCAGGTGTTAGTGGCCACGGATATCGCCGCGCGTGGTATCGATATTCATCAGCTCGAGTCGGTGATTAACTTCGATCTCCCGCACGTTCCCGAAGATTATGTCCACCGCATTGGCCGTACGGGTCGCGCAGGCGCTGAAGGCCTCGCGATCTCTTTGGTTAGCAGCGACGAACGTAAGCAACTGCGAGATATCGAGCGGTTGATTAAAAAGCCTATTCCTAAAGCAGACATGAAAGAGTTTGATCTCACGCCCGTCGCTGGCGCAGAGGATTATGTCGAAGAGGCGCGTCCTCCTCGTCAGCCTCGCGGTAACGGCGCACGCGGCGGCCGAACCGCTCGCAGTGCCGAGGGTGGGGCAGCTAATGGCCGTCGCTCTAGTGGCGCCGCAACGGGCGACTCTCGTGGCCGAGGTCGTTCACAAGGGGCAGGACAGACTCAGGGTCGCACTCAAGCCCAAACCCAGAATCGCCGGCCTAGCCAAGGCAGAGTGCAATCGACAGCGCGCGATGAGAACGGTGACCGTGACGGCAACCGAATAGATGCGGATGACAATCGCGGTAATCGTGCCCCAAGCGCTGCTGACAAGCCGCGTCCGGCAGGCGGTCGAGGTGCTAACGGCGCAGCAAATAATCGGCCCAGACGCCAGGGTTCTGGTGGCCAAAGAACTGCAGCAGCAAAGCCTGAGGGCGGGGGATCGCTATGGCAAACGATTCGCGAGAAGGTGCGTCCCACGCGCTAGCGGCGTGCTCCTTTCTCACTTAGGAGGGGTTGTTGCGTAGCAAAGGTGATTAAGGCAAGGGTAAGCAAGGGAACCGAACGATTGCGCTGCGGATGAAAGCCTTATGGGCTTCTTCCGGTCTTACTAGTAGATGCACTCTTTTATGGAGGCAGACTTAGTCGGCACCCGGCTTTGCACTCGGTTTCTTCATTACTGGACTGACGACACCGCGTAAGGATAGGAAAACTAAAAAAGCTAAACAGGCGTGAAACGGCGTTAGCGATTGTTTTTCAACGAAGAGAGAACGCTGAGTACTTTTTTGCCGAAGTCGTCACTATGCGCGTCCGCAATAACTACGATTGACTCATTCCATGCCCGCTCGCGGCTTTTGCTTTGCGCAGCGATGAGGTCGAGGCTAGCCGAAAATCCAACTAAATCGTCATCTTCACTGGTCTGAGAACGCTCTACGAGGCTCGTCAGCATCTGTTGCTGCCACTTCTCTGCCTCGAGTTCTACCGCTTTCACTTTATTTCTAAGTTCCTCAAAGTCTTTGCGTCGCGAAAACGCAGAGACACTCTCCTCAGACGGCCATTCTTTCATCTCGGTGCGGAGTGCACGCAGTGGAGATATCATCTTCTGCCGCCACGCGTTAGAAAGTGCTATCGCTTCTTCCACTTCGGCCCCTGCCAAACAGCGAGAGTCGGTAGCTAACCATAAGCAAAAGAGAACAAGATTGACGTCTAAGGCATGGCTGTTCTGCAAGGTGAGGCAGGCATCAGGCACACCGGATTTGCCGTATACGAAGAGTGAAAATTCCCATAGGTTCACAGTATTGCTCTCTTAGCTTAGGTTGTAGTCAGGTTTGCTCTACTTGGGCTGCAATGCTACCCGAGATTCATGTTATAAACACGACTCATCCACGAAAGAGGCGGACTGCGGAGTCACGAAACTAGACCCTATGCATATTCATATCCTCGGTATCTGCGGCACATTTATGGGCAGCCTTGCGATACTCGCGAAACAACTCGGATTCGAAGTCAGTGGTAGCGATGCGAACGTGTATCCACCAATGAGCACTCAGTTAGAGCAGCAAGGTATTCGTCTTTGCGAGGGCTTCGATCCTAAACATTTGCGTCCTGCACCAGATCTCGTGATTATTGGCAACGCAATGTCGCGTGGAAATCCAAGTGTCGAATACGTGCTCGATCGGGGCATTCGTTATACCTCGGGTCCGGAGTGGTTGGCACAGAACGTGTTGCACGGCCGGTGGGTGCTCGGCGTAGCCGGCACACACGGAAAGACAACTACAAGTGCCATGCTCGCGTGGATACTCGAATACGCGGGAATGAAACCGGGTTACTTAATTGGCGGCGTAACGAATAACCTGCCAGCCTCGGCGAGTCTCGGTGACTCCATTTTCTTCGTGGTTGAGGCAGACGAATACGACAGCGCATTTTTCGATAAGCGCTCAAAATTTATTCATTACGCACCGCGCACGACGATCCTTAATAACCTTGAGTTCGATCACGCCGATATTTTTGATGACCTTGAGGCGATTAAGCGGCAGTTTCACCACCTCGTTCGGACCCTTCCAGGAAACGGCCTTATTTTGTCGGGCAGCGGTGAAGAGGCGCTGGAGGATGTGCTCGCGCGCGGCTGTTGGACGCCGAGACAGAGCTTCGGTGTCGATGCGGTGCCAGCAGATTCGCTAGCGCTGCTCGATGCAGGCGGCGTTTATTGGAATGCAGAGCTCAATCGCGAAGACGGCAGTCGTTTTTCGCTGTCTAAAATGGGTGTAGGTGGCGAACCGATCGAATACGTTCAGATAGAGTGGCAGATGACCGGTCGCCACAACGTGAATAATGCGGTGGCGGCAATTGCTGCGGCGCATCATGCGGGGGTTCAGGTATCAACCGCCGCAGAAGCGCTAAACAATTTCCGCGGCGTTAAGCGACGCATGGAGCTGCGCGGCGAGCGTCGTGGCATTCGTGTGTACGATGATTTTGCGCATCATCCGACCGCAATAGAGACCACGCTTGAGGGTATGGCCGCGCGGCTTCATTCCGACCGCAGCGGTAAGAAGCAGCGCCTTGTTGCTGTGATAGAGCCTGCATCGAATACTATGCGCGCGGGCGTACATCAAGAGACCTTGGTTGCTGCGTGTGAATCTGCAGATGAAGTCGTTTGGCGCCGTCCCGCAAACTCGGGGCTCGACTTTGTCGCGCTCGAGGCCAGCAATCCTGTGCCGAGCCGCAGCTTCGACGAGGTAGACGAGATTGTGAGCTATCTCGCAGAAAGCGCAGTCGAAGGCGACCACATAGTCGTGATGAGCAATAGCGGCTTTGGCGGCATTCACGACAAATTATTGCGGGCACTTAAGCGTTAAGCTAAGCCCGAACACTCTATTAAGGTAGATTTATATGTCGTTCGCGAAGTTAGAAGACGCCATTACTGTTCCCCTTTTTCCCCTGCGGATTGTGTTATTTCCTGCAGGACGGCATGACCTCCAGATATTTGAGCGACGTTATATCGATATGGTGACCGACTGCCTTAAATCGGGTACGCCATTCGGCATTTGCTCGATCGAGGCAGGTACCGAAGCACGCACAGCAGATTCTCAGCAGAGCGTTAGTCGGGTAGGCACGCTCGCTCGCATCATCGATTGGAATCAGTTGGATAACGGCCTTCTGGGCATCACTATCGAGGGCACAACGAAATTTCGCGTCGAGGACTGCTGGGAATCTGACACTGACTTATTGATGGGCGAGGTTGCGCTCAGCGAGGGCGATACAATCGACGGAGAGCCCGTTGCCTACTCAGACGAATTCGATGAATTGGTCGAGGTATTAAAAGGTCTCGAAGAACATCCGTTAGTCGCCGAAAAGAACTTGGATATCGAATACGAAAATCTTTGGCAGCTAGGCTGGCATCTCAGCGGACTCATTCCGATGGGCGAAAATATAAGGCAGGCGCTGCTCGAACTCGATGATCCTAGGGCGCGCGCGGAAAGCCTCATGCAATTACTCAAGGAGTTGGCCGGTGAGGACTAAATCCGCTAGAAATTGCGCATGCTAGCAGGTGTGATAAACACCAGCGGCTGGGGTTCTCAAGAGTGGCTCGCCGCAGTGTTGCTCGCGTTTATTTTTGTGACCATGGGCGTGGTACTGTGGCGAATTTCTGGCATGTTTAAACTCTCTCGCCGCAGGCGCGCAGCACCTAATCTCCGGCCGCTGCGCCGCTCGCGTAAAGCGAACCGTGACGGTAATCCACCTAAAGCCTTGTGGCCGATGCTTGCGATGCTTGCGATGTTAGTGCCGTTTGGCGTGGGCACTGCGAGCCTTCCAGTACAGGCTGGTCCAATCATCACGCGGCACGACGTGGCGAGTGGTTCGTATGAAATTGCCACAAGTGATTTCCCTGCGGTGTTCTTTCTCGAGCAACAGGGCCCGCGCAAAGTCTGTGTCGCAACGCTGATCCATGCTCAGTGGGCTATCACTGCGGCGCATTGTCTTGATGAAACCTCATTAAAAGCGTCGCTCGAAAGCGGCGCGACTTTCGAGGTACAGCTTACCAATGAAACACGGGCTATCGATGCGTTCGTCATTCATCCCCTTTATGATCAGGCCTCTGCCCGTGATGTCGATCTTGCATTACTGCGCTTTACCGCCCCGCTTCCCTTTCCGCGCCCTATCTTGCTTGCCGATGGTGATGTCAGCGTGGGCCAGATCATCCATGTGTTTGGATGGGGCTACACAGGGCAAGGGCTGTCTGGACGGGATCATGACGATGGCAAGTTTCGGCGTGCACGTAACCGTCTCACGCGGGTGGATAACCGCCTTAGTGTCCTTTTCGATGACCCGCGAGTCGATAGAGGCTCTACCGAAGACCTCGAGGGAATGCCTAGTCTCGGCGACAGCGGCGGCCCTGCACTGATAAGCACTCCGCAGGGCTATGTGCTCGGCGGCATCACTGTAGGTGAGGTCATTGATGCGGCGTTTAACGAAGAGACGCAGGGAAGCTATGGCGCAGTTGCCGTGTTCGAGTATCTTGGCCTGCATCGCGACTGGATCTCGAGTGTTGTCGGAATAAGCCTCGAGAGTCGGTCTTTTACCCCCTAAGACTTTTCGTGTCGCTCCGAGCATAAAGTCGTCTATTTCGGGTCTACTCTCTGGTGGACCTGCCAATCCAGCAAATTGTATCGCTATCGATTTAGGGCTTGATCCTGAATCTTATCGATGCTGCCTAGCCAGCTATAAAGCGGATTCGCTCACAGTATCATTCAATTTATTGCCATAACGAGCTGGCCTTTACCACTTACTCGCACGGGCAGAAAAGGAGGCTTGCCAATGATTGCGCGCGTGTTTATGAGTTTAGTACTTCTGTTTTCTATTATTCTTTGGGCTGGCTATTTCTACCTCGGCTCGGCCGCTAAAGCGGGTATCGAATTCGCTGGCGACTCGGCGCTAAAGACCGAGGTGCGCGTCGACTCACTCACGCTATCGCCACTCAATGGTAAAACCAGCATTCGCGGCCTATCGATAGCTAATCCTGCGGGATTCTCAGACGGGTCTGCGATTCTGCTGGGTGCCATTGAGGCGGAAGTAGATATTAGTTCGATTTTTGGCAACACAGTAGAAATCGAACTGCTGCGGCTCGCTCAACCGCAGATTAACTATGAGACCAAAATAACTAACGATAATTTGCGTGCATTGCTGGCGAATCTTCCCAGCGGTGATGAGGGAGCTGCGTCAGAGTCAGCGCCTGCATCGGCTAGAAAAATCCTTCTCAAGCGTCTCGAAATACTCGGGCCACAATTGGCAATTGTAACGGGCTTGGGCTCGACTCAAGTCACTTTGCCCGACATTATCCTGACCGATATAGGTGGTGCGGTGGGCGGGGCATCGGCTGCCGAGGCAGCTGAGATTGTGCTTAGAGCGCTATTAAGCTCGATCGGCACGGCTAATTTACCGAGCCTCGATGGAGTCAGGCAAGGAGTCGAAGATCGCGCGCGCGAAGAGGTTGAAAAAATCGAAAACACGATAACAGGGAAGGTAGAAGAGGCGCTTGGCACGTCGGTAGAAGACCTCAGTAACAGGCTGCGCAGCTTACGGAATTAGCCTGAGCAACCGCGCCGAGTTCGCTGGGCGCTGTCTTACGAATGAGACAATTCATCGCTCTCTTTACACACCTAATCCTAGGTAAACTCTGTTCAATACCAGGCCGTTTAACTGTCGTCAGTTAGACGGCTTATTTGTTATTATCCCGCGGTATTCATTTTTTATACACGACTAACTTTTACAGCGGCAAGTGTCGCAGGAGCGTTTTTATGACTATTAAAGTGGGCGATAAAGTACCAGCGATCGGCTTTCAAGTGATGACAAGCGAAGGGCCTAAGCCTCTGAGCAGTGACGAGTTATTCGCCGGTAAGAAAGTGGCTTTTTTTGCCGTGCCGGGCGCATTTACCCCGGGCTGTTCGATGACGCACCTCCCCGGTTTTGTTGTGAACGCGGATGCGATAAAGGCGAAGGGTGTGGACACTATTGCCTGTATGTCGGTTAACGATGCTTTTGTTATGGGTGCTTGGGGTCTTGCACAGAATGCCGAAGAGATCGTTATGCTTGCCGATGGCAATGGGGATTTCACCGCAGCGATCGGTCTTTCGCTAGATGCGAGTGGCTTCGGCATGGGGCAGCGCGCTCAGCGTTTTGGCATGATTGTCGAAGACGGCATGGTGACCTATCTAGGCATAGAAGCGCCAGGTGAGATCAAGGTAAGTTCAGCAGACGCGATTCTCGAGCAGCTCTAGAAAGCTTGCTGTCATGGAGGCTGTCCGATGCTTAGCGCGAATTACAGCACTTAGTATCGGCCGGTGGCAATCGCGTGAAGACAAATCCACGCGTGGCATGAATCAACAATAAAAACAGAGGCCAACAATGAGCGTACACGCAGAGTTGAGTGAAAGCGAGAGTATCGAAACCCCGCTAAGGTCACGCATAGGTCTCGTGCTTGGTCCTGCTGCTTTTCTGGTTATGCTCTTTTTTGTCGATCTCGATCCAAGTAATCCCATGGTTACGCGCATGGCTGCCGTCATTGTATGGATGGCAATCTGGTGGATTACCGAGGCGATCCCGCTGTCTGCGACGGCGCTTCTTCCTATCGTGCTCTACCCGCTGCTTGGCATCATGCGCGGACGCGCGCAGTCCGCTGCTGGTCTTATCGACGCCGAGGGGGCAGGCCTGCCAGCGGGGGTTGCTCTAAGTGACCTCGATATTGTTTATCCCAATGTCGCCGCGCAGTACATGGACTGGATTATTCTGCTCTACCTCGGCGGATTTATCATCGCCACCGCGGTCGAAAAATGGAATTTGCATAAGCGTATTGCACTCAGCATTTTGCGTATTATTGGTGGCAAGCCGCATCGGTTAGTGCTCGGTTTTATGATTGCCACTGCGTTTTTATCCATGTGGCTGTCGAATACGGCGACGGCGATGATGATGATGCCTATGGGCATGTCGCTTGTGTTGCTTTACGAAGAACTTAATGAGAAGACGCGGCTCGCCGGAGGCCACGTCGACGCTCGGGCGCCCAATTTCGCGCTCACGCTGCTCTTAGGTATCGCGTATTCAGCGTCTATTGGCGGCGTTGCGACGTTGATCGGCACGCCGCCCAACGGTGTGCTCGTCACTCAAATGGGGCAGATATTCCCGGACGCCCCCGAATTTGCCTTTATGACGTGGATGTCTTTTGCGCTGCCCATGAGTCTGGTCTTTCTATTCACCAGTTGGGTTTTGCTTACGCGCGTCGTGTTCCCACTGCCTGCCACTACACCTTTTAGCGGCAAGGCTTTCATCGCCGACGAAATAGAAAAGCTCGGTCCGATTACCACGGAAGAGCGAAGAGTGCGTGGTGTGTTTATTGCTGTCGCTTTGCTGTGGATGACTCGAAAGGAAAGGCTTTTCGGCGCAGAGGTCGATATTTTCGGCTGGAGCCACTACCTCGATCTGCTGTTTATTCAGTTTGGCGCGTCCCCCATTAGCTCGCTTATCGACGACGGCACTGTGTCTATCGCAATGGCGCTGACGCTGTTTGTCATTCCTGCTAGTAAAAAAGTGGGTGGTCGCTTGATGGACTGGGAAGATACAAAGAATGTGCCTTGGGGTATTTTGCTTCTCTTCGGCGGCGGACTCGCGATTGCTAAGGGCTTTTCGACGTCTGGGCTCGGAACCTATATGGCGAGCCAGCTGCAGGTTGTTCTAGGCGATGCGAGCCCGTTTGCCATCGTGTTGAGTACGGTAGGGTTTATTACGCTACTCACCGAGGTGTCATCTAATGTTGCCACCATTTCACTCGCGCTTCCGATTATGGCCTCTCTGTCGCAAGCGATCGAGGTTCATCCGTTGCTGCTTATTATTCCAACGACACTCGCGGCTTCGTGCGCCTTTATGTTGCCTGTCTCGACACCGCCGAATGCGATTATCTATGCGTCTGGGCGCGTGCCGATCACTAAAATGGTTATCGCGGGTATCTGGCTCGATATACTCTCGGTGATTATCGTGACTGCCTTTGTTTACACGCTGGGGCATGTCGCATTCGATGTGCTGGGTGATTTCCCTAACTGGGCAGTGCCTCAGCAATAGGGCGATTGGTTGTTCGACGAGGTTTTTTCAAGGTCGATAACACAATGAATAATGCTGACAGGCAAATCATTCAACTCCTCGCAGAAAATGCGGTGCTGCGCGAAAAAGTCGCCGATCTCGAGGCGCTCGCCCAATGCGACCCCCTCACTAACAGCGGTAACCGCCGCGCGTTTGACGCCGCACTCAAGAAAGAGCTCGAGCGCACGCGGCGATCGGGCTATCCAACCTGCCTCATTTTGCTCGATATCGACGGGCTAAAAAGCATCAACGATGCCTACGGTCACCCCGCCGGCGATGCGTGTCTGATTGAGTTAGCGCGTGCGTTAGTCAGCAAGGTAAGAAAGCTAGATTCGGTTCATCGAATTGGGGGCGACGAATTTGCAATCGTTCTCGCGGCGAGCAACGCCCAAGCCGGCAGTACTGTTGCGCAGCGACTTCAGTCCGCGTCGCTTGCGGTAAATCACAATGCGGAGGCGCTTTCTTTTGGTGTTAGCATTGGCGTTGCAAGCGCAGATAACGAGGGTATATCGGTGCTCGACTCGGCGCTCAATCCCGCATTCGTCGGCGCACACCGAGCAGCTATTGAGGGTGTTACGGATCAACTGCCCGCGCGCCTTTTAGCGGCGGCCGATGAGGTTCTTTATCAGAATAAGACGCTGACTCGGTGAGGCTATCGACTCACTTGCTTTGCGAGAGAGTAAAGAATAGCGGCAGTGGCGCCCCAGATCCTAAAACCCTCATAGGGCAATTCGAAAATAGTCCGATCGGCGCCTCGGTAGTGAGTAATCGAGCGAGAGTAAGCTGAGGGATCGAGCAGCAGATCTAACGGCGGGTGGAAAATATCGGCGACCTCGTCGGGGCAGGGCGTCAGTGTCAGGCCTGCATCGATAAGCCCTATTACGGGAGTAATCCTAAATCCTGAGGGCAGCGATATCTCGCCCATTTGCCCGATGACCTCGACCGCAGAGCGGGCGAGCCCTACTTCTTCTTCAGCCTCTCTTAACGCTGTATCGATTACGTCATCGTCTTCTTCATCGCAAGTGCCGCCCGGCAGGCTGACTTGACCTGCGTGAGATTTGAGTTTTTCGGAGCGAAGGGTGAGTACGACGCGACTTGCTTGCGCGTTGGAGGGCCTGGAAACCGCAATTAATACTGCCGCTGCACGAAGTGAACTTGGCGACAGAATGTCTTGGTGAATTCGGGGGTCGGCATGCTCGGTAGGGCGCTCTGCAAACGGCACAGGCACCGAGAAGTGCCTGAGCAGTGCTGCGTAGGCGCATTGCTCAGTTACTTGCTTTTCGTGGCGCTCAGCAGCCTCTCTCGGAGTGTCTTTTATAGTTTCTCCAAGGGAGAAAGTTATAGTCTCTCCAAGAGAGAAAGTGCTGAGTGGCTTCTTCGTGCTATCCATGCGCTGCCGCTAGTAATTGATCGTGATGCCAATAAACGCACGACGTGGCTCCCCTGGGAAGTAGCGGTCATCAGTAAACGTCGTCCAATCCGCGCGTTCGGCGTATTCGCGGTTGTCGAGATTTAAGATGTTCGCATAAATCTGAACCGAATCATTTACTGTGTACTGCGTACGCAGATTCAGTAGGTTATGACCCGAGTAGCTCGCTGTGTTCTCAGGATTGGTGTAGTACTCGCCCATGCTGACTAATTCGAGTTCGCTAGTAACGCGCTCGCTCGGTGTCCAACGAAGGCGCAGATTGCCGAACTGACGGGGTGCCGTATCTACGTTGTTGCCTTTGATGTCGATCCCGCCAGAAATTTCAGAGTTTTCGTATGTGTGCTCGGCGAAGTTGTAGACTGCGGCTAAGGCGAGTGTATCTGTGATATCGAGCCCAAGCGAAAACTCAAGGCCGGTGTGTTGAGTATGGCTATTGTTGAGATTTACGCGAGCGCTGTTGGTAACGATCTCGTTCTGCTTGTCCATGAAATAGTAGCCAGCAGAATATGCCCAACTCTCACCTGCGCCCTTAAACTCAACCTCGTAGCTGTCGAGCTCTACCGAGTCTAGGTCTGCGATGTTCTGATCGTTCTGTAGGCGGTACATCTCGCTTGCCTGCGGCGCGCGGAAGCCACGCTGCGCACGCAATTGCAGGCTATGGAAATCATTGAGCGCATAGCTCAGACCCAGTTTGGGTGAGAGATTGGTGAAGCTATCGCTGCGATCTCCTGGGCGGTTGTACCGACAGCCGAAGCGGCAAGCAACGCCGAACTCATCTGTGCGGCCGTCGATCATTCGATTATCGTAATCGTAATTTGTATCTTCGACACGCAGCCCTAGCGATAAATCCCAGCCGGATTGGAAACTCTGCTCATAGCTTACAAACGCGGCAACCTGCTCGATATCAACCTGATAGTCGTAGTGTTTGCCCTGCGGGATAGAGTTGCGTAAGAAGAAAGAGCCCTCAGTTGGATTGGGCTGAGTCTGTGTTAGTGAGCCATCGGTCACCTCGGCATCGAAGCCAACGGCGAGTTCGGCGCCATTGGCAAGCTCGGTAAAGGCGACCGACTGCAAGCCGATGCTCTGGTGTTCGGTCTCTTCGACAGGTTGGCCAGGCAAGAAGTGCTGGATAAAATTCATGTCGATGTCGCGCACATAAGGCGTGAGTACGACATCCCAATCGCCGAGGGTCTTGGTAAAGGTTGTCCACGCGCGCGTATTTTTGCTGTCGCGATACGCTTCGGGATTAGGATTGCCGGTGCGGCTTGCGCCTTTGTAACTCTCGAAGCCGGTGACAAAACCCGCTGTCTCCTGATTAAGGTTCACGTGAGTTATTCCGCCGTCCAGTGCCCAACCGTTACTTGTCGTGTAATTGTAGAGGTAAGTGAGCTTTTGCTGATCGAAGCCGCTTTCGTCACGGTAGCCTTCTTCACTCGTGCCGTTAATAAGCAGAAGCTGTTTGAAGTTGCCTTGATCTTGGCCTAGCTGTGCTTTGACGCGCTGTGAGCCGCGCGGGCCTTGCTCGAGGGTGATTTGACGTGCGTCGCCCGCTTTAGGGAGCACGACGTTGACGAGTCCGTGGACGGCATTCGAACCCCAAAATGCACTGCCTGGACCGCGAATAACTTCGACGCTTGCGGCGTTTTCAGCGTGTAGATCAAACATTTCGTTTACGTTGCAAAAGCCACTAGAGCGAACAGGGATGCCGTTTTCGGCCACGAGGAAAGCACCACAGGCACCCGCACCGGTCAGCACCGGAGAGCGAATAGCGGTGAGGCTTTCTTGGCCATTATTGCGGTGAATGCTCACGCCAGGGAGTCGATTGAGTGTTTCTTGCAGGTGTGTATGGCCGATACTGCGAAGCTCCTCTTCGCCAATAACGGAAACCGCTGCGTTGATGTCAGCGAGTCCTTCCGATTTGCGGCTATTCGAGGTGACGGTAATTTCTTCGATGCCGTCTGCTGACTGTTGTGCCAAAGCCGTGTTGGCGAGTAATGTCAGGCCTGTCGCAATGCCAGTATATAGAAGTGTGCGTAGCATGTGTCTCTCCAGTGAGGGTTCGCTGTTTCGACCCTATAATTCGTTGGCTTGTCGCCAAAAGTCTGCGCAACCCTTCTAGCGCTGGGTGAGGCGAATGACGACAAACAAGTGTTACGGTGCGGCTGCTCTACGACAGCTTAGATAGGGTGAGATAAGGAAAATTAGTTCCGTCGATAAACCCTGAACCCAGCGAATATAGCATAGACAGACCTTATCTGCTCTTCGCATGCGAGTGTTGTTGCAACTGCTTACAATCTCCAGATCGACTGTATTGGGAGGGTATATCGGCTTCTTTGCACGCCTCGAAAGAACCACGTAAACTGCTTCTACCCATTGTCGTACCTTTGCTAATACGCAGAGACCGCGGCGCTAGATTGAAGACAACATAAAGAGAAAGCGGCATGCATATTAAAGATAAAGTCGTCGTTGTAACGGGCGGTGCAAGCGGAATCGGAAAAAGCCTCAGCGAGCGTTTTGCGCGCGAGGGCGCTCGAGCAGTCATCGTGTCGGATATTAATCAGGCGGGCGTTGATGCGACCGTCGCCGATATTGCGGCGCTCACCGAGGCGCGGGGCATTGTCGCGAATGTGGGCAAAGAAGGCGAGGTCAGCGCTCTTGTTGACGCAACGCTCGCCGAGTTTGGCCATATCGACTTGTTCTGCTCGAATGCCGGTATTTTTACTGCGGGCGGCGAGAACGTATCAACCGAGGCATGGCAGTCTATCTGGGACATTAATGTGATGTCGCACGTGTTTGCCGCAAGGGCCGTATTGCCCTCGATGCTCGAGCGCGGCGAAGGCTATTTGCTTAACACCTCCTCAGCCGCTGGGCTATTGAGCCAAGTCGGTTCTGCGCCGTATTCTGTGACCAAGCATGCGGCAATCGGTTTCGCCGAATGGCTCTCGATTACCTACGGTAATCGTGGTATCAAGGTTTCAGCGCTATGCCCTCAGGCGGTGCGCACAGCCATGACTGCAGTCGGTGCTGGCGATGGCGGCGTAGCGGGGCTCGACGGGATGCTCGAGCCGGAGCAGCTCGCTAACACGGTAATCGAGACGCTCGAGAAAGAAGAGTTTTTAGTCCTGCCGCATCCGGAAGTACTGACGTATATGCGCCGCAAGACAGATGATTACGACCGCTGGCTCGGCGGCATGCGCCGGCTCAATGATAAATTCGAAGACGCATATCGCAAGCGCGAAGAATCGTAGGATTAGGCGGCCGGATTAGTCGCCACAATAAGAAATCAACTCACCCGGAGAATAAAAATGAAAATGTTCAAAATCGCCAATACAGCACTCGCCACACTCGCGCTCGTCGCCTCGGTATCGGCGTTCGCCGCACCCGAAGCGAAGATCGAACAGTTATCTTGGATGACTGGCAACTGGGCAGGCGCGCTAGGGGCTAATCAATTAGAGGAAAACTGGATTGCGATCGAGGGCAGTACGCTTGCCGCGATGGTCCGCATGACCGGCGACGATGCGACGAGCATGTTCGAGATGATTACAATCGAAGAGGTCGACGGCTCTTTAGAACTCAACGTTCAGCAGTGGAATCCGGGTATGTCGCCGCGCACTGATGGCGCACAGAAAATGCGTCTCATGGAAATAAACGACAACAGCGTTAAGTTCGAGGCATTAGGCGAGGGCGGTATGAAAACGCTCGGCTACAGTCATCCCGACGCCGAGACATTCATCATTCATGTTGAACAGGCTGCGGGTGCCAAATTCGACATCAACCTAAAAGCGCGCAGCATCTGGAAGTAGCTTATTCGATGAGGACGCCGCGTTCGGCTAATTCGTCCCTGATCGCCGCCATCATAGGCGCGTCTAAGATCGGGTCGAACGTGCGTTCTTTCTCCCAGTCGTAAAACCACACCGGCTTTAAACGCAGCGCCTCCGGCTCGTCATTGCTGCGAGGAAATAGATGGGCATGAAGTGCGGGCTCGATGTTGCCGAGCATTTCGTAATTAATACGCACGGCACCTGTTACAGCCAATATGGTGTCTCCTATCACGCTCATCTCATACAAGAATGTCTTGCGCGCTGCAGTTTCTAGCGCATTCAGGTCGGGCACTACGGGGTCCGGCAAGAGGAGGCAATAGCCTGGCAAAAACTGCACATCGCCCGCGACAACCCAGCCCGAACTCACACGGCCAATCGCTTTGGGGTAGATGCCGAGATTGCAGTCGCGAACGCGCTGGTGGATAAGTGTAGGCATGGCATGGCTCCTAGAGAGTAGGAACAGAATTATAACCCAGAAACAACAACGCCCCGAGGCGAGAAAACTCGCGACGGGGCGCTGGTGTGAAACGCATAGAGGCCGCGCTAACGGCTGCTATGGGAGGAGCTATACTGCTACGACGTTGTTCGCGCAGGGGCCCTTCTGGCCTTGGCCTACTTCGAACTCTACTGCTTGGCCGTCGTTCAATGTTGCGTAGCCGCCACCGTTCTTGATTTCTGAGTGGTGTACGAACAGATCTTTGCCACCGTCTTCTGGTGTAATAAAGCCGAAGCCTTTGTCTGCGTTAAACCACTTCACTGTACCTTTGCTCATTTCTTACTTTCCTTATTTGGAATTAACTTTCACTGTGCGCAGTCAGCGGAGTGCCGAGCGCGCATTTCGTGCGGGTCGTTCTTGGTGCTTTTCGTTTTCGAGAGAGAGGTCAGTTAGTGGGCCTAAGAATGCTCAAGAGATCGACCCGCTAGGGTGCAATCTTAAGAGGGGCAATGACTACGATCTTGGATAGGCTGTGGTGACACAACGTGCAAAAAGAAGGGGTCGCCATAAAGAACAACGCTCAAGAAACATAAGTGTAGTCGGTATCCTATTGAATAGATACCGATAATTTAACACTCCGAGATCAAGTTATGCGCTTTCTTCGAGCAACTCAACCCAATTACCATCGGGGTCGGCGATGATCGCGATGGTAATGCCTGGGCGCACCTCTTTCGCGGCTACGACGATTGTTGCCCCCGCAGCTGCTGCTTTCTCAACACTTGCAACTAAATTACTCACTGCGATAGTCCAATAGCGATAGCCTGTCGCGCCACGAATACCGCCTGGCGCGGCTGGGGTCGCAGGTGCGGGATCGAGTTCGATCACTTTGATGACGCTGTCGCCAACTTTGAATCGATTCATCTTGCCCCCGCCGGGCATCGGTATCGTTGCCTCGAGCGGTAGTCCAAGGGTCTCGCCGTAAAAGGTCATCATGGCCTCTATGTCGTTGCAGACGATGCCGATATCTATTGAGGGTTTAGTAATTGCTAGGCTCATTGTTAGTCCTTCGTGAGTTCTTTGTTAGTGCTTCAAATGTTGTGTGGAATTAAATGTAATCGAGGTGGCTTGCGCCAGGATAGGCGAAGCCAATAAACAAATGGCCGCAGAAGCGACCATTTGTTTTGTTAAGACAGCGCGTGGCTTTTACGCCGCGCCCATCATCGCCTTAGTTTCGAGGTATTCTTCGAACCCTTCGAGGCCCCACTCGCGACCATTGCCAGATTTCTTATAGCCACCGAAAGGCGCTGAGATATCTAGCGGCGCGCCGTTGATATGAACCATGCCGGTACGAATCTGCAGAGCAATTTGCTGCGCGTGGACGGGTTCGCCCGAAATATAACCAGAGAGGCCGTATTCGGTGTCGTTTGCAATCGCGATCGCGTCGGCATCGTCTTCGTATCCAATTATAGTCAGCACCGGACCAAAGACTTCTTCCCGTGCAATAGTCATATCGTTGGTGACGTTGGCGAAAACGGTCGGCTTGATGAAATAGCCCTTGTCGAGGCCGTCGGGGCGACCAGGGCCTCCGGCGATGAGCTCAGCGCCTTCTTTGATACCCGCTTCGATCAACGCGTTAATCTTGTTGAACTGAAGCTCGCTCACTACTGGGCCGAGGCTTGTGCCTTCGCTATTTGGGTCGCCGACGACGGCCTTCGCCGCGGCAGCTTTAGCCGACTCTATCGCCTCACCCATGCGCGCTTTAGGTACGAGCATGCGCGTAGGCGCGTTGCACGACTGCCCGCTGTTGCCAAAGCAATTGAGTACGCCGCTGAACACGGCTTTGCCGAAGTCGGCCGTATCGTCGAGGATGATGTTGGCAGACTTGCCGCCGAGTTCTTGTGTGACACGCTTGATGCCATCGGCAGCTGCTCTCGCAACTTCGCGGCCTGCTCGAGTCGAGCCTGTGAATGAGACTACATCGACTTCGGGGTGCGCTGAGATTGCGGCACCTACATTTGGACCGTCGCCATTGACGAGGTTGAACACGCCGGGTGGAAGGCCGCACTCGTCGATTATCTCGGCGAGGATGTAGGCATTAATAGGGGCAACTTCACTGGGCTTTAGGACGATGGTGCAACCGGCGGCAAGTGCGGGCGCAACCTTACAAGCGATCTGATTTAGTGGCCAGTTCCAAGGCGTGATGAATCCGCACACACCGGCAGCTTCTTTCACTATGAGTGTGCTGCCGCGAGTTTCTTGGAATTTGTAATTTTCGAGTACAGGGAGAATTGCGGCGAAGTGCCCGAGTCCGCTTGGTACTTGGGCTGCATTAGCGAGGCCTACCGGTGCGCCCATTTCGCTCGTGATCGCAGCGGCGAGGTCGCCGGCGCGCGCCTGTATGCCCGCCATGATTTTTTGCAGAACAGTCTTGCGTTCTTCGACACTTGATTGCGACCAGGCGGGGAATGCTGCACGTGCTGCTTTTGCTGCCGCGTCTACGTCCTCTGCTGTGCCCATGCTAATCGTCGCGAAGGCTTCTTCGGTTGCTGGGTTTATTACGTCGATTGTCTCGCGGCCTGCGGGCTCTATCCATTCGCCGTTGATATAAAATTTATTATAAGCTGTCGTCATTTCTTAACTCCTGATGATTCGTTTACACTACCACGTACTTGAGTGTACAAGACATGGCCAGAAAATTAACGGTTTTTTTACTCGGTTCTAGAATGGTGTTATAGCATGCTTAATTGGGTGAAACAGGCAACGGGCGCAAGGCTTGCGGGTTTTCTCAGCAAGCGTCTCCCGGGCTATCATCGCTTCGAATCAATCTCTATAGACCAGACAGCGTCTGTGCTCAGGACTGGCGATATCCTGTTGGTTGATGGCAATACGCGGATTAGTACGGCGATTAAATACCTCACTCAGTCGTCTTGGTCACACGCCTGCCTGTATGTCGGGCGCGGCGGAGAATCGAGTAGCGCGAGCACGCTGCTCGAAGCAGACCTTCAAGAGGGCGTGAGGCTTGTCGAGCCAAATTATTATGCCGACGCTAATCTTCGCATCTGCAGGCCAGTAGGGCTGAGTGATGAGGATCGAGAGGCGTTAGTGAGTTTTGCGATGTCGAAGCTTGGGCATCAATACGATAAGAAAAATGTCTTTGACCTGATGCGCTATCTTATCCAGAAGCCGGTGGTGCCCAACAGGCTGCGGCGCTCGATGATTGGCCTTGGTAGCGGTGAGCCGACTAAAGCGATCTGCTCGACTCTTATCGCAGAGACTTTCCAGTCGATCGATTACCCTATATTGCCTGTGCAGGAATTCGTGCTAAAGAATGAGTGCAAGCATTTCACGTTAGGGGGCGAGACAGTTGGCAGAGGGGGAGAGGTGCCGGTGTTCTACCGCAGGCACTTTACGCATTATACGCCGAGGGATTTTGATCTCTCGCCCTATTTTCGAATAGTAAAGCCGACACTCGAGCAGGGTTTCGACTATCGCAAATTAAAGTGGAGCGACGTCGCAGAGCCAATCGCCGGATTCTGAAGACCGCATTGTGACTGCTTAGATAACACCCATCAATACATTCACGGCAACTTGAAACTGTGGGTCGCCACGAGAGACTGTCTCGAAGGGGAAGGGTGCGTTGCGTTTTGGTTTAACACCGATGCCTTCGAAGATATTGCCATCGATAAGAACACGGTCGGCGGCCGAATATTCCAGAATCTCAACTCTCCCGCCACGTTGATAACGGCCTATGCGGCCGAGTGTCGGCTCGCCGACGGTGGTGACTCTGTCGAGCTTTGCTAATTGATACGCGAGCAGCTCTGCTGCGCCGCGAGTCGAGCTGTCGATGAGAATTGCGATGGGCTTGCGGTAGGCACGGAGTGAATCATCTCGCTGCCGAGCAGGAAGCAGGCGATTCTGCTCGGGCTCGATTGCGTTTGAATTAGGCTTGCCCACCAAGCTAATAGATAAAAAATCACTGCGGCTCGCGCGAAATAGATCGATATGTTCTGACGCCAAATAGCCGTAGCTATTGCGCAGGTCTAACACTATGCCATCGGTATCGTGTAGTGACTGAAGCAGTTGGCCCAGAGTGACAAGGTCGCCTGTCTCACGTGTTAGCGCCCACAGGCGCACATAGCCGATTACCTTATTGCCTGCAGCAAAGCTGAGTACGCTGTTGAGAGTAGCACTGCGGTAGCTGTCGTAGAGACTTTCGAAAACAGGTTCGACACGCGCAGTAAGAACAGTCTCCCCGCGTTTATAGGTCAATTCGGCTGGTGCGCTGCGCGGGCGAAATTGGCTCTCCGCTGCATGCGGATTCAAGCTGAGAAGGGGATGAAAATCGGCGCCATCGATGCGTAAAACGATGTCGCCGCGTTCGAGGCCGGCGGTGTGGGCAGGATAACCCTCGAGTGCAGCGGTGATCAGATAGCCGCCGTCAGCCGTCTGCTTGGTCTCGATGCCGAGGTGGTTGATTACTAAAGGTTTGGCGGCAGCTTTGGTATCGAAACTCTGCACTCGATAGAAGGCAATATCGAGGGATGTTAGCGATACGGGATCTGCAGCGGCAGAATAATTCGCGCCTAAAAGCAGAAACTTCGCGGCAAAAACACGGAGCGCAAATTGCCCTAGCAGCTTGCTCACGAATAAGCGTGTGTTCATTGAGTAAACATCCAGTGCAACCTAAGCCATCGACGCGAGGGCTCGCTGCGCTGCTGGGCGAGCAAAGTGGCGATCACGAAGCGCGATATACTTTTCCGGTACGTCAAATTCGAACCGCTGCGCCCAATTAAAGGTGTGCGCAAGCAATATATCGATAGCACTAAACTGATTCCCGAGAGCAAATTCTGTGTCGTCGAGAAGCGCATCGAGGCTTCGCACCGCCTTCGCCCATTCGAACGTGACCGTGTCGAATATCGCAGGAACCCGCTGCTCCTCGGGCAGGGCGAACAGGTGTTTGCCTTTGCTCCAAAGGGGCTGCTCGAGTTCGGCAAGGACAAAGCAAGACAGTTCGTCATAGCGCGCGAGTTCGCTCACGGAAGTCGGGATGAGATTCGACTCCGGCGCGAGTCGCGCAATGTAATTAACGATTGCAATGCTTTCGGTCAGTACCTTATCGCCGTCGACTAGGGTCGGCACTTTGCCCTGAGCATTCAGCGCGAGATAATTCGGATGCTTCGCACTGTTTTCGAGTGTCGCGTCTTTGCGCAGGGCTGTTTCGATATGCTCGAAAGCCAGACCCGTTTCTTCGAGCGCCCAGAGCGCGCGGAAAGACCGTGAAGGGCCAAATCCATAGAGTTTCAGTGGCGTTGTGTGGCTCATATTATGTCTCTCGCATGCGTGACGCGCTCGGGGCGATTGTTAGTTTGTTGCAAAGCAATAGAAGTAACCGGCGCCGCCAGTTGCAACCAGATTGGCTTGGCTGCAGCCACGTGAACCGTGCGCACTGTTCCACGAAGTGGGGTTCGCTCCGCCACCCTGGCGATCAAAGTGTCCGACATGAGCACTTCCCGAATCATTGCTCGTCCAGTTATTACAAGTGTGATTATCGCCATCGTCTACTGTGTTTCCGGCAAGCGTTGAGCCGGTGAGAATATCGTGTTCATTCGGCGTATCGCCGCGGCCATTCACCGTATTGCCATTCTCGTCGAGCGAGTTTTCTTTACCAAGATTCATGAAGTCACTGTGCAGAGCATTGAGCGTGCTCGCCACTTCGACACCGCGGGCGTTATACCAAGGGCCGAAACCTATACGGTCTCGAGCGTCGATCGCCGCCATTTCCTCGGTCGCATGGGCGCTTAGATACGCGCGCCAAGTTTTGCCGCGAGAGCCTGCCGCCTGTGCGAGGTTCTGGCAATGTGCATCAGCACCGGCGAGACCGCCAAGGTTGGCGCCGTCACCGCTGCCAACACTTGTGATGAAAAAACTCATTGCGTTATCAGCCTGAGAATCCTGTGCGTTTGTTGCGCCGAAAGTCGAGGCGGCAATGACCGCCGAGCAAGTAAGTAAGCGTTTCGTGTTCATGCTGAATCTCCTGTTGTTCATTGTTATTAATGGCACGCGCGTAATGCGAACGAGGCATCGTTGTCGCACACTTTGAGCGAACTTAAAAGCCTCAATCGCTAAAAGGCGCCCGCCGGCCCCGGGAAGACCACGGGACTTTGAATGCCCTGGCTTGACAGACTAGACACGCCAAAGAAATAGTTGTCGATAACAATATTCTCGAGCGTAAACGTATCGACATTACCGACGTCGCGCGAGAAATCCCACGTGGGTGATGTTGTTAACCTCCAGTGCACGCGGTACCCCGCTGCGGCTGCGTCCTGCGTCCAGCTAAGTGTGGTGTTGGGGCTGACCTGGCCGCGCACCGCGACGTTGCTTGGCGGCGCCGGTGCCCATGCCATGCCGGCAAGCACCACGGCGTTTAACGCGGTGAGTTTGGCGGCGTAGTCGAAGTCTACATGTTCGATGGTGTCGCCGTATTCGACGCCGTCTTCAACCCTTAGGTCTTGGTGTTGCTGTGTGTAGTTCTCGTTCGTTTCCATAATCCGTACTGCGGGGATGCCAGCTTCGTTAAACGGGCGATGATGGCCTCCGCGGCCAAAGCGGTCTAAGCGGTAAACCATCATCACATCCAGATTACTAATGTATTTGTCCGCCATTAGGTCAACATAACGGGCGATATTGCGCGACGCTGAGTCGACTTCGCCGCCCTGGAAACGCCGTAATCGTGCCTCTTCGCTGGTTTCTACATAGCGCGTGCCTTCGGAAAAAACGCGTGCAGTAGCATTGTTGGTGACACCATTGACGCCCGTGATGTTGCCGATCATGTCGTTATTTATTACCGCCTGAATATCCCAGCCCTGCGCAATGGCGTGGTCAGCGAGTATCGCACCGCCATAGAGACCCTGTTCTTCCCCGGAGAGGCCAACGAATGCGATTGAGCCTGTAAATTGGTACTGGCTGAGTATGCGCGCCGCCTCGATAACCCCTGCCAGGCCCGACGCGTTGTCATTCGCACCGGGTGATTCTGACTCGGCGTTGAGCGGATCACTGACGCGAGAGTCTATATCGCCGCTCATCATCACATAGCGGTTGGGGTCTTGTGTGCCACGCAATACTGCGATCACGTTGACAACCTCGGTTGGGTTAGGGATGCGGTCGCCCGACACAGTGTCGCCAACGGTGAATACGTCGAGGCAGCCGCCGCAGTCAGCTGAGATTTGGTTGAACTCGGCCTCTACCCAGCGCCGCGCTGCGCCGATCCCTCGAGTCTGCGACTGGGTTTCCGACAGTGTATGCCGCGTGCCAAAGCCAACTAGCGTTTCAATATCGGCTGCGATGCGAGCGGCAGAGGGGGCTGTGGCTATTGCGTGCAGATCGCTGTCGCTCGCAGATGCGCTGGCGACGAATGAAGAGAAGAAAAGTGATGAAGCAATTAGAGTGCTTAGTGTCGAAGGCTTGATACGGATGTTCATTGCTATGTCCTTTTTAGTGACTTGAGTGTTTAGCGCATTAGTGTCAACTGCTGAGGTATTAGTTCTGAAGCGGCTAAACGCGAGCGATGTGGCAATTAAACAAGTGCTCGAAATTCCTAACTAGTGCGTATTGTTGTGCGCAAAGGAGGGAATATCAAAAAATAAGTACAAATCTAATTGATAATGATTCTCATCTGCATTAAAGTACCTGCTCTGTCTCGCCATAAAGCGCACTTGCGATGGATCGCGTGCGTTGGCGAGGCAGACTTTATGTTATTTGCCAATTAAATAAATAAGTAAATGAATAAATAAATCGCCGGGCGGGTTGAAATGAATCGCTCTGCGCCAAAAGGAACTGTAATGAACACACGTTTTTCACGCAACACCCTTGCAAGCGCCATTGCTCTCACTGCGCTGCAATTATCCTCGGGACTGGCCGCAGCGCAGGACGCGCTGGCAGCGTCGGTTGAGGAGGTAACAATAATTGGTAGTTTAGAAGAGGCGCGGAAAATTGCAGGTTCGGCGCATTTCATTGGCGAGCAACAACTTAGGCAGTTCGCGTATTCCGACGTGCAGAGAATCGTACGCGAAGTGCCGGGTGTTAGCCTCCAAATCGAAGATGGCTATGGCCTAAGGCCTAATATTGGTATTCGCGGTGTCGCGACCGAGCGAAGCGGACGCATCACGCTGCTCGAAGACAATGTGCTCATCGCCCCTGCGCCTTACTCTGCACCCGCTGCGTATTATTTTCCAACAATGGGACGGATGGCGGCAGTCGAGGTGGTTAAGGGCCCAGCAGCAATTACACAAGGACCCTATACGATTGGTGGTGCGCTCAATATGGCGTCGACGCCGATCCCCCGCGAGACAGGCGGCACGTTGCTCACCGAGGTTGGTCAAGACGCGACTTATCGTGTCCATGCCACTTATGGTGGGCGGAGCGATAACGGTGTTGGCTTTCTGGTTGAGGCGCACCAGTGGCAATCTGATGGCTTTCAGACGATCGACCGAAGCGGAGCAGACACAGGCCTCGATGTCACCGACTTTACCGCGAAGCTAAGCTACGCGCCTGTCGGCTCGCCCCATGCGATTGAGTTAAAACTACAGCTCGCCGATCAGGACTCGAATCAAAGTTATTTAGGCCTCAGCGATGCAGATTTCGGCAATGACGCCCTGCGCCGCTACGGGCTTTCGGAGTTAGACAATATCGCGACCGAGCACGAGCAGGCGATTCTGCGTTACAGCTTCGATGTAACCGCCAACCTTAGTGTAACCGCGACAGCGTATAACAATACGCATCAGCGCAATTGGTTTAAGACCGAAGGCATAGATCTCGACGGCAGCGTTAATGCCGATAGTTTTTCGGGCAGCAGCTGGGCCAGCGTCGTCGACGCGGTAAATCTCGGCACGGGGCTGGGTGCCTATACTACCGAAGAGTTGCAGGGCATTCTCGATGGTAACGTCGATACGGCAGCTGGCAGCGTGCAACTGCGCTCGAACAATCGTGACTACTATTCGCGGGGACTCCAATTCGGCGCGAACTGGGACGGCAGTTTAGGTGGAGCGCTGCACTCTGTGAGTGTGGGGCTGCGCTTCCATGAAGACGAGGAAGATCGCTTCCAGCGTAACGACACGTATTCTCAGGTGGCCGGGAAACTAGGATTAGACTCGTTAGGCACGGAGGGCAATGCGGGTAATCAGGTGCAATCTGCCGAGGCGCTTGCTTTCTATATTCGCGACGAAATTAGCTTCGGCGACTGGACCTTATCCCCCGGTATTCGTTTCGAGGATATCGATCAAGACCGAATGCGCTATAAAAATGGCGCAGCGCGGGATTTCCGCGACGGCCGCCAAAATACTGCGCAGGTCTGGCTTCCAGGTATAGGCGTTAGCTATCACGCCACACCGGCATTCAGCGTAATTGGCGGCGTACACAAGGGTTTTACAGCACCGTCTAACTCGCCTGGTGTGGAGGAAGAAGTCGCGATTAACTATGAGTTGGGCGCGCGATTCCAAGACGGCAGTTTGTCGGCTGAACTCATCGCATTTGTGAGTAACTACGATAATTTGCTGGGCCAGTGCACCGCATCTTCGGGCAGCGATTGCGTAATTGGCGATGCGTTTAACGGCGATGCAGCCACAGTAAGTGGGCTGGAGGCATTGCTTACCGCTGATCTGTCGCAGAATGCAGCCTACCGTCTGCCGCTCACTTTGAGCTATACGCGCATCGATGGCGAATTCGACACGAGCATTGCAGACACCGATTTTTTTGGCACGGTCGAGGCGGGTGATCCGCTCCCTTACCTTCCCGAAAATCAACTGCGCATTGCACTCGGGCTTGAGACGGGGCAATGGACGGGCTATCTCAGCGCGAACTATGTAGATGACGTCTGTGTGCGTGCTGCGTGTGGCGCATTTGAGCGAACAGATGACAGTCTCACGATTGATTTTAGTACGAGCTATCAGTTCAGCCCGATGGTTAATATGTTTGCGCGGGTCGAAAACCTTACGGATACGCATGACATTATGGGCCGCCAGCCTTATGGCGCGCGCCCTAACAAAGAGCGCACGCTGTCAGCTGGTCTGAGACTTATTTTTTAAGTCGATGTGATCGCCTGCAAACATGGCGCATAATACGCGCCCGAACCGCGCATGACCTGCGCACGGGCGAGTGCCGAGCTTGATGATTGAATTTTTGAGGAGTTTACCAATGGTTAAGAAGCAACTTTTGTCATTTGCCGCTTGCGCCGCGTTCGTCGCCGCGGGCGTTGTTAGCGCTGCTGAAGTCAATGTTTACTCTGCGCGCTCCGAAGAACTAATTAAGCCTGCGCTCGACCGCTTTAGCGAAGAGACCGGCATCGAAGTCAATCTGATCACTGAAAGTGCTGATGCGCTTATACGCCGCATCGAACTCGAAGGCGCCAACTCGCCTGCGGATGTTCTGCTGACAGTCGATGCGGGGCGCCTTTTTCGGGCTAAAGAGGCCGGCATTTTGGCGCCGCTGGAGTCAGATATCCTGACGCAGCGCATTCCCGCTGCCTACCGAGATCCTGACAACCAATGGTTCGGATTGTCGCTACGCTCGCGTGTCATTATGTTTGATAAATCGCGCGTTTCAGCCGCTGAAATTTCTCGCTACGAAGAGCTCGCCGATCCTAAGTGGAAAGGTGAGATATGCATTCGGTCCTCGGGCAATATATACAATCAGTCTCTACTTGCCTCGCTCATAGAACACCTTGGCGAAGAAGCAACCGAGGCATGGGCCGAAGGATTAGTTGCAAACATGGCCAGACGGCCACAGGGTGGAGATCGAGACCAAATTCGCGCCGCCGTGGCGGGGCAGTGCAAGCTTGCGGTGTCTAATACGTATTATCTCGCTGGCATGCTCAATTCGGGTGTTGCTGCCGATATTGAAGTGGCTGAACAAATAGGCGTAATTTGGCCTAATCAAGCCGACCGCGGCGCGCATATGAACGTCAGCGGCGCGGGCGTGATTAGAACGGCCAAAAATCCGAATGAGGCACGTCAACTTATCGAGTTTTTGAGCGACGACTACGCGCAGCAGTGGTATTCCGAGGTGAACAACGAGTATTCAGTTCGGGCTGATATTCCTGTCAGCTCAATTCTTCAGGGCTTTGGGGAGTTTAAAGCCGACCAGCTAAACCTCGAGGCGTTAGGTAAAAATAACGAGGCCGCTGTAAGACTCGCTGACCGCGCAGGTTGGCAGTAAATTTCTCAAATAGAGAATCGGGCATGCATCATTTCTATGCCTGTCCCAAGCAGGCTCAATAACCGATCGTTTATGAATGAGAGCGTAGAGTGAGCATTGTCTCACCAATAAAGAGAAACCAGACTAGGCCAAGGCTGTCTCAATTGAGGCATTGGCCTTTGTCGTTGCTGGTATTATCGATGCTGCTGGCAACGCCGATAGTCGTCGTTGTCTCTTCGGTATTCTTTTCGGCAGGAGATATCTGGACGCATCTGCTCGACACTGTGCTCACGCGCTATGCGCGCAATTCTCTGCTGCTGATGGCGGGTGTTAGTGTTGGTGTGCTTGCCTTGGGGATACTTCCTGCGTGGCTCGTCACTGTCTATCGATTCCCCGGAAGCAAAGTTCTCGAATGGGCATTGTTGCTCCCGTTGGCTATTCCTGCGTACATTATTGCGTACACTTATACCGGTATGCTCGACGTTGCTGGCCCTCTGCAAAGTGCATTGCGCGAGGCATTCGAGTGGCGTTACGGCGATTATTGGTTTCCCGAAATTCGATCGCTTGGCGGCGCTATCGCGATGCTGTCGCTGGTATTCTATCCCTATGTTTACTTGTTAGCGCGTGCCGCGTTTGCCGAACAGTCAGGCAGTGAGATGGAAGCTGCGCGCAGCTTAGGTTGCTCACAACGTAGCGCGTTTGTTAGGGTCGCATTGCCCTTAGCGCGACCTGCGATTGTGGTTGGCTTGAGCATTGCGCTAATGGAAACGCTTGCCGACTACGGCACAGTGCAGTATTTCGGCATCTCGACTTTTACCACAGGTATTTACCGCACATGGAACGGTCTGGGCAGCAGTATTGGGGCAGCGCAGCTCTCGGCGCTCCTGCTCGGATTTGTGTTGGTTTTAGTGTCACTGGAAGCATGGTCGCGGCAGCAGTCGCAGTTTTTTAATACCGGCGCGCGCAATCGACCGAGCACGCCCGGTTCACTCCGTGGGCTGAGTTTATGTCTCGCTTATGCAGTCTGTGGATTGCCCGTGCTGCTGGGTTTCTTTGTGCCTTTTATGCAGCTGCTCGCTTGGGCATCGATCACTTACGACACGATTTTAACCCGTGACTTTGCCGGCTATCTTTTTAGCAGCGTGACTCTCGCCGCGATCACCGCTATCGCTGCATTGGGGCTCGCGCTTTTTATTGCCTACGGCAAGCGGGTTTTTCCAAGTAAATTGACGCGAATATCCTCGCGCTTGGTAGGTCTGGGCTATGCTTTGCCCGGCACCGTGGTCGCGATAGGAGTATTGGTGCCCTTTGCTTGGTTCGATAATCGGCTAAGCGCATTTATGGTCGCCACGTTTGATTACAATACGGGCTTGCTTCTCAGTGGCACGGTATTTATTCTTGTTTTCGCCTATTTGGTCCGCTTTTTGCCGATCGCGCTCAATACGGTAGACGCAGGGCTCGCTAAGATTCGGCCGTCGATGGATGAGACGGGTCGTAGTATGGGGTTCAGTCCGGCAGCGCTGCTGCGGCGCGTCCATGTTCCGCTTATGCGCGGATCCTTGGCGACAGCATTGCTTCTGGTTTTTGTCGACGTGCTTAAAGAGCTGCCCGCTACACTTCTCTTGAGACCTTTTAATTTCAATACGTTGGCTATTCGCACCTACGAACTCGCCAACGAGGAGCGGCTCGCCGACGCAGCGGGGCCGGCACTCGCTATCGTGTTGGCGAGTCTGATTCCTGTTATTCTTCTCAGTCGCACGCTGCGGCAAGCAGGTGAGGCACCGTCCTCCCTGCCACAAGGTTCTTCAATTTCGGACGAGAGTAAATGACGTCACCGGCACTGCAATTAGACAATGTGAGCGTTCATCTCGGCGGCAAACTAATCGTCGATTCTGTGTCGTTCCGCGTGCCTGCAGGCGGGATTGGCTGCCTGCTTGGCGCTAGTGGCTGCGGGAAGACCACCCTGCTTAGAGCCATTGCAGGTTTTGAGCCTGTGAGCTCGGGAAGCATAGCGCTGGACGGTCTGCAGATTAGTACGCCGATAAAAATGCTCGATATCGAGAAGCGCCGAGTGGGTATGGTGTTTCAAGATCATTCTCTTTTTCCTCATCTGAGTGTTCGACAGAATATCGCTTTTGGTCTGCAGTCGATGAGTGTGGCCAAGCGCGAGGCGCGCATAGACGAGTTGGCGAGCCTGCTCGCAATTGGTGAGCTCCTTGATGCCTTTCCACACAGGCTTTCGGGTGGTCAGCAGCAACGAGTCGCAATTGCACGAGCTATGGCACCGCGCCCGGAGGTGCTCCTCCTCGATGAGCCTTTTTCGAGCCTCGATGTTGAGTTACGCGAACAACTCGCGCGCGAAATTCGCGGCGTGTTAAAACACGAGGGCGTTACGGCGATACTCGTCAGTCACAATCAGTTCGAAGCGTTCGCGATGGCCGACGAGATTGGGGTAATCAAAGGCGGTAAATTGCTGCAGTGGGACAATGCGTTTAATCTATATCACACGCCGGCTTCGCTTGCGGTCGCCGACTTTATCGGCGAAGGCGTGCTAATCGATGGGCGTGCGGTTGGCGAGCACACAGTCGAAACCGAACTCGGCGTAATTGATACGCGGCAAATTCAAGACTTCAATCTGCCCGGTACCACCGATATTTCATTGCTTCTGCGCCCCGATGATGTCTTTCACGACGACGCGAGCCCGACGAAGGCGCGCGTGGTTGAGAAAGCGTTTCGCGGTGCGGTATTTCTTTATACGCTCGAGCTCGACAGTGGCAAGCGAGTGCTGTCTCTCGCCCCTAGCCATCATGATCACGCGATCGGTGAGCCTATGGGTATTCGCCTCGATGTTGAGCACTTAGTCGCGTTTCCTAAGCTTCCTGTTGTCTAAAGGGGCACCACAGCAAAGGGCAGTAACCGATGGTCTCTTTGAGTTCCGCATTTGTTAAATCCTCCGCGCTTCCTGCGATTGAGTTTCTCACGCTCCTCCTACTCTGCGGAGCGCTTAATATTTCGCCCGTGTCTGCGCAGCCACAGACGCTTTCGAATAGTGCAGTGACTGATACAGGTGCAGCAACGTCCCAGAAACAGGCCGAGTCGACCGAAGAGGCTGTGCGCAGCGAAGCAGAGCAGGCCGCGGCGACTGCGCGATCGCTCGAAATTAGCCGTGAGATTGCGCGGCGTGAAACGCTGATCGATGATCTTCGATTCTCAGCTGGCGTTTATTCAGAGGCGTTGAGTGAGGTACAAGCAGATTTGGGCGCCTATCTTTTAGAGGTGGAAGACTTTGAAAAGGCGGCGCAGATTTATACCGAGGCGCTGCAAATCGCAAGAATCAATACAGGGCTCTACAGCGAGGATCAGTTGCCGCTGATTAACGCGCTTATCGCGAGCAATACAAAAATGAAAGCATGGTCTCAAGCAGACGACTTCCAGAGCCTTCATATTCATATTGCCGATCGCTTGTATTCCAAAGCGGACGGGCGCTTCTTCCGCGCGGCGAGGCAGTATGGCGATTGGCGCTTTCGTGTGATGAGTGAAAATCTCCTCGACGACTCCTATCAAGGACTCGCGCGCACGGCTGAGGATCTTTCCGAATTTTACGGATCATTAATCGGTGCGCTGGAAAGTGAGGGTCTCGAGCGCTCTGGAGACTTGCTCGACTTCGTGTTTGCTAAAGCCGAAACCGATCTCGTATTGATAAGAGCCATTGCGAGTGCGCCTTACACCGATTTCCCTGGCACGGTAAGTCCTTACGTGTACCGGTCACGCTGCCGCAATGTGCGTGACGCCAATGGGCAGGTGGTCCAACAGTGTACGAATATTCAAGTTGAGAACCCGCGCTATCGGCAATCGCAACGCGACGCCAAGCAAGTGGCGGTCAATCGACAGATAAGGCATATCCGAGAGGCGATTCAGCGCATAGAAATAGTGCGCGACAGCGCCCCGGCCCTCGATGGCGAAGAGAGAGACGTACTGGACTCACGCATTGCGCGACTTGAGTTAGAAACTCAGCAGTTAGTCAGGCAGTCGCGGTCCCGTAGTGTGTTCTGATTTCTTTACTTGGTTAAAACCAAATAAGCGGGCGGTTTATGGGTTTCGCTTCTCGGTAGCTGATCTTAGCTGTCGCACGTCGGCGTACTGAAACTCACGCGCGCAATAATTCCTGTGACGCTACCATTGGTAGTAGCAATCTAGAGTGAGACGCGCTTCAATAAGGTTGACGCCGAGGTTTGCTCGGTGTCGCCTGTCCGTCACGGACTCAAACAGGAGGACTTATGTCATCTTTTTTTAATCGGCTCGCGAAAGTTGCGTTGATGGCGACTGTTGCCCTCATTGCGCTCAGCGGCCAGCTAGCTTCGGCGCTAGAAGAGGGCGATAAAGCTCCCGACTTTGCTCTGCAAGCTTCCGACGGCAAGACCTACACACTCTCGGAGTTTGTTGGTGTTCGACCCGTAGTAATCGCGTTCTTCCCGAAAGCCTTCACCGGCGGTTGAACTATGCAATGTAAAGCGCTGCGTGACAGTGCTAGAGAAATTCAGAGTTTCGACGTTGCATACTTTATGGCGAGTGTAGACACACTCGAGGACAATACGGCGTTTGCGGCCGAGCATGCGGCAGGATTTCCAATCCTTGCTGACCCCGAAAAAACTATGGTCGATGCCTATGGCGCGCTCATGGGCGTTGGGTTTGCCAACCGCTGGACCTATTATATTGGCGCCGACGGCACGATCTTAAAGATCGACAAGCAGACTAAGCCAGCTACGGCGGGGAAAGACCTAACAAGGACGATGGAAGAGCTAGGCTTTCCCAAAATCTAAAATTAAGTCGCTGTAAAAGAGGCAGATTCTTTCGGGAGTCTGCCTTTTTTATTGCAATTCTCTCCAGAGCCCCCCTAGGCGAATGATACTGATTTGTTGGCCGGTCTAGGTATGCAACAATAGGCATTATCAGCACATCAACAGGCACTTTGGAGCAAATCATGTCTAAGGCGGGAATCTGGTCCATCGCGGCAATCGCGGTTTGTACATTCCTTTATCTCGTTTACCTTGCTGTGGCGTTCGAGCCGCCCAGGGGAACTACTACGGTTATTTTGCCAACACCTGCAGCCGAGATCGAAGTGATCGAGCCGCGCCCTGTGCCTACCCGCATAACGCCGTCGACGCCTGCAGCAGCCGCGTCGGTTGAGGTAGAGCCGATTGTCGTCGACGTGGTGGAAGTCGAAACGCCAGTTGCAGAGGCCGCTGTCGATCTGCCGCGCTTGAACGATAGCGACAGTTTCGTTGCTGAAAAAATCAGTGAACTGTCGAGCGGGACGTCGCTGCTAGGCTATCTTGTCGACGAGCAGCTTGTTCGCAGGGCAGTGGTGTTGGTTGAGAATATTTCGCGCGGGCAGTATCCGCAGACCGCGTTACCCTACAAGCCGATTGTCGAGGACATGCAGGTAAGCAGCGACGATGGTAGATTATTTACTATGGAAGCCGCTTCTTATGCGCGTTTCGACGCGGCAGTAGCGGCCTTTGTCGCCTTAGATACTGAGCAAACCGTGGGGCTTTACAGGCTGCTGTCGCCGTTACTCCAGCAGGCCTATGCCGAAATCGGGTTCCGCGACGCCGAATTCGAACAAGCACTAACCAAGGCGATCGATGCAGTCTTAAGCGCGCCCGAGATTGAGGGTCCGTTTCAACTGGTTAAGCCTTCGGTCATGTATTTGTATGCCGATACTAGACTCGAAGAGCTTGCGAATATGAATAAACAGCTTATCCGCCTCGGCCCAGAAAACAGCGCTCGCCTGAAGGCGAAATTGAGAGAGTTTAAACAGGCGCTCTGAGCGGTTGGTTAGCAAGAATCATATTTCAAAAGAGCAGTAAGACATTGCTTCAAAAAAAACGACCAGAAGAAAAATTATGCAAAATCCTCGTATCAACCCTCTCCTAAACCCCTTGATGTCGGTTGCTGAGCTGTCGGCTTTGCTTGCACAAAAGGCGGGAGAGGTTGTGGTGTTTGATGCCTCAGTGCCGCCGGTGGTTCCGGGCTATGAGTCGCTCAACTCGAATGAGCCGGATGCAGAATGGCGCATTATTCCGGGCGCACGTCGCTTCGACTGCGATGGGCGAATATGCGACCCCGACGCTGTCCTTCCGCACATGATGCCGAGCGCGTCACTTTTCGAGCAAGAAGTGCGCAGTTTAGGGCTTAGAAAAGAATCGCTAGTTGTTGTGTATGACGACGTTGGCGTCTATGCAAGTCCGCGTGGGTGGTGGATGCTCAAGGCGATGGGACACGACAATGTCGCCGTGTTAGATGGCGGCCTAAGAGCGTGGATTGATGCGGGTAATGCAACCGATCTGGCTGGCGCCGAGTGGCGTGCGGGAAAGCAAAACTCAGGCGATGCCTACCCTCAAGGCGATTTCGTTGCAGCACTTCGGGCCGAGGCATTCGTCGACAGTGCAGCAGTTGCTCAGGCGTTGTCAGATCCCTCTTGCCGCGTGTTGGATGCGCGTTCGACTGCGCGTTTTAATGCGCAAGCGCCAGAACCTCGTCCCGGCGTTCGCGGTGGCCACATGCCTGGGTCGCGGAGTTTCCCCTTTCCAACTGTGCTCTCAGGGCAAAAAATGAAATCGGCTCTTGAGCTTGCGCTGCTCTTATCACCCCATGTGCGGCGCGACCAGCGGGTGATTACCAGTTGCGGTTCGGGGCTTACGGCCTGCGTTGTGATTCTCGGCGCCGCGTTGGCCGGCTTCAGCCGGTTGTCAGTCTATGACGGATCTTGGGCGGACTGGGGGGCAGATGATGCTTTACCCGTTGTTGAAGGCCCCGACGGAGGGTGAGCGCGGAAACGAAAGCTTGATCTTTATCATTTCTTGTTTGCATGGAGCAGAATCCGTCGGTAAAGACGCGGCCGGTTTGATATAATCGCCTGCGAGATAAAGAACAATTTGCGCTGGAATTACGCTCCAGAGTGCAAAAAGGACGAACTATGACTAATTCCACCGCTGCCGATCTTGGCGTAGTGGTCGCGGCGCTATACCGTTTCGCGACCTTCCCCGACTATGAATCCCTCCGCGAGCCACTCAAACAGTGCCTTCTAGACAACGACGTGCGCGGCACTTTGCTGCTTGCGGCAGAGGGGATTAACGGCACTATCGCAGGATCGCGCCAGGGGGTCGATGCCGTGTTGAGCTTTCTTGGCAAAGATCCGCGCTTCGCCGACCTTGCGCCAAAGGAATCCTTCGCCGACGAAAACCCTTTCTACCGCACGAAGGTGAAACTGAAACGCGAGATTGTGACAATGGGCGTCGAGGATATTGACCCTAAGAAAATCGTCGGTACCTATGTTGAGCCGAGCGAATGGAATGCGTTGATAAGCGATCCTGACGTTCTGCTGCTCGACACGCGCAACAAATACGAGGTCGAGATCGGCACCTTCGAGTCGGCGGTAAACCCCGAAACGGACTCGTTCCGGGAGTTTCCTGCCTATGTGAAAAACAACTTAGACCCTGCCAAACATAAAAAAGTAGCGATGTTTTGCACCGGTGGCATTCGCTGCGAGAAGTCGACAGCCTATTTACGCGAACAGGGCTTCGATGAGGTTTATCACCTAAAAGGAGGCATTCTTAAGTACTTAGAAGAAGTGCCCGAAGAGGAGACTCGCTGGCAGGGCGAGTGCTTCGTTTTTGATAATCGGGTTACCGTAAACCATAAGCTAGAGCAGGGCGAGTTTGATCAGTGCCACGCCTGCCGCATGCCAATTAGCGAGTCCGACAAGGCGCGAGTGGAATACGAGAAAGGCGTGAGCTGCCACCATTGTGCGGCAAAGAAACCGAGCGAGAAAGTGAAAGGCTTGGCTGAGCGCGAACGACAGATGACGCTTGCCAAGGCGCGCGGCGATGCCCATATTGGGCAGCCAATGGAGCAGCTAATCGAGCAGCGAAAGGCGCAAAAGCTCAAATTTAAAAAAGAGCAGCGCGAGTATGAGCGAGCAAAAACAGCGAAATAGCTGTCGGCCAGTAGCGTGTCAAAAGGATTTCCCGTGTCGAATAAATTGGTTATGAGTCCCTACGGTGATTTTTTAGGTATAGAAATTGAGTCGTTTGGGGAAGGCCGTGCGCTGTGCAGTATTGCGGTAAACCCCCAACACTTTAACGCGGGTGGGCGCGTCCACGGCGGCGTGTTGACCTCCCTTGCGGATTCGTGCGCCGGGGTCGCTGTGCGCAGTTTGCGGCCCGAAGGCGTTGCCTCAGCTACAACCGACCTGAATATCGCATTCATCAGGCCACCGATGGGTGACAGACTCGAAGCTGAGGCTGAGGTGTTACACGCAGGTAAGCGGCTTTACCGTGTGGAGATGAGCGTATTTAGTATGACCGCAGGGGAGAGCGAGACGCGCAAATTGGTCGCAAAATGTAATGCGACCTTTATGCTCGTGTTCCCAGATAAAGCCTAAGGCTACCTATTTTTGCGCCGCGGCGCTGTCGACATGAGCGAAGACGCGCGAACTGCCGTCTTTATTCATTTGCACGATATCGTAGGGTGTGAAGCGCTCACCCATCTCCATGCCAGGACTGCCCAGTGGCATACCTGGTACGGCAAGCCCCAGTGCGCCCTCGGGAGGAGCCGCTAAAAATTGCTCGATAAATTTCGCAGGCACGTGCCCCTCAAAGACAAATCCCTCTTTGGTCACCGCTGTATGACAAGACTGCCATTCGGGCAATACGCCAAGGTCGTGTTTCACCCCGTTAAGATTGCGAGGATGATTGATCTTCGACGCGAAACCCTTGTCTTGCATATGGTCTATCCAGCCCACACAGCAGCCACAGTTAACATCTTTATAGACATTGAGTGTGATGTCGTCGATCGATTGAGCCGTCAGAGAACCCAGTCCTAAAAGTGACACAGTAAACGCAAGCGCTGTGGCGAAAGACGATTCTGCTAGCATTGAACGGCACTGCGCGAAAAAAGAAGTCATCATTAGGTACTCCGAATTGATGTTGACGCTAGTCTACTGCGTGCGCGAGACTATTTGAAGCGGCGTTGATGGCCGCCTTTGGCGGCGAACCGGTGACCAGATGCCCCGACGGTACTGGTTGTGTCATCCGGACCTTGATTGTTTAGCCCCACTCTATCGCGTAACATGAGTCCCCTACGAATTATCTACTCCTCAAGCCCTGATCAAAGATTTTATGCGCGCAGTTACTCGGCACTACAATCGCGAGACCTTCTCCGAACTCTTTAAGCTCGCCGTTCCGATGGTAGTCTCACAGGGTACTTTCGCGGTGATGATTTTTACCGATCGGCTCTTTATGTCGCGGATCGATCCGACTCATATGGCTGCCGCACTCGGAGGAGGCGTGGCGCTGTTTTTCTCCTTCTGTTTTTTTTCGGGTCTGTTTGGCTATGCCAATGCGCTTTCGGCGCAATACTTCGGCGCGCGTGAATGGTTTAAGTGCCCGAAGGTCGTGAGTCAGGGTTTAATTATGACCGTCGGCTGCCTGCCAGTACTCGCATTCATCGGCTATTTTGTCGCCGACCTTTTCGTGAACATGGGGCATGAGCCGCAGCTCGCCGAACTCGAACGAACCTATTACCTCTGGTTAATGGTCGGCTCGCCTATCTCGCTTGCGAAAGTGGTGTTTTCGTCTTACTTCGCGGGGATTGGGCGCACCAAACTCGTGATGATCTGTGACCTCTGCGGACTAGTTCTAAATATCCCACTTTGCTACGTCATGGTGTTTGGTGTTGCTGGCTTCCCTGAGATGGGTATTGCTGGCGCGGCGCTGTCGACAATATTGTCAACGCTGTTTGCCCTGCTGCTATTTGTTGGCTGTTTCTTCGCGAAGGAACACAGGCAGACGTTTCGCGTGATGGAATCTTTCGTTTTCGATCGCGGCATCATGCGCCGCTTTATTCGGCTTGGCTTGCCAGCGGGAACAGAACTGTTTCTAAATGTGGCTGCGTTCAACCTGTTCCTGCTCATGTTTCAGGGCTATGGCATTACCGAAGCCGCGTCGGCGGCCATCGTGTTTAATTGGGACATCCTCTGCTTCGTGCCGATGATCGGATTGAATATAGGTGTGGTCAGCCTAATCGGTCGCTTTGTTGGCGCGCGCGACATGAATCGGACAAACGAGGTTATCTTTGCTGCTTTCGTTATGGGGCTTGGTTACTCGGGTCTCATCGCTATTGTCTATAGCGTCTTTCGATTTCAACTTGTCGGTATCTTCGAGCCACCGCAGGGCGAGTTCGAAGACATACTCGCGCTCGCGGGCTATATGATGATTGGGTTGTCTAGCTATGTGATGGCCGACGCGACTATTCAGGTAGCTGGCGGTGTCTTACGCGGTGCAGGTGACACGAAGTGGCTAATGTACGCCTCGACGACCACTCATTGGGTCGCACTCGCGGCGCAGTATTACGTTATTAAAGTGGCCGAATGGGGCCCGCGCGCCTCATGGGTTGCGTTCGTTGCTATGCTATTTGCTATTGCACTGTTGTTCTCTTGGCGGCTTTGGGGCGGTCGTTGGCGTGAAGAAGAAAGACTTCTCGCGGTTATGGCAGAGTAAGCGTGTCTAATTAGCCTTGCACAAGCGGCACTTTCGCCGGTGCGATATTCTGCTAATCTAGCTCTCTCAAACTCTCTGAGTGCACATTAGCTGCCGCTCAGCCTCGCTATTTCATCATGATAGAGGAATTACGACGATGACCCGCACTGTTCCCGCGTTACTCTTTTTGCTCGCCCTGTCCTGCTTTGCGACAGCACAGTCCGGTTTACCCGAAGGGGCAGGGCGCGATTTGGTCTTGGCCCATTGTACGAGTTGTCACAGCACCGCACAGATTGAGCGCTCGGCCGGATTCGGCAGCGCCGCCGAATGGCAGGGACTTTTTTCGACGATGATTAAACTGCCCCGAGCGCAGTCAGAGACAATTGCGGCCTATTTGGCAGAGCATTTCCCTGAAGACGCGAACAGGCGTCCAACGCTGGTAGCAGGCGATACGCAGATCGACATAATCGAATGGATGGTGCCAACACTCGGGCAGCGCGCACGTGATCCGGTTGAGGCGAAAGATGGTTCAATTTGGTGGACAGGCATGTGGGCGAGCCTCGCTGGACGTCTCGATCCTAAGACTGGCGAAATGGAAGAGTTTTTGCTTCCACCAGCGGCGCGCCCTCATACGGTGGTTCCTGCCGAAGATGGCAGTATCTGGTATACCGGCAATAGCAATGCCACTATCGGACGGCTCGATCCAAAAACGGGCCTTGTGACTGAATTTAAGACCAAGGCGCGCGATCCGCATTCTGCGACCTTTCACCCCAACGGAAATCTCTATTTCACCGCGCAGGGCGCCGGCATGCTTGGTCGGGTAAACCCGCTAAGCGGTGAGGTGACCGAGATCGATACCGAACCGAGACCTTACGGTATTCAGGTCGCGCCCGATGGCATGGTCTGGGTTGCTTACAACGGCATCAATAAGCTTGGGCGGCTTGACCCAGACTCGCTCGAGGTCACCTATTTCGACGTACCAGACCCCCGCACGCGTATCCGGCGCCTCGATATTGACAGTAAAGGTGATGTGTGGTTTGTCAATTCTACCCTCGGTAAGATTGGCAGGCTCAATCCTGAGACAGGGGCGATTAAACAATGGGACTCGCCTAGCGGCGAAAGCTCGCACCCCTATGCACTCGCGGTTATCGATGATGTTATTTGGTATAACGAGTCAGGCATGAGGCCCGATGCGCTCGTGCGCTTCGACCCTGTTGTCGAGCGCTTCCAAAGTTGGGCGATCCCGTCTGGTGTGGGTATCGTGCGGAATGTTTGGGTAACAGAGGCGGGCGATTTATTGATTCATCAAACAAGCTCGAACCGTATAGGGCTGGTTAAAATAAAGTAGATAGAACGGGTGAATTAAACAGATTGGATAAATTGAGAAGGAAGGTTTGTGAAGCCGAGAGAAACGCCGAGAGAAATAGTGAGCAAGCAATTGATTCACGCTAGCGCGAATAATCCCGCGCTTAAGGCCGGCGCGGCATCCAGGCGCGCGATATGGGTAGTGGCGATATTCATGCTGTTGTCTGCCTGTGCGTCTCGGCAGCAGGTTGAGTGGCTGCCTGATTTACCTGACCGCGCGTTCTTCGAAGCGGCATACTCGGAGGATAGCGTTAATCAAACGTTGCAAACGAGGGACGAATATCTTGGGTGGATTAAGAGTTTCTACACCGGAACGCTGCTCTATCCAACGGGATGGTTTGATGTGCAGGAGCGAGTTCTGTCGACCTCTTCACCCGAAAATGTCGACGCGTTTGGTCCACGGATAGAAGAGATGGGGCGACTCATTGCGGCAGAATGGGCAAAAGAGAACAGTGCTCGCGCAATCGACAATCGTCTCCTTGCGCTCTGGGGTGCAACGCTGCAGTCGGCGACGCCGGGCAATCAGCGCCTCGAAGTATTTGATCTCGTCGCGAGCGACGTTCGGCGTCTGCTAAGCCGAGAACTCGACAAAGCAGCTATCGCCGATTCGCGTTACGACGAGCTTTTAGGGCTCGATTCGTTTGGCGATTTCTGAACAATCAACCGGGAAACAATGATGGCAGAACAACACAGTGCGGTCTTACAGGCTGTGCAGAATTGGGTCAGCGAATTTGTTGTCGGTCACAACCTTTGCCCTTTTGCGGGTAAAGAACTGCGAGCGGGGAGAGTTAGATTTGTTGAGACGCCTGCAACAGACATCGAATCGCTTCTGCATAGCCTGAGTGAGGAGTTAGCTTTGCTTATAGCCGACTCAAGTATCGAGACGACGCTTCTAGTCCATCCCCACGTGCTTAGAAGTTTCGCTGCCTATAATGACTTTTTAGACCTTGCGGATGGGTTAATAGAAAGCATGGCTCTAGAGGGCGTTGTTCAGGTGGCAAGCTTTCATCCAAGCTATCGTTTCGCGGGCACTTTGCCCGCGGCCCCCGAGAATCTGACGAATCGCTCTCCCTCACCGATGTTGCATCTACTGAGGGAGGCGTCGATCGAGGTCGCCGCCGAATCGCATCCCGATATCGGCGCTATTCCCCAGCACAACATCGAGTATTTAAACGACCTCATGGCGCCGCGTTAGCGGGCTTTTCGAAAGGCCCTAGAGCGACGGCTTACCGTTTGCTTTTTTCTTGGCTTTGCCCGCTTCTTTGGTTTTCTTAGCCTTTGAGGTGGCCGTTTTAGCCTTGGCTTTCGCCGCGGCTTTTTCGCGTTCGCGCTCGCGGGCTTTCACGCCGGGCTTCGATTTCTTGACGGGCTTGTCGCCTGCATCGCGGCCAGACTTAGGGCCTTTGCCAGGCTTGCTGTCTTCAAAAACGTGACCTCGGTCGTCGTCTGAACGTCGTGCGGGCGAGCGCTTCGATGGTGCCTTAGGCGCTTCGCCTTCGCGGCTAATATTGAGCGTCTGACCAGCAACCCACACTTTATTTAAGCCGGCGTAGATGTCTTCGGGCATATCAGCAGGCAAATCGATTGTGCTGTGATCATCGAAAATATTGATACGGCCAATGTTTTGCGCATCGATATTAGCCTCATTGGCGATCGCGCCCACGATATTGCCAGGCATAACCTTGTGGATATGGCCCACCTCGATACGGAAACGTTGCATGCCTTTTTCAGGCGGTGCGTCTTTGCGAGGGCGCTGTGGTCTTTCTGAGCGCTCCGAACCTTTACCACGGTCGCGCGTGCGAGGCTGGTCATTGCCGCGCGAATCCCATGCCTTGTCGGCGCGTGGGACGGGCTTATGCTGAAGTAAAAGAGGTGAGTCGCCTTGCACGAGTTTGGCTAGCGCAGAGGCAATCTCAATGGCTGGGACATTGTGCTCGTTCTGATACTGCTCGACTAGGTGTTTGAACAGACCGAGGTCTTCTGTCGCCAAGGTGTCGGCTATTGCCTGTTTGAACTGCGCAATTCGCTTGTCGTTAATGAGTTCGGTTGATGGCAGTTCCATTAACTCGATTTTCTTGCTCGTGGCACGTTCGATTGCGTTAAGCATGCGGCGCTCGCGCGGAGCGACGAATAAGATTGCATCACCTTCTCGTCCGGCGCGGCCTGTGCGGCCAATGCGGTGGATATAAGCTTCGGTATCGTGTGGTATGTCGTAGTTAACAACATGACTGATGCGCTCGACATCGAGGCCGCGGGCGGCAACGTCGGTAGCAACGAGAATGTCTAGCTTGCCTTTCTTCAGTTGATCGACTGTGCGCTCGCGCTGCGCCTGCGGAATATCGCCATTGAGCGCACTCGCTGCGAAACCGCGCGCAGACAGTTTCTCTGCGACCTCGACTGTGGCAATCCGCGTGCGCACGAAGATGATCATGCCGTCGAATGTCTCGGCTTCGAGAATGCGAGTAAGCGCGTCGAGTTTATGCATGCCGCTGACTGGCCAGAAGCGCTGACGGATGAGGTTGGCTGTCGCCGTCTTCATCTTAATCGTGATCTCGGCAGGATTGGTAAGGTGGGCTGTTGCGATGCGTCGCACCTGAGTCGGCATCGTGGCCGAGAAAAGCGCGATCTGCCGTGTCTTCGGCGTTTGTTCGAGAATCCATTCGACATCGTCGATGAAGCCCATTCGCAGCATCTCGTCGGCTTCGTCTAAGACAAGTGTCTTGAGGCCGTCCAGATTAAGAGTGCCTTTGCGAATATGGTCCATGACCCGGCCAGGGGTGCCCACGACTGCATGTACGCCGCGCTTGAGCGAGCGAATTTGGCCGCCGTATTCTTGGCCGCCGTAAATAGGTAATACATTAAAGCCTTTGATGTGCTTCGCATATTTATGGAAAGCCTCGGCTACCTGAATTGCAAGTTCGCGGGTTGGCGTTAGAACAAGTATTTGTGGGTCACGCTGGCTGATATCGATATTCGATAGTGCAGGTAGAGCGAAGGCGGCAGTTTTACCCGTGCCTGTTTGTGCCTGGCCCAGCACATCGCGACCACTGAGCAGCAAGGGAATCGTTTCCGCTTGAATGGGGGACGGAGTTTCGTAACCAACGTCATTCAGCGCTTTTAAGATAGGCTCTGAGAGGGCTAGTTGTTGAAAAGTTAATTGTTCTGACTCCGACATGATGATCCTTGCTGCCACAGGCGTGGCCAAAAAATTGAGTGCGGAGTTTACGCGAAATGCGTGCCTTTGTATGCCTTTGTTTTTCCTTATCTTCTTATTTAGGCACCCTTTCCCTCAGATTCCTAGGTTTGTTGGATCTAAATGTCCATAACTCGATCGATATCACGGTCTAGCACCGGTGGTTTAGTGATAAGTGACACGCTGAGGAAGAGGAACAGCGACACTACAAACGAGAGCAGGCCACCACTCACCCCGTAGGGAAGGGCAATACCGGCAAGCTGCACGCCGAAATTGATTATCAATGCTGAGACGATTGCGGCGACGGCGCCCGGCACTGTCGCGCCCTTCCAGTTTAGGCCCAATGCGACGACAGGGAATAGCGAGGCGGCGAAGGTCGCCCAGCCAAAGGCGCCCAGGAGTGCCACCAGTGTTGCGTCGGCATAATAAGAATAGAGCGCAAAAAGTGCGGCTACGATAGCAAGAATGACCGTAACAATCCGAGCCCACATCAGTTCGTTTTTAATGTTTTTGCCCCAAATCGCTTTAGGGATGTCGTGAATAATTGCCGCAGTACCGATATTAAGGAAGGCATCGGAGGTCGACATGATTGCGGCAAAGAGGCCAGCAAAGACGATGCCTGCGAGAAGCGGGCTGGTGAAAACCGAGAGGAATACCGAGGCCGCATCGTCTGGCAAACCCAGCGGAGGAATGACTCCGTCGATTACCGTAGCGCGCATAATAATGCCGATCGACACCCACAGCAGCGCAGCCAGCACATAGCCCATCACAGATAAGGGGAAGATGTGGCGGTTGTCTGAAATGTTACGATTCATCATCATCTTTGTCACCAGATGAGGCTGTCCTGCGAGGCCGAGGCCAAAGACGAAAAACCAACCTAACGATGCCATTATGCCCGCCGAGCCCCACGGCATAATGGCCTCGGAGTCGTCTTTGAGAATAATTGAGGTAGCCTCTGTCATCCCGCCATCGAACACCGACCTGGCGGTGAGTAAGATCAGAACACCGGCGGCCATCATGATACCGCCCTGCACGACGTCGGTGTAAACCGAGGCGATTATGCCGCCGGTCACGCAGTAGAATATCAACACGGTTGACGAAATCGCCACACAGGCGACAAGTCCGATGTCGGCAAACATGGCTGTGCCCGAGAGAATGGCCTGCATGACGACGGCCATCGCAAGAATCTGTGTGGCGAGATAACCCATCACACCAAGCACAATGGTTATGGCGACGAGCAAGCGGACGGCTTCGCTGCCATAGCGCGCGGCGAGAACATCGGGCAAGGAAATGCAGTTACGTAGTTCGGCAATCATGCGGATGCGCTTAGACACCATGAAAAACCCTAGCGCGTAGCCAGCCGTCGAAATTGTGATCATCCAGAAAGAGCTGACACCGATCGAATAAACCAGTCCCGGCCCACCTACGAAGCCAAACCCGCTGAGTGTTGAAGAGAAAAGGGCAAGTGAGATGACGATGGGACCGAGACCGCGTCCGGCAACAAAGAAATCGCTGGCGTCGCTTGTACGGCGCATGGCCCAGAGCCCTGTAACCACGCAGAACACCATGTAGAGAGCAACGGCGCCGAGTATTATTTCCTGCCTATAGGCTTCCACTAGCGCGCTTCCTCAGGGTTATTGTCAGTCTCTTGCCCCTTGGCAGCAGACTCGGCGACAAGCTTTTCGAACTCTGCTTGGTCTTCATCGGTATAGATAAACTGGCGAAAGCCTAGGGTGTAGATCAGCACAAACGGAATGCCGCCAAGCCAAACGCCGTACATGGCCCACGCTGTCGGTGCGGGGAACCCCATAAAATAAGTCGTCGCGCCTGTAGCGATAAAGCTGAGATGGCTCGACACCATTTGCCATAAGATAAATAGGCTAAAAATAAGCGTCGCAATCATGTATGCGCGCAGCCTCGGTGTGCGGTGCTTCTCACTCACGCCGAGCGTCGCGAACGCGACAATAAGCGAAAGCAGGAGCGCCTGAAAAGCATAGCCTAGCGATCCGATATGCTCGAGTCTCGCGAGCCCGTCTCCGCCGATGCGCATGCCCGCAAAAATTGGATGGGCACTGCCACCGGCATTTGCGACTGGCTCGGCGGTCAAAATCAAAAAAAGAACGATTGTCATTGCGGCGCAGATCGCAGCGATCACGTAAATAAGTTGTCGGCCCATTAAGGAGGCTCCAGCTCACTGGCTAAGTAAGTGAGAATTGGTGTGTTTTGTACCCGAATAAAAGCGAGGCGTGTTCTTTTCCTTCAGCGGGCATCGACGGCAAGGGTGCGAGCATAAAGCGGGTGCCTGTCTTAGTCTAGGGGAACTGCCCCTTCCGTGCTTTCACGTCAGATATCTTTTAAGAAATTCTCAGCGTCTTGACAATAAGATCCCTGTAGGTCATTTTTCGTGAGTTAAGCTAACATCAAAAGCGCGCAAGGACCGTTTGCGTGCGCCGGTTTTAATGGGTAGCCGTTTTATAAAATCAACGAGGTGAGAGATGAAAGAGAACACACTTTTAATGCAGCCAACGAGGGCCATGCTGAAAGCAACACCAGGTCTGAATTTCGCGCGTAAGGCCGGACTGGCAACGCTTGCGCTTTGTCTGCTGTCAGGTGCTGCGTTAGCGCAGCGCGGTGCGGTGCAACCGCCCGAGCATGCAAACCAAGAGCCCGTGAATCATTTGCCTAATCCTTATGAGACGCAGCGCGACTTCGGCACTTTGCCCGACGGCCGCAACTGGGGATCGGTAAGTGCTGTGAATATCGACATCGATGGCGTCCACGTATGGGCCGGCGACCGCTGTGGCTCTAATTCTTGTGCAACCTCGAGTGTCGATCCTATCGTTAAACTCGACCCGCAGGGCAATGTGGTACAGAGCTTCGGCGCCGACCTCATTATTTGGCCACATGGCATGGACGTAGACCCCGACGGCAACGTGTGGGTAGTTGATGCACGAGCCGCGAATGCGCGCGAACTCGAAGAGAACCCTGCAGCGGCTGGCAAAGGTCACACTGTCCTCAAGTTTAGCCCCAACGGTGAATTGCTGATGACACTCGGAACCGGTGGCGAAGCGGGCGATCCACCAACTCATTTTGATTCACCGAATGACGTGTTAGTGGCGCCAAATGGTAATATTTTTGTTGCCGACACCCACGGTGCACAGTTTCAAGACGAAGCGGGGCCTACCGCTAAAAGCCGAATTTCTATTTACGCACCCGACGGTAGCTTTATTAAGTCGTTCGGTGAGTGGGGCTTCAAAGATGGCCAATTCCGCTCGCCGCATTCGCTAGCGATGGATTCTCAGGGTCGACTCTTTGTCGCAGACCGCGGCAACAACCGTATTCAAATTTTCGACCAAGACGGCAATCACCAAGATACGTGGTATCAATTCAGCCGCATCAGTGGTCTGTTTATCGATAAGTCGACTGACATGCTTTACGCAATCGACTCTGAGTCTGATCCCAACTACAACCCAGGCGGCTGGCGTAAGGGGCTTCGTGTAGGTAGCGCGAAGACAGGTGAGGTTATGTACTTCATTCCAGAGCATGTTTCTGAGCGCGCCTCAGGTATGGGCGGCACCGGTTCTATGGGCGAGGGCGTGACGGTTGACAGCGACGGTGTAGTCTATGCTGGTGAAGTGGGTCCAATTCAAGGAATGACTAAGTTTATCCCGCGTCTTATTCCTTAAGCCTCATATGCTAAGCTAACCGCGGCGGTTGTAAAATCACCGCGGAATAAAAAAGGGTCAACGACGAGTTGACCCTTTTTTTATTCTCGATTTTTTTTGCAGAGGGTTAGGGCGCTTCGTCGAAACTTTGCAGTGTGAAGGAATAATTCTTCGGGTCGGTGAGCGTGAAACGGAGATTGGTGTAGGCGACCGCGCCGTTAATCTCTAACTCTGGAATGAGAAGCGTGCCTGAAAAAGCATCAAACGTAGCCATGTCTTCGAGCGTTCTGTCGATAAATAAGGTACTCGAAGGAACTAGAGCAATGACCGTGTTGGGGGAGCTTTGTGTAATGGTGAAATCCACCCAGGCTTGTCCTATAGCGCCTGCGTTCAGAGCGACAGAAAGTTTTCCTGAGCCGAATTTAGCTGAAGTAGACAGGGCGCTCATTGAGACATTCACGAAATCAGCATCAGCGATCGTGGCGCCCGTAAGAGAGAGGTAAGGGACGTCGCTAAATGACATCGCTCCAGTGATATTTACCGTTCGCAATGCGCCTATCGCATCCGCCGCCGTCATGCCTGTGCCGAGCACTTTCCCAAATACAGTAAACCCGCCGTTCTGTGAATCTAGATTAGCGCTGTTGTCGCCGAGATTGACGAACCATTGGCTCGTCGCACTATTTGGGTCGCCGCCGAGCTTAGCCATAGCGATGGTCCCCCGCGTGTTCGACCGGCTGAATTCATTCACAATGGCAGGCCCAACACTAATTGCGGCAATGTCGCTGCTGGCAGGATCGTAATAGAACCCGCCGCCCTGAATAACAAAATTATTTACTTTTCTATGAATAATAGTGTCTTCATAAGCGCCAGAATTTACATAAGAAAGAAAGTTAGCGACAGTAACCGGCGCGGTGTCGGCATACATCTCAAGGATAAAACTCCCAGAGTCGGTGTCGACGCGAACAATGTCCGAGGCCAGGACGCCGTGAGTCATTACCACGCTGAGCGCGGCGATCGCTACACGGCCTCGGAGCATTGACAGTGCGCTTAGGTTTGCGAATCGTTGAGAATGCATGGATTGAAAAAACGAGCGGAACGACATGTCTGACTTCCTTAAAAGCGAGGGTAACGAGGGTAAGGAGGTGAATTGTAACCGGTGTCACATTGATCAGCTAGGGAGAAAAGAGCGTATGCTCAGTCGCAAGCAACCGGCATTTAATTGGAAGTAAACAAGGAGCACGGAGTGAAAAATTTACTCAGAGTCATTCTAGGCGGACTCTTAGGGCTCTTTATTGTGCTGCTGTTGACGTTCATTTTGCCTACGCCTCAGGGGCGTGACTCGGGTGAAACACCCCGTTCAGGTTTCTTTGCCGAAGATGCCTCCGAGCAATTCTCCCCCGCGCAGCTCGAAAATCAGTTTCTTTTTGCCGACCTCGACGCCCAGCAGTCGGCTGTCGCCGAGAGGCGACTGCTGGGCGAAGTAGATTCCGACTACGCACAGTTTTTTGCGAGACTCGCCGGCGACCAACAGCGAGAGACCGTAATCCGCAAGGCGCTCATTCAGGCGCATCGCGAACTCACCGACTTTCGCTTAGCGCAGAGCATGGGAGGGATCGGTGACAGGCAAAGGCGTTACGAGCCGGCATCAAACTACGTTCTGTCGCGCCTAGAATCCTTGCTCAACGGCAGTGAAATTGCCGAACTTGATACTGTGATGAGACGCAACGCTTGGGAAAAGTTTAAGCCAAGTTTCGGTGCACAAGTCGCGCGGTTCGCGAGTGAATCTGACCAGCGTTTCACCGAAGGCGAGATTGATCACCTCGTCGCTATCCACTTCGACAGTAGCTATCTGTTGTTAAACCCTCATGCGCTCGGTGAGTCCTCGCAGCAACAGCGCCTGGGTTTGCAACGCGAGGCGCTGGCACTCACGCGGCGCGAACTGGCTGTAAATCTTGCTGCTAAGCAGCGAGCATCGGCAGATGCTTTTATCGATGCTCAGCTCATCGAATTAGACACTCTAGCCGCGCTATTAAAGTGATGTGTGCTCCGGCGAGCCGATAAATGCAAAACGAGGCCGCGCTGCCCCATCGATAATAACGTCTTCGAAAAACATGGCGAATGGCCGAACCCAAAGCCCCCGGGCGCCGTAAAGCGCACGGTAAAGAACCAGAGGCTCTCGCGTCTCACTGTGGTGGGTTACGTCGATCACTTCGTAATACTGACCTTTATAGTGTTGGTATTTCCCGCGCTGGATTGAGGGAATAACTACTTCTGGTTTGTCGTTGGCTGCCTGTTTATTCATTGCATTCCTTTTAATCGTTCGAGTCTTTGCGGAAGATTATTGCTGTCTCTGAATGAGTGGCTGAGGCTCTGCAGGGGTTTCATTGCGGGGTCTGCCATCCCGAGGTCCCCGTCGATTGATAAACTCTACTGCCTTGCGACGCTCGTCGACACTCAGTTCACTCAATATCTCTGCCGTTTGCAGGTGCGAGAGGCGCTGGTAGTCATTGGCAGCGCCTCTTAATGCACTCAATGCCACAGCGAGGGCCTCCGCATCGAAAGGGTCTGCGGTCATGAGTCTGTTGGATTCGCGCTGTGCTTTAAACATTCGAATACGGGCAGCGCGACCCTCCACTCCACGCTCTCTCAACTTGGCGCGCATCACCTCTTGGCGCTCGGGTGCGAGATCACGAACCAGCCAGCTAATGTTCGGAGGCAACGGCCTGCCAGCGTTGGCCTCGGAGCTCATTGAGGAGTTCATTAAATAGAACCGAAAGGCGATTCCACCCATAAAGAAAAGGTTCAATGCAATGGAAATTAACAGGGCGGCGGCGAGGCCGCGGCGTCCATTTAGTTTTGTCATCTGGTTTCGCCTTCTAGGGCATCTAGCGTTTCACTGAGGCTCGTCATATCGTTGAATGACAGCATGACCAATTCGTCGTCCCAAGATTCGAAGCTTGGCTCGGTGGTCGTGTTAATGCCGAAATGGAAGAAATTGCCAATCACAATGCCCAAGGCCAGCGGGCACAGCGCAGCAACTACTGGCTGCCATAGAGTCTGCCTGCGGGGGCTGACCCAGTCGATTAGGGCGTCAATGGCATGAGTGAGTCCGCCGTCAAAAACAGCGTCTGGATTAGTTGGTTGGGATTGAGTCAGCTGGGATTGAGGCGGCAGCGGTTGGTTTAAAACGCGCGCTTCAACGCGGCTGTAAATCGCACTGTCTATTTTGGTGCTCGCCGCGCGAGCGAACAAGGCATCGAGTTCTTCGTCTGAGACTGGTGCCACTGATGTTAACTCCTCATTGCTCATACAAATTAGCTTCCAATTGTAGGCGCAGATTGCGTTTAGCCCTTGCCATTAGAGACTCCAATGCTCTGACCGATAATCCGGCGATAGTTGCCGCTTCTTTGTTTGAGAAACCTTGAAAATGGCAAAGTAACAGGGCGCTGCGCTGGGACTCTGGTAGGTTTGCCATAGCCGCGTTCAGGGCTCCTAGTGCGGCATCCTCTTCTATAGCTTGCTGCGAAGACGGCTCTAGCTTTGCGAGTTCGGCTAGTGCGCCGCGAAGCGAACTGTTAGCGGGCGCGGTACCCTGTAAGCCGGACGCGTCCGGCTCGCTATCGAACTCCTCGTCAAAATTACCACTGAGTAAAACCCGCTGCTGTTTTCTCAATAAATCGATACATAGGTTGTGTGCGATGCGGTGAAGCCATGTGCTCAGTTTCGCTTTGGCGGGATCCCATTTGCTCGCATTAGTCCAAAGGCGCAGAAACGTCTCTTGCGCAATATCCTCGATGTCTCGTGCGTTGCCGAGCAGCCTCAGGGCATAACGCGTTACTGCGGGCAGATGCGCGCGCACCAGTGCTTCATAGGCGCGCCGATCGCCTTCAGCCACTGCTGCCATCAGCTCTTCATCATTCATTGCATATCGGTCTGTTTGGCTAAAACTGGGCTAAGTTTGAGTGCGGCGCCATGGGGGCGCCGCACTTGTGTCGGGATTTAGCGAGGCTTGTGAGCGTTACCCCGCGGACCGCCGCGTTTCGCAAGTTCCTCTTTAGTCAGAGCGCCATTGTTGTCAGTATCGAGCTCTAGAAAAGTCGCCTCCAACAGTTCGTCTGCAGTGACTACCTGATCGCCATTAGCATCTGCTGCAACGAAACGCGCTTCGAGCATTTCCTGCATCATAGCACGGCGCTCTGCCTTCTTTTCGCTGTGCGCCGCGCGCCTGTCTTCTCGGATCGCCCGCTGTTCGGCGCTAGGTTGAGGGCGGTTTTCGCTGCTCTCCTCGCGCTTTTCAGCCGAGCGCCGCGGCCCTCGATCTTGATGGCGGGTTGGTCGAGCGTTGAGGAACTCATCGAGTGTTAAGACACCGTTGGCATCGTTATCTAGGCGATCGATCATTGATGCTTCGCGCGACGAGAACTCTTCAAAACTAATATTGCCATCGCCATTCGCGTCTTGCGCATCGAATGCCGCCGACCCAGTTGCGCGCGTTGTGTCTTGTGCATAAAGCGCGGGGGCGCTGAAAAGTGCTAGGGCGAGAGTAAGGCCAATCGCCTTAGATGGCGATAGGGCGAAACTTTTTTCTGCTTGTTGATCTGTGTCCTTAATCATCATAATGCTCCAGTGAGAATAGAAAGTGTAAAAGCGCCTTCGAAATCCTCTACGCAGTAACGAACCTAATCCGTCGAAACTGTTTTATACTCTGAGTCAAATGACTGTCATAAACTACTGTGTAAACTCGTTACCATGAAATTATTAAAAGTAGATCGTAGAACATTTGTGCAGAGCGGTGCTGCAGGATTCGCGTTTTTTGTAGCCGGCGGCCTCAATGCACAAGCTAATTTCAACGGAGTAAGTGGTTCGGCAGCAGAGGACAGTGAGCTGCTTGCTGCTATTGCGCGCCTCAATGAGCTCGGCCCACTGCTGCCACCCGATGAGAACGGGGTGCGTTTACCTGCCGGCTTTCGGTCACGCATTGTCGCTCGCAGCGGCGAGGCACCAAGCAATAACTCCCAAGTAGTGTGGCACCCTGCGCCCGACGGTGGTGCGGTGTTCGCGAGCGCCGATGGTGGCTGGGTGTATGCCTCGAACAGCGAGCTGCGCAACGCACAGGGGGGTGTTCGCGCGCTGCGGTTTGATTCATCTGGAACGGTAGTCGACTGTTACAGCATTCTGGAGAACACGACCTCTAACTGCGCCGGTGGTGCGACACCGTGGGGCACATGGCTTTCCTGTGAGGAACATGAACAGGGGCTCGTGTTCGAATGTGATCCGCAGCAAGCGGGCAATGGCGCGGCGCGGCCACTGCTCGGGCGTTTCGAGCATGAAGCGGTGGCGGTTGATCTTATCAATGATCAGCTTTATCTGACCGAGGATCAGCGCGACGGCGGCTTCTATCGATTCACCGCGACGCGCGGGCTACCTGATTTAAGTGCGGGTCAGCTTGAGATTGCATCTGTTGTCCAACGCGGAGAGAGCCATATTGTCGAATGGCTTCCCGTGCCCGATCCGCTCGCCAGCACCACGGCGACGCGTTATCAAGTTACAGGTTCACAAGCCTTTCGCGGCGGTGAAGGCATCGCTTTCCACGACGGGATGATCTACTTCACGACCAAGCGCGACAATCGAGTCTGGTCTTATCATATCGCCTCAAGCGAGCTAAGCATCATCTATGATATCGACACCTCAGACGACCCCCTCTTAGCCGGAGTCGACAATGTGACAGTGACCCCGCGCGGCGACGTGCTGGTCGCTGAGGATGGGGGTGACATGCAGCTCGTGGTTCTTGCGCCTTCTCAAGATGGCGAACAATTCGATGTCATCCCGCTGCTGCAAGTAGTGGGACACGAAGCATCTGAGATCACGGGCCCGGCATTTGACCCGAGCTATACGCGGCTCTATTTTAGTTCGCAGCGAGGCGCTGAGGGTAGCAACGAGTTTGGCGTGACATTCGAAATCAGCAAAGCGTAGATGAATATAAACCCGACCACCCATAAGCATGCTCTGGCGTTTATTATCGTCGTGGTGCTTCTTGATGCTATTGGTTTCGGTATTATCCTGCCGGTTACACCGCAGCTGATTATCGATTTGGCGGGTGTCGATTTGTCGAATGCGTCGCAGCTGGGCGGCTACCTCATGTTTGCCTATGCGTTGATGCAATTTTTCGCAGCGCCGATACTCGGCAATTTGGGGGATAGGTTTGGCCGCCGGCCGATCATCCTCTACTCCTTAATCGTCTTGGCGATTGGCTATGCAATGATGGCGTTCGCGCCGACGTTGCTCTGGCTGTTCGCCGCTCGCATGGTTGCAGGCGCCGCAAGTTCGACATTCTCGCTCGCCTATGCCTACATCACTGACATCACCCCCGAAGAGAAACGAGCACAGCGCTTTGGCATGGTAGGCGCAGCCTTCGGTGGCGGCTTTATATTGGGGCCGGTTATTGGTGGTCTCCTGGGGGAATATGGCGCCAGACTCCCTTTCATCGTCGCAGCGATTTTGGCAGCGCTTAATGTGGTCTACGGCTATTTAGTGTTAGGTGAATCGCTGTCTGAGGAGAATCGGCGTCCGTTCGAAATACGACGGGCCAACCCGATGGGTGCCTTATTGGCGCTGCGCAAATACCCGCTGGTTTCGGGTCTCGCACTTGCCTATTTTCTCTACATGCTAGGCCACCTTTCGCTGCCTTCGACGTGGACCTACTACACGATGGAGAAGTTCGCTTGGTCGGAGTGGCAGGTTGGCCTGTCGCTGGGGTATGCGGGCGTTTTTATGATTATCGTGCAAGCGTTTTTAATTCGGTGGGCAATTCCAAACCTTGGGGCTTATAAAGCCGGCCTTATTGGATTGCTAACGATGACTATTGGGTTTAGTGGCTATGCGCTGTCCACCGAAAGCTGGCAGCTCTATGTGTGGCTTGCCTTGGCGGCCCTGTCTGGCTTTGTGTCTCCTGCTTTCCAGTCGATTATGACCAGTCAGGTTCCTGCAAATGCGCAGGGAGAGTTGCAGGGCGCGTTGAGCAGTCTAAATAGCGTCACGTCGATTATCGGCCCGTTGCTAATGACTAAACTGTTTTCGACTTATACCGGCGTCGATGCCAGCTATTACTTGCCGGGCGCACCGTTTCTCGCCGCCGCGCTGTTGACTCTCGCAAGCCTCATTTTATTTGTCCCGCTGGTTCGTCATTTCGGGCTAACCACGTCAGGTCGGCGGGCTGTACCCGCGCCAAGCTAACTCTTCCGATGGGCACGGATTCCAATGGTTAAGCTGTGTTCGTCAGCGCGGCTTACCCGGCGTGCCCGCCCGCGGTTTTGAGGAGGCATCGCGCTTGACAGTTTTGGGGCGCGATGGTTATATCGACGTCATCCATACAACATGATCTTGGATCTAAAAAACTAATTAAAACAACAAGGGTTGAACTATGAAGATTCAATGGCTGCTTCCTGCAATCGCCGCGCTCGCCGTGGGTTGTTCCCCAACCGATACTGCCTCGACCGAGGCGGATGCGAGCGCGACTATGGCTATGGCCGCAGGTCAGGATATTCCGCGAACCCCGGCCGGCAAACCAGACTTTAATGGCATCTGGCAGGTGCTCATGAATGCGAATGACAACTTAGAGCCAGCGCCACCTAAGGCTGCTTATCAGCTTGTGCCAGGTGATTTTGTACCAGTGCCTGCGCCTGAAGTCGTCGCGATGGGCGCTGTTGGCGCTGTCCCTGCGAGCTACGGCGTAGTCGAAGGCGGAACGATTCCTTACAAGCCTGAGGCGCTTGCTCGCCGCGATGAGAACGCCGCTAATTGGCTCGCCAACGATCCCGAGTTGAAGTGTTATATGCCGGGTGTTCCGCGCGCTAACTATATGCCGCATCCTTTCCAAATTTTCCAAAGCGAGAGTGCCTTCTTTATTGCGTACTCTTTCGCCGGTGCGGTGCGCAACGTATTTCTCTCAGATCCGGGTGAAGCGCCACTGGATTCATGGATGGGGCAATCGCATGGATATTGGGATGGCGATACCTGGGTTGTCGAAGTTTCTGGCCTCGACGATCGCACATGGTTCGACCGCGCAGGCAACTACCACAGCTACCAGCTCAAGGTTACAGAGCGTTACACGCTCGTTAGCGAGAACGTCATAGAATACGAGGCCACAATGGAAGATCCGCAGGTGTTTGAACGTCCTTGGTCTATTAAAATGCCTATCTATCGAAGGCTTGAAGAGGGCTATGAATTGCCCCAGTTTAAGTGTGTCGAATTTGTCGAAGAGATGATGTACGGAAAATACAGGAAAGGTCGCGAGTCTGAACTTGGATTTTAAGGCCCACTAGCCCCAGGAAAGAGCGCCTCAAATCGGGTGCTCTCAGGGCTGAAAATAGATAGTTACCGATGCCTTGCTTAGATGCGCGAAAGCGTTAGAATAGGGCTAGCACCAATGATTTTAAGACTGGCGAGTGAAAGCTCACTGGGTTCTAGATTTACAATAGGGTTATACATATGAAAATTAAACTACTGGCTCTTGCCGCTGTAACAGCGCTTGGCGTTGCTGCAATCAAAACTCCTGCGGTTGCTCACCATGCCTTCTCAGCCGAATTCGATGCCAACCTGCCTGTAAGGCTCGGCGGACCAATCACCCGCGTTGAGTGGATTAACCCACACACTTGGATTCACCTCGATAACAACGACCCTGAAGCGACTCGTGATCCGGGCCCTTGGATGGTTGAGGGCGGCACGCCAAATACGCTTCTGCGCCGTGGCATTAACCGCAACTCGCTCGTTTTAGGCACAGATATTGTCGTGACGGGTTACCAGTCGAAAGATCGACTCTGCGAACCAACGTGCCGCGCGAATGGCCGTGACATCACATTCCCTGACGGTCGCAAACTTTTTATGGGCTCTTCAGGTACTGGAGCACCACGTGATGGTTCGGACCAGGCTGAGCAGTAAAATTTGAGCGAAGGTCGCTCATGAAGAAAAACCCACGCAGAGAAATCGGCGTGGGTTTTTTTATGCCTCTAGTTAAAAGGTCAGGCGAAGCTCAGAGGTGCAGATAAATAACGCCACGTGGTTTTCTCTTTAAGGTGCGTTAACGGTGTCGATATTACGCTCATAGTCGCCACCATCTCTGAATACCGTCGACGCATAGAAATAGCCGGCTGCGTTAAGGGTAACAGTGACCTCGCGGCCACTACGGTTTTCCCAGAACCAGCCATGAATCCCTGCAAAGGGCGCGTGGAAAGAACCTGTCTGTGCGATTCCGTTGTCCTGTTTGAAACTTTGTACCCCTGCCTCGCCAATCCCTGCCGGTTCTGCGTGCATGTCGTAATACACGACGCCTGTCGACTGCCAATCGAATACCATCGGCGCATCAAAGTCTAAGTGGTATTTGTACTCTACCGATTGAAATGGCTCGAGGATGAACTCCACAGTATCTTGCCTATAGCCTTCGACCTGCTCCTCTAAAGGGTTTTCGCCATTGGCTAGTGCGTTGAGCCCAAGCAGTGCGCCTGTGCCTAAGGGGTCGCTGCCGTATTCTGCAGGGAGGATTGCCGCAACAAAGACCAAAGCCGCGACGACTATTGCTGCCAGTGTAGCGATGATGATGCTGCGCGGGGCATAGGTGGTTGCGCCGCTAGTGGGTTGCTCTTGAGTATTCATTAGGTCTCCTCGACATGTGTCGCGGTTTGGATAGAGGATGTCACGACGTCGGCTCAGTGCCGGCAGTCTCGAACCTCACTTAAAGTGAATCACGCTGCCAAAAAATAGCCGCTCAATTGATAGCAGGTAAGTAAAAAGCCGCCTGCCATTAGCGCCGTGTTAGTGGCAAACGCATAGCGCAAATAGCTTCCCGTTGTTCGCCATAGCGTGAGAGCAATAAACACAGCAGATAGTGCTAAGACCTGACCGATTTCGACGCCGACATTAAAGCTGATGATGTTAGTGACCAGGCCATTTTCGGAAAGCGCAAACTCCTGAAGCTTTGTCGCAAGCCCCAGGCCGTGGAAAAGTCCAAAGACGAAAACGGCGAGCCTAGTATCAATGGTAAAGCCCAGCAGGCGTTCGAACCCACCGAGGTTCTCAAACGCCTTATAAACGATTGATAACCCGATTATCGCGTCGATAAGATAGGCATTCACCTGCAGGCCACCCAGCACGCCAACGAGCAGCGTAATGCTATGTCCTAAAGCAAACAGGGTAACGTATTTGATCACGTCAACCGGCCTGTAGAGGAAAAATATGACGCCGACTAAAAACAGCAGATGGTCGTAACCCGTAACCATGTGTTTCGCGCCGAGATAGATAAAAGGGCCTATTGCCGGACCATTTATTGAGGCGACGAAACTTGCGTCGCCGCCTTCAATAGAATGAGCCAACGCAAAGCTTGTGGCGAAGGCTGCTGCGAACCCAATCACACACCGCAGCAGCACGCTGCTGCGCAGGGAATTTAGAAGTCGTACCAGTGTTTCAACGAGCAACGTAGTCTCTCCGATTTTATTGGCCGGCTACTGCAGCGCTCAGCGCAGAAAATAGCGAGCCTATTCAGACTCGGCAAAGCGGTTAACTATGTCGGGATTGTAGGCTTGATGACACGCCGAACACACGCTATAGAGCTGCGCACCCGCCTGGAAAAATTCTTCTTCGTCTTGTGCTGCGGCGGCGTTCATTGCGCGCAAACCGGCATCGCTTAAACCCTGCGAATAGATCATCCACGCGTCGCTATCCTCCGCTCTGCCGGGCAGGGCGAGCATATTGCCAGCCTCGACCACTATTGCTGCCTGTGCGCGAACATACGCCCAGCCGGCGTCAGTAGTTGGGTAGAGCTCTTCATAGCCTGAGGCATCGAGGACCCAGCCGCCGGAATCCCAGAGGATATCTGATGCTGGCTCTATAATGAGAGCCATTAACTCTTGATTGGTAAGCGTCGTGTTGTAAATAGCCGCGGTGTCATCGACGAGCGGTGTTTCCTCAGGCGCAGAACAGGCGGCTACGCCTATTATCAAGGAAAGCGACAAAAATGTCTTGGCGAGGGTGGCGATGTGGCGCGATGCATTCATAATTTGTACCTGTTAGTCTTCAGTAGCAAAAGCAGCGTATAGGGAGTCATAAGTCTGCCCTAAATCACTAAGTGCTGCCATAAACAAATCGAATAGACGTGCGCTGATTTCATCAAAGAGACCGCCTTATTAGTTACAGAAAGAGGGAATATCATTGTCACACTCGATGAGTAAAATGAATAAAATAGCGTTAATATCTGCTTATCGAGCGCCCCTGTTGGCAATGCTCCTGCTGCTGTGTTCTGTCGTCGCACGCGCCGAAGTCTTCGTTACGTCAACACCCGATGGTGGCCTGCAGCCGCGACTAGTTACAGCCGCCGATGGCGGTGTGCATCTTCTCTATTTCAAGAAACGCCTAAGTGCGCCGAGTGCCCGCGAAGGGAACCTTTACTACCGAGAATATTTGCGCGAGGAGCGACGCTTTGGCCTGCCGATTAAGGTGTCTAGTACTGCCTTCAATCTGCAAACCTTCGCTATCGCGCGAGCGTCGATGGCAATTGATGGAGAAGGGCGAGCGCATGTGATCTGGTATCTGCCACGTGAAAATCGTTATCTCTATGCCCGCTCCGATGCGCAGCGCTTGCGGTTCGAGGAGCAGCGCTCGTTAGTTTCTGAGTATAGTGAAGGGATAGACGCTGCAGCTGACGTGGCCGCGGAAGGAAATCAAGTGGCGATAGTTTGGGGCGCCGGCGCATTAAGTGTAGAGCAAGAAAGAACTGTGTATGCGCGTTTTTCTGACGATAGCGGGGAGAGTTTCGGTGCCGAGCAACGCGTTGGAAATAAAGATTTAGGGGCGTGTGCTTGTTGCTCCCTAGCAGCCGAATTCGATCAGCAAGGGCGATTGTCGATTGCCTACCGGTCCGCAATCGACGGAGTGGGTCGCCATATGCAATGGCTTACGCTGCACGCCGAAACCCCAAGTCTTGCCAAGGCGAATGAAGCGCTCCGAGGCGACTATTCGCCCGTGCAGCCGCTGCAAGAGTGGGAGATGAGTTCATGCCCTCTGAGCACCAATGATTTCGCGCTCGATACGAAGGGCGAGCCTTGGGTAGCATTTGAAACGGCTGCGAGGATTATTCGCCTCAAGGCGGATGGGATTGCCGCAGCTGCGCAGGAACCGGCGACACAGACTAGGCAAAAGAATCCGAGCATTGCGGTTGCAGCCAACGGCGACGTACTGACTGCATGGGGTGAAGCCATCAGTCATAGCAAAGGTGGTGCGCTACGAGCGCAGCTCGAGGACGCAAACGGCGCAATAATCGAATGGGAACTCGACACTGAGATCACGCTCCCTAATTTTAGCTTTCCTGCCGCCGCAGCGATTGGCGACAATGATTTTTTGCTACTTTGGTAACTCTTTGGTAACTCTTTGGTAACTCTTTGACAGCTCTTTTGGGCGGCTCTATGAATAGCCCTTTTGGTTTCTTTTAGGAGGGCGTAGCCTGCCTCCTCTGTTAAACCGGTGACCGAACAAGAGTCTCGTCAAAAGCCTAGTCTGGGCGCTTATCCCAGTGTTTGAATCGCGTGCGGCAATACTGCTCTAGCTGTTCGTAGGTGCTAAAGAACATTTCGCTTCCCTCAGGGATCGACTCGTCGAGTTCGCAAAAGTCATTGCTGTAATCACGGCACACCGCAGGTCTCTTGTCATAAATTGAGCAAAACCCGCCCGTTTGCAAATGGGCGCAGCGCGTTTCGATATGAAGAAACCAGCCGTCGGAGTCTTTGAACAGATTGATTCCCTCGTGCGCCACCTGCCAGAGCAAATGATCGAAGTCGCTTTTGCTGCGCGGAGTGGGGACCTGTTGGTTTATCGAGTTACAACAGATCGAGCGAGTGCAGCGTCCACATTTGTTATCAACGCCTATGTCAACGGGTTTAGGTGTTGGCATAAGATCTAAGACGGGGACTCTGCTCTTTATTGTTTTGCTGACCATCGACTCTTAAGCACTCTGCTAGTTTTCAGAAAAGAATTCTAGCATTTCCGACGCGCCAATAAACCATCTGCTTCTCTGTCGTTTGCGTGTAAATATTGAGTAAAGCAAGCCAGTGCATATTGCCTAATAGGGCTGGGTGGTTTAGCTTCAAGCTTCGACTTTAACTTAGTAGGAGACGCCGTTATTAGCGTCTAACGCATCGCTGAGTTTGGTTATAGCGAATAATAAGAGAGGACTTACTATGAACGCTCCAGCAAAACCCCGCTCCGCCGTACCCACTCCATTTGCGTCATCGCCGTTAGCCTTGGCAGCTTTATGGATAGGTCTTTTGTTGCCCGCAAGCATTCTCGCGCAAGATTATGAACCACCGCGCACACAATCGGGAAAGCCGGACCTGCAGGGTTATTGGAGCAATGCATCGCTCACTCAGCTTCAAAGGAATGCGAATTATGAAAATCTCATCATTCCTGCGAGTGAGATTGAGGATTTCACTCGGAATAATCACCAAAATGTGAGACAGGCAACAGATGATGGTTTGGTGCAAGGCGAGCTTCTCGACGGTTCCGATCTCGGCAAGGGGCGTGGCTACAATGCGTTTTGGGTCGATCCTGGCACGCGCTATGGCATTGTAAAAGGCGAGGCGCGCACCTCTTGGATTGTCGAACCTGAAGATGGTCGAATTCCCTTTTCGGATGCGGGTAATGATCTGCGCCGCGCCAATCGTGCCAAGTTTTCCGGCAATGACGGACCCGAGGGGCGCGCTTTGGGCGAGCGCTGCATCATTGGCTTTGGCAGCACCGGTGGCCCGCCAATGAATAACGTTCTCTACAACAATATGTACCAAATCGTGCAGACTGATGATTATGTGATGATAGTCGTCGAAATGGTTAACGATGCCCGAATTATTCCGATAAGTGACGAACACAGGCCCACAGAGCATCAGCGATGGCTTGGCGATTCTATTGGTCGTTGGGAAGGGGACACGCTTGTTGTAGAAACTATCAATTTGCACCCGCAACAAGCGCCGCGCAATGCTGCTCCGCTGTCTTCCGAAGGTAAAATTATAGAGCGTTTTAGCCGGTATTCAGATGAGCAAATCCTTTACACGTTCGAGGTCTCAGACCCTATTTATTACACCCAGCACTGGCGCGGCGAAATGAGTCTTAATGCATCGGAGAATCGACTTTATGAATATGCGTGTCACGAGGGTAATTACGGGCTGCCCGGTATTCTTGCGGGCGCAAGAAGAGAAGATGCTGACGCAGCTGCGAAAGAGTAGGTTCAGTCTCCATTCCAGAATTGTGTCATCTCCATAAACATGAATGACGCAGACCAAGTGATAAGGGAGAGACCAGTGATGGCCTCGACACCAGCGAGGAAGCGAAGGCTTCCTTGCGGAGCAATGTCGCCGTAACCTACCGTCGTGTAATTGGTAAACGAGAAGTAGATACTGTCGACAAGGCTGCCGTCGAAACTTCCTGTTAAATCCCCGAAACCGCCGTCTCTCACCATAAAATAGAAGGCGAGCCCGAAAAGGCAGATCTCGATTATATGCGCGCAGATGGTACCAAAGACACCAATCAGCACACGTAGGCGGTGTTTGATTCGTAGCCTAGGAATCAAAACCGACAGCAAACGCAGCATTTCATAATGAATGACCACGGCAATTGCGACGAGTGAGATATTAATCGCGAGGGCTGCAATCATGAGGCGGAATCAACCATTATTATCACTCTTAGGTTAGATGCGTGCGATTTTCTGAATGATCTCGTCCAAAGAGTGGAGCATACTATAGCGGAGTATCAGTGTAATCCTGCGCTTTACCGCGTTTTCTACACCGCTCTAGTTAAGGGCAATATTATGGCGATATCACCCAGCAGTTACGCGTTAGTCTACCTTCATAGAGTACGAAGCGCCTTAGTCTCGACCGCGCTTTTTTATTGCCTCAGTCTCACGATCTTTCTGCTACTGGCGTCGTCGGAAGTTGCCGCGCAAGGCACCCAGATAGAGGATGCCGCGTCTTCAGATTCTGCGGTTTCTTATGCTGCTCAAATACAAGAATTTGAGTTTGAATTTGGTCCACTAGATAGACGTCTACTTGAGCCTTTAGCGAGACTCGCTGAGTTACAGTTTGAGCGCGGGGACTTCGACGCCGCTGCAGCGACCCTGCGGAGGCAGTTACAAATAACTCGGAATACGTTTGGCTTCGAAGATTCGCGCCTACTGCCCTTAGTGGACTCGCTCGTGCGGGCGGAGATTGCCCGATCAGATTGGCAGCAAGTGGCCGATTATCTAGACCTTCGGAGTCAGATTTTTATCGGCTCTTTTGACGAATCACGTGCCCTCGAAGAGGATAGAGATTTACTCAATTTAGAGGGTGTTGCTGCGCGTATGGAGTTGGCGAATGCGCTGAGCATACAGTCGGGATGGCTAATGCAGCAAGTTGCTCTCACGCCAACGCGAGACGCGATTGACAGTTTCTTCGATGCACGAGAATTAGACGAACGAATATTCGATCTTGCAGAAGACGTTATCGAAAGCCTCGAATCTCTCCCGCGCGAGAACAGTTCGGCTGCAGAGTTTTTGCGACTCACCCAATGGCTTCCGTTGATGTACCGCCAGTCGGTTAACGATTATAGTCTCGTGCAATTGCTCAATGCGCAGAGCGGCTTTTCGTATGACACTATCGATTACTTAATACGCAGAGAGGGCGGAGCTATTAACAAACTCAGCTCGCCTGGGTTCTCTGCGCGTTCGATATCGGGTCCGATGAGCAGGATTCCAATGTTAGAAAATGGCGATCCAATCGGCGTTGGCTACCTTCGCGATGGCTATTTCGGTGTCAGGAAGATGGATATTCGGCTGAGCGATTTTCTTGAGCGGCAACTGGCAGTAGGCGCTAGCGATAACGACCTTGCTTCGACACGGCAAGCGCTCGCGGCGGCCAGAGTCTATCGGGGAGATTATCTGCTGCTACAGAATAGGGGTTCGGGCATGCGCGAATATCGCGAAGCATACCAGCTCCTGCTCGAATCGGGAGTCGATCAGGTCGAGATCGACAGCTATTTCGCCCGGCCTGCGCTCATTCCTGCAGCTCAACTACGCCTGACGTTTGATGACCTTAAGGCAGATAAATCAGAGAGCGAATGCCTCCCTAGCTTCACCGCGCTAAGTGATCGACTCGCGACGCTTGCGGCGCCTTCGGATGACGCCTCTGCCTGGGCCATTGAGCTGCCGCACGCTGAAATCACGGTGCGATTTGGGGTGTCGCGGAGGGGGAAAGCGACTGGAGTACAAATCGACGAGGTCGGCGCAGAGGATGCGGGACTGCGCAGGGCTGTCAACCGTGCGATGAAAGACCTGCAATTTAGGCCTGCGATTGCTGACGGTCGCTCGCAGCGGCTGCGCGATCAGTGTCTGCTCTTTCGCATCCCTGTGCTCGACTGATGATAAGTTGGCAGGGGCAAACCAACTTGTTAGACTCGCTCGCCTAATGATCGAACTCATCCACGTACAGAAAAGTTTTGATGGCGGCGCAAGCTACGCTGTTGCTGATACATGCCTCACCATCCCGCGAGGAGAGTTGCTCGCCTTAATAGGTGAGTCAGGCAGCGGTAAAACCACGACGCTAAAAATGATCAATCGGCTCGAAGAGCCAACCTCCGGGCAAGTGCTCGTTGCGGGACGCGATGTCTTGGAGCAAAACGTTCAGGAACTGCGCCGTAATATTGGTTATGTGTTTCAGGGTGCCGGACTTTTTCCCCACCATAACGTGGCACGTAATGTGGCTGCCGTGCCGGAGCTGCTAGGCTGGTCTAAGGAAGTAATCGAGACGCGCAGCAGAGAAGTCTGCGACCTCGTTGGCCTGCCCTTCGACGACTATGCGCTGCGGATTCCTGCGGAGCTGTCTGGTGGGCAACAGCAGCGTGTTGGCGTTGCGCGTGCGCTTGCGGCGCGTCCAGATGTGCTGCTTATGGATGAGCCTTTCGGCGCTCTCGACCCGATCACTCGAGCAGGCCTGCAAGAGGAGTTTCGCCGTATTCAGCAAGAGCTCGACCTGACCGTTGTGTTGGTCACCCATGACATGACCGAGGCTATGCTGATGGCTGACCGCATCGCGGTGATGCAAGGCGGCGAGCTTTTGCAAGTTGGCACAGCGAGCGAACTACTTAATCATCCTACCCACGACTATGTCACGCAGCTGATGGAAATGCCGCGCCGCCGCGCAGAGCGGCTCGAACGGCTAATACGAGCGGCGGAGTGATAGCATGAGTCCCGTGTTACGCGAGCAGTTGCTGCTTCTTCCGGAATACCTGCAGGGGCATCTCGCATTGACCTTCGCTGCGCTGGGCGCGGGTATCGCGATGAGTGTGCCGCTGGGGATTGTCGCGTCGCGTTCGCCACGTATTCGTCATCCGCTTCTTGCCACGGTTAGCCTTATTCAAACTGTCCCGGGGCTCGCAATTCTTGCCCTCGTTGTTGCGATGCTAGGCGGTCAGATCGGCTTCTTGCCCGCGTTTATCGCCCTTACCCTTTATTCGATGCTCCCTATTATGCGTAACACGGTAAGCGGCCTCGAGGGCGTTCCAGCAGAGGTGGTCGAGGCCGCGCGTGGCATTGGTCTCGCACCGCGGCAGCGTTTGTGGAAGGTCGAACTGCCGCTCGCGCTGCCGGTTATCGTTGCGGGCATTCGCACCGCCGCGGTGTGGACCGTTGGAATGGCGACATTGTCTACGTTGGTCGGTGCGAGCAGTTTTGGTAATTACATTTTCATTGGTATTCAGACACGTAATCTCACCGCGGTAACCGTTGGTAGCCTGGCCGCCGCGGCGCTCGCGATTTTACTAGACACCTTGATCGGCAGCCTGCAATGGATTGCCGAACGCCGCGCGATTGGCGTCGGCGTGCGTGAACTGCGTCGGGCGATAGTGCTCGCAGTGACTCTCTCGCTCGCCTTTGCGATGGCCTTGGTTTTTACCCTTAAGCCTGCGCCGAAGCCGGATTTTATCGTTGGCGGCAAGCCGTTCACCGAACAGTATATTCTGGCAAGCCTCTTGGCCGAACGATTGACGGCTGAAGGCTTTCTGGTCGAGCAGAACATAGGCATGGGGTCGGATGTAATTTTCAATGCCATTGGCTCAGGGACGGTCGATCTCTATGTCGAATATTCTGGCACTATTTGGGGCAGTTTCATGCGCCGTGAGGGTAACCCCGGGCGAGCGGAAATTACTGAAATTACTCAAATCTTTGTGCGCGAACGCGGATTAAACCCGATCGGCCTCGCCGGATTTCAGAATCGCTACGCATTAGCGATGCGTCGAGAGCGAGCAGAGGAGCTAGGGGTTGTGAGTGTGCAAGACCTCGCGCCCTTGGCATCAATGCTAAGGGCTGGCGGGGATCTGGAGTTTTTCGGGCGTTCGGAGTGGAAACGTCTGCAAAGCCTCTACGACTTAGATTTTGCACAGGAACTCACCTTCGACGCAGCACTGATGTACACCGCGGTAGAGGCGGGGCAGGTCGACGTGATTAGCGCGTATTCAACGGACGGCAGAGTTGCCGCTTTCGATCTGGTGCTGTTGGAAGACCCACGGCAGGCACTTTTGTCCTACGACGCGATGTTATTAGCCTCGAGCGCTGCGGCGCAGGATACGCGCTTCACCGCAGCGCTGGCGCCCGTGCTCGGGGCGATCAGCGACGAGGCGATGCGCGAAGCGAATAAGATGGTCGATGTTGAGGGGCGTTCGGTGTCTGAGGCGACCGCGTATCTGCAAGCGATTATTAACAAACCGCGATAAGCTGCGATAGTACGCAAGAGTCCGATTGAGCGTCTGGTGGCTCTGGCTCAGGTTCTGGCTCAGGTTCTGGCGCTCGCGCGAGTCGGGTTTTAGAAGCTACTCCGCGTGTAGCGCGAGCCAAGCACGCATCATATTGGTAATGGCATCAGGTTCGTCGTGGTGCGGCCAATGACCCGCGCCCGGCACGGTTACCAGTGTCCAGTCTTGGTCGAGTTCGTCCCATGTGTCGTTCAATGAGTCTGGCAACAGCGCCGTATCGTTCATTCCATGAAACTGTAGCACCGGCATCTGAATGCGCGGCAAATCCACAAACGTGCCCGATGTGTAGGGCTCGCGTGGAAAATTCGCGCGATAGTAATTCATCATCGCGTCGGCGCTCGAGCGTTCGAATGCCTCAAGGTAAATCGGCTGCAAAATCTCATCGCCCCGCGACAGCGCCATCGCTAAACCCTGCGCCGAAATAGACTCATGACTGTTGGGGCGTTGAAAGTTGCGCGCATAGGTGGAGTTTTTGTGCTGGTCTTCCATTTTCGCGAGTTCGCGGGCGAAGCCCTTGAGATGGGGCAGGTTCATGATCACCAGATGGCTGGTCATCTCGGGGCGCCAACCGGCAAAACTCCACGCGATACCACCACCCCAATCGTGGCCGACGATAATCGCGCTTTCCTGCCCCTCGTTGCGGATTACCGATGCGACATCTTCGATGAGTATTTGCATGTCATAGTTTTCGACACCGGCAGGCTTGTCGCTGAGGTTATAGCCCCGAGTGTCCATCGCGGCAACGGTGTAGTCTGATGACAGTCCCTGCATCTGATGCCGCCACGAAAACCAGAAATCGGGAAAGCCATGAATGAAGACCATGAGAGGCCCCGAGCCCATTTTCGCGTAGTGGATTTTAGTGCCATCGTTGTCGGCGTAAACATGTTCCACTTCGCTGCGAATATCTTGTGCCGCCGTAAGCGGTGACAGCAGCATGAAAAGCGCTGCGAGAAGAGGCGCTGCGTATCCCTTAGGGCCGCAGCTGTTCGTGTGCTTAGTCTTAGTAGCTTTGCTAAAAATGGCTGCGTGCATAAAACCCTCGGGTTAATCAATAGATCGTTGTATTCGCGTATAGCCGTTATCTAACAGGCGCTGAGTTAATTCTGTTTAAAGCTCAAGCTGCGGAATCGAATAGGGCGAGTTAGCATCTATTGCCTGCCGCAGCGAAAACAGGTTGCCGTCTATGTCGTGTGTGTACGCCTGCCAGAAATCGCCGAGCTTAACCGGGGCGCTTACAAACTCGACGCCGAGTTCGGTCATGCGCGCGACTTCGGCGTGTATGTCACCGACCTCGATAGAGAAACTATACCCAAAGTCTGTTAGCCCGCGCTTGCCGATGTATCGCTCTGTGAGCGGGTTTCGATACTGCCAGAGTTCGATCGTTTTAGAGCGCTCGTTCATGCGAAACCACGAGGCGAGAAGCGACAGGTTTTCGATGCCAGTGATTTCTCCCATGCGTTCGTTGTTGACATAGTCGCCCTCGCGATAGGGTGCAAAGGCGAGTATTTTTTCGTAGAAATCGGTCAGCGCCACAATGTCATGTGTGACGAGAGCGACCTGCGTCATCCACGAGTTATAGCCTTTCTCCTCCCACCGCTCGTTGTAAGCACCAGCGTGCAGTGGCTCTGCATCTAGCTGCTCGAGCTCAATCATATTGCCCTCGGCGTCGTAGGCATAAGCATAGGTGACGCCGTAGCCGCCGAGGTCGATCGGCTCGCCTCCGGTCGAGAGTATGTCGGCACCTGCTGCTTTGAAACGGTCAAAGGCCGCATCGTTAGAAGGCGATTGGAAACAGGTGTGGGTCATACCCGGGCCCTGCACTGGCATGCGCGTAATCGGCTTGCCGGCGTTGTGACTAAATTCATTGAGCTCGAACAACATGTTCGGCGCCTCGAGTACGGCGGTTTCATAGCGTATGCCGGGCATTGAGTAGAGCGTCTCTGCCGCGTCGCCGCTGACAGTCTCACGGCGGATGACCTTGTAGCCGGTGACGCCTTGGTAAAAAGCGAGTGCAGCGTCGAGGTCGCGCACCGACAGCGCGATATGGTTAATACCAAGCAGCGTGGTGGGCGAGTCTGCGATGGTGGAATCTGGGTCGATCTCATAGGCGAGGCTGCTGCTCGCCTGAATGCTTAGCGCCAAGCCTGCTGCTGACAAGTAGGCAAGCGAAAAATGAGACTTTTTCAAACGCGACATTGATGCATCTGTCATCGGGAACCCCTCTTTTTATTTTTTAATCGAATAGACTAGCAGCATATTGCCTGGCTGTTCGCCCCATTTCTCGTATCCCGAGGTTACATAAACTGAGCCGCCAGCGATCACTGGGCCGTCCGCCTCGATGGCGCCACCAAAGCCGCGAACGCCGTTAATGTCTCCGTATTCTTTTACTGTATTGGTCTCCCACAGGATTGCGCCGCTTTCTGCGTCGAAAGCACGCAGCATGCCGTCAAGTCCCCCCGCGAAGACAAGCCCAGGCGAGCTACTAACAGCTGCCGAAATACCTTGGAAGCAGAGGAATTTAGTCTCACCGCACACATCAGGCAGCAGGTTGCGCCACTCGATTGCACCGCTTGCGAGGTCCAGCCGATGAATGCCCGGCTGCCCCTCTCCGACATTATAAGGGTTATTAGTGGGTAGGTCGGAGACGCCGACGAACAGGCCCTTACCGTCGCTGCTCATGCCGTAGTGAATACCGCCCATGGTGCCGCCGCTTCCGGCGCGGGTCTCCCACAGCAGCTCGCCGTTAGCGTCTGGGTTGAGTGCGTAGACCATGCCTGACTTTTGCCCGACGACTAGCAGGTCTTGGCCTGATCTGCTCTCAATTAGCAGGGCCGCTGCACCGAAGTCGAAATCGGGGCCTTTCTCTTCTGGGCAGTTAAAGCCGCCAGTCGAGCAAGCTCCGTTCCACGCGTCGTTTGTGGTGACCTGCCTTACCCAGCGTCGTTCGCCCGAGTGCAGGTCTATCGCAATTACCGCATCGCTCGTCTCTGTTGCAGGCGAAGAATAGTTCTCGCCCGTCGTCGCATATACGAGACTGCGTTTCGTATCGATTGTTATCCCCGACCAAACGGGTGCGCCCGACGGCCCTTGCATCTGGGTGCCGAGGCGGTTTTTGCTCGTTGGCTGCGGTGACGGCGTGGTGTAGTGAGTCCAGAGGACCTCACCCGTCGCGATACTCAATCCAACGACCGCGCCGCGAAAACTACAGCAGCTGTATTCGTTGCGCGAGGCCGCGATAATTTCGAGAGACGAAACAGGCACGACCAAAATGCCGTCTGCCACAGCCGTGGCGCCGGTAATCGTTGCTAGGCGGTGCTCATGAACCGAGGTTTTCCATCGAAGCTCGCCGGTCTGTGCGTCAACTGCATGCGCGTTAGCACCAAAGTCGCCAAACAGCAGAGTCTCCGGCCTACCTTGCTCGTCGAGATCTAGGATCACAGCGCTGCGGACCTCTGATTCGGCGTCATATGTCCAAATCGGACAGCCGTTAGCTGAATCTAGCGCGTAAACGACGCCTTCTTGGCTGCCTATAAATACCGCCTGCGGAGTAACGAGTGGCTGTGATCGGGAGCGCGTTGCTTCGGGGAAGGCAAAGGCCCAGTCGAGGCTAAGTTCGCTGACATTGTCGGGCGTTAGCAGTGTTTCGTTAAACTGATGGCGTGAATTATTGATGCCCGCACCCCAGCCATTCCATAGCGGCGGCTGATCTAGTGCAGCGCCATTGCTTAGCGGGGAATCGCAGGCGAAAGTCATCACTTGAGAGGCGGTCTCATCGACGCGCTTGCCGGTTAGAAAGAAGGCGACATCACGCTTTTTCGCGCGAGTGAGAGGCATACCTTGCGTCGCCATAATGCCAGATTCGAGCGACTCAACGATGCGCGCGGGTGAGAACAGGGCCAGTGAGCTGCGTTGGGGTGCCTCTAGCAGCGCGCCTTCGTGGCAGCCTGCGCAAAGAAGGGCATAGTCAGAAGCGCCTGCGCTAAGGGCCGCATCGTCGTCCGCAGTTTGCGCGGCGGCTGGAGTGAAGCCGAGTGTCAGACAAGAGGTGAGGGTCAACAGAGAAAGGCGTCTTTTAACTCGGGTAAAGTGAGTAACGTGAGTAACGTGAGTCACAAGGGCTAAAGGGGCCATTGCAGGCGGAGCGTGTAAGCAACTTGTCAGCATTCTGTGTGATCCTGTTGGGCAGAGTATTAATACTGGTAACAGCTGATGAACACTATCTAACTAGGCAAAAATGTCAATCGCGACGAGAGTCCTGCTAGACTCGGCTAGCATTACAATCAGCAAAAGCTAGGAAGACCGAAATCAGCTTTAGACGAAAAGCAAAAAAGAAAAACAGAAAAGAAGAATAGAGAGAATAGAAAGAGGCAGGTATGACCAATCAAGAGCTAATGCTGACGCTGTCTAGCTGTGTATTTTTCATGGGACTGGTGGCATGGGTAGCGTACCGGCAGACCCGCGGAGAGGTGGCTACACGCGAGGGGTATTTTCTTGCGGGGAGAGGGCTTAGCGCAGTTTTTATTGCTGGTTCGATGCTGCTCACTAATTTGTCGGCAGAGCAGTTAATCGGCCTCAATGGCTCTGCCTATGGCTTTAATCTCAGCAGCATGGGCTGGGAGGTAACAGCGGCGATATCAACTATCGCGATGGCGTTTCTGTTTTTGCCACGCTACCTCGCCGGCGCGTTTTCTACCTTGCCTGAATTCCTCAACGATCGTTTCGATAGCGATGTGCGCCGGGCGTCGGTTGTCTTGTTTATGGTGGGGTATGGCCTTGTCACCATTCCTTCTGTGCTCTATTCGGGCTCGATTGCTGTGTTGCAGCTTTTCGACATTCCGGCCATCACCGGTCTTGCCTACTCTCATGCCTTGGCGGTGACGATTGTCGCGATCGGGAGCATCGGTGCTGTCTATGCCGTCTTCGGTGGTCTTAGAGCCGTTGCTGTTTCTGATACGCTGAACGGCATTGGCCTGCTTGTCGTTGGCATTGCGGTACCTTTGTTCGGCCTCGCAGCGCTAGGCGACGGCAGTGTCTTGGCGGGCCTTACGGTGGTGACGACAACCGATACTCACAAACTTAGTGCTATCGGCTCGTCGAGTGACCCGACGCCCTTTGCGACGCTCTTTACCGGTATGATTTTCGCCAACCTTTTCTATTGGTGCACTAATCAATATGTGATTCAGCGAACACTCGGCGCAAGCAGTTTAGCCGAAGGCCAAAAGGGCGTGCTTTTTTCGGGGTTCTTCAAGGTGCTTGTCCCGTTTTTGATGATGCTGCCGGGTGTTATTGCCTACCATCTCTATGGGCCGGAGCTCGCGTCGATAGACCTCGCCTATCCTGCCTTGATTCGTGACGTGCTGCCCGTTTATGCGAGTGGCTTTTTCTTGGCGGTGTTGTTAGGCGCGGTGTTTAGCTCGTTTAACTCGCTGCTTAATAGCGCGGCGACGCTTTTCTGTCTTGATGTGTATGTGCCGTTTAAAGAGAGACTGAATAACGGCGAGAGAGTTGGGGATGCACAAGTAGTGCGAGTCGCGAAGTGGGCGAGCGTCGCCATTGCGCTTTTTTCGTTTGTGATGGCGCCGCTGCTGCAGTTCGCTCCCGATGGCCTCTGGCAGATCATTCGTATTTTTACCGGATTTTACAATATTCCGATAATCGCGATCGTCATAGTAGGACTCTTTACTCGTCATGTGCCGGCGCTCGGCCCTAAACTCGTTATAGGCTTTCACCTCGCCGCCTACGGTCTTTTGCAGTTTGTGTTTAAAGAGCAGGTAGCTATTCATTTTTTGCATCTCTACGCTATTCTGTTTTTCATCGAAATCGGTATCATGCTCGCGGTCGGGTATTGGCGTCCACGGGCAGAATTGTGGACTTACACGACGGTGAGTCGTGTCGACATGAGTCCTTGGGCGTTGGCTGGGCCCTGCGCAGTGACGCTTTTCTCCTGTGTCGTGACGCTTTATCTTACTTTCTCGCCGCTTGGGCTTGTGGGGGAAGGCAGCACACTATACGGCCCGATTTTAGGACTATTGTTAGTGATGAACGCGGCGATTTGGTGGCGCGGTCTTCGCTCTGCTCAAAAACCCTCGAAGGAATTTTATGATTAACGACACGACCAAACCTAGGCTGCGCTTCTTTGAAAACTTAGCGGGACAGCAGCATGTTCCAGAGAAGGATAAATACCTCTACGCAGTGACACCGCCGACGCATCGTCTCGCGATTATTGGTACTGGGACGATTGGTCAGGAACACATGCGAGTAGCGCGACTCTTAGGACGCGCTGCCGTGCATGGTATTTTCGATAGCGAGCAGCGCAGCATCGACGTGGCGCTGGAAAATTTTGCGGCGTTGGAGGCGAATTTTCCTGATGGACAGCGTCAACCTGCGCCAATTGTTTACCCAAATTTGGACAGTGTCTGCAATGATCCCGCAATCGATGCGCTGATGATTTGCACACCCAACTACACGCATTTCGACGTGTTGAAGGTAGCGATGGCGTCGGGAAAACCTATTTTCCTTGAGAAACCCATGGCTACGACATTGAGCGATGCCGCTGCAACTGTTGTGCTCGCGCGGAGCTATGCAAGCTTTGTGCAGATTGGGTTGCAGTATCGTTACAAGGCGCAATATGTCGAGTCACTTCACGAAGCGTTGACGCGCAAAAGCGTGGGCGAGATTAGAATGATTAGTATGAGCGAATACCGCCCGCCGTTTCTCGATAAAGTGGGGCAATGGAATAAATATAATGACCAGAGCGGCGGCACGTTGGTCGAAAAGTGCTGTCACTATTTCGATCTCATTAATTTATTTGCGGGCGCACGGCCGGCGCGCGTGTATGCGAGTGCGGGGCAGTCGGGCGTGTTTGATGCCCTAACGCGAGACGGACGCAAAAGCGATATCGATGACAATGCGTTTGTCGTCATCGACTATGATAACGGCTGTCGGGCCAACTTCACACTCAACATGTGCAGCCCAGATTTCACCGAAGAGCTCTGTGTGGTCGGCACTAAAGGGCGCTTAATCGCATCAGAGCGGTTCGATATGCATCACAGGCAGGAGGCGAGAACGCGCCTCGCGTTAGAGTTAGGTGAGCAGGGCGCCTCGCGCGAGGTTGCCCTTGGCTATGCGTCGGTTATCGAGAAGAGCGGCCACCATGGGGCAACTTATTTTGAACATGCCGCGTTCCTCGATCGCCTCGAAGGCTTAGAAAGCAGCGCTGCAACGCCGGAACAAGGGCTGTGGTCCATGCTTGTTGCGAGTGCGGCGCAGGAGTCGAGCAAAAGCGGCAGTGCAGTCGACCTGGCTGAATTTATAACAGCCAACGACCTTGCCGAGGCGCTTGGCGTGAGCACCATCACCGAATAGCGCTTGCATGCCAGACGAACGAATTTATTTTTAGCGAAAAGTGAGAGAATTAATGAGCACAAGTGAAACCGTCACCCTAGCCGTCGATGGCAAAGTCATGCCTGCAGTGGGACTAGGGCTTTGGAAAATCGAGCATGATGCTACAGCCGACGCTGTGTATGCAGCCATCGACGCGGGCTATCGCCATCTCGACAGCGCCGCCGATTATGGCAATGAGCGCGAGGTGGGCGAGGGGATAGCACGAGCAATTGCCGCTGGCCTCTGTTCGCGCGAAGAGCTTTGGGTTACCTCTAAATTGTGGAATACGTTTCACCGGCCCGAGCACGTTGAGGCGGCGTGTACGCGTTCGCTGACAGACTTGGGGCTCGAGTACATTGATCTCTATCTCATTCATTTTCCTATTGCTCTTAGCTATGTCGATTTCGACGATCGCTATCCCCCAGAGTGGGTTTTCGATCCTGCTGCCGAGATCGGTTCGGCTAGCGCGGGAATGCAGCGCGATGCTGTGCCCTTAAGCCATACTTGGGCGGCTATGGAGAAATTAGTCGAGAGTGGGCGTGTAAGACAGATAGGTGTGTGCAACTACTCAACGGCGCTTCTCCACGATCTGATGAGCTATGCGCACATAAAACCTGCCATGCTCCAAATCGAATCGCATCCATATCTGACGCAGGAGGCGCTGCTGCGCACTGCAAAAGACTACGGCATCGCCGTAACTGCCTTCTCGCCGCTTGGCGCGCTATCGTATGTTTCCCTCGATATGGCGACGCCCGCAGAAAGTGTCCTCACTCAGCCTACTGTTATAGCTGCAGCTGAGCGTACGGGAGCGACGCCGGCGCAGGTGGTTCTTCGCTGGGGTATTCAGCGCGGCACCGCAGTGATCCCCAAAACAAGTAAGCCTGAGCGATTGAAAGAGAATCTTGCGCTTGCAGGCTTCGCGTTAAACGAAGAAGAGATGCGCGCTCTAAGCGACCTTAACCAGAATCGCCGCTTTAACGACCCGGGCGTTTTCTGTGAGGCGGCGTTCGGCACTTTTCATGCAATCTATGATTGATTTGTGTAATTTAAGTTCAATCGACACCATCGAGGATCGCGTCATGTTCGCCACGACTGGATGACGATGGTGTTCCATGCCGACCTGTCCCGACAAAATTTAGAAAAAATCAGTAGAGAAAAGGCTAACAGGAATAATACGATGCAAGTGCAGCAGATCACAATCGACGGACAGCAGCATTACGATGACGCAGGCGGCGTATTTCCGCTGATTTATACGCCTGTCGCAGCATCGGCTGCGACAACCTCTGATGAGAACGATTCTGCCAGGTATACGTTGGATAATGTAGCGTCAGCAAAACGCTGGGTGGTCGATAACCGCGAGTCACTCGCTCTAGCACTCGCGCAGCACGGTGCGTTGCTGTTTCGCGGTTTCGGTATCGAAACCGATCTTGAATTTGATGATTTTATCGGCGCGTTTGAGCTGCCTAATTTCACCTATGCCGAATCGTTGTCGAATGCGGTGCGCCGCAATCGCACTGAGCGCGTGTTTACTGCGAACGAAGCGCCGCCGTCGGTCAGTATTTTCCTTCATCATGAAATGGCGCAGACGCCGGTTTACCCATCGAAACTGTTTTTTTTCTGTGAACATGCGCAGATGACTGGCGGGGCGACGCCGCTCTGCCGCTCCGATGTTCTGCTTGCTGAACTAACCAAAGCGCGCCCGGATTTTGTCGCAGCCTGTGGGCAATTAGGCGTCCGCTATTCTAATACAATGCCCCTCGAAGACGACCTTGCCTCGGGGCAGGGGCGAAGTTGGCGTAGTACTTTGTCGGTTACAGATAAAGCGGCAGCCGAAGAAAAACTCACGGGGCTTGGTTACAGCTGGCAGTGGCAGGATGATCAGAGTCTTCGGGTAACCACGCCGTGTTTGCCTGCCGTACGCACGTTAGACGATGGCCGCGAAGTGTTTTTCAACCAGCTGATTGCAGCGTTTAGGGGTTGGAAAGACGCGCGAAATAGCGCAGAAAAATCGATATGCTTTGGGGATGGTAGTGTAATTGACCCCGCCGACATGGCTGTAGCGATTGCGCTCGCAGACGAACTCAGTTTCGACACGCCGTGGCAAACGGGTGATGTGGCGCTTGTCGACAACTATTTAGTAATGCACGGACGCCGCCCTTTCGAGGGCGAGCGCCGTATCCTTGCGTCGCTGGTGGGCTAGTCTTGTAGCTCGCGAGCGTCGCCGATGCCGCCGACATTCGTGGCGTTGGTGTAACCCATCTCCTCGAGCGCCGCGAGGGCAATGCCTGCGCGCCTGCCACTCCGGCAATAGACCCTAATCTCAGTGTCTTTATCCAAACCCAGATCGGCTATCCGTAGGGCAATCTCCTCATGGGGAATATGTGCCGATCCTGCAATATGGTCTTCAGCGTATTCGGCGTCTGTGCGTACATCAAGCCAAACCACCTGCGACGGGGTGCTTGCGCAGCTTGCTAAAAGGCTGAGCGCGAGCAGCAGAGCGGCGGTTGCGAAGAGGCGGCTAGGAGCAGTCCTTGCTAGTAATGAGCTAATCAGAATCATTGTTTTCTCTTTTGGACGCGGCGAAAGCCTTTGGCTGCTGGCAGGCGTCACTTACTGTTAATAGGGTGGGCAGTATAGCAATTTCTCGAGTCTGTCGATTGATCTAAGTTTCCTTCAAAGTCTTATTCTTCTTCATTCTCTGCGTTTATCCGCGCTCAATTGTCATAGTTTGTTACTACGCGGCGAATTTGCCCTGTTAGTCCGTAGTAATCCTTGAGTCACAAAGATTTTGCGCTATAGTACGCGGCAAATTGGTAAGACCAATATGGACTGACCAATTCGAGTTGGACAGTCCGCATTGGACAGTCCGCATTGGTAAGACCAAAGTGGTCTAAAACTTGACCGTCCTGCGTACTGAGCTCTATGAATTCAATAACCCCCATAACAGTTTCGCCCACGATGACCCGCAGCCATGAAATCGCGGGCATTCTGCGCGATGAAATCCTTCGCGGCCAGTTTCGGCCGGGTGAACGCTTGCCCTCCGAAAGAGATCTTGCTGCCCGATTCGGCGCTAGCCGTGGCGCCGTGCGCGAAGCGCTGTCGCAGATCGAGCAGCTTAGGTTGATTGATATTCAGCCCGGAGGCGCGCGCATAAAAGAAGTCAACGACGCAAGTATTGCTGTCCTAGGGCCGCTCCTTGGTCTGGGCGGGGTACCCGATGCTGGGCTAGTTGATCAGTTTCTCGATACGTTTTCGGCCTTGGCACGCTTCACAGCGACCCGAGCTATTCCTCGAATCACAGAAGTGCAACGAACGGATCTGCTTGCGCAACTGGATGCGATGACCGATGACCTCGGCAGCGTTGAATCACTGCAGCCAAAGATGCGTGCGTTTTTACTGACCCTCGATCGAATCGCCGACAATTTGGTGGTACGGCTTATCAGTAACGATTTGCAGGCTCAGTTTGTTGAAAGAATGCTGCTATTACATCCGCGACCAAGCCTCAAACAGGAGTCGTTGCAAGCACTGGTCTCAGGGATGCGCTTAGGTGTCGAGAATGGCGATGGTGAGGGGGTTGCTGCGGCACTCGATATCCATTTTTTGAGCATGCGCGCGTTAGTCGCCCAAGCCCTTGCAAGCACATAACCGAATTGACAATGTCACGCTAGCAGCGTTCTACCGAACGCCGTTGGCAAAGGATTAAGAAGTCTAGGAGTTAGACATGAAACGAGTATTGATGCCGATTGGCATACTTTTAGGAAGCATTGTTGTCGCAGTAGTATTGATTCGTAATCCCACGCGGGTCTCTGAATCGGCGCCAGAAATCATTCCAATCAGCGTCCGCGTCGCTGAGGTTCAGGCAGAGTCGGTGCAGCTATTCATCGAATCGCAGGGCAAGGCACAAGCGGCGCGTCAGGCGAGCGTTTCCTCTAATGTCCAAGGCCCCGTTGCCTGGGTGTCGCCTTCGTTAGAAGCAGGCGCTTACGTAATGGCCGGCGAGCCCTTGGTAAGGTTAGAGCTAACTGATTTTGAAACGGCAGTGACGCGCAGCGGCGCTAGCTTCGATCAGGCATCTGCCGAGGCAGAATTTGCTGCGGCAGATCTCGCTCGTATCACCGAGTTAGCGGCGAAAAATTTGGTGAGCGAGGCAGAGCTGCAGAATGCACAACGTGCCGCCACGGTTAACGCGGCTCGATTCGCCGATGCCGAAGCCAATTTAAAGCAGTCTGAACTGGATGCAGAACGCTCGATATTACGCGCCCCTTTTAATGCTGTTGTAGCGTCGCGTGATGTCGAGCTTGGTCAGTTTGTCAATCGTGCGCAAAGCGTCGCGGTGTTATTCGATGCCGACAGTGTCGACGTGCGCGTTCCATTAGCGATCAGGCAGCTTGGCTACCTCGATGTTCCCACCGGCTTTCGCGGTGAGTTCGAGTCTGCTCAGGCGCCAGAGGTAGAATTAGTCGGAAGCTACGGTGGTAAGGAATACACCTGGATGGGCAAACTCCTGCGCACCGAGGCGACCATCGATCCCAACAGCAATACGGTGCAATCAATCATTCGAATCGAACAACCTTCTGCTGATGCTGCGGGTGAGTCTATACCTTTACCTATAGGCCTGTTTGTCGAAGCGCGCATCGAAGGCAAGCTAATAGAAAATATCGTTTCCCTACCGCGTTCGGTTATTCGCAATAACTCGCAGGTGCTTGTGGTGGATGCCGAGAACAAAATGTATTACCGCGACGTAGAAATATTTCGTCTAGAACAAGACCGCGTGCTGATTAGTGGCGGCCTCATCCCTGGCGAAAAAATCTGTATCTCACCGATCCAAGCTGTTGTAGACGGCATGTCCGTGCGGCCAGTCCTCGAGATGATTTAAGCAGTAGGCCTAATTTTCACTACTCAATCACGCTAGCAGCATAAGCGCCTGAGGGCGCGTGGAGAATGTCAGTGCGAACTCCCATTACTTGGTTTGTTAAAAATCCCGTAGCCACTAATTTGTTGATGATGATCTTCCTAGCTGGAGGCTTCGTCTCTTACCTGAATCTAAACCAAGAAGAGTTTCCCGATGTCGACTTTGGCATAGTTCAGGTAAGCGTCGCGTATTTAGGCGCTACACCCGACGAATCCGAGTCGGCGATTTGCCTTCGAATCGAGGAAGCACTCGAGGGTGTGGAAGACATCGATCGTTTAACCAGTACCGCTCGCGAAGGCGGCTGTGATGCCACTATCGAGCTTACGAGTGGCGCTGATCTCAATCGGGTCCTTAATGATGTAAAGGGCAAGATCGATGCGGTGAGCACATTCCCTATCGAGGCGGAGCAGCCGATCATTCGCGCGTTCAGCGCAAGCGGTAACGTAATGACGCTCGCCCTTTCTTCAAACACAGACGATGCCGGTCTTAAGCTCGTCGCCGAACAAATTCGTAATGACATTCTTGATCTAGATGGCATCTCGACTGTAAATATTGCTTACCTGCGGCCATTCGAGATTTCGGTTGAGGTCTCTGAAACGACTCTCCGTCAATATGGGTTAACCCTTGGGCAGATCTCCACTGCAATCGATCGGGCTTCTCTCGACTTGCCAGGCGGTACGATTAAAACCGCATCAGGGGAAATATTGCTGCGCACCAAGGGGCAGGTCTATAACGGTGATGAGTACGAAAGTATTGTTGTGCAATCTTATCCCGATGGCACACAGCTGCGTTTGGGGCAGATTGCCACCGTAAAAGACGGCTTCGAAGAAGGCTATCTCGATGCCCGACTCAATGGTGTTAATGCCGCAATTATCGATGTTTTGAAGGTAGGCAACGAAGATATCGTTAAATCCGCGGCTCAAGTTAAGCGGTGGATGGCGTCGAGTGATTTCATCTTGCCCGAAGGAATGGGGCTCGAAATTATTTCAGATTCGGCTATTTCAACACAGGATCGCATCGCAACGGTTGCAGGTAATGCGTATACCGGTCTGATGCTCGTTCTGGTTATTCTCGCTCTGTTCTTGCGCTTCAAACTCGCCATCTGGGTCGCTGCGGGTATCCCAATTGCTATCGCGGGCGCGCTTTCTATATTCCCATCGGTTGGCCTAACGATAAGCTCGCTGACCGTCATGGGTTTTATTTTGGTGTTAGGTATTATCGTCGACGATGCTATCGTTGTGGGCGAGCGCATTCACGCATTCGAGGTGAAGGGGTTCTCAAAAGAGGACGCCGCAATCGAGGGTACTATTGAGGTGTCGGTGCCGGTTATCTTTGGCGTGCTGACGACTATCGCAGCCTTCCTACCTATTCTGTTGCTTGGTGGGCAGTTAGGTGCCTTCTTTAACACAATCGGTGGCGTTGTAGTTTTCTGCCTCATAGCGAGTCTTATCGAGTCACAGCTTATTCTCCCAGGCCACATTGCGCATCGCAAAACAGAGGGCTATTTTGGCGACGGTTCACGCTTTGTCCTCGCGTGGCAAGCCTTTCAAGGGCGCATTGCTCAAGGCATGGAAGACTTCGCAGAGTACCGGTACAGGCGTGCGCTCAAGAAAGTGCTCAAACATCGTTACGCTGCATGGGCCACTGCCACCGGCGTCATAATGGTGACCTTCGCACTGATGCTCAGCGGCCGTGTTGGCCTTCAGTTTTTTCCTTCTATCGAGGGCGACACTGTCTGGGGCACGGTGGTCATGCCGGTGGGTGTGCCAGGCTACATCACCGAGAATGCTATTGATGCTATCGAGGAGAAGGCGATCGAATTGGCTGCCGAACTTGAGGCCGAATTGGTTGGTCTTAAAGCGAGCGGCCAAGCGCCGGAATCCACTGAGCGAGTGGTCGATAGTGTGCTCACTATTATCGGCGGCCGCGCACCTCGAGGCGGGCCATCGTCTCCGGGTAGGGGCGGTTCGGGTAGCAGCGAGGTGGCAGAGGTTGTCATGTATCTGTCTCCCTTCTTCGACCGTGGCGAAATTAGTTCGGCCGAGGTGCGTGATCGATGGCGTGAGAAAGTCGGCAGCATTCCTGATGCACTCGAGCTAACGTTTGTATCGGATGCCTTCTCTGCTGGTGATGCTATCAATTACCGACTCGCGGGTCGTGACGAAGAAAATCTTAAGAGGGCGGCGGCGGAGTTGCGCGCCGAGCTCAATCGCTATCCTGGTGTGTTTGACGTGTCGGATTCGTTCCGCGCGGGCAAACAGGAGATCCAGATTCAGATTCTCGAGCGAGGAAAAACGCTTGGCCTGACGCTCAATGATATTGCGACGCAGGTGCGGCAAGCTTTTTTCGGTGCAGAGTCGCAAAGAATCCAGCGCGGCTCGGATGACATCCGTGTGATGGTTCGATATCCCGAAGAAGAAAGACAGTCGCTTGCGAATCTTGAAAACCTGCTCATCAGAACGCCGACGGGTGCCGAGGTGCCATTCTTAAGCATCGCCGATTTCACGTTGGGTAACAGCTATTCAAGTATCAATCGCCAAGATGGACGCCGCATAATTACCGTGCGCGGCGATATTGATAGAACGGCGGTTGCGCCCGATGAAATACGCCGTGATGTCATACGCAAGTTTCAGTCTAAATGGCAACGCGAACTCGATGTCGAGCTAGTTGTCGGCGGTGAGAGTGAGCGTCAAGCGGAGTCGTTTGGCGAACTGCTGTCGACATTCCCAATTGCGATGATGGTGATATTTGCGCTGCTCGCGATTCCGCTTAAATCGTATTTTCAGCCGCTCATTATTATGAGCGTGATTCCCTTCGGTGCGATCGGTGCGATTTTCGGTCACTTCATCATGGGAGCAGACTTAGTTTTCTTCTCGGTGCTCGGAATCATTGCGCTGAGCGGTGTGGTAGTGAACGCAAGCCTTGTGCTCGTAGTCTCGGTCAATCGCTTGCGAGAAGAAGGGATGGGGATGGTGGATGCCGTGTCGACTGCTGGCGCGCTCCGCTTTCGTCCTATTTTCTTAACCTCGCTTACTACGTTCATAGGTCTCGTACCGTTAATGATTACGGCGAATCCTGCGACGTTCTTCGTTGTGCCAATGGCGATTTCTCTCGCGTGGGGTGTGCTTTTCGCTACTGTGATTACTCTTTTCCTCGTGCCTTGTCTCTATTTAATATTGCATGATTTTATCGGGCATACCGACTCTGAGGAAGAACGTGCGAAGGCTTACACGCACACGCCGAAGGTCGTGGTCGAAAATTAATGCGACGTCATTACCTGTAGGCATTGCATCACAATGCCTACAGGTAATAGTCTAGATGCCATCAAACCCTCTTATTTACTCACCCCATTGGATTCGATTATGACGCGCTTCCATTCGCTCCAGCAAAAGTCCTCACTCATTTCCATGGCAGCTTCGGCCGCTAAAACTCTGACAATCGCAGGTGTGCTTATCATGAGTTCTGTCGCGAGCAATGCGCAAGTAAACCGCATAGATATCATTCGCCCAGATGCGCCGAGTTTGGCGGCTTATGGTAACTTTGATATTGGTGTGCGGACGCTCACACTCACCGATGCGGGTCGCGTCGATGTGCTTAATACTCAACGCGGAGCGGAGGCAACTATTTATGATCGCAGCCTAACCATCGAAGTGTGGTATCCAGCGCAACTTGCAAGCGGTCAGTCACGGGGGGGAGAGTATCGTGCGATTACCCGAAACCCTGAGATTACGGCGACGCTTTCGGGTCAGGCGGTGCGCGACGCAGTGCCCGACACAAGCGCTGGGGCATTCCCGTTAGTAGTGATCTCGCACGGTTATCCGGGCAATCGCTATCTGATGAGCCACCTTGGCGAAAATCTCGCCAGCAAAGGCTATGTAGCTGTCTCCATCGATCATAAAGACAGCACCTACGACGACGCACAGGCGTTTTCTAGCACCCTTTATAATCGCCCATTAGATCAACGTTTTGTAATTGAGAGTATGGCGCAACTTTCGGCTGATACAGGCAGCTTCCTCGCCGGTATGCTCGATGCGAACAACACCGGAGTCGTTGGCTATTCGATGGGCGGCTACGGGCTCGTAAACAATTTAGGAGGGGGTTATAGCGACGAGATCGTTCCTTCTTTTATGTCGCCACCCAATGAGCTGCTTGCGCTGCACGCAACAGGCAATCCCAACTACCGTGACAATCTTGACTCGCGGATCAAGGCGGGTTTCGCGATCGCGCCTTGGGGAATGGAGCGAGGGTTCTGGCGTGAGAAAGACCTTGCAGGCATCGAAATTCCAACGTTCTACCTCGCAGGCGATAACGACACTGTCGCAGGTTATGAAAACGGCGTCCGCGCAATTTACGAGGCCGCGGTTAACAGCGATCGCTATCTGCTCACTTATAAAAACGCGGGCCACAATGCTGGCGCGCCTTATCCGGTGCCACGTGAAATACTAGACAGCGAGACAGGTGAGGGAGCGAGTCATTACACCGATCCAGTATGGGACAGTGTGCGCATGAACAATGTGATGGATCATTTCGTCACCGCTTACTTTAATTATCATCTCAAGGGCGATGCCGCAATGCTTGAGTATCTCGACGTCTATCCCGACGGAGCTGACGCGACCTATTCGGTTAAGAATGGCGTGCCAGACGACGAGCATAGTTATTGGCCCGGATTCGAAGAGGGTTCTGCGGTCGGGTTAAAGCTCGAGAAATTAGCGCGCGGCGATTGACCGCCTCGCTATTTCTCGACTGAATAAACCAGATCGATACTCTGTTGAGCGCCTGATTCGGCTTTGAGCTTGAGGCGGTCGTTCAGAGTGTAGTCGAGATTTACTTTCGAGCTGCTGTCGAAAATTCCGACCCCGTAGCGCGCGAACAAATCGGGGGTTAGGTACTTCCCGACTGTCAGCACGCTGTTGTTCAATGTGTCCTTGGTATCAATCGCGAGTTCGTCGAGGCCAAGACTGTTTCTAATCTGATTCGTGAGGCTGCTGTTTCTTTCCAGGCCAAGTGACGCGAGCGTGCCGAGCAGCGCCCCTTGGTCGCGCTGGCCTATCGATGCAAACGGACGACCAGTTGCAAGCATCGCGAGAATGTCAGTCTCGCTAAGATTCGGCGATGAGAAAAGCGTGCTGTTCATTTTCTTAAGGGTTCCACCCATCTGCACGCCCACTGTTTGTTCATTTAGCTCCCGAACTGCACGCACATCGATACCCGGATTATCTAGCGCGCCTAGGAACACGAAACGGCCCTGCCGTATAGCGAGGCTCTGTCCGTAAAGAGTGTAGGTTCCCTCAGACAGCGATAGCTCGCCGTAGGCAAGGTTGCTCTGATTCTGCCCGCGCTCTAGGCGAAGACGACCGTCAAGTCGCGTATCGATTCCGAAACCCTCGATTGAAGCTTCGTCACCAAGCGCCAGAACAAGTTCGCCAGTGATCCCGTTTTTCGTTGCGCGTTCGAGAAGCGAAACCGGTTTGTCTGACCTTACCTGCACTGCTACTAGAACGGTGTCAGCAGAAACATCGATTGCGTTAGGAGGCAGTTCACTAAGAACAATTTTTAGCTCGGGTATGGCTACGTCCCCGGAATAATGCAGCGCGCCATCGTCAGCCAGTAGCGTAAAGTTAGGCGATGCAGTCGCCCGCAACGTGTCGTTATTGACGATGAGGAAATTGTACCCCCTTACCGTCGCCTCGCCCCGAGGTGAGCCCGCGCGTGTTGCATTCTGCAATAATTCAAGATTTGATACTGAAACGGCGATCTTGACGCTGCCTTCGCCCGACTGACCCTGAGCCTTAAGTGTCAGAGTCTGAGAATCGGTCATCTCGGCATCCATGGTGATGCCTTCTACTCGAATACCCAAGCTTGGCAATGTGACAGCGCCATCGATCAGCGTCGACGTCGCATAGACCAGCGGGCTTTCGAGGCTGCCAGAGACGGTGAGTTCTGCACCGAACTCACCACTCAACGCCTCTAGTTCTGGAGTAAAGGCTTCGAGCCATTCGAGTCCTAAGGCTTGCAGTGTAATCTTGCCGGTGAGCGATTGATCTGCATTTAACAGCCCCTCTGCGTCAATGTTTGCCACGCGCCTCGACGCACCGCTAGCAGCAATGAGACTAGATGAATCGGGAGTGCTGTTAGCTTCACCGCTTCCTTCGGCTGGCTTCGACGTGGAGGCTTTGAGCAAAAGAGCTCGACTTTCTAGCTGCCAAGAGCCTTTTTCAAGGATCGCGGCGAGTTTGGCATCTTCGAGTGAATAGTTTTGTCGCTCGTCGCTTTCGCCAATGTGAAAGCTGACCTGCTGCGCGGTGAGACTAGACGTTAGCTTCGCGGATGACGTGTCCGACTCGGTGTAATAGGCCGAGGCATCAACAGAACCGGCTGCACCGTAAACGCCGATTAGATCGTCCAACGCGGGTATTTCTGCCAATAGAATTAGCGTCGAAATCGGCAGGTTCTCGACAGCCAGTTGAGCGCGCGTTTGCGAATCTTGCAGTGAGAACTCGATGCAGGCGGTGGCAGACTCTTGGCGCCAGCAGCTGCGCGAGAGGAGAGCATTATTGCGACTGAGTGTAACCACTAAAGGCGTTTGCAGCATCCACGGAACGCCTGCGGGTAGGTAGCCTAGTTGCGCTGAGTTTGCACGCCCCGTCCACTCTAAATCCGCATCTAGAATAAATGGCGCGCGGAATCCACCTTGCAGAGACACTGCGGAAGAGGCAAGTCCTGATTCCATCGTGAAATCGAATGAATGCGCTTCGGGCGAGCCAACTACTCTTCCATTTATCGTTACAGGGCGTTGCTCGTCTTCAATAAATACACCTCGTTCGAGTAAGAAAGTCCCGTCAACGCTCTTCGTATTCACGTCCGCATCAATGGTAAGGCGCTCGATTGAGAATGACTCAAAACTCAAGCCCGAGCCTGCGATGTTAATAGTGGCAGTAGGAAGCTCGGTGGTGCCGTCAAGGTGCCCCTCGCCCACAAGTGATCCACTTGCGCCGGGGACGAATTCATCCCAGTCAGTAATATTAACGAAGAAGTCGAAGCTTAGACGGTCCCTCGCACTGCCGCGGGCGGTAATCGAATTGCCGGCAGTGGCGAGTTCCAGTTCTTCAACCGTTACGCCGTCGGCCGTAAGGTCGACACGTGAGGCGAATGTCAAAGGTGTTGCGTCTATCGTCGTATCTAACCTGTCGATAGAGAGTGCGATCGAATTGAGAGGTGTCTCGCTCAGTGTCCCTGACGCAGAGAGGGGACCAATGTTCAATGATGACAGAGTGAGTTCTGTGAAGGCGGCAATAAGTTCGGCGGGCTCTTGTGCCGATACGGCGAAGTTCGCGTTACGCGCTGTAAGATCTATAGACGCGCTAATCTTAAGGTTTGGCGCGCTCGCTGCGGTTTGCACAGAGCGCTGACGATTGCCCAAGTCGTCGAGATCGGCGGCGAAATCTATTATTAGATTCTTCTTGTCGCCAGCAGTTGTGAGTCTAGGGTTTAGTAGGTTCGGCGTGGACTCTCCTCGTCTTAGTAAAAGCTGCTCACTCGAGTGCTCAAATGCATAGGCAGACGCGAATAGATCCACAGTGCCCTCCGAGGCGATTTCCCACGGCGAAATTAACTCGTGGCTTATCGCTATCGAATCAAGGTTTCCAGAAATATTTGCTTTGCCAGACAGGAAAAGATCACCTGCGCTCGGTGTCGCAAGCGACTCCAGCAATAGATCAAGTTCTTTCGTTGAATCGACGTTCCAATCGATAGTGAGATGTCGGATCTGGCTGAGGTCAAACTCGCCATGGCTCGAAAATCGTATTGTCGGATGGCCAAGCGATTCAAAGGGCGCGGTGTAGCTGCCGGCAAATTGTTCGATGACCAATTCACGGCGAAACAGTGCTAGCAGGGAAATCTCACTGACGAAGTCGTTGATCGCATAGACCTCTTCCTCTTGTTGGATTAGAGCGCGAGCCGCGTGCACTTCCCGTAGCAGAGTTCCTGTTACTTCCTGCATCTCAAGGCTAAAGTCTTGTGAATTCGTTCGCTTCAAAACCTGCGTCAGGAGTGCACGCGTTCCACTCTCGGTGCCGACGCCTAGAAAAAGTGCTGCCGTGAGAAACAGCAGCAGCGATAGCGTAATCCGCAGAAAAAGTATGCCAATGCGCCTCATAAATCAGGCCCCATGCTGAGGTGTAGTCTCACCCCCTCATCACTGTTTATCGGGCGTGCGAGATCGATGCGTATGGGGCCTATCGGCGATATCCAGCGAGCGCCTACGCCTGCGCTTTGTTTGAATCTGACTTGATTGAAATCATCGAAGGCATCACCAACGTCTGTAAACAGGGCCAGACGCCATTTTTCTGCGATGGCAAAATCAACCTCGGCGGATGCTACCGCGAGGCTCTTGCCTCCGGTGATCAAGCCCTCGGAATTACGCGCGCCGATCGATTTGTAGTCATAGCCACGAATGCTTTGGTCACCCCCGGTAAAGGTTTGAATCGATACGGGCAGTTCGGCAATCGAGTCGGCAACGGTTGTGACAAGTTCGAAGCGCGAAATGAGGCGGCCTCGTCCCAATGGCATGATCCATTTCCCATTGAGATTAAACTGCACAAACGTTTCACTGGCGAGTAAGTCGGACGATGCGCCGCGTACCTGTGCAAATAGCTGCCAGCCTTTGTTTGGCACAAGCGCGCTGTCCGCTTGAGTTTTCGTAATGCTTAGGCCGGGGATCAATAAGTCTGACGTTTCGCGTACGCCATTCACATCAAACTCGTCATGTCGGTAATTTGTAAAGTAGCTCTGCCGCCAGTTCGAACGATTAACGAAGGTATAAGCAATGCTTGTGCGATAAGACCGGCTGTCGAATGTGTCGGTGTTCTCTTCGATCCACCCTGCCGAAATTCTCAAATTCTCCATCGTCGGATTTGCGAGAGGGATTAAATAGTCGGCGTCCAACGAACGCTGAATCGGCGAGAGGCTTGTCGTCGCGTTTACGCGGTGGCCCTCTGGGTTTCTGAACCTGTCTTCGTAGTAGCCACTTATACGCGGACCCGTATCCGTAGTTATTCCGGCTCCGTACTCATAGACTCGTCGGGGCCGCGAGGTCACCACAAGATCAATGGGGACTAGGTCGCTCGTTTCCGAATCGAGTCGAGGCGTGATACTGATGTCAGCAAAATACTGGGAATCGTTGAGCGCGCTCCGTAGGTCTAATAGTTTTTGCGGTGCGTAAAAGTCGCCTTCATCGAAGGCCACGAAGCGGTTTACAAAGTCGTTAGAAAGCGCGCCTCCGGTATCGAAATTTATTGCGCCAAATCGATGGCGCGTGCCTAGATCGAGTGCAAGCTCGATAGAAGCCGCTGACAGCGGTTTATCGATAGTTAACCTTGCGAGAGTGAACCAAGCATCGAGATAGCCTAGTTCGAACGCGCGTGCACTGAGCTCGGCCTTGGCGGCTTCATAATCGCCGTGGCTAAGCTGCGTGCCTTCGCGTAAAGGCAGCGTCTCGAGCGTGCTCGCAAAAAGGTCGGCATCCGTCGCAATCGATATTGCGACAGACTGAATTAGGACTGGGTCTCCTGCTTCTACGGAGATGGACAGCAACCAACAGTCAGAGGTTTTTTCGATGTTTATTTGCGGCTCTGCGGAATAAAAACCTACCGCTTGGCTGGCACGCTGCACGGTATTCGCAAGTGTTTCCACGCGTGACCGGAGTGCACGAGCGAGTTCGGCGTCATCGCTTGCGCAGCTAATCGAAGGAAGTCGGACGTGGGCGCGAATGTTATCGGTGAGCTGCGCGTTTGCAGTATGGATTTCAAGCCCTGGGGCTTGCGCGAAACTCACATCGAAGCCAAGCGCTGAGCAGGTGATAAGGAAGAGGCTGCGATAACCGGAGAGAAGTTTCATAACACGAAATGATACTCCCTGCGGGTACCATGCTGCGAGCAAAGACTCTCGTAAGGGGCAACGAATTAGCCGTTTCGCTGCAGAGAATCCTTAAACTGCGAGGCGGATCGGGGTGATCGTAATATCGCGCCAAACGTCGCCGGTCACGTAGGGGTCTCTCTCCAGCCAAGCATCGAGTTCGGCGCGGGATTCGAATTCGACGTAGGTAGTCGACCCAATCATGCGACCTGCGTCGTCTAAGATTGCGCCCCCAGCGATCAGATTGCCTTTGTTCTTGAGCTCTATCGCGCCGACGATGTGTGAGTCTCTCACGGCTAGCCTTCTGTTTAGAGCGCCTTCGTCGGTGCCATCATAGGCGACTATCATGAATTGCATGGAATTAGCCTCGTAGCGGGTAAATTTATATCTGGGTCGTCTCCGGGCGAATAGGAGACACTAGTAAGCCTGTTATAGCACGCGCTAGTTGTGAACCCAAAAGGCTGTCTCCGGGCGCGATACCGTCGATTCGTACGAGAGCCAGAAAGTTGCCGTCAGCGTCGAGATAGTCACCGACACGTTCGAAACGGAGAGCCTGGAGCCGTTCTGCATGAATCCGGTAGACGGTAGAGTCTTCGTAAAGGCTATAAACAGGCATCGCGAGAACGTTGTGTTCGGCGGGTAGCTCGAGCGCCAAGTCGACGACGGATCCAATCTCTAAGGCCGTGCTTGCGGGAATGCTGAAGAATGCATCGAGGCCGCCTTGACCCGTCTTCACTGCGCCTCCGATGCGCGCTAGTTCGAATCGTAGACGTGAGCCGTCGATTTCTGCAGTGGCAGTTAGGGTCTCGCCGCCGCGCAACCTACGTTCGAGTTTGCCTGCCGTGGCGGCGGGCAATGTGCTGCGGATTTCTAGAGTCGAGTAGTCTGCGATTCGTAACAATGAGGTGCCAGCGAGAACACGTTGACCTACCGAGAAAGGGCTATCGATAACGCGTCCATCGAAAGGCGCGCGAACGTTGGTTTGCTCAAGGTCGAATAGGGCACGATCAAGTTCCGCAAGGGCCTCCGCGACAGCAGCTGATTGCGCAGCGAGGCGAGCGGGGAATGCATCTACTTCGGCGAGATGCCGCAGCAAAGCGATATCGCCTTGGCTCGCTTCGCGTTTTGCAGAATCCAGCTGTGCGTCGGCGATCATGCGTTTGGCATGGAGCTCCTGCGCGCGCGCAAGAGTAGCCCTTGCGACTTCAGCGAGGCTGCGATTTGCATCAGTCATTTTTTGGGCGAGCGAAAATTCGAGTTTGAGACTTTCAAGGCTCGCTTCGCTTCGCTGTAGCCGTGCGCGCGCAGCACTTTCGGTAAATTGGGATTCGGAAGGATCGAGCGCGAGCAATAGGTCTCCTTTGTGAACCCAGTCGCCTTCGCGCGCGAATACCGAGTCGACCTTTGCCGTAATCGTTGTATTCAGACTAGCGGTTTGCTGCGCTTCGACGCGGCCGAAGCTCAACAAGGTTGGCGAAAGCGTTTGCGGCTCGGCGCTGAAGGTAGTGACAGGCCAGGAGCGCTCCACCTGCTCGCGTGGTTCGGCGGTAGGCCCGGTGGCGACAACGAGGAGAGCGAGAACCAAAGCGATCGCGAGAATGACAAAACCAGCAAATCGACGCGAGAGTGTTTTAATCGCTAACAGAGTCCGCGTTGCCTGCGACAGAGTGATGGAAGAGTTGTGATTGGAGCCTGTTACGCTCATTAATCTATTCCTTTTGAGTTTGTAACGGTGCCGAGTACTCTATGAGTCGATAACAATGAGCCGCCGAACCGGTATCTGAGAGACTGCGTAATGTTTTCGATAAGTACGATCAGTGCAGGGATGACGACAAGCACGAGCAAGGTGGCGAACGCCATTCCCCAGCAAATGGTTATCGCAATGGGAACGATAAAGAGGGCAAGACTGAAGGTCTCGAACATCAACGGTCCTAGCCCTGCGATAGTCGTAAGCGATGTCAAAATTACCGCGCGGAATCGCGAGAGTGATGCCTCATGGATTGCCTCGCTGACGCTTTTACCCTCGGCTAATGAGCGCCTAAAAAAGCTGATCAAAATAATAGAGTCGTTAACGACAATGCCGGTAAGTGAGAAGAATGCGAGCATGGACATGGCGCCGATATCGGCGTCCATCACCCAGTGGCCAACAATTGCTCCGGTAAGGCCAAGTGGTATTGCGCTCATTACAGCAAGTGGCCAGAGATACGAAGAGAAAGACCACGCTAGTATAAGGTAGATAAAAATCGCAGTGAGCACAGCGCCATTACGCATGGTATCGAGCAATTCTTGTGTCTCGCGTGAGACACCGCCTAGATCCGAGCTAAGGTCGTAGCGCTGTTTAATATCGGCGAGTGCGTTAGCTGTAACGTGATCGATAATTTGCTCGGCGTTGTTTTGAGAGGAGTCCACACTCGCATTCACCGTCACTGAGAGAAAACCGTCGGTATGATTAATAATATCGATGCCGCTGCGATTGCCGAGTTCTGCAACCTGACCCATCGCAACGAGTTCGCCCGCGGGCGTGCGTACGGGCAAACGATTGAGTGAATAGAGATTGTCGCGCTCTACGTCGGGCAACGTCACGATGACTTCAATTTCGGAATCGTCTTGGGTAAAGATCTGCACGCGTTCGCCGTTGTACGCGGCGCGTAATTGTCGGCCTAGGCTTGTGCTCGATAAGCCCAAAGCTTTGCCTGCGGGCGTGAGGCTATAGATGATTTGGTCCCGACCATAAGGCAGGTCGTCATACACATTAGATACGCCTGGGTAGGCGAGCAAAGCGTCTTGGAGTTCTTCAGAAGCGCGTTTTAGCTCGGGCACATTCTCGCCCCTCAGCACAAGCGAGAGATCAGGTTGACCATTGTTTTCGCCACCACGCACTTCGAGGAACAGGTCTTCGACAAAGGGAGGTTTCGGATTCTCTGCGCGCCAATTGTCGACGAAAGCCTGCGGTGCGATCGTCCGGAAATCGTCCCAACCATATTCGGCACGGATGGAAGCGAATTGATTCCCTGTTTTTCGTTCTTGGTCGATCATGGCACTGGCAAATTTGGTGACATAGCCATTAATATTGCTGCCGCCACCCTCGACGTCTATCGTGTGCATTGTGTCTTCAAGTTTACTCATAAAGTCTTCGCGCTGGGCAAGGCTTGCTTGTGGCGCGAACTGCACGTTGGCAGTAATTGACTCGAGACTCACGCCCGTAACCATATTGAGTCCAACCCGTCCGCTCGCGATAAGGCTAAACGAGAGAATCACACAGGCGAGTGCAGCGCAGAGTGTAGTGCCTGGTGCGGCCAGCGCGCGCTCAAGCACAGGCTTGTAGTATCGATCGCGAAGCTTGCCGAAGCCGCTATCGAAGCGGCGGCGGAAATCACTCGTTGTATTGCGATCCATTTTCGAAAAGCTGCTGCGTAAATGCCCCGGCAATACGAGAAAGCATTCGATGAGCGATGCGACGATAACGCACAAAAGAACAGTCGGGAGAGTGACGATAACGGCGCCCATTTCACCTCCCGCAAGGATAAGCGGTACGAATGCGGCGAGGGTCGTAAGTGACGAGGTTAGCACTGGCAAAAACATTCTCTTCGCGCCTTGTGTCGCTGCATCTTCTGGCGAAAGTCCTTGCTCGAACAGGGTGGTCGCATCCTCACTCACAACGATTGCGTCGTCCACGACAATACCAAGCGCCATGATGAATGTGATGAGCGATAGAATGTTGATGCTGCCATCGAAAAGCGAGTAGTAGAGGAGGGTAGCAAAGAGAAAGCTTACCGGAATGCCGATCATTACCCACCACCCAACCCGGCCATTGAGAAAAAGAAAGAGTGTGATGAGCACTAAGAACAAACCAGAGAGGCCGTTTTTCGCGATGACATCAAGTTGTTCTTTGATGAGGTTCCATGCCTCTTGATATTTTATGACCTCGACACCGCTAGGAAGGTTTGGCAGGGTGTCTGCTAACCATTCATCGAGAATTTTTGCGGAAGTCATCGCATCGGAATCTGTCGCGCGAAGCAATTCCATCTCGATTGCGATTTTTCCTTCGCGAGTTAATTTGGGCTGCCCAACTTTTGGGCGTCTTTCGATTTTGGCGAAATCGCCTAGGCGAGCGAGCCCGGCGTCTGCTTGAAGCGCCACCTCGAGTTGATCGAATTCGATGGCAGCGCGACGCTGATCAAGGCTTCGCAATTGCATCTCGGCTTGATTGCGGCCTACCATTCCGGCCGGCGAATTATTGCTTCGCTGCCGCACTTCATCGGCTATTGAGCCGAGATCAGTATCGAGTGCGATGAGTGTGGCGCTGGAGACCTGAATAGCAATTTCTTCCTCGGGCATGCCATCAAAAACTATGTAAGAGATGCCTCGAGAATAGAGTTCCTCCTCCATCTTTCGAACGAGTGGAGCGAGCTCTGCGAGCCCGCCATCTGAGCTTACGACAAGGGTCGCTACTTCTTCCCAATCATTGAGCTGGCCCGTGGTGAGAGGCTCCATTGCGGCAGGAAAGTGTCGAATCTGAGCGAGGCGGCTCTCGATGTCGTCGAGCGCTTTGGAGATGTCGGCTGCGAAATTAAAGTGGGCCCACACATAGCCGCCACCGATCCGAGACGAGGACTCAAGAGTTTGCAGGTCGGGCATATTAGCGAGCTGTTGCTCGATCGGCGCGATGATGAGTTGTTCGATGTCTTCGGCAGACGCGCCTTCCCAACTAACGGCGACTCTGATGATGGGCACTTTGATCGCCGGATCGAGCTGGGTGTTTATTCGGTCGGCAGCCCATAGCCCCGAGAGAATCATCATAATTATGATTAGGTTTGCGGCGACTTTGTGGTTCGCGAAAAGCCCGATGATGGTGTTCTGCATTCTGCCTATCCTTGGTGGTGCTGTGTTCTAGAGTGACGATGGCGCTGGGCCGGCTAAGGTTGTTTAGCGGCCCGATTATCCTCTTCAGACGCGCGCGCTCATGGGAAGTTACTCATCAATTCGCATTCTTGACCTCTAGGGCTGAACTAGCGCTGAATTTTTCTATTGCACTTGTGTGCTCGAACCCAGATTTCTGACTGCTTGAGCTAGGAGTTGCAAGCAAGATGCCAATATCTATGAGACTGATATTGTTGACATATTAGATAGGCGACTTTGGCCGCAAGCGAATTCGACCAATATTCTGTGGTTTTGACCAGCGGGGAAGAATGAAGCTAAAGAGTTTCTACAAGCTCTACAAAAACGGGAAAGAGGGATGCCATAAGCAGAATGGCCATGCTCCAGTTAAACCAGCGTATTGCTCGCGGGCTGCGAAGAATGCGTTGAAGAGATGCGCCGAGCCAAAGCCAGAGCCAGATACACGGTGCGCCAATGAAGAAAAACAGCGAAGTGATTAATACTACCTCTCCAAGATAATCGTTGCCGATGCTTGTGTAAGTCACGATCGCCCCGACAGCCATAACCCAGGCCTTTGGGTTAACCCATTGAAAGGCGGCAGCCTGAAGGAAGGTGAACGGCTTGCCTACGCTCATCGCATCGCTGGTCACCGGCGCGGTGGCGATCTTGTAGGCGAGATAGGTTAGGTAGGCGGCGCCCACGATTTTGAGCACGGTGTGTAAAGAAGGGTAGAGATCGAATACCTGGGCGATGCCTAGCCCGACCGCCAGAATCATGAGCGGAAATCCGATGATGATGCCGAAGTAATGAGGCAGGCTGCGCCGCGTTCCGTAGTTAAGCCCCGAAGCCATGAGCATCGAATTATTGGGGCCGGGTGTAATGCAGCTTGTAACCGCAAAAGCGATAAGTGAGGCGTATTCCATAGCGGTTAAAAAGGTTTCGTCGGCTAACAAGGTTTTTCTTGCCACTTCGCGTCGGAGTCGACATCGCAGAGCGCAAGAACGGTGGGACGAGTATAAAGCGCGCGCGGCGGGCTCGCTAGTAGAAAAACCGCTGTACATCGACATGTGCAGTTTGCTTCTAATGAGGGTAACATCCCGCCCGCGACAAAAAACTCTTGGTCTCGCTGCCGCTTAGTGTGAGTGGAGCAGGGATTGGGAGCAACGTGGTTAACCCCTGCTATGATCGAAAAATATTCTGTAATCGCCCTCTATTTTACTGTCCTCTTGGTCTTGGGTATCTTCGCTGCGCGTGGTGTGCGCGACATGAAGAGCTTTGTCATTGGCGGCAAGTCGCTTAGCTTCTGGGTCGCTGCTTTTTCCGCACAGGCGACAGGGGAGTCGGCGTGGCTGCTGTTAGGCGTCACTGGCATGGGTGCGATGCTTGGGTTTAGCGCCTACTGGATTGTCGTCGGCGAAGTGGTTGGCGTGTTCTTCGCCTGGTTTGTCATGGGTAAACGCTTCAAGCGCCTCACCGATCTCTATTCCTCGATCACCATGACCGATTTTTTGGTGAGTCGGTTTCAGAGCAAAACTACTATTCTTAGACTGCTTTCGGCGATCTCGTTAATTATCTTTGTGCTGATTTATATTTCGGCGCAGATCGATGCCACCGGCTCTGCGTTCGAGGCTTTTCTTGGTTGGAACTACCACCAAGGCGCGCTCCTAGGATTTGGGATAGTAGTGTTTTACTGTGTAGCGGGAGGCTTTTTAGCCGCAGCGTGGACTGACATGTTTCAAGGCGCCGTCATGCTCGGTTGCCTTGTGGTGCTGCCTATTGTTGCGTGGCTGGCGATTGGCAACTCTGCCGAAATAATTTCAGGCCTTAGTGCTATCGACCCTGCGTTGGTGAGCGTTTGGGGCGGTGAGTTCAACCTGATCAACGTGTCTGTTGTACTTGGTATGATGCTGATCGGGCTTGGCTTCGTCGGCTCGCCGCAGGTGTTTGCGCGCCTGCTTGCCGTGCGTTCGGAGACAGAAATAGACAGGGGCAAATGGGTCGCGCTGCTTTTTACCTTTCTCGTTGACGCCGCCGCAGTGAGCATTGGTGTGCTAGGCCGTTATCTGTTTACCGAACAAGGCGTTGATCCTGAATCGGTATTAGGTAACGGCGCACAGAACGTGATGTCTGAGCTTGTGCACGTCAGTTTTCCGCCTTGGATTGTTGGCCTCTACGTGGCAGCGGTCTTGTCTGCGATTATGTCGACAGTCTCGTCTCTCTTAGTCATGGCGGCAGGCGCTGTCACCCATGATCTGTATGCGAAGCTGGTTAATCCTTCAATAAGCGACTCGTTTGCGGCGAGGCTGTGCCGCTACTCAACCCTGGCTATTGCTATTGGTGCGATGGCGCTCGCCACCCTCGTGTCTGTTATTGCCCCTGAACGCACGATCTTTTGGTTTGCCATCTTTGGTTGGTCGGGCATTGCGGCCACATTTTGCCCTATGGTGATTCTTGCTTTGTTCTGGCCCCGATTCACAGAGAAGGCAGCAATTGCATCGATGGCCGCAGGATTTTCGGTCACGATGATAAGCAAGTTTCTACTGCAAGAATTGCCGGGTATTGGCCCCGTATTCGTTGCGCTCGAGACGATGCCGCCTTCTTTTCTCGCAGCCTTGATTGTTGGTTATTTGGTGTCGATAATCTCACCCGAGCCCGCCAATGCTGAGCGTTTTAGGCGCGATCTCAAGATCTGTAATCAGAAAAGAGACCAACGATGAACCGTAGACTGATTTTACTGGCGCTAGGCTTATTAGTGGCGTCTTGTGTGAGTTATCCGAGCGGCGAGAAACCGACGAATTCTCTGTACTGCGATAACTTTATGGTCTATGCGATGTGTGTGACTGATCTTAACGGCGACGGTGAAATCGAATTCGTCTATTTCGAAGGCTCACAGCAGGCATTTATGTACAGGCCGGGTGCGCTTAGACGCTTGCCCAAGTCGCTCTCTATGCACCCCTGTGCTACCGAGATGGATGAAGAAATGGTGAAGACTACTTCGCGAATGTTCTATATCGATGAGTCGACGACCCTGCTTGAGAAGACCGATATTCGCGGCACGCTGCTGCTGAAGTACATGACAGCGCTGCCCGAGATTACTGCCTGTAATCTGCGCCGCGAAGCAGCGAGCGACGCAGGCTCATGACTAGCTTATTTTTTGTGATAGTCTCTACTGCGTCCTAGATTAGATATCCTTTTTACTCGCCCGTAGAGAGAGTTTAAGTAGGTGTTGAAGAGAGCAGCATCGCAAATCTTACTGTCATAAAGAGTCGAATCATGAAAAGAACTTCCCTTGCCATCCGCAATAAAGTGCTTGTCGTTTGCGTTTTACTGGGCGCGGCTTTTAGTGCCGTCAGTGCAGCAGCCAATGCACAAACACGAAATAACGAACAAATATTCGAGCCTGCGCCTCAGTTAGTCCAGTCCCAACCAACCCTCTTACCCGCCCCAAGTGACGCGATAGTGCTTTTCGGCGGCGGCGAAAAAGATCTGGATCAGTGGCAGGAAGTAGGCTCGGGCGATCCGGCAAGCTGGCTTTTGCTCAACGATTCGATGACCGTAAATCGGGCTATGGGTGCGTCAACTAGCATCGAAACGAAACGCACCTTTCGCGATATTCAATTGCACATAGAGTGGAGCACTAATCCCGTCATCGACGGCGATCAGCAACTTAGGGGAAATAGCGGGATTTTTTTGCATTCTCAGTTCGAATTGCAGGTGCTCGACAGCTGGCAGAACCCGACTTACGTTAACGGACAAGCTGGTTCGATTTATCTACAATATCCGCCGCTCGTGAATGCCTCGCGGCCAGCGGGCGAATGGCAAAGTTACGACATTACTTTTGAGGCGCCTCGCTTTAATGCTGCGGGTGAACTTGAAACGCCTGCATTCATCTCCGTTCTGCATAATGGTGTTGTGGTGCAAAATCACAGCGAAATACTCGGTGCGACCTATACTGCGCAACCAAGTTATGACGTAACCTGCACACCTTATGCGCAGACTGTGGCTGTCGATTGTAGTGGCGGGATGCCACTCATTCTCCAAGACCACGGGCAGGTTGTCTCTTATCGAAATATCTGGGTGCGGGAGCTCTAGGGGCAAAAGCGCTAGCAAAAAAAACTTAATGGACAGGGGCGTTACCATGCAAATCAAGCGAATAAAATCACTGCTGGCGGTGTCGATTCTTAGCGCTGCCGCAACGCTTTCGGCGGCGCAGGAAGAGAGCGAGTGGCAACCCTTGTTCAATGGAAAAGACTTATCCAATTGGACAATTAAATTCACGGGCTTCGACTTAGGCGAAAACTACCGCAATACCTTTAGGGTCGAAGACGGCCTGCTGCGAGTCGTGTATGACGAATGGCCCACCTTCGATGGCGAATTCGGACATCTGTTTACGCAGGAATCTTATTCTCATTATCGACTCCGACTCGAATATCGCTTTGTAGGCGAACAGGTTACCGATGGCCCCGCGTGGGCCTATCGAAACAACGGCATGATGCTTCACAGTCAATCTGCCGAGAGCATGCTTTTAGCTCAAGATTTTCCTGCGTCGATCGAAGCGCAAATGCTCGGTGGTAATGGCAGCGATGCGCGCCCGAACGGCAATGTCTGTACTCCGGGAACACACATCGAGATTGCGGGCGAACTCATTAAACGCCATTGCACCAATTCCGAGTCGGCTACGTTTCATGATGATCAGTGGGTAACAATGGAGATCGAAGTGAGAGGCGCGGAAAGCGTTAGACATTTCCTCAATGGCGAAGAAGTTTTCGTCTATGGAGGGATTCAGTTAGACCCGGAGTCTGTTGAAGCTGCACCGCTGATTGCGGCGGGTGCGCCGATTCGACTGTCGGCGGGCCACATTGCCGTGCAGGCAGAAACGGCGCCCATCGAATTCCGCCGCATTGAACTGCTTCAACTTGCGCACTGAGGCGAGAAGCCCAGTCAGAGACAAGTTGGCTTTGCACTGCGTCGTTCGACTCTTTCTTGTTGAACCGAGGGCTAAACTCTAACCGAGGAAAACTCCGTAGGCGGGGTTTTCTGATTCGTCCCAATGGCGATAGTTGAGGCGCGCTAGCGATTCACGAAACTCGCGCCTCTCGCTCTTAGGTACCTGCATGCCTGCGAGCACTCGACCATAAGCTGCGCCGTGATTTCGGTAATGAAACAGCGTGATATTCCAGCGTGCGCCGAGCAGAGTAAGAAAGTCGGCTAGCGCGCCCGGGCGCTCAGGGAATTCGAAACGCGTAAGCCGTTCATTGTCGATAGACTGCGCCTTGCCGCCGACCATATGTCGCACGTGCGTTTTCGCCAGTTCATTATCGGTAAGATCGAGTACGGAATAGCCTGCTTGCTCTAAATGCTCTATAACTGTCAGGCGCTCTTGTGCGCCATTAATTTTTAGCCCTAGAAATATCTTCGCTTGCTCAGTGTCGCTGCTGCGATAATTGAATTCGGTAATTGAGCGCTTTCCTAACACCCCGACAAAGCGTTTAAACGCGCCTTTACGCTCCGGTATTGTCACCGACAAAATAGCCTCGCGCTGTTCGCCGACCTCTGCGCGCTCAGTGACATAGCGTAGCCGATCGAAGTTAGAATTTGCCCCGCTTGAAATTGTAACTAAAGTTTTGTTGCGGCAACCGGTTCGTTCGACGTATTTTTTCATGCCGGCAACGCCAACTGCGCCCGCCGGTTCTGCGATAACGCGTGTGTCATCAAAAATATCTTTTACTGCCGCGCAGATTTCATCCGAGCTTACCGTGATAACCTCATCGACAGTGTCTTTTAATATTGGCCAAGTGTGCTCGCCGACTTGGGCGACAGCGATGCCGTCGGCGAAGATACCCACTTGCTTTAAAGTAACTCGGCGACCCGCGGCCATTGCCGCTGCGAGGCACGCGCTCTCTTCGTACTCAACGCCGATAATTTTGGTTTCGGGGCGAACATACTTTACATAAGCGGCGACTCCCGCGATGAGACCGCCTCCGCCGACCGGGATAAATATCGCATCAATCGCGCCGCTGTGCTGGTGAAGAATTTCCATTGCGACAGTGCCTTGGCCCGCAATAATCTCAGGGTCGTCGAAGGGATGGATAAAATGGAGGCCGCGTTCCTTTTCAAGAATAAGGGCTTGTGTCAGAGCTTGATTAAAGGTGTCGCCAAAAAGGACGACTTTTGCACCGCGCGAGCGGACGCTCGCAATCTTGATTTCGGGTGTTGTCACAGGCATGACGATGGTCGCCTTCACCCCCATGAGTTTTGACGCCTGAGCTAACCCCTGGGCATGATTTCCTGCTGAGGCGCAAATTACCCCTTCGCGGCGTTGAGTCTCGCTCAGACTGCTCATCTTATTGTAGGCGCCGCGTATTTTAAAAGAGAACACCTCCTGCAGGTCTTCGCGCTTAATCCATACTTTGTTGCCCAAGCGTGCGCTCAACAGCGCTGCGACATCGAGTGGCGTCTCGACGGCGGCGGCGTAGACGTCGGCGTTGAGTATGCGTTTGACCGTTTTCTCTAGCATGGATGCTCCACATTCTGGGCTGCATGCCCTTATCCACTCTATGTCGGCAGATTGGGTGATGGCTTGCCGACTATCGAGAGAGTATAACGCGAGGGAGTCAGTATTGGCCTGCAGGGAGGGAATAAAGGAGTTTCTGCAGATGCGCCGTGAGTGATAAGGTCTAGGGTTAAGATCTCGTCTATTCGAGAATGTTGAGGTTTCATGTTTTTCTGGTTAGAAAGCACGCCACTGGCACTTTGGGTGAGTCTCTCGTTCTGGGCTTACCCTGTGCTTTTAAGTGTCCATATCGTAGGGCTTAGCATCGTTGCCGGAATCTACGCGATGCGCGACTTACGCTGTCTCGGCATTGTGAGCGAGCCACCCTTGTTACTTTTTGTTCGCTTCCATCGCCTTGCGCTTGCGGGTCTCGCTTTGAATGTTGTATCCGGATTCCTCCTTTTCTCTTCGCAAGCAACAGTGCTGATTGAGAGTGTCCCGTTCTTGATTAAAATGGTCTGTGTCGGCTTGGCGAGTGCTATTGCATTGATCATTCACGCGCGTCTTAGCGCGGCAATCGCAGGACAAGCACACGTCGTTGAGAGCGATGTGTTGCTCGAAAGCCGCACTATGCAAAGGCTCTCAGCTCTTTCTTTAGCGCTGTGGCTATCGGCTATCGTTGCCGGTCGCCTCATAGCCTATATTTTTTGAGGCGCCGCTAGGGTGATGACACTCGCACAATTTCTTAGCGAAACCGCCCTTCACACTTGGGTAGTAGGGCAAGCATGGCTATGGCCTGTGCTTGAAATAACGCATTTTATCGGCTTAACGTTGTTAATCGGAGGCTTACTCGTTGTAGATTTGCGCGTGCTTGGCGTTAGCGCGTCGACCCCCTTGCTGGCGACGTATCGGCTGCTGCCCCTTGTGCTATTGGGCTTTGGGCTAAATCTCATTAGTGGTGTTTTTTTTAGTGTTGGCGATCCTTTCCGCTATGCTGCCAATATAGGATTTCAGGCGAAGATGATTTTCGTACTCCTCGCTGGCGCCAATGCTCTCTATCATCACATCAGCATTACGCCGCTGCTTATTGGTTTGGAGGAGGGCGCGAGAACGCCAGCAGTTGCCAAAATCTCCGCGGCAGTGTCGCTGCTCGCATGGAGTGCGGTGTTGCTTCTCGGGCGCTTAATTCCCTACGTGGGAACCGGTTAGGCGCGCCGTAGGGAAGTTAAGCCATCGGCTATTTGTACTTAGAAGGGAAAAACCTAACCATCGCACGAGACGACTCGGCGTCGCAGTCGTAGGCGGCGAGTTTGTAGCCCTCACGCGCGGGAATCCAGCGAGTGGTATAAGAGGCTGGCTCGCGGAGAAACATGGGGTCTTCCACGGTCAGCGTAATCCAGAGGTCGTCTCCGTCTCGCCAGTAGCGCTCTCGAACCACTTTCTGTGACGAAGAGGGGATGCCGTTATAGTCATCAAATCCTGCCACATCGAATACAAAATGTGTGGTGACCACTTCGAGTGCGCCATCCGCGTAGTGTCCTACCGAAAAGCCCTGAACACCAAAATCGGTTGCTTTAGGCTCGCGGCCGTCTAGCCATATGGTGCGCAGCTGATCGTCTTTCTCATAGCGAAAAAGGACTCGGTCTGGCCACTGTGTGACCTCCATATGATAGGGGTCATATTGAATGGCGGGAGAAGACGCAGGCTGGCAGTCGTATTTTGGCGCAATTATTTCTTCCCAAGCCTGTTGATAAGCAAGAGCGCGTTCGTTGAGCACTGGAAAGTTTGCTGGCTCCCAAGGCATGTTTTCGCCATTGATGGGGCGTGCCCGAGTACCGCCGTCCCAGATGCCTGTGAGATCGGGCGCTGCGGCAGAATCTGTTTGAGCGGAGGCTGCTGCAAGCGGCAGTCCGATTGCCAGTTGAGCGATGAGTAGCGCTTTATAGACTAAGAGGCGCGCTCTGGGGTGTGAATGAGTTGCTAGTGAGTTGCGTGTTTTGTTCGCATGCATAAGTAGCTACCTGGTGTCGGTTAATAGTGGGGAAGGACGCTAGCGGGCGGGCGTTGGGTCTTGCGTGCGACCGCCTTCTAAAACAGGGCTGCCATCTGCGCGAGTGAGTTTTCGGCCCAAGAGCCCTTTTGCGCCCTCTGCCCGCGCGGAAGGTCCCGCCACGCGAACCACCATGCCGACGGGGAGCAAGTCGGGAGTCCAGCCAACACGACGTAGCATCACGGGTGCCCCTAGTTCAACTTGCCACTCTGCAGTTGCGCCTGACTCGTCGGTCACATCGAGAAAGAGCGCAGCGTGCGGATTTCTAAAAACGAAGCGAGTCACGACGCCTTCGATTTCAATTGGCTTATCGGAATCGTAAAAAGGGCCGCTAGCATGGTGAGCCGTAAGTGGCAGCGCTAGGCCAATGAAGCCAAACGAGGCTAAAAAAAGCGAAGTCAGTAGGGTGCGATGATGGGTCATGGTATCTCCTTGTTGTTCCTGTCAGCCCAACGCTTCCATGCGTAACGTTGGCTTAGAGGGAGTAGTAGAAACAGGATTAAGTAAAGGTTTCCGGCGGCCACAACATAGGTTTTATTGTCGTAGAAAACGAACGCTGTGATGCAGGAGAGAGCGGCAACCGTGGCCACGACAATCCAAGTAAGGCAGGCTTTTTTACAAAAGAAAACCTCGAGATGGCGAAGCTGGAGTTCGCTGCGGTATCGCAATGCGTTTAAGTACAGCGCGACGAGAATAGCCGACAGTCCGATTAATCCAAAGCCAAAATAGATAAACAGAATAGCGACTTGATTGTCATCCCAGCCTCCAAGCACAAAAATGTCAGTGCCAAGAGCGTCACCGCTTGAGTAGAGCACCGTTGCCTGCGCCATCAGTTTAATTGGGTAGACAAACACGAGAACAAGCATAACGAGCGCAAGGCTGAGATACAGGGTGGCGGAGTCTTGAAGGCCAAAATGGCGACTCCAGTTTGCATGTGTGACCCAGATCGAACCGATAATTATTGCACTAATTAGAAAGGCGGGGATGTCGCGCGATAGCTCCAATAACTCTTCGGGGTTGGTAGGTATTTGGTCGATGCTGATTACTAGCATCGTGAAAGCGAAGGCGAACGCCGCATCGACGAAAGTTTCTATGCGGCTCATGTTTTCGCCCCTTAGAATCTTCCCTCGGTCGACGCGGCAAGTTGAGATGTATTCGTCGGACAGGCGGTTCATTTGTGTTCTCCTCGTGCGGCTCTGGCGTGTTTTAGCCGAACGGCTCGCCTCCGTCTATATCGCCAATCGCAAGAATTGGCGAGGCATCAATATCCTCGGCATCCATCATACTGGCTACTCGACCTACAGCGCTAACCAGCAAATGTTGCTCCCAGGATTCGAGTTTTCGGTACTCGCGCAAAAAGCCAGACTGAAGTAACTCAGGCGCCTCCTCGTATTTAGTTTCACCAAGTTCAGTAAGCACGACATTTATTGTTCGCTTGTCGGTGCCGAGGCGTTTGCGTTGGACGAGTCCGTTTTTTTCAAGGCGATCGATAAGGTTAGTGACCGTGGCCTGAGAGAGCAGAATCGATTTTGCAATCGCGCTTGGGGTCGGCTTGTCTATTTTGACGATTGCATCCATCACCAGCAGCTGCGAGATCGTCAGCCGCGTGTCTTTTTGTAGGCGTTTCGAATAGAGGTCGATCGCGCGGGTTATCCGTCTGAGTGCAATCAGTAATTCGTCGTAGTCTTTCATCTAAGTGAAGTTCCGTTTATTTAAAGGTTTCGCGTAGGGGTTTCGTTGAGGGGCGTCGTTTTAAGAGCTCCGTACTGACTGTCTGCTTCTTGGAGGTGGCGATCAGATTCTGCCTTCATTTTAGTGCAAAGGGGCGCGGATAAGCTGCTAATACTTATAGTCTCTTTTTGCTGTTTATTAAACAAATTGTTTAGATATCTAATTAAATTGCATGACACTTTTTCGCATGTTTTGGCGAAGAGCAGTCAGAATTAGCTCTTTATATTACTGTTTTTATTAGCTTAACAGAATATTCTCTTCTTTTTCCTACCCCCGTACCTAGTGGCGATATCATTCTGGGGCTTCTAATTTACTTCTACTTCTATATACTGAGCGGGAAATTAATGACATTACAGTGCCGCTTGGTGAGTTCACCGAGACTTGCGGCGCCTCAATTTTGCAGGCCTGGGGGCTACGTTCCCTAGGTGTGTATTCCAGCAAAGAATGTAAAGGAGATGTATGTTTGGTAGTCAGTTCCGCAAAAAGCAATTAGGTCTCGCAGTCGCCCTCGCGTCGACGGCCTTCACAGCCCACGCACAAATCGAAGAAGTGCTGGTGACCGCGACCAAGCGCACCGAGAGTATGCAGGACATACCGGTTGCGGTTTCAGCGCTAGGCGAAGAAGCCCTCGACCAATTAGGCATTTCGAATTTCGAAGATTACCTTCTACAGCTCCCTAACGTGACAGCCGGCGGCAGTGGCCCTGGCCAAAACACGATTTATATCCGCGGTGTTGCGTCTACCACTCCTGGCCTGACTGTTGCCGGCGTTGCGGGTCTTGCACCTAATGTCGCTCTCTATCTCGACGAACAGCCGCTCGCGCAGCCGGGTCGAAACCTCGATGTCTATGCCGCTGACTTAGCGCGTGTCGAAGTGTTATCGGGTCCACAGGGCACGCTCTTCGGGGCAAGTTCGCAAGCAGGTACGGTTCGCTTGATTACCAATAAGCCCGATCCGAGCGGCAATTACGCGAGCATCGACCTCGGCACTGCCTTCACCCGTAAAGGTGAGATGAGCAATAATGTCGAGGCGATGGTTAATATTCCGATCAACGACAAGCTCACCGTCCGCGGCGTGGTTTACGTCGACAATCAAGGCGGCTACATCGATAACGTAATTGGCCAACGCAATCTTACCGAAAGTGCGCGCTTTAGACCTGAAGGCACAGTGCGCAGCAACGGCTTACCAGTCAGCGCGGGCAGGGCAGGTTTTCAGTCCACAGCCGATCTTAGCGGCGTGAACTTTATCGATGCCGACAATTCGACGCGCGTTGAAGAAGATTTTAACGATACAACGTATTCAGGTGTTCGTCTGTCGGCGCTGTGGGATATTAACGACGACTGGTCTCTGACCGTGGCACACACCGAGCAAGAACTTGAGACCGACGGTGTTTTCTTTGCCGACCCCAATCTTGGAGATCTCGAGATTCAGCGCTATGAAGATGACTCGTTAGAAGATGCTTTTAGCAACACTAATTGGACTCTCGCCGGACGCATAGGTGAATTGGAGGCAATCTACACAGGCGCCTTCACTGATCGCGAGACAGATCAATTCATTGACTATGCTGACTATATTTTCGTCGGTCAGTATCTGCCTTACTACATTTGTGACGGCAGCGTGACTTATCCGGGCGCAAGCGCGCCTAGCGGCACATGTCAGGCGCCAAACATGTTCGTAAAGAGCACGTCGCAAACCGAAGTCAGCAGCCATGAAGTTCGTTTATCGACGGATGCCGATCGTATGATTAGCGCCACTGTCGGTGGTTTCTATAGCACGCTCGACCTCGCTGAGAAGAACGACTTTACATACCTAGGCTCGCGTCAGGCCATCGCGTTTAATGGCGAGACGGGCTTCGGCCCTAATTTTTCTGCTGAGAACTCAACGAGCGACCAAGGCCAGTGGCCAAACGGCGTCATATTCCGTAACGACGTATTGCGTACTGACGAGCAAAAAGGGGTGTTCGGAGAAGCGAAAATTCGCCTCAACGACGAGTTTGCTGTGACTGTTGGTGCGCGTTGGTACGACGTAGAGGTTGACCTCATAGGTAGCGCAGCAGGTTCATTCGGCAACTTCGGCGCAACAACAGATAATAATGCGGGCAATAATCTCGATACTCTGTTTGCAGACCCGCGACCAGATACTGCCTCGACAGACGGCGTTATTACCAAGGCAAGTGTGACATGGACGCCCAATGATAATCAGCTATTTTACGCAACATTCTCCGAGGGCTATCGCCCAGGATTATTGAACCGCCCAGGCGGCGCGACTAATCCTGCTGGCACGTTTACAGTACCTTACGCGATCGATACCGACGACATGACTAACTACGAGTTTGGTTGGAAGACTGACTTGTTAGACTATACGCTTCGCTTCAATGGCAGCGTGTTCTTCGCCGAGATCGAACGTCTGCAGACCACCATTTTCGATCCGTCGATTACTAACTTGTTCTTCTCGGATAATGCAGCCGATGCCGAAATTAAAGGTGTTGAAGGTGACTTCATCTGGGCGCCACCTTCAATGTCCGGCCTCACTGTTACAGGTGCATTCTCTGTTTTAGATACGGAAATTACCCGAGTAATAACTCCAACTAACGACGTGACCCTAGGCGACTCACTTGCCTACGCGCCTGAGCGTCAGGCGAATCTTCGCGCGCGTTACGAATGGAGCGTAGGGTCAGGAATGATCGCACACGTCATGCCGCAGATTGCCTATTCGGCGGCTTCTTATAGCGACATCGTGTCGATTAACCGTGACAAGTTAAACAGTTGGACACTGTTAGGCTTTAGCGCCGGTGTGACATCGGATACGTGGTCGGCTGAGTTCTTTGCCGAAAACCTGAGCGATGAGCGGGCCGAAATCGCCCGTTCATTCAATTTCGATAGAGATCGTGTGAACTACGTGAGACCAAGGACGATGGGAGTCAGAGTCTCATATGACTTCTAGTGCACAGACGGTTTTTGCATAGAAGTTAGATGAACGCCCCGCTTCAGGGGCGTTCTCGTTCTCGCCTATTACTGGCGGGGCATCGATTTGACTCTGATAACACTGTAAGGTCTCGAGAGCAGGCCGCACAGGAGCCATACGAAAAGCAGCAGAGGCAAAGGAGCCTGAGACCTAGAGTATGAGCGCAATCCAACAGACGGCAGGAATCGACAGCAAAACAGATCTCGGCGTTAGCGATGCCGTAGACGCTGAGCTCGTAGCGACTATCGACAAGGCCACTCAATCTATCTCCCAAAAAGAGTTTGCCGCAGCACTTTCTCTCTTGTTACCCCTAGTGTCCGAGCATTCGCGAAACGAAGAAATCCTCTACCTTGTTGCGGTAGCGCAGCGCTATTTAGGCGACACCGGAAGCGCGCTTGCAACGCTTACATCACTGGTTGCCTGTGCGCCAAATCATGGTCGAGCGTACCAAGAAGAAGGACACAATCATCGAGTGTTGGGCGACGCAGAAGCAGCGCTTAGAGCCTACAGCTGGGCTTGTCATTATAATCCTGCCTTGGAGGCTAGCTACAGAGGACAGCTGCAAATGTTGAGGCAGCTTGGTCGACCCCAGCTGCATAAGCAGGTAAGCGCGCAACTAAAACAGCTATTGAGTCAGCCCAAATCCTTGGTGGCGGTCGTCGATCTCATTTCGCAAGGAAAACTACTCAAGGCCGAAGATTTGTGTCGGCAACTTATGCTGCGCGATCCTGCTAACGTCGAAGGTATGCGCCTGCTCGCCGACATCGGTTGTCGCCTTGGAGTGTTAGACGATGCCGAGACACTATTGTCCAGCGCGCATGACCTTGCTCCAGACAATATTCCGGTACACATTGACTACATTCAAACATTGCGTAAGCGCCAACGATTCGTTGACGCGCGCGCAGAAGCTCAGAAACTTCTGGCAAGCAATCCAACGAATCCTCAATTCATCTCGCTCGCCGCCGTCGAAGCGATGCAGAGCGGTGAGTTCGATGAAGCGTTAGGGTTGTTCTCGCGTGTGCTTGAGTACCTTCCCGGAGACAGTCTTACGCTGACATCGATCGGTCACGCACAGAAAACGCAAGGCGAGTATGACGCAGCGGTTGCGTCATATCACCGAGCGCTCGCCAATAATCCCGGTCATGGAGAGGCCTACTACTCGCTCGCTAATCTTAAGGTGTATCAATTTAGCGACGACGAAGTGACATCGATGCAGGCGCAGGTCTTGCAGCCTCGGCTTGCGCATAACGATCGCGTCTATATGAATTTTGCCCTAGGCAAAGCGTTCGAAGATCGTCAGCGCTTCGCCGAATCATTCCAATATTACGAGCAGGGCAATGCACTAAAAAAAGCACAGAGTCGCTATCATGCAAGTTCGATGACCGAGGATATTGCGGCGCAAAAAATCGCCTGCACCCGTGACCTGTTCGAGTCTAAGAATGACGCCGGCTGCCAAGCGCCGGATCCTCTCTTCATTCTTGGCCTTCCACGTGCGGGTTCGACACTAGTCGAGCAAATACTCGCGTCACACAGCCTGGTTGATGGCACGCTCGAACTTCCTAACATTCTTTCGCTCTCGCAAAGGCTGCGCAGATTAGGGCAGGGACGGGGTGCAGGCAAGCTGGCACGTGAACGTGACGATTACGACGCCTATCCAGCAAACCTTGAGCAATTAAGTAGCGCGCAGCTGACAGAATTTGGCGAAGAGTTTATTGAACAGACTGCTGTTCATCGTGCCGGCTCACCATTTTTTATAGACAAGATGCCCAATAACTTCCGTCATATCGGGCTCATTAAGCTGATTCTCCCTAATGCCAAAATCATCGATGCGAGGCGTGGCTCTATGGCGTGCTGCTTTAGTGGTTTTAAGCAGTTGTTTGCTGAGGGGCAGGAATTTAGCTACTCGCTGGAGGACATCGGCACTTACTACAGCGACTATGTAGATCTGATGGCGCACTGGGATGAAGTCTTACCTGGGTTTGTGCATCGACTCGAGAACGAGAAGTTAATCAATGATTTAGAAGGCGAGGTGCGTAAGCTTCTCGATTTTTGCGGTCTGCCTTTCGAGCAGGCTTGTGTTGAGTTTCATCGTAATAAGCGCAATGTAAGAACGCCAAGCTCTGAGCAAGTTAGGCAGCCGATTAGTAAGAGTGGCGTCGACCAATGGCGAAACTACAGTAATTATCTTGACCCCCTGCGCAACGCGCTGGGCGACCTTAGTCATGAATGAGAAGAATAATGAGTGCGGCCAAAAAAGGCCGTGCAATTCGTCGTCGATATAGGCGCGAATCAACTAGGAAATATTATGCTAGACCAAGTAAGAGACCAGCTGGATCCTGCCTCACCTGAGGAGCCAGAGTCGACATTGAATAAGCCAGTATTCTTTATTTCCGCTGGCCTTATTATCGCCGTGTGTTTATACGGCGCGCTTTTTAGTGAACACGCGTCGTTGGTATTTTCTGATCTTCAGTCTTGGTTACTCACGAATCTTGGCTGGCTCTATATGGGGTCTGTCGCCGGCTTTTTCATGTTGGTGATCTATTTAGCCTTTAGCCGGTTTGCGCATCTAAGGTTAGGTGCGGATGATTCGGAGCCTGAATACAGCTACGGCAGTTGGTTTGCCATGTTGTTCAGTGCGGGCATGGGGATCGGGCTTATGTTCTTCGGTGTTTCGGAGCCGATGACACACTTTCTGGAACCGCCAGTAGGCGAGGGTGGCACTATAGACGCGGCGCGCAATGCAATGCAAGTGACCTTCTTTCACTGGGGTCTGCATGCGTGGGCGATCTACATAATTATTGGTCTAGCGTTAGCGTATTTCTCTTTTCGCCATGATCTTCCTCTTACACTGCGTTCGGCGCTATACCCAGTTATTGGAGATAAGATCTACGGTAAGTGGGGAAACGCTGTCGACATTTTCGCTATCTTAGGCACTATGTTCGGCGTTGCTACCTCATTGGGGTTAGGGGTCATGCAGGTGAATGCGGGCCTCAACTATCTGTTCGGCCTGCCCGTTTCTATTGTTGTGCAGGTTGCACTGATTGCAGCGATTACCTGTGCTGCGACAATTTCAGTGGTTGCAGGTCTGGATGCAGGAATCAGAAGGCTAAGTGAGCTTAATTTAGTGCTGGCATTGCTGCTGATGGTTTTCGTGCTAATTGCGGGTCCAACCGTCATGCTACTCAGTAGCCTGATTCAAAATATCGGCATGTATTTGTCCGGCCTTGTTGATATGACTTTTAGAATCTATGCCTACGAGCCAAACGAGTGGATTGGCAATTGGACGTTATTCTATTGGGCGTGGTGGATTTCTTGGTCTCCGTTCGTTGGCATGTTTATCGCTCGAATATCGCGGGGTCGTACGATTCGCGAGTTTATTCTTGGTGTGTTGCTGGTTCCATCGGGTTTTACGTTTCTATGGCTCACAATATTCGGCAACAGTGGATTATGGTTAGAAATGCACGAAGCAGGCGCAGGCCTGGCGACAGCGGTACAAACTAATATGCCTACGGCGATTTTTGTTCTGCTCGATCAGTTGCCACTGACTGGCATCACGTCTGCGCTCGCCACGATGCTGATCGTGACTTTTTTCGTTACTTCATCGGATTCAGGTTCTCTTGTCATAGATATCATTAGTTCAGGGGGCGCCGAGAATCCGCCGGTTTGGCAGAGAATATTCTGGGCAGTATCTGAAGGTGCTGTGGCGGCAACACTGCTCGTCGCGGGCGGCCTAGCTGCGCTTCAAACAGCGGCGATTAGTAGTGCGCTACCGTTAATCATCGTGATGTTTTTAGTCTGTTACGGGTTAATGAAGGCGCTGCATGCAGAGCCTTCTGTGCGCGGCGTACGGCCAATCGCCGCATCGAGCGTGCCTGTTGCTGGGGGCTCTAAGGCGTGGCAATCGCGGTTAAAAGCGATGCTGGGCCGGTTTGAAGCAGGCGAGGCTCAGGCGTATCTTGAAACCACGGCGAGGCAGGCAATGGAAGAGGTGTTGGCGCAATTGACCACTCAAAATATCCTGCATGCAGGAATTGAAGCCGAGGAGAATTTGATTCGGTTAACGGCGGGTCAAGGCCAGGAGTTTGATTTTCTCTATGAAATTAAGCTGCGCGAATACTCGCTTCCCTCGGTTGCCTTTCCAGAGCTTCCTACGAAAAAATCTGAGCGTAATTATTGGCGGGCAGAGGTGACGCTATTAGAAGGCGCGCAGCAGTATGATGTAGCGGGTTATTCGAAAGAGGAGCTTATGAGCGATATCTTAACCCAGTTCGAAAACCATCTACATCTACTGCACACGGATATTTAGGCGTTTCGCTTTTCTTCTATTGCGTCGACGATCGCGCCTATATCGTAGTTCCAATCTGCTAGGCGCAGATTGAATTGAGTAGGCCATTCGAAGAGCGCATTGGTGTCTTCGAAGCGGCTCTCATCGATCGTGTCTAGCCAGATTGTAAAGTCTGCATGAAACGTATTGCGCGTTATGGTTGTGGGTGCAACGAAATCGCACAGGGCAATTTTGCCTTGCTCGACCTGAGTTTGGGCAAAGTCAGCCATGCGCTTTGCCTGACGTAGCCGGCCTTCCTCAGAAAAGTCCCAATCGTCGGCCTCTTTGCGGACCTCGTCAGCGTTAAGCCATGTGCAGTTTGTCAGTTTTTTGTGCAGTTGCTCGGCGAGCGTCGTCTTGCCAGCGCCGGGTAGTCCCATAACGAGTATTTTCATGATGCTTACTCTTTTTTTGGTTTAATAGAGTGGTTGCTATGGAATGAGGATAGCACTAAATATTTTGACAAAGAATATAGCTTTCCCAAGCCTGCTGTATGGTTGTCATTTTTTCGAATTTTCTTCCCTAAATGTGCTTATTTCTTTGAGTGTTTTTTTCTGTTTAGCGGCGATAGGCACTGTCGCTTCTTCGGCCGGATGGCCTACGACTAGAAGCAGATAGGGGCGCTCGGTTGGAGGCCGTTCAAGGATCTCGCTGAGAAATTTCATCGGATTCGGTGTGTGGGTCAGAGTTGCTAGTCCAGCCGCATGCAATGCGTTAATAAGAAAACCGGTTGCGATACCGACCGATTCAGGCATGTAGTAGTTCTTTCGCTTATTGCCTTGTTCATCTTTGCCCTGCCGCTCGATGAATATGGCTATCAGCCAAGGTGCAGTTTCGAGGAAAGATTTTTGCGCATCGGTGCCAAGCGGGGCAAGGTCTTTAAGCCATTCGTCCCCTGCCTTGCCTCCATAGAATGCCCGCTCTTCGATTTCGGCGGCCTGACGGATGCTTTGTTTTATGTCCGGATCGCTTACGCAGACAAAATGCCAAGGTTGATGGTTCGCGCCGCTCGGCGCTGTGCCGGCGGCGCGGATCGCTGCCTCGATCACTGCTTTAGGGACAGAACGAGACGAAAAATCGCGAACACTGTGCCTTGTTTTTATAAACTCGAAATAGCCTTCTGCCTGCGAAACTATTTCTTCATCAGTGACATTCAAACGGTCCGGAAGGTCTATCGGTTTATACGTTGACAAATCTTGGCCTCGGCTATTTTTGGGGAAGTCCTAAGGCTGAGAGGCCTTATACATGACCCGATGCGCATGCAGTAGCGGCTCCGTGTAGCCATTGGGCAGCGTCGGATTATCAAAGACAAGCGCTTTGGCTGCAGCGAAGCCCGCGCTCGCCTCGAAGTCGACTGCCATTGGCCTGTAGAGCGGATCTTTTGCGTTCTGCTCGTCTACGACCTTAGCCATACGTTTCATTATCTCGATAACCTGTTCGGTATTGCAGAGGCCATGTTTAAGCCAGTTCGACACATGAACTGCGGAAATCCGGAGGGTTGCACGGTCTTCCATAAGCCCTATATTGTGGATGTCGGGCACTTTCGAGCAACCAATACCGCTTTCTATCCAGCGTACAACATAACCTAAAATTCCTTGGATATTGTTTTCAAGCTCGCGCTCAATGCTCTGTGCATCGAGCGGGGTTTTGTGACCGGCTAAAGGAATTGTTAATAGCGCTGACAGTGTCGAGGGCGCGCGAAGGCGAACAGATTCTTGCGCCGCTCTCACATCGACGGCATGGTAATGCATCGCATGCAGAACAGCGGCAGTCGGCGAGGGCACCCAAGCAGTCGAGGCGCCAGATTGGGGGTGAGCAATCTTAGCCTTCATCATCGCAGCCATTTCGTCGGGCATTGCCCACATGCCTTTGCCAATTTGAGCCCGACCCTGGAGTCCGCAGGCTAGTCCGATTTCAACGTTTCGATTTTCGTAGGCGTTGATCCACTCGCGGTCTTTAATCTGTGCCTTGGGCGGAAATACGCCCGCGTTCATGCTGGTGTAAATTTCATCACCCGTGCGATCTAGGAAACCGGTGTTGATAAACACGAGACGATCACGCGCTTCGAATATACAGTGTTTCAGATTCACCGAAGTGCGGCGCTCTTCGTCCATTATGCCGAGCTTTATGGTGTTAGCGGGAAGCGAGAGAAGCACTTCGATACTCGCAAAAAGGCGACAAGTGAACGCGACCTCGACAGGGCCATGCATTTTAGGTTTAACGATATAAAGGCTGCCGGTCCAACTGTTTCCGTAGCCTGAATCGCTCGCAAGATCTATCGCGCCAATGAGCGCTGTCATGACCGCATCGATTATATGTTCGGGGACCTGTTCGCCAGCGTTATCATGTGCCAACTCGCTCGTCATCAAGTGACCCACATTACGATTAAACAGCAGGCTACGCCCTCGAAGCACGATCGGCGCGCCGTTAGGATCGAGGAATTCTCGATCTTGATTGAGGCTACGCGTCAGTGTTGTCCCGCCTTTGGCGAAGCTCGCGCTGAGCGTGTTAGTCATTAGGCCGAGCCAATTTTTGTAGACGTCGATTTTGTCTTCGGCATCAACAGCCGCTACCGAGTCCTCGCAGTCCATAATAGTCGTCAGTGCTGCTTCGAGGATAATGTCATCTATACCCGCGGCGTCTTCGCTGCCGATGTTGCCGCCTCTGTTTATGACGCACTCGATGTGCAGGCCATGATGTTTGAACAAAACCGAACTAGGTGCATCAGAATCGCCTAGGTAGGCTGCGAATTGGGTCGCATCTCTTAAGCGCGTTTGGTGTCCATCTTTCAGTTCAATTACAAGGCCATCATTGATGCTGTAGCTCACCGCGTCTGCGTGCGAAGCTGAGGCTAAAGGCACTGCTGAATCCAAAAATGCCCGCGCGTAGGCGATGACTTTGTCACCGCGAACTGAGTCGTAGCCTGGCTGTCGAGGCTGTCCGGGTTCGTCGACAATGATATCGCTGCCGTAGAGGGCATCGTAAAGACTGCCCCAGCGCGCATTGGCCGCATTGAGTGCAAAACGAGCGTTTTTTAGTGGGACGACTAATTGGGGACCCGAGAGTGTGGCAATTTCTGCATCGACCTTGTCGGTGTTGATTACGAAATCAGGTATCTGAGGCAGAAGGTAGCCTATCGAGAGTAGAAACTGCTCATAGTCTGACTGGCTGAACGACGGATTGGCATCGTGCCAGTGGTCTATCTGTCTCTGCAGATCTAGCCTGTCGGCAAGTAAGTCTCGTGTACTCGAAGAAAATTCATTTATCAGATCATCAAACCCTTTCCAAAACGCAGCCGCGTCAAGCGAAGTGAGTGGAAGAATAGCGTCATTGATAAAGCGCGTGAGGTTTGGGTGAAACATCTAGAAAGCCTTTCACAGAGGATCATTAGTAGAAGATAGCGTATTCCGCAGATTGCCGCATGCACTGGGCAAAAAAAAGCGCTCGCCTAGTGGTGTGCTAGAGCGAGCGCCAATGCCTTGCGTTGGTTTAACCAAATTGATTCATCGTATTGTCTTTGCCGCCAGCCTTGAGCGCCGCTTCACCAGAGAAATAGCTCTTGTGGTCGTCGCCCATATTCGAGCCCGCCATATCTTGGTGTTTAACACACGCGAGTTGTTCGCGAATTTCTCGTCGCTGCACGCCGGCGACGTAAGCGAGCATGCCCTCATCTCCAAAGTAGCCTTTCGCAAGATTGTCTGTGCTCAGCGCTGCTGTGTGATAGGTGGGCAGAGTGATCAAATGATGGAACACACCGGCTTCACGCGCCGCGTCGCGTTGGAAGCTGCGAACTCGATCGTCTGCTGCCTTTGCCAATTCACTTTCATCATAGCTGGCCGCCATTAAATTGGCGCGTTCGTAGTTTGTAAGATCGCGACCCTCTGTTTCCCAAGCGTCGAAAACCTGCTGACGGAAGTTCAACGTCCAGTTAAACGAGGGGCTGTTGTTGTATACAAGCTTCGCTGTCGGCACCCGCTCGCGTATGCGGCTTACCATGCCGCCAATTTGTGCGACGCTGGGCGTCGACGTTTCTATCCAGAGAAGATCGGCGCCATTTTCTAACGAGGTAATGCAGTCTAATACACAGCGGTCTTCGCCAGTGCCATCGCGAAATTTAAATAAGCCGTTAGGTAGCGTGGTGGTCCGTTGAAGTTCGCCTGCCACCTTTACCGCAATGTCGCCATGCTCGAGCGTGCTTATATCCTCGACCGGGGTGAGTTCCAGAAATCGGTTATGTTGATCGCCTAGATCACCGTCTTCGGTGGTAGTGGCGATCTTCTGCGTGAGACCCGCGCCCAATGAATCTGTACGTGCCACGATAACGCCGTCTTCGACACCTAGCTCTAAGAATGCGTAGCGAACCGCGCGGATTTTCGCAAGAAACTCTTCGTGGGGCACAGTAACTTTGCCGTCTTGGTGACCACATTGCTTCGCATCAGACACTTGATTTTCAAGCTGAATGGCACAGGCGCCTGCCTCGATCATGCGCTTGGCGAGTAGATATGTTGCCTCTTCGTTGCCAAAGCCTGCGTCGATGTCGGCGATAATAGGCACGACGTGGGTTTGATAGTTATTCACTTCGTTTTGAATACGCTGCGCTGCCACTGAATCCCCAGCTTCGCGCGCGTCATCTAATTGACCGAAAAGATGGCCGAGCTCGCGTGCATCCGCTTGGCGTAAGAACGTGTAAATTTCTTCGATAAGATCGGAAACTGAGGTTTTTTCATGCATCGACTGATCTGGAAGAGGGCCGAACTCAGAGCGGAGGGCGGCAACCATCCAGCCAGAGAGGTAGATGTAACGTTTATCGGTAGTACCGTGGTGTTTTTTGACAGCGATCATCTTTTGTTGCGCGATAAAGCCATGCCAGCATCCCAAGGACTGTGTGTAGTCGGCGCTGTCTTGATCATAGTCATGCATGTCTTTACGCATAATGGCTGCGGTATAACGAGCAATATCGAGGCCGGTCTTGAACTGATTCTGAGCGCGCATACGGGCGGCATACTCGGGATTAATAGCGGCCCAAGGTTGCCCGGCTGCTTGCTTTAAGTCTTTCAGGCGTGCGATATCGTCGTTGTAAACAGTCATAGTGTTTTCCATCGTAGTCAATGTTCTAATTTATTCGTTGAGAGCCGATGGCGGCTATGCGCCGCCGGCTTAAAAGAATGCCAGAGGGTTTTACCTCTAGTTGAAGTGCAGCTCGATTTGGTGGCTTTGAGAGGCTAACGAAATCAGTGACGGGCATTCGCGGTCTCCACCGAATTCGACGAGGCCGCTCGGATTAGAAAGACCAACGCAACGGCCCGAGCTCAAATGAGCAATAAGGCGATCGAAGTAGACGCGGTACTGTGCGACGTCATGATGCGAGCCTTCCTTGAGCGGGAAGTAGGCATCAAGGAAATCCTGATAGCGATTGTTCGACTCGGGAGTCGCTGTCGCCGCGTCAAAAGATTCTGATAAATTCGCGTGTTGTAAGTTGCTCATCGCTTGCCCCATTGAGGTAGTCTGCTTTCACAATGTGCGATCGAGTGATCGATCGTGTTATTTGTCGGTCTTTCTTGAGTGATAATTTAACGCGTAGTGATTTCTCGAGTACGGAACGGAGTGTAGTGTAATTATTTTGTAAATTTGACAATAAAAATTTCACACTGTAAATTTTACAAAAGCTGTGTAAATTTTTCTGGCGGATAAGTCGCTTCGTGAAGGGGAAAGGATCGGATGAAAGCTGCTACTCAATCGCTTGTACGCAAGGCGCATTTTCTCGGTGCTAAGATTAAAAAATTGCGTAAAGACAACGGGTTAACGTTGGATGACTTATCTGTCCGCTGCGTTCAGCGTGATGCCGAGTCTGCGCCCTCTGTGTCGTATCTTTCTATGATAGAGAACGGCAAACGTGTGCCTTCAGAGGACATGCTCGACGTAATCGCCAGCGTCTTCGAGAAAGACCTCGCCTGGTTCTACGACGAAAAAATAGATCACGACGCGGTGACCACGCCTAAAAAGAGGGCGGGTGGCATCGCGGGTGTTGCGCTCGAGCCAAGCTTTTTGTTCTCTAAAGATCACTTACAGATCGCGATTCCCGAGCTGCTTTCACAGGGGGGTATCAGTGGCAGGCAATTTGGTCATTTGCTTATTCGTGCTCACCAAGAACACCATCAGAATCGGTTTCCCGATCTTGAAAAAGCGGCGGAAGAAATTGGTCAGAAGCGAATGCCTCTGAGCGTGGAAGATTTGCTAGATATCTGCAAAAATCTTGGGTTAAAAATCAAATGGTTCGATCGAGCGCCTGACATTATCGCAGACCCTGACGACACCGGCTTCAAGACTCTGATGCGCTCATTTTTCGAGCCTCCCGGCACGCTCTATATAAATGAAAGCCTCAAAGAGCGCCCTGCAAGGTTGAAATACGATCTTGCAACTCACATTGGGCATACAGTGCTGCACGGCCGCGATGGGCTGCGCAGTGTGTCTGCGGTTGGCGGCAACACGTTTGATGCTAAGTCGTGGAGCAGTCAATCACAAACGGTCGACTCAAAAGACATTTTGCATGCATGGCGTGATTTCGAATGCAGTTTTTTTGCAGGCGCTTTGCTCTGCCCTAAGGTACCGAGCCGGCAGTTCCTCTCGCGCAACGCCTACTCGCTGCAAAGTGCAAAGCTCCTCGATGTCACCACCGCCGTTCTAATGCGCCGGATGACGGCAGTTTCGCCTTATCCACACTGGCACTATTTTGACGCGTATCCACCCGGCAAACTGCGAGCAGTCTACCGTGGCAACGGGATTCCTCTGCCTTGGGGAAATTTGAAGATGATGAATGATCCGTGCCAAAACTGGTCGGTGTTCAATATGCTCGGAAGCAAGTCGGATCAGCCAGCTGCGCAAATTTCTGTGCTTAAGAATGGGGAGGATGCCCGCCTTTACTGCTGCGAGTCGATTCGGGTTAAGGATGCAGCGGGCAATTTTCACGTCGTCTGTGCAGGAATCGACATGGGGCCTGCGATCGAGTCTCAGGGAGTCGCTGCCGATGACGTTATCGCTGAAATTTTCGACGCCTGCCAAGCTGGCGGAGGCTCCGCCGCCGTTCCGGCACGGGCGGCCAAGTTAATCCGAAGCATAGCTAATATTCTTAATATCGAATGGGTAGGGCGGGGCCTCGAGCGCGAGGCCAATATAATCTGCCCACGCAGTGCGAACTGCCCGCGTGACCCTTGCTGTGTCTCAAAGCCCAAAAAAGTCAGGCCGTTCACCGAAGACATTCGCAGCGCAATTATCAACGCGAGCTAAGCGAAGTTATTGGACCTTGGGCAGTTCCCTCTTCACACCCTTTCGCTATATAGTGAAGCGACTAATTAAAAGAAATAAGGGACTAAATCATGAGCATGGCTAAAACAGTTGGACGCGTAATAGGAGCAGGTTTAGTGGTTGCCATCGTAGGGTGGGCGTCTACAGCACCGTATTTGAGCAACCAAGGCCTCGGCCGACTGCCAGGTATTATTATGGGCGGCACAGCAACCGAGCCGCTCGCAGACTTCGGCGTCCTCAATGGCCAAGTGCAAGGTCCGCTGATGATGAAGTTCACCGGATTTCCTCCTTTCGTCAATTATCTGTCGTGGGTAGGTGAGGGTAATGGCGTTATTACCGCAACAAGGCCAGATGGCGGACTGTGGGCTAAGCGCGCCCGAGAAGACGGTGGTGAAGGCTGGCTGCGGATCGGCGACTCAACATTCGCGATGCGTACAACCGAAATCACTGACATCAGTGAGCGCCTTCGCATGATGGAAAGATGGGCTTCGAAAGCAGGCAGAACGCTTGACGAGCCGCTTTATGAAGGCTCTGAGCCACTGCGCGAATGGGAAGTCTTTTTTTGGACTCCTCGTTAATCGAGTAGCAGGCCACACCAACCTGCAGTCAATCTTGTCGAGGAAATCGAGTCATGAGAATAAAAAGAGTGTCGAAGGCATTTGTTGCCTTGCTAAGCACTGCATTTACCTTAACCCTACTTTCCGCGCACACCGCGAATGCGCAAACGGGAACTAGTGTTAATCGGGGTGACTGGCCTGTGTATCACGGTGGAGAGTTCTCCCAAAGGTATTCGCCACTCGATCAGATCAATGCCGAAAACGTTGGTTCTTTGGAAATCGCCTGGCGTTTTGCCACGCCCAATTTTGGTCCCTCAACAGACTTTAATAATCCCTCTACACCCCTAGAAATAGACGGTGTGCTTTACGTGAATGTAGGCAGCACGCGCAATGTCGCAGCCCTCGATGCAACAACCGGTCAGGTATTATGGCTTTGGCGTCCGCAGGAAGGGAGCCGTTATGACGAGGCGCCGCGCAAAGGCGCTGGCCGCGGGGTCGCTTTTTACAGCAATAATGGGAAAACACGAGTTATTGATGTAACGCCCGGTTATCAACTGGTTTCACTTGATGCTAAGACTGGGTTGCTTGATCCGACATTCGGCGAAAATGGGGTTGTGGATCTATTCGTGGGACTGCGCAATGCAGATGATCCTCGTTTCGCTCATCCCGACATCGGCCTCTCGGCGCCGCCCTTTGTGATGAACGATGTCATCGTCGTGGGTGCAGCGCATCGAACAGGCGGTAGGCCGCGGGCAAAATCGAACGTGAAGGGTGATATACGAGGCTTTGACGTACATACAGGCGAGCTACTTTGGACCTTTCATACCATCCCGGAGCGAGGGGAGGTGGGTTACGAGACTTGGCTTGACGAAGGGATCGAATTCACCGGCAACACCGGCGTTTGGGCGCCAATTTCTGGCGATCCCGAGCTCGGCCTAATCTATCTGCCAGTCGAAGATCCCACCGGCGATTACTATGGTGGCGATCGCCCCGGTGCGAATCTTTTCTCGAGCAGCCTGGTCGCTGTAGACGTCAAAACTGGCGAAAGGCGCTGGCATTTCCAGCAGATCCATCACGACATCTGGGACTGGGACGTGCCAGCTGCCCCCGTGCTTGCCGATCTGCCCAATGGTCGCAAGATTGTCATGTCGGTGACCAAACAGGCTTTCGTGTATACCTACGATCGCCTGACTGGCGAGCCTATATGGCCGATAGTTGAGCGTCCCGTGCCCGCGGGCGATGTGCCAGGCGAATGGTATTCGCCTACGCAGCCTTTTCCTACATTGCCTGCGCCCTTCGATAGGCAAACGGTTACCGAAGACGATCTGCTCGATTGGAGCCCAGAACTCCGAGCGCTTGCTGTCGAGGCGACAAAGGGCTTTCGTTTGAGCACCCAGCTTTATACGCCGCCTTCGCTAACCGACGCAGCCGACGGAACAAGAGGCCTCCTCAGCTTGCCGTCGTCAACTGGCGGAGCCAATTGGGAGGGCTCGACAATAGACCCCGAGACAGGGATTTTATACGTGCCGTCTCGCACGCAGCTGCAGATGCTAACACTGGCTAAAAATCCAGATTCGGATATCGCCTTGAGTCAGGGATTCGGCGTGCGGGTTCCTCGAATACAAGGACTCGAAATTGTTAAACCGCCTTACGGTCGTATTACCGCAATAGATATGAATAGCGGCGAGCATCTCTGGATGATTGCGAACGCCGCCACGCCAGAGCGAATTGCGAATCATCCTCTGCTCGAAGGCATCGATATTCCGGACACCGGTGTCCCGACTCGTTCAGGTACGTTGCTTACCAAGACGCTGCTGTTTGTCTCGGAAGGCAATGGCACTGCCGACGCGCGGCCCATGATGCGCGCAATCAATAAACAGACCGGCGCGCTTATCGCAGAAATACAATTGCCCGCGAATCAAATTGGCTTGCCGTTTACCTACGAGCACGCGGGCAAGCAATACCTCGCACTTTTTGTTGGAGGGAGCGGAAGTCCCGCTGAGCTTGTCGCCTACGCACTGCCTTGATGGGCCTGGGCTTGGTGAACGCAGCGAACTCGCTACGTACCCAGAAACTCACTAACCCTATCGACAAAACCATCGAGCTGATCGTGATGAACCCAGTGACCTGCATTAGCGAATGATTGGTATTCGATTGGGCAGTTGAAACACTGCGTACGCCCGTCTGCGACTGGATCTGACGCCCAAGATTCTTCACCCCGCATTAACAATATGGGGCAACTAATCTCTCCATACATTTTTTTCACTTCCTCATTAGGTAGGCCGCTCATGGAGAATACGCGCACGTAGTTATCGAATTTCCAGCTGTAGGTGCCATCTTCGTTTTGATTGGCGCCGTGCAGAGTGAGGTGCCGCGCCTGCTCTTCAGACAGATGTGGATTCTCATCGCGCATGCGTTTGAACGCATCGTCGAGCGTGTCATAACGACGGGGTAATCGTCCTGAAAGTTTTCGCATATCGTCGACCCAACTGCGGACGCGATCATTGATTGAGATCTCCGCCTGCTTTGCCGCTAATGACGGAGAGGGCCCCATACCCTCTATCGCCACTAATTTTTTAACTCGTTCCGGAAACAGAGCTGTATACATGAGAGCAATAGCGCCGCCTAAGGAGTGTCCTATGACGGTGACATCATTCATGCTCTTTTGTTGAAGTAATTGAGCAATATCATAAACATAGCTTATTTGGGTGTAATTGCCGCTTGCTTCCCATTGACTGTCTCCGTGGCCGCGTAGATCAGGCGCGATTATGTGATAGTCTTTCGCAAAGCGCTCAGCTACCCAGTCCCAATTTCTGCAGTGATCACGCCCGCCATGGATGAGAAGCATGGGAGGGCCGTCAGGATTGCCCCAGTCGACATAGTGCAGGCGCAGTCGTTGGGAAAAGTAAATATGAGAATTCGGGCCGGAACTGGCGCTAGAGGGTGCTAATTTTTCGCTTTTCATGGGGTTCGCTACTACTTAATTTTTGTTAATGACGTGAGTTTAACCGCTAAGGTAGTCTGAACAAAATCAGAGATTAAAGCTATTACTGACGCGCTATGCGATTATGTTCGGGCATTAAAAGTTTTAACTGGCTTAAAAATGAGAGACCAATAAATAAAAGCTACCACTAGTAAAGTCGATTGATACTAAGAAGGAATTGATTGTGAAGAATTTTTTATGTTGTTTGTTGTTTTCGTTGGGCGTCGTAAACCTATCTAATGCGCAAGAGGCGCCTCAGCCCTGTGGGCCTGCTGGCAAGCTGTCGGAAGAGTTCTCAAAAAATGTGGCAAGTGATGCGCGATGCTTTGAACTTAGGATGTATACGGCTGAAGAGGCAGTTGACGGTAAAGGCGGGATTGATGATCTTCATCAGCGCTTTCGCGAGCGTGAAGTTGCGTTGTTCGAAAAGCACGGCGCTGAGGTTATAGCGACTTGGCAGCGGTTAGATAATCCCAATACGCTAGTTTGGATGTTGGCTTATAGAGATGGAGCGCATCGAGATCAAGTATTTAGCGATTTCGCTAAGGACCCAGAGTGGTTAGAGCTAAGAGCGAAATACGCTGTTCCGCTTTCTATAGAAGCCTATATGATGAGTTCGACGGATTATTCGAACTTGAAATGATAGCGTGTTCTTGTCGAACCCTTAGGTGAATTGAAACGCTTTTCTGTGACTGCCACAGGTGTTGGAAACTTTAACCTAAAGGACTCCATGATTAGGGGGCTGCATGGTTTTTTGGATTCCGGTCGCGTTTATCACTTGCTGAAAGCGCTGCTCTGGATCGCCTTCTACTATCATGTAACTGAGCTCATATTTTTCAAGCTTCTGAAGATATAACTTGAATAGTTCATTGCGATTATTTGGGTTTTCTCTGAGTGAGTCAGCTTGCCAAGGAATATTTGATTCGCATAAATAATAGCGTCTGTTGGTAGATTTTTGCGCCAAGCAATTTTCAAATGTCTCGTAAATCCAAGGGTCGCAGCATCCGTATTTCACCTCGCTCCAAATCATAATAACCAGCAGATCTGTGTCGCACACTAGTCTGCTCGGGCTTTCAGAAAGTATAGCCGACTCTCTTCTATGCTGCTGTTTGGCAATTTCTAATAAGTCAGACTGCTGATAATAAATCTTATCTTTGAGATAGCTTCTTGCCTCTTCAGTTATGCAGGGAGATTTCCAATAGGCGGAGAGCTGCACAGCTAGCGTCGTTTTTCCCGAGGATTCGGGGCCTGTGATAACTATCACTTCTGAATGCATTGCTTCCTCCAATTTAGAAACCACTCGCGCAGAGCGCCGCTGCGAAAATTTGGTTTGCATTTGGCTGCGATGCCCATGCTATACTACTTTCCGTTCCTTAGGGGTGGTCTTTTAACCTGAGACTCTGGCACGTCAGAGAACCCTAGAACCTGATCCGGTTAATACCGGCGTAGGAAAAGGATGAAAACCACATCTCATCACACGTCAAGTAATGCCGGGCCTCTTTAATTCACAAAATTAATCCTATTAATTTTTGGAGAGACTCATGTTTAAACCTCGTTATATCCCCTATTTACCCACTCTCTTACCCACTCTCAGTTTCGCTCTGATACCTAGTCTGATCGCTATGCCGGTTGCGAGTGTTGCCGCCGAAAAGACTATCGAAGAAATTCTTGTCAGCGCGGATTTTAGATCTAGAAGCGATTTAGAGACCGCCACTAGTGTGACAGTAATGACTGAGGCAACAATAAAGTCGAGAGCGGCTCAGCATTTTGAAGAACTGGCGAATGCGATACCCAATGTAAACTATGCCTCCGGCTCTAATCGCGCTCGGTTCTTCCAGATCAGGGGCATTGGTGAACGCAGCCAGTTTGCTGCGCCCATTAATCCCTCTGTGGGCTTTTTAGTAGACAACGTAGACTTTAGCGGAGCGGCGACTATAGCCACTATGTTAGATGTTGAGCAGGTAGAAGTGCTGCGAGGGCCTCAGGGAACCAGATACGGCGCTAACGCGTTGGCAGGCCTTATCAATGTTAAAACATATGATCCGCAAGACGAGCTAGCGGCAAGCGTAAAAATAGGCGCGGCTGAGTACAATACCGAAACTATAGAGGCGATGGTCACGGGGCCTCTATCCGACTCCGTTAGCGGACGATTGGCTATAGGGCGACATCAATCTGATGGCTATTATCAAAACGCATTTTTGGGCACAAAGAGAAATAATGCACAGAATGAGATGTCTATTCGTAGCAAACTTCGCGCAGAGATGTCGAACACGTGGACACTAGACTTTAGCCTGTCTCATGTAGACATAGACAATGGCTACGACGCATTCACACTAGATAATTCGCGCACGACGCTGTCGGATGAGCCTGGGCGAGACATGCAGTCTTCGGTTGCTTTCGCAGTCGATAGCACATGGGAGATGGATGGCTTCGATGTAGAACTCATTCTCGGTTTGGCCGAGTCCGACATGGAATACAGCTATGACGAGGACTGGACTTTTGCCGGAATTCACCCCGACGGCTACATGTCCAGAGATAGCTATATTCGTGATCGAGAAACACAGTCGCTCGAACTCAGATTTATCTCTAATGACAGTTCGCGGCTATTCAAGGACTCAACACAATGGATTTTCGGCCTTTACACACTCAGTAGCGATGAGGCGTTGAAGCGTGAATACACCTTCGCGGCTTCAGATTTTTTCAGTGATTTTGGGTTTGATACCACTGCGTTTTTCTTTCAACTGGACACCGACTTCTCTGACCGATTAACCCTGGAAACAGGTTTAAGAGTAGAGAGGCGAGAGACGACCTATTCAGACTCCGAACAGCTTGCGTTTACTCCAAATGAAACGTTTTGGGGCGGTCGTATCGCCGCTAAATACCGTATCAATGACACCACCATGGCCTACGCAAGTATTGCCAGAGGATACAAAGCCGGCGGCTTCAACACCGATGGCACATTGGATGCTGACCTGCGGCAGTTTGATGAAGAATTTTTGATTGAGTATGAACTAGGCGTGAAGTCTCGACTGCTTGAAGACAAACTCCATTTGAAAGCCGCTGTGTTTCACGATGACAGAAGCGACCAACAGGTAAAGAGTTCGACTGGCAGAATTCGGGAAAACGGCAGCACCGAATTTATCGATTTTATCGGCAATGCAGCGACAGGAACGAATAACGGCGTCGAGTTCGAGGCCGTCTGGTATCCAACCGATAGCCTGAGCCTAACGTCGAACTTTGGCCTATTAGACGCGACGTTCGATACGTTCATTAACTCTGAAAATCAAGATCTGGCAGGACGCGACCAAGCCCACGCGCCGAGTTACATGGCACACCTTGCGGCAAACTACAGCAAAGGCCCCTGGTCTGTGACTTTATCTATAGATGCGAAGGATGCCTTCTATTTCTCCGACAGTCATGACGTGCAGAGCGAGGCCTACGAGATACTCAATACGAATATCGGCTATTCCGGCGAGAATTGGCGCTTGAGTCTGTGGGGGCGCAATCTGACCGATCAAGACTACGCTGTGAGAGGATTCTTTTTTGGCGAGTTTGGTAACGACCCTAGAAAAGGCTACGCGCCCGAGCCCTATGTCCAATTCGGCGAACCGCGCGTGGTCGGAATTAGCTATGAGATGCAGTTATGAAGGCGTCGGTTGATATCAGTCTCTACCCACTAGCAGATGAATATATTCCGGCAATAAGGGAATTCATCGAAAGAGTGCAAAAATACTCCGGGGTGTCGGTTGTTCGTAATGACCTGTCGACTCAGCTTTATGGCGATTACGATCAGATAATGGATCTATTGAAAGTTGAACTGCAGCTGAGTTGGGAAAAGTACGGTAAGAGTATTTTCGTCATCAAATTTCTAAAAGACGATCTTCGGGGCTTATCGAATGATTGAGTTGTTGGCTACGATTGTAGAGCAGCTGCTGCAAAATTCTTTGCTGGAATTGTTGGCGGTTGTTTTCGCTGTAGCCTACCTCATTCTTGCAGTTAGAGAGAATAGTCTTTGCTGGTATGCGGCGGAGATTTCGACGCTTATTTTTCTGTTCATTTTTTGGGATGTTAAACTCTATATGGAGTCTGGCCTGCAGATTTACTATCTCGCGATGGCTTTCTACGGCTGGTATCAATGGCGGGATGCGCAAACCGAAACGGCGAGTCTTCAAGTTTCTAAGTGGAGTGCAAGGCAACATGTTGTTGCCTTGGCGTTGATAGCGACTCTAACTTATGTGTCGGGCTCGCTCCTCAATTCAGGAACCGATGCGAACTTGCCCTACTTGGATTCGTTTACTACTTGGGCGAGTGTAGTGACAACCTTCATGGTCGCGCGCAAAATATTGGAAAACTGGATTTACTGGCTCGTTATAGATTCCGTATCGATCTACCTGTATGTAGACCGCGAGCTCTATTTCACCTCGCTGTTGTTCGCCATTTATATTGTCATTATTTTCTTTGGTTGGTTTGCGTGGTATCGAAGCTACCGGAAGCGAATGATTGAGACTATTTTCCCGCCATAAACATCTCTCTTATTTACAGGTGATAAGGGGGTTCAACCGGAAAAGAGCCGTATCTAGATTAAGGATTCCGAAGTAGTTTAATTAAAACCTCGCTATCCTGGTAGACGGCGCGCGAGAGAAAATGTTGCTTGCCGTTGATCTTCACGACGACTTCGTCTGTGTAGAAGGTATCGCTATATCCCTGGTGCTTTCGTTTCAAGCGGCGCGTGTAGATCGCTCCGAATTTTATGCGCCACAACCGGATCGCGTCTCTACTGACTTAGAACGTATTGCATCAAGAAAGAGGCGGGGCAATTATTAGCGCCTCTCAGACGCCTTTGAAGAGGCGCAAGAGCCAGTTATTCAAACCTATCTCGAGATGGGCAAGTCTCAAGCTGACGCCGCGAGATTAGCGTCTGACGAAGACGAGTACGATAAGACGTTCTTTGTCCCTGAACGAGCAAGATGGTCGAATCTCAACGACCTCAAGCACGACATCGGGCCATCGCGCCTACGGCATCCCCTATCCGAGCATTCTGATTATCCATGCACCTACGACGGTGCACAAATGAAAGACCTGACCCCAGGTTTGCTATAGGCCGCCGAGATTTAGCGTGGCGCGGCCACCGGTCGCCCAGCTGAACGTCTTCTCGAGCTTAATAGCTTGCTCGCTGTATAGCGTCCAATCCTCGTCGCTCAGCGGCTCATCGCTTAAAACCAACACTAGTGCTCTGAACGCTTTCTGAGACGTTTCATAGCTCGGTTTGCGTTCACCGATTTCCGCGATGATATCGCTGATAGTCGTCACAAGCTTGCTCTCTGCCTTCCACTGACCCGATTCATAAAATTCAGCATTGGACGCCGAGAGACCGGTGAAACTCACTATGTCAGCCACCTCGCTTGCGTCTATAAATCCTGCTAGGTACAGCTCGAGGTCTGAATACGGCAGCCGGTTACCTCCGTTAGCAAAAGTCCCGAAAGGATCTGCCTGATAAACACCACCGCCCAACTCTTTAAAGGTGCTCAAATCAAATCCGCCGAGCTGCCCGTTCACACTGCTAATACCCCAGTGCGCACCACTTGAAGCTCCCAGCATGGGGTCTTCAGCCTTGCTACCCACATCTTTCAAGGTGCCAAAATCTAAAGAGAAATTTGCCCAACGATGCATGAGCTCATGTAGCGACGGACCCCCGGCAAGGCCCCATTTAACCGGAAAATGAATAGCCCCTTGAAGACGACCAGCAGATCCCGCACTGGCGGTAAAATCAAACAGTGGCTCGCGCGCAGTGGGCAAAGTAATACCTTCGATGTCGTTTGCTATCGATGTATACATGCCTGCGTACCTGAGAGAAGTCGTTTCCTCATTGCTAAGTAAAATGATGAAATCGAAGTCATCATCCATCTTCCCATATACGTTGCGGAGAACATCGTTGCGCACGCCGCCGGAGACAAAGCCGCCGTTGAGCCAGCCTTCGTAATCTCGCCGATCTAAGACCATCGACGCAATGTAGCCATCAGCACTGATTGCAATATCACGATTAACCGGCGCGACTTCTGCAAGCTCTAGATCACCTACGATCTCCTGCACGACTTTAGAATCGATAACGCCATTGCCCGCATAGATCCAATCTAGTTCGCCGTAAAACGCGCCCGAGCCGGAACCGCTAAACAAATTTAGACTATTATCAACCTCATCAATATTGCTCCAATTGCGGGTACTTTCCCAATGCTCGGTAAAGCTCCACTCGAAATCGTCTGGCAGGGTAAATACCTCTGTTACGCCGCGAGGGTTTTCTTGTGTCTTCACGTTCAGCGAGACCTGTTTATCAGGAATGTTAAACGTCATATAGACATCATTCCACTTCATAGGGTCTACACTCACCTGCGAGACAACATAGGTAAAGTGAAAACTGTCGGGCGTATTGACAGGAGAAAAATTAAGCTCCAACTCGATTTGGCAGTTCTGGTTTAGATTCACCATCAACCATCGGTAGTACTGGCCTGCGGACAGCAAGAGTTGACGTGGCGCGAGCAGAGAATCATTTGCTTCAAACTCGCCTACGGTTGGCTGGGCTTGTCTTAAAACGCCTTCTTCAATGCCTGACACTGTTGGCAGCGCGCCGTTGCGGAAAGAAAAAGCGAGCGAGAATGCTTCACGATTGAGTGCTGGCTCTGACAGGGATACCTCGCCTCCGAAAGCCGACGCTTCGGTACTTTTTGGCACAAGCAACCTCTGACCATCGAACTCCAGACCGCCTTCTCCTAAGAGTCCCCCGAAGAGGAATTTCGAGCCACCTTCTATGGAATTCTGCCCATCTGCGGCGAAGGACCAGTACCCCACATCTCGGGTTGAAGTGCTCAAGGATGACTTCAGTGCACTATTGTCAGGCACCAATACATCAAATCCACTGAGCTCTACGCCGAGCTCTTCTAGCTCTCTCTTGGCTTTAGCCAGCTCAATTTCTTTAAATTCACTATCGGGACTTTGCTCTAGCTGCGCGATCACATCTTCGATCTGTGGTCGTATGAGGCGATCGTAGTAAAGCGTTTTAATCTGCTCCGCATCAGGCGAATAACCAAGCCAATCGGCCCAATACTGCACTGAGGTTTCAGCTATTTTATTTCCAGCCGCATCTAGCCGATGCGCTTGTGCGAACCACGCGTCACCTTGTTTTGGCCTGCGTCGCATCACCCCGTCCGGGTATCGGGTATAAGAATTGCCCAGCCCTCCTTGATTTGCGTAGCCACGCCGGTTGCCACAACCTGTGACGGGATCAAACTGATCAGTGGAGAATCGATTTAGGATAAGGTCTATCTCCATTCGCTGCGCAGCGGTCAAATAGCTGCTGTCGGACTCTGTGGGAAATGCATCACGCGAATCAATGATGCCATCACCGTCTTGGTCTGCGCTCGCGGCGCTGTCGATAAGCGCCGGTAACAGCGTCGCGCCGAAGATTTCGAACTCTAGCGGCGACCCCCCTGCGATCCTGAATACCGCGTCATAGGCCACACTTTGCACGATCAGACGCGGCACCTCGAGCAAACCGGTGTCAGGAAAAAACGCACTCGTTGCTTCACGGGGACCGCCAGTCAGAGCCGTTGCGACAGCGAGCTGTAAACGCACAGGGCTAGCATCTGCAAGGACATCAAACTCTAAATAATAGAACGCCCCGTCGACCTCGGTAACTGGCAGCGTTAGCCTCGAGCCAATGAGGCCGGCATCTACCGCCAGCGCGCTCGGGGTCAAAAAAAGACCGCCGAGGACAACGCAGCAAAGAGAAAAAGGGGTCAGACCCCTTTTTACGGCAAATCTAAGCGGCATAAGTATCGTTCGGGTCAATCGGATTGCTGCTTTTTCCATAAGGGGGAACTCTGATGAGGGTTTCTGAACCGCTATTTGATGTTTTTAGGCCATCTAATGCTAAACGTTTCGCAGTAACAAACCATACTCTGAATTGTGTACGAAAGCATAGCCCCGACCCCTTTTACCGACCCCGGGGTTTAATCAATCTTCAGCTACGCCACGCGATCACCCGACGCACTGCCCCAATGAAGCCTTCCCGCATTCGGCAACGACACCGTCGCATATCCCATCGGTTCGCCTTTGTGATGCAGCACGACCTCGCTGCTCATATCAGCTGTATTAGCCTTAACAATCTGAAGCTCAAGCAGACAAGGCCCGGCGGGCCGTCCTCACAGCGCTCGTTGACCGGATTGGACTTCCCAGGGTTTGCTAGACACCAATTAGCGTTAGAATCTAACTCTAAGAGAGGTGTTTATGAAGGGCAAACGTTATCCAGACGAGTTCAAGAAAGAGGCAGTCAAGCAGGTCACTGAGAGAGGCTATTCGGTTAGTGAGGTCGCTGAGCGTCTCGGGACTACAACCCATAGCTTGTATCTCTGGCTGAAAAAGTACGGAGAGTCCAGCCCAAGACAAGCTGATAAAGAGGGTCTCGCCGCTGAGAATGCGCGATTGAAGGCCGATTTGAAAAGAATGACAGAGGAGCGCGACATTCTAAAAAAGGCCGCAAAGTACTTTGCCAACGACCCCGGGTAAAGTACGCCTTCATTCGCGATCACCGACACGAATTTTCAGTAGGCGCAATGTGTCGCGTATTTATGCTGCATCGAAGCGGGTTTTACGCGTGGCTGTCGAACCCCGTCTCAGTCCGCGCGGCGGAAGATCAGCGGCTACTAAAGCAGATAAAGATGTTCTACATCGCCAGCGGTGGAACTTACGGAAGCCCTTGGATTCATAGAGACCTGAGAGACGCGGGCGAGTCTTGCAGCGTGCATCGGGTTGCTCGAATTATGCGCGAGCACCGGCTGAAAGCTCAGATAAGGTACAAACGTCGATACGTAAAGGGGGGCAAAACGGGCAGCATCGCCAGTAATGTTCTCGAGCGAAACTTTAATCCCGATAAACCTAATCAAGAATGGGTCAGTGATATCACGTACGTGAGAACCCACGAAGGGTTCCTCTATGTCGCCACGGTTCTGGATCTGTTCTCCCGCAGGGTGGTGGGCTGGTCTATGGACAAAAATATCGACCGACATTTAGTGATACGAGCGCTGATGACCGCGGTATGGAAGAGGCAACCCAAGGAGCGGGTATTGGTCCATAGTGACCAAGGAAGTCAGTACGGAAGCTCCGATTATCTCGCCTTCCTCAAAGCGAATAATCTTGAGCCATCGATGAGTCGCCGGGGTAGTGCCACGACAATGCGGTCGCTGAAAGCTTCTTTGCGACCTTTAAGAAACGCGTCACTGAAAGAAAGATCTACGCTACGCGAGACCAAGCAAAGTCAGAGATATTTAACTTTATCGAGATGTTTTACAATCCGATAAAGCGTCATAGTCACACAGGCGGGATATCCCCAGCACAATTTGAAAAGGACAATTTTTCGAGGCTAGGAAGTGTCTAGCAAACCCTGGGAAGTCCATAGATCGCACTGTAGTTGTCTCTAAGGCATCCTAGAGTAATACGAATACATACAGGAATACCCAGAAAAAGGGTGTGGGAGAGAGTGTGAGAAACGCAGAGAATATTCCCAAAAATCTTCCCAGATCGTTCCCAGAAACGGAAAAAGCAGCAATCTAAGTCACTGATTTTAATAATTATTATGGTAGCTACGGGTGGACTTGAACCACCGACCCCAGCATTATGAATTTTGCTGGATATTTTTAACTAATTGATTTTATTAACTTAAATCCGAGCATCCACAGCGCATTTTGCACAACAGAGCACAACTTTTCACCACAAGTCCCGCAAATCTCCCGCGGTGCCTGTCTGCTTACTTCATCCTCTTTACGTGATACAAATGAAATAGTAGCTTTTTAATTTCACTTTTAGAATATAAAGTGAAATAATTACACGTGTGTTTCACTTTCATTCAGCAGCGCGTAGGTTTTTATGGCCATCAGGTTAGAGGAATATCGCTCTGGAGAGCACCTCAAGGGCTTCCAGTACCAATTCTTTTTGCCCTCTCATATTAATGACCACTGGACTTGGGATACGCCACAAATCAACCAGCTTGTAGAGAAGGCTGCCATAAGACTGGGGGAGCTGAATTCCTATGCTCGCCTGGTGCCAAACATTGATTTATTTATTCAGCTGCATGTAACCAAAGAGGCCGTGGTATCCAGTCGGATAGAGGGTACTAAAACCAATATCGATGAAGCCCTGCTACCGGAGGAGGAGATTAACCCGGAGCGGCGTAATGACTGGCGCGAGGTCAACAATTACATCCGGGCCATGAATGATGCTATCCAAGCGCTGGAGACATTGCCTTTATCGTCCCGCTTGCTTAAGCAGGCTCACCAGACACTACTCACGAATGTTCGCGGAGAGCAAAAGTTGCCCGGGGAATTCCGTACCAGTCAGAACTGGATAGGCGGTGCCAGCCTGGCTGATGCGGTATTTATACCACCTGCTCATGAATATGTTCCTGAACTGATGGGAGACCTGGAAAAGTTTCTGCACAATGATGACATCCAAATACCTGCGCTGGTTCGCATAGCCATTGCCCATTACCAGTTTGAAACCATACACCCCTTTCTGGATGGCAATGGCAGGATTGGCCGCTTGCTTATAACTCTGTTCCTGGTGAGTGAGGGCATTCTCAGTCAGCCCTTGCTATACCCTTCGGCTTATTTTGAAAAGAACAGGGGACTGTATTATGACAACCTGATGAGAGTGCGTACTCACAGCGACATGCTGCAATGGCTAAAGTACTTTCTGGTAGGCGTCGAGCAAACGGCAACTGAGGCTGTCGCAGCGCTGACAAACATTATCAAGCTCAAGTCAGATATCGAAACGTTGATTCACAACAACTTTGGAAGGCGAACCGCCAGCGCCACACTCTTATTGCAACAGCTGTTCAAGCAACCGATTTTGAGCGTTGATCAGGCCGCGACGATCTGTGGCGTAAATTATCGTCCGGCGAATGAGCTGGTTGCCTTGATGTGCAAACAACAGATCCTTAGAGAGATTACCGGGCAAAGCCGAAACAGACTCTTCGCATTTGAACCGTATCTGGAACTGTTTAACCTTAAATGATGACTCGCCACCAAACTCAGTATCTGGCCTGGCAGCTAGCCAGCGCCATTGTGGACGCCCGGATAGACCTGAACCCGCATCAGGCTGAAGGCATAGGACATATTAACGGCCTATCGAGAGTAGACATCGTCGCTGATTGTGCTGCCCGGACCTGCAGACCTGTGGAAGTTTCCATCTATTGACCCGAAAATCCTG